>ENA-ORTL01000004-ORTL01000004.1-human-gut-metagenome-genome-assembly--contig:-NODE-4-length-463078-cov-10.359_pt1 | contig 463078 bp, 415 predicted proteins | sample MGYA00241916_ERZ509196 | MGnify/ENA primary metagenome ERZ509196 (study PRJEB26280, sample SAMEA2338844) | human gut metagenome | biome: human gut; feature: human-associated habitat; material: faeces... | reverse complement strand
CCGTCAGCTGTGGATGAATCCTTTATCTGATGTTATGGGCGGTTGGGGCATCTGGAAGACAGCGAACGGAGAAAAGCAGCTGACAACAGAGTGCATTGAGAATGTGATTATGATGGTGCCGTTTTCAGCAGCAGTGCTGTGGTCATTCGGAAAGAAGATAGGAAACGGCTGGAAGAAAATACTGTGGCAAAGCGGGAAGATAACGTTCATCTTCTCGATAAGCATTGAGATATTGCAGTTATTGCTTCGCTTGGGAACGTTCCAGCTATCAGACATCTTCTATAATACAGTAGGCGGAATGATTGGCGGCTTGATATATTGTGCAGTGATGAAGGCAAGAAAGCGTCTGTAAAGCTGGATGAAATTGTGATATACTTGGAGCGGAAGCTCCCTACGCTGCTCTTTAAATAATCACACACCTCTCCGCTTTGAACTGCAAACCGTACCAATGTAGATTGTAAAATAAAGTGTGTAAGTTAAAAAATAGCTTGCACACTTTTTCAATTTTGGAAAAGTGTGCTACAATGAAAGAAAGGGCGTAACCTTCAATACGGCTACGGATTTGACGGTTATCAATCAAGTATCCATAGCCGTATCGAGTTTGCTAAGCTCCTTAATATCTCCGACTTTCAGTTCAATTATATCACGAATGTCGGTGCAGGACAGGGGGGGTTCTCAAGGTTAGCAGCTCTCTTGTTCCGTTTGTCAATAAATTACCACGCAATACCGAGCTTTACAAGCTGATGACGAGCAAGTTCGGGGTGGTATAAAATGCTGAAATTTCGGTGTTAGCGTTGTATTGTGAGAGGTTGGCGAAAATAATCGTCTTGATTAGTGCGAAAATTCAAGGAAATTTCATTGATTATTACACGAATAACTGCTATACTGTGTTCAGTACCTTTAAGGAGGTGTGATATGAGCGAACAAAAAAATATACCTAATCAAACTTTTGATAATTTCATCGTAAGCCGCAGTAATAAAAAAGCTTATTCGGCTTGTCTCGATTTGGCGAACAATCCCCAGGGAAAGTTTGTTGTGATTTATGGTGCAGACTCATTAGGAAAGATACATCTGCTATATGCGGTAAACAATGCACTTATCAGAAAAAAACCGGACTTGAAGATTTGCTTAATAAATTACGAAGACTTGATTTCTCAGTATATCACCGCTCTTCATAAAAACGATACCGATATTTTTCTTGATAGGTTATTAGAGACAGATCTGCTAATAGTGGACAATATGCAATTTGTCGCCGGTAAAAATTACATCCAAGAGGACATTGCAAGTTGGGTCAACAAAATGATACTCATGGGAAAAACTGTAGTTATGTCGTTTGATAGACCCATAAAATATTACCCCGCTCTGATAAAAGGAACTTGCGAAAGCAACCCTGAAAATTGCAAAGCCATAGAAATAAAAAAACCGGACTATTTACTAAGAAAAGAATATCTTGATCATATTCTGAAAGAATATTCAGTTTCGTTACCTTCCTTTGTGAAAAAATATTTAGTGTATTTATCCCGAATGACTTTTTCAGCGATGAAAGGTTTCTTGTGCAAATTATCATTTATAGAAAAGCAAAATGGAACTAAGGTGTCTAATTTAGATATTAAGAAATGTTTGTCCTCATATGTTGTTTGGAAACTCAGATGACAAAAGATGACGAAAAATAGCAAGCTAAAGCGACATAGGAACAAAATCAATTGCGATCTACAGTTCGAAGATTTTATATATGATATAGTCGATGAAAATGTTATTATTACAGAATTGGCTGATTGTAAAAGTCGAGAATAAAGTTTCTAAAAAGGAAAAAAGATTGCTGTTCAGAACAGAAGCTTAAAAGGCAACAAAATAATACCAATCGAAAAATCAGCTGTATTTAACCCAAAAAGCCTTGTAAATATGCCCCTTTTGGCTATTTTACAATCGGCTGGGTATTTATTTAATTAGGTGGGAACTTTAATGTTGGTGAATATAGTATTTGATTATAATGCGGATATAGTAAGTGTACCTGATAGTATTGGGATAAATATAAAAAAATATCAAAATCAATGTGATAAATGGTTATTTAATAAATTGAATGAGCATGAATTTTGGGAGAAGGATGACTCTGGAAATAAATTAGGGGTTGGTGTTTGTAGTGAATCGTTCACATATTGGTTGAATGAATTTGTTTTAAAAGATTCTAAAGAGAAAGCATATATTGTGCGAAAAAATATTAGTAATTATGATGAAAGTTTGCCTACCATATATTATTGATGAACAGAGCATATTGACAATTTATGTGAACTATTTATTCTTTTGTACAAAAACTAATCTGTTGTAATTTAATGCACGAGTCCCAATGAAAAACAAACAATAAAAAATTTAAAAATGTAATAAAAAAGATACCTTATTTTGGCTAAAAGATTCTATCAAAAATTAAACTCAAAAAATTTGAAAATATGATAGCAGGAGCGACGAACTCAGCGATAGTAAATAAATTTTTAAATTATATAATTGAAAATGTTAATATAGTGTTATCAGTAGGCGGAGCAATTTCCGGCATTTTAGATTATATATTTGATAAAAGTATAAATAATGTTATATGGAAAATTAAATTATGGTGATAAAAGTATCATGTAAATACATAAAAGATAATGCTTTTGATATTACAGTTGGGCAGGAGACACACACAATTACCCACGAAAACAATCAGGCTGTTTTTAAATTGAGCGAATCAAAAAATTACAGTATTGAAATTTGCAAAAAGTCTTGCAAAAGCAATCATTCTTTCAGTAATATTTTGATTTTCTTTTTCACTATGATATTGCAAGGCATTTTCAATATTCTATTGATGAACACCGATTCAAAGTGGTATAATAAGTTAAGTCCTTATATTATTAAAACTAACTTTAATGTTTTCATAGATAAAGATACCGATTTGGAATTTATTTACAACGAAGGATATTTTTATTATGACAGGAAAACTAAAAAGTTACCCACGATAAGTTGGATAGATTGCGATAATATAGTTCTTGTTAAAACGGAATATACCATAGATAAGGTCAATTTGACTAATGCATATTGTAAATATGTTAAGAAGTTTATTTCTTGTGCATCAGTCTGTGAGCTGATATTCTTATTGCTAATACTACTTGCTGTTTCTTACAATAATTTTACAGCAGCTATCATTTGCTGCATACTTTTTGTTTTGGTAATAATTATTCAAATTATTGTTTTTAAAAAAGAGTTTATGAGATTAAAGAAAATAGGTGGTCCTGTGTCAAGATTTATCACAAAATAAAATGAGAAGTTCTGCCAACTAAGCTGCTGGCAGAGAAGATACCCTCTCAAACAATTTTTCAAAATCATTAGGAGATATATAGTCGCAGTTGCTGTGAATCCTAACGGTATTATAAAAGGTTTCAATATACTCAAATACAAGCCTATAGGCATCTTTGTAGTTAATGATATGAAATCTGTTAAGCCATTCTCTTTTGATTAAGGAATGGAAAGATTCGATGCAGGCATTATCGTAAGGATAACCACTATGAGAATAGCTTTGCTGCATCTTTTCAGTGGCTTCACGCCACGCATTTGAAATATATTGGCTGCCACGATCTGAATGGATAATAAGTGGTAAATTAGTATTATGACAGGCTTTTGCCTTGTTGATTGTTTCGATAACTGTAGATACTTCCATAGTGTCCGCAAGAGTCCAGGCAATGATTTTTCTGGCATACAAGTCCATAACGCAGCTTACGCTTAAGGTGGGCGATTTCCTTCACTTCATCAGAAGCGTAACTGCTGGAACCGATAACGGGAATATAACCGTCATTATCTTTGAACTGGGCTTCCCAACGAGCAAGAGTACTGACACCGATACCCCGGTTCTTTGCACATTCAACCTGTGTAAGATTAGGGTGCTCTTTGCAATAGTTGATAGCATCCAACTTGAATTGCTTGGTGTGATGAGTTTTTTGTCGTGACATAATGAATTTCTCCTCTTTTTATTATACAACACTTAAGGGGGATATCTCATTTTGTTTTGTACTATTTAGATGCTAACACTAGAAAGATTGATCGAGAGATTTCATGCAGTACCGATTGATAAGTCAGAGGATATCACCAGGTGGAATAAAGGTGAGATACCAGTTGCAATGATTCATCCAGCAAGTGCTGGTCATGGACTGAATCTTCAGGAAGGTGGATGGCATCTCATATGGTTTGGCCTTACTTGGAGTCTTGAACTTTTCCAGCAGTGTAATGCAAGACTGTGGCGCCAGGGTCAGAAGAATACAGTGACTGTGCAGCATATTATCACCAAAGGAACGATTGATGAAGATGTTTTACTTGTTTTGGAAAACAAAGATGTAACGCAGGAAGCGTTGCTTCGTGCAGTAAAAGCAAGAACCTCACGAAAGGAGTAAAGGATTAATAAAAGGATACGTGGAAAAAGTAATAAGCGATTATCCCCAGATGTTGAGAGAACGAGAGCACTTAAAGAAGCAAATTGAGAATTTTGAGTTCCTTTCAGCAGATGAATTTATCAGAGCTATGAGTTTCTCTCATTCAGATGGAGAACGAGTGCAAAGTAGTGATCTGTCTTATAAAACAGCCCGTATTGCTCTTGGGTACCGGGATAAGTTGGATCGAATCAATGAGGAATTGATTGTACCCATGCAGAAAAGATATTATGCCTTAGATACAGAGATAGCATTCCTGAAATCAGCAATCAGCCATCTTCCAGACGATTTGTTTCATATCATGCAGGGGTTGGTGATTGAAGGGCGCACCTGGGATGAGGTTTCAGAAGAAATGTTTATAAGCATTACAAAACTTCAAAAACTGAGAAAATCTGCAATTGATCATCTTACAAGAACATATCAGAGAAGAGAATCAGAACAAGTCAGAATATTATTAAGCTAACTTTCGACCTGCTGCAATAGAATTGTTTTGGTGGGTTCTTTTTTCTTTGTCTCTAACATTTATTTGAAAATCATCATGGAACAAGGTTGTTTGGAGATGGAATTAAAAAGTTGATAATGTTATAATAAATTGAAAAGTGGTTGAGAGGATGATTAATGTGGAGCTTAAAAAGCAATATAAAGGAGTAGATATTAAGAAATTTACTGATTTAGAAAAGGAAAATTATTTAACTCAAATTGTGAAAATTGAGAAGGATAAGATAGAATGGGTAGATAATAGCTCTGATATATATTTATGGGCTTTATTTGGCAAGAATGATTCTGATAGTGAATTTGTATGTTTACAAGTAGGTGCAAGCATTAAGGGAAGAGATGAAATAGAAAAAGATATTGATAAAATGAATGATTTGGAGTGTTTTGTTCCCAGCTCAGGAAGATCCATAAATACTCAGTTTTATACTGATGTTTATTTCGTGCCAGATGAAAAAGGTATAGATAAATCGAAGTATCAATATCGTAAAATAAAAGAAAATTATAAAACACTGATTTTTTGTAAAATTGATATTAATGAGTATCTTCAGGTTGATGGTTCAGAGATAGCGAATGAGCATATAAGAAATATTTTTAATTTATCAAAAGCATATTATGCAGAGACAAAGTTTGCTTTTGATACGCAAGCTATATATTGGAATGCTTATAGATCTGGAGTAGGTATGGAAACTTTAAAACAATTGATATCAGAATCTTAGTATTGCCGATATTGCTATTGCCGAAGGCAACTCTTGTGAGATGCTTTTCTAAAAAATGGTAATGTTTTTGAAAAATAGGTGTGATATTATTAAACTGCAAAAAATTGTAGAGAGCCTACTGGAGATTGTTCCAGCGGGCTTTTTTCTTTGTTTCTTTGGTGCGGGTGCGGGCTTTATCCTTTCACCGCACCTCCCTTTAGGAAGGAGTGTTGGTATGCCATACAGACCAAGCGTACCTTGCAAGCATCCTGGATGCCCTGCACTGGTGCCTTATGGTAGTGGCCCTTACTGTGACAGGCACAAGGCCCTGCACTAAGGCAACAGGGACAGCGCTAGTAAGCGTGGATACAACAGTCGTTGACAGAAGGCTCGTGTTAGGTAACTTGCACAGCCACTCATTGTGTGTGGAGTGTGAGAAGCAAGGCAAGTTAACACAGGCCACCGTTGTTGACCATATTGTACCGCATCGTGGTGACCAGAAGTTGTTCTGGGATGAGAGCAACTGGCAGCCGCTTTGCAAGCCTTGTCATGATAAGAAGACCACCTGGAACGAAGATAACAATCCAACTGGTCCTGTGTCAAGATTTAGCACAAAATAAAATGAGAAGTTCTGCCAACTAAGCTGATGGCAGAGAAGATACCCTCTCAAACAATTTTTCAAAATCATTAGGAGACATATAAGTCGCAGTGGCTGTGAATCCTAACGGTATTATAAAAGGTTTCAATATACTCAAATACAAGCCCATAGGCATGTTTGTAGTTAATGATATGAAATCTGTTAAGCCATTCTCTTTTGATTAAGGAATGGAAAGATTCGATGCAGGCATTATCGTAAGGATAACCACTATGAGAATAGCTTTGCTGCATCTTTTCAGTGGCTTCACGCCACGCATTTGAAATATATTGGCTGCCACGATCTGAATGGATAATAAGTGGTAAATTAGTATTATGACAGGCTTTTGCCTTGTTGATTGTTTCGATAACTGTAGATACTTCCATAGTGTCTGCAAGAGTCCAGTCAATGATTTTTCTGGCATACAAGTCCATAACGCAGTTAAGGTATACAAAACCATCCTGCGTCCAGATATAAGTTATATCTGTGCACCAGACAGCGTTAGGACGTTCAGGATTAAACTGTTCGTTGAGAATGTTGTGGAGTTCTTTGCTAAAATCTGAATCTTTGGTGGTAGTAGTTCACTGGGCACGAATGCCCATTTCACGCATGTATTTACCTACGGTGCGTTGACTGATGGTCTCGCCAGATTTACGTAGTTCCTGAGCAATTTTAGGGGCGCCATAATTCTGTTTAGAATTATCATATATTTTCTGGATTTCCTTTTTAACGGCATTTTTCGCTGACGAGTAGGAGAGACCTTTCAATTAAGAAAGGATCTGTATCCAGAGCGAGACACGCCTAAATACAACTGTCTTTACAAGAAAAGCAGACTGTGAAAACGCAGTCTGCTTTTTCTATGTTCCGAAATTGGTACATTCTCTGCTGTAAAATATAATTAAATTGGTGAACAAAAGAGGATCGGAGCGTGACGGTACATGTCTAATAAAAATCATTCTGGTGACAGTGCACAGTTAAGTCTTTTTGATATTTTGGGGCTTGCGGGGAATATTGACAGCAAGTATTCCTCAGATGAAATTGAGGAGGTTATAGGTAAGTTCCGTGCAGCTAAGCGTACCGCAGAAAAGCATGAGGAAAATGAACGCCGCCGCAGGGAAAAAGAAGAATTAGAGCGGAAAGCCCGTGAAGAAAAAGAGAAAAAAGAAGCACATATACGTGAAGTTACAAGCATGGATCTTCCGCTCGATTGGGAAAACGCATTCAATCAAGATGTAAGGACTCAGGGTATTCACGCTGACAGCATTTCCGACGGTCTCATTTTCAGTCTATCTAATCTCGGACGGGTTGATATTGAATATATTTCTTCAATAACCGGTGAGGACTACAAGACAATTATCGGTGCGCTGAAAGGATCTATCTATCAGAACCCGGAAACTTGGGATGAGTGCTTCTATAAGGGTTGGGAAACCTCTGAGGAATATCTGTCAGGCAATATGATGCGGAAATGGAAGGCGGCTAAAGAAGCTGATAAGGAATACGACGGCTATTTTGCTGATAATGTCAAAGCTATTGAAAAGGTTCTTCCTCCTACTGTTGCAACAAAAGATATCTATGTGACACTGGGTTCGCCGTGGGTACCTACGGATATAATTGATGATTTTATTGAACATCTTCTTGGCGATTGGCGCAGATACTGGTATAGCATCGATAACGAAGAAGATTTCAATACAAAACACGATGAATTGACCGGTACTTGGGAAATACCATTCAAAAGCAGATACAATCATGACGTCAAGGTGACACGAACATACGGTACTGACAGAATAAACGCCCTTTATATTCTTGAAAGGACATTGAATATGAAGTCGGTTGCAGTTACCGATGAGGTCGTTTGCAAAACAAATTCCTCCGGCAAGAAAAGAGTTATAAACCGGTCTGAAACCATTCTCGCTATAGAAAAGCAAAATAAAATGATAAAGATGTTTCAAAAATGGATCTGGGAGGATGAAAGAAGAAAAGAACGTCTTGAAATGATTTTTGAGAACAATTTCAGTTGCGTTCGAAAAAGAATTTTTGACGGATCATTTTTACGGTTTCCGGAGATTGTGCCCTGCATCAAGGCCCATTTCTGAAAAATAGTTACTAAATTTTTATACGATTATTGCATTTTAATATTTAATGTGATAAAATGAAATTGCGAAACAAATTTTAATAATTTTGCTGCTTAGTGGGTGTGTATTTTTATCTCGGTAATAATGCAGGCTCTGTTTTCACACACTCTGGTAGCGTTGAAAATTTGTTTCGCAGCAATTGGAGCTATGTGTTTTTCGTGCGTGGCTTCGGCTGCACACTTTTTAAATTTGGAGGAGATTTTTATGAGAAAATCCTGCAAAAAAATTGTTTCTGTGCTGATTGCAATGATAATACTGTTTACTGTAGCTCCGATTACAACATCTGCATTAACACAAAATGATGTTGTTAGTTGGATGGATTCAAAAAACGGAACCACAATTTACGACGGAGGATCACAATGCGTTGCTGCTTTTAACTCGTATTTGCGTATTTGGGGTATATCAAATCCTATTTCAAAATACCCTGTAAATTATGCGTATCAGATTTTTAATTACAACGCACCTGATGACTGGCAAAAAATATCAGGAAGCGGTAATTATCAAGTGGGCGATGTAGTAATATGGAATAGTTCAGTAGGTGGAGGAGCCGGTCATGTTGGAATGGTATATTCTACAAGTGGCGGTACAGTAAAAATTTTTGATCAAAATTATGTAACAAAGAATGTATGTGGTATACATAATATTGCACAAACCAGTGCTATTATAGGGGTGTTTAGACCTCCACTTGGCAATAACCTACCTGATCAAGTAGATTTAGGAACAGATTTTTATGCGTATATTATGAATACTAATTCGTGGAAACCGTTAGTTAATGATAGCTCGCATAATGCCTGTTTCAATTATGATGTTTATGAAAATCAAAAGATATGGCACTTTATAAAAAAATCTAACGGTAGTTATAAGATTATTTCTTTATTTGATAATAATGCATTGGATGTAGATTTGGGCAAAAGCGATAGTGGAACAGATGTGGGAGTATGGACTGATTCTGATACGGCTAATCAAGAATGGTTTATTTATGGTTCTTCAGCACAATATTATCTAAAACCTAATTGTTCAAATTGCGTTTTAGATATGACAGGAGGAAAATATTATGATGGCGTAAATGCTCAGATATTTACAAAGAACGGTACTGATGCACAACTGTTTCAAATTTGGAAAATTGATTCACAAAATATACCTGTTGATGTAGGTTCAGATTTTTATGCCTATATAATAAATACTGCAGCATGGAAATCTTTATCAAATGACGGTAACCATAATGCGTGCTTTGATGATAATCTGGGCAAAAATAACAAAGTATGGCATTTTATAAAAAAGCCTAATGGAAGTTATAAGATTTTATCAATACTTGATAATAATGCGCTGGATGTAGATTTGGGCAAAAGTGAAAGTGAAACAGATGTTGGTGTATGGACTGATTCTGATACGGCTAATCAAGAATGGTTTATTTATGGTTCTTCAGCACAATATTATCTAAAGCCTAATTGTTCAAATTGCGTTTTAGATATGACAGGAGGAAAATATTATGATGGTGTAAATGCTCAGATATTTACAAAGAACGGTACTGATGCACAGCTATTTCAAATTTGGAAAGTAGATATAGTGGGAGATTTCTCAATTAAAAGCACTGTTGATGATAATATAGTTAATTTAGATTGGACCCCCTCAAATAATGCGGAAGGATACAAAGTAAATATTTGGAATACTGATTCAATAGAAGATACACCTTATTGTTCATGTGTAACTACAAATACACATTTTAGCAAAGAACTACCCCAAGGCAATTATCGAGTTTGCGTGTTTTCATATAATAATTCTTCAGAAAAAGCCAGCAATATTATTTATGTAACAACAAAAGATGTTATTTCAAGTATTGATATAGACTCTCTAGGTTTTAAACTTTCTTTATCTTCAAACAGCTATACCTATGACGGCAAAGCTAAAACTCCAACAGTTACTATAAAAAATGATACTGCAACATTAATAAAAGATACCGATTATACTGTTGAATATTCAAACAACATAAATGCAGGAACAGCAACTGTAACGGTAACCGGTATTGGCAACTATACAGGCATATTAACTAAAACATTTATTATCAATAAAGCACAGCAGACCGTAAATGCAACAATATCTTCAAACACCTTAGATATTGGCGATACAAGCGAAATTACTGCAAGCGGACAAGGAACAATAAGCTATATTTCAAGCAACACAAATGTTGCAACAGTAAACAACTCAGGAATTGTAACAGGAATAAGTGCAGGAACGGCAACTATTACTGTTACTGCTACAGGTAACAACAATTATAATGAGGCAAGCAAAACTTTCACTGTTTTAGTAAAGAACTCGCATGTGTTAGGCGATGTAAACTGTGACGGAGTAATAAGTATTGCAGACGCAACAACACTTCAAAAATATCTTGCAAACATTGTTGATTTTAATGATGAACAGCTTGCTGTTGCAGATACAAACGGTGATGGAAGCGTTTCAATAGCAGATGCGACACAAATTCAGAAATATCTTGCACAACTTATTCCTTCACTCGGTTAATATTTCAAAAATCCTATCTGACTATTGCAGTCAGGTAGGATTTTTAATACATATCAAATATATTGACAATTATGTTTATATGCGCTAATATTCACTTGAGGTGATAATGACTATGACCTGTGTAATCTACGCACGATATTCGAGTGATAATCAGCGTGAGGAGTCCATTGAAGGACAGTTAAGAGAATGTAAAGAGTTTGCCGAAAAGAACGATAGGTTCTATGTCAATAGTTGGGGTAGCATTAAAAGAGACCACCGAAAATTTTGTGTAAAAGTGAATAATAGACTTCCTTTCAAGCAATAATGGAAATAGAAAAATTAAAGCTTGAAAGGAAGTTTTTTAATGGCAAAAGCACCGGCAGAAATAATGAGAGAATTTGTAAGAAGTCAGAATTTCACATCAACAGATGAAGTGATGGCAGCGATGAAAGATATGTTCAAGGACATTCTTCAGGAGGTTATGGAATGTGAGCTTTCCGATGAACTCGGCGAGCTTGTAAAATAAAGTGTGTAAGTTAAAAAAATAGCTTGCACACTTTTTGCATTTGTGGGAAAGTGTGCAACAATGAAAGAAAGGACAGAAAAGGAATGAACGAAATGGCAAAAAAGAGAGAAAGCACACCGGGCGAGAACCTCGCAAAGCAGATAATTGAACAGTATCATCCAGAAAAAGGAAGTGTTCTTTTCATTGATGAAGCTTACTCTCTTGTAGATGACAGAAACGGTTCTTTTGGCGATGAAGCAATTAACACTATTGTTCAGAAAATGGAAAACCATCGGGACGATGTTGTCGTTATATTAGCAGGGTATCCTGACAAGATGGAAGGGCTCCTTCAAAAGAATCCGGGTCTCAGGTCGCGAATTGCCTACCATGTTCCATTCAACGATTACGATACGGCAGCACTTTGCGAAATAGCAAAACTTATCGCAAAACAGAAAGGGCTTACATTTACTGATGAAGCTTGTAATAAACTGACTGTCTTGTTTGATGCCGCAAGGAATGAAAGCGATTTCGGTAATGGCAGATATGTCAGAAATGTAATTGAAATAGCAAAGATGGCTCAAGCCTCCAGACTGCTAACAATGGATTTTGATTCCATTGAAAGTGAAGATATTGCATTAATCACCGCTGATGATATTGAAATTCCTAAGTCAAGTGCAAAGACGGAAAAGAAACAAATTGGTTTCAGCACATAATGCACCGCATTTTTACATTGGTAAACTGTATATTATGAATATAGAAAAGAAAGGACGGAGAACATTTTGATTGGTCATAAAAGAGCTGGCAATTGAACATTTCGGAAAGATCAAGCGTTTTGAGGCTTCTTTCCATGAACAACTCACCGAGATTTCTGATTCCAACACAAATGATATTATTCAGGCAATTGGGTTGATAACTGCAAACAAGAGCCTGACAGATCATGTTGCTACTGATAATTCAGCCGATAATGACGATTCGGATACTTCATCTTACGATAACTCTTTAGGCAACAAGTATATCTATCAGAATATTACACCTGAGTTCCATTATCAGAACTTTAGTGCTGACACAAACGCTTATCAGCAGGTATCGCTTTCGGTAACTCCTGAAAGAACAAATGAAATTGTAAATTATATTGCATTTGCGTTTGTTTACGGTTATAATGAGAATGAAATGACGGTTGATAATGCGGAAGTAAACTTACTAAAAGTCAAGCTGAATCAAAGTTGCGGCAAGGCAAATATGTAATAACTTATTATAAGAGTGATGCGTTAAATATAGCAAACTCAGTAGGCAGCACTAGAAGTAAGTGTGATCCCAAACATAGAGGGTCTGCTTCTTTTAAGTATTATCATGTTAAATATAAAAATATAAAGTTGAGTATCCATTCGTTTTATGTATAGGGAATACAGGTGGTATTATGGTTTATACTTTTATGAATTATGACGATTTTAATAGTAAATATAACGATATATTAAAAATTGCCACTTGCTATAGCGAGAATTTTAGTTTTTTTACTGTGAGACAGATCCATAAAAAGGATCATTCTAATGAATATTTTAATTTCTTTGATGGTTTTAGAAATCATGAAATTCCATTAGGCAAAATAAAAACACCCAGATATACTGCAGGACAACAAATCCATTGTTTCAGAATTAATAAAATAACAACGGCTTTATTGATGAAACCTATAGATTTTTCTTCTTGGAATGCTTATGATTATCCTGAAGATTTGGCTTTTTATAAAAATTGCATACCGTGGTTTCGCTGTATTTCACATGAAAAAATGGTGTTAGTCAATGAGACCAATTTTAGAGCATTTAATGAGTTAAAAAAAATAGGCATAAATTTTAGATTGATTAATAATTCTAACTATATTTGAAAAAATTTAAAACGAATGTGGGTAAGTAGGCTCATTTGAGCCTACTGATACCTAAAATTATTCAAGCGGCGAAACCTCATATTACTACTACACATTTGACGGTTCGCTTGAAAGCGAATATCGCACATCATCAAACGGCAGTCTTACTCATTACATTGTTACCGATTCAGACGGTAATACGGTAGAAAAGACATTTGTAAACGGTCAGACAAAGACTATTACAACAGGCACAGATAAGGGAGCAAAAAACATGAAAAAAATAATACAACCAATATCAATACTATTAATCATAACGCTGTTATCTGCGATATGTATAATACCATATGCAGCGACTATCGTTAACGGTGGTAATTACGAATTTACAGTTATGGATGCAACCAAGGTCCAAAAGTATGTTGTAGGTATGATTGACTTAACTGATGATGAGAAATTTCTTTACGATACTAATGGCGACAATGTGTTGACCGTTATTGATGCCACTAATATTCAGAAAATTATTGTTGGATCTCAATTCGATACATCAGAACCGTCATCTTTGACAGAAACTACTTCGGTTTACGGAACTGAAGCATCCACAGAAACAACGATATCGGATTTCTCCTCTGCTTGTACTGAAGTAACAACTGAATATACTGAAACTACAGCATATACTGACACTACTACAGAATGTGTTGAGGAAACGACAATTGTTGATGAACCATCGACAGAATCGACTGAAATAACTACGGAAGAAGTTACTGAACCTTCAACAGAATCGACTGAAACAACTACGGAAGAAGTTACTGAACCTTCAACAGAAGAGTATACTGAGCAGATTACTGAACAGCCTACTACAGAGCCAAAACCAACTGTTCCGCCTAAAAGTGTGAAATTCAATAAGAATGCAATAACGCTTGGGGTAGGGGAGTCATATACTCTTATTACTACTATTGAAAATGGAGATATTTCGCAAGTTGCTTTTACAACAAGTGACCGTAAGGTTGCAACTGTAGACAATAACGGAAAAATATCTGCTGTCGGTACAGGTACTGCTACAATTACCGCAAATACATATAACGGACTTAAAACCCAATGCAAGGTTACCGTCAAAAAGCTTGCCAATAGCATAAAGCTTGATAAGACAAGTATTACACTTGGAATCGGTGAACAGTATGATTTTTCAAGCTATGTGCCGAGTGGAACAGCAGCTTATTTTCGTTCTTATTATTCAGATGATCCGAACATTGCTTTTGTTCAAAAAGCCGGAGGTTTGATGACCGCAAAAAAGGCAGGAACCACAACTGTGAGATGCAAAATGCCAAACGGTACACAAGCAGCCTGTAATGTAACGGTCAAGCCGCTTGCAACATCTCTTAAACTTAATGCAAGTGAAATTGTACTGTACATAGGTCAAAGCTTTGACCTCAATAGCAGTATTCCGAAAGGTACAGCGGCATATTACAGACTTTATTCATCAAGCAATTCAAAAATAGCTGCTGTAACAAGAGGCGGAGGTGTCGTCAAAGGAGTAGCGACAGGAAAAGCAACTGTAACTTGCATTTTGAATAACGGAAAAAAAGCCATTTGCAATGTATACATAATGCCACAGAACAAGAAGATTTCAAATGTTCCGTTAATCGGTCAAAGTAAGCTCCCGACAGGCTGTGAAACCTGTAGTGCAACAATGCTGTTGAATTTCTACGGATATAAAATTTCTGAAACGACATTTGCAGATAAGTATTTGGTAAAAAAACCTTTCGGTTATTCAAACGGTTCATACACAGGACCTGATCCGAATTGTGCCTTTGTTGGAACACCATACAGTTCCAACAGCTACGGAGCGTATGCACCGATTATGGTAAAATGTATGAATAAATACCTTTCCGACAAATCATACAAGGCTGTAGAAATCAGCGGGAAAAGTCTTGAATATCTTTCGGGTAAGTATGTTGCACAAGGTCAGCCGATTATGGTGTGGGCAACAATTAATATGTCACCGTCATTTAAGACAACCACTTGGAGAGTAAACTACACCGATGAAAACGCAAAATATAAACTCGGCAGTTACTACACTTGGACTGCCGGTGAACATTGTTTGTTGCTCACGGGCTATGACAAAGATTATTACTATTTCAACGACCCATGGACAAACGCTCGTACAAGATACTCAAAAAGCCTTGTAAATACAAGATATAACGAACTCGGCAAACAGGCTGTAGTTATGGTGAAGGAATAATAAGAACCTTCTCTGATGAATTTATCATTAGGGAAGGTTCTTTCTTTTATTTATTAGTATATTCTATTAAGGCAAAAATGCCTTTAGAAGTTTAAAATAAATCGCTGTGTGTTCCGGTTCTTGTCAGATACAAAATAAGTTCTTCATTACTAATTTCATAAATTAAGAGCCAGTCAGGGGTAATGTGACACTCCCTACAGCCGGAATAATTTCCAATTAGTTTGTAATCTTTATATTCCGGTGGCAGTAGTTGTTGTTCAGCTATCATTTCAACAACAGCATCAAGTAATTGAATATTGTATCCACGCTTAATTGCCAGCTTAACATCTCTGTTGAATTTCTGTGATGGCACAATTCTTAGTAATATCCTCTAAAAGCTCTCTAAATGAAGCATAGGTTTTTTTGTTTGGATTTTTTTTCAGTTCTTCAACTTCTTTTATTGCAGAAATTGTATCTGCATTTGGAGTTTCATAGTTAATGACATTGAGCATATAACGGATAAGGTTGCCCTTTACATTTTCACCACCTTTTACAACAATACTTTTATAAGCGTTGTAAATATCACGGTCAACGGTAAATGAACAAGTAATCTTATTGGTACTCATAATTTTATCACCTTTCAAAAAAATATTACTAAGCTAACACGGCGGTATTACCGACACAGTTCGTTTTCGTAAGTTTCTTGTCGGTTGTGCTGCTCTTGTTTCAGAGCAGGTAAATTATTAATCCGCTGACATTGCACCAAGTACCGCAAAGGAATGGCTGAAAGTACTTGTGGGACTTCACATTGTTTATCTGCTTGGCCCCATATTCAAACAATGAACTGAAACGGCTCAGCAAAACACCGAAACTGTATTTCTGTGACACCGGTCTTTGTGCTTACCTTTCGATGTGGCTGACGGCAGACACTCTCCGTAACGGTGCTGCAAGCGGTCATTACTACGAAAATTATGTGGTAATGGAGCTTGTGAAAAACTACGCTTACGCTAAATCTAAAGTAAATATTACCTATTTTCGTGATTCTAACGCAAAAGAGATTGATGTTTTCATCGAGGAAAACAATGTCATTCATCCGTTGGAAATCAAAAAGAGTGCTTCTCCTGATCGTCGTGAGGTCAAAAAGTACAGCGTAATTGACAAGGCTTCTTTGAACCGCGGAAACGGCGGCATCATATGTATGTGTGAGGAGCCGATACCGATTGACAAGGATAATTGTTTTATTCCGAGCAATCTAATCTGAATCACTCCCATAGCAAAAGTATATTTTCAAGAAACTAAGCAGAGCCCAAAAGCTCTGCTTTTTGTTTTAGTTTGCAAGGAAAATGACAGAAAAGGAATGAACGAAATGCCTAAGAAAAACGACTTAAACCGTCTCTAAAAAAATCGTGATATACCTTTTTTAATGTTATTTAACTCTGTCTACGCTGTAAATTGTAAATCCGTTGAATTCCTTTTCATCCTTGTAAACAATGACGGAATCCTTTTTGCCGTAATATTGGTTAAGATAATTTTCTTTGATAAAAGTAATGTTTTTATCGATAACATATACATTTCTTCCGTCAACGACCGCCTCATAAATATTTGTTGAGAGGTTGCGGTTCACAAGCTGATTTGTCCGATGAAGATAGCCGAAGCCGTCAACATTATGGAGAAAATCGGAAGAAAATCCCCACAGCGGATGAATATAGTTATCGGTATATGAAATGTATTCTTTAGCTGTTACAGGATCGAGAACATAATAATTTTCAGGATGTCTGTCAACCTCAGTATAAAGATCACTCGGCTTTTTGTCATATGAAACAGGAGTGATATGGAAGAAATATGATACACAGCTTGCCACACTTAATATCACAAGTACAATAACCGAAATAAGAACAGTTTTTCTGCTTTTATCTGTAATATCGCTGTATTCGTCTTTTCTGAGATGACCGAAATCAAACGAATACATTGTAAACGAAAGAATCATCAGCAAAATTCCGTACATTGTGTATGCCGAAGAATCCATTGCATAACGAACATACATACAAGCCGCAAATCCCACCGTAAAATACAAAGCAGGGAAGAAGGCAAATCTTTTTTTCTGAACGGTAACAAAAACAACCATAACGGCAAGTATTACCGCAAAAGCAATAAGATATGAATCAAAATTTATAATATGTCCCCATGCATCTGAAAACAATGCACCCGCATTATCAAAGAAATTATACGGATTTTCCCGTTTTTGAATATCCGCAACCTTTTCAAGGGCAGCAGTATTCAGTCCGTTGTTTTCATCATAATATCCGTCAACAAAAAGTTCATACTCATTTGCCGAATTTATTCCGACCGAATTAAGCTCCTCACAGTAATCGGAATAGTTTGGAAAAGCATTATCATCGGTCTTATCGGCAAGGACGCTGTATCTGTACAACTCCGAAGTTTCTGCATTTGCATTATTGACCGAATATGAATAATATTCAAGACCGCAGCCGACAAGAACAATAAAGACAAATACAAGCACAAAAGGTCTGAAATACCAGAAGAATTTTCTGAACGGCAACTTGTACTTTCTTTTTGCAATCATATCACCGATGAAGAATGTAATAAAAAATGCAAGTCCCACAAAGAAATATTTGAAACATAAAAATGTTCCGAATATAACTTCAAGTACACCAATCCAAAACGGGAGAGAGTACCTTTTATTTCTGATTGCATTAAGTGCCATCAGAAACCCTGCCGTAAGCAGCAAAGCTGCAGTTTTACTGCTTAAAATATTTGAATAATGGTCAAATGAAAACAAAATATTCAGCACAAGAGTGAATATGAAAGCCTTGTGCTTTCCGAATTTATCGGCAAAAACAAATGTAACAGAAGAAAAAGCGGCACAGGAGAGAAGAATTTGAAAAAGTACAAAACAGTTGAAATTCAAAAGAATGTACTGCAATGAACCGGTAATTGTCGCAAAAATGTAGTTAATATCATTATTGTAATAGTTATGATACTGACAGATGTATAAAGAATTGTAAAAATCGTCAGCACTGTCATAGGAAAATGCAGTAACACCTATAATCAAAGCCATAATAACAATATTAATTGCCAAAGCAAAGAAGGCCTTGCTTTTTAGTGCGTTTAATATTTTATCTTTCATAATAACTCCTCTGCATTATCTTTCTTGTTTAAAAATCACTTTCTTGATCTTCTTTCGTTAATCAAAAGCTGAAGATTCTTCTGTTCGTAAGTATTAAATTTAACATTCTTCTCAAATTCTTCGGGTGTATATTTGCCCTCATACCATGACTGCGAGTTAAAGTATGCATTAAGGCTTGCGTCCTTAAAAATTCTGCCTCGTCTTGCATAAATCTCATTAATTGCAAGCTGTAAGTCGTCATCACTCAAAGCGCTTACCTGTGCGTTGCTGAGATATGAAGAATCGCTGTTAGGGAAGATAAATCCGCCGTTATTATTAGTGTTTGTATTGCTTGATGACTGTGAATTTGAATTGCCCGAAGCGCTGTTCTGACTATTTGATGACTGCTGAGCCTGTGTTGCAGGAGCTTCTGTTTCTCTCTGAATCTGTCCGCTTGAGATAACAAGTTTAACAACTGTACCCGTACTTGCGCTTGTGTCACCTTCCGGAGTCTGGGAGATAATATATCCTTCCGGATAATCATAACTGTATTCATAGTCAGAAATTTCAACGGTAAAGCCAGCCTGTTCAAGAAGCTTTTTACCGTAACTGTAACCGTAACCGACAACAGGAACAACATTGTTATATGAAGAAGATGTTGTAACCTGTTCCGTTGTAGCAGGAACTGTAGTAGGCATCGCCGTACTCGGCGCCTGTGTGGTTACTTCGGCAGATGTTGCAGTTTCGGCTGTAGTAGCTTTATTGTCAGTAGATGAATTTGACAAACCGTTATAAACGCAGAAACCGATAAATCCGAGTGCGGCGGCAATTACAACGGCACAAAGAATAATGATAAATTTATTCTTCTTTTTCTTTACATTTTCTTTATTATCTTCTTCATCTGTATATCCGAATTCATTGTGATTATCTTCAAAGCTGTTATCGTCAAAGTCGTTTTTTTCTTCAATTTTTTTAGTATCGTCAGCTTTATTGTCAGTACGCTTAACAGACGGCTCGTCCTCAAAGAAATCACCGTAGTCCTTGCTTGATTCATTGCTTGTAAGAACATTTTTATGGTCTGCACCGGAGTAATCGTCAAACACTTCAACGCTTGTAACAGGGGGAAGAACTTCCGGAGCTACTTCGCTGTTGCTTGAAACATCTTGTTCTTTCTTGTCATTTTCACTTGATACGGAACTGATATCTTCAAATTCAGGCTGTTTTTCTTCTGATACTTCGTCAGTTTTAACCTCGGAATTTTCAGGCTCATCAACTGCATCTGTAACATCAACAACCTCAAATCCGCCGTTTTCATCAGCATCAGACTCACTGACTTCATCTGAATCTACAGGAGCATTACCGTCAACAGGCAGGGATCCTTCACCGGCTAAAACTTCGGCAATGCCAAGCTGTTCGCCGCCTTTAAATTCATTATCAAGAACAGCGTCCTCAACTGTCTGAACCTCATCCTTATCGTCAAAATTATCCTGCGATTCAGTCGGCTCTGTATCCTCAAATTCATCATAATCATATTCTTCAAATACATTTCCGTCAAAATCCGTATTTTCCGGAACAACAACATCGGGATTCGGAACAGGGGAGGATGTACCTATTTCAGTCTTGATAGATGTGAGAGCATTTTTAATGTTGCCTGCATTCTTCCAGCGGTTTGCATTATTCGGCTGACATGCAATTACAATAACACTCTTGAGTTTTTCGTCACCCTCAGACGGAGCGGTAACAGCCTTGCCAGAGAATCTTTCTTCACAGGCATTCTTTCTGTCGCATGAATCACTTTCAAACGGAATTTTACCGCCGTTGCACATTGCATACATAATTATTCCGACAGAATAAATGTCGGTTGTATAGTCAACATTTTCCTGCTTATAAACCTCAGGCGCAACAAATGAGGTATCCGCAATCTTGCCTTCAAAATCTGTAAATCCGCCGATTTTATACCTTCCGTCAGCGGTTACAAAAATATTCTTTGGCGAAATATTACCGTGAAAAATATTTTTTGCTTCCAAAGTTTCAAGCATTTCACTCATCTGAATACCAAAATCAACAACTTCATCCTCAGCGAAAGTTTTGGTTTTCATAAGTTCTTCAAGACTTGTGAGTTCTTCTGTAAATATGTACAAATCACAGGTTTTTTTGTTCTGATTATCCTGAACATAAACATCCAGATAGTTTGAAACACCGTCAAGCTCCTTAACCGATTCAATAAAATCAGCCTCTTCGGTAAAATACTCAGCATGTTCATCGGTATAATTGCTTTTGCCGACAAATGCGTGTCTGAGAATCGCATTCTGAGCAGTATTTTTATCAATCTTTCTTGATACCTTGTAAACTTCACAGCCGTTGTCTTCCCCGACAAATGAAGTAACCTTCCAATCCCTTAAATCTGCCGGCAATTTAATTGTTTTTGCCATACTAACACTCCTTAAATATTTCCTTATTTTTCATATTATATCTAAATCAAGGTCATTAACCCTCACTATCTCATTCTCCGGATTATTGTACCATATTACGAGCTATTTTACCATAGATATTTCAATTTTTTAAAAAATAATTCTAATTTGTAATTAAATCTGACATAAAAGCAGCAGTCCGCCTAAACGAACTGCCGAAAACATAATTTCAGTAAAATATCTTACTCGATCTTATCTGATTTTTATTTTTTCCTTTTTGTTGACTCCGATAATTCCGCCTATTCCTCCTCCCAAAACAGACGACATCAGTTTTAGCAGGGTTAGTATCGTTATAGGCTCACCGTTAAAAATCAATGCAATAGAGGTTATGACAAGAAAAATAAAAAATCCTGTCAGCGAACCCACTGCAAGACCTGCACTTCCTGTAATTCTTGATGATATTATTCCCGACATCAGCGTTGCAACACCGACCATGCCAACCGTGCAGTAATCGAGTATATCGACAGAAATTACTCCCGATGACATCATCACGGCTGCAAGCAAACACATCAAAATTACCAGTATGAGTATTCCGCATACTGATGAAAACAAAACAGCCTTTGCAATTAGTTTTTTATCAGACATAAAACAACCCCCGAATATATTCTGTTACAAATATATTCGGGGGAAAGAACATTCATTCAAAAAGTTATTCTTTTGTAGCTTTAGTTTCGTCAGAATCTTTCTTCTTGCCAAAACCGAAGAAGCCTTTCTTTTCAGGCTGACCTGCCTGCTGTGACTGTTCCTTTACTGTGTCAACAGTAGAAATACACCACTTTTTAAACTTCATCTTAACTCTGTCGGAGCCTGTTTCAATGATGATAGCGTCCTCGTCGTCCTTAATGGCAACTACTCTGCCCATAATTCCGCCGATTGTTGTAATTTCATCACCGATCTCAAGAGAGTTACGAAGCTGAGCTTCTTCTTTTTTCTTCTTTGAGTTAGGTCTGATGAGGAAGAAATAGAGAGCTGCAAAAATAGCAACATAGAAGAGAATCATAAAAATCATACTTGATGACTGATTTCCGCCGCTTGCACTTGCTTCTGCAACTACAGGTAAAAAGTTTGTCATTTTCGTCATTCCTTTCATACAATGTATTGATTATATCAGTTTTAATCACATCTTGCAAGTATTTTTTCTGTTTTGAAAAAATATTAGATACGCACGCCTAAAATGTTGCGATATTTCTCGTAAAATTCCATATATGTGCCGTTATCAAGCTGAGTTCTGATAACTTCCATAAGATTATTGTAAAAATAGAGGTTGTGCAAAACAGCAAGTCGCATTCCGAGCATCTCACCGCTCTTGAGAAGATGTCTTATGTATGCCCTTGAAAAGTTTCGGCAAACAGGGCAGTCACAATGCTCGTCAATCGGGGATTCGTCTGTTTCATATTTTGCATTATTGATGTTACGCACTCCGTCCCAAGTGAAGAGCTGACCGTGTCTTGCGTTTCTGCTCGGCATAACACAGTCAAAAAGATCAACACCTCTTGCAACGCTTTCAAGAATATTCACGGGAGTTCCGACTCCCATAAGATATCTGATTTTATCTTTCGGAGCAAACGGCTCAACCTCTTCAATGATATGGTACATCGTTTCTGCAGGCTCACCCACGGCAAGACCTCCGATTGCATAGCCGTCAAGATTAAGCTCTGCAATTTCTTTCATATGATTGACGCGCAAATCGTCATAGATACCGCCCTGATTTATGCCGAACAGCATCTGGTTTTTATTTATGGTATCATCAAGGCTGTTGAGCCTTTTCATCTCTGTAACGCATCTTTTAAGCCATCTTGTGGTTCTTTCAACGCTGTTTTTTGTATATTCATATGGAGAAGGGTTTTCAACGCATTCGTCAAATGCCATCGCAATTGTAGATGCAAGATTTGACTGGATTCTCATACTCTCCTCAGGTCCCATAAAAATTTTGCGGCCGTCAATGTGAGAATTGAAGTAAACGCCTTCTTCTTTAATATTTCTCAACTTTGCAAGAGAGAACACCTGAAATCCGCCGCTGTCGGTAAGGATAGGACCGTTCCACCTTGTAAATTTGTGAAGTCCGCCCATTTGCTTAACCTTTTCATCACCCGGACGAAGATGCAGATGATAGGTGTTGCAAAGCTGAACCTGGCATTTTATATTCTTTAAATCAAGCGCAGAAACAGCACCCTTGATTGCACCGCATGTTGCAACATTCATAAAGGCAGGAGTCTGAACCGTACCGTGAACCGTAACGAACTCGCCCCGTCTTGCGCTGCCTTCCTTTTTAATTACCTTAAACATAAATCCGTAAAATCCTCCTATGATATGAACATAGCGTCACCGAAAGAGAAGAATCTGTACTTTTCCTTTACAGCTTCTTTGTATGCATTCATAATAAAATCATATCCCGCAAAAGCGGATACAAGCATAATGAGTGTACTTTCGGGAAGATGAAAGTTAGTAATAAGTCCGTCCAGCACCTTAAATTCAAATCCGGGATAAATAAAAATATCCGTAAATCCCTCGCAGGGTTTGATTTCTCCGTACATTGCCGCAACACTTTCAAGCGTTCTGCAGGATGTTGTGCCGACTGCAATAACCCGTCCGCCGTTTTTCTTAGTTTCATTTATGAGCTTTGCAGTTTCTTCGGGGACTTCATAATGCTCGCTGTGCATTTTATGCTTTGTAACATCGTCAACCTTAACCGGTCTGAATGTACCGAGTCCCACATGAAGTGTAACATACGCAATCTTTACACCTTTAGCCTTGATTCTGTCCATAAGCTCGGTTGTAAAGTGAAGTCCTGCCGTCGGAGCTGCCGCAGAACCGAGTTCATGGCTGTAAACCGTCTGATAGCGTTCCTTATCCTTAAGCTCGGCTGTAATATAGGGCGGAAGAGGCATCTGACCGATTTTGTCAAGAGTAGTAAAAAAATTCTCTTCACAGTCAAAATCAACTATTCTGTTGCCGTCATCCTTAACATCAACAACTGTTGCACGCAAAATGCCGTTGCCGAATGAAAATTTTGTGCCGACTTTTGCTTTTTTACCCGGCTTGCAAAGTGTTTCCCAACGGTTGTTCGCAACCTGCTTCAAAAGCAGAAATTCAACTTTTGCACCTGTTTCGTCTTTGATACCGTAAATTCTTGCAGGCAAAACTCTTGAATCGTTGGCAACAAGAAGATCTCCCTCGTTAAGATAATCAATAATGTCATAAAAATGTTTATGCTCCAGAGTTTGTTTTTCTCTGTCAAGCACAAGCAATCTTGAACTGTCCCTCGGTTCAAGCGGAGTCTGTGCGATAAGCTCTTTCGGCAAATCGTAATAAAAATCACTAGTCTTCATTTTATTTCCTTTCAAGAACTAAAATTGTTTTTTAAAAGCTGTTCTGTCAAAAATCTTTGTAAAACACAAGTATTTGTCCTGTAAAATTCTCAAAATAATTGACATTACCCTTTTAAAATGATATATTATCTTATTATGAGCAGTTTGCATAATCGACAAACAGTCGTGTTTTCAGACATCTCTTCATATAATATAATATTTGTTTGAATAAGGCAACCGCTTTTTTAAAATTTGTTTAATTCGGAGGAATTATTATGAAAAAGTATAAAGTCGGTATTATCGGCGCTACCGGTATGGTAGGTCAGCGTTTTACACTTCTTCTTGAGAATCACCCGTGGTTTGAGGTTACTGTTCTTGCCGCAAGTAAGAGAAGTGCAGGCAAAACATACGGTGAAACAGTTGAAGGCAGATGGCATATGACTGCTCCTCTTCCTGAGAAGTACAAGGATATGGTTATCGTTGACGCTGAAAATGTTGAAGAGGTTGCATCACAGGTTGATTTCTGTTTCTGCGCAGTTAATATGAAGAAGGATGAAATCCGTGATCTCGAAGATAGATATGCAAAGGCTGAATGTCCTATCGTATCAAACAACAGTGCTCATCGTTTTACAGATGATGTTCCTATGGTTATTCCTGAAATTAACGCCGATCACATTAAGATTATTGACGCTCAGAGAAAGCGTCTCGGCACAAAAAGAGGCTTTGTTGCAGTTAAGTCCAATTGCTCACTTCAGAGCTATGTTCCTGCAATTCATCCTTTAAAGGCACTCGGCGTTGACAAGGTTCTCGCTTGCACATATCAGGCAATTTCAGGCGCAGGCAAAACATTCAAGACATGGCCTGAAATGGTAGATAATGTTATTCCTTACATCGGCGGTGAGGAAGAGAAGTCAGAGCAGGAGCCGCTTAAAATCTGGGGTAAGATTGAAGGCGACAAGATTGTTAAAACCGATGATATTTCAATCACATCACAGTGCATCCGTGTTCCCGTATCTGACGGTCACACAGCAGCTGTATTTATGTCATTTAAGGACGGCGTAAAGAAACCTACTGTCGAAGAAATTATTGACATTTGGTCAAACTACAGCGGCAGAGCACAGGAGCTTGATCTTCCGAGTGCGCCAAAGCATTTTCTCCACTACTTCACAGAACCCGACCGTCCGCAGATTAAATCTGAAAGAAATCTTGAAAACGGTATGGCAGTATCGGTTGGCAGATTAAGACCTGATACTCAATATGATTACAAGTTCGTTTGTATGTCACACAACACATTAAGAGGCGCAGCAGGCGGTGCAGTTCTTCTTGCAGAGCTCCTTTGTGCTGAGGGCTACATGGACTGATTACTTACGGAGGTAAATTATGTCTAACCACATTTTTACAGGCTCAGGTGTTGCACTTATCACTCCTATGAAGTCTGACGGAAGCGTAAACTACGATGTTCTCGGCGATCTCGTAGAATTTCATGTTCAAAACGGTACCGATGCAATTATTGTATGCGGTACAACAGGTGAGGCGGCAACTCTTTCGGAAAAAGAGCATTGCGAAACAATTTCTTTCGTTGCAGAAAAGACAAACGGCAGAATTCCTGTTATTGCAGGTACAGGCAGTAACGATACCTCAACAGCCGTTATGCTCTCAAAATCTGCCGCAAGCACAGGCGTTGACGCACTTCTCTGCGTAACTCCTTACTACAATAAAACATCTCAGCAGGGTCTTGTAAGACACTTCAACGTTGTTGCAGATTCGGTTGATATTCCGATTATTCTTTACAATGTTCCTTCAAGAACCGGTTGTAACATCAAGCCAAAAACTTATCAGGAGCTTTGCAAGCATCCTAACATCGTTGCCGCAAAAGAGGCAAGCGGCGACATCTCTCAGGTTGCTCTCATCCGTTCACTTTGCGGTGATAATCTTGACATCTACTCAGGTAACGATGACCAGACTGTTCCTTTCATGTCACTAGGCGCTCTCGGTGTTATCTCTGTATTTGCAAACATCTGCCCCAAGGAAATGCATGACATCTGTCAGCTTTGTCTTGACAATGACTTTGCAGAGGCACAGAAGCTTAACTTCCACTATCTTGAGCTTATGCATATACTCTTCAGCGATGTTAACCCGATTCCCGTAAAGACTGCCATGAACCTCTTCGGCTATGAAGCAGGCGAATGCAGACTTCCGCTCGTACCCATGAGCGTTCAGGGTTACCATGACCTCAAGGATTGCATGGAGAAGTATGACCTTTTAAGCAAGAAGGTTAAATAATCAACCTTTGATTCGTTTAAAATTCAAGAAGTTTAAGGGGAATAAAAATGGTAAATACAGCAATAGTCGGTTGTAACGGTAAAATGGGCTGCTTTGTGGCACAGGCTGTTCAGAGCCGTGAGGATTGCAATGTTTTGTTCGGTGTTGACGCATTCGGTGAAAGCAATTATGATTTTGATGTTTTCAAGACTTTTGACGAGGCAACCGAAACACCTGATGTAATCATTGATTTTTCAAATCCTGCAGCTCTTGACGGTATGCTTTCGTATGCAGTTGATAACAAAGTACCTTGTGTTATCTGCACAACAGGCTTTTCTAAAGATCAGATTGCAAAAATCGAAGATGCGGCAAAGACAATTCCTGTTTTCTATTCAGGTAATATGTCACTCGGCATCAATCTTCTTATTGAGCTTTCAAAAGAGGCAGCAAAAATTCTCGGAAACCAGTTCGATATTGAAATCGTTGAAAAGCATCATAATCTCAAGCTTGACGCTCCGAGCGGAACAGCTCTTATGATTGCAGACGGAATTTCGGAACAGCTTGATGAAGATCCGCAGTATGTCTATGACAGACACAGCTACCGCAGAAAGCGTTCAAAGAACGAAATCGGTATTCATTCCGTAAGAGGCGGCACAATTGTAGGCGAACACGAAGTTATCTTTGCAGGTCACGATGAGGTTGTAACAATCTCTCATCAGGCTCAGTCAAAAGAAGTTTTCGCTGTCGGTGCTGTTAATGCGGCAGTATTTCTTAAAGATCAGAAAGCAGGTATGTACAACATGGGCAACCTTCTTTCTGAAAAAATGAACTGAAAAACAACACCTTTAAGCACGGCATAAAAGCCGTGCTTTCTTTTATGTCCAAACTTTGCTTACTTTCATAATATGTAGTGTGATATATTGTTTTGAGATGTCACAAAGATTTAACAAAGGGTGGAAGTTATGGAAAATAATTTAATAATATTCGGCTCGGTAACTCTTGCCATGAAGAGCCGTAACCTACTTTTAAAAAACAATATTAAATCAGGGCTTGTAAGAACTCCTATACACCTCAATCGAAAATCATGCGGATACAGCCTTTATGTCCCGGGAAATTTTGAAAGGGCATTGGAAATTATCAGGAGTAACGGTATTGCTGTCAAAGGAACAGCCGCTGTTGATACCTTATGATATATTTTGACAACGGTGCAACCACCTTTCCGAAACCCTTATCCGTAAGAAAAGCGATTAACGAAGCTATGTCCGACTACGGAGCAAATCCGGGAAGAAGCGGTCACAAAATGTCGGTGAAATCATCTGAAATAATGTATTCCTGCCGAGATAATGCCGCAAAACTTTTTGGCTCGGAAAATCCCGAAAATATAATATTCACGCTTAACTGCACAACGGCTTTGAACACAGTCTTTAAAGGCATATTAAAACAGGGTGACCATGCCGTAATCTCATCGCTTGAGCACAATGCTGTCGTCAGACCGCTTGAAACACTCAAGAAAAATAAGATTGAATACTCTGTTGCCGAATGTATCCCTTATGATGATGAGCAAACAATCGAGAATTTCAGGAAACAATTCAAATCTAACACAAAACTTGTAATCTGTACCCATGCTTCAAATGTATTCGGCATCAAACTTCCGATAGAAAGAATAGGCGCTCTTTGCAGATTAAACGGCATCCTTTTTTGTGTAGATGCCGCGCAAAGTGCAGGAACAGCAGATATAAACCTTTCTGACAGTTGCATTGATTTTCTCTGCACCGCAGGTCATAAAGGGCTTTACGGACCGATGGGAACAGGCTTGCTTATAATAAACAGCGAAACAACTCCGGACAGTCTTATTCAGGGAGGAACTGGAAGTGATTCCGCAAACCTCAATCAGCCTGAAATTCTCCCCGATAAGTACGAAAGCGGAACGCCGAATCTTCCGGGAATAGCAGGGCTTAATGCAGGAATAAAGTTTGTCCTGAACAAAAAAACAGACAGAATATATAATTCCGAGTTAGGTCTTGCACGAATGCTCTACAAAAGGCTTGAAAAAGCGGAAAATGTAATATTATACACCAAAATGCCTGAGAAAAGTCACAGCGTTCCTGTAATTTCATTTAATATTAAAAATACCGAAAGTGAAACAGTTGCAAAAATTCTTAATGACAGCTACAACATTGCCGTAAGAGCAGGACTCCATTGTGCGCCCCTTGCACACAAAAGCTTCGGCACTCAGGATACAGGAACCGTAAGAGCTGTTGTATCGGCATTTACAACAAAAAATGATGTTGTATATTTTGCAAATGCCGTAAGTCGTATTTCTAAGAACAACAAACAGAAAAAAACAATTTAAAAAGGTTGCAATTAATAACAAAAGTATGTTAGAATAATAACAAGGAATTTAAAAATAAAGGAAGGGGAAAGCAGATTGGAAATATTTAACAGCATTCTTTCCATTATCAAGACTATACAGCTAAGAGATATTGTCGATATTCTTGCAATTGCACTGTTGATTTTCGGACTGTTCAAGCTTATTCAGGAAACAAGAGCAGTTCAGCTTCTCAAAGGTGTAATTATGCTTCTGATAGTGTATTTTCTTTCGTCTCTGTTTGGTCTTGTTATGCTTTCATCCCTGTTGCGAACATTTTTCGAGGCAGCAGTTGTTGTTATTGCTATCATCTTTCAGCCGGAAATCAGAAAGGCTCTTGAACAGATGGGACGCAACAACACCTATAAAAAATATATAAAAATATTTACTAAGCACCACAAAGGTGATGAATGGAAAAAGGCTGTAGAAAAGTCAATCGTAGATGCGGCTGACACAGCAGTTCTTTTCTCTCGTTCAAAAACAGGTGCTTTGCTTGTGTTTGAAAGAGAAACCATGCTTTCCGATATAGCCGCTACAGGCACAATTATTGATGCTGAAACATCAGTAGCTCTGTTCGGCAATATATTTTTTAACAAAGCACCATTGCATGACGGTGCAAGCATTATCCGTGACGGAAAACTTTTTGCAGCAGGATGTATTTTACCGCTCACATCAAATCCTAATGTAGATATCAATCTCGGTACACGACACAGAGCAGGACTCGGTATCAGTGAACAAAGTGACGCTGTTGTCCTTATAGTAAGTGAAGAAACAGGTGTAATTTCTCTTGCGGTAAACGGTATTTTGCTCCGTGAGTTTACAAGAGAAGAACTAATCAAAAAGCTTGAACAGTTTCTCATCTATGATCGTGGCTATGACGATGATGAACCGCCCAAAAAGTTTTTTCAGAAGAACCCGAAAAGTTCAAAAAGAGAGAAGGCTGAAAAATGAAAAAGAAAAAACTCTCTCTCAACAAACTGTTTCAAAATAACAAATTTCTGATTATACTCGCCCTTGTAATCTCAACAATAACATGGGTTTATATGAGTATGGGTACAACTAATGATACAACCGTAACAATAAGCAATATTCCCATTCAGATTGAATTGCCTGACCAGCTTGATAACAACGGGTTGCAGGTATTCCGTGATGCGGAGCAGACTGCCACGGTAACCGTAACAGGCAGCAGAGCCGTTCTCGGTTCTATCGGAACGAAGGATATTACTGTCACGGGTGCTACAAACGGAATTGACTCGGCAGGAACTTATCAGCTTTCGCTTTCAGCCGTAAAAGCCAACCCGAGTGCCAACTTTCAGATTATCTCAACCGTTACGCCTTCAAATGTCAATGTAATTGTTGATTATCAGCGTGAAACAAGTTTCCCGATTCAGGAAAATGTTGTTTACAAGGTTGCCGACGGATACTATGCGTCAACTTCCCTTGCATCAAAGAATATCACAATCTCAGGACCTCAAACAGAGATTGCCAAAATCGCAAAGGTTTCGGCATCAGCCGAACTTGACAGTATACTAAATGAGCCGACCTCAACGACCGCAAATATTGTGCTTTATGATAAAACAGGAAATAAAATCTCCACCGAGCTTCTTACAATGGAGTTTACGGATGTTGAGGCTACAATTTCCGTTCTCCCCGAAAAGACGGTAAATGTAATTCCTGAGTTTATTAACAAACCCAAAGGTCTTGATTTAAACGATGATATGCTTACGGTTGAGCCTTCAAAGATTCTGCTTGCAGGTCCAAAAGAAGTGCTTGACAATACAGACAGCGTAAAGCTTGAGTCAATCGATTTTGCAACACTTTCAAACAAGCGTTATAAGTACGATACGCAGGGAATAAACATCCCGAGTGACTGCAAAAATATCAGTAACTCAACCTCCGCAAAGCTTGTACTTGACCTCAGCGGTTTGTCCAAGAAAACCTTTACCGTTGATTCATTTAAAGTAAGCGGTCTTTCTTCAAAATACAAAGCCGATGTAACACAGACAAGTATGAATGTTACCGTAATCGGCAGCGAAAAGGAACTTAAAAGCCTTAAAAGCTCAGATATTGAAGGTGTAATTGACACCTCGGATCAGAGCGGAACAGTAGGCTCGGTTCAGATGCCTGTTACTTTCAAACTCAGCGGTACTGACACCTGTTGGGTAAGCGGAAGCTACAAGGCAAATATCACAATCAGCGAAAAATAACCCATAAAAACCGCAGGCATTTTGATGTCTGCGGTTTAGTTTATTTGTATTAAATTACATTCTGATTCGATTTGAACTGCCTCGCCTTACAAAAGCTTTGTTCATATCGTCAGTATTGTGATATCTCACGCTCTGTACAAGACCAAGACTAATGAGCGTACTCAAAGCCGAAGTACCTCCCGAACTGAACAAGGGAAGGGTTATTCCGACTACGGGAAGAAATCCAAGCACCATTCCTATATTTACAATTGTTTGCGACGCTATCATTGAAAACACACCGTAGCAGATATACTTGCCTTCAAATTCACTTGAATTTTTTGCATTCAAAATCACTTTTAATATAATAAAAAACAAAATCAGCAAAAGCGCCATGCATCCGACAAATCCGAGTTCCTCTCCTACAACGGTAAAGATAAAATCGTTTTCCTGTTCGGGGACGATTGAATGTTCAACACGCTGTCCGTTAAAAAGTCCGCTTCCGAAAGCTTCACCGCTTGCAATTGAAACCTTACCCTGATACTGTTGCCAACCGTAATTTGTCAGTGCATTCCCGTCAAGGTCAAACAAAGCAAGAACCCTGTTGCGATGTTCTTCATTCATAAACACATTCCATATAATCGGAATTGCACACACAAGCAATCCTCCGAAAATGACAAAATATCTCAGTTGAACACCTGCCGCAAATGTCATAACCAAAAACATAAGTGCAAATATAAGAACTGTACCGTCATCACCCTGAATATGAATAATTGCCATTGGTATCATTGCATGAAGTGCAAGGAAAAGTACTCCCGAAAACTTTTCAATCATTTTCTTTTCTCTCAGCCACGACAAATGCTTTGAAAAAGTTATGATAAAACAGATTTTTATAAACTCAGACGGCTGAATTGAAAATCCGCCCGGAAGATTAATCCATGCCGTATCATCTGTTCCGCTAACCTGAACTCCGAACACAAACACAAGTCCGGCAAGAACAATTCCAACTATTGCGGCAATATACCATTTTCGTATAAGAAATCTGTAATCGGCAATTGATATAAACACCGATGCCGCAAGACCGACAGACACAGCGATAATCTGAGTTCTTAGATAACTGTATTCGCCCGACCGTTGCATACTCGCAATCAAAAGAAAACTGTAAGCAACAGCGGTCAAGGTCAACAGCCACAACACTGCGTCACACTGTCTGAAATATTCATAAATATTTGTAATAACTTTTTTCACCCAAAACAACCTTTGAAATTAATTTTACCCTATAATTATATTAAATTACGCTCTCAATATCAAGTATAATTTCAATACAGAATAATACAAGTTTCGCATTTTGTTATAATAATAAAAACATGAATTTGATTCGGAGGTATATTATGTTATCTGATATCGAAATTGCTCAGAGTGCAGAATTAAAGCCTATTGCAGAAATTGCAAATCAGCTTGGGATTTCTGCTGATGAGCTTGAGTTTTACGGAAAGTACAAAGCAAAACTTTCTGATGAACTTGCAGACCGTGTAAAGGACAATCCTGACGGAAAGCTCATCCTCGTAACAGCAATCAACCCAACACCGGCAGGCGAGGGCAAAACCACCACTTCTGCAGGTCTTGGTCAGGCAATGGCTAAAATCGGTAAAAAGGCAATCATCGCACTCCGTGAACCGTCGCTTGGTCCTGTATTCGGAATTAAAGGCGGTGCCGCAGGCGGCGGTTATGCACAGGTTCTTCCGATGGAGGACATCAACCTTCATTTTACAGGTGATATGCACGCAATTACAGCAGCCAACAACCTTTGTTGCGCAATGCTTGACAACCACATTCAGCAGGGCAACACACTCGGCATTGATCCGAGAAGAATTCTCTTCAAGCGTTGTCTTGATATGAATGACCGTGCATTAAGAAATATCACAATCGGTCTTGGCGGTAAGGTAAACGGTGTTCCGAGGGAAGATCACTTCATCATTACAGTTGCATCGGAAGTTATGGCAATTCTCTGTCTTGCAAATGATATCTCCGACCTTAAAGAAAGACTCGGCAACATTCTTGTTGCATACACATACAGCGGTGAACCCGTTTATGCCAAAGATTTGAAAGCAGAGGGAGCAATGACTGCACTTCTCAAGGATGCAATCAAACCTAACCTTGTTCAGACGCTTGAGGGTACTCCTGCAATTATGCACGGCGGACCTTTTGCAAATATTGCTCACGGCTGTAACAGCATAAGAGCAACAAAGCTTGCATTAAAGCTTGCTGATTACTGTATTACAGAGGCAGGTTTCGGCTCGGATCTCGGTGCTGAGAAGTTTCTTGACATCAAGTGCAGATATGCCGGCATTGCTCCGTCGGCAATTGTAATCGTGGCAACATGCCGTGCATTAAAATACAACGGCGGCGTTCCAAAGTCAGAGGTTTCAAATGAAAACATTGAAGCTCTCAAAAAAGGCATTGTAAACCTCGGTGTTCACATTGACAATATGAGAAAGTACAATGTTCCCGTAGTTGTAGCGATTAATCAGTTCGGTACAGATACAGATGAAGAATTAAAATACATTGAAGAATATTGTATTTCAAAGGGTGCAGACTTTGCCCTTTCAAATGTATTCGGAAAAGGCGGAGAAGGCGGCGTAGAGCTTGCAAATAAGGTAGTAGAGGCTTGTGAAAAGCCGTCTGCATTTAAACCGCTCTATTCACTCGATCTCACACTCAAGGAAAAAGTTGAAAAGATTGCAAAGGAAATCTACGGTGCGTCAAAGGTAAACTACACAACAGCCGCAGAAAAAGCAATCAAGGAAGTTGCGGCACTCGGCGGAGACAAACTTCCCATATGTGTGGCAAAAACACAGTATTCGCTTTCAGATGATCCTACAAAGCTCGGTGCTCCAAAGGATTTTGAAATCACAGTAAGAGATGTAACAATTTCAAACGGTGCAGGTTTTGCAGTAATTTATACAGGCAATATTATGACAATGCCGGGACTCCCGAAAGTTCCTGCCGCAGAAAAAATTAATATTGATGAAAACGGCAAAATCAGCGGACTTTTCTGATATGGTTAAATTGATTTCTCACAGCGCCGATGAAACTGAGCAAATCGGCGAAAAAATTGCAAAAAAGCTCCACGGCACAGAGGTAATAGCCCTTTTCGGCGGACTCGGTATGGGCAAAACCGCCTTTACAAGAGGACTGGCAAGAGCCCTCGGTGTTGATGACGGTGTGTCAAGCCCTACTTTCGCCCTTGTAAACGAATACAACGGAAAGTACAATATCTATCATTTTGATATGTACAGGGTTAATTCATGGGATGATTTGTACTCAACGGGATTTTTTGACTACATTGACAACGGCATTCTCGTAATTGAGTGGAGTGAAAATATAGAAGGCGCACTTCCCGAAAATGCAATCAGAATAACGATTGAAAAAGGGGAGAGCGATGACGAAAGAATCTTTGAAATTGAAGGTGTTGAAATTTGAAAATTCTGTCTGTTGACACATCTGCAACAGCCGCATCTGTTGCACTTTCAAAAGATGGCAAGCTGATCGGTGAAACTTTCATAAACGCAAGTCTTACCCACAGCCAGACACTCATCCCTATGGTTGAACAGCTTTTGAACAATACAAAAACGGAAATATCAGATATTGATGCAATTGCAGTCAACGCAGGTCCGGGTTCATTCACGGGAGTAAGAATCGGTGTTGCGGCAGTAAAAGGTCTTGCTTTTGCAAATAATATACCGTGTGTTTCGGTTTCAACACTTGAGAGTATGGCTTATAATTTCCTTTCAACCGACTGTATTGTATGTGCCGTAATGGACGCACGCTGTTCACAGGTATACAATGCACTGTTTGAAATTAAAAACGGAGTTGTTACCCGACTTTGTGATGACAGGGCATTATCGCTTGATGACTTAAAAAACGAACTGCTGTCTGTTGACGGAAGAATCATCATAGCAGGTGACGGTACCGATATAACCTGTAAATACATCGGTAATGAAATTAAAAATGCAGAGTCTGCTCCCGTAAATCTTAAATATCAGAGAGCGTCTTCAACTGCACTTGTTGCATTTGAAATGATTAATAACGGACAAACCGTTTCGGCACAAGAGCTTATGCCGGTATATCTCCGCTTGCCTCAGGCACAGCGTGAACTTAATAAAAAACTTGGAGGTAGAACAAAATGATAGCACTCGGATGCGACCACGGCGGATATAACCTTATCTGCGCAATCAAAAAATATCTGGATAAAAAAGGACTTGAATACAAAGAGTACGGCACTTTCAGCGAAGAAAGCGTTGATTATCCCGTTTACGCCTACAAGGTAGCAACTGCAATCACCTCGGGCGAATGCTCAACAGGCATTCTCTGTTGCGGTACAGGCATCGGTATATCAATTGCCGCAAACAAGGTAAAGGGAATCAGAGCCGCAGTTGTTTCAAACGAATTTTGTGCTGAAATGACTCGCAGACACAATAACGCAAATATCCTTTGTATGGGCGGCAGAGTTACAAGCGAAGAAGATGCTGTTAAATTTGCTGACATCTTCCTTAACACACCTTATGAAGGCGGCAGACACGAAAACCGTGTGTCAATGATTACAGACATTGAAAACGGTACTTTTAAAGCATAAATAAATTAAAAATAAGATTAAAACGCTCTTTTTATTAAGGGCTTTTTCTTTTTGAAACTTAGATTTCTTGTTTGTAATATTTTGTAATTGTTATTTCTGATACAGAACCATTTCATAAATATTAATTCTATTCAGGAAATTAAGGAAAATTATTCTTTCTCAGTCGGAATTATGCGTTGTGCTAATTGTATAATATTATTAAAAGTACACCTATTTATAAGTGCATTATAACTACTATATTTCAATTTGTAACCAAATTTACGAAAAAATTTCATTTTTTTAAATTTATTTACAAAAAACCCTTGTTTTTTTTCCTTTTTAGTATTATAATAACATCACAATGTTTTTAAAGAATTTTAAAAAAGAATTAAAACGATTTGGGAGAGAGTAAAAATGAGATTAAGAAAACAGGAACTTGGAGACAGAAACCTCGTAGGAAGCAGGGTTGAGGCTGTAAGAAAGCAGAAAGGTATGAAGCAAAAGGAGCTTCTTGCTCAATTACAGGTTAACGGCGTCGATATGAACGCATCAGGACTTTCAAAGCTTGAAGGTCAGATTCGTTTCGTAACAGATGTTGAGCTTGTTGCACTTGCCGATATTCTTGAAGTGTCTGTTGACTACCTTCTCGGAAGAGAAAACTGATTTTTAACCGAATCTTTAAATTGCACCGTAGATTTTTTTCTGCGGTGCTTTTATTTTTTGCTGATAAATGTTGACAAGCGAGTATTTTAATTATATAATCATAACAGCGTTACATAACAATGTTATGAATTAGAGGTGACTACTGTGACTGAAAACAAGGCAGCTTACACAATTTCATTCGAAACTCTTACGCCAAAACTTTTTGAAAGTTTGTACAGGTCGGTAGGTTGGGAGTCGCCTTGCATTGACCAAATCGAAACCGCCTTAAATAATTCATATGCAAAATTTGTTGCATATGACGGTGACAAACCTGTCGGAATGGTTAGAATTATCGGCGACGGCGGTATGTCATTCTATATAAAAGACTATGCCGTTATTCCAGAATATCAGAGTAAGGGTGTAGGAAAAGCGTTAATGCAATTTCTTGAAGATTACATACGCAATTCTATGCCTAAAAATTGGGCAGTAAGCCTTGAACTTATCAGTTCTAAAGAAGCTGTTGCTTTTTATGAAAAATTTGGATTTGAACAAAGACCGTGCTACTGGGATGGTCCGGGAATGTTCAAAATGTTAAGATAAACTAAGGAGTGTTTCATTTGGCAAAGCAAATTGAGGGCGTTTACGAAAACATAATAGCCTGTGCCACAAAAGAATTTCTGAACAAAGGCTATGTCGATGCCTCACTGCGAACAATTGCTACTGAAGCACACACAACAACAGGTTCAATCTATACCAGATTTGGCGACAAAGAGGGACTTTTTGAGGCAATTGTAGGGAAGCAATACGATAAAATTATCGAGATGTACAAAGCCGCACAAGATGAATTTGCAAGTCTTCCTGAAGAATCACAACCTGACAATATGGCGAGCATATCAGGTAATTGTATGTATGACGGACTTTTGTATTGTTATGATAATCTTGATGTTTTTAAGCTGATTTTATTAAAATCAGAGGGCACAAAGTTTTCTCATATGATAGATGAAATGGTTGAAATCGAGGCTGAGGCTACTCATAAATATTTGAATGTGCTTAAAAGGCTCGGAAAACCGTCACCAAAAATTGATACTAAACTTGAGCATATGATTATTACGGGTATGTTCAATACCTATTTTGAACTTATAATCCACGAAATGCCGATTGAGGACGCAAAACTTTACCTTGATGAAATGCGTGAATTCTACACGGCAGGTTGGATGAAAATAATGGGGCAGGATTAAGCCCTATTATTTTTGAACAGCAGTTAGCGATAGCTAACCTGAATTTGAATGATAACAGAAAATGACTGCAGCGTTTTCGTATCAGATATAAATTATCCACTTGGAGGAGGTCTATTCTTGAAAAAGCAATCAAATTTATCAAGACTTATGTCCTACGCAGGAAATCACAAATACTTTACTTATGCTTCCTGGATTCTCTCGGGAAGCAGTGCTGTGTTTGCACTTGCTCCTTTCTATTATCTTTGGAAGATTATCAAAGAAGTACTTGAAGTAATACCTGACTTTTCAAAGGCAACAAGTCTTGTACACAACGGATGGATGGCAGTAATATTTGCCGCTGCCGCATTTTTAATCTATGTTGCAGGACTTTTATGTTCGCACAAAGCAGCTTTTCGGGTTCAGACAAATCTGCGAAAAGATATGATGCACCACATCATTAAGTTACCCCTCGGAACTCTTGAAGCTCTTGGAAGCGGTAAAGTACGAAAAACGGTCAACGAATGTTCAGAATCAACTGAAACATACCTTGCTCATCAGCTGCCCGATATGGTAACCGCATACATAACACCTATCGGACTTCTGTTTATGCTGTTTTTCTTTGATTGGAGATTCGGTCTTTTCTGCTTAATTCCTATTTTGCTGAGTTTTGTTATTATGTTCACACAGATGACAGGGCCTACACTTAAAACTAAAATGGAAGAATATCAGAATGCTCTTGAAGATATGTCAAATGAAGCTGTTGAGTATGTAAGAGGTATTCCTGTAGTAAAAACTTTCGGTCAGTCTGTTTTTTCATTTCACCGTTTCAAAAAGTCTATTGACAACTACAGCACATGGGCAATTTCTTATACCGAGAGTATGAGAAAGCCAATGTGTATTCTTACAATGCTTATTAACGGAATTTTTGCATTTATCCTTGTTGCAGGTATGTGGTTTACTTCAGGCGGAGTAACAACCGATTTAATTCTCAGCATCTTGTTCTATATTATCATAACTCCTGTATTAACCGTTACAATGACAAAAATAATGTTCCAGAGTGAGAACACAATGCTTGTTACAGACGCACTCAAGAGAATTGACTCAATCCTTAATCTTGAACCGCTTGAAAGCACAGATGTAAAAACACCTAAAGATAATTCCGTTGTTCTAAAATCGGTTTCTTACAGCTACGATAAGGGAAATAAAACAAAAAAAGCAATTGACAATATATCGCTTTCAATTAAGCCAAATGAAACAGTTGCATTTGTCGGACAGTCCGGCGGCGGTAAAACCACGCTTGCAAACCTCATAAGCAGATTTTTTGATGCAGATGAGGGAGAGGTGTTTATCGGCGGTGTAAATGTCCAGAACATTGACAAAACCGTTTTGATGAATACAGTATCATTTGTTTTCCAGAACAGCCGATTAATAAAAGGCACAATTCTTGATAATGTCAAAATGGCAAGACCTGACGCTACAAATGAAGAAGTACTTCAAGCTATTCACAAAGCACAATGTGATGACATAATTAAGAAATTCCCCGAAGGTATCAACACAGTAATCGGAACACACGGCACATACCTTTCAGGCGGTGAACAACAGAGAATCAGCATTGCAAGAGCTATTCTCAAAAATGCTCCTATTCTTATTCTTGATGAAGCTACCGCTTTTGCAGACCCCGATAACGAAGCTAAAGTTCAGCAGGCAATCAATGAACTTGCAAAGGATAAAACAGTTATTATGATTGCACACAGACTTTCCACCATTGCAAATGCCGATAAAATCTATCTTCTTGAAAACGGCAAGATTGCCGAATCAGGTACAAATGACGAACTCGTTGCAAAAGGCGGCATATATGCAAAAATGATGAAAAACTATGTTTTATCAGTAAACTGGAAAATTTCAAAGGAGGGTAAATGATGATTAAAAAACTTCAGCATAAATTTGCTCTTTCGGAAAGAGGCGCAAAAGACCTTATTCAAGGTATAATCGCCTGTGCTGTACAGAACATTTCATTTATGTTTCCTGTAGGTTTACTTTACTTTTTCGTAAATGATTTGCTAAACGGCGGCATAAAACCCGAAAAAATATGGTTCTACATTGTGGGATGTATCATAGCACTTGCTCTGATTTTTGCAGTAACATATTGGCAGTACAATTCAACCTTTCTTGCAACATATGTAGAAACAGGCACAAGAAGAATTACGCTTGCTGAAAAGTTAAGGAAAATCCCTCTGTCATTCTTTGGCAAAAAAGACCTTGCCGACCTCACAAGCACAATTATGGCAGACTGTACATACCTTGAAACAGCATTTTCTCATTTCATCCCGCCGTTTATCGGAGCTATGATTTCAACCGTAGTAATCGCAATCAGCCTTTTCTTTTTTGATTGGAGAATGGCAATTGCTTCTCTTTGGGTTCTTCCGGTTGCATTTGCGATAATCGGCTTGTCATCAAAAGTTCAGAAGAGTTTAAACCGCAAGTCAATGGATGCTAAAATGGTTTGTGCAGACGGAATTCAGGAATGTATCGAAACAATTCAGGACTTAAAGGCAAATAACGCCGAACAGTCATATATGGCAGGCCTTGACACAAAGATAGACAATGTAGAAAAACGCTCAATAATCAACGAATTCGGCACATCAACATTTGTTGTATCTGCAGGACTTGTCCTCAAACTCGGCATTGCCACAACAGCACTTGTCGGCTCAATTTTGCTCGTAAACGGACAGCTTGATGTACTTACATTCTTTATGTTTTTGCTTGTTGTATCAAGACTCTATGATCCAATGCAGTCTGCTTTACAGAACCTTGCCGCAATCATCAGCACAAACACGAATGTTGCGAGAATGAACGAAATTCTTGATCATGATGTTCAGACAGGCAACACAAGGCTTACAAATAAAGGCTATGATGTTAAATTTAAGAATGTAGAATTCTCATACAACAACAAAGATAATGTTCTCAAGGATGTTTCGTTCACAGCTAAGCAAGGCGAAGTTACCGCACTTATCGGCCCATCAGGCGGCGGTAAAACTACCGTATCAAGACTTGCCGCAAGATTCTGGGATATTAACAAGGGCAAAATCACCGTGGGCGGTATGGATATTTCCAAGATTGAACCCGAAACTTTGTTATCACTTTATTCAATCGTTTTCCAAGATGTAACTCTCTTCAACAATACGATTATGGAAAACATCAGACTCGGCAAAAAGGACGCTACAGATGAGGAAGTTCTCCTTGCCGCAAAACTTGCAAACTGCGATGAATTTGTTTCTAAACTTCCCAACGGTTATAATACCGACATTGGTGAAAACGGCTGTCAGCTCTCAGGCGGTGAAAGACAGCGTGTTTCAATTGCACGAGCATTTCTTAAAGACGCTCCGATTATCCTCCTTGATGAAGCTACAGCATCACTTGATGTAGAAAACGAAACTCTTATTCAAACAGCTCTTTCAAAACTTATCAAAAATAAGACCGTAATTGTAATTGCTCACAGAATGAGAACAGTTGCAGGTGCAGACAAAATTGTAGTTTTGTCAGACGGTGTTGTTGCAGAAGAAGGTACAGCAGAAAGCCTTAAAAAATTGAACGGAATATTTGTTCATATGATGAACTTACAGTCCGAAAGCAGTAATTGGAAACTCAATTAAATATAACCACTAAACGCAAAAGGAACAACTATAACGTTTGTTCCTTTTCTGCGTTGACATATTAAAAACAATACTGTAATATTATTTTATAGGATAACGGAGGGATGAATGTGATTGACCTCAACAACATTGAAAAATACAGAGAAAACAATCGAATAGAGGCCAAAAAGGCAACAGGCGGATTACCTAAAAGCTTGTGGGAAACATATTCATCCTTTGCAAATACACTCGGAGGAATTATACTTTTAGGTGTAGAAGAATACAGGGACAAATCACTTCATCCCGTAAATCTTCCCGATCCGGATGAACTTATTGAGGAATTTTGGGAGATAGCAAACGATATTCAAAAAGTAAGCACAAACATTCTTTCATATGATGATGTTTATGTGCAAAAAATTGAAGAAAAGCATATTATCGTTATTACCGTGCCAAAAGCAAAAAGATTTGACCGTCCCGTGTATCTTGACGGCAGCATTCATAATTCATACAGAAGAAACGGCGAGGGTGACTACCGTTGCACACTCGACCAAATTAACGCTATGGTGCGTGATTCAAAAATTAAAACACAAGATATGAATATCATCGAAAGCATGACTGCTTCCGTATTTAATACCGATTCACTCCACAGCTACCGAATAAAAATGTCAACTGTTAAGCCAAATAATCGGCTTCAAAATTTGTCGGATAAAGATTTCTTGCAGGCAATAGGAGCAATCGAAGTAGGGGAAAACCTTTTGTTTCACCCCACAGCCGCAGGACTTCTTATGTTCGGTAAGTCAGAGTTCATCAAAAAAGAATACCCGTACTATTGTCTTGAATATAAGGAAACAACACAAGACGATAAAAACACAATTATTTCATCAAATTTAAATTCTGACTGTGAAAACCTTTATGATTTCTTTATAAAGGTCTTTGAAAAAATTTCATACGATATAAAACTGACAGCAAACATAAAATCAGACATTACACCGATTACAACTGCCTTACAGGAAGCTCTTGCAAACTGCCTTATAAATGCCGACTATTATGGTTCAAACGGTATTGTTGTTATGAAGGATGATGAAAGCATTACAATATCCAATCCAGGCGGATTTAGAGTTGAACTCGACGCCGCAAGAGCGGGCGGTATATCCGACCCCAGAAACACGGCAATTATGCGTATGTTTAATTTGATAGGAATCGGCAGTAACGACGGATTCGGTATTTCTAATATTTTCTCCGTTTGGAAAAGTCACAAACTTGTTCTGCCGGTCATTGAAGAAAGTTTCAACCCCGAAAGCATCACCCTAAAGCTTTCGTTTGTTCCTGAAAGCAAATCAACTAAAACTCAAATTTTACAAAATCATCCCGATATTGAAACAGACAGACAGGATGCCGTAATTTCATACATTACTGACAACATAACGGTAACTTCTAAAGAAATTTCCGAACTTCTCGGAATAAGTCATAAAAAATCGAAGCAACTTCTTCACAAACTTATGGCAAAGGATTTTGTTATAATCAAAAACGGAAAATACACCCTAAAAGCATAGAAGGAACTTAATCAAATTTCGGAACATCAATCCGCACAAGCGTTGCTCATAATTGCTAGGTTGCTTATTTTTGAGAAAACAATCTGCAGTAAATAAATGCCAAAAATAAATTTGCCTATATCTGCCTTTCATGTGCCGCAAGAGGCTGTTTATAACTCTGCTGTTCAAAGTCTTGCAAGACGATCTCGCAGGTGCAGTTGTGCCGATTGATAATTTGAGTATGGTTGTTTCAATAATCTTTTCGTACATGATTTTCAAAAAACTGTCCGCAAAATCAAACATAAGTATTCATATAATAATCGCAGACACTTATTTATGCTTTTACGGATTAAATTTAAAATTTACAAATTTGTGTAATTTTACTTGACAATCGCACAAAAAACAAGTACAATAATCAAGGTAAATCACCAATATTCGGAGACGTATCGAAGTGGTCATAACGGACATGACTCGAAATCATGATGCCCCTTGAGGGACGAGGGTTCGAATCCCTCCGTCTCCGCCATAATGTGGAGACAAAAAAGATGTCTCCTGCGAAAAGCCCGAATATATCGGGCTTTTTTGCTACCCAAACGGCGATTTTTCTCTGTACCGAAACGCAGATGTAAAATCGCCGTTTTCCCTTTGCGGATAGACTTGAACTCCCGAAAAGTAAATATCAGATACACAGGCAGATAGAAAGCAAAAATCTATCTGCCTTTTTTATTACCCTGAAAAGGAGAAATCAAATATGCTACAGAAAAAATTAGCCAAACGCCTCAAAGCTCGGTACGACACCAAGATGGACGGCAACGAATGGATGAAAGTGTCCTCGGGCGGCATCCCCCTCTGCCGGATAAAATACAACGGTCAATTTCTAAGCAACGCCGACCAAAACATCTCGGATGAATACCGCAGTAAAATTGCAGATATTCAGGATGAGATCTCTACGGTGCGGAAATATGTCGGACTCTGCGAACACGCACCGCAGATGCAAGCTGCCGATGTCTCCGATTACAGACAGCTTGCCGCTTTCGGAGATACTGTGTTGGCGGCAACCTACAGCGAAAAGAACGGCTTTATGTTCTGTACCTGGAAACAGAACGCAGACGGCGACTCGGTGTTCCGGGGAGATTACTCGCCGAACTATGAATATGTCAAGGAACTGCAGAATAACTACAACAGAAAGGAAAGACAAATAACTCTATCAAGGCGGAGTATAAGATGGAATCGGTTCGACTTGTGCAGGTCAAAGACCGCCCTTTTTTCTCTGCTGTGGGGCAAAAAGTGTGGCTTTTGTGCAAAGCCTCGTAAGAAGCAGTTGAGAAATAGACAGGTTTATGCTATAATCTAATTTAAAAAGGTATACCAAAGGTAAAACAAAAACGAATGAAGGCGAAATGGGGTCTGTTTATGACCGAACAGAAAAAGAACACTATCATGATAAGCGGCATCGCTGTACTTGCCGTGATACTGGCATATTGCTTCCGAATTGTGGGCAGGGGCAGCTTCTATCCGATGCTGTTTTCCTATCTGCGCAGCTTTATCTATATCGGTCTGTTCGCCGCCTGGGGGCTTTCTGTCCGCCAGCGGATCGTGCAAAAGCAGGTGCGCAGGTTTATGACGGTCACTGCGGTGCTTCTTATCATCTGGATGGTAGTCCGTTCGGCGAAGTATTTTATATTCTGGCAGCCGGACGCCGTCCGTTACCTGTGGTATCTGTTCTATCTGCCCATGCTGTTTGTGCCTATGCTGGCGCTGCTGATTGCCATGTCGCTGGGGAAGCCGGACGAATACAAATTCCCCAAGGGAATGTCGGTTCTGTGGATCATCTCCGGCGTATTGCTTCTCCTCGTGCTCACAAATGACCTGCACCAATTCGTATTTACCTTTCCGAAGGACGCCGCCGTGTGGACGGACAAAAGCAACGGCTACTCGGTAGGCTACTTCATTATTGTAGGCTGGCAGGTGCTGTGTGCCTTTGCCGCACTCGTAATTATGTTTTTCAAATGCCGCGTGCAAAAAGGAAGGCTCCACTTTCTGCCCATTGTTCCTATGCTGCTGGCGATTGTTTACAGCGCACTTTACTATGCGGGTGTGGATTGGCTGCTCCACTTGTTCGGCGATATTGCCGCATTCCAAAGTGTGATGTATATTCTGACCTTTGAGTTTTGCATCGCCTGCGGATATATACATTCAAACAGCCGTTATGTGGACTTGTTTGCCTCCTCTGTCGGCACATCGGCAGAGATCACCGACAAGGACTTTACCGTTCGATATGCGGCTGTAAACACCGCACCTATTCCAAAGGAAACGATGAAAAAAGCCGAGCAAAGCCCGGTCATGATGGGCGGTGGCTTGACCGTTCACACCATGCCCATCGACGGCGGCTATGCCGTATGGACAGAGGATGTGTCGGTTCTGCGTGACATCAAGGAGGACTCCGAGCTTCTTGCAGACGAGCTTGCCGACAGAAACGAAATACTCCGTTATGAATACAAGCGTGAAGCCAAGCGCCGCAAGGTGGAGGAACAAAACCGTCTGTATGATCTCCTGCGTTCCGCTACGCAGACGCAGATCGACCGCATTGCGGAGCTCACTAAGGAATACCGTCGAATCTCAAGTACCGATCCCGACAGCGCCAAAACGCTCCTTGCCGAGATTGCCGTGCTGTGTAGCTATATTAAGCGCCGCAAGCATCTGACGCTCCTTACCGACCGGGATATTAAAATAGCGGCAACGGAGCTCCACCGTGCCTTCAATGAGTCGCTCCAAACGCTGAAGCTGTTGGGTGTCCGCAGCTCACTGTATGTGGACGAGTCTCTTTCCATGCTCTCCGGCAAAACGGCGACCGCAGTATTTGATTTTTACGAATCGGTTATTGAAGCCGACACTTTGAATTTAACAGGCATACAGGTAAGCCTCATAAAGGCAAACGGCTTGCGCTTGTCGCTGAATGTGTGCTGCAAAGCCGACCTTTCCGCTTTGGTAAGCGGAGCCAATATCCGCTGTGAAAAAGAGGATGACGAGGAATATCAGCGCCTTGTGCTTGAAGTGAAAGAAGGTGACGGGAAATGAGTGCATTTTCTTCCCTTCCCGAATTTTGGCAGACTGTGCTGCCGTTTATTATGCTTGTGGAGATTGTTCTTGAAATCGGGCTGTTAATGTATCAGCTTCTCCGCAGCAATAAGCCGGTACGCAGCCTGCTGAGCCTGGCGGTGATGATCCCGCTGCTGTTCTCCGTTTCCCAGGCAGATCCCGATAATATCGGGGACGCATTTCTGCTGGGCGCACCGTGGCTGATATTTGCCGCTGCCATTTTCCTTGCGGCAGTTAACTTTGCCATTGCTCTGCCGAGGGAATACCGCCGTAAAAAGAACGAGCTTTCGCCGTTCTCCATTAAGGAAGCAACGGACAAGCTGCCTATGGGCATCTGCTTTGCCGACCCGAACGGCAGGATCATCCTGTGCAACAACCGTATGCGAAGGCTGTCCTTTGCCCTTTGCGGCCACGAGCTGCAAATCAAAAGCGATATGGAAAATGCCCTGAGCGTGCCTGACAGATCCGTAACCGTCAAGGATGATTGCTATATCCTGCCCGACAAGACCGTCTGGCAGTTCCGCACACAGAATATCACCGTGGACGGCGATGACCGCTGGCAACAGATAACGGCGCACAATGTAACCGAGCTGTATAACGGCTACCAAAAGCAAGAGGAAATAAATGAAGAACTGGCGGAAGTCAATCGAAAGCTCCGAAAAATGTACGCCCGCATGGAGGACGATGTCAAAGAGAAGGAAAGCCTTGACCTAAAGGTCTATATTCACGATACTATCGGGCGAAGCCTCCTGACCATCCGTGACATCATAGACAGCGGAGAGGATACCGAGCGAAAGCTTGAGGCACTGCAAAATGCTATAGGTATGCTGGCAAGCAACCGTGTCACCTCTGTCAGCACAATGGACGAGGTAAAAAGAACCGCCCGGCAGCTTGGCGTAGCTGTAAAAATCGACGGCTACCTGCCCTGTGATACCGCAGTTGAGGAGCTGACCGTTGCCGCCGCCAAGGAGTGCGTGACCAACTGCATCAAGCACGCAGACGGGAATGAGGTATATATCCGCATTGCCCAGCGCGGCGAACGCTATGATGTTACCATAACCAACAACGGCAAAATACCCACAGAGCCGATAAAGGAAGGCAGCGGCCTGTCAACGCTTCGCCGCAGTATTGAAAGCTCCGGCGGTGAAATGTATATTTCGCACAATCCACGCTTTGCTCTTCTGATTACGATTCCCGCAAAGGAGATCAGCCTATGATAAACACCATACTTGTAGAGGATGATTTATACATCCAAAAGCACTTTGTCGATCGTCTTGCGGCAGACGGCGAGTTTCATCTTGTCGGCGTTTTCCGTGACGCCTTTGAAGCGGAAAAGCACTGCGACGCCACCGTAAAGCTCGTCCTTATGGATGTGCAGACGCAGCACAAGCATTCCGGTCTTGCCGCCGCAGAGCGCATCAAAAAGGCTTTTCCGCAAATCAAAATCGTTGTGGCTACCTCGCTTGTTGATCCGCAGGTATTGGAACGAGCCAAAATGGGCACCGCCGACAGCTTGTGGTATAAGGATCACGGCACGGAGGAACTGATGAGCGTGGTAAAGCGCACCCTGGCAGGGGAAAAGGTCTTCCCCGATATTGCTCCGGCCATTGAAATGGAGGGTACGATGTCCGATGCCTTCTCGCCCCGGCAGTTAGACATCCTGCGCCTGTATATAAAGGGCTTCACCTATCAGGAAATCGCTGACAAGCTGGGTATCTCCAAAAACGGCGTTCGCTGGAACCTGGACGATATGGTGGAAAAGGGCGGCTTTGAAAGCAGAGAATCGCTGGTTGCAACCGCCATTGAAAACAAGCTCATGGTAACTACATTAAAAGACGAATAAGAGAAATTGAACCCCTTGGTTGTATGGTCAAGGGGTTTTTCACGCTCAAAAGGCAAAAAAATTTTGAAAAAATCGAAATTTTCCTTCTGTTACTGGCACAAGTGCCAGTGACAAGCACCAAAAAATCCGTACAATAGATAATGTAATATTAGGGTTGTGCTTTTAGAAGGTGGTGATGAATGATGAAAAAAATCGTTCTGGACATTCAGAGCGATATCCATGCGCACACCATGGAACGAATGCTGATGCAAAAATTGGATGATTGCCAGGTTGTGATCTCCGAGTCGCCGGACGCAACCGCCGAGTGGTGCAAAACGCATCGACCGGATGTGCTTTTAATGGAGGTCAAGGCGTATTCGCCATGGATGTTCAAAGAAAGAATGGCAATCCGTGACAAGGTAAAAAGGAACACTGAAAACTGCCGTGTCATTCTCTTTGTGGATGACGACACAGACGGTGAGTTGACCGAAAAGGTACTGCAGGCAAAGCGCGAGGGTCTGATAGACGCTTTTCTCTTCGGCTCGGTGTCCGAAAACTACTTTGCTTCGGTGATCGACAGCGTTTAAATCACAAGGTGATGGACAACAGCACTGAGCGCAGTATACAAGACGGAGGTCTTGGTTTTGGTCCAAACCGGGAGTAGCACTCCTGCATGAGCGTGTCAATGCCCGTCAGGTTCTTCTCCCAAAAGCGCTCGGCAATGTCCAATAGCCTATCCGGCAATTCTGCCGGGTTGGCATAGTGGTTGCGCAACTGCTCAACCACAAAATTCTGGTAGGCCACATGGCCGCCAGGATAAATCGGTAACATCGAAGTCGCCCCCTGTTCGCAAAAGTCATTTCTGTAAACAAGGGCGCGAAGCGCCTCGTTTTTCGAGCCGTTTGTAAAGCTCTTTTTGCAAAAAAAGTGGGTGATTTCGATAAAAAAGGAACCTCCAAACCCAGTGTTTTCAATGGGCTGGAGATTCCGAGAGTCTATATACTTTTTAAGGAGGAAGGAATCATGAAAAAGCAATGGCTCAGCATTGTACTGGTTCTCTGTATGGTGCTGTGCATGGTGCCCACAACGGCGCGAGCAGAGGAGAGTAAAACATGTGAATTAAAAATCACCGTGGAGGTGAACGGACTGATCGGAAGCGCGGAAGGCGCGGAGTTTACATTCCAAATCAAGAAAGCCATAAATGAAGTGACTGCGCAATATTATGAATACGGTACGATGACTGTCACCGTCGGAGCAGACGGAACAACAGGAACAAACACCATAGCGGTCGAGGAGGGCAAGTATATCGTACAGCAGGTCGGGCCCGGCGATCCAATCGGAGAGTATGTATGGTACAGCATTTCTTATACGGGCGGCAACAACGAAAGCGGCCCGCAGAGCGTGTATGGCGACGGTAACAGCATCACATTCAAGGTATACAACACCTATAAACCAGCGAACGTGACAAAGGTGACCACACTGCCGATCACGGTGACCGGATATAAAGCGGACGCAAAGATAGCAGATGCCGCGGTTACGACGACAGAGCCTGGTATTAAACTTAGCTACTTCCAATTTATGGAAAAGGACTCGGCGGGTGATTGGACTTCCGCACCTCTAACCGGAACCTTCAAGGCGGATACAGAATATAGGGTAGAGGTTTATTTTAATAAGCTCCTGGGGTGCGATTACACCGGGCTGAAAAAGGAGAACGTGACCGTAAACGGAGTTGAAGCGGATGCCTTTGAAACAACATGGAGTGGTTTTCCGTATAACAAGGATTATCAGGTGATCCGTGGCCTTGGCAAACCGGAGGTCGTCAAGACGGTGGAGAGCATCGAGATCACAAAACAGCCGGATAAGACCGAGTACATGGCCGGCGAGGATTTTGACCCGACGGGCATGGTGGTCACCGCGCATTATACCGACGGCACCACGGCTGACCTCCCTGAAACCGGCTATACGATCTTCCGGGGTACGGGGCTCATGCAGGGGCAGACGGATGTAACGATCCAGTATAACGATGGCAGCGGCAGCAGTAATATCAAGACCTACCAGAACATCACCGTGAAGCCGTATGTGGGTCCCCATACCCATACCTACGGCGGTCCGTGGTATGCGGACGCAAAGAGCCATTGGCATCAGTGCACCGACAGCGCCTGCCCGGATCCGAGTGGCAGCACAAAGGATCTGGCGTCCCACACCTTCGTGTGGAAGGTAGACCAGGCGGCCACCACGACCCAGACCGGCCTGAAGCATGAGGAGTGTACCGTCTGCAGCTATAAGCGCAGCGAGAATACGGTCATCGACAAGCTCCCCGCAACACATAGCCACAGCTACGGCACGGAGTGGAAGTATGACGACACCAATCACTGGCATGAGTGTGAGTGCGGCGACAAGGCTGATATAGCGGCTCACAGCGCCAGCGAGTGGATCGTTGACACGGCAGCTACCGAAACCGCCGACGGCGCAAAGCATAAGGAATGCACCGTTTGCAAGAAGGTGCTTGAAACCGCAACGATCCCCGCAACACATAGCCACAGCTACGGCACAGATTGGAAGTATGACGACACCAATCACTGGCATGAGTGCGAGTGCGGCGACAAGGCCGATATTGCGGCTCACAGCGCCAGCGAGTGGATCATTGACACGGCAGCTACCGAAACCGCTGACGGCGCTAAGCATAAGGAATGCACCGTTTGCAAGAAGGTGCTTGAAACCGCAACGATCCCCGCAACACATAGCCACAGCTACGGCACAGATTGGAAGTATGACGACACCAATCACTGGCATGAGTGCGAGTGCGGCGACAAGGCCGACACAGCAGCACACAGCTTCCAGTGGGTAATCGACAAGGCCGCTACCAAGGAAGCCACCGGCATCAAGCACGAGAAATGCACCGTTTGCGGCGCCAAGCGCAGCGAGAACACGGTTATCGACAAGCTCCCCGACAGCGGTAACACCGGCAATACAGGCAGCGGTGATAATAACACCGATAAGCCCGGAAAGGACGACTCCACCAAGTCTCCTCAGACCGGTGACAGCAGCAACCTCATCGGTTGGCTGGCTGCTCTGTTCGTCAGCGGCGGCGTTCTGACCGTGCTGGGCGTAAGCAGCAAAAAGAGAAAGGAATCCGAGGCTGAATAAGCCAACGCTTCCGAAATCGAAATAACCTAAATACAATAGGCGGTGACGGATCATTCCGCCACCGCCTATTTTCCTGAAAGCGGGATTGGCAGCAAGTCCCTTCCCGAAAGGCGGCAACCACGGCGTTGCCGCTTTTCGGAAGGACTACAGGACACTACGATAAGATAGATAAGATAAAGGAGATAAGCTGCCATGACTGTTTCAGAGAGAATTCCCTTCAGCGGCCTGCTACTGCCCCTGCAAGAAGGGTATACCTACAGCTGTGACCGCCGAACCACCACGGACAGATTTTTCCTTTTCCGTATGACCAAGCCCGGTGTCACGCTGACCGGCGAGATGAGCCTGTGGGAGGACGAAACCCAAATCGGCACCGGTCTGCCGATGCTTTTTGACTTCATGGATGAAGTCAGAATATTGAAGTAAAGTAAGGTGAAGCAATGCAAGATAACAGAATACCACCGCAGAAAAGACCCATGACCGAGGCGGAAATACTCCGCAGGCGTAAGCTGCGCCGCGCGGCGATCAAAAAGCAAAAGAGGAGAAGGACACTCTTTCTTACCGCCTGCGGCCTTGCGGCGGTGCTGCTCATAGTGGGCATCGTGCTGCTGTGCCGGGGCTGCAGCCATACCGAGGGCAGCACTCATAACGAGAGCATCTACGGCAGCTTTGCAATATCCGACAGGAGCTGCGTCTATACCTTCCGTGAGGACGGCAGCGGGGAGCTACGGCTCTCCGGCGCACCGTATAGATTCCGCTTCGCGCTGTCCGGCAGGACGCTCTCTATCGACTTCGAAGCCGAGGCACTGACCGACTGCGAGTACGAGGTGGCGTATACCGATACGGGGCTTGAGCTGACCGCAGGCAAGGGTACGGCGACACAGGGTGAGAAATTCACGCTGAACAGAACAGAAAAATGATCGTTGTTTCCTATTTTATTCAGAGTTGCGAGGTGTTCGATGCAATTACCAAATAAATTATACTCATATAAAACAGCACCGTGGCGTTAATACCCAAAGTGCTGAGTGAAATCAAGGATGGTCTTATTCATTTGTTTGAGTTATATGATAGACTGAAACCGGAACTCAATGATGCGACAGATTTTTTATCCGTCATGGATTGCCTATATGCTCTGCGGGCAGCAGATATTAATAATAAAGGTGAGGCGTTTATATGCTTTTAGAGATGTTCTCCCCAGTGTTTATGGAGCAGGGTGAATTTGTCCTCCGATTCGATTCAAAAAGGGGTTGAATGTCGTGCTTGGCAAAGAGGATGGCGCAAATTCTATCGGAAAATCCTCTGCCATGCTGGCAATAGATTTTGTCTTTGGAGGCGACACCTATCTGAAAAGTGACGGCGTAAAACACGTTAGACACCATACTATATTCTTCGCATTTCAGTTCTGTGGTCAAAAGTACTGTTTTGCCCGTGCTACAGAGGATGCCGATAATGCGTTTCTTTGCAAAGAAAACCATGATTTGATGGGTCCATACCGGATGAAAGATGGGTTTGTAAATTGGTTGAAAGTGCAGTATCATATGGACTTCGATGGCTTATCTTTCAGAATAGCATTGAGCAGTTTCTTCAGAATCTACGGCAAGGATAATACAGATGAACGCCGACCACTGAGAGGTATCCCGAGACAGGATATGGAAAAATCCATTGCCCTGTTGGTTGCTCTGTTTGACAGAAATAAAGACATCCAAGTATAACGTAAGAACCTTGCCGAGGAAAAGAAGAAACTCGATGTATTTAAAGAAACTCTAAAATACCACTTTGTGTCAAGCCTTGTCGGCGGCAAAGATAAATATGAGGCGGATGATATGATGAAACTAAATAAATATATTTTAACCTTACTTATAGTTCTGGCTGTGATTGCCGCGTTTTCGGGCTGTGAGGCGAAACCCTCCGATGATCCTGATTTGACCGAAAACAAAACAACCGATGTCTCCCACTTGACGACCGTGCAAAATGACACCGATCTTTCGAGGCTTCAAAAAACCATTCTCGATAACAACGAATCGGTTGGTATTGCCTATATCGGTTATGTCGGCTATGAGGCGAATGAGCAGGAGGTTTACAGTTTTTTAGATAACAGTCAGTATGCGGATAAATATGATTTCCTCTGCGGCTCTCCCCTTGTAAACGTCGGCGGTGCGGAGCTGTATGCGGTAGTTATTGCCGATACTGAATACATTGCTTCTGTTTATCGGGCGGAAATAACCGATAACGGCGAATACTCCGTAAAGACTGACGATGCAATTTATAAATACAGTGGCTACGGAATTGATTATTTTTTACTGCGCTGCAATGAAAGCGAAATACACTCAAACGTATCGCTGCTTTTTGAAAAGGGAAACAGCTCTTTTTCGGTGTTTCCGATGCTCTCCGGGATGGACGGACATCTTGTCGCTGAGAATTTTTATGATTTTTCCATATACAGTGATTACGGCGACGACAGTGAAGCCGAGGATAAAAATGTTGCAATAGCCAGAGAAATTCTTTTGGAGTCTCAAGAGGTGCAGTACTACATAAATATCGGTATGAGTGTGCAATATACAGGGCAAATCCAGGAAATTTACGGTCGCCCGTGCTGGATTTTTGCGCTTGGCACAAACAGAGACGACCAATTCGTCAGAGAGCGCTATTACGGAGTGTGTGACAACCTTGTTTATTTTTACGATGCGTTGAATGACACATGGGAAGTTCTCGGGAACGGATAAAGGGCAAAAATTAATTACTTGAAGGAATTTTTATAATGTGACTTACCAAAGCGTGCGAGATTGCCCGCTTCAAGGGCGTTTTTAAGGTCAACACATACTACGGCAATTCAAAAACACAGCATTTATATTACCTTGTTGTTCCTTGCGCAGATGAAGCTTATATTGTTGACTTCAGACTGGAGAAATTATATGACGATGATATTTCCGATATGAAAGGCATTGAAGAGGCTTTCTTAAAGGGCATTAAGGCGGAAAAGAATAATTAAAGTGCATTATAAAGGAGGAATCTTTTATGGGATTATTTGACAAAAAGTTCTGTGACATATGCGGTGATAAAGTCAACCTGCTCACTCAGAAAAAGCTTTCGGACGGACAGCTTTGCTCAGACTGCAAGCAAAAGCTAGGCTCATTCACAAGCGGCTGGAAGCAGAGAACCGTTCAGGATGTTAAAGCTCACCTTGAACTGAGAGAGCAGAACAAGCAGAAATACCAGCAGTTTAACTGCACCGCAGCGGCGGGCGGAAGAAACAGTACGCTTCAAGCGGATTTTAATCACCGCTGGTTTATCTTTGCTGTTGATAACAGAGATTTCAGGAGCGGCAACCCTCAGTTGTTTGAGTTTTCTCAGCTTCAGGATTTCTGGATCGAGCCGGAATACAGAACACTTGACGATTCGGATAACGACGGTATCCCCGACAACCGGGATGATTTCGACAACAGACAGCTTAACAATCAGGGCGGCTTCGGCGGAAACATGAACCGAATGAACAATATGATGAATACATCCATGCTCAATATTCCGCTTGCCACTCAGCCGTTTGTGCGTAATTCAAGCTCATGTTCCTCGCCTAACGAAATCCGTGAGGTATCCAACATAAGAGTTTGCTTCCTTGTTACCGACCTATATATAACGAACCCGATAGGTTTTGATGTAACATCGGGCATTTCATCGGGCAATCAGATGGAGCTTATGAACGCTTATGAAACAGCCGTTCAGGTTATGCAGCTTTGCCGGCAGATAAAGCAGGACGGAGCTTCCGTAAACCAATGCTACAGCCAAATGAATCAGAGCTACGGTCAGCCGCAGCAGAATATGGGCGGATTTGCAGGCAACACGGTCCAAAATGTCGCCTACACCGCAGCAGCATCCGCTCAGGTTCAAAACAACGCCTATAATAATGCTGCACCCGTTACACCGCAAACAGTTGACGCTTCCTGGATTTGCTCATCCTGCGGCACACGTAACGAAGGCAAATTCTGTCAAGGCTGCGGCTGTGCAAAGCCTGCAGCAATGCCTTCACGCTGCCCGAGCTGCGGATGGACTCCGGCAAACGGTCAGCCTATGCCGAAATTCTGCCCAGAACGCTTGTAATTTGAAGCGAGCAGACTGCATTAAAAAAGTGAGCTTATTTTTGCTTATGTTGTTATTACCTATAGGTCTTTTCGGCTGCGGAGCAAAGAAAAAATACACTGTGGCAGATGTGAGTGTAATCAGTTTTTCCTGTTCGTCAATGAGCTACACGGATTCTTATGCTTATTCTCTCAAAAAAGAAAATGAGGAATGGCTTTTTGATGCAAACTATTCCTACGACTATGAAAATCCAAGGGTAGAATTTGAGAATAAAAAAGTAAGCGCACAGGATGCCGCGGCAATACTTGACGTTGTGAAAGAGCAGGGCCTTATTTTACAGGCTCAGAAGTATAAACCTCCGCGAATTAAAGTCTTTGTTCTCGACGGCGGCGGATACTTTCTTTATTTTAAGATGAACGACGGCACAGAAATCAATGCGGAAATATATAACGAGGATTTGGTAAATGAATTACGCACTTTGACAGAAAAGTGCTGAAAATCATAACATACCGTGTTAACTAAAGCAGGGAATAATATATTGGAGGAAAAAACTATGGCGGACATTAAATCAATTGCAACGGCTACAGCCCCGAGAGAGTTTGAACTCTCTTATTCAACCACCGTTGAAGAGGTATACGAAAAGCTCAGCGCACGCGCTTCGGCTTTTAAAATGCCCTTCAAAATCAAAGAGGGAATCCCCGGAAAGCGCATTTCTTTTGAGAAAGAACCGAACCTCGATGTTACGATTTGGGTTTTTGTCAAGGACGACAATAAAATCAAGGTCATGGCAAACATTCAGGAGAACAAAACGACCGTCAACGGTATGCGCGTTGACAAAAACAGCGTAATGCAAAAAGGCATAAAAGGTGTAGCTAATCTTCCTATTGAAAGAGGCGAGTATCTTGACGAAGTGACCGAAAAGGTTAAAAAGATACTCAACGGCGAGCAGGTTGAAGATTATGTAGCGCCCGTTGGTGCCAACGGCAGCGGACAGACCGAAAAAAATTGGCTTGTAGCCCTTCTTCTCTGCCTTTTCCTCGGCGGAATCGGTGCACACCGTTTCTATGCGGGTAAAGTAGGATCGGGTATTCTTTATATTCTCACCGTCGGCATTTTCGGCATCGGTGTTCTTGTTGACCTGATAAAGATCATTACCGGCAAATTCACCGATAAAGACGGCAATCCCATTCAAAAAAATAAAAATTAAAAAAAGAGAGGGTCGATTAACATGAAAAAAATCCTGGCACTACTCATGATTTTTGCTGTTTCACTCAGTCTTTTTGCTTGCGGAAAGGCTGACGGCGACGGTAAGGAAAACACAACAGAAAATACTGCCGCAGTTGATAAGACAGAAGACACATCAGCCGAAGTAACAACGGCGGCAGAAATGAAGAATGGCGACGAAGGCAACGGACCTGCAGATATCGACGCAGAGTTTATCACTCTCAAGCTTCCGTCCGGCTACAAATATGAGGTTGATTCTTTTAGTAAAGATTCAAATAATCCGCTCTATGGCGATGTTACTCTGTATATCTATAAGGATGGCTCATACTCATCTATTGCGACTCTTACCGCTACAACCCGAAACATGGTTCGCAGTCAGGAAGAGGCTGTTGAAAACACGATAAAGCTTTGCAACCTTCAGACTTATAAAAACGGAGAATCTGAAATCGGCAAAGATGCTCAATACGGTGAAAACACCTATTCGACTGTTCATGTTACAACAGAATACTATGAGAAGGACTTCTTTGTTACATATGCAAACAGAGGTGCATCGGATACAAAGGGACTTCTTGTCAAGCTTGAAATCAATAATAAGAATATCAAAGCTGACGACCCGTTTGTCAAAGAACTTCTTGACAGCCTTAAGATAGTTATGGCTTAAAAATTCGGGGACTGTACCTGAGCATTTTCGGGTACAGTCCTGCTTGCAAAAGGAGATCTTGTTATGAGTAAATTAAAAGAAAAAAATATTAAAATGACTATATTTATTATAGTCGTCGGCGTCAGCTTGATAGTTATGGGCATTTACGGAGTTGTTTCGAGCAGAATTGAAAGCAGAGATTATAAAAACTCAACCGATATACAGAAAATTTCTTCCGTTATTATTGACTTCTTAACCAGCAACAGTAAGGATGATTCCGGTGATGTAAAGTATACAACATATAAATTTAAGGTTTCATATGTTATTGACGGAAAAACCTATAAGGGAAAATGTGAAGAGCGTGTCTGGTCAAGCGACTACTCAAAAAAATATGCCTATGATAAATTGAGAAAAGGCGACACAATAGATGTCGAAATTTATAAAACCTCAAAAGGCGAGTACAAGATTTCTCCCGAGGGAAGTCCCGTCGATTTTCTTCTCTATTGTGCGGCAATTCCCGGCGGTATATTTTGGTTGTTATAATGATATGCGACGTTGCAAAAGACAAACGGAGAAAGAAAAGTGAAAACGAAATGATCGACAAGCAATAAATCAGAGGTATTTTTATGGATTTATCAATATCACTATTAATTGCGGCTTCATTTGCCATATTATGTATATACTATATCGGCAAAAAAATTCTTGTTATAGATTTTTCGGCATACCGTCCGCAGAATTTAAAAAAGGGCAAGCTTGAAAGATTGCTTGCAAAAAAGGACACTCCCCTTCGGAATTCAAAAATCCGAAAAGGTATAAGAAATGCCTTTGAAAGAATTCTGATACCGCTCGGAAAAGCGGATAAAGACCTTCTTCCGGCAAGAATGGATATGGCATTCCGAAAAAAATCGTCAGTCAAATCAACAGACTTAACAGAAATAAGCTTTGCCGAAAAATTTACGTTACGGATGTTGTTCCCATCCCTAAAAATGACTTTGAAACATGGAGCGATGACGGCAGAGAATGGCGTGAATCGGTTTTAAAGTGCAGCACACTGGAGCGTTTCGAGTCAACCAAAGACGACACGGTTCAGCATGAGATATACCGTAAAAATTCATATCTCAGAATACTCCAGTCAAGACACGTTCGCCTCGCCGATCAAAAAGAAAAAAAGAAAAGCTATTATAACGATATGTTAAGAATAACCTGCCCGTCCTGCGGTGCAAGTGTCAAGCTTGACAGTCAGCAGGTGACCTGCGAATACTGCGGCGCCGTTATTAAAAACGAGTTTTACGATTGGCAGACCGAGTCGTTCGAGATTTATGAATCTATCAGTACAAACCTGAAAAGATTTTTACAGCTTATCGTGTCCGGCTCCATACTTTTCGTATGTGTCTTTCTGTGCTTATATTTAATCGAGGACACCGAGATTTCCCTTGCGGCCGGCGTCGGTGCAGCGATTCTTGCTTTGGGAGTGATTGTCTCGCCTATTATCTACGGAAAAGTTAAGCAATACAACCTTGCGAAGAAAATCGTAGGATACTCAGAGAATTACCTTAGAGCCTGCTTAAACGAATACTTCTTGAAAAATGAAAGCGACAAGGATATGCTTGATTTCAGCGTTGATACAATCAAGCTTTTAAAGGTTGCAAATACAGACGAGATAACAAAGGTTACGGCTGAAATTTACGGAACCAAAACATTCCTTCCCGAAAATCAAAAGCCGTTTACAAAAATAATTAAAAAGAAATTGACACTGCAAAGAGCAAGAAATCCGGAAAAAAGAAAGACTGACGGTGATTTCTTTACTGAAAAAGAATGTCCGAGTTGCGGAGTAAACTTCCTGCCCAATGAAAACGGATGCTGTTCTTATTGCGGTTATACCCTTTACGAAGATAGCATAAAGTGGAAAATAAAAAACTGAATCTTGTTAAAATCCTTCAATGCCAATTAAGGTAATGAAGGAAAACAGATTGGAGGATACAATGGGAATTTTTGATAAATTAAAAAACACAGCACAACAGGCAGTTGTTTCTGCCGTACAATCTGCGGGTAACAAAAGGGAAACATTTACATTTTCCGCATTGCCCGAAAGCCTTGCCGAAATGCAGGCGCTCCCCGAGGCAAGCCTTGATACTCCGTTCCAAGCCGCCGCTCTCACCGTGCTGGCACTGTGTGCATACGCTGCCGACAAAAACATCGGAACAGAAATGCTTAATTGGCTCAGAGGTCCGCGTCCGCTGAACGGAATGGAAATTTCCTTTTTGAACGACCGTTTCCGTGACGGAAAAACCTATCTTCCGTTTACTTATTTTGCGGGTTCGACACCCGAGAATAACTACACTCCTTCCGAGCCATATACAATAGTCGTCGAAAGCAATCATGTTTCGGCGGAGGAGCAAGGATATATGAAGCTCTTTATACCGTGCGGCGGTGCAGATGACCCGCGTCCGATAAAACTTCGTCAACGCGGAAGCGACGGAAAATGGTTCTTATGGGAGCAGTACCTGCTGACCGGCGTACGTACCCCAAAAACGGCAGATCCTTGGGCATAAAATATTAAAAATTGGCTCCGCGGCTTTAAGGACTCTGTTTTTGCAGCAGAGCGAGTGCTTTTACTCGCCCACGGGAACCGAAGCGGCACCAAAAAGCCTGACAGAGCTTTTTGAAAACCTTGTGCAAATTGAATATTGAGCAGCAAGAATGGCTTGAGATCTGTGTTGGGCAGGTATCAGGCCATTCAATTTATGCCTGATCCCGCGGTTGTTATAATAATCCAGATAATATCCGATTCCGAATCGGACGAGCGCATCCGGGTCTTGCGGGTATGCAACAATCACCCGATGGAATATGACGATACGCTCGTCCGACAGATTATTGAATGCGTAGTGGTGGAATCAAAAGAGAAAATCAAGGTGGTCTTTATCGGCAGCACGGAAATTGAAATGGTTCTGTAAGCAGCCTTGAAAACAGAAACGGAGTGATGTAGAATGATTGTGACGAGTGTTCAAATCAAGACAGCGAAAACGCAAAAACATCTCTATTGTCCTGTCTTCACATAAAAAACACCGTAGTTCTGTTAGAATTACGGTGTTTTTTTGCTCAATATCAATAGTCGGGGGGGAATCCGAAAAATTCGAGTATATGATATTTATAAGTGGATAATTATTTTCACGCCCTGTATTTATTGATAAGTATAATCTAAAAATCCTGTTATGATTGCAGTATCATTTCTTTTTGATATTCATTGCATTCTAACTTGGTAATATTCTGATTTGTAATAAATTCTAAACACGGTGGAAAGTTCTCTGAAGCCTTAACGGCAGATTTGCTTCTATAAAACAGAATTTTCGGTCTGCGTAAATAACACATTTATCGCAAGCTTTTTCTTTGTAACAACAAGTTAATTTATGCATAAAATATCATTGAATAAAATAACGGTTGGTGAAAAAAGGTGGCATTGAGTACAAGAGAATTGCTTGCAAGGCTTTTAAAATGTGAGGCAGGTGGGGAAGGTGAAAACGGAATGCGTGCCGTTGCGTCGGTAATTGTAAACCGAACCCGTGTTCCAAACGGGGAATTTGCAAGAGTCAGCAAGGGCGGAGATTTCCGTGCCATAATGGAACAACCAAATCAATTTACCTGTCTTAAAACAACTGTCGGAGGACAATATAATCCTCAGAATGTTTACAATATACGCCCTGACGAAATTCACTATAACATTGCCGATTGGGCATTGGCGGGCAATACCGATTCATCTGTCGGAAATTCAATTTTCTATTTTAATCCATTTTCAGATACCTGTCCAACATTTTTTCCGTCAAACAACGGAGTAATTTACAACAGGGTAGGGGATCATTGCTTTTATTCGCCTACCGAGGCTTATTCCAAAACATAAAGGAGCATAGCTTAATGGATAATTCTTCAAATATGACAGTTAACACAACTCCGATGACAAATCAGATTAATCCCGAACATCATTACGGACTTGACAAAAACAAAGCCTGCCTCAACAATTCATGTCCGTCAAACACAGCGGATATCGGATGTTATATTCCTGCGATTGACGAAATTATGCGACACAATCAGGGTGCACCGTCTGTTGCACACCCCAATATGACAGAAGAAGTTAAAAAATCAAATGACAATCCCTCGCTTGAACAGGCAGAAATAGCATATGAAGAGGGCGGAAGTACATCAGAAGAACAACCTGAAAATATAAATAAATACAGCGGAAGTCTTCAAAATATACCGTTCATTAAGAACTTAAAAAAAATAGATACATCTATACCTGTTTTGCCTGCAACCCCTGCTACAACGGCGAGCTCCGGAGCCACCGTTGCAACGCCGATAAGGCAGAATATCGGAATGTCGATGAGTGATTATCAATATCCGTTTCCTGTAACAGCCGAAAATCTGAGATATCACAACGGCTTTATGCGAACACAAATCGGAAGACGAATCACCGTTGATTTTCTCATGGGAGCAAACACAATTGTTCAGAAAACAGGCTATCTTTTAGGTGTTGCTCAGGATTATATCCTTATAAATGAGATTGACACTAACGACATCACAACCTGTGATTACTACAATATAAAATTTATAAGGTATTATTACTAAACCACAGCGGCAAAAACTAAAGTTTATAGTTTTTGCCGCTGTTTTATTGTCATTATTTGCGAACTGTACATCATTTCATTGTTTTAACATATAATTTTCTGAAGTGTAAAAAATTAAAAAATTGTAAGAAATATTGAATTATTGCTGTAATTTGTGATATAATGTGAGCGTTGATATTATCACTTCTCAATAAACAAACAACAGGTAGCTATAAGACCTGTTACATATTATTTTATCTTGGAGGAATCACCATGAAATTCTGTAAATATTGCGGAGCACAGCTTGAAGACAATGCTGTTTGCAACTGCGAAAAGTCAAGAGCCGCTCAAGCACAGGCTCAGCAGGCAAATGCACAGGCACAGCCTCAGTATCAGCAGCCTGTTCAGCCACAACAGCCACAGTATCAGAACCCTGTTCGGCAACAGTATGCACAGCCGCAAAACCCTCAGACACAGCAGTCGCCTTATGCCGTAAATAACACAGCACCCATTGGGGAAAATGCTTTTGTTAAGGCTTTAAAGAACATTCCTGTTGTGTTCACTTCATTCTTTAAGGATTCCAAAACTGTTATTAAAACAGCAAAGGCTGAAAAAGACATCATTCTCGGCGCTCTTTTCTCGGCAATTTTCTTTATTGCACTCATTCTTGGCAATATGTTTCTTATGCTTTCTATGAGCGCACTTGATTTTCCGAAAACACTTCTTGTAAGTCTTGTTACTACTGTCCTTATCGGCGGCTTTTATTCTGTTATTCTCTTTGCATATGTAAAGAAATACAAAACCGAAGAAAACACAGCCAAAGCATTTATTGATTCATTCATTACATTTTCAATTGAATCTATTCCGGCATCAATCGGTTGGATTTTGGCAGGTCTTTGCGCATTAATCAGCGTATATATGTTCCTGTTCTTCTTCGTAATCGTTATGCTTTACCTTGTTATTTCACTTGTAAATCAGGTAAAAGCTAATGTTTCCGAAGCAAAGAACTCTGCATTATTCACTTTAATTCTCACACTCATCGTTGCCGTTGCATTTATGATTGTATTCTTCATCGGCGCAAAACTTACTATGTGGTCATTTAACACAAGTACATTTGCAACAAGTGTTCTTACATCGCTTATCGGCGGCGGTTCATACCCTTCATTGTATTAATCTGACATACAAATTCATAACATAAAATTAACGCTCCGAATTTATTCTCGGAGCGTTTTTTATATCAGTTCACTGATTATTGAATTTGAAACAAGAAAACCTTTCGGTGTAAAGCTGATCGACTTGTCTGTAACATTTGTATAGCCGTATTTTTCATACTCTTTAGCTTTTTTGATAATGTAAGAGGGGAGAGTGTATCCAAATTTTTCCTCAAATTCAGAATAATTAAGACCGCTTTTCAGCCTGAGAGAGAGCATAATAAATTCCTCCTCATCTCCGCCCGTACCTTCAAAAGACAGCTTATTGTTATTAAAATCGTCCATGCTTCTCGAATAAAAAAACCTTTTGCCCTCAAAAAACGAGTGTGCAGACGGACCTATGCCGATATATTCACCGCATCTCCAGTAATTGGTATTATGTCGGCTTTCATAACCCTGTTTTGCAAAATTAGAAATTTCATATTGCTTGTATCCGAGAGAATCAAGCATTTCAACAGCTTTCAGATACATTTCAGCCTGCATATCATCATTGGCAAGCTTAAGTTTATTTTGCACCTTATAAAACGGAGTATTCTCCTCGATTTTCAAAATGTATGATGAAATATGAGTAACTTTGCAATCGGCACAGAAACTGATTGATTTTTCAAGGCTTTCAATTGTCTGATTAGGAATTCCCATCATCAAATCAAGTGAAATATTATTAAATCCCGCACTTTTAGCCCTTTCAACAGAAGTCTTTGCATCATCAATGCTGTGAATTCTCCCAAGCAGCCTTAATTCATCTTCAACAGCAGTCTGCATACCCATTGAAATGCGATTAAATCCGCAGGCATACATTTTTTCAAAATCAATAGTTTTGGCGGAGTCGGGATTGACTTCGACCGTAATCTCGGCATTATTTTGAATATTAAAATTGAACTTGATAAAATCAAGAATATCACAAAGTCTGTCTGCACCCAAAACGCTCGGCGTACCGCCGCCGAAATATACGGTTGCAACATCTCTTTTGGCTTTTTCAGACCAGTATTTTATTTTATCTTTTAATTCAATCACATAATTATCGAAAGCGTTTTCGTCTGCATTGCCGCTGAAAAAATCGCAATACGGACATTTGTGCTTACAAAACGGTATGTGAATGTAAAGACCGACAGAATTACTCATAAAAAACCTCATAAATGATTTTGAGGCAGAAACACAAGTTTCTGCCTCGATTTGGAAGGTATATGAAAAAATAGGAAAAATCACATTAAGTCCTTCTGTACCAATATATTACAATATATTTACAAATTTGTCAAGTTTTTGTAGCAATTATTTTTCTCACATTTTCTTCATTCTTTATTGACATATACCATCCAAAAATAGTAAAATATAGAATTGTGGATATACTTAACCTCCGAAGGGAAGAAAGATATGAGTTCATTTAAAGAAGAAATCAGCAAGCGCAGAACCTTTGCGATTATTTCGCATCCTGATGCGGGTAAAACAACACTTACGGAAAAGCTCTTGCTCTACGGCGGAGCAATTAACCTTGCAGGTTCGGTAAAAGGCAAAAGAACCGCAAAGCATGCTGTGTCCGACTGGATGGAAATTGAAAAACAGCGTGGTATTTCTGTTACATCATCAGTTTTGCAGTTTAAATATAACGGTTATTGCATAAATATTCTTGATACACCGGGACATGAGGACTTCTCGGAAGATACCTACCGTACACTTATGGCGGCAGACTCTGCCGTAATGGTAATTGACGGTTCAAAGGGTGTTGAGAAACAGACTATCAAACTTTTCAAGGTCTGTGTAATGCGTAATATTCCTATCATTACATTCATCAACAAGATGGACAGAGATGCAAAAAATTCTTTTGATCTTCTTGAAGACATTGAAAATGTTCTCGGAATTCACACCTATCCCGTAAACTGGCCAATCGGTTCAGGTAAGGAATTCAAGGGTGTGTATGACAGAAATTCTAAGAAAATCCTTGCTTTCACCGCTAATAACGGTCAGAAAGAAGTTGAAAAGAAAGAACTTACGCTTGACGATCCTGCCCTTGAAGATACAATAGGCTACTATCATAAGCAGGATTTGTTTGATGAAATAGAACTTCTTGACGGTGCAGGCGATGAATTTGACCTTGAAGCAGTCCGCAACGGTCAGCTTACTCCTGTATTCTTCGGTTCGGCTCTTACAAACTTTGGTGTTGAACCATTCCTTGAACAGTTCTTACAGCTCACAACTCCACCTCTGCCAAGAGAAACAGTTGATGAAAAGGTTGAGCCTATGTCAGACTTTTTCTCTGCATTTGTTTTCAAAATTCAGGCAAACATGAACAAGGCTCACCGCGACAGAGTTGCATTTATGCGCATCTGCAGCGGCAAGTTTGAAAAGAATATGGAAGTGTTCCATGTTCAGGGTAACAAAAAAATGCGTCTTTCACAGCCACAGCAGATTATGGCTCAGGAAAGAGAAATTGTTGACGAGGCATATGCGGGCGACATCATCGGTGTGTTTGATCCGGGCATTTTCTCAATCGGTGACACAATCTGTTCACCGGGACACAAGGTACAGTTCAGGGGGATTCCTACATTTGCTCCCGAACACTTTGCACTTGTCCGTCAGAAAGACACAATGAAGCGCAAACAGTTCATCAAGGGTACAAGTCAGATTGCACAGGAAGGTGCAATCCAGATTTTCCAGGAGCTTGACGCAGGTATGGAGGAAGTTATCGTTGGTGTTGTAGGCGTACTTCAGTTTGATGTTCTTAAATACAGGCTTCAAAACGAGTACAACTGTGATATCATTATGGAAACACTCCCATATGAATTTATCCGTTGGATTGTAAACGATGACCTTGATCCGAAAACTCTCGACCTTGCGTCCGATACTAAGAAAATTCAGGATCTTAAAGGCAATCATCTTTTGCTCTTTACAAGCTACTGGAGCATAAACTGGGCGCTTGAACACAACAAGGGACTTGAACTCGCTGAGTTCGGTACAAACTAAATATTTAAAATATCGGAGGATATATGCTGTACGACAAGCTTAAAAATTATTCAAAAAGCGGCATATATCCTTTTCATATGCCCGGACACAAAAGAACGGACATTACAGAAGAGGGTATAATACCGTATAATATCGACATAACCGAAATTCATGATTTTGACAATCTCCATTCACCAAACGGAGTTATTGATGAAATTCAGAAAAAGGCTGCAAAGCTTTACAATGCAAAAAATGCTTTCATTCTGATTAACGGTTCAACAGGCGGAATACTTTCAGCAATTCGCTCAATGACAAATCAAGGCGACAAGATCTTAATGGCTCGTAACTGCCACAAATCTGTATATAATTCAGCAGAACTGTTTAATCTCAATGTCGATTACATTTTTCCCGATACAGACAGCAGATACAATATTCTTACATCGGTTTCACCTTGCGATATAGAAGATAAACTTACAAAACACAATGGTGAAATCAGATTTGTAATCATAACTTCGCCTACATATGAAGGAGTTGTTTCGGATATAAAGTCAATCTCCGAAATCTGTCACAAACACGGAGCAAAATTACTTGTTGACGAAGCTCACGGAGCGCATTTTCCGTTTTCGGACAGTTTTCCCGATGAGGCACTTAACTGCGGTGCAGACGCCGCAGTATTGAGTCTGCACAAAACTTTGCCGTCATTAACTCAAACTGCATTGCTCATAACAAATAACAGCGAGCTTTCTGAAATTCTTGCTGAAAATTTGGCTGTATTTGAAACAAGCAGTCCGTCATATATTTTAATGAGTTCAATCGAAAAATGCCTTGATTTCTGCGAAAACAGCAAAGATAAATTCAATGAATATTGTTGCAATCTTAAAACGGTCAGAGAAAAACTTAAAAATCTAAAATATCTGAAAATTTATGATAAAAGCGATACTGATTTTGATTATGATATCGGCAAAATTGTAATTTCAACAGCGAACGCAAATATTTCGGGAACAAAGCTTGCCGAAATACTGCGAAATAATTATCAGATTGAAACCGAAATGGCATATTCGGACTATGTAATTGCCATGACATCAGTTTGTGACACTGAAAAAGCTTTTGATATGCTTTCAGACGCTCTGATTTCAATTGACAGCGAACTTTCAAAAGGAGCCGACACCGAGCGTGTTCCGTTAAAAAATCTCTACACAGGCAAAAATTTCAACGCCTGCGAGTTGTACAAATTCAACAAAGAAACTATTCCGTTTCAAAATTCGGAATTCAGAACTTCTGCCGAGTATATCTGGGCATATCCACCCGGAATTCCCCTAATCGTACCCGGTGAAATTATAAGCAAGGAACTTATAAATTACATTGAATATCTTTCAGCCTGCAAGGTTGAGATTATGTCAACAAAAGGCGGTATGACGGACAACATAAGCGTAGTTAAAAAAGATTGACAAATCAATGGCTGTGTGATAATATTAAACTAACAAAATCTAACAAGGAGTTTGATTTATTATGAAGAGAATTAAAACTATCGAAACTCGTGACCTCAAGAAGAGCGTTAAGACAGGCGGTTGCGGCGAGTGCCAGACTTCATGTCAGTCAGCGTGTAAGACATCTTGCGGCGTTGCTAACCAGCAGTGCGAAAAGTGCATGAGCGAGAAATAATTCTATTTAATTTGATTATTAAGGATTATCGCCGTTTTCCCAAAGGGTTAACGGCTTTCCTTTTGTCTAACGGAGATATTATGATTCATCAGTATAAACTTAACGGATACAACATAGTTCTTGATGTTTACAGCGGCAGCGTACACTCAGTCGATGACCTTGCTTATGATGTTATTGCAATGTACAAAAACGCAACAAAAGAACAGATAATCGACGAAATGCTTTCAAAATATGCAGACAATCCTGAGATTACAAAAGAAGAAATCTCCGACTGCATTGATGATGTAAAAGAGCTTGAGGAACAGGGAAAGCTCTTTACAGACGACAAGTACGAAAACCTTGCATTTGACTTTAAAAAGAGAAACACAGTAATCAAAGCACTTTGTCTGCACATTGCTCACACCTGTAACCTTAACTGCGAATACTGCTTTGCAAGTCAGGGTAAATACCACGGCGAGAGAGCGTTGATGAGCTTTGAAGTGGGCAAGAGAGCAATTGACTTTCTCATTGAAAATTCAGGCAGCAGAGTAAACCTTGAGGTTGACTTCTTCGGCGGAGAACCTCTTATGAACTTTGATGTTGTAAAGCAGATTGTTGCCTATGCAAGAAGCATTGAAAAGGAACACAACAAAAACTTTCGTTTTACACTTACAACAAACGGTATGCTTGTTGATGACGATGTAATTGAATTTGCAAACAAAGAATGTCACAATGTAGTTCTCAGCCTTGACGGCAGAAAAGAAGTGCATGACCATCTTCGCAAAACTGTAAACGGCAAAGGCAGTTATGATATTATCGTTCCGAAATTTCAGGAATTTGTCAAAAAAAGAGGTAACAAGGGTTACTATGTAAGAGGTACTTATACACATAATAACACAGACTTCACAAACGATATTTTCCATATGGCGGATTTGGGATTTACAGAGCTTTCAATGGAGCCGGTTGTATGTGCTCCCGATGACCCATATGCACTTACATATGACGATTTGCCTATTCTTTTTGAACAGTACGAAATTCTTGCAAAGGAAATGCTCAAGCGTGAAAAAGAGGGCAGACCGCTCACCTTCTATCATTATATGATTGACCTTACAGGCGGTCCGTGCATTTATAAGAGAATCTCGGGTTGCGGTTCGGGTACAGAATATATGGCTGTAACACCTTGGGGTGACCTCTATCCCTGTCATCAGTTTGTAGGCGATGAAAAGTACAAGCTCGGCGATATCTTTAACGGTGTTTCAAACACGAAAATTCAGGACGAATTTAAGCTTTGTAACGCATACGCCCGTCCCGACTGCAAAGACTGCTGGGCAAGACTTTATTGCAGCGGCGGTTGTGCCGCAAACGCTTATCATGCAACAGGCTCAATCACAGGTATTTACGAATACGGCTGTGAGCTTTTCAGAAAAAGAATGGAATGTGCCATTATGATGAAGGTTGCAGAAGCGGAAGAATAAAATTACAATAAAATTTACAGGCAGATACATTTTTCTTGTATCTGCCTGTATTTTCGAGGTGCTGTATGAACGAAAAAATTATTATGCTCGGCACAGGAAGTGCGATGGTTACCGACTGTTATAATACCTGTTTTCTTCTAAAATCCGAAAACGACTGTCTTCTTGTTGACGCAGGCGGCGGAAACGGAATTTTATCCGCAATTAAGAAATCCGGAATAGCTTGGAACAGCATAAAGACAATGTTTATTACTCATTCTCATACCGACCATATATTAGGTGCCGTGTGGGTAATAAGGCAAATAAGCGCTCTTATGAATTCAGGCAAATATGACGGTAATTTTAATATTTACTGCCACGATGAATGTGTTAATTCAATCACGGCAATTTGCAACCACACACTTGCACCGAAATTTCTCAAAAATATCAATACAAAAATTTTCATCAATGAAGTAAAAGACGGTGAAATGCAAAATGCCGGCAGTATCCGACTCACTTTCTTTGATATATTTTCAGACAAAACAAAGCAATTTGGATTCAAGGCTGTTTTCCGTCAGGAAAAGTTCTCGCCTGTCTCGGTGATGAACCGTTCAATGAAAAATGCAGAAATTTTGTTCAAAACTGTGATTATCTTATGTGTGAAGCTTTTTGTCTTTACAGTCAAAAAGATATTTTTAAGCCTTACGAAAAATTCCACAGCACAGCACTTGATGCCGGAAAACTTGCAGAGAGTCTTTTTGCAAAAAATCTTATCCTGTATCACACCGAGGACGAAACACTTCAAACACGCAAAAGTACATATACTTCAGAGGCAAGAACAGTTTTTAACGGAAATATATTTGTTCCCGATGATTTTGAAGTTATTGACTTAAAATAATCTCATAACACCTGCTGTAATCATACAAAGCACAATTCCCATTGCAGTAGGCAAAGCCATAGAAACAAGCGTCCATTTAAGGCTGCCTGTTTCTTTTTTTATTGTCAGACAGGTTGTTGAACACGGATAATGAAGAATGCAAAGAATAATCGTGCATACAGCCGTTGTAATCGTCCAGCCATTCATACTGAGAAGTTGAAACAGCTGATCGTAGCTTGAATAATCAACAAGAGTACCGCTTGCCATATATGACATAATTATAATCGGAATAACGGTTTCATTCGCAGGAAATCCAAGTATAAATGCCATTATTATAACGCCGTCAACCCCGATAAATCTGCCGAACGGATCTAAAAAATCAGTACAATATTTTAAAAGTGAAACATCGCTTATATACACATTTGCAAGAATCCAAATTATCGCACCTGCCGGAGCGGCAACCGCAACAGCCCTTCCTAAAACAAATAAAGTTCTGTCCAACAGCGAACGGACAATAGTTTTTAAAATCTGCGGCTTTCTGTACGGCGGAAGTTCAAGCACAAATCCGGACTGTTCGCCTTTCAATATTGTGACTGAAAGTACCTTAGATATAACAAGTGTTATAAAAACACAGAAAACTATTATTCCAATCAACAATGCCGCTACCTCAAGCGAACTGCTCAGCGTAAATGCCGTACCTGCAAAGAACATGAGCAGTAATGCAATTATTGTGGGAAACCGTCCGTTACACGGCATAAAATTATTTGTAAGAATTGCAATCAACCGTTCCTTTGGCGACTCTATGATTCTGCAACCCGTAACTCCGCAGGCATTACAGCCAAGACCCATTGCCATAGCAAGACTTTGCTTTCCGTGTGCACCGCACTTTGAAAAATACCTATCAAGATTAAATGCAATTCTCGGCAGATATCCCGAATCCTCAACAAGTGAAAATAGCGGAAAGAATATAGCCATAGGCGGCAGCATTACAGATACCACCCATGACAGAGTTGTATAAACTCCGTCAATCAAAAGTCCCGTTACAACATCGGGAGCGTGTAAGAAATCAAAAAGGATATACAGCTTCTCTTTTATAAAGCCAAACAAATTGCTTAACCATTCGCTCGGATAATTTGCACCGACAACCGTTATCCAGAACAATATGCCAAGCATTGCCAGCATAATCGGTATTCCCGTGGTTTTGCTTGTAAGTATTTTATCAAGCTTTCTTGTACAAGCATTTAACTCTGATTTTTCATATTTTACGCAGTCACTTGAAATTTTGTTGCCAATTTGCGAAAGCTTTTCAATATTCTGTTTGTAGTTTTTTTCGGATAGTATATCAACACCTTCAAAATTTCTTTCTACCCTAAAACATTTTGTCTTTCCGCTGCATACATTATAGATTGCTTTTTTTAACTCATCCAAACCTTTTTTGTCTGTTGCACAGGTTTTCACAACAGGTATTCCAAGATTTAGCGATAACTCGTCGCAGTCGATTTTTATACCGTTTTTTTCAGCCTCATCACAAAGATTAAGACAAAGAACAGCATTCTTTGTAACAGATAACACCTGCAATGCAAATGAAAGATTTCTTTCAATAACTCCGCAGTCAACAACTATTACAACGCAGTCATTTTGATTTTGTATAAGACACTCCCTTGTTACCGCCTCTTCGCCCGAAAATGAAAGCAGGGAATAGCATCCGGGTAAGTCCGTAATACAAAATCTTGCGTCTTTGATTTTGCAACAACCTCTGGCAAACTCAACTGTTTTACCCGTCCAGTTTCCCGTGTGCTGTCTTAATCCCGTCAGTTCGTTAAAAATTGTACTCTTGCCTACATTAGGATTACCGGCAAGAGAAATTTTGTAATCGCAATCCGAGACATCCTTTTTATTAAAAGATGATTTATCCGTAGAAAACAATAAGAAGCCTCCTTTTATTCAGGAGTAACAATGATATCTTTGCAATCGTTATTTCTCAGTGCCACAACGGCATTTTTAACAAGATACGCAGACGGATCACCGAACGGACTTGTAAACAAGGGGATAACAGGACTGTTCTCCATAATACCAAAATCAAATATTCTGTTTTTGATATTTTCATTACAGTTCACACGATAGACAATCCCCGTAACTCCAAGCGGTAACTTGTCAAGCGAACATTTTTCTTTCATCTGATTCACCGATTTCAACTTTTTATTAACAGCATATTCAATTCATACAACTGAGTTACACAAAAAGCCGGCCATAAACTAAACTTATAACGTACCCGAATAAACTCTGATATCAGAAAAATTTTAAGGAATTGACACGACTATAAACAGGTGTTATAATTAAATGCAGATTTCAAATGTATATAACTTAATATGGGTTTACGGTTCAAAATGCATCTTGCAGAGTAGATAACAGAGAATTCGGTGAGAATCCGAAGCAACAGTCATTACTGTATTTGGCATTGCCATAAGTCAGGTCGCTGTCCGTATGCCTCGGATTTTGCAAATCTTGGACAGGGAAGAGGTGCAACCGACCATATCTGTACAGACTTTTGGTCTGTATGGTTTTGTTTGTTGTGCCTTCCAAAAACGGAAGGCTTTTTATTTTGCCTTTCGATATACACAATACAATATGGAGGAAAACATTATGAACAAATCTTTTAAAAAAATCCTCTCAATTGTACTTTCTGTAATGATGATTTCGTCACTTATGACGGTTTCACTTTCAGTAAGCGCAGTTGAAGACGGAAAAGTAAGAGTAATTGTCAGAAATGATACATACTCAGTAGAAAACGGCGCTCCGTGGGACGGCGTTCTCGTTGATGAGTGGGTAAGCATTGATAATGACTCTACTATGATGTCAGCGGTTGTTGACGCACTCAACAATCACGGCTACACACAGGAGGGTGCTGAGAGCAATTACTTCTCATCAATAAACGGTCTTGCTGCATCTGACGGCGGTGCAATGAGCGGTTGGATGGGAACACTCAACGATTGGTTTACAAACTACGGTTTCGCTGATATTACCGTTGCAAGCGGCACACTTGAGAGTGGTGATGAAATCGCTATTATGTATACTTCAAACGGTTACGGCGAGGATATCGGCGGTACATGGGCAAATAACGATACAACTGTTAAATCGGTTGAGATCACAGGTGCCGAGCTTTCGGGCGAATTTGATCCGTCAGTTACAGACTACACACTCACAATCGACACTCCGTCAGCTGATGTAAATGTAGTTCCTACTGCAACTAACAAAAACTTCCAGACAAGAAAATATAAGAATGAATATCTTCCTTCTGACGACAGTGCGTTTTACAAGAGAAGTCAGACTGTTAGTGTTTCTGACGGTGACAAAATTATCATCGGTTGCGGTGATACTGCATGGCCGTCGATGAACACAAGTGAAGGCGGTACTGTATATACATTCACAGTAAAATATGCTCCTTCCGCAGCTGACACAGTTTCAAACAAGATTGACGAGGTTGCAAAATATCTCGCATCACAAAACACACCCACAGTTTCTTCGGTAGGCGGTGAATGGACAGTCCTCGGTCTTGCAAGAGCAGGTAAAATCACAGACGAAGTTGCAGACAGTTACTATCAGAATGCAGTTAAGTATGTTGAAGAAAAGGGTTCTGCAAAGCTTCACAATACTAAATCAACAGACAATTCAAGAGTAATCCTTGCACTTACGGCAATCGGTAAGGATGTTACGGATGTTGCATCATATAACCTTCTTGAACCGCTTGCAGATATGGATTATGTTAAGAAGCAGGGTATCAACGGTCCTGTCTTTGCCCTAATCGCACTTGATACGGGCGATTATGAAATTCCGCAGACTGACGCCGCAAATCCCACAACAAGAGAAAAACTCGTACAGACAATTCTTGATGCACAGGTAGCAAACGGTGGCTGGACATTTTTCGGTTCAACTGCAGATCCTGATATGACAGGTATGGCAATTCAGGCACTTGCTCCTTACTACTCAACAAACAGCGATGTTAAAGAGGCAATTGATAAAGCGCTCACAGCAATGTCAAACGCACAGAATGAAAACGGCGGATTTGCATCATGGGGTTCTGTAAACAGCGAAAGCTGTGCACAGGTACTCGTTGCACTTACAAGCCTTGGAATTGATCCTACAAATGATGAAAGATTCATCAAAAACGGCAACACACTCATCGACGCTATGATGAGTTTCTCCGCTGAAAACGGATTCGGTCATACAGATACAACATACAATCAGATGGCAACTGAACAGGGTTTCTATGCTTTTGTTTCATTTGATCGTCTTGTAAACGGCAAAACTTCACTCTACAATATGACTGACCGACTTGCAGAAAATTATGCCGTAGGTGATGTTAATCTTGATAACACAGTTTCTGTAATTGACGCAACACTCGTTCAGAAGCAGATTGTAAACCTTGAACAGCTTTCAAAGGTTTCACTTATCAAAGCTGATGTAAATCACGACGGTATTATCGATGTTGTTGATGCAACAGAAATTCAGAAAATCATCGTTAAGCTCGTTTGATTAAAGTTCACAAGTAAAGATTGGTTATGGAAAAGATAAAAAAGTTTGTTAAAAAAAATCAAATACTCTTAATTGCGGTGTGCGTTTGTATTGCCGCACTTACAGTAGCATTTTTTGCAGGCGGCAACCGACCGGAAAATAAAGTTCAAACTGCATCAACTGCCTCCTCGCTATCGACAACAAATGCAGACACAGAAACAACTTCTGTGTCTGCAACAGAGAAAACCACTCAAAATCCTACCGATTCCGCTAAATCAAACAAAGATAAAAAGGACAGAAAAAATTCCGAAGATAAAAAGAACAGTAAGGATAATTCGCAGAACGGTAACAGTTCAGCTGTTGAAAAAAGTGAAAAATCCGAGCAGAGTTCAAGCAACAGTTCTTCGGATAAGAAAAAGCCGTCTTCTTCATCAAACAATTCTTCAAAGCCGAACAAAAAGAACGATGTTCAGCCGACAACACAGGATAAGTACAAAACCGATCCCGTACCGTCGGGAAAGCCAAAGCCGGTTGAACCGGAAGAACAGGAAACAAAAGATACAAATCTTTATTGTACCTTTACAATCACCTGTTCAACAATTCTTGACAACATGGATGACCTTGATCCCGAAAAAATTGAACTCGTTCCAAAGGATGGTATAATCCTCAAAAAACAGAAGGTTCAATTCAAAGAGGGCGAATCTGTATATGATGTCCTTGTAAAAGTTTGTAAGGACAACAATATTCATATGGAATCGAGCTGGACTCCTATGTATAATTCCGCTTATATTGAAGGAATTAACAACCTCTACGAATTTGACTGCGGTTCTCTTTCGGGTTGGATGTACAAAGTCAATGAATGGTTTCCAAACTACGGCTGTTCACGATATGTACTCAAGAACGGCGACGATGTGGTCTGGTGCTACACTTGTAACTTAGGCTATGATGTCGGCGGAGGATACGCAACAGGAGAATAATGATGAAGGATACTTTTTCAAACATGCACCCCTTTATCAATTTTATATTTTTTGCACTTACAATAGGGTTCACGATGTTTATCATGAACCCTGTTTGTCTTGCTGTAAGCTTTTTATGTGCGCTTGTAACCGCTTTATACCTTAACGGCAAAAAAGCTGTGAGATTGTCACTAGTTTTTCTTTTACCTATGATACTCTTGATAGTTCTCATAAATCCTGTTTTTAATCATGAAGGAATGACTATACTCACATATTTTCCGTGGGATAACCCACTAACCCTCGAATCAATCGTTTACGGTATTGCAAGTGCATTTTTGCTTTCGTCAACAGTTTTATGGTTTTCTTCATTCAATGCAGTAATCACTTCCGACAAGGTAGTTTTCCTGTTTGGCAGAATAATGCCGTCATTGAGTCTGGTGATTTCAATGGCATTGCGTTTTGTTCCAAAGTTTTCGGCACAAATGAAGCTTGTGCGTAATGCACAACACACAATCGGGAGAGATATAGACGAAGGAACATTGTTTCAAAGAATAAGAAATGCTGTAAAAATCCTTTCGATTATGATAACATGGTCACTTGAAAACGCAATTGAAACAGCCGATTCAATGAAAAGCAGAGGTCACGGTCTTAAAGGCAGAACATCCTATTCACTTTATAAATTTGACAAAAGAGACGCATTTATGCTTTGCACAATCCTTTTTACCGGATTGGTACTTATGATTTTGCTTTTTACAAACGCAATAAAATTCAGATACTATCCGTCAATCAAGGGCGATTTGTTTACGGTACAAAGTGTTATTTTTTATATATTCTACACATTTTTAATGTTGATTCCGCTATCGGTAAATATAGGAGAGGGGATAAAATGGAAACATATGCAATCAAAAATCTGAGTTTTCGATACCCCGAAACCGGTATTGATGTACTTAAAGATATTACTTTCAGCGTAAATGAGGGCGAGTTTATCACAGTCTGCGGTCCGTCAGGCTGCGGAAAAAGCACACTTCTCAGACATCTGAAACCCGATCTTTCACCGCACGGTGTTCTTTCGGGAGAAATATTCTTTGAAGAAAAACCTATATCAGACCTTTCTCACAGGGAGCAAAGCAGTAAAATCGGCTTTGTTATGCAATCACCTGAAAATCAGATTGTTACCGATAAGGTATGGCACGAACTTGCTTTCGGACTTGAAAGTCTTGGTTATGACAACAATACAATCCGAAAAAGAGTTGCCGAAACAGCTTCATTTTTCGGAATCCAAAATTATTTTGAAAAAAGCGTTCTCGAACTTTCGGGCGGACAAAAGCAAATTTTAAACCTTGCTTCAATTATGGCAATGCAACCGTCCGTTCTCATTTTGGATGAACCGACAAGCCAACTCGATCCGATTGCGGCAAGCGAATTTTTGCACTGCGTTTCACGCATAAATCACGAACTGGGAACAACAGTGATAATAACGGAACACAGACTTGATGAGGTGCTTCCGCTTTCAGACAGGGTGCTTGTCATCGAAAACAACGGAATTTCAGCTTTTGACTCTCCTCAAAAGGTCGGGAAAATTCTTAAAGAAAAAGACAGTAAAACATTTCTTTCTATGCCTGCTCCGATGCAGATATGGCAGGCTGTTACAGAAAATGACAATACCGACTGTCCCGTAACTGTTCCAAGCGGCAAAAAGTGGCTTTCGGAATATGCCAAAAGTCATAAAATGTATGAGCTCAAACCCGAAAGCATTCAGAAACATTCTGATAAAGAAGCAGTAAGTCTTAATGATATTTGGTTCAGGTACGAAAAGTCGGGTGCAGATGTACTAAAAGGTCTTTCACTAAAAATATATCAGGGGGAATTTGCGGCTATACTCGGCGGTAACGGAATGGGAAAATCAACCGCTTTGTCAATTATCTGTTCACTTAACAAGCCATACAGAGGCAAAGTTGAAATCTCTCCGCTTAACAAAAATTCTTTTGACACGCTCGTAGCAGTATTACCGCAAAATCCTCAGACGCTGTTTTTGAAAAAAACTGTACTTGAAGATTTGTACGAAGTATTTGATGGCAGAAAAATCAGCAAGGAGGAAAAAGAAAGACGGGTTACCGCAGCGGTAAAGCTGTGCAGACTTGAAAGTCTCTGCAATCGCCATCCTTATGATTTATCCGGCGGTGAACAGCAGAGAGCGGCTCTTGCAAAAATTCTTCTCATAAGGCCTCAAATTCTTCTTCTTGATGAACCTACAAAGGGACTTGATGCAGAATTCAAGATTGAGTTTGCTCAGATTATATATGACCTCAATAAAGCCGGCATAACCGTTATCATGGTAAGTCACGATGTAGAGTTCTGCGCTGTATATCCAAGCCGCTGTCTGATGTTCTTTAACGGTGAAGTTGTGTCGGAAGGTACACCGAGAACTTTCTTTTCATCAAACAGCTTTTATTCCACCTCTGCAAGCCGAATGTCAAAAGGCATAATAGATAACGCAGTATCATCAAATGATGTCATATATGCCTGCACAGGTCAAAACAGAGATATTCAAATTAACAGAAACACACCTGATATTGACCTTTTTAAAAACGACACCGAAAATATTTCCCCCCAAAAAAACAAAGCTGAAAACAAAAAGCTATCTGTTTTTAAAAAAATCTGCGGATTATTTGGCGCAGTACTGTTCATACTCGGGCTGATTGTAAATCTGGAATATATTCCGAATTTATCAGCCAAAACTTTGCCTACCTGGTTCAACTGGGGAATTATCGGAGTATCTGTTGCGTTGCTTATGATTGCTTTCGGAACAAAATCAAAACGACCGATTGACCTGCCGAGAAAAAGTTCAAAACTGAGTAAAAGAACCGTCAGTATGGCAATTATGGTTTTGCTTGCAATTCCTGTTACAATTTTTGTAGGAATGACATATCTTCAGGATCAGAAATATCTTTTTATTTCACTCCTTGTTATGATTGAGTGTATGATTCCGTTTTTTCTTGTTTTTGAAGGCAGGCATCCAAAAGCGAGAGAGCTTGTCATAATCTCCGTTCTATGTGCAATAGCAGTTGCAGGACGACTTGCATTTACAATGTTGCCTCAGTTCAAGCCCGTTGTGGCAATTGTGATAATTTCGGGAGTAGCATTCGGCGGTGAATCGGGATTTCTTGTCGGTGCTGTAAGTATGCTTGTTTCAAATCTTATGTTCGGTCAAGGACCTTGGACGCCGTGGCAAATGTTTGCGGCAGGGATAATAGGCTTCATTGGCGGTATTCTCTTTAAGAAGGGTCTTTTGGGCAGAACAAGGACTTCGCTCTGTATATACGGTTTCATTGCCACAATGGTCATTTACGGCGGACTTATGAACCTTTATTCGGCACTCACATCACATTCCGCATTTAATCTAAATATGCTCATAACTTTTTATGTTCAGGGCTTTCCGATGGATATTGTTCACGCAGTTTCGACTGTTATATTTCTGTTTTTCGGAGCAGAACCTATGCTTGAAAAGCTTGACAGAATTAAAGTTAAGTACGGACTTATCGAATAAACCTAAACAGCAGATAAAATTTCTGCTGTTTTTTTGTGCTGTAATTTAAAAATTTTCGACAAAAGTATAGACATAATCCGAAAATAATATTATAATTTTGTTGTGTCTGATTTTAATCAAACAGTATTTACAATCTAAAACGGCAAACTGTAAATACTTTTAATTCAGAATTAAAAAGGTTAAAGGAGAAAAAACATGGGCGGATTTATGGGTGTTGCAGCAAAACAGGACTGCGTATTCGACTTATACTTTGGAATTGACTATCATTCACACCTTGGCACAAGAAGAGGCGGTATGGTTGTTTATGACAAAGAAAAAGGATTTGACAGATCAATCCACAATATTGAAAATGCACCTTTCAGAACTAAATTTGATAAAGATATGCAGAGTATGAAAGGCAAATTCGGTATCGGCTGTATTTCCGACTACGAACCGCAGCCTCTTATAGTTCGTTCACATCACGGTACATACGCAATTACCACCGTAAGCAAAATCAATAATACAGATGAACTTGTTGAAGAAATTTTTGAAAAAGGCGGTTCACATTTTCTTGAAATGAGCGGCGGTGAAATCAACGCAACCGAGCTTATTGCAACTCTCATCAATCAAAAAGAAAACCTTGTTGACGGCATAAGCTATGCTCTTGAAAAAGTTGACGGCTCTGTTTCGCTCCTGTTGATGAATAAAAACGGCATCTATTGTGCGAGAGATAAGTACGGCAGAACTCCTGTTGTTATCGGCAAAAAAGAGGACGCATTTTGTGTGGCGTTTGAATGTTTCTCATACAAAAATCTCGGCTACAATGATTATAAAGAACTCGGACCGGGTGAGATTACGGTAATTACAGACCAAAACTGCATTACACTCAAAAAGCCCGGTGATAAAATGAAAATCTGTACTTTTCTGTGGGTTTACTACGGCTATCCTGCAAGCTCATATGAGGGTACAAGTGTTGAGCAAATGCGTTACAACTGCGGTGCAAAAATGGCTGAAAGAGATTCCGTAAAGCCCGATATCGTTGCAGGTGTACCCGATTCAGGCATTGCCCACGCAGTAGGCTATGCAAATGCCTCGGGAATTCCGTTCTCAAGACCGTTTATTAAATATACACCTACTTGGCCGAGATCATTTATGCCGACAATACAGAGTCAGCGTAATCTTATTGCAAAAATGAAGCTTCTCGCAGTTGAGGATTTAATCAGAGGAAAGAGCCTTCTTCTTATTGATGACTCAATTGTAAGAGGCACACAGCTTCGTGAAACAACGGAATATCTTTTTGAAAGCGGTGCAAAAGAGGTTCATATCAGACCTGCGTGTCCTCCGCTTGTATATGGCTGTAAGTATCTTAACTTTTCAAGATCATCTTCTGAAATGGATCTCATCACAAGACGAGTTATTGAAAGACTTGAGAACGGCAATGTTACAGACGAAATTCTTCAGGAATACACAAATCCCGATTCTGAAAAATACGAGCAGATGGTTGATGAAATCTGTAAAGAACTCAAGTTCACATCCTTGCGTTTTAACAGGCTTGACGATATGCTTGATTCCTGCGGAATTGACAAATGCAAACTCTGTACTTATTGTTGGGACGGTAAGGAATAATTAAATTTTATTTATAAAAATAAGGCATTTGCAATGAGAAATCTCAAAGCAAATGCCTTTTGTTTTTACTTAGTATGCAATAATTTCGTAGCCGTCCTCAGTTACAAGAACCTGAATTTCCCACTGAGCAGACATTGAGTTATCTTCTGTATAGATAGTCCAGCCGTTATCCTCATCAACGAAAATATCAGGTTTTCCTGCGTTCACCATAGGTTCAATGGTAAAAATCATACCGGGTACCATAAGCATTTCCGTGCCTTTTTTAGAAATGTAACTTACCCATGGATCTTCGTGAAATTCAAGACCGATTCCATGACCTCCTACTTCACGAACAACAGAGTAACCTTTACTCTTTACATAATCATTGACAGCCTGACCCATATCTCCGAGAAAGCCCCAAGGCTTAACCTGTTTGAGTCCCTCATAAACTGCATTTTTTGTTTCTTCAACAAGCTTTCTGTTTTCTTCGCTTACATTACCGATACAAAACATTCTTGAAGAATCGGAAAAATATCCGTTCAAATTAGTTGAAACATCAACATTGATTATATCGCCATCTTTGATTATTACATCTTCCGACGGAATACCGTGACAAACTTCGTTGTTTATTGAAGTACATACGCTCTTGGGAAATCCCTCAAAATTAAGGGGAGCCGGAACACCGCCCATTTTGGTTGTGATATCATACACCCACTTATCAATTTCAGCCGTGCTGATACCTGCCTTAATATGCTCTGCAACATAATCAAGAACTGCAATATTAATCTTCGCGCTCTCCTTGATTTTTTCAATCTGCTCAGCATTTTTCAAGATTTCATGGGAGGGAACAATGTGACCCGCAACCTCAAATTCCTCAATTTTTTCATCATAATCTATATGACATTTTTTATACTTTTTTCCGCTGCCACACCAGCAAGGATCATTTCTGCCAGGTTTTTCCATTTTACTAACTTCCTTTCATTTTTCCAATTCATAATCCTTGATAATTATACCACCAAACAAATTTTATTACAACATCTTTGTCGTATGCAAAAATCCAAAAGAAAAATCTTGTCAGAAAAAGTTTTGTAGTATATACTGAATAAGTAATATATAATCTCACACTCGGCATATTTTTATGCAGAGGTGTTTGTATGAATAAAAAAATCCCGACATTTTATGCTCTCTGCTTTATACTGTTTGCAATATTCTGCATTATTATGGTATCTGTTTTTTTCAGACTTAATCCGACAAAATCTGTTATAACCGAAAACAAAACAGAGCCGATAATTGTAATTGACGCAGGTCACGGCGGCGAAGACGGGGGAGCAGTAAGCGAAAGCGGTGTGCTTGAAAAGGACATCAATCTTTCTATATCAAATAATTCAGCTGATTTATTAAAAATTTTCGGATATAAGGTTGTTCAAACAAGAACAGATGATGTATCTCTTGATAACGGAGAAGATTCGGTTCATTCAAGGAAAGTTGCCGATTTAAAAAAACGGCTCGAAATTTTCAATTCAGACAAAAACAATATTGTAATCAGTATTCATCAAAACAAATTTTCTCAAAGCAAATATTACGGAACTCAAATTTTTTATTCCCCGAATAACAGTCAAAGTCAAAATCTTGCGGAATGCATTAGAAATTCCGTAAAAAAAAGCTTACAGCATGATAACGAACGGCAATGCAAAAAGGCAGACGGCTCAATCTATCTTTTAAAAAAGGCTGAAAACCCGTCCGTTATTGTGGAATGCGGATTTATTTCAAATCCGGATGAACTTGCTAAGCTGCAAAGTGACGAATATCAAAAAGAAATGGCAACTGCAATCATAACAGGATTTTTAGATTATACTCATCAATAAATACAAGGAAGTGAAATAAATGGCTTCAAAAATCAAAAGTGTTTACATATGTTCGGAATGTGGATACGAATCGCCTAAATGGTACGGAAAATGCCCATCATGCGGCGAATGGAACACAATGAACGAAGAAATTAAAGATACATCAAAACAGTCAGCAACTGCAAAAACACGCTCTTTTGCAACCTACTCAAAACCATACGCAATATCGGATATTTCAACCGAGGATGAGCACAGATATGACACAGGCTGCGGAGAACTCAACCGTGTACTTGGCGGAGGAATTGTAAAGGGCAGTCTTATACTTCTGGGCGGTGATCCGGGCATAGGCAAATCGACCGTTCTTATGCAGATTTGTCAGTACCTCGGTGATACTCTGAAAATTCTCTACATATCGGGAGAGGAGTCAAAAAGACAGCTCAAACTCCGAGCAATAAGGCTGGGTGTAACTTCGCCGAATCTGTATGTAATGACTGAAACCGATGTTGAGGTTATTTGCGAACAGATAAAGGATCTCAAGCCCGACCTTGTTATGATTGACTCGATTCAGACGATGGATCTTTCAGAATTAAGCTCGTCCCCAGGCAGCATTACACAGGTACGAGAATCTGCCAATATGCTGATGAGAACTGCAAAAGGACTTGATATTCCTATGTTTATCGTAGGTCATGTTAATAAAGAGGGTTCAATTGCAGGTCCAAAGGTACTTGAACATATTGTTGACACCGTACTGCATTTTGAAGGTGACAAACAGATGAGCTGCCGTATTCTTCGTGCCGTAAAAAACAGGTACGGCTCAACAAATGAAATCGGCGTTTTTGAAATGACTGATAAAGGGCTTAACGAAGTTGCAAATCCGTCTGTTATGTTGCTTTCAGGGCGTCCGAAAAATGTTTCGGGAACTTGCGTCACCTGTACAATTGAAGGATCAAGACCAATTCTTGCCGAAACACAGGGACTTGCCACACAAAGCGGATACGGCAACGCTCGCAGAATGGTTACAGGATATGACTATAACAGACTGTCAATGGTACTTGCCGTTCTTGAAAAAAGAGCAGGATACTATTTTTCAAACTGCGACACCTACATAAATATCGTAGGCGGATTGCGAGTTGACGAACCTGCGATTGACCTTTCAATTGCCATGGCTCTTATAAGCAGTCTGAAAGATACTCCGATTGACGAAAACGCTGTTGTATTCGGTGAAATCGGTCTTGCAGGAGAAATTCGTGCTGTATCAAACGCTCAGATGAGAATTAACGAGGCAGTAAGACTCGGCTTTACAAAAATCATTCTGCCGTATCATAATCTAAAAGGTGTTTCATGTGATGACGCTGAATTGATCGGAGTAAAAAACATTCGTCAGGCATTTGAAGCGGTAGGACAATGAGCAGTTTTGTAATATCAAACAAATACCCATGTTTTGCCGATGAGCTTTCAAAAATGGGGCATAATGTTATATATTCGGACACTGTCAAAGCATTTCCGCAACCTGAACAAGCTCATGCCGATATGCAGATTTTGACGATAAATAATACTGTTTTTGTACTTCAAGAGTGCGAAAAGCTAAAAACTTTACCATATAAAGAAAATTTGATTATATGTAAAAATAAAGCAGGGAAGAAGTATCCCGAAAATATATTGCTGAATTTTCTTTTCTTTAATAATAAGCTTTATGGTAAAGTATCTGCAATAGATCCGACTCTTTACAAATATTGTGTAAAAAACGATATTGAAATCGTAAACATAAACCAAGGATACGCAAGATGCTCAACTCTAATACTCAATAATCGCACTGCCGTAACAGCCGATATATCCATAAAAAATGCCCTTGAAAAAGATGGGGCAGAGGTGTTATTAATATCCTCGGGTGATATAAAACTTGAAGGATATGATTATGGATTTATAGGCGGTGCAAGCGGAAAAATCTCTGATAATACCGTAGTGTTTTTCGGAAACGCTGAAATGCATCCATGCTATTCTTCTATCAAAGAATTATGTTTAAAAAATAAAATTGAAATTAAAATATTATGCAAAAATATGCCACTCACAGATGTGGGTGGCATAGTAAAAATTCTTTAAACTTTTTTCTTAGGTTTTATTTTTGCAAGCGGATTTGAGTCAGCGGCATTTTTCATTTGTTCCGAACTCAGGTGCGTATAAATCTCAGTCGTACCGAGGTTTTCGTGTCCGAGAACCTCTTTAAGCACTCTGACATCAACTCCGCCTTGCTGATACATAAGCGTGGCGGCGGTATGCCTAAGCTTATGACAGGAATATCCCTGAGAATCAAGTCCGATTTTCTCAAGATATTTATATACCATAGCCTGAATTGTTTTCACAGACATTCTGCGGTGATTACGGCTAATAAACAACGCTTTTTTATCCTTAACTTCATCAATCGGACGCACCTTCATATACTCATTATAAGCGTCAATGCAAGCAGAGTTTAGATAAACAATGCGTTCTTTATTGCCTTTACCGACAACACGCATTGTACCGTCACTATGAATATCATTATAGTTAAGACCTGCCATTTCAGACACACGCAGTCCGCAATTGAGAAAGAGAGTCAAAATACAATAATCACGCTGTTTGTTATTTCCGTCAACTGCATTAAGAAGCTCAATGCTTTGTTCAAGAGTAAGATACTTTGGCAAAGCTTTTTTATTTTTTGGCGATTCAAGCTGTTCCACGGGATTTGTATCAAGCAAATGTTTATTATTGGTTATGTACTTAAAAAAGCCTTTCAGACTGGAACATTTTCTTGCACGGGACGCACTCTTATTGTTGCGGTCACGATAAAGAAAATTCATATAATCATATGCAAGTTCAAGATTAACGGTTTTAATTAAATCAAGGTCAACATCGTCAATTTTAATTTCATCAAAATCAGTACCGTCAGGCACAAGACCACGCATTACTTTTAAAAATCTAAAAAAAGTTCTGAGATCAATAAAATATTCGTCAACGGTTTTCTTCGACATATTTTTGATTGTCTGCTTATAAATTAAATAGTCCTTCAAAATTGCAGGAGCTTCATCACGAAAATCAACTGCCATAAACACACCACCGTAATTTTATTTCTTATAATGGATAACTCAGAAAAGTTGAACTAAAATCTGTATTAAAAGAATTATAAGGCTATTATAACACAAAAAAGGGCGGTGTATATTCCAATTACGAAAATTATACAAAATGAATATTTTGTATAATTCGGGGAACAGGTAAAACAAGATAAATCCGAAACATATTGCTAATGCTAATTTACAGCATTTAAATTACAACAGCCGTACAGACTCAAACGAGTCTGTACGGCTGTAAATTTTAAAGGAATTTAACTTTTAAATTAGCAAACGCCCTGCTGAATCATTGAATCAGCAACCTTCTCAAAGCCTGCAATATTAGCACCTACTACATAGTCACCTTCATGACCATACTTCTTAGCTGCAGCAGAAATGTTCTTATAGATGTTAACCATAATGTTCTTGAGCTTAGCGTCAACTTCTTCAAATGTCCATGAAAGGCGCTGTGAGTTCTGGCTCATCTCAAGAGCTGATGTAGCTACACCGCCTGCATTAGCAGCCTTACCCGGTGCAAAGAGAATGCCGGATTTCTGGAGAAGCTTTGTAGCCTCAAGAGTTGTAGGCATATTAGCGCCTTCGGCAACAGCATAGCAACCGTTAGCGATAAGTCTTTTAGCGTCTTCTTCGTTAAGCTCATTCTGTGTAGCACATGGAAGTGCAACATCACACTTAACTGACCAATCGAATTTGCCTTCGTGATACTCTGAGTTAGGACGATAGTTCTTATACTCTGTAAGACGCTGTCTTTTAACTTCCTTGATTTCCTTAATAGCGTCAAGGTCGATACCTTCAGCATCATAAATCCAACCTGTTGAATCAGCCATTGTAACTACCTTAGCACCAAGCTCTGTAGCCTTTTCTGTTGCATAGATAGCAACATTACCTGCACCTGATACGCAAACAGTAGCACCCTTGATGTCCTTGCCGTTATCCTTAAGCATAGCCTCTGTAAGATAAAGAAGGCCATAACCTGTAGCCTCTGTTCTTGCGAGTGAACCGCCCCAGTTGAGACCCTTACCTGTAAGAACGCCTTCATATACATTTCTGATTCTCTTATACTGACCGAACATATAACCGATCTCACGAGCACCTGTACCGATATCACCGGCAGGAACATCTGTGTCAGCACCGATGTGCTTACAAAGCTCTGTCATAAAGCTCTGGCAGAATGCCATAACTTCTCTGTCGCTCTTGCCCTTAGGATCAAAGTCAGAGCCACCCTTACCGCCGCCGATAGGAAGACCTGTAAGTGAGTTCTTGAAAATCTGCTCGAAACCGAGAAACTTAATAACGCCGAGGTTTACTGACGGATGAAGTCTTAAACCACCCTTGTAAGGTCCAATAGCACTGTTGAACTGAACACGGAAGCCACGGTTAACCTGAACCTTGCCGTTGTCATCAACCCAAGGTACTCTAAACATAATAACTCTTTCAGGCTCTGTAATTCTTTCGAGAATACCATTCTCTTCATACTTTGGATTCTGCTCGAAAACGGGCTCAAGTGAAGTAAGAACTTCGGTAGCAGCCTGAATAAACTCAGGCTCATTTGCGTTTTTTGCTTTCAGCTTTTCAAGCTGTTCACTTACATATGACATAAGTAAGTCCTCCTTAATAAAATTCGCATAAATTATACGGAAAAAATTCCGATTATGCTGTAGCACAGTAAAGCACTACAATCAACATATTAATAATACTATACTTTCAACGATTTTGCAATATCTTTTGTGAGTTTCTTGCAAATTTTTTTAAAATTATTGAAAAAACAGCCGATTTCATTCCTTTTCTGCAATTAATTTTACAAATCTCCCAAGTTTAGTTGCATTTTCGTACATTTTACGAGCTGAATTTTATGAAAATGTATTTATGAATCCAAGAATTTCATTTGCATTACAATATTTTGTATAATTCATATTTGATTTAACAATTAAATTTTAGTTGCAAACGGACATATTTTATGATAAAATCCTATTAGTAATACTATTTGTAATATTTTTGAAGGTGATTTATATGGACTACTGCAAAAGATTAAAAGAATTAAGAGTCAAAAACGGATACACACAAGGGCAAATTGCATTCATGCTTCACACGAGGCAGGAACAATACAGCAAATACGAAAATGGAAAACGAGAACTGCCTATCAGGCATCTGATAACACTTTGTTGTCTTTATAAAACTTCAAGTGATTATATTCTCGGAATAGAAAAATTTGTGAAATAAAGCCGTCGTCAATACCAAATCCGAGTATTGACGACGGCTTTATTGCTATATAAAATTGCCGAATTATTGAATTTTTTCTTTAAACATCATCAGAAAACTTACAAGAAGCAATCCGCATGAAACCCATATTATATGCGTTCCAAACGATAACGAAAGATTTCCTCCCAGACCTGCTCCAACTGCAAAGAAAAATATAACACCAAAATAATACATTGCCTGTCTGAGCTGTTCGGGCTTTCTTTCGTGAATAAAACCTGACAGAGCAGCCGTACCGCTTCTCAAATTACCTATACACATCGTACTGGCATAGGAATATCCTCTGACTTTTCTGAAAGTCTGAACCTGCATTGCACAGGAAAACGATACAATTACCGCCGCAACGGTATCCATACTCTTCGGCATGAATCCAACCGCAAATAATATGATAATTTCAAACAAGAGTATTCCCTGTCTCCAATGTATCTTTTTGAAATACTTGAATTTTTTCTGTATCAAATCAGCTACAAGGACACCTAACGCAAATGCAAGAATAGGAAAAAGATATTTAAGCCCCTCTCCCCACTTTCCTGTCATAAAATTTGTACTCATAAGCACAACGTTACCCGTCTGTGCATTTGCAAATACTCCGTCACGGGTAAAATATGTATATGCATCCTGAAATCCGCCTGATAACGCAAGAAATATGCAATTTCTAAATGCCTCAGACATCTGTCGTGTCGGCTCAAGTTCCTTAAAAAAACTTCTTATCCTAAACACAATACTCCACTCCGAATCTATGCGCTAATCTGCACAACACAACACCGAACACAATTAAACGATTCGGTGTTGCACAATAATTAAAATTCAATTATCAGATATCGTTCTTTACTATATCCTCGTAGCTTTCACGCTTAACAACAACTCTTGCCTTGCCATCTTTAACCATTACGATTGCAGGACGAGGGATTCTGTTATAATTTGACGCCATAGAATAGTTATAAGCACCTGTTGAAAGAACAGCAAGTGTATCGCCTACTTCAACCTTAGCAACCTTTGTATGCTCCTGAACGAGGTCGCCGCTCTCGCAACACTTACCTGCTACCGTTACGATTTCATCAGGCTCTTTGTCAGCCTTACCTGCATTTACTACGGTATAAGCAGACTGATAAAGTGCATACCTAATATTATCAGTCATACCACCGTCAACGGATACATATGTTCTTACATTAGGAATTTCCTTTTTGCCGCCAACTTTGTAAAGTGTAATACCTGCTTCGCCGACAATTGAACGACCCGGCTCAATAAAGATATACGGAACAGGAAGTCCGTGTTCTTTAGCCTTTGCCTTAACAGCCTCAGAAACCTTTTCCATATAGTTTTCGTAAGGAACAGGTTCATCATCCTTTGTGTACATAATACCAAAACCGCCGCCGAGGTTAAGCTCTGAAATAACGATTCCAAGCTCATCGTGAATCTTGCCCATAAAGTCAAGCATAATTTCAGCTGCAGTGACAAACGGATCAATATCAAAAATCTGTGAACCGATGTGGCAATGAAGTTCCGTAAGATTTACATTATCGTACATCTGTGCCTTTTTAACCGCCTCAAAAGCTTCGCCTGTTTCAAGAGCAAAACCAAATTTTGAATCAATCTGACCTGTTCTGATGAAGTTATGAGTATGAGCGTCTACACCGGGCTTAATTCTAAAAGAAATATTAGCCTTCTTACCCATTTCACCGCAAATTTCATTGAGAAGTTCAAGTTCGTAAAGATTATCAACAACGAACCTTCCTACATTAGATTCAAGTGCAAATCTGATTTCATCAGCAGTTTTATTGTTTCCGTGGAAGTGAACTTTTTCCATCGGAAAACCTGCCTGTACGGCTGTATAAATCTCACCGCCTGATACTACATCAAGACCGAGTCCCTCTTCCTTTGCAATTCTGCAAAGCTCCTTACAGGAAAGAGCCTTACTTGCATACAACGGCATACCGTTACCGTGGTAATACTTTTCAAAGGACTTCACATAAACCTTGCACACATTTCTGATTGTTGTTTCGTCAAGAACATATAAGGGTGTACCAAATTCTTTGGCAAGTTCGAGTGTATCGCAACCGCCGATTGTAAGATGTCCCTTATTGTTCACATTAAGACATTCGCTAACGAACATTTTACTCATACCTCCGTATTTTTAAAATTTGCTATTGAAGTTTCAATAAGTTTCCTTATTTCATCATTTCCGAAGCCTGTTTGTGCAGAAAACGGTATCAGCGGAACATGTTCAATTGTACTGAAAATGTCCTTATAATACTCAATCTGCTTTTCAAACGCAGTCTTTTTGAGTTTATCACTCTTTGTAAGAACTGCGGCAAAGTTAAATCCGCCTCTGTAAAGGAAATCTATCATATGCAAGTCATCATCAGTCGGAGGATGACGCAAGTCAAGAATCTGAATAACGAGCGGACGCTGTCTGTCCTGTGCAAAATAGCCTTCCACAAGCTTTGCCCATCTGTCTTTTTCTGCTTTTGAAACCTTTGCATAACCGTAGCCCGGCAAATCAACCATACGAAACTCTTTGAGCTTATAAAAATTAATGGTAGCCGTTTTGCCCGGCTGAGCACTTACTCTTGCAAGAGCTTTTCTCTGAACAAGTTTATTGATAAGAGAGGATTTTCCAACATTTGAATGACCTGAAAATACAATTTCAGGCATATCCGATTCCGGCAACTGATCAACACGACCTGCCGCAAATTCAAAAGCGACTTCATTAAAGTTCATAAAATCCCTCTCTTTCACTGTTTTACTGCGTTTACAGTTTTCGTTGCAGAACGAACTGCTGTCATATCAATTCCATTCCATTGGTTATCGGTAATTCTCACGGTATTATTCACCGCAAGTGCAACTACCTCCGAAAAATTTCTAACAGAAATAAACTTAACCTTTTCAAGAACCGCCTTATCGACATCTTCAAGATCAGGTTCGTTATCCTTTGGAATGATTACTGTTGTAATTCCGTTTTTAAAAGCAGCCATGCTTTTCTCTTTAAGACCGCCTATAGGAAGAACATTCCCTCTGAGGGTAATTTCACCTGTCATGGCTATATCGTGTCTTACAGGCTTTAAAGTCAGCGCTGAGTAAATTGCGGTTGCCATTGTAATACCTGCAGACGGTCCGTCCTTTGGAACAGCACCCTCGGGCGCATGAATATGAATATCCTTGTTTTTGTAAAAATCGGAATCAATTCCAAGAACCGCCGCATGACTTCTGATACAGGTGATTGCTGTTTTAGCAGACTCCTGCATAACATCACCGAGAGAACCTGTAAGTTCAATCTTTCCTGTACCCTCCATAACGGCGACTTCAATAGGTAAGATTTCTCCGCCTACAGAGGTCCATGCAAGTCCGTTTACTATTCCGATTTCATCCATTTTGGCAAGTGAATCAGGAATAAACTTTTTATGGCCTAAAAATCTTTCTACCTCTTTTTCGTCAATCTTGAATACTTCTGTACCCTCTGTAAGCTTTTCAACGGCACATTTTCTCATAACTGATGCAATAAGCCTTTCAAGAGTTCTTACGCCGGCTTCTCTCGTATAGAAGTCTATGAGAGCGTATATGGCTTTCTGAGTGAATTTGAGTTCCTTTGAAGTAAAACCGCACTCATCAAGCTGTTTAGGAATGAGGTGCTTCTTTGCAATATGGAATTTCTCTTCTCTTGTATAACTGCTGATTTCTATAATTTCCATTCTGTCACGGAGCGGTGCCGGAATAGCTGAAATGTCATTTGCAGTTGTAATAAACATCACATTTGACAAGTCAAACGGAAGTTCAATGTAGTGATCAACAAACTTATTATTCTGTTCGATATCAAGAACCTCAAGCAATGCCGATGTTGGATCGCCCTTATAATCAGCGGCAAGCTTGTCTATTTCGTCAAGAATAAGTACAGGATTATTAGTGCCGGCATGTTGCAATGCATTAATAATTCTACCCGGCATCGAACCGATATAAGTCTTTCTGTGGCCTCTGATTTCAGCCTCGTCACGAACGCCGCCAAGAGCGATTCTTTCACTTTTTCTGCCTATTGCCTTTGCAATCGACTGAGCAATTGAGGTTTTACCGACACCCGGAGGTCCTGCAAGACAGATGATCTGTCCCTTTTGCTTTTCACTTAACACACGAACGGCAAGCTGTTCAATGATTCTCTTTTTAACTTTATCAAGTCCATAGTGAGTCTTATCAAGAGCCTTCTGAACTTTAGATATAACGATTTTATCTTTAGATGACTTATTCCACGGCAAATCAAGAACCGTATCAAGATATGTACGAATCACAGCCGCTTCCTGACTGCCATAAGGCATTTTGCTGAGTTTCTTACATTCTTTATAAAGAATGTCGGCAGACTTTTCGTCAAGGTTAAGCTTCTCAATTTTATCGACATAGTTTTCAGCATCGTCAATCGGTGAATCATCTTCACCAAGCTCTTCCTCGATTGCTCTTTTCTGTTCACGAAGAAAATAATCACGCTGATTTTCATCAATTCTCATTTTAGCTTTTTGAGATATTTCGTCCTCAAGTTTAAGAACAAAATTTTCATTTACAAGTACATCAAGAACAGATTCAAGTCTTTCGGATTCCGGGAAAGTTTCAAGAATCGACTGTTTAACTCTGTAGTCGAGAATGAGATTAGCTGTGATAAAGTCGGCAAGTTCACCCGGTCTTTTGCAAAGGGCAACCTTAAAAATAATATCCGACGGCATCTTCGGAGAAATCTCAAGATACTTGTCAAATTCATTTTTTACGGTTCGCATAAGAGCGGAATCTCTTGCTGTAAGATACTCGCTTTCTTCCTCATACGGTTTAACTTCTGCAACAAGACACTTTTCGTCAAAAACAGGATTTATAATTGTAGCCCTGCATTGACCCTCAATTACAATTCGTGTAGTATTTTCAGGCTGTTTCAAAACCTGAACAACCTTGGCAATTACACCCGTGTCATAAACATCAAATATATCCGGTTCGTTTATTGCGGCATCCTTCTGAGAAGTAAGAAAAACAAGTTGATCGGCTTTCATAGCTTTATTTATAGCCGTAATACTCTTTTTCCGTCCAACATCAAAATGAATAAGTGATTTTGGAAAAACCACCAACCCTCGCAACGGGAGAACAGGGAGAGTCAGATTTTTTTGCATATCAAAATCCATTTAAATTCCTTTCATAAAAGCAAAAAGCTGTATTGTAATTGCAATACAGCTTTAATTCACAATATCAAGACGCTGTGCTGCGCTTCTGACGCTTCTTTGCATCTTTTTGAGTCAATTTTACGGAATTTGTCTGTAACAATTCCTTTTTGCGAGTAATTTGCGGAGCAGCACCGTTTTTGATAACACCCTCTGTAATAATAATCTTATCAATAGTAGGATCAGACGGAGCCTCAAACATAAGGTCTGTAAGAATATCTTCCATAATCCCTCGAAGTCCTCTTGCACCTGTATGCTGATCCTGCGCCTGTTGTGCAATAGCTCTGAGTGCCTCTTCTTCAAAAAGAAGTTCAACACCGTCAAGTTCAAAAAGTTTCTTATACTGCTGAACAATAGAATTTTTCGGAACAGTAAGAATCTTGACAAGTGCATCCGTGTCAAGACCGCTCAAAGCAGTAATAACAGGCAAACGACCGATGAGTTCAGGAATAATTCCGTACTTTACAAGATCATGTGCTGTGACCTCTTTCATCCAATCGGTCGAATCAAGCTCCTGCTTTGACTGAACAAGTGACTCAAAACCGATAACAGAAGAACCCTTACGCTTTTCAACTATCTTTTCAAGACCGTCAAATGCACCGCCGCAGATAAAAAGAATATTCTTAGTATCAATCTGTAAATATTCCTGTTGCGGATGTTTTCTGCCACCCTGTGGCGGAACATTGGATACAGTTCCCTCAACAATTTTAAGCAAAGCCTGCTGAACTCCCTCACCGCTTACATCTCGTGTAATAGAGGGGTTTTCGGATTTTCTCGCAATTTTATCAATTTCATCAATGTAAATTATGCCGTGCTCTGCCTTTTCAATATCAAAATCGGCTGCCTGAATGAGTTTTAAGAGAATGTTCTCTACATCCTCGCCGACATAACCTGCTTCGGTCAGCGTAGTTGCATCAGCAATTGCAAAAGGAACATCAAGAGCCTTTGCAAGCGTCTGAGCAAGTAATGTCTTACCGACACCTGTCGGGCCGAGAAGCAACACATTACTCTTAGCGAAATCTACGCTCTCATCATTTGAAAAAGCACGCTTATAGTGATTGTAAACAGCAACGCTCAGGGTAACTTTTGCATGATCCTGTCCGATAACATATTCATCAAGAATTGTCTTGATTTCCTTTGGCTTTAAAAGGTCATCAACGGACAGTTCGGGGGTCTGAGGTTCTCCCGATTTTGAAAGTTTATTTTCATTTTCACGTTCAAGCTCGCCTGATTCGCGAAGAATATTCATACAGAGCTCAACACACCGGTCACAAATATAGACACCGTTACCGGCAATAAGTCTGCCTGCCATCTCCTGAGGTTTTCCGCAGAAAGAGCAATAAATATCTTCGTTATTTTTGTTAGCCATCAGTTTACCTCACCTTTATCTTTTTTCGATAACCTTATCAATCAAACCATACTCAAGTGCCTGCTGTGCAGTCATGAAGTTATCACGATTGGTATCCTTTGCAATAACATCAATCGGCTGACCTGTGTTGTCAGCAAGAATCTGATTGAGTCGTTTTTTCATATCAAGAATGTGTCTTGTGTGAATTTCCATGTCAGTAGCCTGACCCTGAGCACCGCCTGAAGGCTGGTGAATCATAATGTCACTGTTAGGAAGTGCAAGACGCTTACCCTTAGCGCCTGCAGCAAGAAGGAATGCACCCATACTTGCAGCCATACCCATACAGATTGTGGAAACATCACACTTGATATAATTCATTGTATCAAAAATAGCAAAGCCGTCTGTTACGCTGCCACCGGGGCTATTGATGTAAAGACTGATATCCTTTGTCGGATCTTTACTTTCAAGGTAAAGCAACTGAGCAACTACAACGCTTGCACTTGCACTGTTTACCTCTTCGTTAAGCATAACAATTCTGTCTTCAAGAAGACGGGAATAGATATCAAAAGAGCGTTCGCCCCTGCTTGACTGTTCGATAACATATGGTACTAATGCCATTTAATCATAACCTTTCTTAAATAGTGATTAACAGATATAAAAAAAATATTCAAATTACTTAATAACAGCTTTGTCCTTTACGAGATTAAGAGCCTTTTCAACCTTAACATCTTCTGTGAGTGATTCAGCAGGAACAGCCTCCTTAACCTTATCAACATCCATCTTGTAAGCCTCTGCCATCTTGCCGTATTCAGCGTCAAGGTCAGCCTCTGTAACTTCAATATTTTCTTTTCTTGCAACTGCTTCAAGAGCAAGTCTTAACTTAACTCTCTTTTCAGCCTCTTCTTTATACATACCCTTGAGTGCGTTTGCATCCATACCCATGTACTGCATATATGTCTTCATATCAAGGCCCTGTGAACGGAGACGCATATCAAATTCTCTTACCATCTCGTTAGCCTGATTATCATACATTGCCTCAGGAATTTCACCCTCAAGGAGTTCCATAAGCTTTTCGGAAATCTGATTGTCAATATCCTTGTCAGCCTCATCCTGAAGGCGTTTAGCAACAGTTTCTTTAAGCTCAGCCTTGTACTCGTCAAGTGTTTCCTTATCGGAAACATCCTTTACAAACTCATCATCGACTTCCGGAAGTTCCTTAGCCTTAATTTCGTGAAGGTTGATCTTGAATTCAGCTTCCTTACCTTTAAGCTCTTCAGCCTGATAATCATCCGGGAACTTAACTGTGATTGTAAACTCTTCACCTGTCTTGTGACCTACAATCTGCTCCTCAAAGCCGGGGATGAAGTTGCCTGATCCAAGCTTAAGGTTATAGTTTTCAGCCTTACCGCCTTCAAACGCTTCACCGTCAACAAAACCCTCAAAGTCAATAACAGCTACATCATCATTCTGAGCAGCTCTGTCGTCAACAGTTACCATTCTTGAGTTGCGGTCACGAACCTTCTCAATTTCTTCGTCAACGAGCTCGTCTGTAACCTCTGTTGACTTCTTTGTAACTTCAATGCCGAGGTAGTTATTAATTTCCATTTCAGGCTCAACAACAACATTAGCCTTGAATGAGAAACCTTCTTTGCTTGCCTCAATAGCCTCAAGGGTTTCAACCGAAACTATCTTGATACCTGCTTCTTTAGCGGCCTCATAAAGAGCGTCCGGATAACAATCCTGCATAGCATCTTCATAGAACACTTCCGAACCGTACATTTTCTCAATTACATGACGGGGAGCTTTGCCCTTTCTGAAACCGGGGATATTGATGCTTTTAACCTGCTTTTTATAAACTCTGTTAACAGCGTTACCAAAAGTTTCACCGTCAACATTAACCTCTAATTCATATGAATTAGCCTGTTCTTTTTTTGTACATTCCTTTAATGCCATTTTAATATTCCTCCAAAGTTTAAATTCAAAATCAAGAAATCATCTTATTATATCACAACAAAATAATTTTGCCAATAGAAAATACAGAATTTATCTGACTAAAATTGGCATAAATGACAACCTGTCACAAGAAATCAACTTAAAATCAATACCTTCGTATTCACCTTCAATTGCAAACCTCATATTCTTTTTTCCGTGAAGGTGTCCGTAATAACATTTTTTGATGTCATATTTCAAAAGAACATTAAATATTTCGTCACATTTTGTTGTTCCGTAAACAGGAGGATAGTGTAAAAACACTATTGGTTCCCTTCCTGTTTTTATAGCTGATTGTATTGACATTTCAAGTCTGCCGACTTCCCTGTTCAGGACTTTTATATCATTTTGAGATTCATTCTCAAGAAACCATCCTCTTGTACCGCAAATTGCGTAATCGTCAACAACATATGAATTATTGAAAAGGATAGATATCGAATCAAGTGAATTATTTTTCAGAAACACATCCATTTTTGTCTTGGTGCTCCACCAATAATCGTGATTGCCTTTATTGAAAATTTTCTTACCGGGAAGATTTTCTATGAAAGTAAAATCCGTAAGAGTTTCTTCAAGCTTCATTGCCCAGGAAATATCGCCAGACACAACAACCGTGTCATTATCGGTAACAAGCTTTCTCCAGTTATTTTCAAGTCTTGAAGTATAATCGTTCCAGCCTGCGAAAACATCCATAGGCTTATCTTCACCAAGTGAAAGATGTAAATCCGCTATAGCAAATAATGCCATTAATCTATACCGAGTGCTCCGAGAACATAATTCTCCATATCATTAACTTCTGTAACATCAGAGAATCGAGCAGTTTTATTTTTAAGATTTGCAAGAGGTGCAGGCACTTCGGCACCGGAAACCTTATGAAGCTCATCAACCATATCAAATTCTGTTTCAGGAAGTGTTGCGTTTGGCTCAACAGCCTCAAGAACAGCCTTAGAGAATTTATACGGACTTGCAGTTGACGCAATTACAGACGGTGTCTTGTCACCTGTTTCCTCAACATACTGCTTGTACACATTGATTGCAACAGCTGTGTGAGTATCACAAAGGTACTTATCCTGCTCAAACATCTCGTGAATTGTAGTCTCTGTGTTCTTATCATCACAGAATCCGCCGTAAAACTTTTCGTTGATAACAGCCTTTACATCATCACTTACTTCATACTTACCTTCTGATTTGAGTGCATTCATCCAGCCTCTTGTAACTTCGTCATTATCACCTGAAAGCTTGTAGAGAAGTCTTTCAAGGTTACTTGAAACGAGGATATCCATTGAAGGTGAAATTGTTGTATAGAAGTTTCTGTTCTTATCATAAACACCTGTTTTGATAAAATCTGTAAGAACATTATTAGAGTTTGACGCACAAATAAACTTGTTGATTGGAAGTCCCATGAGACTTGCATAGTATGATGCAAGGATGTTACCGAAGTTACCTGTCGGAACAACTACATTAATCTTGTCACCAAGCTTGATTTTACCGTCATTTACAAGATCGCAGTAAGCCGAAATATAGTAAACAATCTGCGGAAGAAGTCTGCCCCAGTTGATTGAGTTTGCTGATGAGAAAAGCATATTATTCTCAGCGAGCTTTTCTGCAACCGAAGGTGTAGTAAATATCTTCTTAACACCTGTCTGAGCGTCATCAAAGTTACCCTTGATTGCACAAACACGAACATTTTCACCTTCCTGAGTATTCATCTGATGCTTCTGCATCGGACTTACACCGTCAACAGGATAGAAAACCACAATCTTTGTGTGTTCAACATCTTTAAAGCCTTCAAGAGCAGCCTTGCCTGTATCGCCTGATGTAGCAACGAGAATAACAGCTGTCTTGCCGTCATATTTCTTCTTGAGTGACTTTGTGAGAAGATGCGGGAGAATCTGGAGTGCCATATCCTTAAACGCACATGTAGGACCATGCCAAAGTTCAAGAATATTCAGGGTTGTTCCGTCAAGATTACAGTATGAAATAGGAGCAGGATTTTCACCGCCGAATTTCTGAGCTGTATAAGCCTTTTCTACGCAATCGCTGATTTCCTCTTCTGTGAAATCAGAAAGAAAATCAGAAAATACTTTCTTTGCTCTTCCTTTGTAATCTGTTTTCAAAAGTGCCTTGAAGGTATTTTCATCATACTTAGGAAATTCCTGCGGTACAAAAAGACCGCCGTCCTTTGAAATACCCTGTGCAATGGCCTGTGCCGCAGAAACTACTTCTTTGGCATTTTGTGTGCTGTTGTATAACATTGAAATCTTCCTTTCAAATTGCTTTAAACATCAAGTATTTTACTACATTATTCGCTGATTGTCAAAGTTTTCAAAGAAATTATACGCATTTTCGTAAAAAATCTTTTTCAAAACGCTTTCATTGTAGTTATTTCTAAGAAAAAGTTCATAAATTTCGCCGATTGAATCGCTTCCGACAATATCCCTCGGCAAATCGCAGCCGTCAAAATCCGTACCGAAGCAAAGAGAATTTTCACATCCGAGTGACAGCATATATTCGCAATGCTTTAAAATATCATTTATACACGCTTTATCCGGATTATTATTAAGAAAAGCATTGTGCAAATTTAAACCTATAAGTCCGCCTCTCTGTATTATAATTTTAATCTGCTCATCTGTAAGATTTCTCGGATTTTGAGTAATTGTCCGTGAATCTGAATGAGTTGCGATAAACGGCTTATTCGTCTGATTGACAACATCATAAAACAGTTCATCGCTTGCATGGGATATATCAATTACAATACCGTACTTTTCCATTTCGGCTACTGCAAGTTTTCCGAAGTCCGTTAAACCGCATTTATCTTCCGATAAAACACCTGAACCAATCTCGTTCATCTCATTCCATGTGAGAGTCATTATTCTGACGCCGATTTTCGCAAATCGCTTTACATTCTCGATTTTGCCGTTCAATGCTTTTCCGTTTTCTACTGTAAAAAACGCTGAGTTTCTATACTTTGAAAAAGCATTATCTGTGAATTCACCGACACCTAACAATTCAATTCCAAGTCGGTTACATTCGGATTTCAGATAATCAGCCGATTCAAAAAACAATTTTTCCGCCGCATTACCGTCAAGCGTGTCGGGCAACCATATAGCATAGCACTGTAACCTGTGGGATTTGGAATCGTTATTTAATTTCACTTCATATGAGGGATTATCCAGTTCGGACTTTTCGGTTACTGCCTTATAGAGCGTGTCACAATGCAAGTCAAAAAAATTCATGGCAACCTCCCGTCAGAATGCATCTTCAATATAGTTAATGCCGACAAGTTTAAGATTATCACTGTTGACAAAAACTTCGCATACATCAAATCGACATTCTTTATCTATATTGTTTTCATACATATACATATCGGCAGTTTTTAATATTTTCATCTGCTTTTTACGGTTAACCGCATCAACGGGTTGTGTAAGAGAATTCTCTTTTCTTGTTTTAACCTCAACAAAGGCAATTACTTCCTTATTCTCGGCTATGATATCTATTTCGCCGTAAGGCTTTTTATAATTTCTGGCAATAATTTTATACTTATGCTTTTTCAGATATTTTGCGGCATAAGCCTCTCCCTTATCACCTGTTTGTTTAGTAGTAAAAATCATTTCTTATTATATATTTTCTTCAAGAAGCTCGGTCTGTGATACTTACACGGTCCGTATTTAAGAATCGCCTCAATATGAGCCTTTGTGCCGTAACCCTTATGCTTTGCAAATAGGTACTGAGGAAATTCTTTGTCGTATTCATAAAGAAGTCTATCCCTTGATACCTTGGCAAGAATTGACGCACAGGCAATTGACATTGACTTTGCATCGCCTTTTACAATACATTCGCCTTCAATTGACAACGGAGGCATTCTGTTGCCGTCAATCATAGCATAATCAGCCCTTGGTTCAAGTCCTTCAACTGCCCGTTTCATTGCAAGCATAGTAGCATTAAGAATATTCATTTCCTCAATTTCTTCAACGCTTGCAAATGCAATGCTGTATGCCAAGGCCTGTTCCTTTATTACATCAAACAAAGCCTCTCTCTTTTTTTCAGAAAGCTTTTTTGAATCATTGACTCCTTCAATAACAGTGTTTTCGGGAAGTATAACTGCGGCGGCACACACAGGTCCTGCAAGCGGTCCTCTGCCGGCTTCATCAACACCGCAGATATTCAGAAAACCTCTTGCAATATTTTTATTTTCATATTCAAGCCAATCCATTGTTATCTCCCCTGCGGCATTTCAACAGTAATTCTGCCAAGCTTTGCACTTCTGAATTCATCAAGCAACATAATTGCGGCTCTCTCGGTATCTATCTCACCGCCTGAAACAAGCATACCTCTCTTTTTGCCAATCATTTTCAAAAGCTCGTATGAATCAATATTTTCGATATCTTCGTTTTCTAATTTGAATCTTGTTATAAAATCAGCAGGCTTGAGTTCCTTAATAAAATCAAGAAGTCTCACCGCCAAGAGTTCGATATCAAGAATTTGGTCTTTAACCGCACCTGTGAACGCAAGATGCTCTCCGACTGTCTTATCGTCAAACTTTGGCCAAAGCACACCCGGGGTGTCAAGCATTTCAAGGTTCTTTGCAATTGTATACCATTGATTACCTCTTGTAACGCCAGGTCTGTCCTCAACCTTTGCACGGTTCTTCTTTACCATTTTATTGATAAAAGAAGATTTGCCTACATTCGGAATACCGACAATCATAATTCTGATTGTGGGATTTACCATTCCTTTTTCTTTTAATCTTGCAATCTTATGGCTCATAACCGTATTTACGGCTGGTGCAAATTTGTCAAGACCTCTGCCGCTTTTACAGTCAACCGGGATAGCAACAAGATTCTGCTTTTTAAAATAGTCAATCCACATTTTCGTAGCAGTTTGATTAGCCATATCGCATTTATTGAGAAGAATAACTCTCGGCTTGTTCTGAACAAGTTTTGCAAGGTCGGGGTTACGACTGCTGACAGGAATTCTTGCATCAATAATTTCAGCGACAGCATCAACAAGTTTAAGACTTGACTGAATCTGTCTTTTTGTTTTGGTCATATGACCGGGGAACCATTGAATAGTCTGCATTTCGCTCATATATGTACATCCTTTAAAAATTTTCTGTTAATATAAATACTTGAATCTGTCAAGCGGGAAAAATATAAATTGTGCTTTTCCGATTACATCGTCGACAGACACAAGGCCTATACTCTTATCACGGCTGTCAAGAGAAATAATTCTGTTATCACCCATTACAAAGATATAACCTTCAGGGATAACATACGGAATTTGCAATGGATTTGACGGCTCTCGTGTTAAAGAAGAAACATACTGTTCATCAATTTTTATACCGTCAACATAAACTGCATTTTTACTGTAATCCACGACAAGCGTCTGTCCTTCAACGGCTATAACCCGTTTTATAATTCTCTTTTCAATCTGATTTTCAGCGTTGATAGCTACAATATCGCCGCATTTTGGCTCATACATAAAATTTGTAATAAAAATTTTATCATCGCTGTGGAGCGTGTCAAGCATCGAATTTCCTACAACATTGGCATCTCTGATGATAAAAGTAAACGCTACGGATATAATTGCAAACACAAAAATTATTGTCCGTGTAAAATCAAACATATAATTCGTGATTTTTTTATCGTTAATTTTAATTCTGATTTTATTCTTTTTAGGTTTTTGAGGCATATAACCCTCCGTAAAAAATAAAGCTTATTTCTATTATAAAACAGAAATAAGCTTTTCACAACATCAAAATTTAAATTAACATTAAATTTTTACAATCTTTAACATCAGTACAGATAGCCGAAGTGGTCAAACGGATAAACTACAAACTGTGCCTTACCGATTACATCATCAACATCTATAAGACCGATTTTTGTACTGCGGCTGTCCATTGAATCCTTTCTGTTATCACCCATAACAAAAATTTTGCCCTCAGGAATAACCTCCGGAATTTCATTGTCGCCAATATTGTTGCCGTAGGTTGAACCCTCTATGTACGGTTCATCAAGAACAACACCGTCAACTATGATTTGGTCGTTGTCATAATCGACCTTAACAGTCTGTCCCGCAACAGCGATAACACGCTTAATAATCGGACTGTTATACTCTGCACCGTGAGAAATAACAACGATATCGTTATTTTTGGGAGTGTAGAATAGATTTGTTACGATAACCTTGTCGTTAGTGGCAAGTGTGTTATTCATTGATCTGCCTTCAACATCAACAAGGCGGAACAAAAAGATAAGGCAAACCACAACAACCGAAATTGCAAACAGGATACATCTTACCCAGTCATAAAAGCCGGACATTGCGCCTTCCTCTTTTGCAACAAGAAATTGTTTTTCGGAAATTGACGGTTTCTTATCCACATACATTTCAGGATTGATATCTGAAGAATCGTTCACACCCTCAGGCTGAAGCACAGCCATATTAGCCTCATTGACATTATTTTTGCTTTTCTTCAACTTTGTCACCTGCTATAAAGAAAAATAGTAAAAAAAGGGACTTTTAAAAGTCCCTTTTGATTTCGTGAATTACTTACGAATCTGCTCTTTAACCTTAGCAGCCTTACCAACTCTGTCACGGAGATAGTAGAGCTTGCTTCTGCGAACCTTACCGTAACGAACAACCTGTACATCTTTAACATTGGGTGAATGGAGAGGGAATACTCTTTCAACACCAACGCCGTAAGCTACTCTTCTTACAGTAAATGTTTCAGCTACGCCACTGCCTCTTTTAGCAATAACAGTACCCTCAAACATCTGGATTCTTTCTCTTTCGCCTTCACGAATGTTTACTGATACCTTTACAGTATCACCTACGCTGAACTCAGGTGTTGTTTCCTTCACGCTTGCTGCAGCAATAGTCTTTAATGCGTCCATTTTTTATCCTCCTTATTTTTCCGACATTCTTACTCAAACGAGCAGCGGACTGTCACATCAAAATGACGGTTAAACCGTTATTTGAACCTCGTCGAGAGTTACGACGGTTTCAAATGCTTTAATATAATACCACATACGGAATAATAATGCAAGTGTTTTTTCAATTTAGTTTAAAAAATCGGAATACATCCCGTAAAGCTCCGATTAATGTGATGATATATTCTCAAGCTTTTTAAGATATTTTTTGAAATAATCAGGCAATTCGGAAGTGAATTCAATATATTCATTGGTTTTTGGATGAATAAAACCGATTTTTCTTGCATGAAGGCATTGTCCTTCAAAATCAACTTTTTCATTCTTTACGCCATACACCTTATCACCCGACACGGGATGACCTATATAAGCCATATGCACTCTGATTTGATGAGTACGACCTGTTTCAAGCTTGCATTTTATATGTGTGTAACCTTTATACCTTGTTATTACCGAATAATGAGTAACCGCATTTTTGCTGTTCTTTTCGATAACACACATTTTCTTTCTGTCTTTAGGATTTCTTCCGATTGGAGCGTCAACTGTTCCCTCATCATCTTTCAGATTACCAAATACAATTGACTCATACTCCCTTGTAAAAGAATGCTCCTTAATTTGTTCTGCAAGAGAACGGTGAGCAAAATCATTTTTTGCAACAATCAAAAGACCGCTTGTATCCTTGTCGATACGGTGAACAATGCCGGGACGAAGTACGCCGTTAATTCCCGAAAGGCTGTCACCGCAATGATAAAGCAAAGCATTTACAAGAGTACCGTCATAATTTCCAGCGGCAGGATGCACCACCATTCCCTTTGGCTTATTCACAACAAGCAAGCATTCATCTTCATAAACTATATCAAGAGGAATATTTTCCGCTTTAGCCTCATAAGGCGTCGGATCGGGAACATTTACAACAACAATATCACCTTGCGAAAGCTTGTGCTTTTTTGAAACAACAGAGTCGTTTACAAGCACAGCTCCGTTCTCAATAAGATTAACAGCAGCAGAGCGTGATAAATCAATATTTGCATCCGAAATAAATTTATCAAGTCTTACACCGCTTGTTTCACAATTAAGTTTAAATTCATTCATTGCTTTTGTTGACCTTTTTTTCGGATTTCATAACATTAGAGAAAAACAGAACATAAACTATAAGAAGTAGTGTTCCGACTGTAATGCAGTAGTCGGCAAAGTTACAAACAGGGGGAAAGAATGAAACGCTGATGTAATCGACTACAAAACCGTAAAAAATCCTGTCAATCAAATTACCTATTCCGCCGCCGATTATAAGTGCCGCAGAAATATAGAACATCTTTCCTGACGGTTTCTTCTTAAACATAATATATATTATTATTGCAATAAGAACAACAGTAACCGCTACGAAAAACCAACGCATATCCGAAAACATTCCGAAAGCAACGCCTCGATTCTCAACATAAGTAAAATCGAGTAACCCGTCAATGGCAGTTACCGAACCTACAGGCTGAAGATAGGTAAGCACAAAATATTTTATTATCTGATCAGTGGCAGCTAAAAGCACACCGATTATAAGAGCAATAACAGGCATTTTATCCTCCATAAACATAAATCGGTGTGTTTTATCACACCGATTTATTGTAATAGCAGTTATTATTTAAGATTCTGAACACAGCGGAAACAGATTGTAGGATGCTCTGCACACTGACCCACCGTCTTGCTGATAGCCCAGCAACGCTCGCACTTTTCACCCTCAGCTTTTTCAGGTTTGATTTCAAGCTCACCGCCGTTATCAACAATTTCAACTTCGGAAACTATGAATGCTGCACAAAGCTCAGGCTCAGCCTTTTTAAGGAATTCAAGTGTTTCGCCGCCTGCACAAAGTGTTACCTTTGCTTCAAGCGAACCCTTAATTGTCTTATCCTTTATAAGGGATTCGAGTGACTTTTTAACATTATCACGAAGTTCGTGGATTCTGTCCCAGAAAGCCATAAATTTATCGTCAACATCAATAGCGATGTTTTCGGGAATCTCATTAAAGATAACATGTTCTGCATTCTCATTTGAGGAATGAGGCATGTATTTCCAAATTTCATCTGATGTATACGCAAGGAGCGGAGCAATCATTCTTGTCATTGCGTCAAGGATAACATAGATTACGGTCTGAGCGGCTCTTCTTGAGAGGCTGTCAGCCTTTTCTGTATAAAGTCTGTCCTTGAGAACATCAAGATAGAAGTTAGACATATCAACAACACAGAAGTTGTGAATGCTGTGATATACAATATGAAACTCATAATTATCGTATGAAGTTCTAACCTTTGTGATAAGGTCATTAAGCTTTGCAAGTGCCCATTTATCAATCGGCAACACCTTGTCAAAGTCAACCATATCTGTATCGGGATTAAAGTCAGAAATGTTACCGAGAATATATCTTGCGGTATTTCTAATTTTTCTGTATGACTCGGAAATCTGCTTGAGGATATCCTTGGAAATATGAACATCAGTCTGATAGTCGGTTGATGCAACCCAAAGTCTGAGTACATCAGCACCGTACTGCTTAATAACATCCTGTGGGCTGATGCCGTTACCAAGTGACTTACTCATCTTTCTTGATTCATCGTCAAGAATCATACCGTGAGTAAGAACAGCCTTGTAAGGTGCTCTGCCTCTTGTAGCAACGGATGTAAGGAGTGATGACTGGAACCAACCTCTGTACTGGTCGTTACCCTCAAGGTAAAGGTCAGCAGGTGATTCAAGGTTATCACGCTGTTCAAGAACAGCGGCATGTGATGAACCGCTATCGAACCAAACATCCATAATATCTTTTTCTTTATCAAATTCAGTACAACCGCACTTTTTACACTTTGTGCCGTCAGGAAGAATCTCTGCGGCTGTGTGATTGTACCAAGCGTTTGAGCCTTCTTTACCGAATAAGTCAGCAACAGCAAGCATAGCATCCTTATCAATAAGAGCCTCTCCGCAATCCTTACAGAAGAAAATCGGAATCGGAACACCCCATTTTCTTTGACGGGAAATACACCAATCTTTTCTTTCTCTTACCATTGATGTAATTCTATCCTTGCCCCATGCAGGAATCCACTTAACCGTATTGATAGCGTCAACAGCCTCATCCTTGAAATCGTCAACCGAACAGAACCACTGGTCTGTTGCTCTGAAAAGGATAGGAGTTTTACATCTCCAGCAATGCGGATACTGATGGACAATTTTCTTTAATGCAAAAAGTGAGCCGTTTTCTTCAAGATAGGCGGCAATCTTCTTATTAGCCTCATCAGTTGTAAGACCTGCAAACTGACCTGCTTCTTCTGTAAGAACACCGTTAGAATCAACAGGACAGATAATCGGAATCTCAGGGTAATTCTGACATACATTGTAGTCGTCAACACCGTGTCCGGGAGCTGTGTGTACACAACCTGTACCGCTTTCGAGAGTTACATGCTCACCAACGATAACAAGGGACTCTCTGTCAAGGAACGGATGTGCTGTTTTTATATACTCAAGCTCACTGCCCTTTACCGTTGCTACAACTTCAAAGTCTGTTATACCTGCCTCATCAAGAGCAGACTTATAAAGTTCTGACGCCATAACAAGGTATTCATCACCTGTTTTGATTACAGAATATTCAAATCTCGGACCTACGCAAATTGCGACATTCGCAGGGAGTGTCCAAGTTGTAGTTGTCCAGATTACAAACTTAACCTTTGAAGGATCGATTCCCATATTTGAGAAAACGCCCTTATCGTCGGTTACATTAAACTTTACATAGATTGAATGGCAAGGATCTTCAGCATACTCAATCTCAGCCTCGGCAAGAGCAGTCTTACACTCCGGACACCAATAAACAGGCTTTAAGCCCTTGTAGATATAGCCCTTTGTAGCCATTTCTGCAAACACTCTGATCTGTTCAGCCTCAAACTCATGATTAAGAGTGATGTACGGCTTATCCCATTCACCGATTACGCCAAGTCTTTTAAACTGCGTGCGCTGGTCGTTAATGTAGCCTTTTACGAACTCTTCGCACATTTTACGAAGTTCAACAACAGAAATTTCAGCAGAATTACCGATACCGGCTTTCTTTCTTGCTTTAAGTTCCGTAGGAAGTCCGTGTGTATCCCAACCCGGAACATACGGAGCTTTAAAGCCTGCCATATTCTTATATCTTACGATAAAATCCTTAAGAATCTTATTAAGTGCATGACCAAGGTGAATGTCACCGTTAGCATAAGGAGGGCCGTCATGAAGAATGAACAGAGGCTTTCCCTCATTTACTTTCATAAGATTTTCGTAAACCTTTTCATCTTCCCAATTTTGAAGTGTAACAGGCTCGCTTTTCGGTAGACCTGCTCTCATAGGGAAGTCTGTCTTTGGAAGATTAAGTGTTGAATTATAATCCTGGGACATTTTATATTCTCTCCAATATCTAAAATCTAAATAAAAATCAGTCGGCAGTTACATCATAGTTATCGCCGAACTTGAGATGACTGAACTTGCTCTGTCTTTTAGGATGAGCAGATACTTCTTCAGTTTCAGCAATCGGCTCAGCTTTCATTTCCGAAGGTACTGCAATCTTAACATCGTCTTCAACCTGAGACTGTGCAGGAGCTGTCACATCCTCTGTGGGATACTTTTCGTCAAGTTCAGCTTTTGAAGCCTCAACATCTGAGGTTGAAGGAAGATCATCAATTGACTTAATATGCTTACTGTAAAGTGAAATAAGTTCATTTCTGAGATTAGCCGCATCTGACTGAAGCTGTAAATAATGCTCTTTCTCGGCAGCAGTCATATTGTTTGCGTCAACAAGGAGAGTCTGAGCCTTTGTTTCAGCATCACGAACAATCTTTGCAGCCTTTTCCTTTGCTTCTCTTATGCAGGCATCAGCAACCTTCTGTGAAGCAAGCAAAGCGTTTCTTACTGTTTCTTCATCTGCTCTGTACTGTTCAACTCTTGTTGCAAGAACATCAATCTTATGAACAAGGTTAGTTTTTTCTTTCTTCAATTGTTCAAAAGAAACAATGACTTCATCAATAAATGAGTCAACATCTTCAGCTCTGTAACCACCGTTAAGAGTGGCTTTTCTGAAGCTTATATTTTTAATTTCATCAATTGTAAGCATTTATCTGCACTCCTTATTTATAATGTATAACCGAAATTCTCATTCGACCTTTTCCTGTAGTTCCAAGTATACCTTTTAAAACGAATTTGCCTTTTCCGCGAATTGTAAAAACATCATTTTCCTTTAGGTTAAAACTGACATTTTTAGTTTCTTCAAAATTAACACATACGCTGTCCGACATAATGACAGTTTTTGTTTTTTCTCGTGACAGTTTACATACAGCGGCAACAATATTATCAAGCCGTAAAGAAGAAACTATAAATGTTTTTTCTTCTACTCCTCTTCCCTGCGGAAGCTTTGACAAATCAGCATCATCAACCTTAACGCCGACTCTGCCGACTTTTGAAATCTGCGACTTGACATAATCGGACAATTCCGTTTTTACAAATACAACAGCCCGTCCGTCCTCAACAAGAATATCCCCGACAGTTTCACGCTCTATTCCGAGCGACATCAAAGAACCGAGAAAATCACGATGAGTGAGTCGGTCGCATTTTCTGAATGAAAATTCAATGCCGCATATCGGGAACATACTCGTACTCGGTTCGTCAAAAAACAAGCCAAGCATTTTTCTCTCGGAATCATCATACCCGCCAAAGAAAAGGTAGTTGTCGAAATATGCTTTTTTAAGTTTGGAAGCAAGAAGTGCTTGTTTCCTTTCACTCATAAAAGGCATAAAATACGGTTTCTGTCTTGTCAGACAAAGGTCAATACCGTTATTAAGCCGAGCAATCAGCTGTTTGTCATCATCCGAAGTAAACACCGTTGTTCTCAAGCTCATCAAGTAAATCGTCGCCTGTCAGGTCAACATTGCTCGGAATAATGATATATGTATTTGTAGCGACACGCTTGATTTTACCACGGTTTGCATACGCAACACCGCTGAGAAAATCAAGGATTCTTCTTGCCATATCTTTATTTGTATCTTCAAGATTAAGAACTACTGTGTGAGCCTTCATAAGCTCATCGGCAATTGTGCGGGTTTCTTCGCCGAAACGCTCAGGCTTAAATAAACCAACCTGAAGATTGGTGGTAGCATTAATGTTTACGACCTTGTTTCCGCCGCCGAGATCTCTTTCTTTTTTAGTGTTTCTTACAGGTTCTTCTTTATAGTCTTCTTCTGCACCTTCATCAGCATAACCATATTCATCGTACTCATACTCATCATCGGGGGCGTCCCACATGCGTTTAAACTTATCTACAAAACCAGCCATTATATAATCCTCCTAAAATTATGTATAATTCCTTGCACCGAATAATGCCGAACCAACTCTGACCATATTTGCACCTGCAAGTACAGCTTCGTAATAATCGGCAGACATACCCATTGAAAGAATATTCATATCTATATTATCTAATTTTTTTTGCGAGATGTCAATAAATATATTATGCATTTTATTGAAAAATTCAGAAATTTTCTGTGAAGATTCACAAATCGGAGGTATTGCCATAAGACCTTTAACTGAAATACCGTCCAATTCGGCAATCTGACAAAGTAATTCTTCAAGCTGTTCAGGCATAACACCTGACTTGTTTTCTTCTCTGCCGATATTTACCTCAACAAGAACATCACAGTTTTTATTGATTTTTAAAGCCTGTTTAGAAATTTCCGATGCAAGCTTTATTGAATCGACAGACTGGATAAGATCAACCTTATCGATAATCTGTCTTACCTTGTTTGTCTGCAAGTGACCGATAAACTGAAGAGAACAGTTGTCAAGGTTATACTTATCATACTTTGACAAAAGCTCCTGAACCTTGTTTTCACCTATGTGGTCAAGTCCAAGTGAAATTGCGTGGTTAATAACCTCAGGTTCAACCATTTTTGTTGCGGCAAGAAATGTAATATCCTCACGCTTTCTTCCGGACTTTTCGGCAGCCTCGGCTATTCGCTCATCAATAAATTTGTAATTGTATTCAACGTCAGTTAACAACTTTTCCGTCATACAAATCATCTCCTTCAAGAATTACCTGATCATATAACTCAACTGTTGTGCCGTCAACAAGGTCTTTGCTGTCCGGCTCCGGATCGCAAATAACATAATCATCGTCGGCATACAGAATAGATATCTGTTTGAATCTCACTTCACTTCCGTGAAGCACATATACACCCTGAACCTTAACCTGTTCGGTATGTTTATTGTCATTGTCATCATAGGTTGTCTTTGTTACATAGTCATCATGAATAGCCTTTTTGCTGATTCTCAAGCCTGTGTATGAACCAAGACCTATTTCAATCGGTTCCTGTCTTGCCTGGGCAAGGTCGGAATTCATATAGTCACACTCAAGAATAAGAAGGGCATCGCTGTCTTTTGATTCCTGATAAATCCTCTTGATAGTGGCGGGAATGCTTTCAGACGATGCGTCAGAGAACAGTACCGTAGCGGAACCGTCCCACAAAGAAAGTCTTGTTGCCTCATCAGCCGTAACCTTACAGGCAACATACCATTTCAATCCCGTTACGACCTTGCCTGCAATATTGCCGGACACTTTTGTCTGCTTTACATTATCAAGGTCAGAAAGAGTCAGACGATCAAGATTATTGTAATCAAGCGCATTTTCATATCCGTCACAATGCGAGAGAAAACAACCTGATTTTTCAGTCGTAATATTACCTGTTGATTTTCCTGTTTTGCCTTCAAGAGTGGCTATTTCAGCCTGGAGTTCTGAAATTCTGTCATTAAAGTTAGTGGCTTTGCCTGTGTAAATCTGTCTTTGGTTTATTGAATAAAGCAGATTATTTGTGACATTATCAATATTTGCCAAATCGCCGTCATTGATACTGCGAATTTGTGAAATAATATTATTATTTATATTGTTGTTGATAGTATCAATACCTATGTTACCGGCCGTGCTTGTTTTTTGAAGTGTCTGCAAATCGGAAAGCTGTTCCTGTAATGCGCTGATTTTTGACTGTGAAGCTGCGTCATCATCATTTGCATATGATTTTGCAATTTCACCGCCGGCTTTTACCTCGTCACCGTCATGCACTGTATATGAAAGCACACCCGAAGTATTATTCTGAATCATATTTTCATCACGGATAATAAATCCGTTTGAATAAATTTTATCCGTGACTGTTGTTTGAACAGCATTTTCAGTCGGATACATTTTAAAATTTGTACTTATCAGAAGATAGGCGGCATAAACAACTGCAAGAACTGATAACGCAATCATCAAAATTCGTCTGAAAAGCAATTTATCCATAAAGTAAGCCTCTTTCGATTACAGCCTTTGCATAACTGTATATTTCTTCAAATGAATTATATTCATCAATATAAATCCAATTAATCTCCGAATCCCGCTTAAACCAAGTAATTTGTCTTTTCGCATATCTGCGGGTTTCCATTTTCAATTTTTCAACACAATCATTCAGGTTTTTATTTTCTTTAAAATAAGGAATCAATTCCTTGTATCCTATTGCCTTTATTGATGTATAGCTCAGGTCGGAATTAATAACCTGTTCAGCCTCCTCAAGCAAACCTTCTTCAAGCATAATATCTACACGCTTGTTTATTCTGTCATAAAGCACCTGTCTGTCACGGCAATTAAGACCGATTTTTACAGTTATATACGGAGACGGAATTTTATGTGATTCTTCAATCTGTTGCGTGATAGTTTTTCCTGTTGTTTTGTAAAATTCAATGGCACGGATTATTCTTTTAAGATTTCTGCTTTCACGAAGTCTTTCAGCCGATTTCGGATCGAATTTTGCAAGCATTTCAAGCAACCTATCTGTTCCATGTTCTTCGGCAATCTTGCGAAGTTCCAAACAATATTCTTCATCCCGTTTATCATCACTGAAAGAAACATTGTTCAGAAGTGAATCAACATAAAGACCTGTTCCGCCGACGATAAACAGTAATTTGCCTCTTGAATGGACATCTGCTATACATTTTGAAGCATCAGTTACATATGACGCAACCGAATATGTTTTATCAGGCGGAAGAAAGTCCATCATATGATGAGGAATTCCGTCCATCTCTTCTTTGGTAGGTTTGGCTGTTGCAATCTGCATTCCCCTGTATATCTGCATGGAATCGGCAGATACGATTTCACCGTTAAAATGCTTTGCAAGTTCAACCGAAAGTTTTGTTTTGCCTGATGCGGTAGGACCGACAATTGAAACCGTATTAATAGATTTTTCCAAAAAATCACACCCTGCCAAATTGTTTTTCAATTTCACCCTTTGTAAGAACAATGCAAATCGGTCTGCCATGAGGACAATACTTGATTTCAGGATGTTCTTCAAGGTGTTTTACAATCCCTATAAGCTCATCAGGCGTACTTTTATTGCCTGCCTTTATAGCTGAACGGCAAGCTACATTGCTGTAAAACCAATCCATTTTTTCGGTAAAGATATCGGTTTTACCCTGAGAAATGTAGCCCGACATCTCGGTAATGCAATCTTCAATTTCAACAGCCGGAATATACTGCGGAGAACTTCTTACAATAACCGTACTGTTACCGAAATCTTCAACTTCAAAGCCGCAATCGGAAAACATATCAAGATTATTAATTGCCGCATCATACTCGGTTTTTCCGAGAGTGACTGTAACAGGAGCAAGTAAAATCTGCCTGTAGTCAGCAGCCTTTTCGGCTTTGAGTTTTTCATAAATAATTCTCTCATGGGCGGCATGTTTGTCTATCAAAATAATATCTTTATTGTTTTTTTCTGCAATGATATATGTATCGAAAGCCTCTCCGATATATTTGATGCTCGTCTGATTATCGTTTACAAGAACAGGTTCTTTTGATTTCTCAATAGATTCTTCCGAAACAATTACATTAACCTCTTTAGGGCTTACAATCGGATTTTTATCGGTAATACTTTCTGTATCAGTTTTTTCATCTTCAACAAGCGAAGTTGGCTGAGCAATTTCAGGCTTGAAAGTTGATTTTAACTTTTCTTCCTCTTTTGCCTTATTTATCGCCTGTTTGCTGAAAATATCAAACGGATTGGATATATCCGCAACTTTTATATCATCAATGGATTTTGTAACAGAAAGAATGGCTGCCTTATCATTCTTCTTATTATCATTAAATGCGACATCCGAAAACGGATTAAAATCATCGGATTTTCCGGATGTGGCAACAGGTTTTGTAACCTCTGTTTTTTGTATGTCAGGTATCGGTTTAGCATATTCCAACTGTTTTTGTACAAAATCATTTTTAGAACTTTGCACAACAGGCTTATTCAGAATGGCAGGTGCATTGTTAAACGGATTAAATTTATTTTGCACCTCATTAAAAGCCGTTTCCTTTTTAAATGATGCTTTTTTACGGCTGTCATACTTCATAAGTGAAGATTTTACCGCATGATAAATCGCATCAAAAACAGGTCTTTCATTTATAAATCTGACCTCAAGTTTTGAAGGATGAACATTGACATCAATAATTTCACACGGCAATTCGATATTAAGGACACACGACGGAAATTTTCCGACCATAATTGAACCCTTAAAGGCCTCCTCAAGTGCAACCATAGCCGTTCTGGTTTTGATGTACCTTCCGTTGATAAAAAAATTCTGCATATTACGATTTGGTCTTGAGTGTTCGGGTTTTGAAATATAGCCGTAAACCTTTATTGCATCAAGCTGATAATCAACCGGAATAAGTCCTTTCGCAAAATCTTTTCCAAAAACCGAATATATTGCAGAAATAAGTTTTCCGTCGCCGAATGTACGAAGAACCTGCTTTCCGTCTTTAATGTATGTAAATGCAATTTCGGGATGTGACAAAGCAGTTTTGTCGATTATATTTGAAACTGCGTTACCCTCCGAAACATCTTTTTTCAAAAATTTTGCACGGGCAGGAATGTTGTAGAACAAATCTCTGATAACAAATGTTGTGCCGACAGGACAACCTGCATCATCAAAGCTCTGTTCTTCACCGCCGTCAATTTCATATGAAGTTCCGATTTCCTCGTTTACATTCCTCGTAATAAGTTGAAGTCGTGACACTGCACAAATTGACGCAAGAGCCTCTCCTCTGAATCCGAGTGTAGAAATACTGTCAAGGTCAGATTCAACCTTAACTTTACTGGTTGCGTGTCTTAAAAACGCAACTTTGATATCGTCACGGTAAATACCGCAACCGTCATCGGCAACACGCATGAATGTTGTACCTCCGTTTTTTATCTCAACGGTGATATTTTTTGCGCCTGCGTCAATTGAATTTTCTACAAGTTCCTTTATAACCGACGCCGGTCTTTCAACAACCTCGCCGGCGGCGATAAGTTCTGCAACATGCTTATCAAGTACATTGATTACACCCATTTGTGTCACCTCCCAATATTAAATCATACCTTTAAGTTCATAAAGCAAGTTCATTGCTTCAATCGGAGTAAGAGTATTTATATCTGTATCTTTCAGCTTTTCAATCACGGGACTTTCAGTCGAACCGATAAGTGAAAGCTGCATATCGTCTGAATTATCCTGCTTTTGAATATTGGCATTCTCGTTTTTATATTTACCGTGTTCAAGGTCTTTTAAAATTTCCTTTGCTCTTGAAATTACAGACTGCGGAATGCCTGCAAGCTTTGCAACCTCAATACCGTAGCTGTCATCTGCTCCGCCGGGAACAATTCTTCGCAGAAAAGTAATGTCATCGCCACGCTTTTTAACTGCTATGTTATAGTTTTTTACACCGTCAAGGAGTTGTTCCATAACCGTAAGTTCATGATAATGAGTTGCAAAAAGTGTTTTTGCACCGAGTTTTTTTCTGTCGGCACAAAATTCAAGTACAGCCCTTGCGATGCTCATACCGTCAAAGGTCGAAGTACCTCTGCCGATTTCGTCAAGAATAAGTAAGCTTTTTGAAGTTGCATTTTTAATGATATTGGCAACCTCGCTCATCTCAACCATAAAGGTTGACTGTCCCGATGCAAGATCATCAGACGCACCTACACGAGTAAAGATACTGTCTACAATTCCGATTTCGGCAGAAGACGCCGGAACAAAACTGCCTATCTGCGCCATAAGAACAATAATGGCAATCTGTCGCATATAGGTTGACTTACCTGCCATATTGGGACCTGTAATAATTGCTACTCTGTCATTGGCAGAATCAAGGCTGACATCATTCGGGACAAACGGTGCATCCTTTAATAGAGCCTCAACAACCGGATGTCTCGAATCTTTAATTCTTATAGCGGTTGAAAGGTTCACATCAGGTCTTATGTATCTGTTGTCAGCCGCAACATTTGCAAGTGATGTAATAACATCAAGATTAGCAATGGCTTTTGCGGTTTTCTGAATTCTTTCAAGATTATCCGAAACCGTCTTTCTGACATCATCAAAGAGGTTGTATTCAAGTGCAACCGATCTGTCTTTTGCACCGAGGATTCTGCCCTCTACATCTTTCAAATCCTGAGTAATATATCTTTCACAATTGGTTAGTGTCTGCTTTCTTATGTATGTTTCGGGTACCATGGATTTATATGAATTTGATACTTCAATATAATATCCGAATACCCTGTTATAACCGACTTTAAGCTTAGGAATTCCCGTTATATCACGCTGTTCAGCCTCAATACGGGCAAGAATTCCCTTTGAGTCATTCATATCGCCTGTCACGGAATCCAGCTCTTCGTTATAACCTCTCTTAATCATACCACCCTCACGGACTGTAAACGGGGGTTCTTCAACGATTGCAGAATCAATAAGAGAATGAATGTCCTCAAGCTTATCAATGCTTTTATAAATATATTTAAGATAAACCGATTTACAATCAACGAGCAAATCCGAAATCTGCGGAAGATTCTGAATTGCCCCGCAGAGTGAACGCAAATCTCTTGCATTTGCAGAACCGTAAACGATTCTTGTCATAAGTCTTTCAATGTCAAATATACCCGAGAGTGTGTCTGTAACATCCATACGGAGCATATTATCGTTTACAAGCTCTTCAATTGCACTCTGACGGTTGTTAATTGAAGTTATATTAAGCAAAGGATGTTCAAGCCATGAACGCATAAGGCGTTTACCCATTGCGGTTTTTGTCTTGTCAAGCACCCACAAAAGTGAACCCTTTTTATCCTTTGTCAGCATTGTTTGTGTGAGCTCAAGATTACGCTGTGTGTTGTAATCAAGGCTCATATATTGATTTTCTTTGTAGAACTCAATGTGATTTATTCTTTCAAGTCCCGTTTTCTGAGTATCACGAAGATATGAAAGCAATGCACCGAGAACGCATACAACAACAGATTTGTCAGATACGGTAATGTACTCATCCGCAAACTGTGATTTTACAACATCAGTACATACCGACTCGTCAAATTTTTCATCTTCGAGCATTTCAACTCCTGCCGAAAGTTTCGCTTTAATGAACTTCGGCAGCTCTTTCAGCTTTACAATGTCACCGCCAATAAGAATTTCACGGGGATTATAGCTTGTAAGCTGATTGGTAAGAACATTATAGCTGTCATTACCCCTGATTTCCGTAGCGTATAATTCTCCTGTGGAAATATCGCAAAAACAAAGTCCTATAGTTTTATCTTTAGAATACATACAGCAAATGTAGTTGTTTTTGCTCTCATCAAGCATACTCGATTCCATTACGGTACCGGGAGTAATTACTCGAATAATATCACGCTTTACAAGACCTTTTGCCTTTGCAGGATCTTCCGTCTGTTCGCAAATTGCAACCTTATAGCCCTTTGCAACAAGTCTTGCAATGTAACCCTCACAGCTGTGAAACGGAACTCCGCACATGGGAGCACGCTCGGCCTGTCCGCAATCCCTTCCTGTAAGAGTAAGTTCAAGTTCCTTTGATGCAAGCTTTGCATCATCGTAAAACATTTCGTAGAAATCTCCAAGTCGGAAGAACAAAATGCTGTCTTTGTTTTCTTCTTTAATTTTGAAATACTGTTGCATCATTGGAGATAACTCCGCCATTTGTTTCACTTCCTTAACAAAATTTAGAACCGTTTATCAGCCGCAACCGCCGCATGTAGCACAACTGCCTGAGCATGATGACTGGCTGTAATCAGCAGTTTCGGGATCTGCACCCTCAGCAGACTGCTGAACAATTGCGAGAACTCTGTTTGCAACAACATCAAAAGCAGCCTTTGCATCATTGTAGGCAATCATATTCTCGTTTGACATAATCTGAGAATATGCCTCTCTCATCTCGGTATTAAGCTTAGAAAGCTTTTCCTGATCTCTCTCTTTTTTTGATGCTTCATTGTTTATTGACATTCTTTTAAGATTGAATTCACCGATAAGACGCTGAAGCTCCATATCTGCATCTGCATTCTTCTGAGCGTCCTGCAATTTTTTATATGAGTCTTCTTCCTGAATGAGTCTTCCGAGTTCCCTTGCTTTCTCAATGATATCCATAGTTTTAACCTCCGATTATTTTACAAGCTCACCCTTTAATATCCAGTTGCGAGCCTTTGTTATTTTTACATTTCTGAATGTTCCGATACAGTCCTTTGATCCTTCAAGCTCAACTATTATGTTACCGCTTGTACGACCGCACAATTCACCGTTCTTATCGTTTTCACCTTCAATAAGTACCTTTTCGGTTTTGCCAACCATTGAAGAACAACGCTTTGCCGCAATTTCTTCCTGAACATCAAGAAGTTCACGGAACCATTTTGATTTTTCTTCAGCGGAAATCGGATCGTCCATTTTAGCCGCAGGAGTACCTACTCTCGGTGAGAAAATGAAGGTAAAGAGCGATGTAAACTCAACCTCACGGATAAGCGATAAAGTTTCTTTGAAATCTTCATATGTTTCACCCGGAAAACCTACAATGATATCACTTGTAAGTGAAAGACCGTCAATTTTCTCTTTAGCATAATTGATTATTTCAAGATACTTTCTGCGGTCATAGTGACGGTTCATTGCTTTAAGCACTCTGTCCGAACCGCATTGGAACGGAAGGTGAAGATGCTTGCTTATATGAGTACCCGATGCAATTGTGTCAATAAGTTCCCTTGAACAATCCTTCGGGTGAGATGTCATAAAGCGAAGCCAATAATCGCCGTCAATTGAATCGACCTCACGCAAAAGCTGTGAAAAGTTTACTTTCTCGGAAAGACCTTTTCCGTAGGAATTTACATTCTGACCGAGAAGGGTAATATCTTTATAACCCGACTCAATCATATTTTTAGCCTCAGAAACAATAATATTCTTTTCACGGCTGCGTTCTCTGCCTCTTACATAAGGCACAACGCAATATGTACAGAAGTTGTTGCAACCGTACATAATCGGTAACCAACCCTTGAAAGTGCCGTCACGCTTAACAGGAAATCCCTCATAAAGCTGATTATCGTCATTACCTCTTTCAAACACTCTTTTGCCATCAAGAAGAGCGTTATACATAAGCTCAGGAAAATGGTGCAATGAATGAGTACCAAACACAAGTCCTACAAAAGGAAAGCTCTTGTAAATTTTATTGGCAACATGCTCCTGCTCCATCATACAACCGCACAAAGCAATAAGAATCTGCGGATGCTTACGCTTTAGATTTTTTAATGCACCTACATTGCCGAACACTCTGTCCTCAGCATGTTCTCTTACGGCACAGGTATTGAAAAGTATGAAATCCGCATTGTCCGGTTCATCTGAAAACTCAAATCCCGACTGTTCAAGCATACCCTTAATTTTTTCACTATCAGCCACATTCTGCTGGCAGCCGTATGTTCTGATATACGCAACAGGCTTCTCTCCTCTTTTGCGGATATCCATAATTTCAGCTATTAAATTCATATACTCCGATTGTTTTTCGGAAATTTTCTGACTGTCAGGCAAAGAAATGCCTCCTAACCCATTGTATTAACTGTTAGATTATAACACAAGATATACGGTTTTTCAATGTTTTTCACAGGTTTTTCAAAATTTACTTCTTATAAGTCTGAAACAGAGAACCGTATCCGGACGGTATATTACCGACTATTACGGATTGTGCAATTTCAAAATCGGTAGTAAATGTTATTTTGCCTGAATAATCAAGCGAGGTTGTCATTATTTTTGAGGTGAGCAAAAGCTTTATATGGTGGATTGTCTGATTTATTCCCGCTTGTTCAAATGTACTTATAACTTCCGAGGAAAAGCTTCCTGTAAGATTGAAATTTACGGGAATGCAAGGTCCGACATTTGAGAGTATTGAAATATTCGTAAATGAACCGAGAGGTATTTCAATTTCATTGTCATATACCTTAGCTATTTCCTTTTGTACGGCTTTCGTGATGTCGGCTTTAATTCTGTTGATTTTGAATGAATCCGTTTCAATTGACTGCACATTTCCGTTTTTATCACAATTAATCTTTGCAATATCACTGTAAGAATAATTAAGCTTGTCAAGTGTGTTATTCACTGCATCACAGACAGAATTTACAGACAATATTTCAGCCTGAATTCTTATGTACTCCGGTCTGAAATCTGACAAATGCACCTCGCAGAAAACAGTAACACCGATAATCAGTAAAACCACAGAAAGAAGTATTTTCTTTAAAAGAACAAATTTTCTTTTACACCTTTTTCTGTACAACATAAAAACACCCCTCGTATATACTATACGAAGGGTGTTTGTTTTGTTAATTATTCTTCTGTGTCCGAACAACCGTCGCATGATGCACAATCGGCATCACACTCGTCATCTTCCTCATTGCTGAAAAGCTCTGAAAAATCAAACTCAAGGTTCTCACCGCAGTTAGGACACTCGATTTCGCCTTCAAGAAGGACATCTTCGGAAACATTAAGCTTCTGACCGCATGAATCACAAGTCACCTCATAAAAAGGATTCTCTTCATCATCAAAATCGTAATCGTCATCTTCATCGTCATAATCTTCAATGTCATAGTCCTCGTCATCGTAAACATCAGACTCAACATCAGCAAGATCCTGATCAATTTCGTCAACCTGAGCGCTTAACTCATCGTAAAGTTCTTCCATGTCAGATACTTCAAAAGCCATATCATCAAGAAGATCAACGATTGCATTAAGAACCTTTACTTCAGGTTTTGACTCATCAAGCTCCAAACCGTCGCAAAGACCGCGAATGTAAGAAATTTTTTCAGTAAGATTCATAACTGATTCTCCCGCAGAAATTATGCTCTGCCCATATATTCGCCTGTTCTTGTGTCGATCTGAATAACCTCGCCCTCATCAATAAAGAGAGGAACTTTAATTTCAGCACCTGTTTCAAGAGTTGCAGGCTTTGTAGCGTTGGTTGCTGTGTCACCCTTAAAGCCGGGATCTGTCTTTGTAACCTTAAGTTCAACAAAGTTCGGAGGCTCAATGCCGAATACATTGCCCTTGTAAGAAAGAACCTTGCACACCATATTTTCCTTAACAAACTTAAAGTTGTCGCCGAGAACGCTCTTGTTAATCGGAATCTGCTCCCATGTTTCTGTATCCATGAAGTAGTAAAGATCGCCGTCTGAATAGCTGTATTCCATATCCTTTCTGTCAATGAAAGCTGTGGGATACTTATCGTTCGGGTTGAAAGTTTTTTCAACTACTGCGCCTGTAATAACATTTCTGATTTTAGTTCTTACAAATGCAGCACCCTTACCGGGCTTTACATGCTGGAATTCAATGATTGATACAACCTGACCGTCCATTTCAAATGTAACGCCGTTTCTGAAATCACCTGCTGATATCATTAGTAATACCTCCTAATTATCTTTCATACGGAAATACGGTAATGTATGCCGTAATATAACAATTTACATTATACATAACAATGACAAAAAATGCAAGACTTTTATTACACAATAATGAGTTCTTTGGGGAGTGAAACAAAGTTTTTGTACCCTGTATCAGTCACGCAAAGCATATCTTCAATGCGAACACCGAATTTACCCGGCAGATATATTCCCGGTTCATCGGTTATTATCATACCTTTTTTCAGCATTGTTTCACTTCTCGGAGATACAACGGGAGATTCGTGGATATCAAGTCCTACACCGTGACCGGTTGCATGACCGAAATATTTTCCGTAACCGTTTTCCGAGATTATATCTCTTGCAATTTTATCGACATCAGAACATTTTGCTCCGGGTTTTACGCTGTCGAGTACAGCAAGCTGAGCTTTTAATACGATGTCATAAACCTTTTTCATTTCTTCGTCAGCCGACTTGATTGCTACCGTACGCGTAGTATCACTGTGATAGCCGTCAAAAATTGAGCCGATATCAAAAGTAAAGAAATCTCCCTCACTGACAATATCATCTGACGGAACTCCGTGAGGCAATGAAGTCTTTTTGCCTGTAATCGTGATGAGATCAAATGAAACACCTTCACCGCCGTTAAGCTTTATGAGATGTTCAAGCTCAAGTGCAACCCTGCGTTCGCTGACACCGGGTTTTAGGTAATTCAACACCTCAAGATATGACTTTTCGGTTATCTCCTGCGCTTTAGCTATTTTTTTAATTTCTGATTCATCCTTGATACATCTGATTTTTTCAATCTTATGATCAAGACTGCCGTCACAAACGCACTCAATATTATTTTCCGAAAAAGCCTTTTTGAAACGATTATATTTTTCAACCGTAATATCGGATGCCTCAAAAAATACATTCACAACAGAATTGTTCTTCAATTCGCTTATAAGGTCTTTAAACAACTTAGTAAAGCAAACAACCCTGCATCCGCTTGATTTTTTTAAAGCAGCCTCATAATATCTGAAATCAACAAAAAGGACAGTTTCATTTTCAGCCACAAGTAAATAGCCTTCGCTGTGAAAGAATCCGCAAAAATAACCGATATTCTTCTCATTAGTCAACAAAACAGCCTGACTGTTACTGTCAAGAACCGTCTTTAAATTTTCAAGTCTTTGCTCAAATAAAGAGTTTTGCATTACATCAAGTCCTTTAATGCATTGATTGCGAGAAAGTAACTGTTTTTGCCAAAACCTGCAATCTGACCGACACAAACAGGTGCGATTACAGATGTATGTCTGAACTCTTCTCTTGCGTGAATATTAGACATATGAACCTCTACAAAAGGAATCTTTACACAAGCAATGGCATCTCTTAAAGCATAACTATAATGTGTGAGAGCACCTGCGTTAATTACAACACCGTCAAAGTTACCCTTTGCCGAATGAATTTTATCGATAAGATCTCCCTCGTGATTTGACTGAAAAACTTCGGCAGAAAAGCCGTTGCTTTCTGCATATGAAATAATCTGCTTTTCAATATCGGAGGCAGTTTCTTCTCCGTATATTCCCTTTTCACGGACGCCTACCATATTGAGGTTAGGTCCGAGTATAACAAGAATCTTTTTCATAGTGTCACCTTTTTTCAAAGAAATATGAAGATAAAACAAAAAGCGGACAGAATGCTCTGTCCGCCTGTTTGATTACCTGTATTTGCGTTTGCGAGCTGCTTCGGATTTTTTCTTACGCTTTACAGAGGGCTTTTCATAAGCTTCTCTTTTGCGAACCTCAGCAATAACGCCAGCTCTGGCACACTGCTTTTTGAATCTTCTTAAAGCACTTTCAAGGGATTCATTCTCTTTAAGTCTAATCTCTGCCATCTATCTTCCCTCCCATCTGCCACCGGGCATGGGTAATTTGCATATAATTGCAAATGTTATTATACATTATGACTCGAATAATGTCAATAGCATTGTAGAAATTTAGGTCAAATTAATTTTAAAAGTTGAATTATGGCTTAACAACAAGGTTTACAAGTTTCTTCGGAACAACAATTTCTTTAATAATTTTCATTCCGTCAATAGCCTTTTTGACATTCTCATCATTCTTTGCAAGATCAAGAACAGCATCTTTGTCTGCATCAACAGGAATGTTAAGCTTAGCTTTAATTTTGCCGTTTACCTGAACTACAATTTCTACACTTTCGTCAACGCATTTTGACTCGTCATATTCAGGCCACTCAGCTTCGGCAAGAATACCGTTACCAAGCTTACAAGCCTCATAAACTTCTTCCGTAACATGAGGAGCAAACGGATTAAGGAGAATTGAGAAAATTCTGAGTTCTTCCTTATTAATTGACTTTACATTTGAAATATCGTTGATTAAAGCCATAAGAGTTGCGATAGCAGTATTGAACTTTATATTTTCAATATCCTCGCCCACCTTTTTAATTGCCTTGTTAAATGCACCTTCAAGCTCAGGTCGGATTTTATCACCGTCAATGAGAACACTCTGAAGATTCCAGTAACGCTCAACGAATCTGCGACAGCCTCTGATGCTTGCCTTACTCCACGGAGCAGCCTTTTCAAAGTCACCAATGAACATTTCATATAAACGCATTGTATCTGCACCGTATTCGTCAACGATTTCATCGGGATTTACGACATTACCTCTTGATTTACTCATCTTCTCGCCGTTTTCACCGAGAATCATACCGTGTGAAGTACGCTTAGCGTATGGTTCCGGAGTAGGAACAACACCGATATCATAGAGGAACTTATGCCAGAAACGGCTGTAAAGAAGGTGGAGAGTTGTATGCTCCATACCGCCGTTGTACCAATCAACAGGTGACCAGTAGTTAAGAGCCTCTTTTGATGCAATGGCATTTTTGTTGTGCGGATCCATATATCTGAGATAGTACCATGATGAACCTGCCCACTGAGGCATTGTATCAGTTTCTCTCTTAGCCTTACCGCCGCAGCAAGGACAGGTTGTGTTAATCCAGTCTGTCATCTTGGCAAGCGGTGATTCTCCGTTATCAGTCGGTTCATAAGACTCAACCATAGGCAGTCTGAGCGGAAGGTCTTTTTCATCAATCGGAACATAGCCGCACTTCTCACAATATACCATCGGAATAGGCTCGCCCCAATAACGCTGACGGGAGAATACCCAGTCACGGAGTTTGTAGTTAACCTTTGAATGGCCCTTGCCCTCACTTGTGAGCCAGTCAATAATTTTCTTCTTTGCTTCATCAACAGTAAGGCCGTCAAGCATGCCCGAGTTAACCATAATACCCTTGGCACAATCTGTGTAAGCCTCTTCCTGAACATTGCCGCCTTTAACAACTTCAATAATAGGAAGGTCGAATTTTTTTGCAAATTCCCAGTCACGGGTATCGTGAGCAGGAACAGCCATAATAGCACCTGTACCGTATGATACAAGAACATAGTCAGAAATAAAGATTGGGATTTCCTTATTGTTTACAGGGTTTATAGCATTAACACCGTCAATTCTGACGCCTGTCTTTTCTTTAGCTACCTCTGTTCTTTCAAAGTCAGACTTACGAGCGGCAGCCTCCTGATACTTCTTAATTTCGTCCATATTAGAAATCTTGTCAGCCCACTTTTCAATCATTGGGTGTTCAGGAGAAATTACCATGTATGTAGCACCGTAAAGTGTATCGGCACGAGTTGTATAAATTGTTAGTGTGTCGCCTGTTGTAGTTGTAAAGTCAACCTCCGCACCCTTACTTCTGCCAATCCAGTTCTTCTGCTGTGCTTTTACTCTGTCAGGATAATTTACAAGGTCAAGGTCATTGATAAGTCTGTCTGCATATTCTGTGATTTTAAGCATCCACTGTGACTTAACCTTGTGAACGACTTCACTTCCGCAACGCTCGCAAACGCCGTTTACAACTTCTTCGTTTGCAAGAACGCATTTACACGAAGTACACCAGTTTACATTCATCTCTTTTTTATAAGCAAGACCGTGCTTATAGAGCTGAATAAAAATCCACTGAGTCCACTTGTAGTATTCGGGATCTGTTGTATTGATTTCTCTGCTCCAGTCAAAAGAAATGCCGAGTGACTTAATCTGCTTTTTAAAACGGGCAATATTCTTCTTTGTTACAATTTCAGGGTGAATGTGATTCTTGATTGCATAGTTTTCGGTAGGAAGGCCAAAAGCGTCCCAACCGATAGGATAAAGAACATTGTAACCCTCAAGTCTGCGTTTTCTTGCAACTGTATCAAGTGCTGTGTACGGACGGGGATGACCTACATGAAGGCCCTGTCCCGACGGATACGGAAACTCGATAAGAGCATAAAACTTTTCTTTTTCTGTGTCCTCACTTGCGTGGAACACACCCTTATCTTCCCAGATTTTTTGCCATTTCTCTTCTACGGCTTTATGATTGTATTTCAAAGTAACCCCTCCTGCAATTAATCAACGATACCTGTCAGGTCAACGCTTTCGCCGTCCTGCCAAAGTCTTTCAAGGTCATAAAAATCACGGGCCTCATCATCAAACACATTGACAATAACATCAATGTAGTCAAGAAGAATCCATGAATTTGATCTGTAACCTTCTATATGACTTACCGAAATTCCTGCCTGATCAAGCTTGTATTCAACCTCATCGGCAAGCGCCTTGACATGGGTTGAGCTTGTACCTGTTGCAATTACCATATAGTCGGCAAGAACAGAAACATCGGCAATTTTTATAATCTGAATATCAAGTCCCTTTTTTGAACTCAGGGCTTTTGCTGCAAGTATTGCTTCATCGTAAGAACTCATTTGTTTTTTCCTTTCGTTTGGGATATTTGCAGAACAATTTCATTATAGCAGGCAACTTCATCGGGATGAATCGCAAGCTGCCTTTTAGAAAGATCCTTGAATGTAAACTGATAGCCGTAAAGCATAGCCTCCTCAAGGCTCTTTTTAGATTTCTTTCTCATTGTTGCCACACCGCTGTATGTACGCTCCTCGGAAGTAAAATCAGCGGTAAAAATAACTTTTTCCAAAAGACTCATTCCCGCTCGTCCTGTTGTGTGATACCTTATTGCGTTGAGTATATCTTCATCGTCAATGCCAAGCTCATCACGGACAACAATGCTTCCGCTCATTCCGTGCCAAAGCTTTGGTGCATGAAGTTGAACATTGTCTAAAATTATACCACTGTCGATAATAATTTGCAACTGCTGTTCCTTTGGCATCTCTTTGGTTATATCATGCAAAATACCGGCAATCTCAGCCTTATTTTCATCAGCACCATAATGTTTTGCGAGCTTTTTAGCCTCTTTCGCAACATTTACACTGTGACTAAATCTGTAATCGCCCATTCTTTCACGGATTATTTTTTTGTAATCAGAGATATTCAAAGCACTCACTTCCGATATAAATTATTTTTTATAATATAATCGTAAACACTTTTATCAAGCATACCGCTTATCAAATCAAATTCATCAAGGTTATCCCTTATGAATGTTGACGATACGCTTATTACGGGATTTGGCAGAATGACTGCATCTGCTCCCATAGGTTTCAGAACATTCTTGTAGAATTTTTCAAGTTCAGACTTATTTTCATCATCACGGGGAATTGTTATTATTGACGATTTTTCAAATATAATTTTGGGATTTTTCCACCTATCCAGAGTAAGGAACATATCTGCACCCATTATTGTATATAAGTGATCATCAGGGTAAATTTCTTTTAGCTGTGTAACAGTTTCGTAGGTGTAGCTTTTTCCCTGTCTTTTAATTTCGATATCGGACACAGAAAAGTTTTTCTTTCCCTTGCACGCAAGTTCACACATATTAAGGCGATCGTTTTCGCTTGCAAGATTCTTGCTTATTTTGTGCGGCGGAACAGCCGTAGGTATCATAATAATACGATCAAGTCCAACGCTGTCCATACAATACTCGGCAAGCATTATGTGTCCTTTGTGAACAGGATTAAAAGTTCCGCCGAAAACACCTGTTTTCATAATTACTTCTTTGCCTTTGGAAGCTCGATAACAGGCTCATCATCGTTTCTTCTGTAAAGTACAAATTTTGAACCGATTACCTGAACAACATCCGCAGAACATTTTTCTGCGATAGCTTCGGCAGCTTCTCTTGATGAATATGCACTGTTTTCAAGAACCTTACCTTTTATAATTTCTCTTGCCGTAAGAGCATCGTCTGCCTGTTTGATGATATTATCCGTAATTTCACCCTTACCAACAATAAGAATTGTATCAATACGATTTGCAAGTCCTCTGAGAAATGCTCTCTGTTTGCTGTTCAACATATATTAATTCCTTTCAAATCAGTTGTTTTTGAAATAGTTTTCAAGTTTAGCTTTAAGTTCTGTCAAAGCCTTTCCTCGATGACTTACGGCATCCTTTTCTTCGGCTGAAAGCTCTGCAAAACTCTTGTCGCCAAACATAAAAATCGGATCATAGCCAAATCCGTCTTTGCCGATTGGCTCATAACCAATTTTACCTTCACAAATACCCTCGGCTGTTATCTTTGAACCGTCGGGAAGAATGCAACAGATTGAAGAAGTGAAGTGAGCAGAACGCTTGTCATCATCGACATTTTTCATCTCATCAAGAAGTTTAATGTATCTTTCTTCATCTGTCAAGCCTTCACCGCCATAGCGAGCCGTGTAAACACCGGGTCTGCCGTCAAGAGCGTCAACACACAAACCCGAATCATCGGCAACAGCCGGAAGTCCCGTTTTTAAATAAGCCGCATTAGCTTTGAGAAAAGCGTTTTCGGCAAAAGTAGTTCCGTTCTCCTCTACATCATCAAGAGTTATTCCCTCTTCTTTCGGAGTAACCGCATTGATTCCGAGCGGATTAAGTATTCTTTCAAGCTCGACAAGTTTCTTTTTATTATTGCTCGCAATTATAAACTTCATATTCATCATTCCTTAATGCTGAAAAGTGCGTCTGCAAAAGCATCCGGATTAAACGGCTGTAAATCGTCAATTTGCTCGCCTACACCGATATATTTAACAGGGATTCCAAGACCGTCCTTAATTGCAAGAACCACACCGCCTTTTGCAGTGCCGTCAAGCTTTGTAAGAACAATGCCCGTAATTCCGGTTGCCTGTCTGAACTGCTCAGCCTGATTAACCGCATTCTGACCTGTTGTCGCATCAAGAACAAGAAGCTTTTCTTTTGACGCATCCGGAAGCTCACGGTCAATTACACGGTTGATTTTTGCAAGCTCATCCATAAGGTGCTTTTTGTTATGAAGTCTGCCCGCAGTATCACAGATTATTACATCTGCATGTCTTGCCTTTGCGGCTGAAATTGCATCATAAATTACAGCAGCAGGATCACTGCCTTCTTTCTGCTTAATAATTTCGCACTTGCTTCTGTCTGCCCAGATTTCAAGCTGTTCAATTGCGGCAGCTCTGAATGTATCGGCTGCGGCAAGAATAACTTTTTTACCCTCTTTTGAAAGTGCATTTGCAAGTTTACCGATTGTAGTTGTCTTTCCTACACCGTTTACTCCGATTACAAGAATAATTGACGGAGATGTTGCAAGATCAAGTTCTTCACCGCCTCTGAGCATATCGGCAATAATTTCTTTGAGAAGCGAAGTAATTTCAGACGGATCTTTGATACCTTCCTTTTTTACTCTTTCTCTGAGTTCTTTACAAATCTTTTCGGCTGTCGGAACACCTACATCGCCCATAACGAGCAATTCTTCAAGTTCTTCAAAAAGCTCATCATCAATTTTTGTAAAAGATTTGAGCATTGAGTCAATCTGACCTACAACCGCATCACGAGTTTTTTTCAGTCCCTCTTTAATCTTTTTGAAAAATCCCATATTATCACTGTCCTTATAATTACTTTGAATCTATACCGAGTTTTTCCGCAACTTCGGTTGAACGAAGTTCGAGTAATTTTGAAATGCCCTCATCCTGCATTGTAACACCGTAAAGCACATCGGCTTCTTCCATTGTACCACGGCGATGCGTAATGAGAATAAACTGTGTATTATCTGTCATTCTGCGAAGATATGCGGCAAAACGATAAACATTTACATCATCAAGAGCCGCCTCTATCTCGTCCATTACACAGAACGGAGCAGGTCTTACTTTCATTATAGCAAAATAGAGTGCAATTGCAACAAGCGCTTTTTCACCGCCTGACAACGCCTCAAGATTTATAACAATCTTACCCGGCGGATGAACAAGAATATCAATTCCGCTTGTCAGAATATTTTCCGGATCCGCAAGTGAAAGTGACGCTGTACCGCCGCCGAAAAGTTCTTTGAAGGTGTAGGTAAAGTTCTTATTAATCTGATCAAAGCTCTCGACAAACACTTCTTTCATCTGCTTTGTGAGGTCAGTAATAAGCTTTTCAATCTCTTTCTTTGACTTTTCAACATCATTTACCTGTGCGCTCATAAATTCATATCTTTCGGAAACTTCTTTGTACTCTTCAATAGCGGAGACATTTACATTTCCCAAAGACCTGATTTTTTGTTTAAGCTCGTTAAGTCGCCTCTGCGCCTGTTTTGAGTCATCAATTTCAACAGCACAATCTTCTGCCTCTCGTCTTGTCAGTTCGTATTCTTCCCAAAGCTTTGAGATAATATCATCATACTGCTTCTGAATGTTGATTTTTCTCTCTTCAAGTCTGGCAAGTTCTCTGCCCGAGGTTTCACGCTCTGATGTTTTATCACGCTCTATAGTTCTGATTTCGGCACTGCGTTTTTCAAGCTGTTCTCTGTCAGCATTGATTTTTTCAATAGCTTTTGAGCGTTCATTCTGATTGGCAATCAACTTTTCAATTTCTGCATTTGTACAATTTATAAGCTCTGTCTTTTCAAGAATAACACTTTTGATTTTCTCAATCTCTTGATTTAGTTCAGCTTTTCTTTCAAGGTTTTCATTGCCTGTTGATTTTGCAAAAACAATATCCGAATTAAGAGCGTCGATATCCTTTTGCGAAGAAACAATTTCAAGTCGCAGATTCTGTAACTGCAAAGAAATTTCTTCACGCTTTTTTGTAAGCTCTGCTCTGCTGCCCGTAAGTTCATTTACCTTTTCTTCGGCAGCAAGGATTTTCTTATTAAGTTCAACAAGGAGCTGCTTTGCGGAATTTTTATCTTTTTCAAGAGTTTCAATTCTCCGACGACAATTTGTAATTTCATTCATTGAATTTTCAACAGAAGCACCTGCATTGGCAAGTTCATTGTCACAAGCTCTCTTTTCAGCCTCGAGTCTTACAAGGTCTTGTCGAAGATTTGAAAGATCTGCTCTTGAACCGAGAAGCTGAGCCTCAAACGCCGAATATTCACGAGAAATTTCAATACTTCTGTTTTCGGCATCTTTTGATTTCTGTTCAAGAACAGTTGTCTGCTTTTTAAGTGTTTCAATCTCACTTGCTCTGCTGAGAAGTCCTGTGTTTCTGTTAAGCGAACCGCCTGTGAGTGAACCGCCGGCATTAACAACCTGACCGTCAAGAGTTACAATTTTAAATCTGTAAGAATATTTCTTTGCAATTGTTGTTGCGCAGTTCAAATCCTCTGCAATCACAATTTTGCCGAGTAAGGAATAGAGGATTCCGTTGTATTTATTATCGCATGAACAAAGATTTGCGGCAACCCCTACAAATCCGTAGCAATCTTCAAGACCGTTTTCACGGAGTTCTCTCGGCTTGATTGTGTTAAGCGGAAGAAATGTTGCACGACCGCCGTCAACGGATTTAAGATATCTAATTGCCCGCTTTGCATCCTCATCGGTTTCAGTTACAATGTTCTGCATAGCCGAACCGAGAGCCGTTTCAATTGCAACTCCGTATTCTTTCGGAACTGAAATCACTCGTGAAACAGGGCCGCATATCCCGTGAACCTTGCCGTGACTTTGAGCATTGACAACTGTTTTTACGCTCTTTGAAAAGCCCTCAAGATTACGCTCAAGATTTTCAAGGAATGAAATTTTTCTCATATGCTCCTTGACATCAAGCATAAGTTTGTTGCTTTCTTCACGGAGTTCGTCTTTTTTCTTTTCTTTTGAAGACAGTTTAAGCTGTAAACCGTCTATTGTATTTTTCAGCGATTCAATTTTTTCTTTTGCAACACCGATTTTATTATCATAATCTTTTGAAATTTCAGCAAGTTCTTCAGACTGCGTTTTCTTTTCGTCATTAGATGAAATTAAAGATTCTATTCTTGAATTAAGTTCCGAAACCGTGCTTTCGGCAGTCATCTCGGTAACTCTTGCATCAGCCGACTTTGAAGTAAGAACAGAAAGCTCTGCAGTAATTTCCTGCAAAACATCACTGCTTTTACCCGAAGTCGTATTAATTTCGTTAAGCTGTTCCGAAAGCTCACTGTACTTTTTCTTTTTAGCGATTATATCAGCGTCAAGTTCCGAAATTTCTTTTTCCTTATCGGCAATTCTTTTTACAAGTTCATCCGCATTGACATCAAACTGTGCAATATCATTTTTTATTCTGTCAATATTCTCATTGTTATGCAGAATATCATTCTCCGCAACAGACACAAGAGAACGCTTCTCTGAAATCTGCGATTCAATATCCGTGATTTCGGTTCTGATATTTTCTATTTTAGAAGAATACTCACCGTTTCTTATGTAAATTTCTTCACTTTCGGTCTGAATTTGTTCAAGTGCGGTTTCTGCGTCATCATATTGAGATTTTGCAATTGAAATTTTCTCATCCTGAACCTTTAATTCATTTTGTGAACGGTCAAGAGTTAAAAGCCAGAGTGCAATTTCAAGACCTCTTTTTTCTTCGGAATATTCAAGAAATTTTTGAGCTTTTTCAGACTGTTTTTCAAGAGGACCGACTCTTTCTTCAAGTTCGGTTACAATATCACGAAGTCTTAAAAGGTTGTCCTCCGTACTTTTTAGCTTTCTCTCAGCGTCAATTTTTCTGTATCTGTAGCGAGAAATACCCGCAGCTTCTTCAAAAATCTCTCGTCTATCCTCGCCTTTTGATGAAACAATGCTGTCAATCTTACCCTGACCGATCATTGAATAACCGTCACGACCGAGGCCTGTGTCCATAAAGAGTTCGTTGATGTCTTTAAGACGAACAGCCGCTTTATTGATAAGATATTCGCTTTCGCCGCTTCTGTAGTATCTTCTTGTAACGGCTATGTCATCACCGTTAAAATCAAGAGCACGGTCTTTGTTGTCGATATTCAGAGTAACTTCGGCATAGCCCTGTCTTTTACGCTTATCTGTTCCGTTAAAGACAACATCTTCCATTTTGGCACAACGAAGGCTCTTCGGAGACTGTTCACCGAGAACCCAGCGGATAGCGTCACTGATGTTACTTTTGCCTGAACCGTTAGGACCGACAACCGAGGTAATTCCCTGTTCAAAAGATAATTTAGTTTTATCGGGAAAGGTCTTGAAACCTTGAATTTCCAAAGACTTTAATCGCATCAGCAAGCTCCTATTTTAAATATAATTCATATTTCTGCAAAGTATCGTCAAAACAAACCGAAAAATTATATCCGAGTTCATTCAATTTTTTTACATTACTTCTCTTTTGTCCGAGAAATTTCGACAGAGATTTAGAATTGATAACAACCGTTTTAATTTCATTCAAATCGGGAAAATCTTTTGCTTTTTCGATAAACTTATCATAAAAAAGCTTATTTTCGCACAATTCCTTAAAAGCCGGGTGATAGTTGTCACCGTAGCTGTTATTTACAAGGCTGTCGGAATAATGAAGTCCGAGCCTGATAATTTTTATATTGTTCTTTTCAAAAAGCTCAATCAGCCTTGAACAAAGGTTGACGGACTTTTCAAGACTATACGGTGTGTATTCTCCGTTAAGGTAAAGTTCGGCAAGCTTTGTATCTTTCATGATAACCGTAGGATAGATTCTTACGGTGTCGGGATTAATTTTCACAAATGTTTCGGCTGTGTATAAATCCTTTTGAATATCTGATTTATACAGTCCCGTCATCATCTGCAAGCCAAGTGAAAAGCCATAACTTTTAATAAGCTCTGAGGATTTGAAAACACTTTCAGAGCTATGTCCTCTGTCATTTGCAAGCAGTACATCGTCTGACATAGATTGCGCACCAAGTTCAATTGATGTCACACCATAGCTTTTCAAAATATCAAGAATTTCTTTATCAATATAGTCGGGACGGGTAGAAATTCTTATTCCGCAAAATTTATCTCTGAACTTTTTAGTTGCATCAAGGAGAGATAACATATAGGTTCTGTCAATAGCTGTAAAACTTCCACCGAAAAATGCAATCTCAGCATTTTTGGTGCGTTCGCCCAAATCAGAAACCGCTTTACCAAGTGTCTGTTCAACATCAAGGGGAGTCGGCTGATATGCCTGACCTGTTATCTTATTTTGATTGCAAAAACTGCACATATGCGGACAACCGTTGTGCGGAATAAAAATTGATACATTACTGTGTTTAATAACCCATCAGCTCCAAAGCTTCTCTGGCGGCCTGTTGTTCCGCTTCTTTCTTACTTCTTCCGCCGCCTTTGCCGATTACATTACTGTTGAGATGAACTTCAACAACAAAGTGTTTGTTGTGGTCAGGACCGCTTTCACCCACGAGAACATATTCAAGCTGTTCACCGGGATTCTTCTGGATAATCTCCTGCAAGGCGGTTTTATAATCGTTAAGCTTCTTCTTCTTTGAGTTCTTGATTGCAGGAATTACAAAATTAAGAATATGTTTCGACGCAGGATCAATACCACCGTCAATATAAATTGCTGCAATCAAAGCCTCAAAGGCATCCGAAAGAATTGACGGGCGTTCTGCACCACCGTTGTTTCTTTCGCCTTTACTTAACACAAGGTACTTTCCGAGTTCAATCTGCTTTGCAAATTCAAAAAGAGTTTTCTCGCAGACAAGTGACGCTCTGAGCTTTGTCAATTCGCCTTCGGGAAGTTCAGGACAATGCTTGAAAATATAATCGGAAACAACAATTGAAAGTACCGCATCACCGAGAAATTCAAGTCTTTCATTATATTTTATGTGTTTAGCCTTATGTTCATTTGCATAAGAAGAATGAGTAAGTGCCTCTGTAAGCAAATCTGTATTTTTGAATGTATAGCCGATTCTCTTTTGTAAATCTTCCATTATAAAACTCCTAAAGCAACATTATTTGCAAAAATTAAAGTGATGAAGAGATCGCTTCAATAGCATTTGCTTTTACATATTCAACAGAAAGTCTGATAGCATTCTTAACTGTAACAGCCTTGGCACTTCCGTGTGCTTTAAACACCGGCTTTGATGCACCGAGAATAGGCGCACCGCCGTATCTGTTGTAATCAAAATGCGTTTTCATATTTTTAAGGTCCTTCATAACAAGACCTGCTGCAAGCTTGCCCTTGACGCTGCCCATAAACATATTTTTAATCTGATTCATCATTACAAGAGCAACGCCCTCATATGTTTTGAGAATCAAATTACCTGTAAAGCCGTCACAAACTACAACATCACATACTCCGTTCGGAATATCCCTGCCTTCTACATTTCCGATAAAATTCAAGTTGCTGTTCTGAAGAAGTTCATTCGTATTTCTGTAAAGTTCTGTTCCCTTGTGTTCTTCTGCACCGACATTGGCAAGTCCGACACGGGGGTTTTTGATACCCATAACCTTTTCCATATATATTGAACCCATAACAGCAAACTGATACAGCATTTCGGGACGACACTCAACATTTGCACCACCGTCCATAAGCATAAAGAATCCGCTTTCAGACGGCATAACAGGAGCAAATGCGGGGCGTTTAATCCCCTTGATTCTTTTTATTGCAAGAGTTGCACCGACACACAATGCACCGCTGTTTCCTGCACTGACAAATGCATCGCCCTTGCCCTCGTTAAGCAAGCGAAGACCTACAGCCATAGAGCTGTCCTTTTTTTCTTTAAGAACGGACTCAGCAGAATCTTCCATTGTGATTTTCTGTGTACAATGACAAATATCAATATTATTCATTGAAAGTGAATTTTCCGAAAATACATTTTTAATTTTGGTTTCATCACCGGTCAAAGTTACATTTATGTTATATTCGGCAACTGCCTCAACACAGCCTTTGATAATTTCCAATGGAGCGTTATCACCGCCGAATGCGTCAACAATTATGTTCATTCCATTCACCTTAAATATCCTTTAAATAATTATCCAAACTTTTCAACGCTCTTGCAGAATAAGCTGCACCACGCTCTTTTTTATTCCTCGGTCGGTTTTCAAGCTCCGGCAAAACTCCGAAGTTTGCACCCATTGGCTGAAACTTTTTAACCGACGAATCAGAGATGTATGCCGAAAGTGCGCCAATCATTGTATCATTTGGTAATGTAATTGTGCTTTTCCCCTCAGCAACTCGACAAGCATTTATACCTGCCATAATTCCCGAAGCTGCTGATTCCATGTATCCTTCAACACCTGTAATCTGACCGGCAAAAAAAAGACTATGATTGTCCTTAACAGAAAAATCGCTGTTAAGTATTCTCGGCGAATCAAGAAAAGTATTTCTGTGCATAACACCATAACGAACAAAGTCCGCATTATGGAGTGCAGGAATAAGCGAAAACACTCTCTTTTGTTCGGGAAATTTAAGATTAGTCTGAAATCCTACAAGATTGTACATATTGCCGGCTTTGTTTTCTTTTCTGAGCTGAAGAACCGCCCAAGGTCTGTGACCTGTCTTTGGATTCACAAGACCGACAGGTTTCATAGGTCCAAAGCGAAGTGTTCCCTCGCCTCTTTGTGCCATTACCTCAACAGGCATACAGCCCTCATACACCTTCGGATTGCTGACATCGCAATCATGCAAAGGAGCTCTTTCTGCCGATATGAGTGCATTATAGAAGGTTTCATATTCCTCCTTGTTCATCGGACAGTTGATATAATCGTCACCGTCGCCCTTATCGTATCTTGATGCACAAAAAGCGTACTCCATGTCAATACTTTCAGCGGTAACAATAGGAGCGGCGGCATCAAAAAACGAAAGTGAGGAACCGAACATTCCCCTTATATATTCGGCAAGCGGTTCAGAAGTAAGCGGTCCGCTTGCCACAACCGTGATTTCATCTTTCGGAATTTCACAAACTTCTTCTTCGTAAACCTCAATAAGCTCACAGCTCTTTATGCCTTCCGTTGCAAGAGAAGAAAAAATATCTCTGTCAACGGCAAGTGCTCCGCCTGCAGGAACTTTGCAGGCATCTGCACACTTCATAAGGAAAGAATCGAGTCTGCGCATTTCTTCTTTCAAAAGCCCTGCGGCGCTTTCAACACGCATGGCTTTAAGAGAATTTGAACAAACAAGTTCAGCGTATTTCTCAGTATGATGAGCAGGCGTTTTTTTATTCGGTTTCATTTCATAAAGATGCACTTTTATTCCGTGAGAGGCAATCTGCATTGCCGCCTCACAACCTGCAAGTCCTGCACCGATTACATTAATATGCATTTATTTATCATCCGTATCTGCTGTTTTAGTATAACCGCATCCCTCTGTTGCACAGAACAATGTCGGCTTTTTGCCTTTTTTCTTGAAGAGAATTCCTCCGCACTGCGGACACTTCTCGTTTGTTGGTTCATTCCAACTTACAAAATCACACTCGGGATAGTTGGAGCAGCCGTAAAAAATTCTTTTTGTCTTGGTACGCTTGATAATGACATCGCCGCCGCACTTCGGACACTTAACACCCGTTTTTTCTACATACTTAATGATGTTTTTACATTCAGGGTATCCGGGGCAGGCAATAAATTTACCGTATCTGCCGACTTTAACAACCATCTGTCGGCCGCACTTGTCACAGATAATATCGGTTTCGTCTTCTTTTAAGTGAAGCTTTACGCCTTCCATATCTGCTTTTGCTTTTTTGAGAGTTTTATCAAAATCTCCGTAGAAATTGTCAAGCAAAGCATGCCACTCTTCTGTTCCTTTTTCAACCTTATCAAGGTCTTCCTCCATCTGATTTGTAAACTTTACATTTACGATCTTAGGAAAACGCTCTTTCATAAGATTGGTTGTAACCTCACCGAGTTCCGTAGGAACAAGGCTTTTGCCCTCACGCTTAACATATTCATGACTTGTAATTGTTGTAATTGTTGCGGCATAAGTTGACGGTCTGCCAATACCGTATTCTTCAAGTGCTTTGATGAGTGACGCCTCCGTATATCTTGCAGGCGGCTGTGTAAAGTGCTGATTTTTCTTCAACTCTTTACATCTCACAATCATATCTTTTTCAAGCGGCGGAAGCTGTGTAGTCTTTTCTTCTTCAACATCCTTGCTTTCCACATAAAGTGTTGTAAAGCCTTCAAAATCGACTCTGTATCCCGACGCCTTAAATGTATAACCGTTGGCAACAATATCAGCCTGTGTTGTTTTCTGGATACAATCAGCCATTTGTGATGCAGTAAATCTGTTCCAAATGAGCTTATATAGCCTATACTGATCCGACGTAAGGCTTGCCTTTACGCTGTCGGGAGTAAGAGAGGGCATTGACGGTCTTATAGCTTCATGACCGTCCTGTGCATTACTTCTCGATTTAAAAAATCTTGGCTTTGGCGGAAGAAACTTTTCACCGTAAGAATTTTTTATGTATTCGGTTACCTCTTCAATTGCAACATTTGAAATTCTGAGTGAGTCGGTTCTCATATAAGTGATAAGACCGGTTGCACCCATACCTTCGATATCAACGCCTTCGTAGAGTTCCTGAGCAACCTTCATTGTTCTTCTCGACTGGAAACCGAGTTTTCTCGATGCTTCCTGCTGAAGAGTTGATGTTATAAACGGAGGTGCAGGAGATTTCTTTCTTGTACCGTTCTTAACCTTTGTAATTACATACTCGGCATTTTGAAGATCAGCCTCAATTTTATCAGCCTGTTCACCGTTGGTAATCTTAATCTTACCGTTTTCATCGGAATATAAAGATGCAGAAAAAGATTTTCTGCTGCCCTTTGGGATGAACTTTGCATCAATCGACCAGTATTCCTCAGGCTTAAATTTTCTGATTTCCTCTTCCCTGTCAACAATAATTCTTACAGCAACAGACTGAACTCGTCCTGCAGAAAGACCTCTTCTGATTTTCTGAGAAATAAACGGACTGAGTTTATAACCGACAAGTCTGTCAAGAATTCTTCTTGCCTGCTGAGCATTTACAAGGTCAATATTAATTGATCTCGGATTGCTCATACCGTTTGTAACACCGGATTTTGTAATTTCATTGAATTCCACACGGTTAGTTTCATCTGTGGGTAAACCGAGAATATAGGCAAGATGCCAAGAAATTGCCTCTCCCTCGCGGTCAGGGTCGGTTGCTAAATAAATATGCTCGCTTTTTTCAGCGGCTGACTTTAAATCATCAACAAGTTTTTCTTTTCCTTTTATAATTTCATACTTTGGAGCAAAGTTCTTTTTTATATCAACACTTAATCTTGATTTAGGCAAATCACGGACATGACCCATTGAGGCAACAACCTCGTAACCGCTACCAAGGTATTTTTTAATTGTTTTTGCCTTAGCAGGTGACTCAACAATTACTAAATCTGACATATGTTTTCACTGCCTTTCTGCCCTGTTATGTGTAAAAGGGCAACGGAATATCGGATAACGAATAATAATATTCGGTAAATATCATTTTAAAATATAATTTCTTCCCTGTAATGCCGAAACAAGATCTTTCATTTCAAGCATCGTAAGTGCGGTAAGCACCTTAAACACAGGGATTTTCAAATCAGCTGAGATTTTATCTATATGAACAGGCTCATTACCGATGTATTCATATACATCCTGAGCTGTTTTTGGCAAATTTAAGTTTTCTTTATGAACAGGTTTTTGCACAACCGTTTCTGATTTTTCTGAAACATACGGCACTGCTGTTTTAGCCGGCTGTTGATCATTTTGTTTATTAACATAAATTTTTGCAGGAGCTTGTTTTCTTATACCTTTAACAGGAAAATTGCCCGTATCAGCAAGAGAAATATTGTCAATATCAAATTCATCATCAGTGGTTGCATACAGGCTGTCAAACTCGCAGAGTATGTCCATAAAATCGGTAACGGGTATTGCAAGACCTTCTTTAATGAGAGCGTTTGAACCTTCATTCTGAGGGCTGTTATTTCCTAGCAGAGCAAAAATTGTTTTACCTTGTTCTGCGGCAAGATTTGCGGTAATAAGCGAACCGCTCTTCTTTCCCGCTTCCATAACAAGCAATCCGTCCGATAAAGCGGCTATAATCCTGTTTCGGGCAGGGAAATAGTAATTCCTCGGTGTTTCATCAGGCGGATACTCTGTAATGACAGCACCTCTTTTTGGAATTGTACTTCTAATGTCTGAATTTTCCCTGAGATATGGACAATTAAGTCCGCAACCTCTGACACAAATTGTAATTCCGTCCGTAGCAAGTGTGCCTCTGTGTGACGCACCGTCAACACCCAATGCACCTCCGCTGACTATAATTGTTCCGTATTTTGAAAGTGCATATGCAAAGCGATAGGAATTTTCTATTCCATACTTAGTTGCTCTGCGAGTACCGACAATACCGATTGAAAAAGTATTGTCAATATCAGGCATAACACCGTTTACATATATGAGAGCAGGAGGACATTCAATATTGTAAAGACATTTCGGAAACAATTCATCGTCAATGCATAATATCGAATAATTGCATTCAATACATCTGTCTACGATTTTCTTAGCGTCATCAAGACCGGTTGAAGAAAATCGTTCAAGGTCTTTTTGTGAAAAAATTCCGCAAAGACGCCACTCCGAAATACCGCCGTAATAAAAGGCAGACACATCGGAATACATTTCGGATATTCTCTTTACCTTTGGATTATTATAGCCTATCGAAAGTGTAATCCAAATCCAGTAACAGGCATTACGCGAAATCATTTCATCATTTCCCACATTATTATTGATGCCGCAACGGCGGCATTAAGCGACTCGGCTCTTCCCTCCATAGGAATAGTAATTTTATGTTTACAGGCACTTATTGTTTCTTCTTTAAGACCGTTTCCTTCATTACCTACTGCAACAATGCAAGGTGAAACAAAGGGAGTCGTTGTAATCTTATCAGCCGACGCCGATACGACCGCCGCATAAGATTCAAGTTCACTGTGTGCATTCAGATAACCTGAAATTGTATCTGACACAACAAACGGAAGTCTGAACACTGCCCCCATACTGCCTCTTACAACTTTAGGACTGTAAATATCGCAACAATCGGCAGAAAGAACGATACCGGTAACATTCAGAGCCTCAGCCGTTCTAAGAATTGTACCTAAATTGCCGGGATCCTGCAGATTATCAAGTGCCAAAAATTTGTCACCAGTCTTTATTTTATCAAAACAAGCAGTTTTGTCAAGTGCTTTTATTACACACAGAAATCCTTGAGGGGACTCTGTATCACACATCTGATTAAATATCTTATCAGATACAATGAATGTTTTGTCGGAATATTTTTGCAGATTTGAAAAGTCATCCGCATATTTCTCACTGGCCTTTTCACTTGCGAAAAAGGTGTCAATATGTGCTTTACTGAGCATTGCATCCATACAAATGCGAACACCTTCTGCAATGAAAAGTCCTGATTCACGCCTATATTTTGCACTTTTTCTGAGCTTTACGGCATTTTTTATATTAGAATTATCTTTGCTTGAAAGTATAGTCATAAAACCATCCAATTTTCTGTAAAAAACAATTGCGTTTGGGATAACCCAAACGCAATTACAAAGTAAGTTAAATTAAGCGTTCTTAGCCTGTTCAACAAGTGAAGTAAAAGCAGCAGGGTCTGAAATTGCAATTTCAGAGAGCATCTTACGGTTAAGAGCAATGCCAGCCTTCTTCAAGCCGTTCATGAAAGTTGAATAATTTGTGCCGTTAGCCTTGCAGGCAGCCGAAATACGAGTAATCCAAAGACGACGGAAATCTCTCTTTCTCTGCTTACGACCGATATATGCATAATTGCCGGACTTCATAACAGCCTGTTTAGCCATTTTAAAGTGTCTTGATTTTGCACCCCAGTAACCCTTAGCAAGCTTTAATGTCTTTTTTCTTCTTTTGCGAGTCATCATCGCACCTTTTACTCGTGCCATTATATATTACCTCCGTTTATGTTAGTTAGTAGTCCTCAATAATTATTTGTAAGGAATAAGACGCTTGATCTGAGCTGTGTTTGTCTTATCTGCAGCAACAGTCTGACGAAGACCTCTTTTACGCTTTGTTGTCTTCTTGTTCAAGATGTGACTTTTGTTAGCGTGAGCACGGATAACCTTACCATTCTTAGAAAGTTTGAATCTCTTTTTGGCACCGCTGTGAGTTTTAATTTTAGGCATATTAGTATCCTCCTTAGCTTTAATTACTTATTAGTCTTTGGTGCAAGAAACATAAGCATATTTCTGCCTTCAAGCTTTGCAGGCTTTTCGACAACAGCTGTTTCACTGCAAGCATCAGCAAATCGTTTCATTGTTTCAAGACCGATTTCAGGGTGTCCCATTTCACGACCTCTGAAACGAATTGAAACCTTAACCTTATCGCCGTGTTTGATAAACTTCAGAGCATTATTAAGCTTTGTATTAAAATCGTGTGTATCGATATTAAGAGAAAGCCTTACTTCCTTGATATCAACAACTCTCTGATTTTTTCTTGCTTCCTTTTCCCTTTTAGCCTGTTCAAAACGGTATTTTCCGTAATCCATAATTTTGCATACAGGAGGATTGCTCTGCGGAGCAATTTTAACCAAGTCAAGGTTCTTCTGTTCTGCCAAATCAAGTGCTTCTTTAGCTGACATAATGCCAAGCTGCTGACCATCAGAGCCGATAATTCTCAACTCTTTGTCACGGATTTCTTCGTTAATCTGAATTTCTTTCTTGCTGATGGGTAAACACCTCCAAAGTCTCATAAAAACAATAAATGCGGACAGAAACACTCCGTCCGCATAACAATACTAAAAAACTTCGGTATCGACCCGTGCAGACGGCACCCCACAGGTGAAAGCATCTCTGCTTTGCTTTATTTTACCTGACTATTATATTACATATACATTTGTTTGTCAAGCGTTAATTTCGAAAAAATAAAATTTATTTTTTCAACTTGCTATTGCAATTTGCGATATTTAAAATTTTCCGAAAATTAAAACTCGAAATTCGGTCAAACTGAATTTCGAGTTTTCTGCAAACCGAGAGCAGAGAAGTCATTCTCTGCTCCGATTATTATGCTTTGTACGCCAAATAATTATTTAACCATGCTTGCAACTTCTGCGGCAAAGTCATCCTGACGCTTTTCAATGCCCTCGCCCTTTTCAAAGCGAACAAATTTCTTGATTTCGATAGAACCGCCAAGCTCCTTAGCAGTATTCTGTGTGTACTGCTTGATGTTGATCTTATTGTCCTTAACGAACTCCTGGTCAAGAAGGCAGTTCTCCTTGTAGAACTTACCAATCTTACCCATAACAATCTTGTCAGCAATCTGCTCCGGCTTACCTTCGTTGATTACCTGCTGACGCATAACTTCTTTCTCATGCTCGATGATTTCTGCAGGAACTTCACTCTCATTGAGGTAAGGAGTGTTAAGAGCTGCAATCTGCATTGCAACATCCTTGCCGTATGCAACAAACTCCGGCTTTGCAGCGAGGTCTGTATCAAAGTTAACGAGAACGCCAATCTTACCGCCTGCGTGTACATAAGCAACACAAGCACCTTCCATACGCTCAAAACGACGAATCTGGATATTCTCGCCAATTGTGAGAACCTTTTCCTGAAGCATTTCAGCGATTGTCTGCTCTGAACCTGTTGCCTTGAGTGTGAGGAGAGCCTCAACATCAGCAGGGTTCTGCTCGATAATTGTGTTAGCACAAGCCTTAACAAAATCCATAAATGAATCGTTCTTAGCAACAAAGTCTGTTTCAGCGTTAACTTCTACAACAACACCTACTGAGAGGTCATCGTTTGTGCAAGCGTATGCAACGCCTTCTGCTGCTATTCTGCCTGCCTTCTTAGCCTGCTTAGCAAGTCCCTGTTCTCTTAAAAAGTCAACTGCTTTATCCATATCACCGTCGGCATTTGTGAGTGCTTTTTTGCAATCCATCATGCCGCAGCCTGTTTTTTCTCTTAATGTCTTTACATCCTGAGCTGTAAATGCTGCCATTTTGAAAACATCCTTTCAAATAAATTTATATAAAACGAGGTTATAATCACAAATGATTATTCAGCTGTCTCTTCCTCAACAGCTGCAGCGCCCATGCGGCCCTCTCTGCCTTCGATAACAGCATTAGCCATTGCACCTGCAATAAGCTTTACTGCACGAATAGCGTCATCGTTACCCGGGATTACATAGTCAATCTCATCAGGATCGCAGTTTGTATCTACGATAGCAACGATCGGGATATTGAGCTTCTTTGCCTCTGAAACGGCAATTCTTTCTTTTCTTGGGTCAACAATGAAAAGTGCGCCGGGCATCTCTGTCATATCCTTGATACCGCCCATGAACTTCTCAAGCTTCTCAATTTCGAGGTTGAGCTTAATAACTTCCTTCTTAGGAAGAAGATCAAATGTGCCGTCTTCCTGCATAGCACGGAGCTGCTTTAAACGAGCAATTCTTCTTCTGATTGTTGCAAAGTTTGTGAGCATACCGCCGAGCCATCTTGCGTTTACATAGTAAGCGCCTGCACGCTCTGCCTCTTCCTTAACAGAATCCTGAGCCTGCTTCTTTGTACCTACAAAGAGAACGCTCTTACCTTCTGCTGAAAGCTCACGAACAAAGTTGTAAGCTTCTTCAAGCTTCTTTACACTCTTCTGAAGGTCGATAATGTAGATACCGTTACGCTCAGTAAAAATGTACTCAGCCATCTTAGGGTTCCATCTTCTTGTCTGGTGACCAAAGTGAACACCTGCTTCAAGAAGCTGTTTCATTGAAACTACTGCCATAATAAAAATCCTCCTTAGGTTAAAACCTCCGCTGTGCCTTTGTTTTTATCAACGCAATAAGCAAATTCTATGAATCTGCCACCCTGTTGACAAGCATCAGCGTGCGAATTGCCTGTATATTATACCATAAAAGTAAAAAAAATCAAGTGTTTTCGAAAAAGTTTTTTCAAAAACACCTGATATTTTCTTAAATATTAAATTGTATTCGGAAACTCCGATCAATACCACAAATCAAAGAATCTTACATTACCGATGCTTGTGATGTAATTCTGTGATTCATGCCAGCTGCTTGAACCGACATAGAAACAAAGAACTCTGTGCTGAACTGCCGAGCCGTTCTGATCAAAGATAAAGGAAACAGCATCTTTTACATCCTGATTCGGTGCATAATCAGTCGAACCGTAATACTGATATTCCGAAATAATTCTGTCAATTGATGTTGTGTTTGAACGGTTCATTGCGTCACGGATTGACTGTGCGATAAGGGCACAGCCTGTGTAACCCATTGAACCACCTTCGCCCATTACAAGTCTTTCGAGTTTCTCTCTGTCATAGCTTGAAAGAGAAACAGGAGAAGGACTGTAGGACGGATCCGGATTGGCGATACTTACAAGGTAGCCACTCTGATTACTGTCTGTATAGCCGTAATCCGATGAATTAGATGCGGAACTGCTGTTATCCGATGAACTGTCAACATAGCTTGTATAGCTCTGTGAAGTTTCTGACTCCGAAGGCTCTGACTTTAAACTTTCAGCTTTTTTGGAAGCCTGTGAACTTTCGGCTTTCTTCTTCGCAGTTTTTGCAGATTTAGTTTCCTTTTCAGTTGTTTTCTGTGTAGTCGCTGCGGATGTTGTTATCTCTTGGGTTACGGGGGCAGTAGTTTCTTCAACGCAGTTATCTGTAATAACGAGTGAAAAATCATTGATGTTACCGACTGCAAGCGAAGCAGCACGGCTATCTTCAAAAGCATCTACATCCGGTGCAAGAGTTGTTGTCGGAACAACAAGAGCAGCTGCCGCCAGAGATACCGCAATAGCATAGGATAATGCCTTAAAGCCTTTGCGTTTTGACTTCTTTTCGGGTTTGCGAGTTCTCTTTGAACTCTCCGAATTGTTGTCACATCCGTAGTGTTTATAGTTTGTCGCTCTCAAAAATTTATCCTCCCTGTGATTTTTGCACATTAAGGTAACTACTATAACTGCCATCAAAAGCAAGCGTATATACAAGATGTAGTTATCTGTTTAAAAATGTGCCAAGTCCTTTAGTCGTAAAATTTTATCAAACACACAATTGCAATTGTATTAAAGCACAAACTTTTGAAAATTGCAAGTTTGACAGGGGAAGATAAATTGTAACAATTGTAACCAAAATGTTACTTATGTGGTTTTAATTTCTTAAAAAAATAATGATTTGTGCATTATGCATAATTTAGCGAATATTTCTTAGGTTATTTTGCCTTAATGCGAAAATTTGAAAAAATTCAAAATTTAGCCCCAAAACGGGTTTTTTTCGGCTTTTTTACTGGCTTTGGAGTCTGGCAGCTGATGATTACCGTATCCTCTCCTATGAGGTCAATTTTCTCCCACGGAATTATGTAGTCCTGACATTTTCCCACCAGACTAAAAAATCCCGGTCTGCCGAAAATAACAATTGACACAACAGTTGCGCATTTGGTATCCACAATAACATCGTCGATAAATCCTATTCTTGTTCCGTCACAGGCGCTTATGACTTCCTTATGTCTTAAATCGGTAAATCTGCAATTCATATAACCACTCCGAAATCTGTTTTTGATATACATATATATGAAAAGGAACGGTCATTATATTCATTGACATTTATATCATAATTTGTTAGAATTGAATCACAATATTTTCGCAAAAAAGGAGCGATAATTATGAATTATGTATTTATGACAGATGCCTCCTGCGACCTTACACAGGAGCTTGTTAACGAAATCGGCGTTGAAGTTCTTCCGATGGAATTTCATATGGAGGACAAGTCCTATCTTCATTATCCGGATTGCAGAATGATGAGCCTCTCGGAATTCTACAGTAAGCTTAAAGATGGTATTGATTCAAAGACAACACAGATTAACTATGACAGCTTTTACAAGAGCTTTGAAAACTATCTTAAAGCCGGCAAAGATATCATTTACACAGGCATTTCAACAGGCTTGAGCGGAACATACAACACCTGTATGATGGCTGTTAAGGATTTAAAGGAAGTTTATCCGGACAGAAAGATTATTGCAATTGATTCTCTTTGCGATTCGGCAGGACTTGGACTTCTCATCTACCTTGCAGGCAAAAAATACAGCGAAGGCGCTACAATTGACGAACTAAAAGAATACATTGAAGACACCCGTATAAAAGTATGTCATTGGTTTGTTGTTGAAGACCTTGATCAACTCAAGAAAGGCGGTAGAATTTCCGCTGTTTCCGCAACATTCGGCAAAGCTTTGCAAATTAAACCGCTCCTCAGTGTTGACGATGAAGGTCATCTTATCAATGTTGCAAAAATCAGAGGTAAGAGCAATGTTGTTCCGGCTCTCGTAAAACACCTTGAAAGAGACGCCGAAAATCTCAAAGACAGCGTTGTTATGGTTGCCCATGCGGATAATCCGGAAGGCGCCGAAGAACTTAAAAAGGCAATCAAGGGTAAGTGCAAGGAAGTTGTCATGACGGATATCGGTCCTGTAATCGGTACTCATGTAGGTTCGGGAATGCTGGCAGTCCTTTTCCTCGGCACAAGAAACCTTAAATCATAATCAAAATACAGCAAAATATGCAATAAGCGTGCAGTCTGAATTAAACTGCACGCTTTTCTTTTGTCAGTCCCTTGTGTAATATAAAAGGCACATTACACTTACGCCGACAAATCCGCCTATAAACAATCCGATAATTAATCCTGCAATCAATAATTTACCTCCTGACCATATTTTGACAATTATTATTTTTCGCTTGTGAGATAATAAGCAAAGGTAATAAATTTAATGGAAATGTTATTAGAACAGCATTCCGCAGGGGGAATAAAATGAAATCTGTTTACATAGATGTACTGATTACCGTAAATGTTTTCATTGACTTTATACTTATTTTATGCGCCAAAAAGGCTCTTTGTATCAACACTTCGTTTAAAAAAATGTTGCTTGCGTCGCTTCTGGGGGGAGTGCAAAGTCTTATTGCACTTTTCCCTCCCCTGCCTTTCTTTTTGAATATACCTATCGATGTTTTATGTGCCGCCGGAATTGTATTATGTGCATTCGGCAAGTGTCCGTTTAAGTGTTTTATCAAACGAATATCCGTGTTTCTTTCTCTCTCATTTTCATTCTGCGGAATTATGATGTTTCTGTACAACGCTTTCAAACCGAAAGGTATGGAAGTATACAACGACACAGTGTATTTTAACATTTCGCCCGTCCTCCTGATTATTTTAACTCTTGTCTGTTATTATATTCTCAAATTGACGAAAATATTGACGAAGGGGGGCAACGGTTCGGGAGTTTGCAAAGTTGAAATCAAGGTTAACGAACAAAGCTATTTTTTCCCTGCAAAGATTGATACGGGTTGCAACCTTGTTGAACCGTTTTCGGGAAATTATGTCATTATTGCTGAACAAAATATTTTTGATGATTATGTTCCCGATGAAACCAAAACAAGGATTATTCCGTTTGAAAGCCTTGGCGGAAACGGAATTGTAAAAGGATTTCCTCCCGATAAGGTTAAAATTGACGGCAAGGAAATCTGCAAAAACATTTATATAGGCATATGTAATGATGTATTGAAAGGAGATGTTAAGGCAATCATACCATACGAACTTGTAAAAATATCAGAATAGGAGCAATGTTATGTTTTTAATGAAGGTTATTCAGAAAATCCGATTTGCACTCGTTATTGAAAATGAAATATTCTACATTAACGGCAGTGAAACTCTCCCCCCACCGCTTACACGAGAAGAAGAACAGCATATTATGGAGAATATTGCAAAAGGAGACAGTAAGGCAAGAGAACCGCTTATTGTCCACAATTTAAGACTTGTGGTATATATTGCAAAAAAGTTTGAAACTCCGAATGCAAGTGCGGAGGATTTGATTTCAATAGGCACAATCGGGCTTATCAAGGCGGTGAACACCTTTTCTCCCGAAAAGAATATTAAGCTTGCAACCTACGCATCAAGATGTATTGAAAACGAAATTCTGATGTTTTTACGAAAATCATCGCAACTGAAAAACGAGGTATCGATTGACGAACCGCTGAACACGGACTGGGACGGCAATGAACTGCTCTTATGCGATGTTCTCGGAAGCGATCCTGACACGGTAAACAGAAATATTGAATGCGAGCTTGAAAAAAGTCTTGTTTTGCAGGCAGTTTCAAAGCTTCGTGACCGAGAATGTCTTATTATGGAGTTAAGGTTCGGGCTTAACGGACGAAAGGAACACACGCAAAAGCAGGTTGCCGACAAGCTTGGAATTTCGCAGTCCTACATATCAAGGCTTGAAAAGAAAATTATTCGCCAATTAAAAATTGACCTTGACAAAGCAGTATGATTTTTGTCTGAACCCGAACCAATAACATATTTCGTATTAAAAACGAGAGCAACAGGCAATTTTGTCCTGCTGCTCTCGTTTTTATAAAACAGTATCTGAGGGATTGGTGACAGTATCAGAATCATTATTATCTCCGTCACCCATAATATCGTCAATTCCGTCTTCAATATCATCCATCATATCCGAACCCGAATTTCCTGTTTCATTTTCTTCGTTACCGATGAAACCGTCCGAATCTGAAACTTCTCCGTTTTCAGTCATACTTTTTGAAGTTTCCTGCGTATTTGATGTTTGTGAAGTCTGACTTGTTGTGTCAGTCATACTGTCGTTTTTATCATTGCCGCAACCTGTGATAAAACATACTGAAATTAAAGCTACGGCAAACAGACCTAAAAATTTTTTCAAACTAATCAATCCTTATAAAAATAAAATGGTACTGAATCAACAGCACCATTATTATTTACGGAATTTTTCGTAATATTTAATTTGGAATTTAATAATTTTAATCTTTGGCAATAACAAGATGAGGGTACGGAATCGTGATACCGTTTTTATCAAACTCTTTCTTGACATTTTCTTGCAGGAAGAAATAAACCTCGTAGTAATCATCAGGAGTTGCCCATGCAAAAACCTTAATCTGCACTCCGCTGTCAAGATGTTCACCGACTCTTACAGTAGGTTCGGGATCTTTTAAAATCATCTCATTTGTTGCCATAAGGTTGAGAATAATCTCACGCACCTTGTCGATATCATCATCATAGCTTACCGAGAAAGTACAGTCAACCCTTCTCTGCTCAACCATTGTGCAGTTTACAACATTGTTTGATGTAAGTCTTGAATTAGGAATTGTCACAAGCTTATTATCAAGTGTATGCACGGTTGTTGAGAAAATATTGATTTCCTCAACCGTTCCTTTTACTCCCTCAAAATCAAGAATATTACCCGACACAAACGGTTTGTTTATCAAAATTACAAGTCCGCTGACAACATTTTTCAGCAAATCCTGTAATGCAAGACCTGCCGTAAGGGCTGCCGCACCGAGTGCCGTAATAAGCGACGCAACATTCACACCGATTGTCCCGAGTGCAGTTACTGCAACAATGAAATAGAAAATCACCTTGAGAACGGACAATACAAAGCCTTCGGCTGTACCGTCCATTCGTGATTTATTAAGGATTTTTCGGAGAATCCCTATAATCAACCTGGTAATTATATATCCGATAACAATTACAGCTACACACACAAGAGCCTTTGAAAGATATTCAAGCAACTTTTCTTCAGTGATATTCATATCTACACCTCTGCATCAACAAGAAATTCAGAAATCTTCTCTCCGTTCTCATAAACAGAAACCACTATATTGCCGTTTTCATCAAAAGAAACGCTCTTACCTGTGCGAACACCGTTTTCATAATTGCTCACATCAATAAGATTTCCGTTTCTGTCAAATCTTGCACCATAGCCGTCAGGAGTATTATTATCCCACTTACCCGCATGCATTGTACCGTCACTCAGCCTGTAACCGACACCGCCGCCGTTGCGTGAATTATCGGTCCAGTTTCCAACATAATTTATACTGCCGTTGTTATAATAGCAAACACCGAATCCGTTGCGCCTGTCATCAAGGTATTCACCGTCATATGAGGTCATACCGTCAGGAGAAACCGTTCTGCCTCTGCCTGTTCTGCAATTATTTTCATCAAGATTACCGAAGTAGGTATATCTTCCCGATTTAGTAAGAATCACCACATCACAATGGGGTTCTTCTTCGTTTACAATTTCAGGATTTTCTTCATCGGATTCTTCTGTCGGCACATCATCTATTTGGCAATGTGTGCCGATATTTGCTTCAACATTTTCAAAATCAGTTTCTTCATCTTCGGAAGCTTCACCGGAGCTGTCAACAGTTACAACACTTTCGGAATCTTCTGTCTGTTCAACTGCTGTTTCTGCGACAGCGTCTGTATCATCTGCAATTTCATGTTCTGAAATTTGAGAATTTTCTTCAACCTCATCATCCGAAAGCTGTTCGTCTTTCTCGCCTGTTACAATTTTAACTTCCGCTGGTTCAAAATCTTCTTCGGCAGTATGATTTATAATTTCACCGAACAAATCCTTATTTGTTTTGTGAGCCTCAACAAGAATTTTCTCGATAATATCGTATGCCGAATAATCTTTCTTACTCACGGGTTCAGCCGTGTCGGAAACATTTGGAATATCTTCATCCGTAAGATAAGCGCAATCTTCAAGATTATAAGCATTTTCGGGAACAAAATCATTTTTGAACAAATCACCGTTAAACACAAATCCGCTGTTGCCGTAGGATTTTTTCTCCGTAAACGGCATATCTGACGGTAAAAAACTTGCATCATACCAGAGCATACCCACATTTGAATATATCAAAACCCTTGAATTTTCGTTTGACTGCTTATCAGACGGGAAAAGAGTTTTTACGGAAACAATCCCGTTATCGTCAATATCTTCGGTGACAAGAGTTATAATTCCGCTGACTTTGCGTGGATATATTCTCGTGATAAGCTTATCGGCAATGCTTCTGTTAAAATATTCCGTGCGTAACCATGTATGATTACGGTCAAAAAATTGTCTTTTGAATACAATTCCCCTGTCATTGTAAGTTATAACAGAATAAACTCCGCCTGTTGCCCTTTTTACGGACTGATAAGGAAGATTATCCCTTGTTACCTTCCACGAAAGCGGTTCATTCTTCGTCAGCAGACAAGACATCTTGTAATCCATACCGTGAAGTTCGATTTCGGTAATTTCTTTTTGCTCTTTGCAGCCTGAATTAAAATAGTTTGCACGGACACCCGCAAGTGCATCATTCTTAAAATCAAGTTTTTCATAGTCTGAAACAAGAACGGAATATATAATTAAGCCGTCAGTCAGCTTTTGAGATTGTTCAAGCATTATGAATTATTCCTTTCAAGAAAATTCTGTGTAGCGTAACCCTAAAAGAAAATAAAGGGCGAACAATGTCCGCCCTGAAATAATCGAATTATATTTAAATCAGATAGAAATTGTCATAGCAATCTTGTAAAGCTCTTCATCAAACACACGAGGCATATCAAGTGCTTCGTTGATATCAAGATCAACAATCTTGCCGCCCTGCATTGCAACAACTCTGTTACCGATATTCTGCTCAAGAAGTTCAACAGCCTTAAAGCCCATCTGGCTTGCAACAACTCTGTCACGAAGTGTCGGAGAACCGCCACGCTGTACATGACCGAGGACTGTAGCTCTTGCCTCGATACCAAGACGCTGTTCTACATACTTTGCAAGATCTCTTACACCGCCGACACCCTCGGCAACAACAACGATAAAGTGTTTTTTGCCTGTTTTCTGAGTGTTGATGATTCTTGCGATTACATCTCTTTCGATATTGTACTGAACCTCAGGAACGAGGATAGCTGTAGCACCTGTTGCGATACCTGTCTGGAGAGCAATATCACCGCAGCGTCTGCCCATAACCTCAACTACAGAACAACGGTCGTGTGACTGTGCTGTATCACGGATACGGTCAACCATCTGAATAGCTGTGTTCATAGCTGTATCAAAACCAACCGTGTATTCCGAACAGGCAATATCGTTATCAATTGTGCCGGGAACACCGATACAGTTAATACCGGCGTTTGTAAGGCAACGAGCACCTCTGAATGAACCGTCACCGCCGATTACAACAACACCGCTTACACCGATACTTCTGCAAAAATCGGCAGCTCTCTGAATACCGGCAGGAGTAGCGTACTCTTCGCTTCTTGCTGTGTAAAGCATTGTACCGCCGTTACCGATGATATCAGATACACTTCTGAGGTTCATTTCCTCAACATCACCGTTGAGCAAACCATTATATCCACGGTAAACACCGTAAACCTTCATTCCTTTATTTATACCGGCACGAACTACAGCTCTGACAGCCGCATTCATACCGGGAGCATCGCCGCCGCTTGTTAATACTGCAATTGATTTCTGTGTCTGTGACATTATAATCTACCTCCATAGGTTATTAACTTCTACCATTATAATACAATTGTTTTTTGTTTACAAGTGGATTTTCGCAATTTTAAAAAAATAAAAGATTTTATTACAAAAGCATTTAATCCTTTTTACCGTTTTGTTACAAAAATATGTAAATTTGTTCATAAACACACTGCTTTCACCTCTCTATTTCGATAAAATAACAATATTTTGTAACAAAGGCTGTAAGTTTGTTGACTTTTATATAATATTGTTTTATAATTACCCTTGGATAAGAGACAGATTTTGTGCCTGTCTTGCGACAAGTCACCTGAGTGACAATTTTTCGGGAGGATAATTTATATGACTAAGTTATATCTGGCTATTCCCTGTTATAACGAAGAAGAAGTTCTGAGGGATTCGGCGGAAAAACTGCTAAACAAATACAGCACGATGATGGCAGAGGGAAAAATTTCTGCCGACAGCCGTATTGTGTTTATTGATGACGGCTCAAAGGACAGAACATGGGAGATTATTTCAGAACTCCATACAGAAAATCCTATTTTCCAGGGCATCAAGCTTTCAAGAAACAGAGGTCACCAGAATGCACTTCTCTGCGGTCTTATGACTCTCAAAGATAAGGCTGACGCTGTGATTTCAATTGACGCAGACCTTCAGGACGATATCAACACCTTTGATGAAATGGTGGCAAAGTACGAGGACGGTTGCGATGTTGTATACGGTGTTCGTTCTAAAAGAGAAACAGACACATTCTTCAAGAGATTTACAGCAGAAGGATTCTACAAAATTCTTAATCATATGGGCGCTAAGGTTATTTTTAACCACGCTGATTTCAGACTTATGAGCAAGAGAGCGCTCAACGCTTTTTCATTATATAAGGAAACAAACATCTTCCTTCGCGGTATGGTTCCGATGATTGGCTTTAAGTCTGATATTGTTACATATGAGCGCTCCGAAAGACTTGCAGGTGAAAGTAAATATCCGTTAAAGAAAATGCTTGCACTTGCGTGGGAGGGTATTACATCTCTCAGCATTCAGCCAATCAGAATGATTACATGGCTCGGTGCAATCGTGTTCGGCATCAGCCTTATTATGATTATCTACTCACTCATCAGCTTTTTCTGCGGTTGGACTGTAAGCGGTTGGTCAAGCCTTTTATGTTCAATTTGGGCAATCGGAGGACTTCAGCTCCTTGCAATCGGTGTTATAGGCGAATACATCGGAAAGATTTATATGGAAACAAAGCGCAGACCAAGATTTATTGTTGACAAAGTTCTTGATGACGATGAACAGTAATAGAAGCACCAAAGTCCTGACCAGAATTTTCGGCGGAGTATTTACGGTTTGTTTTGTTTTTCTGTTTGTAAATATTATCATAATCGGCTTTGACGGAAATGTTGACAGAAGATTCGATTCATTTTCAAAGATGTTCATTCTTTTGATTTTTGCCGTTTTGACCGTCGGAATATGTGCATTGTATTTTCATTACACCTCCGATAAAAGCTGTAAGAAGATTAAAGCGAAGTCGAGATTTGAATTTAATGATAAAAATACCAAAAATGTTATTTTTATCGGATGCGGTATTCTTCTGATTGTTGAAATTATTTTTGCGTTGCTTACCGATTTTGAACCTGTTGCCGATTTGCATAACATCAAAAGATATGCAATGTATTTTTCAACCCACGGCAATTTCAACCTCATTGAACAGGATTACGCACGCGATTATCAGTATCTTGTAAGATATCCTAATAATATGGCATTGCTTTTGATTGTGTCGCTTGTCGGAAGATTAAATTACCTTATATTCGGTCATTATGTTGATTTTGCACCTGTTGTTGTTAATATTTTGGCGATTAATATTTCAATAATGCTGACGGCATTTACAGCAAAAAGACTTTTCGGCAACAAAAAGGCTCTTTTTGTACTTGCTTTTTGTGCGTTATTTTTACCTTATCTCACCTATCTGCCGTACTATTACAGCGATTCAATGTCGATGCCGTTTCTTATCGGAGCTGTTTATCTCATTGTTTCCGCATTACAGGTTGACAACAGAAAGAGTATGTACGCAAAGCTTTGTGCTGCAGGTGCATTGATTTTCCTCGGATATAAGGTTAAGGGCAGTCTTATCATACTGTTCGCAGTCGGACTTTTATTGTTGTTCTTGAAATTCAGATTAAAAAAAGCAATCTGCCTTATTCTGGTGTTTACGGCAGGGTTTGGTGTGATTGGATTCGCATACAATACAGCCGTTGACGCTGTCAATCCGATCACGAAACAGCAGTATGAAAAATATGAATATCCTGTTACTCACTGGCTTATGATGGGGCTTAAAGGTCTTGGAAAATACGATGAGCATGATGACTATTACACTCGTTCATTTCCCTCGAAAAAAGAAAAACAGGATGCTAACATTAAGGTTATTAAAGAAAGAATAAAAGATTACAAATTTAGCGGTTTGTATGAACATATGATTGAAAAAGCTGTTTGGACATGGCAGGACGGTACATATTACATTTCGTACCATAACAGAAAGCCAAAGAATGATAATATTCTTATGGATTTTCTGCATATTGACGGAAAGTACAACAAGGCCTTCCAAAATTACAGTTCGGCTTTACAACTGTTCATTTTATTGATGATTTGTATTTCGGCATTAAAAACTCTTATCAAACCTAAAGTTGATGAGATGCTGTTAATCAAAGGAGTTGTATTTGCGGCATTCCTTTTCTTCCTGTTATGGGAAACAAGGTCAAGATACCTGTTTGATATGACGCCTCTGTTTATTCTGCTTACGGTTGACGGTATGGATACCGCAAAAGCTTTTCTTGATTCATTCAGAAAACCTAAACAACAAACAGAAAAACAGGCATAATTTAATAAAGTTTTCAAGTGACAGCCGAAACTGTCACTTGTTTTTTGTTATAAAATCAATGTTACAACATTACAAACTTTTTCATTAAAAATCAATATTTTCGTTTGCAATTTATTGTAATGATGCCTAAATTATGCTATTATTATATGTGCAATGATTTGCAAATTTCAAGCTTGAAAGGTAAAAATTATGGATTATGAAAAGCTGAAAAAGAGGGATACCTCGCTGGACATTTTGCGAATAATCGCAGTCTTTACCGTTTTATCGGTTCATTTTTTCCTACACAACGGATTTTACAGCCAGACAATCGAAGGTAAGCCGATGTATGTTGCTGTTGTAATGAGAACCCTGTTTTCCGTTTGTGTTCCCTTGTTCATGTTGCTGACAGGTTATTTGATGAGTAAAAAAGAACTGAGTAAAAAGTACTATTCGGGAATTACGAAAACACTTGTTGTTTTTGTAATCTCAACACTTGCGTGTATGATTTACAAAAACATTGCACAAGGTGATGTTTTTGACCTGAAATCATTCATACTCGGAACGCTTGATTTTACCGGTTCCAACTACTCCTGGTACATTGAAATGTACATAGGGTTGTTTCTGCTTACACCGTTCCTTAATCTTGCTTACGGAAAACTTAAAAGCAAAAAGCAAAAGCAGGTACTCCTTGTAACGGCTGTTTTTCTGACAATCATCCCCTCGTTATTTAATATTTTCAATTTTGGTTCACTTGATTGGTGGACTAATCCGACTTCATCTGATGAGTTTCAGAAACTTGTCCCAAGCTGGTGGCAGGGATTCTACCCCGTTGCATACTACTTTGTGGGTTGTTACATAAGAGAATACGGATTGAAAATGAAAACAAGAACAATGCTTGTACTCTTTGTTTTTTCACTTTTCATATTCAGCACATTCAATTATTTCAGAAGCTACGGCACAACATTCAAATCGGGTACATACATTTATTGGTACGGATTTGAACCGTTTGTTTTATCTGTACTGCTTTTTCTCTTAATTAAGAGAATCAAGACCGATAACTTCCCGAAAGCCGCTAAAATTGCACTTTGGAAAGTTTCTGACCTTGCACTTGGAATTTATCTTATTTCCTTTATTTTTGACAGCATTGTTTACCCCGTACTCTGCGAAAAAGTAATATTAATGCCTGACAGACTTCCGTATTACTTTGTTACGGTTCCGATAGTTTTTGTGCTTTCCGCCGCCGCATCATTTATTATGAATCTTGTTGCAAAACTGCTTATTGACGGTTTTAAATCGCTTGCGAACATAATAAAGGATTTGCGTTCAAAGCCTGACAAAGGAAAGTGGCAGCACATAATTTTTGCTGTGCTTATGGCTTTTGCTATTGGATTTTCACTTTGGAAATGCTATTACGGTTTTGGCGGTAACGACGAATCGTTTTATCTTACAATTCCGCACCGATTAACTCTCGGTGATTCGTTACTCGGTGACGAATGGCACCTCACACAGCTTTCAGGATTTCTACTTTTGCCGTTCGTATGGCTCTACACAATAATTACGCAATCTACTGTCGGAATAATCTTTGCGGCAAGAGTTTTCTATGTAATCTGTCACGCTGTTATTGTGTGCTTTATCTATTCAAGACTTAAAAAGTACGGATATTTCTCAGTATTCGGGTGTGTGCTTTATTTCCTCTTTACACCGTTTGACATTATGGCATTGAGTTATAACACAATGGGACTTGACCTAATTGCGCTCACGGGTGTTTTAATGGCAACAGCCGATTATTCAAAAAAATTACCGCTCATAATCAGCGGACTTGCATTTGCAGGCGCAGTTCTCTGCTGTCCGTACCTTGCGGCAGTTTATGTAATGTATATTATTGCAATAGGAGTTCACTATGTAATTAAGAAAACTGCCCTTAATAAAAATGTGTTCAATTCTGAACTTTTCTCGATTAAGACTTTTCTGTGGTTTACCTTGGGAGCAGGAATACTTGCGGCTATTTTCCTTGTATTTGTAATTTCAAGAGTAAGTATTAATGAGATTTTCTCAAATCTCCCCTATCTTCTTGCCGATCCCGACCATCCGCAAATGGGCTTTATGGCAAAGATGAATTACTACTTTAAAACAATCGTAGAATGTCACACTCATTTTAAATATGTACTTATGGCATACGGTGCCACCGCAATTGTTATGTTGCTTGACAGAAAGAGAAAGCAACACCGTTCGGTTTATCTTATTCTTACAAGTGCAATCGTTATTTTGGCGCTTGTAATGTTTATGCCGACAATGACAAGCGTTTACTTCAATGCGATTATGTTCCCGATGATTTTCATGGGCATCACAGCGTATGTTCTTTCTGAAAATAAGCAAAGAGAACTGTTTGCTTCACTCTTTGTTCTCGGAATTTTTTATTCTGTTGCATTGTGTTTCTCTTCAAATCAGTATTTTTATGTAACTGCAATGGCTTGCACCGCATCAAATATTGCAAGCTTTGTATTCATCGGCAATCTGATTAAGGAAATGAAAGCAAATCCCGATAATCTTGACTACGCTGTTCCGTGTAAATATTTAGCATTCGTGATGACTGCGTTTCTGATTATTCTGCAGGCTTGTTTTCAGATTACCGTCAAGGCAGAACATTGCTTCTGGGACAGTGAACCGAAACAGCTGACACAGACAATTCAGAACGGTCCTGCAAAGGGTATAAAAACAACACCGAATAACGCACAAACCTATGAGCAGATTTATGCCGATATCAGTCAGTATCAGAATCTTGAAAAAGGAAACATACTGTTCCTTACGCAAAAAACATGGACTTATCTTGCGGCGGAGGATTTTCCTTACGGAACACTTTCAGCATATGTTACGGGTGAAAATCAGAACAGTCTTGCAAGACTTCGCTCATATTATTCGGTAAACAGCAAAAAAATTCCGAAATATATCTACATTCCGAAGGACTCAGAGTGGGATAATCTTCAGCAGATTCTTCTTGAGGCACAGCAGAACGGTTACTCTTTGAGCGAAAACGAAGTTTCGTATAAACTTGTAAAATAAATAATATTTTACAGATTTCAGACATAAATATCACGCAGGGATAAAAATTATGATTTCTGCGTGATATTTTTTGTTTTTCAGCACATATTCTTGAAAATGTACAAATAAAAAACTTGTTTTTTTTTGAGAATTATGGTATAGTGAGTTATGATAGGCAAGAAGGGCTTGTCACAGAATTTGGTCGCATTTTTGTGAAAATTTTAAGTTGGGGGCATAATCATGGATATTAAGCAGACTTATAACGAATGGCTTGAAAACGCAGTTGAGGACAAAGACCTTAAGGCAGAGCTTGAAAGTATAAAAAACAACGAAGATGAAATTTATGATCGTTTCTACACAGCTTTAAAATTCGGTACTGCAGGCCTCAGAGGCATTATCGGTGCAGGTACTAACAGAATGAATATTTATGTTGTTCGTCAGGCTACACAGGGACTTGCTAACTATGTACTTAAAAAGTACGGCAATGGTTCTGTTGCAATCTCTCACGACAGCAGAATTAAAGCAGATTTATTTATGAATGAGGCGGCAAGAGTTCTTGCGGCAAACGGCATTAAGGTTTACATCACATCAGAACTTCAGCCTACTCCCGTTCTCTCTTACCTCGTTCGTTACTTTAAATGTCAGGCAGGTATTATGGTTACAGCCAGCCACAACCCTGCAGCATACAACGGCTATAAGGCATACGGCGAGGACGGTTGCCAGATGACTGATGTTGCCGCAAACACTGTATATGACGAGATTTCAAAGCTTGATATGTTCAAGGATGTTAAAATTACCGATTTTGACGAGGCAGTTAAGAGCGGTATGATTGAATATGTTGACGAGAGCGTTTATGACACATATCTTGAAAAAGTTATGGAACAGCAGGTTAACCCCGGCGTTTGCAAGGGCGCAGACCTTAAAGTTGTTTATACACCGCTTAACGGTACAGGCAATAAGCTTGTAAGAAAGGTTCTCGGCAAGATTGGTGTTAATGATGTAGTTGTTGTCCCCGAGCAGGAACTTCCTGACGGCAACTTTACAACATGTCCTTATCCGAACCCTGAGATCAAAGAGGCACTTGCAAAAGGTCTTGAGCTTTGTGAAAAAGAACAGCCTGACCTTCTCCTTGCAACCGATCCTGACGCTGACCGTGTAGGTATTGCCGTTAAGGATTATGACGGCAGTTACAGACTCATTTCAGGTAACGAGGACGGTGTAATGCTCACCAATTACATTCTCTCTTGTAAAAAGGCAAGCGGTAAGCTTCCTGAAAAGCCTGTTGTAGTAAAAACTATAGTTACCACAAAACTCATCAACAAGCTTTGCGAAAAATACGGCTGTGAACTCAAGAATGTTCTTACAGGCTTTAAGTATATCGGAGAAGTTATTCTCAACCTCGAGAAAAAGCATGAAGAAAACAGATATCTCTTTGGTTTTGAGGAAAGCTACGGCTATCTTTCAGGCACATATGTAAGAGATAAGGATGCTGTTGTTGCATCAATGCTCGTTTGTGAAATGGCAGCTTACTATAAGAAACAGGGCAAGTCACTTGCTGAGGTTATAGACGGTCTTTACGAAGAATTTGGTTACTACCTCAATCAGACATACTCATTCGAGTTTGACGGTGCCGCCGGTATGCAAAAGATGTCTGATATTATGACAGCTGTAAGAGATAACACACCAAAGAGCATTGCAGGCTACGATGTTGTTAAGGTTTCCGACTATTTTCTCAGGAAAGAAACAGATGTTGCAACAGGCAGCGTTACCGACATTGACCTTCCTAAGTCAAATGTTATTGCTCTTCATCTTGCGGATGACAACGCTGTTATTATCCGTCCAAGCGGAACTGAGCCAAAGATTAAGCTCTATATTACTTCAGTCGGTAAGGATAAAGATAATGCTGCAGAAATCTGTGAAAAGCTTATTGTTGCAAGCAAAGAGATTCTCGGCGTTGAGTAATTGGAATCGACATATAATAGTTGCACCTAAATTTAAGGGGACAGATTTTTCTGTCCCCTGTTTTTATGTGTATTTTATCAAAAACGCAACTCCCCTATTTCTCGTAATAATAAATTGTATAACACGCAAAACAGAGGTGACTGCTGTTGCAGTCACCTCCGTAATCGGTTGATTTATAAATAGCAATTTTTAAAGGGGTATGTTGTTATTTTAAATTAAATAATATGCCCTTTGGACTCATCTCCAATATCGGATATTATGCCCTCAACAATAATAACTTTGTATTACATTGGACTTATCTCCGTTCTTAAATTTGAATATATAAGTCTTTTGACCGTTAAAATTCATAATATCAATCAGTACAAAGATTGCTTGAAAGCTTATCAACTTTTCCTCTGAATCAATTGTACCTGTCCTTAAACTAAGTCTTTGGAATTTTGGACTGTCAGCCTATATAGTCATCGGAATTAACTCCTTTTACTTTAGCTTCGACTAACTGTGTTTATACATCAGAGTATGTATACTACAACCAAACTATAAGACCTAAATTCTCATTGGAATAATCTCCTGTTGTTTGCAGATTTCTATGTCATCCTGACATTTTCTTTACTGCTAATCAATGCTTTATTTACGACTTATATTAACTTTTCGTCAAATCAATATCAGTAACCGTATACCGTCAATTCCCGTTAATGGATTTTATTTTTGACTTTGTATCGGTTTAAAATCTCAAGCATACATCGGAATATCTCCAATCTTGTCGCATAAGCGAGATTTAATTTAAGTTCTTATCTCATCGGAATTATCTCCTTTTACTTTAGCTTCGACTAACTGTGTTTATACATCTGAGTATGTACACTACAATCAAACTATAAGACCTAAATTCTCATTGGAATAATCTCCTGTTGTTTGCAGATTTCTATGTCATCCTGACATTTTCTTTACTGCTAATCAATGCTTTATTTACGACTTATATTAACTTTTCGTCAAATCAATATCAGTAACCGTATACCGTCAATTCCCGTTAATGGATTTTATTTTTGACTTTGTATCGGTTTAAAATCTCAAGCATACATCGGAATATCTCCAATCCTGTCGCATAAGCGAGAATTAATTCAAGTTCTTATCTCATCGGAATTATCTCCTGACACTTTAGTTTACCTTGAATTTTAGAAATCAGATTGAAATTTACGGTTTCACTCTGTATTATAAGTTTCCAAATTTACATTCCGTTTGAACTGCTTATTAAATTCAGCCTCTTACATTCTTTAAATTCAGACTACTCTGTGTGCTGTTGTATAAGCTGCTCATCCATTGGTTTTAGTATTAATTTCCATTGGACTTATCTCCGTTTCGGACTTATTTTGCTTAAATAACGATTAAGCTTCCATTGGACTAACCACCAATTTTTAGATTTCAATATATATTAAGTTATAATTAAAATTCCGTTCTCCCGAGTATTAAATTCGATAACCTTTAATGCTTAATTGGACGAATTTCAATCATAAGATGTAGATTGCTAAAGACGAATTCGGAATGCTCTTGCGATTAAAAATTAATAAATATGTTTTTATAACATCAAAATAATCAGCTGTTCCGACAAAACAAATAAGAATTAGAAGATCATCTCTTAGAATACACGGGCTGTAGAGTTAGGTGGTAAGCTCCGCATATAATCTCTGATTTGTTTGAAGTAAGGTTTTCTTGCTTTCATTTTTAAAACCTCCTTAAGTTCTTTTCTTTGTCTATATTATACAGTTAGTTGTCCACATTGTCAACACTTTTATTAAAAATATTTATAATTTTATTTTTAGAAAATCTATTGAAGTAAAATTTACATTGTGTTATAATAAAAATGTTGGGGTGTTTATCAGTCGGCAACTTTTTTTAGTGCCGACTTTTTTCTTTTTTATATACTTCAAAATGCCTAAAATATTGATTATAACTAAACTTTAGTGTATTATTATGATGTCATAAAGTATTAAAGAGGTCATAATTGTGAACGATAAATTGCATATCAGAACGGCACAAATAAGCGACGCCGAAGAATTGCTCGCCATATACAAACCATATATTGAAAACACGGCAATCACATTTGAATACAATGTTCCAACCGTTGAAGAATTTGCAAATCGCATAAAAACTACGCTCAAAAAGTACCCTTATATTGTAGCCGAACTCAACGGAAAAATTGTCGGCTATGCGTATGCCGGAGTTTTCAAAGGCAGAAAAGCGTATGATTGGTCAGTTGAAACAAGTATTTATATCCGCCTTGAGAATCACGGAAACGGAATCGGCAGAAAACTCTACGAAAAGCTCGAAGAAATTCTCGCAAAACAGGGTGTGACAAATGCAAATGCCTGTATTGCGTACACTGAACATGAGGATAAACATCTGCATAACGACAGTGTTTGCTTTCACAAAAAACTCGGTTATAAAACTGTCGGTATTTTTCATAAATGTGCATACAAATTTGATAAGTGGTACGATATGATATGGATGGAAAAATTTATTGCCGAACACAATGCTAATCCAAATGATATTATCCCCTACCCTATGCTGAATTGTTAACAGAGCCATAAGATATAAGTATCCCCGAAAAGTTCTATAAAAACTTTTCGGGGATTGAATTTGTCAATAAAAATGGGTACTGTCTTAATATTGCTTACAATTACTATAAGCTGAAATTTTTAATAATATCCCACTTAATAATGCAATTTAGAATTATTTTTCAAGCTTTGCAAAACTGTCATTGCAGACATATCCTGCATATTCTCCGAGATCAATTTGCTTGATATCGTGACTTACATGTCTTTCGCTTACAGGAATCATTTCCATATAGTCCCCGTAAAGATACTTCAGGTACTTATCATATTCTTTAGGAATAGGCAGTTTTGCATTTTCAAAATCAACCCATATCGCCTCATCAAGCCATTCGGCAGGAAAAGCTCCTCTTGAAACATTTCTTCCCATACTGTCAAACAGATATTTCGGATTTTTCATATTCTTATGAAGTGAAATAAGTTTGTTTTGAACCTTTTGCAAAAATCCAAGCGGAAAAATCTTTCTCAGAATATTCGCACACAAAGAAGAAAATCTGCTGTTTGCATTCACCGAAGTGCCTCTCCACTTATCAAGCACCAGCCATCTTGAACTTGCAGTTGCTTTCATATGAATTTTTCGTAAGAAAGCATTGTTTGAAGTATAATCCTGTGCAAGCACATCAAGAAAAATTCCGTTATGAATATTGGGAAATCTTGATGTAAACTCAGTAGAAAGCAGAGTATCGTTTATTCGCAGTTTTGTAAAAGGAAAATGGCTGTCTTTTTCATTATTTTGAGTCTGTGCAAAAAGATAATTCGGGAGTTCACTCGGCAATACCGAAAGAAACCTGTCGTAATCTTTTCTAAGCATCATAACATCTGCATCATCGTCCCACGGAATAAAGCCTTTATGCCTTACTGCACCCAAAAGACTTCCCCCGCCCAAGAAATACTTTATGTTATGCTTTTTGCAAATTCTGTCAACCTCAAGTAAAAAGCCCAGAAGTATCTGTTGAATATCATTAAGCTTGCCGTCATATGAATCGGAAAACATAAATATACTGTCATCATCCATTACCTCGTGTCCCGAAATAAGGAGTGCGTCCTTGTAGTTGACCATTGATAACCAACCAAGCTTTTTAAGTCTTGTGCAGTCAATGGCACAGCCGTCCGTAGAATCACCTGCAGAAGTTATGTTAACCTCACACTCATCAAAAGCATCCGAAAGCGTAAGTGAAAATTCTGCCGAATTTACGGTTGAACTATCTGAGCAAGCGTTATACACCTGATTGTTCTCACCGTTACAAAGAACAAACAGAACAGCAGAAATCAAGTCATTAATACTTATATAAGACACTTTAGGTGATTTGTTCTTAACATTCAAAGATTTTCCGTGAACAGCCGATTCCAGCATATTCCTTACAAAATCGGAACTTGAATTTGCAGATATAATCTTGCCGCTTCTAACTGCTTTGATTGAAAAATCATACATATGAGATGCAGAAAAATAAAGATTCTCAACAGACTGAATCAGCATTGCTTTTAATGAATCCGAATTAAAAGCGGAATGTGTTTTTTCTTTTTCGGAAATAACAAAATCTTTTCCGAGTGTTCCGTAAATTGAGGCGTCTGACACAAGAACAGTTTCTTTTATCTTTAACGCATTGACAGCCGAGATAATATTATTTGCCCTGTTAATATGATTTTTAAATACATCAACACCTTCAACTCTATCAGAAAGCAAAAATCCCGTTTCAATGAGTATATCTCCGCATTTATTAACCGAATGAAGTGAAGAATACTTTACGATGGAAAAATCTGATGAATTGATATAATCGAATCTCCTGTCGTAGCTTTCGTTATCCTCTACAAGCAAAAATACAGCTATGCCTGCTTGTTTTTTTAAGTTAACCATGCGAAGCGATGATACAAGAGAAAAGGCGAGTTCTCCGCCTCCTGCTATAAAAACAGATTTTCCGAATAATTTACGGATGTTCAAATTTTTATAACGCAAAGCTACAAGTGCTCTGTCCTGTTCAAATTGGTTAAGTAACAACTCAGACATAACTGTATTCCTAATTTCTGTTATTAATTTTCTTCAAGAATTCCGACTGCTCTTCTTATTCCTTCTTTAAGGTCAACAAGAGGCTTCCATCCAAGGCTGCAGAGTCTTGAACTGTCAAGAATTTCGGGAGTTTTTGCAAGAGCGGAAGTATCAACCTCAGGCTCCTTTTCATCTTCGGGATTGGCAAAAGCCAAAGTCATATTTCTCTCAGGGAAAACCTCACAAGCTGTCTTTGCAAAATTTCTTATTGTTGTATCTGATTTTTCATAAGAAATGTTATACGGTGTAACATTTTCACCGTTAAGCATAATGTATATGAGAGCAGAAACCGTGTCTGTCACATAGCAGAATGAACGGTTAGCCGCACCGTTGCTTTTGAGAAGAATATTTTCGTGACGAACAACATTTGCAATAAACTGCGCCCAGACACGATCATCCGTAAGACTGCTGGCACCGTAAATATAGCTCGGTCTTGCAATCTTCACATTGAGTCCAAACTGTTTGCAATAGCTTGCGGCAAGAGTTTCAGACGCTCTCTTACCCACTGCATAACAATTTTTATAGGAAGTAAAATCAATATAACCGATATCATCTTCGGAAATACTGTTTTTACCGTTGTGCAAAGCACCGTACACTTTAAGGCTTGAAACAACAAGTACAGACTCACTTTTGCTTTCAAGAGCAAAATCAAGAATGTTTGATGTACCGCTGAGATTTGCGTTAATAGTGCCTACAGGATCGGTTTCAAATTGAATATTACTTGCCTGACTTGCGGCATGAATAATAAAATCCGCTCTCTCACATTCAATCTTATTTGTAACATCGGCCACAACAAGCTCAATGTCATCTCTTTCAAGAAGAACGCCAAACTTTTTCTCGGCTCTCTCTCTGTTTCTTACAAACGCAAGGAGCCTGATGTTATTGTTATAAAAGTCATTTCTTGCGAGAAATGTGAGGACAAGATAATAACCGATAAATCCTCCTGCACCGGTTATAAGAACGGTTTTACCGTTAAATCTGTTCCAATCAACATTTGTATTTGTAATTTCTTTAATATCGGAAAAAACCGTCTTTTTTATATTACTTTGAACATTATAATCCATATTTAAGTTCTTCCTTTGCAAACTGCTTGTAGTTTTCATAATAGAACTGTGATCGCAATGTTGTGAGATCCTCAGGTGTTGTTACCTTAATGTTGAATCTCTCGCCAAGGAAAAGATGAACCTTTTCGCCTAGCTCAATAAAAAGTTCACTTGAGGAAACAGGGTTTGTAATACCTCTCTTGTAAGCTTCTTCGTGAGCCCAAAGAATTCTTTCCATTGTATATCCCTGCGGAGCCTGTGTAATGTACATTGTACTTCTCTGGTAACTCTTGCCGCAGGTTTCTCCGTCCTCACTGTAAAGAAGTGAATCAATACTCGGGGTAACAGGAACGGCTGTTTTGTACTTTTTTGTATCCTTAATACAGTTAGTGATGAGTTCTTCGCTGAGCATAGGACGAACACCGTCACAGATGAGGATGATATCCTCAGGATCTTTTGAAAATTCAGCAGTAGCCATTACGCCGTTATGAATAGAATCAAAACCGTTAGCACCGCCCGGAACAACAGCCTTTACCTTTGGAACATTGAATGCCTCAATAAGCTCATTAAGGTAGCCGATCCAGTCAGCCTTACAGGCAACAACAATCGCATCAACCTTAGGATGACGGGCAAAATGCTCCATTGTGTGAATAATAATCGGCTTTCCGCCAACCTCAAGAAACTGTTTAGGCATATCGGAATACTTCATTCTTGCACCGATACCGCCTGCAAATAACATAGCTGTAACCATAGTAAGACAATCCTTTCAAAACACAAATCAGACTTCACTTTACAAAATGCAGTCAAATTTATTTTTTTAACAGCAGAATTACGCAGTAAAAAACGCATCTGCACTTTGATATAACTATTAATATGATACCACATTAATGCATTTTTTGTCAACAAAAATACTTTGTACGAATGTTTTAATCGACTTTACCGGTTTACGGTGAATTTCTTATACCATATTTTCAAAATGCTTTTTATTTAGGCACATCATTTTGACGCACAATTTAATATTTTTCATACCTTATAAAATTAATGCGGGAAAATGCGGGAATGAGTAAAATTGTTTTATTCTTTATTTCTATTTTTCTTTTAAGTATATATAAATACAGAAAATTTTGATAAAATAGAAAAAATTGCAGAAAGCTGTGTTATTTATGTTTGACAAAAATTTGATTGATTTATCGGTTATGTCTACCGAGCAGATTGACAAAATTATCCGAAAAGCTAAAAAGATTATGCAGAGTCCCGCCGACTATCGACACGCCTGTGACGGCAAGATTCTTGCTACTTTATTTTATGAACCGAGTACAAGAACACAGATGTCATTCCAGACGGCTATGCTTAAACTCGGCGGAAGAACAATCGGTTTTGACAATCCGATGAATTCATCCGTTTCAAAGGGCGAAAGCCTTAAAGATACAATTACAATTGTCGGCGAATATGCCGATATTATCGCAATGCGTCATCCTGTTGAGGGTACTGCCGCTGCGGCATCTCTCTATGCAGGTGTTCCCGTTATCAACTGCGGTGACGGCGGTCACCTTCATCCAACTCAGACGCTTGCCGACATTATCACTCTCAGCTGTGAAAAAGGCAGACTTGATAACCTCAGAGTAGGTGTATGCGGTGACCTTCTCAACGGCAGAACAGTTCATTCGCTTATCAAGACACTTGCAAAATATCCGAACAACAGCTTTGTACTTATCTCAACAAAGGAACTCAGCGTTCCGCTTTATGTTATTGACATTCTTGAAAAGAACGGCTGTAAGTATGAAATTTCTCATAGCCTTGCAGATGCAATCACAGACCTTGATGTTCTGTATATGACAAGAATTCAGCGTGAAAGATTTGCAAGCGAAGAAGATTATCAGGCACAGAAAAATGTTTTTGTTCTCGACAAAGAAAAACTTGACAAGGCAAAAGAAGATATGATAATTCTTCACCCATTGCCGAGAGTAAACGAAATTACAGTTGATATTGATGATGACCCGAGAGCGTTGTATTTCAAACAGGCTCAGTACGGTATGTACGGCAGAATGGCACTTATTCTTCTGCTTTTGCAGGATGATGAGTTCTTTGTTGAAAACAGACCGTTTGTTGTATCGAATCATCACTGCAACAATCCGAAATGTATCACACAGCAGGAGCCATATCTTCCGAACCTCAGCTACGAAAAGCTTGGTATGGTAATGTGCGGTTACTGCGACAAGAGAATAGACTGAGGTGTATTAAATGAGTGAACATAAGAAAAAGAAAAATCCGGCGGCTACTATGATGATGACCTCTCTCGCCTATATCGTACTCGGCATTGTGACGGTTGTCTTTCCGCAAAAGGTGCTTGATGTTTTGTGCTATGCACTCGGCGGTGCAATGACTGTTTACGGACTGTTCAACATAATTTCTTTCTTTGTTGACAGAGAAGGCGGAATGTACTTTGAACTTGTAATAGGCGTTATTTCAACCGGATTCGGTATATTTGCTTTGTTTTCACCCACTTCAATTGCGGCAATAATCAATATTCCGATTGGCATTATCATTATTGTTGACAGCATTATGGATATGAAACATTCGCTCACGCTGAGATCGCTCGGTATGAGAAAATGGTGGATTCCGTTTATTATAGCAATTGTAATGATTATTTTCAGTCTTACAACAATTTTCTTTACAAACATTTTTGGTGCATTGCTTATGATTGCACTCGGAATTGCGCTTATTTATGAAGGTGTTTCGGGATTTTCACTTATTATTCTGCTCAGCCGTTATCACAAAGAATACGACCGCAATCAAAGAATGATTGATGCAGAAGCAACCGATATAAACTGAATATGATTAAACCGTCCGCAGATTTTACGGACGGTTTTCTTTTTATACGGTAATGTATGCGCCAAGGTGGATACTGCAAAGAATGCATTCTTTGACGGTAAGTTCTTCGGACTGCTCCATTGCCGATTTGTACAAATCAAGTTGCTTCTTGTAAAGTCCTGCAAGTTTTGTTATATCTTTTACCCTGTCGGTTTTGTAATCGACAATAACAAGCTTTCCGTCCTCAACAAACGCAAGATCAACCGCACCCTGAATTATTACTGTTGCATCGGTTTTTACATCTTTATATTCATCGAATACTTCCGACGGTTTAAGCCTTGCGGTAAATCGTTTTTCACGCATTACAAGCTGTGATGCAATTATACGGTCAATTAGTTTGGTTGACAGAAATTCATTAAGTGTTTTTCTGTCAATCATATCAACTTGTTCCTGTGTAAGTTTTCCGTCATTTAAAAGACGGTCAATTTCAGTATCAAGACTTGCTCTTGCCTGTTCAAAATTGCAGTATTGCAAAAACTTGTGGTGAGCAGTACCTCTTGCAACAGGAGCGGAATTTTGTTCAGCAATAAATAACGGCTTTGAAAGAATCTTTTCAAAATAATCACCGTTCTGACTGTGTGCAATATCGGACGCACTGACCTTTTGGGGGAGTGAAAGAATATCCCTGTTTCTGTATTTGAAATCAAGATTCTTTTTCAAAAGTTTTGCATAATCAAAAGTATCATCGGATACATCGGCAACCTGTAACAGATTTGTTGAAGTAATATCGTCCTCAAAGACATTATCCTTATCAATCATTTTTTCATCAACGATAATCTGCAATTTCCAATCTGATTCTCCGTTGTGCGGAATTACCTTTGAACCCGGCATAATATCGTTACGCAGATTATTGAGTGACGGGTGAACTAATGCACAAAGACAGAGCCAGTCGCAATAGCTTTGACAGCTTGTGACAGTATAGGGTTCAATTACACTTTCGGACACAAGCTTTGAATACAGCCTTTCAAGATAATCACTGCACTTCTTTACTGCACCAACACAGATAAGCTTTTCCTTTGCTCTTGTGAGTGCAACATAAAGCACACGCATTTCCTCGGCAATAAGGTTTTCTTCAATTTTAAGCCCTGTTGCAAGGCGTGGGAATGTGTTGTAAACAACACCATTGCTCTGAGTCTTGATGCCGAGTCCTGCCTTGCTGTCGAGAAGAATATCGTTTCTAAGGTCGGTTTTATTGAATTGGTGGGTTATGTCGGCAATAAAGCAAACCGGAAATTCAAGTCCCTTTGACGCATGGATACTGAGAACTCTCACGGCATTTGCAGAGTCGCCCTCATTTTGTGATGATGCGTCAAGGTTTGTCTTATTGGCAATAAGCTTGTCGGTATATGAAATAAAATCAGAAAGCGTTTTATAGCCGTTGCTCTCAAAACTTCTTGCATATTCACGCAACAGCTCCAGGTTTTTAAGTGCCGAATCATTACCGCTGACTGCAAGCGAAATAGACATAAATCCTGTCATTTCACACGCTTTTGAAATGAGAGCGTCAACGGAATTTGTACAGGCACAATCACGCAGAATTTTAAGTTCAAAAACAAATTTCCTTGCCTTATCGTTTGTTTTTGCATATTCACAGACAGAAGAGTAAAGCGAAGATTTTCTGCTTTCACAACGCATTTCGGCAAGCTCGTCGGGAGTGAACGCATACATAGGACTGCACAAAACCGACAAAAGCGGAATATCAATCCCCGGGTTGTCAATTACGCGCAGAAGGTTGAGCATAATTTTGATTTCAACTGCATCAAAAAAACTTGACTTATTCTCGCTGTAGGCAGGAATACCGCTGTTGTTCAGAGTGTTGACATAAGTTGCGGCCTTTCCGCTTGGACTGCGAAGAATTATTGCAAAGTCACCGTAACGGGCTTCACGCATTACATCTCCGTCCTTAACTCTAAAGCCCGAATTAATCATATCGTGAATTTTATCAGCTATGTACTTTGCCTCAATTTCTTCTTTTTCAAGGTCTGAGTTTTCGGATTCAATCAATGAAATTTCAAAATTGCAATCATCAGACTTTGGAAACTCAGCACCGTTTACCAGCCTTTCATCGGAATTATATTCCATTTTTGCGGATTCCTTGGTCATAATTCTTTCAAAAATAAAATTGACCGCATCACACACCTCAAAACGACTGCGGAAATTTCTGTCGAGAATTATAGTTGCAGGATATTCGGGATTTTCTTCATTGAATCGTTTATATTCATTTTTGCGTTCAATAAAAATTTCGGGCTTTGCCTGACGAAATCCGTAGATACTCTGCTTTACATCGCCAACCACAAAAAGATTGCTTTCATCATTGCTTACCGACTTGAAGATAAGGTCTTGAACATCATTTACATCTTGAAATTCGTCAACCATAACAGCATCAAATCTGTTTGAAATCTCCTGAGCCTGAACGGTTTTGGTATAGCCGTTATCATCATCGGGCTTTGCAAGAAGTTTTACAGTAAGCGATTCAATATCGGCAAACGATAGAATATTTTTCTTCGCTTTGAGTTTGGAAAGCTTTTTGTCATATGCACGAACAAGTGTAAACAAGGTAGATATGGACCTATGAAGCTGCGACAATTCAAGCCTTGCATCTTCCTCACTCCAAAAAAACAATGATTGGATTTTCTTCACCGTTTCTTTGACCTCATCTCTGTTGGATGAAACAAAAATTTTAATCGGATTATCCTTGTATCCTTTCGGACTTTTCATTCTTCCTGTTTCAAAAGAAAATATTGCCTGTCTGATTTCATCCCATGATGAAGAAACAAATTTCGATTGAACAAGGGTAAAATATGCCAAATCACCGACAAGCAGGGGTTCGACTGCATCTTGAAGTTTTTCGTCATCTTTTAATCGAAGAATAGAATTTTCAGTCAGATTGATTCCGTGAAGCACGGCACTCAGAGCATAGTCGATTATAATTTTGCCCCACACAGTTTTTTCAATATCGGTTTCAGAATAGTTTTCGAGCATATCATCAAGCCATTTATCGGGGAACGGCTGAGTTGTAAGAAACTCGGATATTTTAAGGACTGTTTCACGCAGTTTTTGATCGCCCTGTTTTCCTTTAAAAAGATCAAGCAAAGAATAAAAGCAGTCAACTTCGCTGTCATAAAAGCTTTCAAATGTATTATCGAGTGCCTCTTGTCTGAGAATTTCAAGTTCACCCTCATCGGCAATACGAAAATCTCTTGCAACATTGAGCGTATGAAAATATTCACGGACAATATCTCCGCAAAAGCTGTCTATTGTAGAAATATTTGCACTGTACAAAAGCTGTCGCTGTGCAAGCAAATGAGCGTTATACGGATCATCTTCAAGAAGTTTGTTGACTGCCGCCTGTATTCTTTCACGCATTTCGGCAGCCGCCGCTCTTGTGAATGTTACGATAAGAAGGCGGTCAACATCAAGGGGATTTTTCTCCCGTGTAATAAGCTTTATTACACGCTCGACAAGCACGGCAGTTTTGCCCGAACCGGCGGCAGCCGATACAAGCACCGAACCGTCTGTTGCATAGATCGCATTTTTCTGTTGCGGAGTCCATTTTCTTGACATTACTCTTCCTCCTTTCCGTTAATTTCGTTTGTAATTTCTTCGATAACGGTCTTGTTATCGACAGAAAAACAAGTTATCGGGTTACTCTGTCTGTAGGCACATACGCTGTCGTAAGGGCAGTATTCGCATGAATCGTGACCGCCTTTGAGCGGTTTCGCCTCAATGTTGCCGTTATAGATATTCTTGCCCATTTCAGCGATGAGCATATCAACCTTTTTAAAGATTTTACCGAATTCTGCAAGTGTTGCAAGGCTTGTTGAAGAAACAGGTTCGCCCGCTTTAATTTTTACAGGAATGTATGTTGCGACGTCTGTCTTATCCATTCCGTGAATTATTTCTGTATCTTTGAGCAAAAGTCCGTTCATCTTGAGCTCTTTATTAAGTTCATCGGGTAGCTTGTCAATTGATTTCAGACTGTCTGACGAAATATACGGAACGGTTGCAGGCATATACAAAATCCCGGCAGGTACAATTTCTCCGTATTTGTCACCGCCAGAAGCCTCGATTGAATGGAGATACAAAAGCATCTGAAGATTGATTCCGTAGAGAATATCGGAAAGCTTAAACTGTTTTTTGCCTGTTTTATAATCAATAATACGCAAATATGTTATATCGGCTCTCTGCATAATATCTACTCTGTCAACACTTCCGCAGACTGCAATTTTGTGACCGTCGGGCAGCACGATTGTATATGACGGAATATCCTCGCCAATTTTAAGTTCACAATCGGCAACAAAAAATTCACTCTGGGAAAGCTCCTCCATAATATGTTTCATCAGATACATCACATTATCAAGAATTGTCTTTAAGCGGTATGTGAATGAATTTGACTCAAGCTGTTCTTCGCCGAAATATTTAACTGCATATTCCGCAAGATATGCGCAGACAATTTTTTGAAATTTATCTTCTTCAAGCGATAAATACTCTTCCTTAGTATATTCGCCGAAAAAGCGTTCAAGTATATAATGAACAATCGTTCCGTACTGCATGGAGTTGATTTCTGCTCTTTGTCTTTCCCGAACATTCAAGCCGTAATTACAAAAATAGGAAAATCTGCAGAGATTGAATTTTTCAAGCTGTGACGCTGAAATATTGAGATTTTTACCAAAAAGATTTTCGGCATTTTTCTTGTCAAATATCTTAAAGGGAACTTTGTCCTTTGCATTTATGAGCGAATCAAGCTTTGCAGAATATTCGGGATTTTGTGCAAAAATTTCAAGCAATGATTCGGGCACTTTTTTGCCTTTTCCGATCATATCGGCAACTGTATCAAAAGCAGGACGGAGTGCGTACATACTTTCTTTTTTGCCATCAAAATCAAATTTGTCATATGCAATGATATTTTTAAATACCTTTTTACATTGCAAAACAATTTCGGACGGCTGATAGGTTGTTCCCGTTATGTCCGATGAATAAAATGATACGGAAAGAAACTCACTTGCAGAGGTCATACAGGAATATGCCATAAAGGTTTCAAGATTATTAAGTGCCGCAAAATCATCGCCGAGTTCAATTTCGTTCATTGCAAGCATCTTTAACTCAAACGGTGAGAATATGCCTGATGTATGCGGTATTGCCGGGAAAATTCCGTCAACACAGCCAATGAGAAATGACGCTTTCTGCTTAGAAATTCGTACCCTTTGAGCGGTTGTTATCGTTACGCAATCTATTGTTCTCGGAATATCGGACAATTGCATTGCGTAAATCTGTAAGCTCAAAAGCTCGTAATAACGCTTTACAGTCATTGCTTTTGTACCGATTACAGCGGCGGTTTTGTCAAGAACAGCCATAAACATATTCCAAACTCTTATCTGCTCCGCACCCACCGATTTATCGTACGAGCGTTCAAATTCCGCATACATTCTGCGTAACGCATCGGGAACTTTAAGTTCTTCAAGAAGGGCATAGAACAGCTTTGAAATTTCAAGTCCGTTTTTATCCTTTGCATTTTCTTTGAAAAGGAGTAACGGTTCAATAACTGATTCACGCAGATTTTCAACCTTTGCAAGAACCTCTCTGTCATAATCCGAAAACCTGTCAGAATAGCCTTTTGGGTTCTGAACAAATTTATTTTTAAAAGCCGAGCCTGAAACATTCCATACAAAGAGGTAGTTTTCAAAAAGGCTTATTTCTTCAACAGAAAATTCAGTTAAACCCGATTTCAAAAGTGCAAGCACATCTTCTCTGTCAAAATCGTAAATAAGGCATCTGAAAATTGAGTTTACAAACCTTATTACGGGTTTTACATCAATATCTGCGTGTTCATCGCTGAAATACGGGATTTCGTATTTTTCAAGAATTTCGGACAAAATACCTCTGTACGGTTCTGTATCGTGACAAATTACGGAAATGTCGGAGTAGAGATAACCTTTTTCTATAACAAGGTGCTTGATTTTACCGGCAACATATTCGCACTCGTCATACATATCAACGGCATTGTAAACGCAGATGTTTTTGGGAACAATTTCAATCGGTTCAATGTGCGGTCTGAAAATATTCTGTTCAAGCAAAGCAAGGTTATCGTTTTTAAAGCGGTGCAAATCGGTAAGCTTTATCGGAGCTTTAATATCAACTCCGTCACGCTTTGCATATTCCTTGAGAATTTTATATGTCTGTTGTGAGGTTGCAAAAACTTCCTCAGAACCGTCTGTAAGGGGATCAAGAGTAAGGGTAAAATATGTAGCGGTACAGTCACGAATAAGGCTTCGTACCACCTTGAGCTGTTGCATTGTAAAGCCTGAAAATCCATCAAAGATTATCGTATAATTCCTGAGAACATTATTCTTTAAGAGAATATCATTAAGCCTTGTCAAATCATCCATAGGATCAATATAGCTTTGGCTGACAAGAGCGTCGAATGTATCGCTTATGAGGGCGGTTTCGTTGAGTTTTGTCTTTAAGGTTTCATCGTCAACAAGCATTGACGCACTTCTGAGTTCATCGCTTGTAACCGAACTTTTCTTCAAATCGGAAACAGTCTGCAGCATAACATCAACAAGGCTTTTGTTGCCCTTTGATGAAAGCAGACGGAGTTTTTCGGTAAGTTCTTCAAGCGCAAGGCTCATTACAACGGCTCTTGTACCCTCGTCAATAACATTATCGGCTGAATTTCCCGTCAACTCAAAAACATATTTGCAAAGTCTTGAAAAACCGAATACAAGAACTTTCTCGGCTTTTTTTGCACCGAACACATCAAGCAAAGTCTTTTCACATTCAAATGTGCTCTGGTCAGGCACAATCAGCATTACGGGAAGATTGCTGTCGGCAAGTTCTCCTGCAATCTTCAAAGTCTCGGTACTTTTGCCGCTGCCGCTTTTTCCGAGAATAAATCTCAACATTTCATCACTTCCATAAATTTAATTTACAACAAAGTAATTTTATTTTAAATATCTGTACAAATAATAACATATCCTGTGGGTTATTTAAAGAACTTTGCAGTTGTTAAACAAAAATTTTCTGAAAAAGTTCTACTATGAAAAATTTATATTCCACCTTATCATCAGTTACTAAGCTGTATTCATCATCCGAAAGAACATCTTTTGCCCTGTCTTTTCCCTCGTCTGCCGTTGAAATGCAGATTGACGGGTACATTACGCACCACCAATTATGACCTTTTGCATTGCCGATTGTTATGCGAAGTGCGTCGTACATTCCGGCAGGCAGAGTATAGCTTTCGTAATGGCGGGTATCAAAGTGCATATTAACAATTTCAGCTTTTACAGGATAGTTATAGCCGTTTTTGTACACCTCATTTTGTGCAATTTCTTCTATAGTTTCAAGGTTTGCTTTTACAAATTCTTCGGCATCCGACTTTGAATTTGCCGTATCAAAAAGAATTTTTGTCCTTTCAAGAACCTTGTCACGCACCTTGAGTTTCAGGGTCTGATCTTCTTCCGTGTCTGAATTTGCAAGTATGTGAAAACGAAAAACATTGTTAGGGATTTCAGCACACACCGCCTGAAACGGAATTACCGAATAGAGTGTTGTAAGTACGAATGCAATTATTGCTGATTTGATTAAAAGTATTGATTTATTTGTTTTCATAAAAATAACCTGTCCTCTCTTGAAATAAGTATGGACAGGTTATTGTAATTTTAATCAGAATTATTAAATTTTATCAAAGCACCTTGCAACCGTCTGAAACGGGCTTGCAGAGAAAAACTTCTTTGTAGCTTTCACAAAGCTTGTCATAGCACTTCTTGGCTCTGCGTGATGAAGTGAACACACCGAACACGGCTGAACCCGAACCGCTCATACCTGCTCCCCTTGCCTTTGACTTGAGCATAATACCCTTGATTTCATTAACTTCCGGAATTTGCAGAGCAAGTTCAAAGTCATTGAAGATTGTTGTTGAAATCATAAACATATCTCTGCTGAACAGTGCCTTTACCATTTCATCGGTATAGCAGGCGTGAGGATTGAGTGCGTCAACCTTTTTGTATGCATCGGCAGTAGACACGCTGACTGTGTCGGGTTTGCAGATTACAATGCTGTCACAACGAAAAGAGGCAACTTTTTTGATTGCAGTGCCTATTCCCGTGCAAAGCTTTGTTCCGCCCTCAAGGCAGAAAGGCACATCCGCACCGACTTTTTCACCGATTTCTCTCATCTCTGCCGGCTTGAGCATTGTTCCAAACATATTGTTCAAGCCTAAAATAACAGCCGCACCGTCACTGCTTCCGCCGGCAAGACCTGCCTGTGTGGGAATTTTCTTGTCAATGTCGATATGAATGCCCTTAACATCCGTTTTGCAATAATCAAAGAACTTGTAAGCCGCCTTTGCACAAATGTTTGAATCGTCGCACGGCACGCCCTCACAGTTACATGAAATTGTCACCGTGGCGCTTTCATTGTCTGTGATTGTGATTGTATCATACAAATCAACGGCCTGCATAACAGTTGAAATATTGTGATAACCGTCTGCTCTCTTTGAAAGAACATCGAGAGAAAGATTTATTTTTGCAGGAGCAAGAACTTTTACTTCCATATTTTAACCCTTTTTCAGTTCATCAAGAAACTCTTTGATTCTTTCAAGCGCAATTTTAAGATGCTTGATAGAATATGAATATGACACACGGACAAAGCCTTCGCCCGATTCACCGAACGCAGTACCCGGAACAACGGCAACATGCTTGTCCACAATAAGTCTTGTACAGAATTCCTCACTTGTAAGACCTGTGCTTTTGATACACGGGAACACATAGAATGCACCCAAAGGTTCAAAGCAGGTGAGTCCCATTGCGTTAAAGCTGTCCACAACAAGCCTTCTCCTCATATCATACTCGCCACGCATCATCTCTACATCCCTGTCACCGTTGCGCAAAGCCTCAATAGCGGCATACTGTGCGGTTGTAGGAGCAGACATAATTCCGTACTGGTGGAGCTTTGTCATCTGAGCAATAACAGGAATAGGACCGAGTGCATAACCAAGTCGCCAGCCTGTCATGGCATATGATTTTGAAAAGCCGTTTACAACAATGGTGCGCTCATACATACCGTCGATTTCAGCAATTGAAACATGGTTCTTATTGCCGTATGTAAGCTCACAATAAATTTCGTCCGAAAGGATAAAAATGTTGTGTTCCTTAATTACCTCTGCAATTTCTTCAAGATCTTCCCTTTCCATAATTGCGCCCGTTGGGTTGTTCGGGAACGGAAGTACAAGAAGTTTTGTCTTTGGAGTAATTGCGGCACGAAGGTCTGACGCTTTAAGTCTGAAATTATCTTCGTTTTTTGTGTTGATAATAACAGGCACGCCGTCTGCCATCACCGTAAGCGGTTCGTAACAAACAAATGAAGGTTCGGGAATGATAACCTCATCACCAGGATCAAGCAATGTCCTGAAAACAAGGTCAATTGCTTCGCTGCCACCGACAGTTACAAGCGTCTGCTTTTTGGCATCATACTCAATACCAAATCTTCTTTTGTAGTAAGCTGCAATTTCTTCACGAAGTTCGGCAAAGCCTCTGTTCGGAGAATACCATGTCTTACCTTTTTTCAGACTGTTAATGCCCTCTTCACGGATGTGCCACGGCGTCTGAAAATCGGGTTCGCCGATACTCAGAGAAATGACATCGTCCATTTCGTTAGCTATATCAAAAAACTTACGGATACCCGAAGGTTTTACCGTTGAAATCTTTTTATTAATAAAATTATTGTAATCTATCACAGAATTAAATGCCTCCCGTCACGCTTCTCTTCATCGCTGAAGAGGCACGCTCCTCTGTCCTTGTAGCGACGCATAATAAAGTGTGTACCCGTTGAAAGCACACCATCAATTGTAGAAAGCTTTTTGGCAACAAACATTGCGATATCCTGCATCGACTCACCTCTTACAATGAGAGCAAAGTCGTATGTACCTGCCATAAGATAGAGAGATTCAACCTCTTCAAAGCCCATGCAGAGTTCTGCCATTTCGTCAAAGCCTGTTTCCTTTTTAGGAGTTACCTGAAGTTCGATTAAAGCCTCAACATAGCTGTCATCAACCATATCCCAGTTTACGACTGCCTGATATCCCTTGATTACCCCCGAATTTTCGTATTCCTTAATCTGCGCCTTAATGTAATCCTCAGGCTCGCCGAGCATTGCCGCTATTTCCGCTGTTGTAAAACCGGAATTTTCACTTAAAAGCTTTAATAATTTGTCCATATTTATTCCTCCCTGAGAATATATTAAACGCAAAATTTTGCGTTGCAAGCTGAATTTGCAAAAAGCGACATCAAAGGATGTCGCTTTGACAATTTCAATTTTTAATATTTATCTGCGCTGTTTGCACTGTTATTTGCTTGCTCTGTGGCAGTTCACACGGCTTTAGCGGTGGAACTGTCTGCACATAGATTATACAACCTGTACCTCTCGCTTGTCAACTGTATTTATCATATTGACGCATAAGGCGGTCATCAAACATATCAATTCGTTTTGCGCATCGGCAATTTCAAGTTCGCATCCTAAAGGGTGCTTGATGTGGTTGCATATCTGTGCGTTGTCGACATCAACAATGCTGAAATTTTTTGAAATTACATCACCGAGAATTCTCCAATTATTGCCGTAGAACCTGCATTGAACCATATTATTGGTCATAAGCACAACGAAGGTTGCCGCTGTTTTGTCTGTTTTTAGAGTAAATGAATTTACTCCTGCAACGGGCAACTGTCGAAGTCTTGCAACAAGGTTTTTATTCTCATCAAGGATATTAAGCCTAACAATGTTGTTGACAACACCACGCATACTTCTCTTTCTGCGTTTCATAACAGCAGTATATTTATCCCTGCCCAATTCATCACGAATTAGAAAACAAACATCGGACGGAGATACATCTCGTGTAATAAACAATTTCATAAAATCACCGTCAAAATTTTATTTCTTAATCTTCTTCAAGATTTTCAAGCCAAAGATTTACACACGCATCACTCGGCATTCTCCAGTCTGAACGAGGCGAAAGTGTTACAGAACCAACCTTCGGTCCGTCAGGCAAACATGAACGCTTGAACTGCTGAGTAAAGAATCTTCTGACAAAGGTTGTGAGCCACTTTTTGATTGTGGCATTGTCGTATTTTCCTGCAAATGATTTCTTTGCAAGGTAGTATATTTTATTCGGCTCAAAGCCAAATCTTACCAAATAATATAAGAAAAAGTCGTGGAGTTCATAAGGACCAACCACATCTTCGGTTTTCTGTGCAATTTCGCCGTTTTTATCTGGTGGAAGAAGCTCGGGACTTACAGGTGTGTCGAGAACATCAAGAAGAACGGTTTTGAGAATTCCTTCGCTGTGCTGTGCCTCATAGGCAGTGAGATAGCGAACAAGGGTTTTCGGAATTGACACATTTACGGCATACATACTCATATGGTCACCGTTGTAGGTTGCCCAACCGAGAGCAAGCTCAGAAAGGTCGCCTGTGCCGATAACAAGACCGTTATATTTGTTTGAAAGATCCATGAGAATCTGTGTTCTTTCTCTCGCCTGTGAGTTTTCGTAGGTTATATTTGTAACGCTTTCATCGTGGTTGATATCTGCAAAATGCTGACGAACAGCTTTTGTAATGTTGATATCTTCAAAAGACACTCCGTATGCCTCAGCCAAAAGCTGTGCGTTTGATTTTGTACGCTTTGTTGTGCCGAAACACGGCATTGTTACAGTATGAATATTCTTTCTGTCAATACCGAGCATATCAAAAGCATGAACGCAGACGATGAGAGCAAGCGTACTGTCAAGACCTCCTGAAAGTCCTAAAACCGCATTTTGAATTCCCGTGTGAGCAAGTCTTGTTGCAAGACCTGTTGCCTGCATTGTTATAATCTCCTCACAACGGGCATCAAGATCTGATTTGTTTGACGGAATGAACGGAGTCTGAGAGAACTCTCTTGTAAGTTCGGTATGTTTTAACGGCATATCAAAATATACCGAGGTAAAGTTATTGTCATCACTTTTTGTAAAAGTATTTGTCTTTCTGCGTTCTGCCGAAAGCTTCCGAACATCAATATCGGCATAGATAATGCCTGTTGTAAAGCGCTTGCTTTCAGCAAGCAGAGATGCGTTTTCGGAGATTATGTTCTGTCCCGAAAATACCATATCCGTTGTGCTTTCGCCAAAGCCCGAATCGCTGTAAATATATGCACAACAAAGCTTACCGCTCTGCATTTTTACAAGGTCACGGCGATACTGTGCCTTGCCTATTACATCATCCGATGTTGACGGGTTGCAGATTATAGTTGCGCCGTGTTTTGCGTGTTCAACAGACGGAGATGCGGCAACCCACAAATCCTCGCAAACTTCAACACCGAAGCTGAAATCACGCATTTTGTCACAACAGAACACAAGATTGTCTGAAATTATGGTTTCGACGCCTGCATATGAAATTTCATCATAGAGGTTTTTACCGCTTGTGTAGTGACGAACCTCGTAAAATTCGCTGTAGTTAGGGATGTTGACCTTAGGAACAATGCCGAGGATATCGCCCTTATAAATTACTGCGGCACAATTATAGAGTGCCGATTCAATTGCGACGGGAACTCCTGCAATTGAGATTATGTCAAGGTCTGCTGTTTCTTTAAGAATTTTCTCAACTGATTTTTCAGCCGCATTAAGCAAAACACGCTGATAAAACAAATCAGAACAGGTGTAGCCCGTTACGCAAAGCTCGGGAAACACAACCAGTGATGCACCGTTTTTGTGTGCCTCTTTAATCTGTTCAATAATATTTATTGTGTTGGTTTTACAGTCTGCAACCCTGATTTTCGGTGTTGCGGATGCAACCTTGATGAAACCGTATTTCATAAAATTATACCTCACAAAATAATAACCGCAGAAACAAAACGCTCCTACGGTTATTATACATCAAATTTTCCGATTATACAAGAATCAGAGCATTGTTCTTGTTACCCGTCTGAGTCTTTTTCCGTGAAAAAGATACTGACTTTCAAGCGTCGGTTCAAACTTTGTGATGTAGCAACTCATATATCCCATAATCAGCCAGAACCACACCACCATAAACGATATGTCATAAAGCAATGCCTTTTCAAAGCAGGCAAAAATCAAATATGCGAAAAGAAAAGCAAACAGACAGGGATAAACATCGTCACGATATGTTTTTTTCTGCAAAAACAGGTGCTGTGCGGAGTGTTTTGCAAATCGAAAACCGAAAATTCCGAAAAGGACAAAACCAATTACACCCGTTGAAACAAGAATTGTAAGAAAACCGTTATGCAAATCACTTTTGTGATACGAATATTCCAAAGCACCGTTTGAATATTCGGCGCTGTAGAGAACAATATTTCCATTGGAAATTCCGATAATCGGCGACAGTTTGAAAAGATTGATTGATTCAAGCCAAAGCTTCTTTCTTCCGCTGTCAATGTTTTTGTTTTCGTGTGAAAAGGTGATTTTATCCTTTTCAAGCTGTTCTCTCTGTTCGGGAGTCAGTCCTTCCTGCACAAGTTCGCTTTCGGTTTTGCCTAAAAGCAAATCAACAACAGAGGTTGTCTTTGATACAACAACGGAAAAGCCTTCCTGACAAATCGTTCTGAACATCAAGGCAGAGCCTGTAAGGAAAACTCCCACAAGAAACAGCGCTGTAATTTTCAAAATAATTTTTGAAGGTGAAAGTCCCGCCTTGTCGGCAAAGAACATATAAACTATATAAACAATTGCATATCCGAGAGCAAGCACAAGTGAGGCGTTTGAATCGCACAGAATGAGCGAAAACGCATTTGTGGCAAGACAGGCTACAATCCATATCTTACTGATGCCGGGTTCAGGGATTTTTTCGGCAATTCTGCGCATAAAATGCCCTTTTGAAAGTATATGGCAACAGAAAAACGACACCACAGATATGAAGCCGAGGAGATTCGGGTTGACATAACAACCGGTGAACCTGTTTTCGTAAACGGTAAATTTAATCCAGTACCATTCAAATTTAAAGCCGAACATAAGGCAGGTTATGCCGATTATGTTCATTATCGTGGTTGCGTATAGTATGAATTTTGCAATGTGATAAAGCTCTATTCTGTAATCAAATTCAGGCTCTGTGTGCATTCCGTAAAAAAGAAAAAAACACATTACAACGTGCAGAAGCATAAGAAGGCTGTAAAGAAATGTCTGTGAAAAATTGATGAGCATCGTAAATACCGTTACGGCAAGAAATGCTCCGATCCATATTCCGAAGCGCAGTTTAAAAAAAGTATTATTATGTCTTTGATTATATACCGAAAGGCATACACCCCATATAAAGAGAAAAACAAGAAGTACATACGCAGGAATCTGGAGAAACGCAATGTTTGTAAAAAACAAATCTATAATGTAGATTCTTCTAAAAAGCGATGAATCGGAAAAAAATCCTCTGAGCTTTTGTTTAAAATCGGTCATTTGAATACTCCAATCAAAACGAAATCAGCTGAAAACTTCTTTTACGGTTTTGAACATCAGCTTTATATCGGAACCAAAGCTGAAATTTTTGACATATGAAAGATTGAACTTCATTTTTTCGGGAAGAATTTTTTCAACATAAACCCTGTCAACATCTATCTCGCCTTTCAACAGCTTTTCTTCATCCTTATACATAATTGACGCCAACGAGGTTATTCCGGCAGGCATAAGAAGTGTTGCAAGATATTCGGGTTCGTACATATCTACATAATGCTGAACCTCCGGACGGGTTCCGACTATTGACATACTGCCCGAAAGAACATTGAAAATCTGCGGCAGCTCGTCAAGACGATATTTTCGCAAAATTCTTCCTGTTTTTGTAACTCGGGAGTCGCTGTCGGTTGTGACAAGTGTTCCGAGCCTGTCAGCTCCCGTTACCATTGTACGGAATTTAAGAATTCTGAACTTCTTTCCGTAGGTTGTAATCCTTTCCTGTCTGTAAAACACAGGACCTTTTGAGTCGGTTTTAACTAAAATCGCAATAATTGCAATCGGAATGATGAGAAACACAAGAAGAATAACAGAAGCAAAAATATCAAGGATTCGCTTTAAAACAAAACTTCCCTGTTTTTTGCAGAGAATGTCATAGTATTCTTTTACTTCGGCACACTGAAACTGCGGCGGAAGCTTTTGAAATGATTTCATTAAATAAAAAACTCCATTCTGTGTGTATATTGAACATACGGCGGAACGGATTTATGCGATAAAAGTTGATTTTTTCCTTATTTTCCCACACTAATCCATTATCAAAAGCATTATATATCTTTTAAAATCATTTTTCAAGGCTATTTGTCTTACAAAAAGTTTACAATAAAAAAATTTAACACAACGTAAAAACCGACGGTATGCAGCCGTCGGTTTTTAGGTAATTTTATGGAGTAATCAAGCACATAGAAAGGAAGTTGTTAGTTAATTAATATTGATATATGATTTATCGTGTTTATACTATACCATACCTTTTAGCCATTGTCAACACTTTTTTATCACTTTTTCAAATTTTTTAATACTTTTTAATTATTTCAACCAAAAGTGTTAAACATCTTGACTAAACGCTCAAAAAATTGTAAAATAATTACGGTGAAAAAAGCAAACCCAAATTTCTTAAAAACCGGAGGTTCTGGAATGGCTAACGAATATACACCTGACCTCATTACCCTTATCGGTGATGACGGTAAAGAAATAGAATTTGAAATTCTTGATATCATTGAAAACGATGAGGGTAAGTTTTATGTACTCTACCCGTTCTTTGAAAATCCCGAGGATGCTGTAAATGATTCGGGAGAATATTATATTTTTGAAGTTACCGAAATTGACGGTGAAGAAGAGCTTGCCGAAATTGAGGATGATGACAAGCTCGACAGAATTGCCGCTGTTTTTGAAGAGCGTTACAATGAAGAATTTTATGATGAAGATGACTAACAGTTCATTTTTCTGCATATAAATAGTATTGCAGGACTTAAAGATTAATAAGTTTGAATTCCTGCCCGATACGCGAATGATTTTAAAATAACCCTACAACATTTAAATCGGGAGCTTAGCTCCATTGAACGGTGTGCAGACCTCCCGTTTTCTCGGAAGAAGGGAGCCTGAAGTTCAAGGGCGGGCACCCACCTGTCACTCAAGTAGGCAGGTTATTGCAAAAATCATACGGTCGGGCGGGTTTTTTATTGTTATTAAAGCTATAAAAAATATAAATAATATATAAACAGGAGTAGTAATAATATGAATATTTCCGTTTTAGGTTGCGGACGCTGGGGCAGCTGCATTGCCTGGTATCTCGACAAAATCGGTCACAATGTTTTAAGCTGCGGACTTGCCGACGCACCCGAATTTATACAGCTTAAAGAAACACACAAAAACGACTATCTCACCTTTCCAAAGTCAATTGAGGTTTCTTCGAATCTTGAATATGCGATTGAAAGAGCCGAGGTTATTATAATTTCGATTTCATCGCAGTATCTGCGTTCGTATTTTGCAGATATTTCAAAGTACAATCTTGACGGCAAGACAATTGTCCTCTGTATGAAGGGTGTTGAGGCAACTACAGGCAAAAGGCTCAGTGAGGTCGTCGGTGAATTTGTTGACGAAAGCAAGACACCCGTTGCAGTTTGGGTAGGTCCGGGACATCCCCAGGATTATGTAAGAGGTATTCCGAACTGTATGGTTATTGACAGCAATAATCACGATATTAAGGAAAAGCTTGTAAATGAATTCACAAGCGACCTTATCAGATTTTACCTTGGAACGGATCTTATCGGCAGTGAAATCGGTGCTGCCGCAAAGAATGTTATCGGCATCGCCGCAGGTATGCTTGACGGACTTAACTACACCTCACTAAAAGGTGCGTTAATGGCAAGAGGCACACGAGAGATTGCAAGACTCATTAAGGCACTCGGAGGCAATGAGATGAGTGCTTACGGTCTTTGTCATCTCGGCGACTATGAGGCTACCTTGTTTTCAAAATGGAGTCACAACAGAATGTACGGTGAAAGCTTTGCAAAGGGAGACAGATTTACAAAGCTTGCCGAGGGTGTTATGACATCAAAAGCGTTATACAAGCTCGGTCAGGAATATGGTGTTGACCTTCCGATTGTTGAGTCTGTATACAAGGTTTTATTCGACGGAACAGATATCAAAGAGGCACTCGGAACTCTGTTTATGCGTTCTGTCAAGAAAGAATTTTAATCGGGCAGGTACGTAATATGGGTAATACTAAAGCTAAGAACAATTCAAATAAACCTAAACAGAATGCAAAAACGGTTACTTCAGTCAAAAAGCAGAATACAGTCGAGTATGTTATTGTAAACATTCTTTGTCTGTTTGTATTCATAGCATTTGCATACATAGCAATTATGAGCTTTGTGCAGACAAGCGTGTTTGATTCGGCAAATTACGGCAGTGAAGTAATTTTGTATCAGACGGATAACATTGCGCTGAACATCCTGTTCACTTCCCTGTTTACCGTTTTTATATTCAAAATGAAAAAGCATTGTGACTTTTTTGCAAAGGTCAATCTGAAATATATGCATATAGGTCTTGCGGCATTCGTTATGATTGTGGGACTTGTCTGGATATTCTCGGTAACCTCTGTTCCTGCGGCTGACAGCTACAACATCTATGAAACAGCGTCGCAGGCGGCTAAAGGAAACTATTCGTCATTCCACAATAACAGCGGTTTTTACAACAGCGATTTTTACAGCGGATATTCTTACTACAACTTCTATCCGTTCCAGCTTGGCTTTGTTTTCATCAGCGAAATTTTTTACAGAATTTTCGGTACGGACAGTACGATGCCGATTCAGGTATTCAATGTAATGTGTACAGCTGCCGCTTATATAGGTATTGTAAATATCACAAGACTTCTTTTCAAAAAGCGTTCGGTTGAATTTATTACAATTCTTCTGCTTGCCGGCTGTTTTCAGCCCGTACTTTTCTGCACATTCGTTTACGGCAACATCATCGGAATGTGCTTTGCAATCTGGGCATCATACTTCCTCATCAAGTATTTTCAAACAAACAGGTACCTGCTCCTCATTCCGTGTGCCGTACTTCTTGTTATTTCAACACTTGCAAAATACAACAACCTGATTTATCTTGTTGCGTTTGTTGTTATGCTGATTATTCACACAATTAAGGCTAAGAAGTGGCAGAGCATTGCGTTTGCACTTGCAATTTGCATTGCTGTTGTCGGAACAAGCAACCTTGTTATCATGAGTTATGAGAACCGTTCGGGAGTGAAGCTTTCAAGCGGTGTTTCACAGGCTATGTACCTTGATATGGGCATTAACGATTCATATATGGCTCCCGGTTGGTACAACGGAATTGCCCTCAACGATTATAAAAGCGCAGGTCTTGACGCAAAAGCCGCAAATGCACAGGCTTGGACCAATATAAAATCAAGAATGAATTACTTCGGTAAAAACACAAACTATATGATTGACTTCTTCTCGAAGAAAATTATCAGCCAATGGAATGAGCCGACATACGAAAGCATATGGGTTAGCAAGGTCAAGTCTCATACAAACGAGCTTAATTGGATCGGCAACGGAATGTATGACGGCAGTATCGGACAGTTCTTTGAACTGTACTTCAACTTCTATATGCAGATTCTTTTCATTGCGTTTGCGGCAGGAATTTACTTCTTGTTCATTAACAGAAAGACAAATATTGAAACCGTACTTCTCCCTCTTGTTATTCTGGGAGCGTTCGGATATCACCTCTTATTTGAAGGCAAGTCGCAGTATGTGCTGACTTACATAATTCTTATGATTCCTACTGCGTCTTTTGCATTTGAGTGTATTCTTAACGGCAAATATACAAAAATCAAAGAATTTGTCGGAAAACTGAAAGAAATTCCCGACAGTAAAGAAAGCGAAAAAGCCTGATAAAATGATTGAAGCGGACAGTTAATCATGTCCGCTTTTTCTTTGCTCTTTTTTGACAAATGCAATACCCGTACTGCCCTCTCCTATATGACTGCCGACAACAGAACCCACGCTGACAATACTGCCCTCAACAAAAGGAATTCCTTTTGATATTATGAGCTTTGATAAATACAATGCCTGATTTTTTGCGTTTGTGTGCATTATATACAGCGGATAATTTTGGTCTATGCCAAGCTTTTTCAGCGACATCAGCATATGATTCATACCGTGGCGCATTCCGATTGTTTTCGCCTCAAAGGCTACACTGCCCGAACCCGTAATGCTGATTACGGGTTTTATTCTCCCTGTTGAGCCGAGTAATGCGGCGGCATTTGTATGTCTGCCACCCCCATAGAGGTACTTAATATCATCAATACAGGCATATACCATAATTTTACTTCTGAACCTCAGAAGATGTTCGGCAATTTCTTTTGCTGTAAACCCGTTGTCACGCAGGCGAAGTGCCTCGTTTACAAGAAGCTTCTGACCTGCCGAAGCAGATTTGCTGTCTATCACATAACACTCCTCATATCCGAGCAAATCTCTTGCAAGAACTGCACTCTGATATGAACCGCTCAATGCCGAAGAAACAGTTATCACCACAACCGATTCGCCGTTATCTCTCGCCTTTTTTAAAGCACATTCGTAGACATACGGCGAGGGTTGAGAGGTTTTCGGCAAAGTTTTCGACAGCTTTGCAAGCCTGTAAAAGCGTTCCTTTGAATGTAAAAAATCATCCTTATATTCTTTTCCGTCAATATATACAGCTAACGGAATTGTAGAAATTCCGAATTTTTCACTTTCTGAATGTTCAAAATCGGCGGCTGAATCGGTAATAATTTTGACCATTTAGGTATCACCTCAAAAATAATATCTTGAAATATTATTTTCAAATTTACCTTTATTATGCAAAAATCCCGACAGCAAAAACTGTCGGGATTTTTATTTATCAAGTTTTAAGCCGTAACCTTTGAGATTCATCTCATCAAGTAAAGATTTGTAATGTTTAACATCCTCATCGGTATATGAAAGGCGATTTTTCAGACCGGTTTTAAAATTGACATCTTTTTTGACAAACAACCTTTTGCACCACATCTGACACCACGAAAAAGGCAACAAAAACGGTGCTTTTTTAAGATATTTATAGTTATATGACATGGAATTTCTCGGTGGAAAAAGTGAATTTAAAACAGATGAAATTCGTGATTTATTTTCGCCTGCCATTTTTTTCTGCAAAGAAACCATAGTACCTACGTCCGCTCTGCCTAAAGTTCCGCTCAACAAAATATATTCCTCAATATTATCAAACTTAATGTCTGCTTGCGGTTTTGAAAACCAGTTGAACGCAATCTCACGAACACGCTTTTCATATTTTACAATACCGATTTTTTCAAGCATCACATTGAGATAGTCATAATCAAGTTCAGACTGATGATTTTTCAGAAAAACGTAACTGTCAAGAACCATTCGGATACCCATTCCGCCGAGCATAAAATGAGTTGAATTATGTACAAGCATAAATATATAAAAGTCTTCAAGGCTCATTTCATAAGAATAAAGATAGTCTTTACGCTTTGTTGAACGGTCAAGCTGATTTACAAGTAATTCATAGTAGCTATCTCTCTCAGTTGTCAATCCTGCGTGCATTTCTATGTTTATCAGCGGCTTTTTCTCAAAGTGATATTGTAATTCGTCTTCACACAGATATGCATATCCAAGCCCGTCAAAAACTTTTTTAACCAAATCAATCTGTCTTCTGTCAAAAAGGATATCTACATCAGACACGGAACGAAAGTCGGAACGAGGATATTCCTTTTTCATAAAATAGCCCTTTAAGGGAATATTCTTGATTTTGTTTTCATCAAAAGCCTTGAGAATTTTCTCGGTTTCATATGAGAGATTTCCGTCAATCAGCATTTCAACCGACAAATTCTGCTTGAATTTTTCATATACCTCGGGCGAAACATACTTTTTGTCGAGTGATAAAACCGCATTGGCAACAAGCGATTCAACACTGCAATAGTTTGCAAGCATTTTTATCGACTGCCATTTTATCCACTCATAAGGAATCGGAGGTGCTGTTCCGTTTACAGACGATGAAACAAGCTCAAGCAGATACTTAAATTCAATTTTTTCGTTATCGTTAAGATGTTTCCTCATTTTTCCCCTTTTTTCGTTTTAAGCTTTGAGAATGCATTTTTACTTCTTGACACAGTTGATGCAATAACCTTTCTTAGCGGTTTTGAATAGAACATAAATTCAAGGTATGCTCTGTACTTCATTGAGTCAACCGTGTAGGGCTTGCCCTTTCTGTAAAAAGCTGTTACCACTCCGATTACATCATCATCGGTAATACCTTTTTCAACGGCAAACTGATTGTCACCGCACATAGTATAACTGCCATCACTTCCGAAATTGACAACACGGTGCAATACATACGAGCCGTCTTTTCGCCTGTATAAAGGCAAGTCAAAAAGATGAAGTCTGCCCTTCGGTTTTGATAAAACAACAGTATCGTCACCGTCTCGGAGCATTGGGAGCATACTTGTTCCCTTCGGATTGAAAGTAACCGATCCTCCAGCCTCAAGCTTTTCGGCTATAATCTGCATTACATCATCAAGACCTACTTCTTTATTCAAGGACATCAGCCTCTCTTAGCTTTTGAATAAATGTATCAATATCGGCACTCGCCTTTTCTTCGCTCACTTCATACTCATCAAGCATTGCTTTGAGCAAATCAGCCTTTTCGCAATCGTTTTGGAGCTTTTCAAAAAGGAATGCACCCGTTTCATTGAGGTTGATAATTCCGTTAAAATCAAGCGTCAGCTTGTTTACAGGAACTACAACATATGAATCTGCAACCTTTCGCAGGACAAAATCTTCTTTTATCTTCATAAAATCACCTGTTTTCCGTGTGAATTTTTTATCCATATTTAAATTATAATATACCTTTCGACAAAAAGCAAGAAAAAGGATTTGAGCATAAAATTACCGCAGACCTTTTGAGTCTGCGGTAAAATTTATCTACAATATTATAAGCTTACGGGATTAGTACATTCCGCCCATATCAGGTGCTGCGGGAGCTGCCGGAGCTGCCGGCTCTTTGATGTCTGTAACAAGTGATTCTGTTGTAAGAACCATTGCTGCAACAGAGCTTGCGTTCTGGAGAGCTGAACGAGTAACCTTTGTTGGGTCAACGATACCTGCCGAAACCATATCTGTGTATTCCTCTGTAAGAGCGTTGAAGCCATAGCCAACCTTGTTAGCCTTCTTAACATTATCGCAGATTACGCTGCCCTCAAGACCTGCGTTAGCAACAATCTGACGGAGCGGTTCTTCAAGTGCTTTAAGAACAATCTTAGCACCTGTCTTAGCGTCACCCTCGAGAGTGTCAACAAACTCAGCAACAGCCGGAATAGCGTTCATGCAAGCGATACCGCCGCCTGCTACGATACCCTCTTCAACAGCAGCCTTTGTAGCGGCAAGAGCATCCTCAATACGGAGCTTCTTTTCTTTCATTTCAACTTCTGTTGCAGCACCAACCTTGATAACTGCTACGCCGCCTGCGAGCTTTGCAAGACGCTCCTGAAGTTTTTCACGGTCAAAGTCAGATGTTGTTGTTTCAATCTGCTGTCTGATCTGAGCAACTCTGCCCTTGATAGCTTCCTTGTCACCTGAGCCGTCAACGATGATTGTGTTTTCCTTTTCAATCTTAACCTGACGGGCAGTACCGAGCTGATCAACTGTTGTATCCTTGAGTTCAAGACCGAGGTCAGATGTGATTACTGTACCACCTGTGAGTGTTGCGATATCCTGAAGCATTTCTTTTCTTCTGTCACCAAAGCCCGGAGCCTTTACGGCAACACAAGTGAATGTACCTCTGAGTTTGTTAAGTACGAGAGTTGTAAGAGCCTCGCCTTCAACATCTTCAGCGATAATAAGGAGCTTCTTACCCATCTGAACAATCTGCTCAAGAAGTGGGAGAATTTCCTGTGTAGTAGAAATCTTCTTATCTGTGATAAGAATAAGCGGATTGTCGAGCTCTGCAACCATCTTATCTGTATCTGTTACCATATAAGGAGCGATGTAACCTCTGTCAAACATCATACCCTCAACAACCTCGCTGTATGTTTCGGCTGTCTTTGATTCCTCAACTGTGATAACACCGTCTGTTGTAACCTTTTCCATAGCCTCGGCAATAAGCTTGCCGATGAATTCATCCTGTGATGAAACTGTTGCAACTCTTGCGATATCATCTGTACCGGATACCTGCTTGCTGTTCTTCTTTACAGCCTCAACTGCAACATTTACAGCGTCTGCAATACCCTTTTTAAGTACCATTGGGTTAGCGCCTGCAGTTACATTCTTCATACCCTCTCTGATGAGAGCCTGAGCAAGAAGTGTGGCAGTTGTTGTACCGTCGCCTGCGATATCGTTAGTCTTGATAGAAACTTCCTTTACAAGCTGAGCGCCCATATTTTCAAAAGGATCTTCAAGTTCAATTTCCTTAGCGATTGTTACACCGTCATTTGTGATGAGCGGAGCACCGAACTTCTTATCAAGAACAACATTTCTGCCCTTAGGTCCGAGTGTGATTTTAACGGTATCAGCGAGCTGGTCGATACCTTTCATTAAAGCTTTTCTTGCATCTTCGCCGTATGCGATTTGTTTAGCCATTGTAAATTACCTCCGTATATTTAGTTAATTATTCAAGAGTTGCGAGTATATCCGACTGGTTTACGATTGTGTATTCTTCGCCGTCAATCTTTACCTGTGTGCCTGCATATTTACTTGCGATAACCTTATCGCCTACGCTGACATACATCTTTACTTCCTTGCCGTCAACAACACCGCCGGGGCCAACAGCAACAACTGATGCGAACTGTGGCTTTTCCTGAGCAGCAGATGAAAGAATGATACCGCTCTTTGTTTTCTCTTCAGCCTCTTCAACTTTTAAAACGACTCTGTCGAGTAATGGTTTGATTGTCATAAATACAGCCTCCTGTAAAAATTTTAAATTGCTTTTAATTAATTAGCACTCTTGTTCCCTGAGTGCTAATTATATTTTATACCATTTTCAAGAAAAGTCAAGAGAAATTTGACTATTTTTGACCTTTATTTTGTGACAGTTTTCTGAAATTTTTTCCAATCTCAATTTTATCGAGTATTTTAAGATAATCAGTAGCTATAACTGTTTTATATCAATAAAAAAGACGGACTGCAAAAAGTCCGTCTTAAACATTGTTATTAATTTTATCTGTTTGATGATTGAGAACTTGTCTGTTTCTTGCCCTTGCTGACAACAAGAACTACCGTTGAACCGTATTCGAGAGTATCACCCTCAACATGTTCTTTGTAGCGGATTACCCTTCCCTCAGCAACCTTGTCACTGTACTCATATTCTGCTGTTGCAAGAAGTCCCTGAGCGGCAATGTCGGATGCAACGGTATCAAGTTTTTCACCCTCAACCTTTGGCAGAGTCCTCATCTGTGATCCCTTGCTTACGCAAACACTCACTACTACAGAATCTTCCTGAGTAATTTTTGAACCTGCGGCAGGAGTCTGTGACATAATCTTACCTTCTGCATAATCATCACTGTACTCATCGTTAAAGGTTCTGTAGATTGTGATACTGCTGTTGCTGTCAACACTCTTAACAGCCTCTTCATATGTCATTCCGACATAGTTAGGAACAGTAGCACCTGTCCACTCTGTGCTTTGAGTTGAGCTTACACTCGCATCAGTATTATTCGAAAACATTCCGGCAAGCGGATTCTGCATAAGCCAGAACACACCGGCAATACCGAGAACAAGAACCGTGATAGCAGCCGCAATAATAATAATTGAAGCGTGTGACATACCATTTGAAGTCTTGCGTGTACGCTCTGACTTTGTAAGGTTCATGCTTGCTGTTCTTGAAATTTCGTCCTGAATTGCCTTTGCTGTATGAGCAACTGAAAGCTGTGAACGAAGCTCGTCAAAATCTGTAATACGGTTTTCACGCTCAACCTGCAAACCGTTAGCAAGAGCCGAAACAACATGCGGAGGAAGTCTCTTTACGGTTGTTGTACTCATAAGAAGTCGGCTGTCCTTACGGCGTTCTACCGCACTCTTTGGCATATGACCTGTGAGGGCATAGAAAAGGGTTGCACAGAATCCGTAGATATCCGTAATATCGTCAAGAGGAAAATTATCGTCATACTGTTCGGGAGCCGCAGCGCCTGAAAAAAGCTGAGATTTGAGAGGCGTGCCTCTTTTACGCTCATTTTCCGACGCAAAGCCTGAAATCTTAATTTTACCCGATGCTGTGATATACATATTCTTAGGTGCGATAGCATAGTGACCGACACCTCTCTTGTGAAGAGCCTCAAGCGCAGAAATTACAGGCATAAAAAGCGGACGGGCAATATCCCATTCAAGATGACCGTTACTGCGTTCAACATACTCCTCAAAAGGAATAAGATCCTCGTTTTCCTCAACAACATAAACTGTGTTATTTTCTTCAAAAATGTTGTGAACATTCATAAGAGCGGAAAGCTCACGGAGTTCTGAAAGAATCCTGTAATAGTTAAGAAAATCGTCCTTGAGTTTATTATATACAAGGCGGTTTTCATAATTTATTCTGACCTCGGCAGTTCCTTCTTCACGAGAAAAAAGTCCGATAGGAAGAAATTCGCAGATGATTACAATGTCACCTGTCTGCTTGTCGTGGCTTATATAGCGTGTGCTTTCGCCGTTGGTATCAATTCCCGCACCTACGATATAGCGGTTCTGAAGAATTGTTCCGTACGGTAAAAAAGGAGCTTGCTGTTTTTCAGTTGTATCAAATCCGCAGGACGGACAAATCTTGTTGTCACCTATTTCCTGCATGCATCCCATACACAATGACATATTATTACTCAACTCCAAATAAGTATCAATTTCAAATTTTGTCTGAAAAGAATTATACCATAAAAACATATTTCTTTTCAAGACTTAAAGGTGTTAATATAGTTACAATTTTGTTATTGCAAAGCCTTACAAAGCAAATTCTTTGCAAATATTGTTGTATAAAAAATGTGGTGGAGATAACGGGGCTCGAACCCGTGACCTTCTGACTGCCAGTCAGACACTCTCCCAGCTGAGCTATACCCCCATATAATGTTGACACTGCTTTTGACATATACAAGATACATTTGCAAACAATGTCAAGCTGTAATTTTAACAGTCTATCAAATTAATTATAAGTATTGCATTTCCGTCATATATGTCAATTGTTGTCATATCGGAAGTGAATACATTTGAAACACCCAGAGTAACGCTGCTCGAAACATAGTATTTTTCAAGAGGATACTTTGTTCCCGAATAGCTTACGCAGACACTCGGACATCCGAAAGGAAAAAGCGAAAATGTTTTGCCTTTAAAGTTTTTATATTCATAATGACCTACGGGAAGAAATTCTATTTTCTCTTTTTCAGAAAGAAGAACGCCCTTACTTCCGTGTTCGTGAATATAAGAGAGAACTGCCACATTTGCAAAGCTATGGTCAAAGCGACCGCCCAATGCACCGAGAATTGCTATTTCGTCAAACCTTTTTTCAAGTGCAAGGTCAACAGAGTGCATTGTGTCGGTATCATCCTTTTCGGGAATAAGGCGGACCGTTTCGCAGTTTGGAAACAGTACATCAGGCTCGGAATCAAAATCTCCTACAACAAGGTTCGGAGTAATGCCCGCCTGTTTTGCAAAATTGCAGCCTCTGTCGGCACATATCACATAGTCATCAGGTTTTATAACCTCGGACAAAAAATCCGAATTTGTGTCAGGCGAGCCTGCAATAATCACACAACGCATAATTACTCCTTTATCTGCCATGATTTAATGTCCTTGACCTCGTTATACATCTGAACATAACTGCGGTGACGGGTTTCTTCAATTTCACCGTCAGAGAGCGCCTCAAGAATCCTGCAGCCTTTTTCACAGGTATGCGAACATGAAGTAAACATACACTCCCCTAAATATTTTTCAAATTCAGGAAAGCAATATTGCAGCCGGCTTTTGTCAATCATTTCGTAACGCTGAAGATCAACGGTTGAAAATCCGGGTGTGTCAGCAACAAAACAACCGTCAAGTTCAAACAGTTCAACAACTCTTGTTGTATGTCTTCCTCTGCCGAGTTTTTTACTTGTCTGCCCTGTTTCAAGACAAAGCGAAGGAAAAAGCTTATTGAGCAATGTGGACTTGCCGACACCGCTGTTACCGATAAAGGCTGAAACCTTGCCGGACAGATAGCTTTTGAGTTCTTCGGTTTGTGAAGAATCATCTTCCGAACAGAGAAAAACCTCAAAACCTGCGTGTCTGTAGATATCGGCAATCTTATCTCCGTTTTCCAGATCATTTTTTGTAACGACAATTACGGGTTTCATATTATTGTTTACCGCCGCCGCAGTCATTTTGTCAATAATCGTAAAATTCGGCAACGGTTCAACAGTTGAACACACGAGAAGAAGAATATCAAGATTTGCAAGAGCAGGTCTGCGGAGCTTGTTTTTGCGTGGAAGAATTTCTTCTATCGCACAAAAACCGTCATTCGGAACAGATATATTTACCCTGTCCCCCGCTACGGGAGAGTTTCCGCTTTTGCGAAAGCTCCCCCTTGCCTTACATTCGTAATTCTCGCCATCGGCACGGACATAGTAAAATCCGCCGATTGATTTCATTAAAATTCCGCTTTTAGTATCCATACTTCACCGATTAAAGTTCAGGATCATCCGTAACCGGCTGAACGGTCGTGTCAGGCGCTACATACGGATCTGTGTAATACTGTGTCGACGGTTCGGTTTCGGGAGGAGCGGTTGTCGCACGGACATAATCATGTGACGCCGTAGTGGTTACCGCTGCCGATGCAAAGTCAACCGAATACTCTCTGTACGCCTGACCGTCAAGCTGAATTACTACAGTTGAAGTGCCTGAGCCCTTGAGCTCAAGAGTATAGGTCTTGTTATATTTCGGAACAAGTGTTTTTGAATTACGGGAATCAACCGCACCGTCAACAATTACAGTCATATCGACTGAATCTTCAACATCCGACGGAAGGTCAACGAAGATATTAACTGTGTTTTCGTCACCGAGTCCCGAGCTTACAGTCAGGGTTACAACAGAGCCTGCGTCAACCTTGCCGTACTGGAGAGGCGACATACCGAGGACTGTATCCTTTGGTTCTTTGCTTTCATCATCCTGTACTGTTTCAACGGTAAGTCCGAGATCAACAAGAGTCTGCTTTGCTTCGGAAAGCATAAGTCCGTCAACCGACGGGAGTGTAACCTGTTTGGTTCTCTCACCGCTTGCAATATATACATATACCGTTGAACCGATTGTAGTTTTTACACCTGCTTTTGGGAAGCACTCAATTGTGTAGCCCTTTGGTGTTTTAGTGTTTTCTACATAGACAATTTCAGGAATAAGATTCTTTTCCTTGAGAGCCTGAGAAGCCTCTTTTTCGCTGTAATTGGTTACATAAGGAACAGAAACCTCTGTGTCCGTTCCGTTTACGGTTACCGTGATTGTTGAGCCTGACTTAACCTTCATTGAACCGCCCTTAGGCTCTTGATCAAGAATTACGCCCATTTCCTTTGACTCATCATATTCACTCTTAACCTCAAACTTAAAATCATTCGGGTTATTTTCTTTTATTGAAACAAAGGATTTGCCGACATAATCGGGAACTTCAACATCCTTAGCCTGTGAGGTTGAGCAGCCTCTGAACATTGCAAGTGCAAAGAAAATTGCACATACTGCAACAGCCGCAATTACAATACCCTTGACTGCATAGTATGACGGCTTATGTTCCTTTACAAAATCCTCATCGGCAAACTGTTCTTCTTTAACAACAACATCGTCCTGCGGCATATCAACTACTTTGGTTGCCTCGTTGTCAATTTTATTTCTTACCTTGCTGTCACGCAAAGAGTGAACAAACTTTGTGGGCTGATTATCAACAAAAGACTTGTTGCCGTAATCAAAAACGATTGACGGATTAAGTCTGAATCTTTCGATATCAGAAAGCATTTCTGCGGCAGAAGTGTATCTGTCGGACGGAAGCTTTTCCATTGCCTTCATAGTAATCTGCTCAAGACCTATCGGGATTCCCGGATTGATTTCACGGGGATGCTTCGGTGTTGACTGCAACTGCATAAGCGCAATTGTAACGGCGCTGTCACCGTCAAACGGAAGCTTTCCCGTAAGCATTTCATAGAGCATTACACCGACAGAATAAATGTCCGTTTTTCCGTCAGTTGCGTCACCTCTTGCCTGTTCAGGTGCAATGTAGTGGACAGAGCCGATCGCCTGTTCTGTCATTGTGCGTGTTGATTTATCGGAAAATCTTGCAATACCGAAATCGGTAACTTTGATTGTACCGTCCTGCAACAGCATAATATTTTGCGGCTTTATATCACGGTGTACAATTCCGCACTCGTGAGCGTGCTGTAAAGCCTTTAAAATCTGTGCGGTCAGGTGGATTGCGTCTTTCCACTCAATAATGCCCTGCTGATCAATATATTCTTTGAGGGTAATGCCGTCAATATATTCCATTACAATATACTGAATCATATCACCAAAGCTTACATCATACACCTTTACAATATTCGGATGTGAAAGCATTGCGATGGCTTTTGATTCATTTTTGAAACGGCGGATAAACTCCTCATTGTTGAGATACTCGTCTTTAAGAATTTTTACGGCAACTTCACGGTCATCAACTGTATCGGTACAACGGTAAACATTTGCCATACCGCCGACACCGATAAGCTCGTGGATTTCATATCTTCCGTCAAGTCTTTTGCCCAAATATTTATCCAAAACGGTCAACTCCTATCCTTAGTAAATTACGGTAGCTGTGATATTATCAGAACCTCCGCCGTCTTTCGCCTTGTCAACAAGCTTTGTGATAAGACCTTCGCCACGGTTTTCATGGCAGATTTTGACCATATCTCCTGTTGTAACACAATTTGAAAGTCCGTCGGTACAGATGAGAAGAACATCACCGTAAATAAAGTTGGCTTCAATATAGTCAAGGCGAACGGACGGTTTTATGCCGAGCGCCCTTGTTATAAAGTTCTTGTTCGGATGATTTTGCGCCTGCTCATATGTAAGCTCGCCTCTTCTAACCATTTCCTGAACAACGGAATGATCCTCTGTAAGCTGCTTGATTTTACCGCCTCTGATAGCGTATGTGCGACTGTCACCGACATGAACAACATGAACGGTTGTATCTTTTACAAAGACAAATTCACATGTAGTTCCCATACCCGTGAGTTCGGGATCTTTCATGGACATTTCAAATACTTTCATATTGGCGTTGACAACAATTTCTGCCATAAGCTCGCCAATCTGCTCCTTGGTCATATCATCTTTGTACAAATCGGTAATTTTGGTGCTGATATAATCAACTGCCGTTGCACTGGCAATATTACCGCCGTTTGCACCGCCCATTCCGTCACACACAACTGCCCAGACACAGCTGGGAGAAATAACTCCGAAGCGACAGTCATCCTGATTCTGATTACGAACAAGTCCGATATCACTTTTGCTGAATACTTCCAAGTTATTTACCTCCTTCTTCAATATGCTTTCTCTTGAGCTGACCGCACGATGCGTTTATGTCACTTCCGAGTGTTCTGCGCACGGTTGCTCCGATATTTTTAGCAGCAAGAATATTTATGAACGCCTGCTGTCTTTTAATATTGCTTTTTAAGTAGCCTGTTCCCTCAACAGTATTGACGGGGATCAGATTAACATGGCTTTGTGTACCCTCAAGTCGTTTTGCAAGCTCTCTTGCGTTTTCATCGCTGTCATTAACTCCGCTTATCATAGAGTATTCAAATGTAACTCTGCGACCTGTTGTTTTGAAATAATCTGAACAAGCCTTTAATAATTCTTCAATAGAATATTTTCTTGCAATGGGCATTGTTCGCTGCCTTATCTCATCGTTCGGCGCGTGTAATGAAACGGAAAGCGTTATTCCGAGATGAAGTTTTGCAAGCTCATAAATTTTCGGAACTATACCGCAGGTTGAGAGCGTAATATGTCGCATTCCAATGTTAAGACCGTTGTCGGACGAAACAAGTCTGAGAAATTTTACAACATTATCAAAATTATCAAGCGGTTCACCCATTCCCATAAGAACAATGTTAGAAATTCTTATTTTAAGGTCACGCTGTGCGGCCTCAATCTGTCCGAGCATTTCCGACGGTGCAAGACTCCGTGAAAAACCGCTTTTGCCTGTTGCACAAAATGTACAACCCATTTTACAACCAACCTGTGTTGAGATACAGATTGAATATCCGTGCTTGTAACTCATTACAACAGACTCTACACATTCGCCGTCATTAAACGAAAAAAGGTACTTGACTGTTTTATCATACCTTGAAACAAGTTTTTTTTCAATATTTGCAACAGAAATGTAACTACTTGATTTCAAAAAAGCCTTTAAATCGGCAGGAATGTTACGCATATTGTCAAAATCGGTCACATTTTTGTACAACCAATCATAAATCTGCTTTGCTCTGAACTTTGGGAAACCGTTTTCTGTGACAAATTCAGTCAGCTCATCAAGCGTCATTGACTTGATATCCGTTAAATTATTCAATTTGACGCCTTCTTTCCGAATAAGCTGATGTAAAATCCGTCTGTTCCGCAGGTGTGCGGCATAAGTGTTATTTCGTATGGTTCTTCATCAAATGCACGGGCAATTCCGTTTGGAAGTTTTAACGGTATTCCGTAAAAATCGGGATGTTCCTCAAGAAAACGCTTTGTGTTTTTATTGTTTTCATCAGGATTCAATGTACAGGTAGAATAGACAAGCTTACCGCCTACTGCCAGATTATCCGCACTTGCACAGAGAATCCTGTACTGCAAATCCGGCAAATCGTTGGAAACAAGGTCGTCCTTGTATCTGATTTCGGGTTTTCTTGACATGATTCCAAGACCGCTGCACGGAACATCGCAGAGGATTCTGTCCGCCACAGGAAGTGCCGTGTCATTGGTTGACGCATCACGCAGAAGCGTTGAAATACAAGTGATGCCAAGCCTTTTAGCACATGCCGAAATCAGTTTCAGCTTATGGTCAAACATATCACAGGAAAAAATTCTGCCACGGTTGTTCATATACTGAGCCGCCGAAAACGACTTTCCGCCCGGTGCGGAACATACATCAAGCATAATATTGCGAGGCTTTGCGTCAAGAAAATTCACACAAAGCTGGCTTGACGCATCCTGAATATGAAAGAGTCCGGACTTGTACGCTCTGAGTCTTTCAACCGAGCCTGTATTTTCAAGATAGAGCGCGTTGTCAATAAACGGGATTTTTTCCGCAACAACGCCCTCATCGGATAATTTCTTAATTAATGTGTCTGCATCTGTTCTGAGGGTATTAACACGACAACAGATTTTGGCTCTGCCGTTAAGAGATGCCAAAAGCTGTTCTGCATTATTTTCTCCGTAAGAATTAATCCACAATTTTACAATGTTTTCGGGAACAGAATATTTTACCGAAAGATATCGAGCCCTGTCCTTTTCATCGGGTAATGTATATTTATCCTCTGCCCTTGTGATGTTGCGAAGAATTCCGTTTATGAAACCCGATGATTTCTGAAGTTTGTGCTTTTGGGCAAGATTAACGCTTTCGTTGACTGCCGCACTGTCGGGAACTTTGTCCATAAACAAAAGCTGGAGTATTCCAAGGCGAAGAATATTTTTTGTTTTTGTTTCAATTTTCCTTAACGGAATTTTAGAATAAGACCTGATAATATAATCAAGCGTGATTCTTCTTTCCAGAACGCCGTAAACGAGTGCTGACACAAAAGAGCTGTCAACACCCGAAAGACGGTTTTCCTTTATGGCATTATTCAAAGCAATATTTGAATATGCTCCCTCATTTTCAATTTTAAGCAGCACATTCAGTGCAATATTGCGTGTGTTTGCCATTTTAATCTCCAAAATAAATTATCTTCTGCGATTGTTCGCAATTATAATTAATCTTAAAAGCTGCATAATTGCAGTAAGAGCCGCTGCAACATATGTCATTGCGGCTGCCTGAAGCACTCTCTTTGCGCCTGTGTATTCTTCACCGTAAAGAAGATCGCCGTTTCTGATTGTTTCAAGCGCTCTTTTTGATGCATTAAACTCTACGGGAAGTGTTGCGATTGTAAAGAGTACGGAAAGCGCAAACAGGATTATACCTATATAAAGAATTACAAAACCTACTCTCTGTGTAAAACAAAAACCGACTATAATAAAAATCCAACTAAGGCTTGAACCGAGTCTTGCAACAGGAAGAATAAACGAACGGATTCTGTTAGGCAGATAATTTTCTGCGTGCTGAACTGCATGACCTGCCTCATGACAGGCAACGCCTACAGCCGCAACGGAAGTGCTGTTAAAAACCGTGTCGGAAAGTCTGATTACATTTGTTCTCGGGTCAAAATGGTCTGTCATACTGCCTGCAACATGTTCAATTCTGACGCCTGTTACACCGTGCTGACGAAGAACATATTCAGCCGCCTGAGCGCCTGTCATATTTCTTGAATTTCTTATCTGTGAATATTTTGAAAAAGTTGTTTTAACTTTGACCTGACAAATCAATGTTATTATGATACAAGGAACAATAAACACAAGATAGGTCATATCAAATCCGTAAAAGAAGCCCATAAATCAAACACCTTTCTGTCTGCATATTGCAGACGGGAATTTTTAACCGATTACATCGCCGACAGAAATCCTGTGGCCGGCAAGGAATGCCTCGGCGGTCATTTTCTTTTTGCCCTCAGGCTGAATTTCACAAAGCTCAACCGACTTTTCACCGCAGGCAACAATCAGCGGTTTTGTGCTGATTACAGTTCCCGCTTTTCCGCTCTTTTCACAGAGCAAAGAAGAATGAACCTTTATCTTTTTACCGTTAATTTCGGTTGTGGCAATCGGCCACGGATTAAGTCCTCTGATTTTATTATGCACCTCAAAGGCCGGTTTTGTAAAATCAATCGGACAAAGTGACTTGTCAATTTTTGAAGTGTGAGTTGCAAGGCTTTCGTCCTGCTTAATCGGAGTGATTTCGCCCTTTTCAAGAGCAGAAAGTGTGTCAAGAATAAGCTCTCCGCCCATAAGAGAAAGACGGTCAAAAAGCTCTCCCGAGGTTTCGTTCACACCGATTTCCGTTTTGACAACTTTCAGAATGTCACCTGTGTCAAGTCCGACATCCATTTGCATAGCCGTTACACCGGTTTCCCTGTCACCGTTTAATACGCTCTGCTGAATAGGAGATGCGCCTCTGTATTTAGGCAAAAGCGAGCCGTGAAGATTGATGCAGCCGTACTTTGCAGAGTCAAGAACCGACTTGGGAAGAATTTTTCCGTAAGCCGCAACAACAATGACATCGGGATTATATTTATTGATAATTTCAAGAGGTTTGCCGTCCTTAAAGGTTTCGGGCTGATACACGGGAATGTTCAGCTTTTCTGCGCACACCTTGACATCGGGAGGAGTCATTATCATCTTTCTTCCCCTCGGCTTGTCGGGTTGTGTAAAAACGGCACAAACCTCATGTTCCGAATTTGCAAGAGCCTTGAGTGCAGGTACGGCAAAATCCGGAGTACCCATATAAATTATTTTCATATCTTCACCTGTTTATCAGCTATTCATTTCTTCAATTTCTGCAGGAGTCAACATTCTTGTTGCAACCTGAGTAAAGAGAATTCCCTCAAGATGGTCGAGTTCGTGACAAAAAGCCTTTGCAAGCAAATCCTTGCCGTCAATAACAAATTCGTCACCGTGTCTGTCCTGAGCCTTAACCTTTACATAATCGGGTCTTACTGTGTAACCCCACTTGCCTGGGATTGAAAGACAACCCTCAAGAGTTTCCTGCTTGCCGCTGTAAGCGATGATTTTCGGGTTTACAAGCTCAATCGGACCTTCGCCGACATCAATCACCACAACTCTTCTTAAAATTCCGACCTGAGGAGCGGCAAGTCCCACTCCCTCAGCCTTGTGCAAGGTTTCAATCATATCGTCAATAAGATCTGCAAGGCGGTCATCAAACTTTACGACAGGTCTGCATTTTTTTGTGAGAACGCTGTCGCCCTCTTTTACAATTTGTCTTAAAGCCATAAATTATATCCTTTCACTAACAGGTCAGAGCGTTCATATCCGCATATGTACTGACCTTTCCAAATTCCTTATTCTTTCCGAATTCTGTCATAACCGCTGAGAGCAATGCTCTGAAATCACGGTTATTCTTACATTTTATTATAAGTTTATATCTGAATTTATTGCTCACTTTCACAACATTTGCGGGTGACGGACCGAGTATTCTCAAAGGCATGGCAGGGTATTCGCTTCTTGCGTGACTGACAAAGCACTGCAAAAAGCTGTTAGCCGCTTTCATTGTAAGCTGCTGTTTTTCACCCGAAAAGCCGATAAGACAGATATCCGCAAAAGGCGGATAAAGCATTGCTTTTCTGACCTGAATTTCGGTGCTGTAAAAGGCAAGATAATCCTGCCTTGCCGCCATAGAGATTATGAGGTTGTCGGGAGTGTAGGACTGAATAACAGCCATACCCTTTGACGCACCTCTGCCGCTTCTGCCGACTACCTGAGTTAAAAGAGAAAATGTTCTTTCGTAGCTTCTGTAATCATCGGCATACAGCATATAGTCAGTGTTGAGGACACCCACAAGCGTCACATTGGGAAAATCGAGTCCCTTTGCAACCATTTGTGTTCCAACAAGAATATCGTACTTACCGTCTGCAAATGCCGTTATCATCTTTTCATAGGATGATTTTGAAGATGTTGCGTCGGTATCCATACGCAATATTCTTGCATCGGGAAAAAGCTCTGAAATTTCACTTTCAGCCTTTTGAGTGCCGGTTCCGCCAAATCTTAAAGATTTGCTGTGGCAGGACGGACATTCTTCCGTATAAGGCACGGAATATCCGCAGTAGTGACACATCATTCTGCGGTTGGCGCTGTGATATGTGAGCGATATTGAACAGTTGGGACACACAACAGGTTCACCGCACATTCGGCAGGTTACAAAGGTGTTGTATCCCCGTCTGTTTAAAAGCAGAATTGACTGCTTGTTATTTTCAAGATTATAGCGCAGATTTTCAAGCAAGGTTTCGGAAAATCCCGTTACATTGCCGTTTTGCTGTTCAACATTCATGTCTGCGACAACAACCTTCGGCAAAACCGCATCGCCGTATCTCTCGGTGAGCGTGTTAAGCGAATATCTTCCGTTTTTTGCGTAGTAGTAGGATTCAACCGACGGAGTTGCCGAGCTTAAAACAAGCAAGGCATTATCGTAGCTGCATCTGAATTTTGCGATTTCTCTTGCATGATATCTGGGGGAGCTTTCAGACTTATAGCTGTACTCCTGTTCCTCGTCCATTATGATAAGACCGACTTTTTCAAACGGAGCAAACACGGCACTTCGTGTTCCTATAACGATTTTTGCAAGACCTTTTTTTACACGCTTGTATTCATCAAGCCTTTCACCGAGTGAAAGTGCGCTGTGAAATACGGCAATCTGCTCTCCGAAACGCTTTGAAAAGGTTGAAACAAACTGCGGTGTAAGCGAAATTTCAGGCACCATAACGATGATTCCCTTGTTATCGTTTATTACACGCTCAATCAGTTTCATAAAAACGCTTGTTTTTCCCGAACCTGTAACACCGAACAAAAGGCTTGTATGCGGTTTTGAATCGGCATATTCGGCATAGAGGTTATCGCAGGCTGTCTGCTGTTGTTTTGACAACGCAACAGGTGCAAGACTTTCGTCCTTCGTCCTGTCCTCAATACGGAACACTTCTTCGTCATAGTAGTAGATAAGACCTTTTTTATAAAGTGCGTCCGTAACGCCTGTTGTGACACCCGTGAAGTAACAAACCTCTTTAACGGAAGTTCCGCCTGTCATTTTGATAAGGTCGAGAACGGCTTTCTGCTTTTCGGTAAGCTTGATATTGTCGCTGTCGGCAAGTTCGGTCGGAGCAGCCATTTTCATAACCGCATCCGAAACCTTTCTGAAAGCCTCATCTGATTTGTAAAGATATCCCGACTTTACCATATCTTCAAGAATAACCGTGTTATCTAATCCGAAATCGTCAAGAATTTTATCGGACTTTACGGCTTTTCTTTTTGAATGAAGGTAAGCAAAAATTCTTTGCTGTTCCTCGGAAAGCTCTTCTTCATCTACACCCTCACGAACACCGTAAAGCGTTGTGATTTTGTAATTTATACCCGCAGGGAGCATTGTTTTTACCGCATCATAATAGGTGCAGAAATAATGCTCTTTCATAAACTCGGCAAGCTTCAAAAGTTCTTTTGACAGGACAGGTTCGTCATCAAGAACGGAACAAATGCTTTTGAGCTTTTCAACCGGAATGTCATCACTCACGGGAGAAAGCTCAAAAATTATTCCCTGTTTTTTTTTGTTGCCTCTGCCGAACGGAATGAGAACCCTTTTGCCGACCTGAACAAAATCGGTAAAGGCAGACGGTACAAGGTAGTCAAATAATTTGTCGAAAACATATGTTGTGTTTTCAACGGCAACTTTGACTGTTAAATCAGAGTTCATCTTCGTCAGGCTCAAGAATGTTGATTTCATGACCTTCGATTTCCTTGATTGCGATAAGAACAGGCTTATCCTCTGTTACAATCTGTTCCTCTTCAAAAGTCTGAGTAATTTCTCTTGCTCTTTTTGCAACACCTACAACAAGTGCGTACTTACTCTGCTTACCCTGTAATAATGAATCCACATCAACTTTATGCATAATAATTCTCCTCTTAAAATATTTTATGTTAATTTTCTTTGTATATTATTTAATGAGGTTTTCATCCTCTTTATGAAGAATATCGAGAACCTCATTTATTGCTGTTTCAAGGTCGCCGTTTACCACATTGTACTTATATCTGTCCTTGTAGCTGATTTCCTCGGCAGCCTGTGCAAGCCTTTTCCGAATAGTTTCTTCATCCTCTGTACCTCTTCTGCGAAGTCGTCTTTCAAGCGACTCCATTGAAGGCGGAAGAATGAATATACTGAGAATGTCGGGATATTTATCAAGAATCTGAAGTCCGCCCTTGACCTCAATCTCAAGCAGAACATCATAACCCTGATTGAGCATATCTTCAACCTGCTTTTTAGGTGTACCGTAGAGATTACCGCAAAACTCTGCGTGTTCAAGATAGCCGTCTTTTTTCAGAACATCGTTGAACTGTTCTCTTGTCAAAAAGTTATAATGAACTCCGTCAATCTCTCCCTCTCTCGGTTCTCTTGTTGTGTTTGAAACCGAAAGACGGATATTTTTGTCACGGTCAAGAAGTTCCTTGATTATTGTACCCTTGCCTACACCCGATGAACCGGTAAACAAAATAAGATTTCCTTTTCTGTTAATGCTCATCCTTGTTTTCCTCACTTTCGTCCGTTCTGTTCTGAATTGCCTCACATGAAATTGCCGAGAGAATAACATGATTATTCTCGGCAACAATCACCGATTTGCATTTTCGTCCGCAGGTTGCATCAATAAGCAGATTGTTCTGTTTTGCATCCTGAACAATTCGCTTTACGGGAGCAGAGTCCGGAGCAACTACTGCAACAATCTTGTCGGAGCTGACAAGATTACCAAAACCGATATTAATAAGCTTCATCTGTTCACCTTATTCGATATTCTGAACCTGTTCACGGATTTTTTCAATCTCACTCTTGATGTCAACAACCTTATGTGCAAGAATTGCATCCTGAACCTTTGAACCGATTGTATTTGACTCACGGTTCATTTCCTGAATGATAAAGTCAATTTTTCTGCCGACAGGCTCGTCATATTCAAGGAACTTTGAAAGCTGGTCAAAGTGGCTGCGAAGTCTTACGGTTTCCTCCGCAACGGCTACCTTATCCGCAAACACGGCAACCTCTGTGAGAACCCTCTGCTCGTCAACCTTGACATCATTTTCAGCAAGCGTCTGCTTGATGCGTTCCATAAGTCTTTGTTCATACTCGGCAACAGTCTGCGGAGAACGCTCCTCAATTTCACATACAACAGAAAGAATTGTGTTGGCTCTTGAAAGAATGTCCTCTTTCATCTTCTCACCCTCAGTTTCACGCATTGCAACAAAAGCGTCAACTGCAATCTTTGCGGCTGAAAGAACATCGGCAGTAATTTGATCCTCGTCCTCAGGCGCTTTGTGAACCGTGAAAACATCGGGAAAGCGTGAAAGTGAAACTGTTGAAACATCATTCGGAACATTGTACTTTTCGCTGATTTCCTTAAAAGCGTTGATATATCCCGAAACAAGCTGATGATTAACAGTTACATCACAGGGTTCTTCATCGGACGCACCGATTGATACGAACATATCAATCTTGCCTCGCGAAACCCTTGAATTTACATAGTTTTTAAGTTTGTCGTCAAGAAATCCGTAACTTCTTGGGGTTCTGCAAGAAAATTCAAAATAGCGGTGATTCACGCTTTTGATTTCAACGGTAATCTCCCGACCGTTGATAACGGTTTCACATCTTCCGAAACCCGTCATAGATCTGATCATTTCAAAAACTCCCTTCGTAAAATTATATTTTCGGCATTTAAGCTTTATTTTTTATATTTACATCAAATTTATCGGCATTTGTTTTCTACAACATAGATTATAGCACCACAGGCGATATTTGACAATGGAGTTATTACAAAACTGTAATAACTTTTTTTGTTTACATCACAAAGGTGTGTGTGATATACTTAATAAGATAATTATACTTTATTGACAAAGGAATGATATTAATGTCAGGACATAACAAATGGAGTACAATCAAGCAGAAAAAAGGTAAGAACGATGCCGCAAGAGCTAAAGTATTTACAAAAATCGGCAGAGAACTTATTGTTGCAATCAAGGATGGCGGAAGTGCCGATCCTTCCGTTAACTCAAAACTCAAGGATTGTATTGCAAAAGCAAAGGCTGCAAATGTACCTAACGACAACATTGAAAGAATCATCAAGAAGGCGTCAAGCGATGCAGATTCAACAAACTACGAGGCTGTTACATATGAGGGCTACGGTCCAAACGGCGTTGCCGTAATTGTTGAGGCACTTACAGACAACAGAAACAGAACAGCAGGCGAAGTAAGACATTACTTTGATAAATTCGGCGGCAATATGGGTACACAGGGCTGTGTAAGCTTTATGTTCTCAAAGAAGGGCGTTCTCGTTATTGAGCGTGAGGACCTTGAAAAGGATGAGGATACCGTGATGAGCGATGCTCTTGAGTGCGGTGCATCAGACTTTGAGGCTGACGATGATGTATTTACAATTTACACAGAAACAGATGATTTTGGCGCTGTAAGAGATGAGCTTGAAAAGCTCGGCTACACATTCGTTTCTGCTGAAATTGAAATGGTTCCAAGCACATATACAAAGCTTGAGGACGAAGAAACTGCAACTAAGATGCAGAAAATGCTTGATATGTTCGAGGATAACGATGATATCCAGAATGTATGGCACAACTGGGAAATGGACTGATAAAGTTTATTTCTGACAAAATAAATTAAACCGCTCCGATTGGGGCGGTTTTTGTTTTGTCAATTTTTTTGTCTTGAAATTAAGACAAGGTCACGGTTATCTGCTTCGCCGTCAAGGTTAAAATCGGCGGCTTTGAGATATGCACCGTCTAATTCTGCATTATCACAGAGATATTTTTGCAAAAGCGTGACATCTTTTGAATTTACATTGCCCTCGCCCGTCACATCTCCGCAAACTGCAATGACATAAGTCCTTGAATCTATAACGGCAGTAAAGCCTGTTTTCAGCTTTCCGCTCTTTGCAATCGTACCGTCCGCCTTATATACATTTTCGGCAGAAGTTTTGTTTTTGAAATCGGCAACGGTTTCTCCGCTGTAAATCCCGTAAACTATCCCGTCAGAAAACAGGTATTCGGAATTATTCGGTTGAATATCTGATTTAGAAGAATTGTGATTGTCGTTACTGCCGTCATTGCCATTTGTTTTCTTTTCCTCAAAATCAGCCGCGCCAAATACCCGAACCGTTCCGTTATCAAGCAAAACAGCACATTGATTTTTGTAAGATACAACAGCAGTTGCTCTATCGGGAATTGACACGCTTTTTGTTTTTTCGGATGTTTTCAGATTAAGTCGATAATTCACGGCAGAATATATTTTTCCGTCAGATACCGAAACATTTTCGGCTGCGGCATTTGAAACATAATTCCTTGAATTATCTGACAGCGAAACAATAAACCCGTCTTCGTTTATAACTCTGTTTATTCCTGCGTTATAAATATTTTTAAATTCACCTGTATCGGCAACATAGGTTGATGACGATTGCGAGAGCTTGTAAATTGAACCGTCACAAAGTCTTGCGTATGACTTTCCGTTATTATTAAAAACCTCGTTTACATTGTCTGAAAAAGTTATTTTCGTCTTTTTATCAGATGAAAAATCCCTGCACGCAACATAAGATTTCAGGCTGTCGGTCTTGATATAGTAAATGCGATTATCGGTTACCGAAAAGGAATTGGTCATAAAATTTTCGTCAGCAAAAGCGTTCTTTGAAACATTTCCGTTATCAAGATTAAGAGAATACACTGAATATTTATTAGTGAAAGCATCGTCAAAAACAAGTGCATAAGTGTAGTTTCCGCTCTGTGACACACTCCTTATCCGACCGCCGACAGAAAAATTGTATGCAGAAAAATCGGGCACAAGCCTTGCTGAAAACACTGTATTTCCCGAAAATGCGCACACAAATCCTCCCTTGCCGTTGCTGTCACTTTTTACAGACGAACAAGTGGCAAGGTCAGTCAGATTGTATTCATTATACGCACGGCTTCTGCACACACCGAGAAGTGTGATAAGCATAACAGCCACAGCAAGGGAAATCAGTCGTTTCATAGCCTGTACCCGATTAAATTAATTTAAAACAAAAGGGCATCCTTTCGGATGCCCACAAAAGTTCTGATTATTCAGCAGCTTCTTCAGACTTAGCAGGTGCCTGCTCGTCTTCAGGAAGAAGTGCACGCATTGAAAGGCTTACACGCTTCTTGTCAAAGTCGATTGCAGTAATCTTAGCTTCAACAACATCGCCAACCTTAAGTACATCAGCGGGCTTTTCAATTCTCTTGTTTGCAATCTGAGAAATATGGATAAGACCGTCAATACCCGGAATGATGTTTGCAAATGCACCGAATGTTGTAAGACCAACGATTGTAGCCTTAACAACTGTTCCCTCGGGATAGTTGTTCTTGAGGATTTCCCACGGATTGTCTTCAGCATTCTTGAAGCCGAGAGAAATCTTCTTTGTTTCCTCATTGATATCCTTTATGTAAACATCAACTGTATCGCCTACATTAACAACCTCGCTCGGATGCTTAATGTGTGTCCATGAAAGCTCTGAAATGTGAATCATGCCGAACACGCCGCCGAGGTCAACAAATGCGCCGTAGCTTGTAAGTGACTTAACAACGCCCTTGTAACGCTTGCCAACTTCGCAGGTTTTCCAGAATTCTTCACGCTGAGCAGCTCTCTGCTCCTTGAGTACGCTGCGGATTGAACCGATAGCTCTTCTGCGTCTGCCGTTCTGTGAAACTTCGATAAGTCTGAAATCAACATCCTGACCTACGAGGTCTTCAAGGCTCTCTTCACGAGTTGCTGTTGCCTGTGATGCAGGGATAAAGATTCTTGAGCCGTTGTAAAGAACGATTACGCCGCCCTTAACTGCCTCAGTAACCTTGCCGGAGAGAACCTCCTGTGACTCTGCCTTTTCCTTGAGCTCTTCCCAACCCTTCTGTGCATCTACTCTGCGCTTTGAAAGCATGATAGTGCCTTCCTGATCATTGGTCTTCATAATAAGAAGCTCAATAACATCGCCGACTTTAACTACATCTTCGGGTCTTGCGTTAGGATCGTTTGAAAGCTCTGAAGCAGGAATAAAGCCTGTCTGCTTTCTGCCGACATCTACCTGAACTTCGTTGGGAGCTATGCTCAGAACTGTGCCCATTACCCTCTCGTTTGTATTAAAGTTTTTGAGGGACTCCTCAAGCATCTCCTCAAAAGATGGTTCAAAATTTGTTTCACCGGATTTTACTTCACTCATTGTATCCAGTACCTCCTTTATTATCCTTGCAGGCGTTGAAGCACCCGCAGTTACGCCGATTGATTCGGCAACCGAAACCTTGTTTAAATCAAGCTCGGCAGCGGTTTCAATGAGAACCGTGTTCTCACACTGTCTTTTGCATATATCAAAAAGCTTTCCCGTATTGGAGCTATGCCTGTCGCCGATTACAACCATAAAGTCGGATTCGGCGGCAATCTGAGAAGCTTCGGTTTGCCTAACTTGCGTAGCATTACATATTGTATCAAATATTTTTGCATTTGTACATAGCTTTTTTATCTTTTTTACACATTTTTTCCATTCTTGTGTGTCAAATGTTGTCTGTGCGACAATTTGCACCTGTTTATTATTCTCTTTTAGAATATTTGGCAATAAATCATCAAGCTCTGCCTCGTTATTAAATGTGTAACAATCACTTGCACAATGACCTATTATACCGCAAACCTCGGGATGATTTTTATTTCCTGCAATCAAAACAACATCATTTTCAGGGTTTGTGTTTGATACAATCTTGTGAATTTTTTTAACAAAAGGACACGTTGCGTCCTCAAAGTTAATTCCTCTTTTTACAAGAGAATCAATAACGCTTTTTTCAACTCCGTGTGAACGGATTACAAGCGTTGTATCGTCAGTAAGCTCGTCAACTGCTTTAACGGGAGTACATCCTCTTTCTTCAAGCTCGTGAACCATTTCCATATTGTGAATAATAGGTCCGAGGGTTGCAACCTTTATTCCTTTTTCAAGCAGTTCATTTACGATATTGATTGCACGGTTGACGCCAAAGCAGAATCCTGCCGAATCAGCCTTTTTTATACTCAATTAAATCCTGCTCCCTCATTCTTTTGATTTCGTCCATGATCATGGTTGTTGCACCTTTAAGTTCCCGTCTTCCGCTGTCCGGAGTAAGTCCGAGCTTTTCGGGTGTAAGAGGTTTGCCGAAGTGGATAACTCTCTTTGCAAATGTATGCTTTTTGTTGCCTACAATTGTGATGCAGGCAGGCACAACAGGGACCTGCATCTGCTGTGCAACAAGAGCACATCCGCTGCGGGGGCGCATAAGTTCGCCTGTTTTGGAACGACCGCCCTCAATAAAAATTGTCATAATCTCGCCGTCACGGATAAGGTCTTCACCTGTCTTGATAGCCTTGCCGTCACCTGCACCCCTTTCAACGGGGAATGCACCGAGCGCACGGATTAACGCACCGAAGAATTTATTTTTAAAAAGTTCAATTTTTGCCATAAAAAACAGTCTGCGCTTTTTCTGCGACAAACCGAGAAGAACCGGATCTGAATTTGATATATGGTTACTTGCAATAATCATGCCTCCAACAAGCGGAAGCGGCTCTTCAATTATAGTTTTATATCTGTACAAAAGTTTGAAAACAGGCTTGCAGACAGCTTTGCCGACTGCATAAAGTACCTTTGACTGACCCATCAGATATTCTCCTTTATAACGGAAATTATTTTTTCAACCGACTGCTCAAAATCAAGCTCTGTTGTGTCAACGGTAATGCAACCCTCGGCAGGCTTGAGCGGAGCTGTTTTGCGGTGAGTATCGTTGTAGTCACGGGTTATTACATCGTTTAAAATGTCGTCGTATTTTACATTCATACCCTTTTCAACAAGCTCCTTATATCTTCTTTCGGCTCTTGCCTCGGGGGACGCTGTAAGAAAAATTTTAACCTGTGCATCGGGCAGCACAACCGTGCCGATATCTCTGCCGTCCATAATTACATCATGCGTCTTTGCCATATTTCTCTGCAAATCAAGAAGATATGCTCTTACAATCGGTACGGCAGAAATTTTTGACGCCATCATTGATGCCTCCGGGGTTCTGATGAGTCCGGACACATCTTCGTTGTCAAGCAGAACAATCTGCTCGCCCTTTTCATTGAATGTTAGGTCAACTGTGATTTTTGAAAGCAAATTCTTTACCGCATTTTCATCTTCGGGAGCTACGGAATTTCTTGTTGCCGACAGACCGATTGTGCGATAAAGTGCTCCTGTATCAACATAAATACAGTCAAGTGCCTTTGCAACTCTTTTTGCAATTGAGGATTTACCTGCTCCTGCAGGACCGTCCAAAGCGATTGCTATTGACATAAATTACATCCTTTCAATCAAATATATTATGTATAATCAAATCAGATATATGCACTGTTTTCTCCGGCAAGCCGTCCTGTACTCCATGCAATCTGGAGATTAAAACCGCCTGTGTAGGCGTCGCAGTCGATTACTTCACCTGCAAAATACAGGCCGCTTACAAGCTTGCTTTCCATGGTTTTCGGGTTGATTTCGGAAGTTTTTACACCGCCTGAGGTTATGATTGCCTCCTCAATCGGTCTGAAACCGCTGATTTCAACCGTAAAGCATTTGAGAATTTCACAAAGAGCGTGTCGCTCCTCTTTTGTAATTGAATTACACTTTTTGTCAAAGGGAACTCCCCAGCGTTTGAGAACGGGAACTATGATTTTTCTCGGCAAAAGCTTTGAAAATGCGTTTGAAACATCACGGTTTGAATTCTCTTTGAAATCGTTCTGAATACGCCTGTCAAGGTGTTCAAAATCAAGTGCCGGCTTGAGGTCAATTTCCGCAATATAACGGTCGGGCTGAATATCACGGATGTGCGAGCTTGCCGATAAAATCATAGGTCCGCTCATTCCGAAATGTGTAAAAAGCATTTCGCCGAAGTCGCTGTAAACAGCCTTTTTACTGTTCTTATCAACTATTCTGAGCGCAACATTTTTGAGGGCAAGTCCCTGCATATCCTTGCATTGTTTATCACCGGAGGTAAACGGCACGAGCGACGGTTTGAGCGGAACGATTGTGTGTCCTGCCTGTTTTGCAAGTGTATAGCCGTCACCTGTTGAGCCCGTAAGCGGATAGCTTTTACCGCCGCAACAGATAATTACGCTGTCGGCATAGTAGGTGTTTTCTTCACACTTAACGCCTATAACGGCACCGTCCTCAAGAATAAGAGCGTTTGCCGTATCACACACTATTTTACAACCCGATTCAACGGCATAATCATGCATTGTATCAACAACATCAACCGATTTGTCGGATGCAGGGAACACACGATTTCCCCTTTCGGTCTTTGTTTTAAGTCCTTTGGATTCAAAAAATTCGATTGTATCCTCGGGAGTAAATGCATTGATTGCAGAATAGAGAAATCTTCCGTTTACGGGAACATTATTGATAAAAGTCTGCACATCGCAGTTGTTGGCAAGGTTACACCTTCCTTTGCCCGTTATCATAATTTTCCTGCCGACACGCTTGTTCTTTTCGATTATCGTAACTGATGCACCATAGAGCGCCGCAGTTGCACCCGCCATAAGACCTGCCGCACCTGCTCCGATTACCACAACTTTTTTACTTATCATCATCTTCTATATTACCCATTATTTCTCTGTCACGGTTGGTGTAAACTCCGTCACGGTTCCACACAAGTTCAAGTCTGCGGAATGTGTCGGAAACTTCATCCTTCTTTTTAAGCACGGTTGCAACAATAAGAGCGTTGATAAGGCTTAACGGTGCAACAAGTGAGTCTACAATTGACGCCATATCGCTTCTTGCAATAAGCACGGAATCGGCACTCTGAACAAGAGGAGAAACCATACTGTCCGTGATTGCAATTGCGTGAGCACCCCTTGAACGGGCAAAGTCCATTGCCTCAACCGACATTGAACTGTAACGGGGAAATGAAATACCGATCATAACATCTTTGTCGGTGATTCTGAAAATCTGTTCAAATGTTTCGGTTTGACTGCCGCTTGTGATAACACGCACATTGTCAAAAATCATTTCAAAATAGTATGCAAGGAAGTTTGCGATTGCGGCTGTTGAACGCACACCGAATATGTAAATACGCTCTGCCTTGCAAATTTCATCAACTGCACGGGCAAAATCCTCATGAGATGTTTCTTCAATTGTTCTGCGGATTTTATCGATATCCTGATTAAGAACGCTGTCAAGCACATTGTCATTGCCGATACGGTTGGAGGTAACTTCAATTCGCTGAACAGATGTGAGCTTGTTGCGAATCATCTCCTGCATTGCTTTTTGAAGCTTAGGGTAGCCGTCATAGCCGAGCTCGGTTGCAAAACGAACAACCGTACTCTCGCTGACTCCAACAGTTTCACCAAGCTTTGATGCGGTCATAAATGCCGCCTTATCGTAATGCTCTTCAATAAAAAGAGCAATCCTTTTTTGTCCCTTTGAGAGGGAATTCATCATTAAATCTATTCTTGTGAGCAAATGAGTAATCATTTTTTTAATATCTCCCATTATAAATAGTAAAAACAGACACACTGTCTTAACTAATTCATTTTAACACAAGAACTTGCAATTTACAATAAGATATAAATTAAATTATTGTAAATTTTACGAAATTATGAAATATGCGTCGGTTTATGTTGCAATAATAAATGTTGTATGGTAAAATTGTTTAACAGAAAGCAAATGACGGAGTTGATAAAAATGATAGCAGTTATTGATTACGGCGCAGGCAATATCCGCAGTGTTTACAAAGCGTTAAAGCATATCGGCTGTGAATGTGTGATTACAAGAGATAAAGACGAAATTATGAATGCAGACGGTGCTGTTTTGCCGGGTGTCGGTTCGTTTGGCGATACAATGGACACAATGAATTCATACGGCATTAAAGACACGGTTATTGAGTACATAAACAGTGAAAAACCGTTTTTAGGCATTTGTCTTGGACTTCAGCTCCTCTTCCCCGAAAGTGAAGAAAGTCCGAATGTAAAAGGTCTTTCGGTTTTTGACGGTACAATCACAAAGATTCCGTCAGGCGAAGGCTTAAAGATTCCGCACATCGGTTGGAACAGCCTTAAAATCAATGAAAAAAGCAGACTTTTCAAAGGCATAGAACAGAATGCATATGTTTATTTTGTTCACTCATATTTTTTGAACGCAAGCGACAGGAGCATTGTTTCGGCTCAGACGGAATACGGTGTTACGATTGACGCCGCTGTTGAAAAAGGCAATGTTTTTGCAACTCAGTTTCACCCCGAAAAAAGCGGCAAAACGGGACTTAAAATTCTCAGAAATTTTGCTGACATTGTAAAAGGCAGGGAGGAATAAATATGTACGCAAAAAGAATAATTCCATGTCTTGATGTAAAAAACGGCAGAGTTGTAAAAGGTATGAGTTTTGTAAATCTTGTTGACGCAGGCGATCCCGTTGAATCTGCAATGCAGTATGACAAACAAGGTGCTGACGAGCTTGTATTTCTCGACATTACCGCATCAAGCGATTCAAGAAACATCACCATTGACATGGTTGAAAAGGTTGCAAATTCAATTTTCATTCCGTTCACGGTCGGCGGCGGTATCAGAAGCGTTGAAGATTTCAATGTTCTGCTCAGAGCCGGCGCAGACAAGGTGTCCGTAAATTCAGCCGCTGTTCATCGTCCCGAACTCATCAGCGAGGCGGCATATAAATTCGGCAGTCAGTGCGTTGTCGCCGCTATAGATGCCAAAAGAAACGGTGACAGCTGGGAAGTTTATGTGAACGGCGGAAGAACTCCTGTCGGTATGGATGCAATTGAATGGGCTGTAAAATGCGAAAAACTCGGTGCGGGAGAAATTCTCCTTACAAGCATGGACGAGGACGGTCAGAAAAAAGGCTATGACATTGCGCTTACAAGAGCAGTTTCCGAAAAGGTGAACATTCCCGTAATTGCAAGCGGCGGTGCGGGCGCACTTGAGCATTTTTATGATGCTTTTACAGAAGGTAAGGCTGACGCAGTCCTTGCAGCATCACTTTTTCACTTTGGTGAAATTCCGATTCCCGAACTTAAAAAATATCTCAACAAAAAAGGAATTCCCGTAAGGCTTTAATTTACATACAAGGTTTATACAAAAGGCGGTTATGCAGAATATGCACAACCGCCTTAAAAGTTTTTAAGATTAAATTTTATCGTTTAAGCAAGATTAACTACGATTTTCTGAATCAATGTTGCATCTGTAATCTCAATAATGCCGTTACCGTTTACATCGGCAATCTTCATTGTTTCTGCATCAAAATCTTCAAGCTTTACGATGTATTTCTGAACAAGTGTTGCATCAGCAACAGTTACACTGCCGTCACGGTTAACATCGCCCTTGAGAGTTTCATCCGATGAAGAAGAACCTACAACGAATGTCTTTGTTGACTCTGCCTTGTTGCCGTTTGCATCAACTGCAACCACACCGATTGAATATGTGCCGTCAGCCGACGGAGTCCATACACATGAATCTGTGTTTGAGTTCTGAACTGTTTCACCGTTAACTGTGAATGAATAAGTTACATCACCTGTAGCGTGATAGCTTTCTGCCAAAAGTGTGATAGGTGTGCCTGCGCTCTGTCCCGAATTAAGGTTTGCACCGAAGTTAACCTCAAACGGAGCTTCGTTTACTTCTGTGTCGGGAAGAAGCGCACCGATTCTTGCAAGCGGAACTGTGATATTGTCGATATCTTCTTTCTCGTGTGAGGTTGAAGGATCGTAGCTGTACTCAAGATTTGCCTGATCGAGCATTGAGGGATCATGCGGAAGTGTATCCATACCCGATGTGCCGTATGTGAGAATCTGCATTGCACCGATACCCTGTGTTTCAATGTAGCTGCGGTCAATACCTAAAGTATTGAGCGGAACTGCAACTTCGTAAACATAGCCGTATGAGTTCTTGTAACCTTCATCGAAGAAGTCAACCCAGTTTGAGTTCATATCAAGGTTATCGCCCATTACTCTTGAACCCTTTGGAGCGTTGATACCGAAGAGTGATGTACTCTTTGTTCCGTTAGCGTATTTGATTTTAAATCCGTTTTTATTGTCCTGAGCCTGAAAGCTTGTTACACCGATCGGAATTCTTGTGTCATAGTTAAACATATATGTTCCGTCTGTGTCTTGAGTATCTGCCTTAAAGATTGAAGCGCCGCCGTTTGAGTTGTTGGAGTCAAAGGCAACAAGTGTGTCTATATGAGTTGTAAAGCCTGTGCCTCCGTCTTTTGCAGTGCCGTTTGTGCAACCCCATACGAACGGATTGGTATACACAGAACCGTCCTTGTTTGTACCTACTGCCTTGCCTGTTGCCTGCTTTGCAGGGTCAATTGACAGAGCAAGATACATAGGAATACTGTTTCTCCAAGGACGAGCCTCATTTGATGCGGCAAAGTTGTCCTCGGGAGAAGTTATGTATGTTGTGTTAGCCAGTTCAAGCAGGAAATAAAGATTATCGTCATCCCATGCACTGTAGAGAGCATAAGCATCCCACGGCTGTTCATGCATTGAAGAAGGCATATAAACTCGGGGATCATCGTTTGCAACACCCTGAGCAATAATCATTGAGCTGTCCCAGTCGCTTAAATCACCGTCAACAGAGATTGTCTTATGCTTGCCGAGCTGCATTTCAGGGTTTGTGCCGTAATAGCCGCCCTCAGGCTCTGTTGTGTGACCGTCTGATTTAGCGGAGAAAGTTGTCTTTGACGCTGTAAAAGTCTTTTTGAAGGTATATGTCTGCTCCGTTTCAACACCGTCTGCACCTGTTGCATAAAGTGTAAGCGTAACTTTTGAATTGCCGATTTTGCCCTCACCGACTTTTACCGAATCACCGTTTACAAACTCTTTCTTAGCTGAACCGTCAACTGAGTAATAGCCCTTGTCGGCATTCTTTAACGCAAGCTTTACATCAAGTGATTCTGTTGAAAAAGACGTATTGTTTGCTGTAAGTGTGTAACCGTAAGCGTGATCATCAGGCTTGCCGTAATCAATCCACTGCTTTTCGGCTGTGAGCATTTTACATTCGCCGGCTTTGAGTGAAAGACCTGCTGCCTCAGGATACTGCTCCTTGCCATTGCCTTTTTCAAGACCGTTGTTGAAGATGATTTTTTCCGATTTAAAAGAAGACGCAAAGCTTGCCTTATAAAGACCGCTGTCCTCTTTTGTCATAAGCTCTCCCGGCCATTCGGCATTTTCCTTTGTGCCGTATGCGTAAACATAAACATCCTTCCATCCGTACTTTGAGTTGTCAAAGTACACCTCTGAACCTGACGATGTTGCTGCCGAAACACCACCTGCCGACACGACAAGTGCTGAAAGCACCATGAGTGCGGCAAGAACAATGCTCGTGATTTTTCTTGTTCTTTTCATTTTGGTTCCTCCATTTCATAATCGTGGTAATGCGATTGCTTTTATTATAGCATTTTGCACTTGTTTTTTCAATTCATTATCACATTTTTGTTTCTTTGTACAAGTTATTGTGCAGAGTTTTGTAGACTTAATTAAATAAAGCTTATTTTTGACTATATTGCAACATATTTTGACCATAAAAAATCCGCTGACATAAACTGTCAGCGGATTTAATGTTTTGCAAAAACAATATTTGAATAATCAGTTTTCTTTTCTGTAGAAAGGTTCAACACCCTTTACTGCATTTTTTGCAAAATCCATTGAATACGGCATCATTGAAAGCTGGATTTCATCGTCAAGGAACGGATTTGCAACCTTACTGATTGCATCGAATGTGCTTTCCATATCACCGAAGAAATCAACCACAATGAAGTAGCTCTTTTGACCGTTCTGCTCAATCAAGCGAAGATATGCGGCATTTACTGTCGGCTCTGTGCTGAAATGATTAATAAGAGCAGCCATAAGATCAATCGGATATTCTTTAGGCTCACCGAGACTGATTGGTGAACCCGGTTCGATTGTCTGATTTTTGAGTTTCATATAGTCCTTCTGCTGTTTGAAAGAATGAACCATCTGTTTCGGGAATGTTACGCTCTTTCCGAAAGGATTGATTACAAAGCCCTTTACATCAGCCTGAGGATCCATTACCATCTGGGCAATACTGTCAAAGTCTGTAACAACCTTCTGTGCATTTTGAGTGTCTTTCCACTTGAAAAGTTCCTCTGTGTCCGTAAATACACCGAAAAACTTTTCTTTGTTGCCGTTTTCAAGAAGTCTGAACTGAACCTGAGTTGACTGCTGCATAACAGTCTGACCGTTGGTTGTCTTAGCCTCTGTCTTTGGTGTTACCTTTGCAGGGAGAATGAATTTCGCCTTCATAACCTCATCAATCATCTTGTTGATGTTTTCGGTTGTGTTGTCATCCTGCATCTTTTCAATAGCGGCTACGAGGTTTGGATTCTTGATTTCCTCTGCCGGCACTTTGCTTCCTTCCATTTTTGCGCCTTTAAGTTCGCTCATGCTTTGTTACCTCCGTTATTCTGCTGTATGATTTTTGTCGGGAAATACTGCAAATCGTCGGATACTTCACCGTCAAAGAAAATAATATTCGGTGAATTTAAATCTCTTTTGATTATGCAGTCGTAAGTTCCGTCTTTTTATTTTTGTTTCTGCACCGATGTGTGGTTTTGCATTACAGACATCGGTGCAAGCATAGCATAAAATTCATCTTTTACATATAAGTGAATTCAAGTCTTTCGTAAGTTTTGACGCCTTCGGCATTTTCCGCACGAAGCTCAAGCTTTGAAACATCGCTGTCACCGTGCTTGATTGTTACTTTGTCACCGTCTTTGTACGAAACAGCCTTTCCGCCGTCAAGGGAATATGTGGCATTATCTGTGTTTGAACAGGTGAGAGTTACCTCGTATGTATCATCGCTGTATGTAAACTCTGTTTTTGAGTCAACACCAACACTTGCAGGTCTTGCATATTCAGTGTATCCCTCATTATAAAGAACTACAACTGAATTTTCAGGGATATCCGTATCACAGGTAATCTTACCGTTTTTAACAGTATATTCGGTTTTGCGGTCAACACGGTCAACATATGTTCCGTCAGCAAGATTTGTTTCAAAATCAACCTTGAGAGCATCATTTGTATTGACAATTACAGCTCCCTTTGTACCTCTTTCAATCATAAGAGCAGTTGAGTCAAGGTTAGGATTAACGAGATTTTCGTCTTCACCTTTCATTGCTGTTCTGAAGAAATTCACTGCGGAAACACGGTTGTCCTTGTACATATCGTCACCCTGTGTGCCGATTCGGTTCATGCCCCATGAATTGTCGATTGAACTGTTATACGGACGGTCAAAGAAGAGCGGTGTTCCGTCTTTTCTTGCCGTGATTATTGCCCAGCCGAGGACAACCTGTTCGCTGTCGATATTGTTGTATGTGCAGTCGTTGATGTAGTTATCGTGGGATTCAACCCATGTTACGATATTCGGGTCTGCATTGCCAATCCAATAATCAGACACAACTGCCGTGTCGATATTGCCGCTTGCAATTCCCGAACGAATTTTACTGCCGTAGGTGCTTGATGTGGTTCTGCCGATTTCTTTTATATAGTCGGCAAGTCTGTCATTGTCGCCCTGAAGCACTTCGCCGTAGATAAAAAGATTTTCTGCGTTATCAACTTCTTTTGTTGCTTTTTCCCAGAAGTTATTTTTAAAGCCGTCATCTTCTTTTGGATCATCGGAAAGTCCGATATGCTTTGCCGTGTCATATCTGAAACCGTCGGCACCGCAGGCAATACAATCGTTAATGTAATTAAAAAAATACTTTTGAAACGAAGGTCTTTCCGTGTTGATGTCGGGAAGTCCTCCCATCTCATGCGTGGTGCAGGCAAGTCTGTCGCCGAAATCATTAAGGGGCGTTCTGCCCTCCTTGTGATAAAGGGTTTCAAGACTTCCGCCGCCGGCCTCAATAAGATCTTCGCTTACCTCATCGGTTGCGGGAGTAGTGTGGTTTGCAATTACATCGACAATAACCTTTATACCATACTTATGGGCCTCATCGCACATTGCCTTAAATTCATCACGAGTACCGAGCTGATAATTACCGATTTTGAAATCAGTCGGCTGATAGTGATAGTACCACTTTCCGTTGCCGTAAAGATCCATACCGCCGTCTTCGCCCTCAAGACACTCGTTAATCGGAGATGTCTGCACAGCCGAAAAACCTGCTGCGGCAATATCCCCCATTGACTCCTTTATTGTGTTGAAATCCCAACAAAATGCTTGAAGAATCGCACCGTCAGCCACCTTGTCGGCTGTTTTGTAGTCAATTGACGCCGGCTGAGTTTGTGAGCAGCCCGTACCCGATACTGCAACGGCAGTAATCATAAGAGCCGAAAGAATTCCTGCTGATATCTTTTTAAACATAATTCACCATCTTTCTGTTTTAACTTACTTGAGATACAGTATAACATAAATGATATGATTTTTAAATAGTTTTTGGCATTTTTGCCATATTTTTTTATTAAAACGCCAATAATGACATAAACTGTGTTTTTGAGCAAAAAATCGTTACAATGTTTACAATAGAAAAAAATTGAATATTGTCACAAAAGAAAAATTGTTGTATACTAAAAATATTAAAATGAAAGGAACAGCTGCATGAGTCACGCGATAATTATTCCTATTTATTGTGAAAACAGAAATACAATCAACCTCTGCAATGAATTACAGAATTTTGGAGCTGAGCATATTGTTGTTGTCAATGACGGTCTTAATCCCAAATCGGAATATTTTAACGAATTGACAAGTATTGGCTGTCATCTTGTTCACCTGAAAAATAACAACGGCAAAGGTGCAAGCCTTAAAGCAGGCATCAAATACGCTCACGATAATCTTTATAATATCACGGGCTACATTACCTGTGACGCTGACGGACAACATACTGCAAATGATGTTATGAAAATCAGCCGTATGCTTGACCTTAGAAACGGCAGTCTGATTCTTGGCAAAAGAGATTACAAAAAGTCTAAAATGCCGATTAATATACGAATCGGAAACAGACTGTCCTCGGCATATTTCAAGGTTATTACGGGCAAAAGCTGCAGGGACACTCAAACTGGACTGCGAGGTATTCCTGCATTTCTGTATGACACGGTGATGAAAACAAAGGGCAGTCGTTTTGATTTTGAAATGAATTTTCTCACAAAATGTGCCGACATGAGAGTCCCGTTTTACTTTGTGAACATTATAGCCGATTGCTCAAACTGCAGCAGCAATTTTCGACTTATTAAGGACACCTACCTTATCTACAGAACTCCGTTGAGATTTGCGACGGCATCAATCGGCTGTACGATAATCGACCTTGTTTTATTCACGATTTTTGCGTATATTCTGCCGTCACATATGTTCTTTAACATTATGCTGGCAACGCTTATGGCACGAGTTGTTTCGGGCGGAATTAATTTTCTCATCAACAGAAAAGTCATCTTCGGTAATACGGATAACGGAGCAAAACAGGCACTCAGATTTTTCATTCTGTTTTTCTGCATAATGTGTGCAAGCTCACTTATTGTATCGGCACTTTGGTTCCTGCCGATTCCCGTTACACTCACAAAGGCGATTGTCGATCTTTTGTTGTGGACGGTCAATTACAAAATGCAGAGAATATGGGTTTTCAAGGACAGCAACAGAATTAAAAGAACTCCCGGAAGCAAAAGAAAATAAAACAAACGAAAACGGTGACACGAAAATGCCACCGTTTTTTGTATAATTTTCAGTTGCTGTCAATATTTACAAAACCTCTGCCCTTTATTGCGCCTGCAGTCGTTACGATAATAAAGGCATTGGGATCAACATTTTTGATTCCCGATGTGATTTTGTAAGCCTCTTGAGGACGGACTGCGCACATAATAACTTTCTTATCCTTACCGCTGTATGCACCCTCGCCGTTGAGGTATGTTACACCTCTCTTTAGGTTTTTCATAATATTGGCACTCACTTCTTCATAATTATCCGAAATTACAAACATGAGCTTGCCGTTACCTCTTGAAGTACCGTAGCTTACAGCATCAATTACCTTTATGCTGATAAAAATTACAAGCAAAGCATAGAGTACATTTTCAATGCTGTGATAAACAAAGAACACCATTAATAGCACAAGAATATCGGACACAAGGATTATCGTACCCGTTGAAATAAACGGAAAATGCTTGTGAAGATTCAGTGCGATGATGTCTGTACCGCCTGTTGAACCGCCTCGGTAAAAGATAAGACCGAGTCCGAGACCGTTAAGCACTCCGCCGAATCCTGCGGCAAGAATTGTATCGCCCGTATATGCAGGCAAAATCGGTGTAAGAACATCAATCATAACCGAAACAAGTGCCGTTGCAACAAGGGTTCTTGTAAGAAAGCCCTTTCCGTTCTCAATAAATCCCCAGATGAAAAGCGGAATGTTCATCACAAAAATCATAATACCTATCGGCAACGAGAACATATAGTTGAGCATTGTGGCAACACCCGTAAGTCCGCCCGGGGCAACATTGTTAGGTGATGTAAACATTGCTACCGATATGCCGTAAAGAACTGCTCCGGCGAAAATTACAAGATAATCAAAAAATAGTGTTCCTGCCTTTGCAAGACAGGAATTCGGTTTTAAATTCATTTGCATAAAATCACTCCCCGAAACGAGTATGTATAATTATTTCAAAAAGCTGATTTATTCTGTCAAATTCTTTATTAATCTGCAAGTATCCGAAAAGCGCTTCAAGTCCCGTTGCACTGTGATAATCGGCAACAGAACCGTTTTTTGGAGTACATTTCGGTGCGGCATTTCTGCCTCGCTTATAAACGGCAAGCTCCTTTTCGGTTAGAGTCGGCATAAGAATTTTTGCAAATTCAGCCTGACTTTTGCAGTTTACAAGCGAAACCTTTATTTTATTGAGTTCTCCGACACTGCGGTTAGCCTTGCGAACAAGGTATTCACGCACAAGCAGGTCATAGACGCCGTCACCCACAAAGGCAAGTGTAAGCGGAGAAATTTCATCGGCTAATGAATGAACAGATGTATTTTCCATATTAACTCCGTATCACGCAATATTAATCCATAAAGTCAAATTCAAGCTCATAAATTGAAACCGTGTCGCCGTCCGAACAGCCTTTTTTTCGGAGTGCGTCAATTACACCGCCGTTTATGAGAACTTTTTGGAAATAGTTAAGGCTTTCGTAATCGTCAAAATTGATACCCTTCATGACCTGCAACAGCCAGTCAGCCTCAACTGTATAGATTCCGTTCACATTCTTGATTATAACAGAATGGTCATCAAAATCATCAACGGTCACAATCGGAGCAGGCTCTGCCTCGTAGTGAGTGATTGGAGGAAGTTTTGAAAGCATTTCCTGAATCTTTTTGAGGAGCGGATCAACATCATAGCGAATTGCCGCCATAATCGGGAAGAAATCATAACCTTGATCTTCGACAAACTTCTTGAAGTCTGCAATTTGCTCATCGGTTGCCATATCGCACTTGTTGCCTGCAACAACCATCGGACGCTCTGCAAGCTCGGGATTGAACTTTTTAAGCTCATTGTTGATTGTTATGAAATCCTCTTTCGGATCTCTGCCCTCACTGCCCGAAACATCGACAATGTGAACGAGCATACGGCAACGCTCAACATGGCGGAGAAACTGATGTCCAAGACCTGTACCCTGCCATGCACCCTCAATAAGTCCGGGAATATCAGCCATAACAAATGATGAGCCCTCACCCATTGACACAACTCCGAGAACGGGAGTGATTGTTGTGAAGTGGTAGTTCGCAATCTCAGGCTTTGCCTGTGAAACTACGGAAACAAGGGTACTTTTTCCGACATTCGGGAAACCTACAAGACCTACATCGGCAAGAAGCTTGAGTTCAAGAACAACATCAAACTCTTCACCCGGAAGTCCCGGTTTTGCAAAACGGGGAACCTGACGGACAGGAGTTGCAAAATGTGGATTGCCCCAACCGCCTTTACCGCCTTTTGCAACGATATAAGGTTCATCACCCGAAACATCGGCAAGGATTCTTCCGCTGTTCTCCTCTTTTACAACAGTTCCGACAGGAACACGGATAACAAGGTCTTCGGCATTTTTACCACGGCATCTGCCGCCTCTGCCGTTTTCGCCTTTTTTTGCGGCATATTTTCTTTTATAACGGAAATCGGCAAGTGTTGAAAGGTTGGAATCGGCAACAAAAACAATGTTGCCGCCTCTGCCGCCGTCACCGCCGTCGGGACCGCCTGCCGCTACATATTTTTCACGGTGAAACGAAACGGCACCGTCACCGCCGTCTCCTGCTTTTATTTTAATTTTCGCTGTATCTACAAACATATTTTTCTCCGTAACAGTTTTGCTGTTTAATTATCAGTACAAATGTAAAGAATCTCAGACCTGTTTGTTATTAGTATAAACAGAAATGTAAAAAATAAGGGTGGATATAAAATCCACCCTCATAAATTTTGAGATTACTGCTCAACAGGATAAACGCTTGCACGCTTTCTGTCTTTGCCGACACGCTCAAATCTTACAACACCGTCAATCTTTGCGAACAGTGTATCGTCAGAGCCTTTGCCTACATTTTCACCAGGGTGAATATGTGTGCCTCTCTGCTTTACAAGGATGTTGCCTGCGAGAACCTTCTGACCGTCTGCACGCTTAACGCCAAGACGCTTTGATTCACTGTCACGGCCGTTCTTTGTAGAACCCATACCTTTTTTATGAGCGAATAACTGAATGTTTATTTTAAGCATTACCTTACACCTCCGAAAATTTAACTTTAATAAAATTTTTGTATTGCTCCGAAAGAGCAGTTAAGTGAAGCTTTAAGCCTGAGAGTATATCACAAGCCTTTAAAGCATCATTCGGTGACATTCTTACTTTCATAAGACCGTCATCCTCGGTAACCTGTGCATTAATATGCAAAATCTCGGTGACAGTGTTTGCAGTCATATATGCGGCAGAACTGATTGCCGCACATACAATATCGCTGCCCTCTTCGGCAAAGTCGGAGTGCCCCGATATTTCAAAACCGCAAATTATATCATCTGATTTTAAAAATGTTACCGTAGTCATTTTTAGGCTTCGATTGAAGTAATCTTAACCTGTGTGTAAGGCTGTCTGTGACCTTTTGCTCTCTTTTCGCCCTTCTTAGGCTTGTAAGTGCAAACTCTGATTTTTTTGCCTTTACCGTTCTTTACAACTTCACCTGTAACCTTAGCACCCTCAACGAGTGGTGTGCCAACCTTGATGCCGTCGTCTGTGCCGACTGCCACAACATCAAATGTTACTGTGTCGTTTGCTTCTGCGTCAAGCTTCTCGATGAAGATAACCTCATCGTTAGTTACCTTGTACTGCTTGCCGCCTGTCTGAATAACTGCGTACATTTTAGTACCATCCTTTACATTGGGCTCGCTATGTGCAGGTGGAACGAATCACTTAAAACCCACAATATGCGGCTTATATACTATATCACAAAGAAAACTTTCTGTCAACAATTTTCCCGATATTTTTTGAGTATATCAAATGTTATTCTGTATTTTGCAAGCCTTGAGAGTATTTTTCATAAGAGTTGAAATTGTCATAGGACCTACACCGCCCGGCACGGGTGTGATAAACGAGCATTTATCCTTGACATTTTCAAAATCAACATCACCGCAGAGTTTGCCGTTTTCATCCCTGTCCATACCGACATCAATCACAACCGCACCCTCTTTTACCATATCGGCAGTAACAAACTTCGGTCTGCCGACTGCGGCTACGAGTATATCTGCCTGTGAACAGATTTCAGCAAGATTCTTTGTTCTGCTGTGACAGATTGTTACCGTGCCGTTTTCGTGGAGCAAAAGCATTGCCATAGGCTTGCCTACGATATTACTTCTGCCGATTACAACGCAGTTTTTACCGCTTACTTCAATGTTGTAGGAATGGAGCATCTCCATTACGCCTGCAGGCGTGCATGGAAGAAAATCATACTCGCCGAGCATAATTTTGCCGACATTTACGGCATGGAATGCGTCAACATCTTTAAGCGGGCTGATTGCCTCAATAACAGCCTTGTCATCAAGGTGTTTCGGCAACGGAAGCTGAACAAGAATACCGTTGATATCCTTCTTATTGTTGAGAGTTTCAACAAGGTTTAAAAGTTCTTCCTGTGTTGTTTCTGCCGGGAGTGCATACTCCTCAGACTTAAAGCCTACAAATTCACAAGCCTTTTTCTTGTTGTTTACATATACTCTTGACGCCGGATCGTCACCTACGATTACTACCGCAAGACCGGGGGTTATTTTGTGAGTTTCCTTTAACTCAAGCGTCTGCCTCTTTACCTCTTCCTTTACCTGTGCCGATACCTTTTTTCCGTCGATAATCTGCATAGAAAGAATCCTCCTTTTTTCTGTTTATAATTAAGAATACAATACCTGTTATAAAAATTACTGCCGAAAGAACCTGTGACACCCTTATGTCTGCTCCGAAAACTTGGAACGGAAGATAAAGGCTGTCTGTTCTCAGTCCTTCAACAACTGTTCTTTCAAATCCGTACCACACAAGGTACATAAAGAAAATCTGTCCCGAATATTTCTGCTTATATTTTCCGTAGAAATGGAGAAGTACAAATCCGAGCAAACACCACATTGATTCATAGAAGAAACACGGGTGAACTCCTATGTTGTCTGTTCCCTCGCTCATCATTCTCCAGGGCAAATCCGTAGGAGAGCCGTATGCCTCCTGATTCATAAAATTGCCCCATCTGCCTATTCCCTGTCCGATAAGGAAACCGACCATTGCAATGTCAAGAACAGGCATGATTTCCATTTTCTGTATTTTGGCAACAGTCAGACCGCCGAGCAACGCACCGATTATTCCGCCGTAAATAGCAAGTCCGCCGTTGTTGATATAGAGAATTTCAATCGGGTTCTGTCCGTAATAATCCCATTTGAAGAAACAGAAGTACAGTCTTGCACCGATAATTCCCGTTATCATTCCTGCAAAAACACAGTTGACAAGCTTTGAACCGTCAACCTTGTAACGGGGAGCACTTTTCCACGCATAAAGTACGGCAAGCAAAAGTCCGCAGGCGATGATTATTCCATACCAATAGACCTTGTAATCACCGATTGAAAATGCAATCGGGTTAATATCAAATTCCCAGCCAAATCCGGGAAACTGTACATGATACGGCATAATTACACCTCATCAGGCTGTTTTACAACAGACAAAGTACAGTTGTCAACATCGAGCATCTCGGCAAGCCTTGCGTTGATATCCTCAAGCTTTGCATTTGCAACCGCATCAATGTAGGCAAAAATTTCGTTACCCTGCATTGCGTAGTCGATGATTGAATTTGAAATTGCACTTACTGAGTTGAGCGATGAAACCGAATCGCCATAAACAGATTTTCTTGCAATTTCAAAGTCCTCTTTATCAATACCGTTTTTCTTAATATCCGAGATATACTGTTTTATCATCTCAGCAGCCTGTTTCGGCGCTCTTGATTCACCGCCGAAGATTACCGAGCAATAACCCGGACCTTCAAAGAGTTCATAAGAAAAGCTTGAATTGATGAGGTTTGAATCCATAAGATTTCTGTAGAGTATGCTCGTGTTTGATGCAAGTGCCGAAAGAAGAATATCTGTGCATGCAAGCTGCTTTTCGTTAAGAGGCTTGTCTGCTTTCTCTTTGAAGCCGAGATTGAACAAAGGCATTGAAACAGGGAAAGTCTGCTCAACATAAGGTTCTTTGATTTCATAAGGCTCTGTTTCAAAATAGTTTTTGATTTCCTTTTTCTCACAAGGCTTGAGCATTTTGTCGGCAACTTTAAGCACACCGTCAACCGTTACATTACCCGCAACGCAGAGAATCATATTATTGAGGTTGTAGAACACATTGTAAACTTCATAAAGCTTTTCGGCTGTAATTTCCGCAATTGTTTCAACCGTACCTGCAATATCAATTTTTACAGGATGATTGTGGTACATACCCTCAAGCATATTGAACATTACTCGCCAATCGGGAGAGTCGTCGTACATTTTGATTTCCTGACCGATAATGCCCTGTTCCTTTGCAACTGTCTGAGCCGTAAAGTAGGGATCCTGAACAAAATCAAGAAGAATTTCAAGACTTTCATCAAACTTGTCCGTACATGAGAAAAGATAGCAGGTTTTTTCAAAGCTTGTATATGCGTTTGCATTTGCACCTGTTTTTGCGTATCTTACAAACGCATCGCCTTCTTCACTTTCAAAAAGCTTGTGTTCAAGGTAATGGGCGATACCGTCGGGAACTGTAATTATATCGCCGCCGTTTACGGAAAACTTTGTGTTAATACTGCCGTAGCGTGTGCCGAAAATTGCATATGAAGAAGTGTAACCCTCTTTTGGATAAACAAAAATTGTAAGTCCCGATGGATGTTCAACTTTATAATAGCTGTCACCTGCAATTTCCGATTTGATTTCTGTAATATTCATTCTGTCCGCCTCCCTTACTTATTTTTGAGAACATAAACCGTATCGAGCAAGAGCTTGTTTGCGGCATTTACAATCTGCTCTTTTGTAACGGCATTAACCTCAGCGGAAACTTCTTCAACAGTTTCAAGGTCACCGTTAAAAATTCTCCCTGTGTACCAGTTTTCAATACCGCTTACGCTGTCGCTGCTTGACTTGAATGAATTAACAACAGCAAGCTTTGTTGCCTCAATTTCAAAATCTGTAATTTCGCCGTTCTTCATATCCTCAATTTCTTTGAGAATAGCTTTTTCGGCTTTTTCAAGATTTTCGCCCTCAACACCGCTGTTGATGTACATTATGCCCTTAATTGAATCATAGGAGGACGAGCAGTAATAGCAAAGGCTCTGCTTTTCACGAACATTGTTAAAGAGTTTTGAGCTTGCAGTACCGCCGAGAACAGCACACATAAGTCTTTCGGCAACCGCCTCTTCATCACCTGCGGAAATCTGTGTTCTGAATCCCATGACAAGTTTTGACTGTGAGAGTTCCATTTCCTCTGTAATATGTTTTTCTTTTGAAACATTCTTAACAACATCAGTAGATGAAGTCACAACATTTCTTTCGATATTTGCAAAGGCTTTCGCAAAAACCTCCTTCGCCTTATCGGCAGGGCTGTCGCCTATATAGAGAATCTCAAATTTTGCGGTTTTGAGAAGATTCTGCCATGCCTTGCAGAGTGATTCGGCAGTTACGGCCTTGATTTTTTCGGCTGTACCGTAACGCTTGATTCCGAAAACCTCATCCTTGCACATATGCTTTATAAGCTGTCCCATTGCATAGATTCGCTTTTCGTTGAATTCCGAATCAATCACATCAAGAAGTTGTCTGCGTTCCTGTTCAAGTTCACTTTCAATAAAAGCGTTGTTCTTGACATTAGGCTCAAAAATCACGCTGCACAAAAGCTCCGAAAGTTCTTTGGCAATGCTGACATCATCAAGAGAATATCTGTCATCAAGACCTGATACGGAAATTTTAATTACCTGGCTTTCACCGTGTTTTGAAAGCGATGAAGTGAGGTCTGCACCGTAAAGTGAGCTGAGTTTTTTGCTGAGAACAGTAAAATCGGGATATTTTTTGCATGAACGAACAAGCAATCCGCCCACAAGCGCATTCTCCGACGCGGTTTCGACAGAAAGCGGAACAACAATATTCACGCTGATTTTCATAGTTTTAAAACGGCTGTCCTTAATGTTTGTAAAGTAAACACCGTTTGCAATTTCATTTCTGTTGATGAAATTCATTTAATCAACTCCGTTTTCAGATTATCAGTCATATTGTATCACATTTTGATTTATTATAAAAGAGATATAAGAAAAAATCACAAAAGTGCAATAGCAATTTGAAACAATTTTACTTTTCCGTACAAGGCTATCGACATATTTTCCGAATTTTACCTGCATAAGAATCTGTTAAGTTTGTTGCTTTTAATTGTATCATAAATAAAAACAAATGCAACTATACGAATTTATTGACAAACTTGTCTGCCGATTTTCGGAAGTATTGACATTAAATTCCGGATTGCGGATTTATTCTTTGTCTTTGCTTATCGTATGATGACCGAGAAAGTGCCTGTTTTTCAAAAGCAGGCATTCTGAAAGAAATACGGCACAGCGGTTTCTATACCTACTATGCCGTATTCACTATATTTCCATGACAGAGCGTAAAATATTACTTATCTTTAATTTTGGCAGAATGTTTTTTACTCTTACCGAATGCCGTTACTCCTTTCATAACGCCGCCGCTGATAATCAGCAATGCAATCCACAAAATAAGGTTGCTGTTGTCGCCTGTCTGAGGAGACTTTGAATCATCAGGCAATTTAGCCGTTACGGTGTCAGCCTTTTTGATTTCTTCGGTTGGCGCGTCTTCATGAGCAGAGATTGTCTTTTCGCAGTAGTCGCAGATATGGTTTTTATCCTTATCTACATGCTCAGAGATTGTCTTTTTGCAATAATCGCAGATATGGTTTTTATCCTTATCTACATGCTCAGAGATTGTCTTTTCGCAGTAATCGCAGATATGGTCTTTATCCTTATCTACATGCTCAGAGATTGTCTTTTCGCAGTAATCGCAGATATGGTTTTTATCCTTATCTACATGCTCAGAGATTGTCTTTTTGCAATAATCGCAGATATGGTCTTTATCTGCGTCATTATGCAGACATACATATCCGCATTCTCGGCACACACCGTCTTTCCACTCATGTGCTTCACTTGCCACAATCACAGCACCACAGCAGTTCCATTTTTGTTCGTGATTAAAAGCGGTTCTTGTCGTCCACTCCTGTACACCGCCCTCGTGGTTTGTTCCGTCAAATTCTCCGTAGGCTTTACCGCAGACATCACATACCGCCTTTTCGGTACAGGTGGCATTGCCGCCTGAGCAATTTTCGGTTTCAAACGCATCGCATCCGTCCACGGTACATTTTCGGGTATGCGTACCGTCATTGTCAGATACCCATTCACCAAAGGTATGACCGTTGTTGACTGTTACGGTCATCTCTGCATTATTGCCCGCTTTGTCGGTGACAACTATCTTCTGCTCGCCGTTTGTCGGAGGGAGAACAAAACCTCCGTCTGCATCAAGCGTAACCGCCGTGCCGTTTACGGTAACGGTATCAACATACTTCTCATCAACAGTAACGGTTTGTGCCTCACAATAGGTCTTGCCGTTCTCAATACCGCTGATTACAGGCTGAATATTATCAAGCGTTATACGGTCGGAGCGAAGGTATGTTATGTTAATATTTTCATCAACAAGCATTACATAAACAATATATTCTCCGTTGGGTTCTATGCAAAACGGTTCTTCATACGCACGGAATACAAGAGAGTTCAGTTCAGCCTCGGAAAGCTCCTTATCTGTTACCAAATAGGATACAAACACAACTCCGCTGTTATCTACGGCATTTATAGTTACCTCCTGTGTATCCTTAAAGAATATGCCAAAGGTAAGCTCGTTTAAGAATTCATTCCATTTATTTGTGCCTATGATAATTTCGCCCGTCGGCTTTTCGGTATCTTTCCACCGTGCCGTGATTGTAATGTTTTCGGCAGGCATGGTTTCGGGGATTTCCTTATCCCAACCCTTAAAGGTGTAACCTTTTCTTGTAGGATTGTCAGGGGCGGTAATTTCTGTACCGTAGTCCTGTGTAATGGGTGCAATGTCACTTCCGCCGTTGGTATCAAAGGTTATTGTATACTGATTGATTTTCCATTGTGCTTTAACCGTTATATTCTCCGCCGGCATGGTTTTGGGGATTTCCTTATCCCAGCCCTTAAAGGTATAACCTTTTCTTGTCGGATTGTCAGGGGCGGTAATTTCCGTACCGTAATCCTGTGTAATTGGTGCAATCTCACTTCCGCCGTTGATATCAAAGGCTATTGTGTACTGATTGATTTCCCATTGTGCTTTAACCGTCATATTCTCCGCCGGCATGGTTTCGGGGATTTCCTTATCCCATCCCTTAAAGGTATAACCTTTTCTTGTAGGTTTGTCAGGGGCGGTAATTTTTGTACCGTAATCCTGTGTAATTGGTGCAATCTCACTTCCGCCGTTGGTATCAAAGGTTATTGTATACTGATTGATTTCCCATTGTGCTTTAACCGTTATATTCTCGGCAGGCATGGTTTCGGGAATTGCCTTATCCCATCCCTTAAAGGTATAACCTTTTCTTGTAGGTTTGTCAGGGGCGGTAATTTTTGTACCGTAATCCTGTGTAATTGGTGCAATCTCACTTCCGCCGTTGGTATCAAAGGTTATTGTATACTGATTGATTTCCCATTGTGCTTTAACCGTCATATTCTCCGCAGGCATGGTTTCGGGGATTTCCTTATCCCAACCCTTAAAGGTATAACCTTTTCTTGTCGGGTTGGCAGGGGCGGTAATTTCTGTACCGTAATCCTGAGTAATGGGTGCAATCTCACTTCCGCCGTTTGTATCAAAGGTTATTGTGTATTTATTCGTGTTCCACACAGGATAGAGCGTCAGCGCCTCGTTTTGCGTATAAACGTCTTCAAAGCCATACACCTTTTCGCCGCCGTCAACGGTTGACCAGCCTACTTGCGTGTAGCCCGCGCGGGTGAACAAAGCGCCGCGCAGGGTAAGAATATTGTTGTGGGGTTTCATATCCGTCACCGCACTGCCGGTGCCGTATGTGCCGGGGAGGTAAATCACCTCATAGTCGCCAGTGATCGAAAGCATGGAAACATCGGCAGGTACGGTATCGCCGGGTTTATAGCAGTTCCCATTTTCATCCGACCAATACAGCTGCGCGTCTTCCGAAATGCTGTTCGGACGAGACAGCCCTTCAGTAGCTGGGGCGGTGAAGCTCTCGCCATTTTTCACGATGATTTGAATATCCTCGGAGCTATTACCCAGCGTGCCGCCGCCAAGGTCAAGGGTAACGACCTTCAGTCCGTCAGAACCCAGTGTGTCAGGGTTCAGGACTTCAAGGACGGGGCGGAAACCGACGTACGGGAAGGAGTTCGCAGCAAGTTTGTCGTTCAAGAAGCGGGCCGAAAAGTACCCGCGAACCACACGGTACGACGCGCCGCCAGGAGAAACATCCTGTCCCCACGAAAACATTCTATTCCAGTTTTGGATATATCCGCTGTCCTTGTTCAGCATTGTGTCCCATTCGTTGCTTTGGGGCACGCCGCGTTGGGAATCGTCTAAACCCGTACAGTCACTTCCCGCAGACGGTGTGCGCAGGGTATAGTCCACGCCGCCGCTGGCATAATTTTTGCCGAAAATCAGATCTGCGGTATTCAGGGCATCCCAGCTTACATCATTCGTTACGGCATAATCCGCCACGAACAGGCTGTGGGGATATTTATTCTTCTGTGCATACTCCTCGGTGGTTGCCATCTCCGTTGTGAGCTTGTAGGCGTTCACCGTCCCTGCGTAGGTAAAGGGAACATAGTGCAGCGTCGTATCCGGCAAGGAAGTCGCACCAAAGATGTTTCCGGTGTTCACCGTGCCGGGAATATCCATTGCCGAAAGGTCAAAATAGTATCTGCCGCCGGGGGTAAGGGAAAACTGTTCTGATAAAACAAACTGCGCCGTGAGCTTGGTAACGTCCGCCGGAACACTGGCACCGGGCGCGTAGAGCTTACCGTTGCTTCCGAGCCACATGAAGTAGCTGCCTGTATTTCCGTCCGGGCGGGTCATGCCGTCGGACGCAGGCGCGGCAAAGCTCTCGCTGCTTTTCACAATGATTTGAATATCCTCGGAGCTGCCGCCGAGCGTTCCGCCGCCAAGGTCAAGGGTAACGACCTTCAGTCCGTCAGAGCTCAGTGTGTCAGGGTTCAGGATTTCAAGCACGGGGCGGAAACTGACGAGCGGGAGGAAGTCCGTAGCATCGTCGTCGTTCCAGCGTCGGCCCGAATCGTACCCGCGAATCGCACGGAGCGACGAGTTGTATCTTGTTGTGTCCTGCCCCCACGAATATATGCCATTCCAGTTTTTGATGTAGCCGCTGTCCTTGTCCAGTATCTTATCCCATTCGTTGCTTTTGGGCGTGCCGCGTTCTGAATCACCTGAGCCTGTATAACTACTTCCCACAGACGGCGCACGCAGCGTATAGTCCACGCCGCCTGCGGCATAGTCCTTGCCGAAAATCAGACCTGCGGTATTCAGGTTATCCCAGCTTACCGTATGCGTTACGGCATAGTCCGCAATGAATAGGCTGTGGGGATATTTATTCTTCTGAGCATACTCCTCGGTGGTTGCCATTTCCGATGTGAGCTTATAAGCGTTGACCGTGCCTGCATAGGTAAAAGGCACATAATGAAGTGTGCTGTCCGGCAGATTGCTGTTTACCGTTCCCGAAATATCCATTGCCGAAAGGTCAAAATAGTATCTGCCGCCGGGGGCGAGGGTAAACTGCTCGTCAGGCTGACTTTCCACCGTCAGCGTGACATCCGCAAAAGCACTTGCAAGGTCGGTCTTGCAGTCACCGTTATACTGCTCGCTGAATACCTTCATGGTATAGTCGCCCGGTGCAATGTCAGACGGGATTTTGATTTCAACCCTTCCGCTTTTGGCAGTAGGTTGTGCTACTCTGCCGTAATACTGTGCGCCGTTGTTATCCGCCAGGATGACAGAGATATATTCATTTTTCCCTGTGGTCGCCCCTTTGTAATTCAGCGTAACGGTATCGTCGGGGACGGCGCTGACAGTTTTTTCCGTTACGGCAAAATTGCGTCTACTATCTAAAAGCGTCAATTTCCACTCGTTTCCGCTGTATTCGGGAATCGGGGTCAGCCCTCCGTCAGGCTTTCCGCCCACGGCGGCAGATGCAAAAAGGACAGAGTTCAGATTTAAGTTAAAAGCGGGACGAACAGTCCGATGATTATTGAAAATGAGGACAGAGAACCCAGAGTATTGGACAGAACCATCACTACGCACGACGGCGACATTATATTTATTGGAGCCGGGGGAGCGCAGCCACCAAGCGGTTGTCACCCAATTCGGATGTGCAGGATTCAAGGCACGCAGATCGTTGTTTACAACAATAGCCTCTTTTGCGGAAAGTGGCCAGAATACAGCGTTATCCACCTGCCCTCCCGCTACACAGTCGGTATTCTCTCCGTCGTAACTTCCGCTTGTAAGCGCCCGTTTCTTTACGGCAGCATTTTCTTCTGTCGTCAGCTTTGCTGCAAGCGCATCTATTGTGGCTTTCAAATTACTCGGTGCGTATTCGTTGTTTAATATGGTATCGGCAAATGGTATAACTCCCATAGCGCCTGCCGCGAGCAGGGTAATATCCCCCTGTGAGCTTGTAACACCGCTTCCGTCATAGCCGATAACTCGCCATGCAGCGGGATTATTTTCATGGTTTTGCCCGAAATACACAGTCGGTGCGGTCGCTGTGTTTACATTTTTACTTAACACACTTAGTGCATCTGTACCAAGCTGTATCGCAGCAGAGCCCTCTGCCCCAACCTCCTCGGCGAATACGCTTATCGGCGTAAGGCAGAGCGTCATGCATAAAGTCAGCAGGATACTAAGTATTCGTTTTTTCATTTTTCGCCACCTCCGTTATATGAATTTAATCAAGAGCGGTTATTGTAATAGTACCTCTGAAGCCACCGAGATAAGTATTGTATGCCGAATTTTCAAACCACAACTGCAATGTAATGTCTTTATTTGACGCATCATACATTCTGTTGAAATTAAAGGAATGTTGATCATTGGTATACGGTATTTTTGCCCCGTCCCTTTTTATTCGTGTAAGCTCCCTGCACAGATCGTTATCATAACCGTCTGTCATCTGAATAGAGTAATTGCCGCTGTTGTTAAATTCGTTTGAACCTACTTCGAGAGAACCGCTTAAGCAGACATTGTAAATATGTCCTTTTTTTAGTGTAATATTATTCATGTAGGATGAAATCAAGCCGCCCTTGTTTATTTTTTCGTAGACAGAAATATTGACACGACTGTTATTCAGTACTGTCCTCGGAGCGTTTGCCTCTCCGTAAAAATATCCCGAACAGCTGCCGTTCTGACCGGCGTCGCCCTTGTCGCCTTTATCGCCCTTGTCGCCTTTGTCACCTTTATCGCCGTCAACTCCTGTGGCTTTCACTCCCGTATCGGTCGTTCCAATCCACCAGTTGCCGTTTTCACCGATGAACGGGGTATTTCCGTCTTTGCCGTCAACACCGTCTTTGCCGTCAACACCATCTTTACCGTCAACACCGTCTTTGCCGTTTATACCGTCCTTACCGTCTGCGCCGTCAAGACCTTTCAAAATTGAAAGATCGTAAAGGTTAAGCCATATTTCATCGCCGACATAACGCCACTGCAGATTATTTTCATTTACACGGAACTCAGGTGTTTTTCCGTTTGCTCCGTCCTTACCGTTCTCTCCGGCATCTCCTTTATCTCCCTTGTCGCCTTTTTCACCGTCAACACCTGCGGCTTTTACGCCAATGTCGGTCACTCCGAGCCACCAGTTGCCGTTTTCACCGATGAACGGCGTATCACCGTTTTTGCCGTCAATACCATCGACACCGTTCTTTCCGTCGATTCCGTCTTTTCCGTCAAGACCTTTCAAATTTGAAAGATCGTAAAGATTTAGCCATATTTCATCGCTGACATAACGCCATTGAAGATTGTTTTCATTTACACGGAACTCCGGTGTTTTTCCGTTTGCTCCGTCTTTACCGTTCTGCCCTGTGGGTCCTTTTATATCGGAAATGGCAACAAGGTTTTGCCAGTCTTCTCCCTCATAGCGCCACTGTATATATTCTGTTGTTCTTTGTACCTCTATGTTTTTGCCGTCAGTACCGTCTTTACCGTCAGTACCGTTTATTCCGTCAGTACCGTCTTTACCGTCAGCACCATTTTTTCCGTCAATGCCGTTTTTGCCGTCAATACCGTTCTTTCCGTCAGCACCGTCTTTGCCGTCAACGCCGTTTTTACCGTCAATGCCGTCTTTGCCGTCAGTACCGTCTTTTCCGTCAAGACCGTTCTTTCCGTCAGTACCGTTCTTTCCGTCAGCACCGTTCTTTCCGTCAGTACCGTCTTTGCCGTCAACGCCGTTTTTACCGTCAATGCCGTTTTTACCGTCAAGACCGTTTTTGCCGTCAACGCCGTTTTTACCGTCAATACCGTCTTTTCCGTTAAGACCGTTTTTTCCGTCAAGACCGTTCTTTCCATTAGTACCGTCTTTGCCGTCAATACCGTCTTTGCCGTCAAGACCGTTCTTTCCGTCAGTGCCGTTTTTTCCGTCAGTACCTCTGAGCGTGTTAAGAGCTACAAGATCGTGCCATTCCTCTTCGGCGGTATCTCTCCATTGGATTGCTGTGCCGTTGTTTCGCACCTCCGGCAACACGGCTTTGCTATTTTCCGCCTTGCTGCATACGGCAGCAAATGCAATGCAAAGTATGATGCAAAGCACAAGACAGAGTGCGGTGGTAATACAGTATATTCGTTTTTTCATTTATCATTGCCTCCTCTCAAATATTGTGAACGGTATTTATCAGCAAACAGGGCAACACCCTGTTTTAGGACCTCCATTTGGGTTTTTAAATAATATTCATCCTCAAACATAGCATAGTGTACACAGGCACGGACAAATATAAAAATGAGCGGTGTAATTACCGTGTACGGAATGCCGATTTTCGGCTCAAGCCGCTTTGCATACTCGGTATAGCGCTCATTTACCCCCTCAAAGAATTTCTTGCCGTGTTCAATATATTTCGGATGGGTATAGACCTGATACATCAGCCGATATTTCTTGCCGTGCTTCTTTGCGGTCCAATACGGAACCTCTTTCACAAATCGAACAACATCCTTCGGGTCGGTGGGAGCTTTTTCCATAAAATCATCCTCGACCTTTTCCATACAGTATGCAGTTGATTCAATAATCAGTTCATCAACACTGTTGAAATAGGAATACAGATTTCCCGTTGTACAGCCACACGCTGCCGCCAAAGCCTTGATGCCCGTACCGGTCAATCCGTTTTCAGCATAACATTCAAAGCATTTTTCCATTATTTCCCTCTTACGCTCGTTGTGCTGTTCCTCTGTTGTTCTCATAATATTCGCTTCCTTTTGATAACTAATCGATTAATTAATTATAGTATAGCACAGAACTACGGCAATTTCAACAATTAACTAAGAAAAAATCGCAAAATATTAAATTTTTATCACATCTGTCGGAAACTTTACTGATATAGCAGTACCCTTTTCCGAACTTTCTTCCACACGAACTTTACCATTGTGCAGTGCAACGATTTCCCACGCCAAAGAAAGTCCCAATCCCACGCCGCCGTATTCTCTGCTTCGGGATTTATCCACACGAAAGAAGGGCTGAAAAATACTTTCTCTGTATTGTTCGGGGATGCCGTAGCCGGTATCCGCAATCGTAATAACAAGCTGATTGTCTTTGTGCATTACGGTAATATTCACTGTACCGTCAAAACGGTTGTAGCGTATAGCGTTTTCGGTCAGATTATATAACAAACGGTAAATCAGCGTGTCACTGCCTGTCATAACAGCGTCGCCCGTGCTTTCAAGTGTAACATTGTTCTTCTCTGCAAGGGGCGCAAGGTCAGTGAAAATCTCTTCTACCATAGGTCCTATCTCTATGCGGTCGGCACACGATACTGTGCGAAGCTCACTCATTTCCAACAGGGTTTTTGTCATTTGCGTCATTCGTTCGGTCTGCTCACGCAACAATCGGAGAAACTCCACCGTTTCAGGTGATACCTCGGGATGCTCTGCCGAAAAAAGTTCAAGCTGTGCCTGCATAAGCGAAAGCGGCGTACGCAACTCGTGTGCGGCGTTTCCCGTGAACTGTCGTTGAGCGGTAAATCCCTCATCAAGACGGTCAAGCATCCGATTGAACGACTTGACAAACTGTCTCAGTTCAGGCGGAACATCTTCGGTTATCTTCATATCCGTCAAATTGTTAGGTTGAACCTTTTCAACCCGAGCGGTAAAAGTACGCAGAGGCTTCAGTGCATGCCCGCTTAAAAAATACGCAAGCACACCGCCTAACAATGTTGCCGCCGCCGTAATATACCAATTGGTAGCGATAAAGGATTCCTGTGCTCCGTTAATTACAATAGTCAATTCACGATCAAGCTTTTCGTGTTCGGGATCGAAAAAGTCAGGTTCTCCTTTGTCCGTATCACCGTAACCTGTAACATAAGAGCCTATGGAATCCATGTAATGACTGCCGGAATAGCCGATAAGAACATTCATAAAAATACAGGTGGCCCCGATAAGAAGTGCAGTCATCAGAGTTATGCGCCATTGCAAGGATAGCTTTTTCATACTTTTTCTTCCTCCATAACATATCCTTCACCAATGCGATTGCGAATCGGGTCATAGCCGAGTGCCGCACGCAGTTTCTTTCGTAATGCAGAAATATGTACTCTTATTGAATTGCTGAAATTGTCAACACTGTTATCCCAAACATGGTCGAGCAGTTCTTCCTGACTGACGGGGCGACCTTGATTAAGAAGTAAATATTCAAGTATTCCGATTTCTTTTCGGGTAAGTGACAGCTCCTGACCGTCAGCAACGGCAACACGGGCTTTGGTGTCAAAAGCAACCTTTCCACAGTTCAAAACAACATTGTTTTGTGTAAACCGCCGGCGAGTCAGACTGCGTATTCTTGCCTCAAGCTCCTCCAAATGAAAAGGCTTTGTCAGGTAATCGTTTGCTCCGGCATCCAGCCCCTCCACCTTGTCGGCAACCTCACAGCGTGCCGAAAGAATTAACACTCCGGTATCTCTGTCGGTTTGTCGCAGAGTTCGCAGTACCGTCATCCCATCTGCACCGGGTAAATTCAGATCAAGTAAAACAAGATCGTACTTTTCTATTCCGAGCAACTCATTTGCTTTGTTTCCGTCATAACAAAAATCAACGCTGTACGCCAATCTTTTAAGGCTGCGAACAATTGTCTCGCACAGCGCACGCTCGTCTTCAATTACTAAAATACGCATAGAAACTCTCCTTGCTGTGTTTTCATATTTCTTTGATAATTTAATTATATCATTATATCGCTCTGACATAAAGTTTTTGTTAAGTTTTCGTTCTTAACAGGGATTTTACATCCTCTGTGCTACAATGAGAGCACAAAAGAAAGGAGTGACCGAATTGACTCGAAAGAAAAAAGCCGTATTTCAAATCGTACTGATTATCTGCGGAATTACGATGCTGTGTTACGGAGCTCTGCGTGGAGAGGCAGAAACCGTGTTAAGCAAGGCAATCCGGCTGTGTTTGGAGTGTGTGGGAATTGGATAACAAAGAACCGAAGAAAAAAAGAGGCGGTGTATCGCAGTTTCTCTCACGCTTTCGATGGCTTATTCAAGCAGGAGCAACTTTGCTGAGTAATATTCATCTGCCGAATTTATTGAAGGGCAGAATTTATCAAGGCAAAGGAAAGGCTGTTTGCGTTCCGGGACTGAATTGCTATTCCTGCCCTGCGGCATCGGGTGCCTGCCCAATCGGCTCGTTTCAGGCTGTGGTGGGTTCGTCAAAATTCAGTTTTTCATATTATATCACAGGATTCCTCATATTGATAGGAGTTCTGCTCGGGCGTTTTATCTGCGGTTTTTTGTGTCCGTTTGGATGGCTTCAGGAACTGTTACATAAGATACCGACAAAAAAGCTTTCCACTAAAAAGCTGAAGCCGCTGACATACATAAAATATGCAGTTTTGCTTTTTGCTGTAGGTTTGCTGCCAATGCTCATTACAAACGATGTGGGTATGGGAGATCCTTTTTTCTGTAAGTATCTTTGTCCTCAAGGAGTACTCGAGGGGGCAATCCCTCTTTCCGCCATTGATTCGGGAATCCGTGCCGCACTGGGTACGCTCTTTTCGTGGAAGTTTGGCATATTGATTACGGTAATCGTACTGAGTGTACTTTTCTACAGACCGTTCTGCAAGTGGCTGTGTCCTCTCGGTGCATTTTATGCATTGCTTAACAAGGTGTCGCTTTTCGGAATGAAAGTAGACAAACACAAATGCATTTCCTGCGGAAAGTGTGCCAAAGTATGCAAGATGGATGTAGATGTAACCAAAACTCCCAACCATACCGAATGCATACGCTGCGGTAAGTGTATCCGTGCCTGTCCTGTCGAGGCGGTCAGCTTTTGCTACGGCTTTGGCAAAGGAAAAGAAAATGATTGTCCCGCTAAAAAAGCGGAAACAGCAAAACAAAAAATTGAAACAGAAATTGAAACAGAAAAGGAGTAAACACCATGAAAACAACAAAAATTTTAACCTTACTGACTGCCTTGGTGATGTTGTTAAGCTTTGCCGCCTGTGGCACAGCCAAAGGCAATACGACGAATACTACTGCAAATAAGAAAAGCGAAACGGCTATGCTGACAGCTGTGAATCCGAAAACAAAAGACGAGGCCGCCGACCTGCATCAAAAACTGATGGCACAGGAAAATGCTATTCTTTCCGAAAACAGCGAACTTTGGGAAAAGGTATTTATTTCAGCCGATAAGGGTATGGCGATGATTGAGGACGGCGGAAACTACGGTGATTTTCTTCTGAAAACGATTGACGGTATCAAGGATCAGTTCAGTGCAGATGAGTTGAAGCTGCTTAATGAAGGCGCCGAAGAGATTAAGGAAATTGAAGGAAAGCTGACGCTTTTGGAACAAAAATTTCCCGGATGCGGAGAAAAGCCGTCTGATGGAGATATGAGCGTTCCGGCAGAAAACGGTAAGCCCATCGAAAAGGATAATCTGAAGAAATTCCCGACATTTGACGGCAAGGATCTTGACGGAAACGAAGTTAAGAGCAGTACGCTTTTTGCAAAAAATACCGTTACTGTAGTAAACTTCTGGTTTACCACCTGCAATCCCTGCGTGGAAGAACTTGCCGACCTGGAAGCTCTGAATAAACAGCTTGCAAAAAAAGGCGGAGCAGTAGTCGGAATCAATTCATTTACACTTGACGGTGACAAAACGGCTATCTCTGACGCAAAGAATATTCTGGCAAAAAAGGGTGTAACCTACAAAAACATTTGGTTTGATTCAAAAAGTAAAGCCGGAGAATTCACATCCGGATTGTACTCCTACCCCACAACTTATGTTGTCGATAAAAACGGTAATATTGTAGGAGAGCCGATTGTCGGTGCAATAACCTCCGAAAAGCAGTCTGAAAAGCTGCAAAAGTTGATTGATCAGGCAATTGCAAACAGTAAGAACTGATGTGTGCCCTGTCCCGACAAAGTATCAATAATGCATATTTTCAGGTTCTGTAAATTTTACATATAGATTCCAACAAATATGCCAATAATTAAGCCCATATAATTTTCGTACAACAAAACCTCCTGCAACAAATTTTACTCTGTGCAGGAGGTTTATTCTTATTCCGATATTTTTTATTTCATCGTTATATCTGTATAAAAATTTTACATAGCTGTAAAGCGGTTTGTCATCACAATAAATTTGTATTCTGTTCAAGCATTAAAAAGGAGGCTCTTTCGAGCCTCCTTACAGCAGTTGTTCTACCCTATTTTATTGTAGAGTTTGTTACTGTCAAAATGCAAATATCAAAACTGCCGATGCGAGAAAAAGTGCAAAGGTAATCGGCTGAATTTTTATGTATTTTTCAACTTTTGCAATTCGTTCTTCCGAAAAAGCATTTGATTGTACTGCTTTTTTGTAATCTCGATAAGACATTACAAACATAAAGATTGAAGCAATTATAAATGCAGTATAAAACACATATAAATAACTCTCCAAAAGCGAACCAAAATATTTTGTAATCAAAGAAAATGCAAAGCAAGCTGTCTGGAAAATCGGAGCTAAAATACTTCCTTGAATTATTCCGTCACATTTATCCTCAGGCTTATTATCCTCTTCATTCGGCAGAAAATAATCCTCTGCAAGGCTTGAATTAATATGAACCCTCTTACGGTAGAGTTTTAATAAAGCTGCAATCAACAGCAATAAAAACATTGCTAAATTACTGTAAATATAGATTGAAAATTCAATATCGTGAAAGACATAAACTAAATCTCCGTCGCTATACATAGTTAAAGCATAAAAATAAGCATTAACTATAACTACCCAAGCATATATTCTTTTAACCTTTTTGAAAAGTATGTATATTGTTGCAAAGTGCATTGCAAACAGCAAAAGCAACAAAGATATAAATACAAGCAAATCATACGGATTATGTGTTTTAAAAAAATTCATAAAAGGATAAAAATTCAAATACAACGCAGTTGTGGGAAACATAGTTAAATCCGAAGTAATTATGCAATAACCAATGTTCACAAACAGCAATAATATAAATAAGCTTTGTAATCCTACGACAATTGAATAATAAATTTTCTTTGCTTTCATTTAAAACATCCTATCTGTTATTTTACTTTTCATATTTGACTATATCAAAAAGAATTCAAACGAAATCAATAATGTGTATGGTGATATCATGGCTGATGAGATTAATACACAAAGGAATTTTTTGGTCAATTCGTTTTTTACGAATACTATTGACGAAAAAATCACAATGTCGGCAACAAAAGGCTTTGCTGTAATAACTGCTCATATTAAATTCTTCTTGAATGTATTAGATTGATTTTTAGTGATTAAGTGTGTATAATGTATATTGGGAGGTATCTATGGGAAAACAAAATTATTTTTTCAGCGGAATTACGGACATACTGATTCTTGCCATTTTGTGTGAGCATGACAGTTATGTGTATGAAATTGTAAAATTCATAAAAGAAAAATCAAACGGATGCCTGTCCATATCTCAGAACACCGTTTACGCAGTCACCTACAAGCTTGTTAACGAAGGAAAAATCAGCGAATATTCAAAGCTTGTCGGCAAAAAGCGCACACGAATTTATTATCATATTGAGGACGAAGGTCGGGCATATTATGAAAACCTTTTGGAGAGTTTTCATAATGCTTACAGCGGTGTAGAGAGCATTTTAAATATTTTAAAAGAGGACAAGGGCAATGAACAATAACGGGGATTCCCTATGTTGTCAAAAAAATAAGGACAGGCAAATACATCAAAAGACTTATTGCGGTTGTACTTATTCTTGCACTCATATCAACTGTTACATACTGCATTGTTTTGCATGAAGACCATCAGATTACAAAAAGACAGGAAGCTGTTATAGCCGAAGATGTAATCGAATAGTATAAATTCCGTTCGGATATTTTTAAAATTTACAGACCGATTTCAAATTTGATTTTGAAGTCGGTCTTTTTTTGTATATACGCTTCTTACGCAATGAAAATACATATTCTGATTGTATTGTATCAATAGACATTGTAAAAAGCAATACTTATTAATATTTTTCAAATAACAAATTATTCATTTTTCCATATCACTTGTTCATTAAGCTTGAAAGTAATTTTTCATACTTTGCATTGATTGTAATTTGCGTTGCGGTATTGAATACAAACGAAGTTACTCCGTCATCACAACCATAATCGTCTATCTGTCTGACGGTGCAGATTCCGTTTTCCAGCGACAACGGTAATCCCGTGATATTCTCATTACCGCTGTGCAGCAATTCTATACTTACTATGAAGTTTTTAATGATTGCGGATTTTATTGCGGAATCAAATACAGCGTTACCGTCAATTTCAACGCTGTCTTCAAAAGTATCAGTTTCAATAAGTTTCTCCATTTTTTGATTATATTTTGAATCATACTCGATTCTGAAGAAATCTGACACTGTTTTTACAATTACACCGTCACAAGTTCCGTCTGTATTGTACATTTGAATTGCAACCTCATCTTCGTTAAGTGCAATAATCTTGCCGTAAATAAACTTGTCACATTCATCATCTGTGTAAAAACTGCAATTTTTATTGCTTTGAAAAGCTTTTAATAATTCCGAATACATCGTATCACCTCATAAATTTTTCAGCTTTGTTTGATTTATCTTTATATTGTCTTTCATTTTATCTTAGTGTTAGCATCTAAATAATACAAAACAAAATGAGATATCCCCTTTAAGTGTTGTATAATAAAAAAAGGAGGAATTCATTATATCACAACAAAAAACTCATCACACCAAGCAATTCAAGTTGGATGTTATCAACTATCGCAAAGAGCACCCTGATCTTACACAGGTTGAATGTGCAAAGAACCTGGGTAATTGTTTGAGAGGGTATCTTCTCTGCCAGCAGCTTAGTTGACAGAACTTCTCATTTTATTTTGTGCTAAATCTTGACACAGAACCAAGTATTTTTAATTTCACTTGCTTCTCACCCCTAATTACTACTTAATTTCTTAGTGTTAAAAATAATACATATTATGGAAAAGATAAAAGTTAGAATTGAAACGACCATAATCGGAATTTCATATGTCGCAAAATCAAAATATCTAATATTATATCGTATAAATGTAACTGTAAAATTATAAGCTGAATGTATTAGTATACCAGGTACTATTGAATTATATTTATCAACAAGGTAATTAAAAATCAAACTCAATAAAATTGCTGACAATACTGTGAATATAGATGATGAAAAATGAATAACACCAAAAGTCAACGAAACTAAAAGTGATGATACCCATATTGGAAAAGCCAATTTTAGTTTTGAATAGATTAAGCCGCGAAATGTAACCTCCTCTACAATTGGAGCTAATATACTCTTGGCTACAAACAAAAAAACTACATTTATTCCATTGACTGATTTGTGCAAATCATTTGTATTTGAAACAGTATCTTCTCCCTGAAAGAATGGTATACAATTTAATAGAATTATAAAAATAAAATATACTGATAATCCTAAAAGAATAAAAGGCAATGCCGAACGCAGAGTTATTTTATTTAGTTTTATACTATCAACAAAATCATATCTCTTTACTTTTAGAATAAAATAAAAAATAATCATAATTAATGAACAAGCAATTATCTCCATAACATAGGTTGACATTTGAGGGAGATTTAAATTTATTTTACTAAAGCATACATATATAAATGAAATTATTAATGCACATATTATTGGTGTAAATGAAAAAATAAAAAAATAACTCACCGATTCACATATAGCTTTAAACTTATTCAAAACTATTCCTCCTATTAAAAACTAATTTTATATGATAACAAAACTGATTTTTGACAGAAAGTATGCAGGGGTACTATAGGTATTTAAAAACAATCTGTCAATTGAATCAAACAAATTTATGATGTAATAGTATTTATTCATAAGAAATTTCTTTCCGAAAAAAATAATCAGCCGATTGATATGTGATTAAATTTACTGTAATCAATTCCTGCGCTTTTCAAATTATCAAATTTAGAATATTTGAAATTGTTATTGCAATCGACCATAATAATGGTATCATTGTTTAACAACTCCATTATAACATAATCATTTGAAGAATAACAATTCTTAATTTTATCAGCAAGAAGTTCTTTTGAACCGTTCAGAACATCCTCACCTTCTATCATTCCGCTTGCGTCAACCATATTTTTATCAATGACTTTAACACAATCCTTTTCGCCATCAGCAAGGTTGTGCCAAACAAGAAGCGTATCGTTTATTTTGACTGCATATCCATCACGGTTAACCGAAAAATGTTCTCCTACTTTAAGATTTTTATAAGATTCATAATCATCAATCGAAGGATCACAGGCGGATAATAAAAAAAGGATACATAAAGTACTCACTATTGTACAAACAACTTTTTTAAACATAAAAACACTCATTATCATTTTCAATATATTTCAGTATCTTTTTGACAACACTAAAAATTTTCTTCATAATACTTTAAAAATTCATCAGCCTGTTTGTTTGGATTTGCTGATTTTATGTATTTTGTAATACTGCAATTGCCGTACCAAACCGAGATATATTTTTATTACGGATAAAAAAGCTCTTTAGGCAACAAAAATGTGTAAGGTGCGGTTATTATTGCCATTGTAAGAGATGCAATTATTTTCTGCTTTTTAGAAAGTCCTTTATTGTTAAATGACACACGATAATTAAAAGCAAAAATAAAAATACTGCTAAACAGAATACCGCTGACAATAAACAAAACTCCGTAGATGCTGTCATAACAGGAGTGGTTAGTTGCAAGATATATTCCCGAAAGAATTTGTTTTCCGATATCGTTGCCCTCGTAATATTCCGCACCTGATCCAATAGATATTGCCATTAGATACAGCACACCTAAAAAATCAGAAAGAAATCCATACAGAAATACGGGAATTATTGATTTCTTATACAATTGCCAAGTGAATTTCTTGTAAATAAAAATTGAAATTATTAAGAGAACTATTGAATCTATTATGAAATTCCCTAAGGCTGATACAATCCAAAGAGTGGGAACAAAGAAGAACAGCATAAACGGCGGCAAAATCATATTGTATAATTTAACATCTTTTTTCATAATATCACCTCTTTGCACTTTTATTATACTATTTTAAAGCAATATTTGTCAAGATTTGTATTAGTCATTTTAATACATTAATCCCGATTTTTTAAATAAAAATCGGGGAACAGAAATTATTTTATCTGTTCCCCGAATGTGTTTTATAAAATATTAAATTCAGTAAATTATTCTTTTACAATGTTTTCAAATGTGTGCCAACCGAGAACTGCACATTTTACACGGGCAGGCATATGAGAAATGTCAGACAATGCTCCGCCCTCCTCAAGCTCTTCAATTTCTTCGTCAGTTGCTTTGCCTTGAATCATTTTAAGGAAAATATCTTTCAGATGTTCGGCTTCATCAACTGTTTTGCCGATGATCAAATCAAGCATAATATCGGCTGACGCCTGGGAAATTGCACAGCCGTCACCTGTAAACGAACCGTCTGTAATCACACCGTCTTTGATATTAAGATTAAGCACAATGTCATCACCGCAGCTTGGATTCACACCCTCAAGGCTTGCCGTTGCCGTATCAAGCGGATGTTTGTGCATTGGATGAAGATTGTGATCGGTCAGGATTTCATTGTAAAAGCTTCTGTTATTTTCCATATCCCATTCTCCTTCTGACAGTTGACACGCTGTTCAAAAACGCATCAATGTCATCTTTCGTATTGTAGAAATAAATGCTTGCCCTTGTTGTTGACGGAATGCCTAAAAATTCCATCAAAGGCTGTGCGCAATGGTGTCCTGCACGGACTGCAATACCGTCAGCGTCGAGAATACTGCTGACATCATGCGGATGAACTCCGTCAATTGTAAAGCTGATAATTCCGCAATGCTCTTTCGGGTTGTTGCTTCCCTGAATATTGATGTGAGGAATTTTCATAAGTCCGTCAAAGGCTCTTTTGGTAAGCTCTTCTTCAATACCGCCGATTGTATCAAAACCAATATTTTGAATATATTCAATTGCGGTTTTCAGCCCCCATGCGCCAGCCGCATTTACCGTTCCTGCCTCGAATTTATGCGGTAAATCGGAATAGATAACCTTGTCCCTTGTAACGGAATCAATCATCTCACCGCCCGTTAAAAACGGCGGCATTTTTTCAAGAAGGCTTTCTCTGCCGTATAATACACCGATTCCGAAGGGTGACATAAGTTTGTGACCGGAAAATGCAAGAAAATCTACATCAAGCGACTGAACATCAACGGGAATGTGCGGAACGCTCTGTGATGCGTCAAGCACAACAACTGCACCGCATTCCTTTGCAAGCTCTGTGATACGCTTTATGGGAGTTTTGCAACCGAGTACATTTGATATGTGAGTTACTGCCACAAGCCTTGTACGCTCCGAAAAAGCCTGTTTCAGCTGTTCTTCGGTAATTGTGCCGTCAGGGTTGCATTCAATGTACTTTACCGCTGCGCCCGTTTTTTCTGCAACGACTCTCCATGGCAACTGGTTGCTGTGGTGTTCCATTACAGTGACAAGAATTTCGTCACCTTTTTTTAGAAAATTCATTCCGTAGCTGTAGGCAACAAGATTGAGGCTCTCGGTTGCATTGCGTGTAAATATTATTTCACGCTCCGACCTTGCATTAATGAACTTTCTGACTGTTTCACGGGATTGCTCATAACATTCTGTAGCTTTGAAACCCAAATCATAAAGTCCACGCAGAGGATTTGCATTGCATTTTTTGTAGAACTCCATTTCCGAATTTATAACTGATTCAGGTCTTTGAGCAGTTGCGGCACTGTCGAGATAGACTACAGGATTTTCTCGCAAAAGCGGAAAATCTTCCTTAAAGTTTTTCATTTGCATAGCCTGTAACCTCCTCCAGACAGGATTTTGCAAGCGTTTCAAGCTCTTCATCACCGATTTTTGAGCATAAAGCGTCAAGTTTTGCACGAGCCATAAGGTTACAAGCCTCTTCTTCGTCAAGGCCTCTGCTTGCAAGATAGAAAAGCACATCATCGGACGGTCTGCCGATTGACGCACCGTGGTTGCCCTCAACATCCTCTTCCGCACAAAGAATGAGCGGTACGGTCTGATTAATTACATCTTCACCTAAAATGAGAACATCTTCGTTCTCGTCACCTTTTGCACCCGATGAGCCGAGCGGGAAATCAATTGTACCACGGAATAATTTATGTGCTTTATCTCTCAAGACACCTCCGACATTCATTGAGCTGACGGTCTTTTTGCCGATATGCTCGGCAACATAGTTCATATCAAGCAACTGCTCGTCCTTGCAATAGTAGCCGACATTGAGGTCAAGATTGCTCTGCCTGCCCAAAAGCGTTGTCTTTGTGCCTGTATAGGTTTCATTTCCGCCGATAAAAAGCTGTAATATCTCTGCGGCTGCATCATCTTCACATTCTGCACCTACATCGTTTATAAAGCGGAAATTTTGCGAAAGGAGATTAAGCTGTACGAGTCTGATTTTTGCGCCTTTTTTAGCTTTAAATTTCGTTCTTACGGCACAAATACCGTTTGCATTCCACGCTGACTGCATTGTCATAAACACGGTAAGTTCTGTGTTTTCGGGAGCGTATAATTCTATGTCTGCAAAAGCGTTTTCACCGTTTTTGCAATTAAAAAACAGCTTTTCGCTTTTTGTTTTATCAGCCGATATTCTGATTTTTTCAGACTGTGATATTTTTGAAATTTCGTCAATCTCCTCGCCCATACCTGTCTGAATATTTGCAAATGAATCCCAAATTTCCGAATCGGAATTGTTTATATACTTTTCGATTATTTCTTTTTGAACAGGAATACTGTTCCAACCGTCAACGGGAATATTTCGGATTTTTGCCTGATTCACTCCCAATCGGTTCCAAGTGGGTGACGGAAGAAAGTTCACTGTTAAGTCTTTATTATCAACCATAATGTCCTCCTTATCCGATACTGCCCTTCATCTCAAGTTGAATGAGATTGTTCATTTCAACCGCATATTCAAGCGGAAGTTCCTTTGACACATTGTCTGCAAATCCGCTGACTATCATCGCCCTTGCATCCTCTTCACTAAGACCTCTTGACATAAGGTAGAATACAGCCTCATCGCTGATTCTGCCTATTTTAGCCTCGTGACCGATATCTGCGTGCGGAGTTCTGATATCCATTACAGGAATAGTATCTGAGCGTGACTTTGAATCAAGCATAAGTGACTGACATGAAACGGCAGATTTTGCATTTTCGGCAGATTTGTTTACAACAACGGAGCTTCTGAATGTGCTGATTCCGCCGTCTTTTGAAATTGACCTTGTGTTCATAAACGAAGATGTTTCTTTGCCGATATGAACTACTTTTGCGCCTGTATCAAGGTTCTGTCCCTTGCCTGCAAATGTAATGCCCGTAAACTCCATTCTTGAACGGTCGCCTTTTAAAATTGTCATCGGATAAAGATATGACACATGAGAACCGAATGAACCCGATACCCATTCCATAGTACCGCCATCTTCAACAAGCGCTCTTTTGGTGTTAAGGTTGTACATATTTTTTGACCAGTTTTCAATTGTAGAATATCTGAGCCTTGCATTTTTCTTTACAAAAAGCTCAACGCATCCTGCGTGAAGATTTGCTATGTTATATTTCGGAGCAGAACAACCCTCTATAAAATGCAGGTCTGCACCCTCGTCAACGATAATGAGCGTGTGTTCAAACTGACCTGCACCGGGTGCATTAAGTCTGAAATATGACTGCAACGGAATTTCTACCGATACTCCCGGCGGAACATATACAAACGAACCTCCTGACCATACTGCACCGTGAAGTGCGGCAAATTTGTGGTCATTCGGACGGACAAGTTTCATAAAATATTTTTTTACCATGTCGGCATATTCGCCCTTTAACGCACTCTCCATATCGGTATATACTACGCCCTGTGAGGCAACCTCTTCACGAACATTGTGGTACACAAGCTCGGAATCATACTGTGCTCCGACACCTGCAAGGGACTTTCTCTCTGCCTGAGGAATACCGAGTCTTTCAAATGTATTCTTGATATCTTCGGGAACTTCCGACCATTTTGCGGTCATTCTTGTGTTCGGACGGACATAGGTTGCAATATCGTCCATATTAAGTCCGTCAATGGGCGGTCCCCAGTTTGGAACTTTGAGTTCATTATAAATTTGAAGTGACTGCAAACGGAAATTCTGCATCCACACGGGATCGTTCTTTTCCTTTGAAATTTTTTCTACAATTGAGGCATCAAGACCTGATTTGATACGGTAGGCATCATTTTCTTCGTCTTTGATATCGTAGACACTTCTGTCAACATCATCGACATATGTTCTTTCTTTCATCTTAATACCTCCGTCAGAACTTTTCTGCATAAAGTTCAAGATACTTCTCAAAACCGTGTTCATTGATTTCATCAATCAACGATGCGTCGCCTGTTTTAACTATATGGCCGTTTACCATAATATGGGTATAATCAACTTTGAGAGATTCGAGAATACCTGTGCTGTGTGTGATGATGAGCAATGCACCGTCACGGTTTTTCTGATAGTGTTCAACGCCCTTTGAAACTGTGCGAACCGCATCAACATCAAGACCCGAGTCTGTTTCGTCAAGAATTGCAAGCTTTGGATTGAGTAAAAGCATCTGCAAAATTTCTGCTTTTTTCTTTTCACCGCCCGAAAAACCTACATTTAGATCACGCTCGGAATATGACGGATCCATCTGCAAAAGCTCCATAGCCTCTCTGAGCTCTTTTTTAAAGTCCCAAAGGCGGATTCTTTTGCCACGGTTCTTTTCAAGAGCGTTACGAATAAATGATGAAAGTGAAAGCCCCGGAACTTCAAGAGGACTTTGGAATGAAAGAAAAATTCCGTCCTTTGACCTTTTATCGGGTGTTTCATCGTTAATGTTTTTTCCGTTAAAAAGTATTTCGCCTGAATTAAGCGTATACTTAGGACTGCCCATAAGTGCAAATCCGAGCGTTGACTTGCCTGCACCGTTTGGTCCCATAAGCACATGCGTTTCACCTTTGTTTATACTAAGATTTATATCGTGCAGAATTTCCTTTTCCTCTACACTTACAGTCAAACCGTTTACATCAAGTAATTTGTCTGCCATTTCATAATCCCACCTTGTTATATTATCAACCCACCAAAGGAGTGGATAATTAAAATATAACCTTTTCAACCCATTTTGTCAATGGGTTGGTATTGCATTTTTATCATTTTTTGTATATAATCAAGGTATATAAGCAAAACAGGCTTACAAAATATGCAAGCCTTGCCAAAAGGGGATAATTTTATGCTGATTTCAAGTAAAGGTCGTTACACGCTGTATGTGCTTGTCGATCTGGCAAAAAACGGGCAGAACAGATATATTCCGCTCAAAGAAATTGCAGAAAGACAGAATATTTCCAAAAAATATATGGAAGGCATACTCAAAACCCTTGTTGACCGCAATCTGCTTGAGGGCGTAAAAGGAAAGGGTGGCGGCTATAAGCTGACCAAAGAACCAAAAGATTATTCACTCGGTGAAATTCTCAGGCTTACGGAGGGCGACCTTGCATCTGTTCCCTGCACTTCAAAAACTCACGAACATTGCAATCATATGGAATCGTGTCCCTCACATCCTATCTGGCAACAGCTTGACAATTTAATCAATAATTACCTTGACAGTGTAACTCTTGCAAATTTACTTAATAATGAATAAAATAAATACGCACAACCTCTTTGCTTTTGTGAAGATAATGTGCTATAATAACAATAGACAGATATAATTTAAGTTATTTTTGCACAAATTAAGCTGTCACTACAAATCTATCAGCAAAAGCAGGTGATTTTATGGCTTTCGATACATTTGACGAGGGTATTAATCCCGGTGGAATGAGAAGCAAAAACGAAATTAAAACCTTGATATGTTATTTATATAATTCTGTAAAAGAAAATATAGACAAAGGAATTGTCATACAGGCAATTCTAAAGCAGGGACTTGCCAATTATTTTGAAACAAGTTCCGCCTTTGACGACCTTGTTACAAACGGTAACCTTGTGCCTGCCGATGATGAACACAAAACATATGCGCTCACGGAAAACGGTGTTGAAATTGCAAAACAGCTTGACAGCATTCTTGCGTACTCTATCAAAGAAAAGGCATACGCTTGTGCGGTTAAGCTCCTTGCCGTAAAGAAAAATGAGATTGAAAACAAGGTTGATATTGTAAAAAGTTCAAACGGATTTACTGTTAAATGTTCCGTATCCGGCGGTGATATGGATTTGATGAAGCTTGATGTTTATGCTCCCGAAATGGAACAGGCTCTTATTCTCAAAAAAAATTTTCTTGACAATCCGAAAAAAGCGTACAAAATTATGCTTGCGCTCCTGACCAAAGACAAAGAAACCGTTGGTGAGGCTCTTGAGGAACTTTACGGCATTGTATAAAATTTCATACAAACAATTAAGGGGCTGTCGATGTGACCGCCCCTTCTGTGATTATTCAGAAAAAAAGATTAAGACCGAGCATAAGCGTTACTCCGGGTATTCCTCCTATTATTGATACCAAAAGTGATAAAAGGCTTATGGGCAAAGTTACGCCCGTAAAAGCTCCAGTCAGATTGACCGCAAACAATGTTGCCGCTCCCAAAGTCATTGAAAGCAGAGAGCGTTTTAACGGGTGCTTGTTTTTGCCGAGAAAGTGCAAGATTGCGAAAGTTATAAATGTTACAAAAATAATCAGACATATTCCCCACCAAGGCATTTTTAACAACTCCATATAAAAAGTAAAACCGCCAGAGGATTGCCCTGACGGTTAATTTTATGCTGATTATTAAGTTAATATGCTTACAGTATACCGAACTTTGAAAGCACATTAAGTGCAATTACAAAAATTACGAATATTGCAGCAAAAACTTTTGTCCAGCGTGAGAGGAACGCATCAATCGAACGAGCCTTATTCTTTGAGAAATAAGAATCGGCAACACCTGTTACAGCACCGATACCCTGCTGATTACCCTCCTGAAGGATAATTACAACGATAATGGCAACAGATACGATTGCGAGCAATACGCCTAAAACAATGCCCCAAATGCTCATTTTTATCTTCCTTTCATTTAATAAATACGAATAAAACAAATTCTGCTTTAATAACTGTTTTATAATACCACATAAACACAGCTTTTTCAAGAGATATTACAAGATTTTTATTAATTTTTTCAAAATCAAATCAGCGAAAGCTGTTCGTCTTTTGAATCATCGTTCACGGGCAACGCACCTCTTGCAGGAAGTGAACCTGTTCTGTAACGCTTTGGATTTGTAAAAGTACCGTCTTTATAGCGTTCTATGCTGAAAAGTCTGTGACCTTTTTTGGGCTTGAGAACGGCAACACCCTGTGTTGAACGGGTTGTTTTGAGAGCGAGTGCACCCGTGTGAACAAGGAGCATATTTCCCGATGACGCCTTGAAGAGTACCTCTTCGTCCTCAGGCATATAGAGAAGTCCGACAAGCGGAGATTTGTCGGAGTATGCGCCCGTGAGCTTTTTACGGTTAGTCTTTGTTGCGTAGGATTCAAGCGGAACTTTTGCAGCCTTGCCGTTTTCAAAAGCAAAGAGCAGCATACCCTTGTAATCTTTTGTAACAACCATTTTCACAGCATTTTCGCCTTCATCAAAGCCAAGCTTTGCGGCAACATAGTCACCGAGTACGCTTGCCTTTGTCTGTGCGAAATCATCAGCCTTTGCCTTATACACCTGACACTTGTCTGTAAAGAACAAAAGGTCGCAGTTGTTTGTGAACTCAAGCTCCTGAATAATTTCGTCACCGTCTTTGAGCTTTTGTTCACCGCTCATTCTGAGCGACTGCGGAGTAATCTTCTTGAAATATCCCTCTTTTGTAAAGAAAAGATTAACAGGATAATCGGGAATCTCGACTGTCTCTTCCTCATACCTTGCAACATCGTCATAGATTATGATACTCTTTCTCGGCTGACCGTATTTCTCGGCAATTGATTTGAGTTCTTTGACAATGATTGTCTTGATTCTTGCCTTGCTTTTTAAAATTTCGTCAAGCTCGGCAATCTCTTTTTCAAGGTCTTCAAGGTCTTTTGTACGCTTTAAAATGTATTCACGGTTAAGATGACGAAGTTTTATTTCGGCAACATATTCAGCCTGTATTTCGTCAATTCCGAATCCAATCATAAGGTTTGGCACAACCTCGGATTCTTCATCGGTTTCACGGACAATCTTTACTGCCTTGTCAATATCGAGAAGAATTTTTTCAAGACCTCTTAAAAGATGAAGCTTGTCAGCTTTTTTGTTGCGGTCAAAATATGTTCTTCTTCTGACGCACTCAATTCTGAAAGCAATCCATTCTTCAAGCAACGCCTTTACACCGAGAACTCTCGGAACACCTGCAATAAGCACATTGAAGTTGCAGGCATAGGAATCTTCGAGTGTTGTAAAGCGGTAAAGCTTTGTCATAAGCTTGTCGGCATCAATGCCACGCTTGAGGTCAATTGTAATTTTAAGTCCGTCAATACCTGTTTCGTCACGAATATCGGAAATTTCCTTGACTTTACCCTGCTTTACAAGGTCGATTACCTTTTCAATGATAACCTCACAAGTTGTTGTGGCAGGAATTGAAAGTATATCTATACAGTTTGCAGACTTGTCATAGACATACTTTGCACGGAGTTTGATACTTCCTCTGCCGGTTTCATAGACTTGATTGATGACATTCTCATCATAAATAATCTGACAACCGCCTGTAAAATCAGGAGCCGGCAGAGTTGATTTTATATCATGGTCGGGATCACGGATAAGTGCCGCTGTTGTTTCGCAGATTTCACGCAGATTGAATGAACAGATATTTGACGCCATACCAACGGCAATACCTGTGTTTGCGTTTACAAGTACAGACGGAAATGCAACCGGCAAAAGTGACGGTTCTTTCATTGTATTATCGTAGTTATCTACAAAATCTACGGTATCTTTGTCTATATCACGAAACAGCTCGTTGCAGATTGCGTCAAGCTTTGCCTCAGTATAACGGGATGCCGCCCACGCCATGTCACGGCTGTAGAATTTACCGAAATTACCCTTTGAATCTACATACGGATGCAAAAGTGCCTCATAGCCCCTTGAAAGACGAACCATTGTGTCATAAATTGCAGAGTCGCCGTGAGGATTGAGCTTCATTGTTGCACCGACAATGTTTGCCGATTTTGTTCTTCCGCCGTTCAGAAGTCCCATTTTGTACATCATATACAGGAGCTTTCTGTGCGACGGCTTGAACCCGTCGATTTCGGGAATCGCACGGGAGAGAATTACGCTCATTGCATACGGCATATAGTTCTCTCTGATAGTGGAAACGATTGGCTGTTCCACTACTTCACCCGCACCGTTGATTACACCGTGAGTTTTTGACGGTGAAGTTCTGCGGGGAGTCTTTGAAGATTTTTTCGCCATTTATTTCCACCTCCAATCAGCTTACATCAAGCTGGTCAATATATTCGTTGCCGTGTTCTACTATATAATCTTTTCTTCCCTGAAGATTGTCACCGAGAAGAACATCAAAAATTTCCGCTGTCTGTTCTGCATCGGCAGGAAGAACCTTGATAAGTCTGCGTGACTCGGGGTTCATTGTGGTAAGGTTCATCATATCGGGTTCGTTTTCACCAAGACCTTTTGAACGCTGAATTGTGAATTTCTCCTTGCCGAGCTGTTCAATGAACTTATCCTTTTCAACTTCATCGTATGCAAAATATACATCGTTTTTGGATGTAATCTCATAAAGAGGCGATTCGGCAATAAACACCTTGCCTTCTTCAATGAGTGTAGGTGTAAGTCTGTAAAGCATGGTAAGTAAAAGTGTTCTGATCTGGAATCCGTCAACATCGGCATCGGTGCAGAGAATAATTTTGCTCCAACGAAGTGCGTTCATATCAAAGCTTGAAAGATTCTTGTTTGCTTTTGACTTAACCTCAACACCGCAACCGAGAACCTTGAGCAAATCGGTAATAATTTCGCTCTTAAAAATCTTATCGTAGTCGGCTTTCAGACAGTTAAGTATTTTACCTCTTATTGGCATAATTGCCTGAAAATCGGGGTTTCTTGCCTGTTTACAGGCACCGAGAGCAGAGTCACCCTCTACTATGAACAGTTCACGCTGTTCCGTGTCTTTACTTCTGCAATCGACAAATTTTGCAACACGGTTTGTTATGTCAAGATTGCCAGAAAGCTTTTTCTTTATGTTAAGTCGTGTTTTCTCAGCATTTTCACGGCTGCGCTTATTGATAAGCACCTGTTCGCAGATTTTTTCTGCCTCAAGCGGATTTTCAATAAAATAGACTTCAAGACTCTGACGGAGAAATGCAGTCATAGCGTCCTGAATACCCTTGTTTGTAACCGCCTTTTTGGTCTGGTTTTCATATGATGAAACACTTGAAAAAGACGAAATAACGCACACAAGGCTGTCCTCAACATCGTCATACTTGATTTTGCTTTCGGTTTTGTTATATTTATTATTCTGTTTTAAGTAGCTGTCAATCTGGTAAACAAAGGCATTCCGCACCGCCTTATCGGGAGCGCCGCCGTGTTCAAGCCAGCTTGAGTTGTGGTAGTATTCGGTGAGATGCACTTTATTTGAAAATGCAACCGAGATATCCATTTTGCACTTATATTCGGGCTTATCGTCACGATCACGGGTTTTAACCTCGGTTTCCCAATGCTGAATTGAGCTGAGTCCGTTTTCACCGACTACCTCGGCAACATGGTCAACAATACCGTTTACATAGTTATAGCTTGTCGTATCAAAGCTTTTGCCGTTTTGATTGCGGAAAACAAATTCAATTCCTGCGTTGACAATAGCCTGTCTTTTCATTATGTCAAGAAAATATTCGGGCTGAATGTCGATATCCGTAAAGACTTCGAGGTCGGGTTTCCAATGAATTTTTGTACCCGTATCCTTTTTGCTGTACGGCTCTTTTTTGAGCTTGCCGACAATCTCGCCTTTTTCAAAACGGAGAGTGTATCGGTAGCCGTCACGGCGGATATCAACATCCATATACTCGGAGCTGTACTGGGTTGAACAAAGACCGAGGCCGTTCATACCAAGGGAAAATTCGTAGCTTTCACCCTCGTTGTTATTATACTTACCGCCGGCATAGAGTTCACAGAAAACCAGTTCCCAGTTGTAGCGCTTTTCGTTTTCATTGTAGTCAACGGGAATTCCTCTGCCGTGATCTTCAACCTCAATTGAGCCGTCGGAATAGCGTGTAACTGTGATTTTTTTACCGTAACCCTCTCTCGCCTCATCTATTGAGTTCGAAAGAATCTCAAACACGGAGTGCTGACAGCCGTCAATACCGTCCGAGCCGAAAATTACGGCAGGACGCTTACGGACACGGTCGGCACCCTTTAGCGTTGTGATACTGGTATTATCATAATCGGTGGTTTTCTTTCTTGGCATTTTACTCTTCCTTTATCATTTTTCACCACGCAGTTTTTTGATTTTGTCACGCAGATATGCGGCGTGTTCAAATTCAAGCAACTTTGCGGCAGCTTTCATTTCCTTTGTCAGTTTTTCTATCAACTGTTGTTTTTGTGCCTTTGAAAGCTTTTTTGTATTTTTAAATTCACTGTCATCGTGAGTAGAAATTTCAAGTATATCGCTGACCTTTTTGACAATAGTCTTTGGAACGATGCCGTGTTCAACATTATATTTATTCTGAATTTCACGGCGGCGCTGTGTTTCGGTTATTGCAACCTTCATTGACGGTGTTACGCTGTCGGCATACATAATAACCGTACCCTCGCTGTTTCGTGCGGCTCTGCCGGCAATCTGAATAAGCGAACGGGTTGAACGGAGAAATCCCTCTTTGTCGGCGTCAAGTACGGCAACAAGAGAAACCTCGGGAATATCAAGTCCTTCACGCAGAAGGTTGATTCCGACAAGAACATCAAATTCTCCGAGTCTTAAATCACGGACAATCTCCATTCTTTCAACGGTGTCAATGTCATGGTGCATATAACGAACCCTGATACCCAGATTTTCAAGATATGCGGTAAGGTCTTCCGCCATTTTCTTGGTAAGGGTTGTGACAAGTGTTCTTTGATTTTTGGCTGTACGGATATTGATTTCGGACACAAGGTCGTCAAGCTGACCTTCGGTTGGTCTTACCGAAATTTCAGGATCAAGAAGTCCTGTAGGTCTGATAATCTGCTCTGCAACAACAGCCGATTTTTCAAGCTCAAAATCGCCCGGTGTTGCGCTTACATAAACAGCCTGATTTATTTTTGAATAGAATTCGTCAAAGTTGAGCGGACGGTTATCAAGTGCAGACGGAAGTCTGAAACCGTAGTCAATAAGGCTCTTTTTTCTTGCATAGTCACCCGCAAACATTCCCCGTACCTGTGGAAGCGTTACATGGGACTCATCGACAAAGAGCAGAAAATCATCGGGGAAATAGCTTAAAAGCGTGTACGGCGATGAGCCCGGCGCTCTGCCCGACATTATTCTTGAATAGTTCTCGATACCCGTACAAAATCCGATTTCCTGCAACATTTCCATATCGTACCTTGTACGCTGTTCAAGTCGTTGTGCCTCAAGGAGCTTTCCGTTTTCACGAAAATATGCAAGTCTTTCCTCAAGCTCCCTGTCAATTTCCGCAAGAGCCTTTTTCATCTTATCTCCAGACACAATGTAGTGTGACGCAGGATAGATTGCGGCATGTTTCAGAATCGCTTTGAGTTCGCCCGTAAGCGGATTGATTTCGGAAATTCTGTCAATTTCATCTCCGAAAAATTCGACACGGATTATAGAATCGTTTGATGCGGCAGGGAAAATTTCAACCACATCACCACGAACCCTGAATTTATTACGGGTAAAGCTTACATCATTGCGTTCATACTGCAGTTCAACAAGCTTTTTTACAAGCTCATCACGGGACTTTTCCATTCCGGGACGAAGTGAGATTACCATATTACGGTAGTCAATAGGATCGCCCAGGCTGTATATGCAAGAAACCGAGGCAACAATAATTACATCTCGTCTTTCGGAAAGTGCAAGAGTTGCGCTGTGGCGGAGTTTATCAATCTCGTCATTGATTGAACTGTCTTTTTCAATATAAGTATCCGTCTGTGCAACATATGCCTCAGGCTGATAGTAATCGTAGTATGACACAAAATATTCAACCGCATTTTCCGGAAAGAACTCTTTGAACTCACTGCAAAGCTGAGCCGCAAGAGTTTTGTTGTGTGCAAGCACAAGTGTCGGTCTTTGAACCCTCTGAATAACATTTGCCATTGTAAAAGTTTTACCAGAACCCGTTACACCGAGGAGCGTCTGTTCACGGTTGCCTGCATTTATACTGTTTACAAGCTTTTCGATTGTCTGCGGCTGGTCGCCTGTCGGCTGATATTTTGAATGAAGTTTAAATTCCATAATACACATCACATTCCAAATACGGATTTTTTTATTATGTTTCCTGTTACAAAGCTCTTTATTACAAAAGTCCTGTAACAGAAAACATATCCGAACAAAATTTCGATTTTAATTATAGAACAGATGTTTTGAATTGTCAAATGTTTCTTTTAAAGAACATTATTACTTTTCATAATAGAAGATGTTCCCCGCAAGCCTGCTTTCACGGAGAGAAACATAATCATCATCGGTTATTATGAAATGGTCGATAAGCTCAACTCCGACAGTTGCAAGCGTACTCTTCAAAACTATTGTTGTGTCAAGGTCACTTCCCGAAGGCAGAGCTGTTCCGCTGGGATGATTATGTGCTATAAACGCAGTTTTGGCATTGTGACGAAGTGACAAATCAACAATTTTTCTGACGGGCATATCAGATGAATTGAGTGAACCTTTTGAAATTATATCAAAATAAATCATCTTGCCCTTTGCATCACCGAGCATGAGAGCGACACATTCGTTTGTTCGACCGATAAATTTTGCTTTAAATATTTTACCGAGATTTTCATAGTCGATGATATTATCATGCGACATCTTTGATTCGGTATAAAGCCTTGCCATTTCGGGCAACATTTTGAGCAATGCGGCAGCATTTTCAGACAGACCGAATTCCTTCATAAGCTCGTCAATCGGAGCGTCACACACTCCGCCGACAGTGATATAACGGTCAAGCAGACGATGTGCAAGAGGATTTGTGTCCTTTCTCGGAATAGCATAGTAAAGGAACATTTCAAGAGCCTCATGTGTTTCAAACACATCAAAGCCGTTTTCTATGAACTTTTTACGCATTCTTTCACGATGACCGCTGTGTTCGTTATCGGTTGTCCGTGCCATATTATCCCCACCGCAAAATAAGTTTTTTCAAACTTTGGGGGCGGATAAAACCGCCCCGACTGATTAATATTAATAATTAAAAGCTGTTATTCCTTTACGCCGTACTGCTCATAGTAAGCGTCAATAGCGGCTTTGAGCTTGTCGTCAATAATAACCTTGCCCTTGTATTCCTTGTTGTAAAGGTGTTCAACAACCTCTGCCATTGTTACGATTGCAGTTGTTTTAAGTCCGTACTTTTCTTCGATCTCGGAAAGTGCGCTCTTTGTACCCTTGCCACGCTCCATACGGTCAACGGAAACAACAAGACCGATTGGGTTTACATCGCCCTGAGCCTTGATAATCGGGAGAGTTTCTTCAATTGAAGTGCCTGCTGTTGTAACATCTTCGATGATAACAACCCTGTCACCGTCATTGATAGGACTGCCGAGAAGAATGCCCTTGTCGCCGTGATCCTTAACTTCTTTTCTGTTTGAGCAATAACGGATATCCTGACCGTATTTTTCGCTGATTGCGATAGTTGCGGCAACAGAAAGCGGAATGCCCTTGTATGCAGGTCCGAAAAGAACATCAAAATCAAGACCGAACTTGCTGTTGACAGCCTCTGCATAATACTGACCGAGACGGCGGAGCTGAGCGCCTGTTCTGTAGAAACCTGTGTTTACGAAGAAAGGAGTTTTTCTTCCGCTCTTTGTAACAAAATCGCCAAATTTGAGAACCTGACAATCAACCATAAATTCAATGAATTCCTTTTTGTAAGCTTCCATCAATAAAACCTCCGATACAAAATAGCTTTCGGACAAACATCTGTAATATCCGACACTTTTACATAATTTAACATTGTAAATTCTACCACAATATCTCGTTTTTGTAAATGACAGTTACACAGCTGTAATCAATATATAGTGTATAGCCTTGAAAATCAAAAAAATTTTACATTTTTCTTTTTCGTTTTTGACTACCGTTTTAACTATTTACGCTTGACTTTATAGAACAAGTGTTCTATAATTAAATAAAACAAATGTTCGAGGTGATGCGTTGTGAATATTAATTGTGCCGTTGACAAAAGCAAATATAAAAAAGACAGGGTTATTCTTCACAGCGACTGCAACGGATTTTATGCGAGCGTTGAGTGTTTGCATCATCCCGAAATCAGAAACAAACCTGTTGCCGTGAGCGGTGATGCGGAAAATCGGCACGGAATCATTCTTGCTAAAAATGAGATTGCAAAGAAGTACAATGTAAAAACAGGCGAGGCAATCTGGCAGGCAAAGCAGAAATGTCCCGACCTCATAACCGTTCCTCCCCACTTTGATTTGTACAAGCGATTTTCAAAAATGGCGAGGAGAATTTACAGCGAATACACCGACAAAATCGAGCCGTTCGGACTTGACGAGGCATGGCTTGATGTTACCGACAATAAGAATATGAGCGGCAAAGAGATTGCACTCGAAATTAATCGCCGTATAAAGCAGGAACTCGGAATAACCGTAAGCATCGGAGTCAGCTTTAATAAAATTTTTGCCAAATTCGGAAGTGACTATAAAAAGCCTGACGCTATAACGGAAATCACACGGGAAAATTACAGAGATATTGTGTGGAACTGTCCTGCAAAAGACCTTTTGTATGTTGGCAGAGCAACGGGCAGAAAGCTTGAATCTATCGGCATTTATACGATTGGAGATATCGCAACCGCAGATGTTACACTATTGCGGTCACATCTTGGAAAATGGGGCGACCTAATTTACGGCTTTGCAAACGGATACGACTCTTCCCCTGTTGCCCATATGAACGAAAACAGCGAGGTAAAGTCAATCGGTAACTCAACCACAACTCCGAAAGATATGGTAACCTTTAACGATGTAAAACAGGTTATATTCGTTTTGTGTGACAGCGTTTGCAGAAGAATGCGTGAACAGGGGTTTATGGCAAAAACGGTTTGCATTACGATTCGTGACAACGAGCTGATGTCATTCAACCGACAGCACACAACGGAAATCCACACAAATCTTACAAAGGATATAACAAATACGGCTATTGAGCTTTTCAAAAAAAACTATAAAATGGAAAAACCGCTGAGAAGTATCGGGGTAAGCGTTACGGATTTTATTCACGATGATCAGCCGCACCAGATGAGCCTTTTGCGTGATGAAAAGCGACTTATTCAGAACGAACAGCTTGACAAAACACTTGACAGATTAAAAAAGCGATTCGGCAATTATGCTGTTCGCCCTGCCGTTTTGCTCGATGACAAGGAGCTTTCGGATTTTAACCCAAAGGAGGATCATACAATTCATCCTGTCGGATATTTATGATAACGATGCATCTTAGGCAAAAAAATTAAAGATGTTTCTCTGATTTTAATGGAGGTAACAAACTATGAAAAAGTATGTTAAAGTTACTGCCACATTTGATTGTGACGGAGATCTTATCCCCGAATATATTGTGTGGGATGACGGAAGGAGATACCGCATTGACAAAATTTCCGATGTGCGGTATGCGGCGTCTCTCAAAGCAGGCGGTGCGGGAATACGCTACACCTGCCATATTCTCGGCAAAGAACGATATCTGTTTTTGGAGGAAAACAGGTGGTTTGTCGATGCCAAACAATAAGCGGAGGATTATATGCATAAGGTCAAAGCAAAGGGAATTTTATCTGCCGCAAACGGCATGAACATTTACAGAGGATGTCAACACGGATGCATTTATTGTGACGCACGCAGTAAATGCTATCAGATGAATCACCGATTTGAAGATATTGAGGTGAAAGAAAATGCCCCGGAATTGCTTGAAAACGCTTTAAAAAGGAAACGCAGAAAATGTATGATTGGTACGGGTGCGATGAGCGATCCGTACATTCCCCTTGAAAAAGAACTGAAACTGACACGAAGATGTCTTGAAATAATCAACCGCTACGGATTCGGTGTAACTGTACAGACAAAATCGGCATCTGTTATGAGAGATATTGACCTGTTTACGAAAATAAACGATAAAAGCAAGGCTGTGTTACAGATGACGCTTACAACGGCAGACGAAAGCCTTTGCAGAATAATTGAACCGAATGTTTCCGTTACTAAAGAAAGATTTGAAACGCTCAAGGCATTTCACGAAAACGGTATTCCGAGTGTTGTGTGGTTTTCTCCGTTTTTACCGTTTATAAATGATACGAAAGAAAATATTGACGGACTTTTAAAGTATTGCATTGACGCAAAGGTTCGTGGAATAATATGCTTTGGCATAGGTCTTACTCTGCGTGACGGTGACAGAGAATATTTTTACAGCCGGCTTGACAAACACTTTCCGAATATGAAGGAACGATACATTTATACATACGGAAATTCATATCAGCTTACGAGCAGTAACAATAACCTTTTGATGAACAGGATTTCAGAAGTTTGCAGAAATCACGGAATTATGTTCGGAGTTGAAAATGTGTTTTCGTATTTGCATAAATTTGAAAGCAAAACCGAACAGCTAAGTCTGTTTGACGGAATATAGAAAAATGAAAAAGATATACGGCAGAAAATTTTACCGTATATCTTTTGTTTTTTAAGTATTCACTATTTTACAAATGTGATTTCATAGTCGTTATATTTAAGCACAACAGCCGAAACTTTACCGTTCTTTTGTGTGAGTGCGGCGGAAGTATTTGTTCCGTCATCAAATGACAAATTGACTTTGTCCGAAGCTGACACGGTATATTTTCCGCTGTGAGTTCCGTCATCCGGACTTCCCGGCGAAAGCCATAAAGTAAAAGTGCCGTCATCGGAAAATGACATAGAACCCTGATAAGCGCTGTAATTTGTGTTGTAAACCTCACTCATTTCAACCTCATCACCGCTCGCATTCTTAGCACCTTCGGGAACCCATGCAGATGAGGTAAGCTCGGCGGTTACTGACGGTGAAAGCACATTAACGGCAACGATTGCCGCAATAATAAATATGCAGGCGGCAATAACCGATGAAACGATTGCTGTTGTTTTCTTTTTCTTATTCTTCTTTTTTACAGCCCTGTTAGCCTCAAATTTTGCATAGTCAGGCTTTTTAACAGATTTTTTACTCATTTAATCACCGATATTTTACTTAAAGGATACAATAATTCCGCCGTAGTTTACAGTAATTTCAGCAGGAACATCACCGTTCCATTCGGTTACGGCAGCAATAACATTTTTATCGTTGGAATATGTTATTACAACGGAGTCGCCCTCAACAATGTACGCACCCGAATTTGCCGAGGCACTTGTGATTCCGTCAATGAATGTTCCGTCCTCATTAAAAGTAAATCCGCCGCCTGAATAAGCAGAGCCGAAAAGATCTCTCAAAGAATATTCTTCAGAAGAATTTTCGTCTTTTGCATAGTACGGAATAAGAGTTGCACTGAATTTTGGCTTTTGCTCCTCTCCGCTGATTGTCGGAACAACAATTTCACTGTCATTTGCAGATGTTTCGGCTGTGTATCCCTGTTCTGTCGGCTCTTGTGAAGCTTCACCCGATTTGGTTGCAGGCTGTGTGGTTTCGGATACAGAGTCGGAAACATTCTGTGTTGAGTTTGTATTATCGGCGGTTGTTGAAGCAGCCACAGTCGGTACTGTTGTTGCCGAATTATTATTTTTACCCGAAAGATTCATAAACAGGATAACCGCACCTGCAATTACTGCAACAAGTACAACAACACAAATAATTATTATCAATGATTTTTTTGAACTTTTAACTGCGTGTTTACCGCTCATTTTGCGTTCTTCCTTTCTTCAGCCTCTTTTTTAAGCTTTAAAAGATAACTTCTTTTCATCATTTTTCCGTTATAGAAAATAAATTCATCACCGTCAGCCGATTCATCAATTTCAATATCCGAATAATCTTCTACAACAGGCTCTTCATCATCACGGAACTGACCTTTGCGTCTGTTCTCCATTTTCTTATCAATTGTCTTGCTCTTTGAATCCCTATCAACAATCATTGAATACATATTCTTATAAACTGCAGAATTGATTATAAAAGATAAAATTGACGGAACAATGAACAATGCAAGAACAATTGTGAAAATGATGAGCAGTACCGGAGTAAAACTGCACATAAGCACCGTTGCGCAAACAAGGAATAAAATAAAAATTCCGAAAACTGCAAACAGATTGTGTTTAAGCTCACCGACTGTCATAAGTGCGCTGTTTTTGTAAATATCCTTCATCTTGATATCAAAAGTAACCGTCATAGGCGGAACATAGAAGAACATAAACAGAAAGAAAATTGCAATTAAAATACAAATAACAAGCGGAACATAAAACATTCCGTTCTTTGAACCGAGTCCGAGATAAAGCACAATTGAGTAGTAGCTGATAAAAACAGCGGCATACATCACAACGCCGTGTATGAGGAATCTGAGCAGATTTTCCTTTATTCCGCAGATGAAATTTGAGAAAACATCAACATTTTCCTCTCCCCTTACCATATGGGAAGTAACCTGAGTTACGCCGGCATAAAACGGAAAAAGCGGAATTATCGTAAGAAAATATATAAACATTGAATTAATACCCGTAAGGGTATTAATCAAAAAGAAAATTCCGAATATTACGGCAAACGGCAATGCAAAAAGCACATTCGTTAGCAAAAGTCGTGGTAAATTGTGAAACAATGACGAGAAAAATCCTGTCAATGCTACAGCGTTCTTTTCCGATGCCATAGCGCCCTCCAAAATTAAAAATTGAACGCTCCCGAAAACAAGCACCACAAAGCCGTGTCCAGCAAGGTTGAACAAAAGGTCATTATGAGTGCCGAAACAGATCGAGAACAAAAATCAATCACCTCATTTTTCAAAGAATTTGTTTGATGAGAATGACCGATTAAGCTGAAAAACATCTGTTTTGAAATTTCAAAAGCATATGCCGACAGCTTTACAAGTGCCAGACAGAACAAAAATGTTCCCGGCAACACAACAAGCAGATAAAAGCCTGCGCCTTTAAGTGAATATGTAATAATAAGATATGCCGCAGTAAGTCCTGTTCCAAAGCCTTTAAATGCTGAAACAAACGGCAAAAACGGTATTCCCCACGGTGCAAGTCCCAAGAGGAATACAACCGTTAGAAATATAAAATCAGATGCAAAGCAGGCACAAAATGTGCTGACGGCATTCTGACCGAGCCTTGCATCAAGATTTGTAGTAAACAGAAAATCAAGGGAATCAAGCATTTGCTTATCGGCTTTTGATGCATAAATTGAACCGAAAACAAGTCCGGTAAGAAAAGCCGAAACAAAGATAAGCACCACGGAATATCGTCTTATAAAAAATCTGACATCAGACGGTGAAATTCCCTTTGATCTGCGAAAAAGATAACGCTTTTTAAAAGAAAATACAATGCTTTTCATAAAATACATTCCTCTCATTGGTTGTCCGTTAAAATATATGAGGAATGTATTCATTTTATGTTAAGGCAAAATTATTTGCCAAGCTCCTCTGCCCTCTTTGTACAAGCATCCATGCCGTCAAGAACAGCCTCATAGAAACCGTGTTCTTTAAGCTTATCCATAGCGGCAATTGTTGTGCCTCCCTTTGAGCAAACCCTGTCTATGAGTGTTTCAACAGGCTCACCGCTGTCACGGAGCATTGCTGCCGAACCCTCAAGAGTTGCACAGACAAGGTTCATGGCCTTGTCATAGTCGATTCCGCAATTCTTTGCGTAATCAGCCATAGCCTTTGCAAAAAGATAAATATAAGCAGGACTGCTGCCGTTTACCGCAATTATTTCATTCATATGGCTTTCGTCAATATATTCGCAAACACCGCTGCCTGCAAACATATTGTAAACGATTGTTTTGTCATCATCGCTGATATTCTCAGACGGACAAAGGGCTGTTGCACCCTTTTTGAGCAAGAGAGGCGTATTAGGCATAACCCTTACAACAGGGCAGTCACACTCAAGACCTTTTCTTACATATGCAATAGATATGCCTGCGGCAATTGATACTACGGTTTTGGCTGTTGTAATGCTGTTTTTGAGGGACTCAAGAACTTCGGGATAATTCTGCGGCTTGACTGCAAGAACAACAATTGAACTGTTCTTTGCAATTTCATCGGCAGATGTCATTACATTTGCACCCATATTTTTCATAGCGGCACACTTTTCTTCGCTTACATCAAAAACATTGATAAAATCAGCCTTGCCGTCGTTTTGTGCCATAAGACCTTTTATAATGGCTGTTGCCATATTGCCTGCGCCTATGAAACCTATTTTTTTCATTTTAAGACCTTCTTTGCAAAAATTAATATCAGATACCGAAACTCGGGTTTGAGTGACATGAGAAATGGAATTTGTGATAATTGTGCTGACCGTCACGGTCATAATCGCCGTAGAGGAAGGTTTCCGCCTCGTCAACTCTTCTGTACAAAAGTCCCCAATAGCAAGAACCTGCCGCATGGTGGTACTGCAAAAGTGCATCAATGAGGTTCTGCTTATTGACATTATTCAAATCTCTTGAACCGCCCGAAGCAGAAACATAGTCCTTGTGAATATATCCTGTTGTGCCGTTTGAAAGCTTAACTTTATACCAGTTTGTGTTATAACGCTTGCCGTCAACAAATTTAAGTTTTGTTCCGTAGTTCATACGGGTAACAACGGAGTAGTTAGTTCCTGCACCTCTTCTGAGGTTTACATCTGAACCTGTAACCGTACCCGAAGCGCCTGCTTTGATAGTACCGCTTGAACCTGTGTTCAAGAGAACAGACTGAAGTTCGGAATCATTGTAGAACACACCGCTGCCTACATTGTATGCAAAGCACACAAGTGCGTCAAACTGTCGCTGATTGAACTTTATGCCGTTGTTTACAAGGTAGGAATTTGTTGTGGTGGTATATCCGCCCTTGTTCACGGTCTGGCAAAGATAAGCATATGCCTGATTTGAAGTTATGTTGTTGTAGAACTGTTCGCCTGAAATTACAACCTTGCCGTAACCGAGTGTAGGATCGGTTGTAATGCTGTCTGCTGTGACTTTTGAGAGAAATCCCTCATAGTTTGCAATAAGCTTGATTACCTCATCACTCGCTCTGCGCTCGGCACAGGCTGTGGTGGTTTTATTGGTTGTTGAGGTTACAAACACCTCGCCCTCACCGCCGCCTGCCGTGGTGTAATACTTTGATTCGGTTTTAAATTTAGAATATGCCTTAACAGACCATTTTCCTGATTTTGAAAGCTTTTGTGTACCTGTCCAGATATAGGAGTTACCGTCTTTAACCTTGCTTGTTGCGGTTACCTTATAAGAGGTTGAGCCGTTTGTAACTACAAAATACACGCCTACCCTGCCTGTGTCGGTAATAGCCTTAAAGCTTACATTTGAATTAAGCGGAGCGGAGTTTGGTGACGCATAGCAGAAACGCACGCTTTCCCTCGGCATAACATGGATAAGACAGGTTGCCGCACCGTATGATGTTGAGGCAGTGATTGTTACATAGCCCTTGCCTACCGTGTCAACTACACCGTTCTTAACTGTTGCGATTTTCGTATTTGAACTTGACCATGTGACACCGCTTGTTCTTGATTTCAAAAGCATTGACTTCTGCCACGGAAGATTTACATTGCTGTTGGATATATTTACCGATGAGCCGGATTTTACGGTAATTTTGCAGGTTGCAGAATGCGAACCGCTTTTCGCAGTAATTGTTGCAGAGCCTGCTTTCTTGGCTGTTACAATACCACGAGAGTCAACGGTTGCAACGCCTGTATTTGAGCTTGACCATGAAACACTTCCCGACGCTGTTGCAGTAATTGCAAATCTGTTGCCTGTGAAAATTGATTTGCTTGATACGGAAAGTTTAACAGATGAACCTGTTGACGGTTTTGTGGTTGTAGGCCGAGTTGTTGTAGGCTGTGTCTGACTGTTCATCTTAACATAGTCTTTCTTTACATAGCCTGTTTTTGAATTTGATGTAAGCTTAATATTATACCAATCATTGTTATAAAGCTTTGTGCTTACAAAAGTAACCTTTGTATTTACTCTCATACAATCAACGACAGAATATCTTGTACCGGCACCGCTTCTGAGATTTACATAATCGTCTGTTATATAACCGCTTACGGTTGACACTGATGCAGTCGGCCGAGTTGCGGGTTGTGTTGCCTTTGTTGTAGGTTGTGTTGCCTTTGTTGCAGGTTGGGTTGATCTGTTCATTTTTACATAGTCTTTTTTTATGTAACCTGTTTTAGCAGTTGAAGTAACCTTAACCTTATACCAGGCGGAGTTGTAGAGTGAAGTGCTTACAAAAGTAAGCTTAGTATTCTTTCTCAGGCAATCAACAACAGAATAATTTGTGCCTGCTCCGCTTCTGAGATTTACATAATCGTCAGAAACATAACCTGTTACGCTTGATGCCGTTGTCGAAGAACTTACGGCAACATATTCCTTTGTAACATAGCCTGTCTTTGAATTTGATTTAAGCTTGATTTTGTACCACTTTGAGTTATAGAGCTTTCCGTCAACAAAAGTAAATTTTGTGTTCTTTGCCATACAGGTTATAACCGAATAATTCGTGCCTGCACCGCTTCTCAGATTTACATACGATGCATTTATATAGCCTGATGCGCCTGCTGATACGCTTGCGGAAACCTCCTCGGTTGATTGAGCCGCATTAGCCGAAAATGCAGTTATTGCAACAGCACCTACCGATACTGCCATAAGAACCACAAGGGCAATGCAGACTATGCGGACAAACAATTTTTGCTTTTTCATTTAAGTACACCTTCTCAAAACTTCTTTGAATTATAATTACTTGTGAAAATTACCGAATATTTTCCCTCTTAATCTGCGAACATACTGCATAACAAAGACGGTAATTGCATAATCATAGAGCAAAAAGAAAATATTTCCGGCAATCAAAAATGCCCACGGAACATAAAAACCGAAAACGGTAAATTCATCTGTCGGAATTGACAACAGCCATGTTGCGACAAAGAACGAACCGATGGCGGCAACATTAAATACCGCAAACTTGAGTATGTATTGAACTGCCCTGTTTTTGATTTTAAATTCAAAAGCGCCCTTTAAAATCGGATAATAGCCGAAAAGTGCAATGAAATATATAACAGCCTCTTTATCGCCGGCAAGGAGCGTTGAAAGCACGGCAGTTACACAAAACACACCGATTGCCCATCCATAACCGTATTCAACAACTATGCAGGAAATGAGAATTCCTGCAAGACAGGGCAAAGCGTATGTTCCGATTGGAACAAGAGATGTCATCATCATAAAAACGAGTGAGAGCGCCGCAATAATTCCGCAAACTGCAATACGCATTGTCCCCTTTTTGATACCGTTTTTCCTCATATTAACATCCCATTCTGCAACAATCACACAAGCAGTTTGCACACATCATTCCTGCACAAATATCGCAGAAGGATGAACCTGTTGCGTTAGGATTTGTTTGAGTATAACCGCCGTAGTTGTATGCTCTCTGGCTCTGCATATTGTTAAGAGCGGCTCGGTATTCCGTGTTGTTGGGGTCCATATTGCACGCAGTTGTGAAATATGAAAAAGCCTGTTCAGACCAACCTCTGCGGTATGCAATCATGCCCTTGAGATAATGCCATTCGGCGGTTCTCATCGACTGTGCTGTGTTTTCAAGAATCTGATCGGCCTGATCAAGAAGTCCTCTCTGAATGTAAATTCTTACATTGTAGAACTGTGAGCTTGAAGAATTTGCGTTATATGACGAACTGCCTGTTGAGCCTGTACCCTTACCCTTCTGACGCATCTGATTAATCATATCGTATGCCTCATTAATCTCCTTCATTTTCTGCTCCGCAACATCCGCAAGAGGACTGTCGGTGTAGTTATCGGGATGATATTTTTTAGCAAGGTTTCTGTACGCTGCTTTTACTTCTTCATCGGTAGCTGTTTCAGACACACCGAGAACCTCATAAGGATTATTCATTATTGACCTCCGTATCAAGTTTGCTTGTTACTCTGTTTTGTGATGCAGGGAACCCCAAAAGCATCATATTATCTAAAATTCCCTTAAAATCGGTAAAGTTCAAAAGATTGTAGGCATCATATGCCCTTGCAAGTGACTGATTCAGCACCGCTTTTATAAAATCCGATGATTTTACCTCACCTGTTTTCTTGTTTACAAACGGATTAAATCCGTTTGATTTGATATCTTTTTCTATATCATCTGCGGCATCGACAAGATAAATCCACCTGCCGATATGATAGCCGAATTCATAGAGAACTCTTTTTTGAATTTCATCATGAGCCTCAGCCGACAATACAGCAGCGAGCATTAATGCCGTTGGATGAGCCGACATATCTACAGACGGCTTTTCCGAATGTTCTGCATCATACTGCATTTTCATCATATTAGAAACCGCTTTGTCCATATCGGGATACTTATCTGCCGCCTTCTTCCTCTGATGAGAAAAGAAAGGCTTTATGATTCTGCACAAAAGCTTTTTAAAAAATCCGCTGTCCTGAATATCATCAATGATTTTATAATAAACCGATATCATTGAAAATGCGGCAGCCTTTCTGTATGCGTCACCCGAATCTGTTGCAAACTTGCATTTTTTAAGAGGATTACAGGTGCATCTGCCGTCTTTAAAGCCTTTGCATGAACGGTTAAGCGACATTAAAAGCATTGCATAAAATGTGCAGTCATAGCTTAGCGTAAATCTTGTAAACACGGAGTAATCCTTACCCATTTGCCTGCAAAGGCCGCAGTACACAGCCTTATAAGCCTCGGATTCACGAACAAGCAGTTCGCTCTTTTGAATCTGCAAATAACCAAACACGGATTTTCTCCTTTATACAATAATACATAGTATATTGTACAACAAAACAGAGTTAAAAGCAACAGAATAACGGTATATTCTTTGGATAATCAGCCAAAATGAGCTAATTAACGGGAAATGTTGCAAAAATTTTCTTCTCATATTATAATCATAGTGCAGATGTTCTCTTCTGTTAAGAATTGAATGTCAAAAATTATTTGCAAAACTAAAAAGGAATTTGCATATTATGAATGTTTACGATTTTGACAAAACGATTTACTACGGGGACTCAACAGCCGACTTCTATTTATTCTGCCTTAAAAGGCATAAAAAAATACTCACTCTTGCCCCATCGCTTTTGGGAGCATTTTTAAAATTCTATGTATTCAAAAAAGGTACAAAAACTGATTTTAAAGAAAAAATGTACAGATTTCTTACCTATTGCGATACTGAAAAGGATGTAAATGATTTCTGGAAGGAATACATAGGAAATATAAAACCGTTTTATCTTGAACAAAAGAAAGATGATGATGTAATTATTTCGGCGTCACCCGAATTTTTGCTGAAACCCGTTTGCAAAAGGCTCAAAATAAAAAACCTTATGGCGTCAAAGGTAGATATGCACAGCGGAAAATATTCGGGTGTAAACTGTCACGGCAAGGAAAAGGTAAAACGATTTTATGAGGCTTTTCCTGACGGAAAAATTGACAATTTTTATTCGGACAGTTACAGTGATTCGCCGCTTGCGGAAATTGCAGAAAAAGCTTTTATGGTTGACGGCGACAAGGTTGAAGGTTGGATATTCTTTAAATAATTTTTACGGAACAGAAATCTGTTCCGTATTTTTATTTTTTCGGGTTACCTAAACATTGAGCCGTGTTTGTCTGTGTCCGACAAGTGTTTCAACGGTTTTATCCGTTGAAATAGAAAAATTGCTATATGTCATACTTCCGTCCTCGCCAATGCGGCTTGTTCATCGTCATACTTTCATCAACGCTCTCCCTAAAAGCAGTTGTTTTCTTCTATCCACTTTTATTTTTACGGTTACTCTCTCCCCGTCATATTCACTAATACAAATTGATATAACGGTAACTTGCGAGTGACGGTGATTGCTATATGTCAAACTTACAACCTCGCCAATGTGGCTTGTTCATCGTCATACTTTCATCAACGCTCTCCCTAAAAAACAGTAGATTTCTTTTATCTGCTTTTTGTTTTACGATTACTCTCTCCCCGTCTGAAATATAGTCGCCTTGCGTTGTGCATGAATGCACTTCCTTATGCTCCTTATTTCAGACAGCGCTTTGCTCCCTTTTTCCGCCACAGGCGGCGGTCGCAAGGCTACCTCAAGTCCCGTCATCGCTTGCTTGCATAAAATAGAAAAGACTTGATACGCAAGGTATCAAGTCTTTTCTATGGTGCGAGTGACGGGACTTGAACCCGTACGTCGTGAAACACACGCCCCTCAAACGTGCCTGTCTGCCTATTCCAGCACACTCGCATTTATTAGATTTTTGTCGGTTTCTCAACTCAACAATCAAGATTATATCATAAGGTATTCAACTTGTCAACACATATTTGAAAGTTTTTTCAATTTTCTTACATAATTTTTTCTCTATCTGCAAAAAACGTATAAAAACTGAAACTTTATGCTTTTACAAAAATGACATCGGGATAGGCTGTATCCCGACATCATCCTATTTTCTGGCAATCAGCCGAGAATTTTTTCTGCAACTTTTGGCAATTCATTGAACGAACTGATTGTATATTCGGGATTTTCTGTTGTGCCGAATCCGTATGATGCAAACACGAACGGTATTTCTGCATCTTTTGCGGCAAGCTGATCACCGATTGTATCGCCGAGATACAAAGCATTATTAATGCCGTTACGCTCCATAACAAGCTTTATATTCTCCCCCTTTGTCAGATTTGTTCTGCCCGACATTTCAAAATCGGAGAAATATTTTTCAAGCTTATGAGCAAACAAAAATGCCTCTATATATCCGCATTGACAATTGCTGATTATGCCGAGAAAATAATTCTTTGAAAGAATTTTTAGCGTACTTTCAAGATTATCATACAAATGACCGCCCGTTTTACGAAGTGACGGAATCTGTTCAGCGCAACACTCCTTTACAATTGCAACCGAATTTTCAAGCGTAAGTTCGGGCAACATTATTGACGCAATCTGTTCAACCGTCTTTCCCATATAGCTGTTCATTTCTTCAAGTGTAATTTGCTTTGTTGTTTCTTTATGTTTTTTAAGTATATCATTCCACACAGGCAAAATCACATCACAAGTGTGCCACAATGTGCCGTCAAGGTCAAATAAAACTGCTTTTTTCATAAATTCATATCTCCAAATTAAATATGTTTAACGTACTCCCGTTGCCAAAACGATATTATCACAACGGATTTTGCTTGTCAAGGTATGGTGCTGTAGATATGTTACTTTACCTGTGGGCGTCATATAAACGCCCTTACTGACTACAAAAAAATTATGTGGTAAAAAAACAAGTCCCGTCATTATTCACTAATACAAATTGATATAACGGTAACTTGCGAGTGACGGTGATTGCTATATGTCAAACTTACAACCTCGCCAATGTGGCTTGTTCATCGTCATACTTTCATCAACGCTCTCCCTAAAAAACAGTAGATTTCTTTTATCTGCTTTTTGTTTTACGATTACTCTCTCCCCGTCTGAAATATAGTCGCCTTGCGTTGTGCATGAATGCACTTCCTTATGCTCCTTATTTCAGACAGCGCTTTGCTCCCTTTTTCCGCCACAGGCGGCGGTCGCAAGGCTACCTCAAGTCCCGTCATCGCTTGCTTGCATAAAATAGAAAAGACTTGATACGCAAGGTATCAAGTCTTTTCTATGGTGCGAGTGACGGGACTTGAACCCGTACGTCGTGAAACACACGCCCCTCAAACGTGCCTGTCTGCCTATTCCAGCACACTCGCATTTATCTCTCACTATTTTCGTGAGCAGTATTGATTATACGGTAAAACTGAATTTTTGTCAATACTTTTTTAAAAGTTTTTTAATATTTCTTTCCCCTGCATTAAATTGCAACACAGGGGAAAGATTTTAGATTCTAAATAAATCAGTTTTCCTAACTTGTAGCCTTTTTGACCTTCTTTTCAAACTTATCAAGACAGGTATTCCAGTTATCGTATGACGGATCGTTACGCTTATCTTTGAAGAGCTTTGTATCGTCAAGATATTTTCCGATATAATTTGTCAGCTTCACAGCACCTTTGTAGTTAAGGTGATCGCCCTTATCCTTTGTATCCTTTTTCCAATCAATCGGGATATCGTCACGGAGAAGATTGGTATCGATATAATCAACACCGAGATCCTTTGAAATTGCTTCCATAGTGTTATGTCGCTGGTAGTTCCAGTTTTTTGTGCTTGGGGTACTTATCAGCACAAGTTTTGTACCGTGCTTTTTACAGAATTTCGCAATTTCGTTGAGATACTTTTTGTTGGTAGAAAGTATCGGTGCAGAAACATCGGAATACTTCATATATTTCTTGATAGCCTTATCTGTCGCAGGCTTAGACTTTTTAGTAAAGTAATAACCTTTGTTTTCCTCGTTCGCAGTATATTCAACTGTAGCCGAAAAATCCTTGAGCTGAAGATTCTTCCAACGGTCATGATATCTGAACACAGGGAAAATCTGCTCTGCCTTATATGTGATTTCATCCTCAAAATAAGATTTTCTGAAAATCGCATTGGTTTCAAGGAATACAATCTTCGGAGTTTGTTTTTCAAAAGTTTTTTTCAAAAATTCCATTGAGTACACAAGCTTTTGAGCCGGAGAAGAAACATCATACGAGGTAATTCCGTAATCCCTCCAGATATTGAGCGGAATGAACGAATGATACACCTCACTGTCACCGATAAATACAGTGTCAATACTGTCTTTAGGTTCGCTGAAAATACCGTTTGCCCTCGGATAATGAATGCCCGCCGCCTTGTCATTTGACTTTGGCTGAAATATGAGTGAGGATACCTGAAGTAATCCGAGAAGTATTGCAACAAACAGGACACAGCTGACAATTCTCTTAATTATTTTCTTCATAATCAGACCTCCTTAGAAGTTCGCATAAATCGGATCAACGGGAACATAGCCCTTGCCGTAAGCACCGAAGATTATGATGAACATAATAAGAGCGTAAACAGCCGCCCATCTTATAACAACATTTCTCTTTGCAATTGCGCCACGCACACATATTCCCTTTTCATTGAGAACGCTGATTACAAAAATAAGAGCAAGCGCAATAAGCACAATCATAACATCATGCATATCAATTTTAAGCTTTTTCATAAGCTCATAGTCAAGGCTTGAAAAGCTGAAATCGGTCACCATTTTTCCGAACATTGAAAGACCTGTTGTAAGTCTTTCTGCTCTGAAAAACATTTCGCCGATAACAACAAGTATGCATGTACGAACTATCTGAAACACTTTGTACGCAAAGCATTCGGAATTGATGTGAAGCTTTTTATTGAATGCGGTAACCGCAGGGGCAATGATGTTACCCGACAGAATAAGCACAAAATGGTACATACCGAAGAATATGTAACCCCACGCAGAACCGTGCCACAGTCCGTTGCAGAACCATACACAGAACAATGCTATGCTTCCCGCAAGCAACGGACCAAAGTGGTTGCCGAGCTTTTTGCGTGCAGAAGATGTAAGATTTTTCATCGGCTTTGACATGGTGACAGGATAGAAGATATAATCCTTGAACCATGTGCCGAGTGTGATATGCCACCTTTTCCAAAATTCTGAAATTGATTTTGAGAAGAAAGGTCTTTGAAAGTTTTCGGGCATTGTAACGCCGAAAATCTGAGCAACACCCATTACGGCATCCATTGTACCGGAGAAATCGCAATAGAGCTGAATTGTATAGGCAATTGCTCCGAGAGCGATTATTCCGCCCTGATAGTCATCGTAATGGCTGAAAATCTGCTTAATCATAGGATTAAGTCTGTCAGCGATTACAAGTTTTTTCATAAGACCGAAAAGAATACGGACTGTACCGAGTTTTAAGTTTTCAAACTCAATTTGCTTTACATTCCACAGCTGATTGGCTGTCTGACCGTAACGGCAGATAGGACCTTCTACAATCTGTGGAAAGAAAGACATAAACAACGCAAGTCTTAATATGTTGTCATCTGCTTTAATAAGTCCTCTGTAAACATCAAAAAGGTACGATACAGCCTGCAAAGTAAAGAATGAAATACCAATCGGCATTATATAACTCGGAATATCAAACTGAATCGGAATATTCAAAAGCAATAACAGCGAATTTACATTTGTTGTAAAAAACGGTGAGTATTTGATTACAAGCAGACCGCCTATCATAAGTACGGCGGCAAACAACAGAACTCTGCGACTGCGGTGGAGATATACCTTTTTAAGAGCCTTTTTCTCCTCCTTAGGCACAGCCTTTAGCGCCGCACTTTTTTGCGTTTGAATCCTGTCAAGCCACAAGCCGAAATAATGGACGCCCATTATTATCAGGCATAAATAGGCAATCAACTGACCGCTTATCAGCCAAAAGAAAGCAAAGCTTGCAATAAGCAGAAAATACTTTCTTGCTTTTTGCGGAATTACGGCATACACAACAACTGAAACAGGCAGAAAAATGACAAGAAACGCTACCGAAAAATATGAGGTCAACGTGTCAAGACTGCCCGCCATCAGTAATGATGGAAGATCCATCTTATTCCTCCTCTTGGAGTCTTTCAATCATACTCCACATTGCCTTTACTGAATTAAAGTTTGCAGGAACAACTTCCACTGCAGGAACTGTCACATCAAAAGCATCCTCAATCTCAGCAATAAGAGAAATGATTGAAAGAGAGTCAAGATAGTGACCGTCAATAAGGTTTTCGCAGCCTTCGTAATCTACATCCGGTTTAATGTCCTCTAAAATCTCAATAAGTTCATCCATTTTAATTCGTTTCCTTTCTGTAATTGGGTTTGTTTAAATTAAATGTTTCAAAGGAATCACGGACGCAAAGATATGTTCCGTCCTCCTTTTTTATGTAAACCGAGGGAATATCACGACTTAAAAACAAAGAAATTCCCTCTGTCATACAATAAGCGCCTGTATTTTCAAAACAAATTACATCACCGATTTCAATATCAGGCAAAGAAATCTGTTTTGCGATTATATCATTCATTGAACAAAGTGAACCGCAGATATTCCATGATTCGGTACACGGCTCGGTTTCTTTTCCGCAAACCGAAAGGTACGGCTGTTTCATTGCCATATGCTGACCGTAGTACACAATATGGTTCATTCCGCCGTCAACAAGAAGGTAGTTCTCCCCTTTGTTGCACTTTTTATCAACGATATGCGTGTAGTATTTACCGCAGATTGCGGCAATGCTTCGTCCGAGTTCAAGCGTGATTTTCGGCTTTGAAGTCATCTCATTCAAAAGCTGTGCAAATCCGCCGATAAGCTCGTCCTCATTTATGGTATCTTCCTTGAAATAGGCTGCAGGGAATCCTGTGCCGTATTCAAGCTCTTCTGCGGAATAATCATATTTCTCTTTGAGAAGAATAAGAAGATTGTCAAGTTTGTCAATTTCTCTCTTGAGTTTTTTAAGAGAGGTTTTCTGTGTTCCTGAAAAGAACTGAATACCGAGTATGTCGAGATATTCAAATTCGTTTCTTTTTGAAATAATTTCTTCGATTTCTTCGGAATTAATTCCGAACTGACTTCCGTTTGTAAGTCTTAAAAGCAAAGAAATTTTCTTTTTATATTTTTCGGATAATTCTCTGAAAAGATTAAACTGTGTAAGTGACTCTACGGTGAATATTCTGTCGCATTTTCCGTTTGCAACCATATTTTCCATAACTTCGGGAGTTTTGTACACACCCGAAATCACCATCATTTTATCAGGAATATCAAGTAAATCGCAGATTTCAGCCTCACCCGGTGAGCAGATTTCAAAGCGGTCAACATCATTTTCAAGTTCTGCCGTAATAAATGTGTTCGCCTTGATTGCATAGCAGATTGCAACATCTTCGGGAAGCATTTTTCTGAGATATGCCACTCTGTCTTTGAGAGTTTTTACATCAAAAACATAGAATGCAGTTTTGTTCTGCTTTAATATTTCGTTCATTTTCTTCTGCCCCCTGCAATTTCAGCAAGCTTTTTACGGTCAATTTTGCCGTTCTTTGTCAGCGGCATTTCATCAACCCTGCGGATAACGCCCGGAACCATAAACGCAGGCAAATCCCTTGACATTGATGCGGCAAGCTCGTCCTTTTCAATTGAGCCTACGAAAAAGCCCTTGAGCCTTGATTTTTTCTCATCAAAAATACAACAGCATTGCTCAACACCGTCAACGGCTGACATCTCACGCTCGATTTCCTCAAGCTCTATGCGATGTCCCATATATTTAATCTGGAAATCCTTTCTTCCGCTGAAAACAAGTTCACCATTTTCGTTGTATCTTGCTAGGTCGCCTGTCCTGTAAATTAATTCGGGATAGTACGGATTAAGCGGATTCTGAACAAAAGCCTTTGCATTCTGTTCGGGATTTGAGTAGTAACCGAGTGCAAGAGCAGTGCCTCTCACGCAGATTTCACCGACTTTGCCAACCTCTGAAATTCTGTTATTATTCTCATCAAGAAGAATAACATCTTCATTGGGGAACGGTTTGCCTATCGGAATACCGTCTGCATAGTCGCAATTGTTGTCGAGAATATGGTATGTGCAGTTACAGGTGATTTCCGTCGGTCCGTAAAGGTTGACATACTTTGCATTTGGAAGATGTGAACGGAAATTTTTAAGCGCCTTGAGCGGCATAACCTCACCGCTGAAAAGAATCTTATTAACGGTTTCGGGAGTTCTGTAGTCAAGCGCATGGAATGTGCTGATAAGGCAGAGAGCCGAAACAGCCCATATCATAACAGTAATCCTGCGGTCACATATGAAATCAATGAGTTCGGCAGGAGCGGAGAACATTCTCCTCGGCACAACAACAAGAGTTGCGCCTGTTTTAACAGCTGAATAGATATCCTTGACGGACACATCAAAATCAAACGGTGCTTGATTTGCTATTACATCGTTATTATCAATGCCGAATATTTCGGTAAAATGGTCAATAAAGTCAATTACACTTCTGTGACACACAACAATTCCCTTTGGAGTGCCCGTTGAACCGGAAGTGAAATTAATATAAAGCGGATCTGTGTCAATTTTATGGCTACGGATTTCGCCAAGCTTTGCATAATCAGGCTCCGATTTTGCCAAATCTTCAAAGGTCACAATTTTTCTTTCAGAGAAATATTCTTTCGCTGTTTCAAGCAAGCTTTCAGAAGTTACAATCACCTTTGGATTGAGTACGGAAACTGTGGTCTGAAGTCTGTTCTGCGGAAGCTCCGTGTTGAGAACAGAATAAAATCCGCCTGCGTACACGGTTGCAAAAAATGCCGCTACCGCATCGGCGCATTTTTCCATATATATGCCTACTGCATCTCCCGATACGATAAGTTCAGAAAGGGCGGTTCCGACAGATGAGCTGAGTTTTACAAGCTCGGAATATGAATAGGAAACCTTTTCGTCAGTTACCGCACATTTTTCGGGAAAGTATTCGGCTGAGTTTTCAAGATAAGCCAGCACACTGCTGTTCATAGCTACACCTCATTATATATCTGTATATTAATTATCAAATTATAAATTCATTAACCAAATATTATACATTGCGAACGCACTAATATAATACCACAAAATTCGTCAAAAAGCATCACAAAAATGTCACAAGTAAGCGATTATTTGTATTTTCAGCAATTTGCACAAATAATCAGTCAATAATCGGCAGTTTCACTTCAAATACGGCACCGTCAAGGTAGTTATACGCTGTTACGCTGCCCTTGTGAAGATGTATAATCTCATTTGCAAGCGACAAACCGATGCCCGTTCCGCCGTCACTGCCTTTGTAGAATCTGTCGAAGATATGTTCAATATCATCACGGTTTATACCGTTACCGTCATCCTTGAACCTGATATAAACATATTTCTGATTGGTTTCGCAGGCAACAGTAATTTTCTTTTTTGAATATTTCAGACCGTTTATTATGATATTTCGGAATGCCCTTGCCATTTGATCTTCATCACATTTTACATAGATTTCTTCATCGGGAAATTCAGGCACAATGCTTATGCCGTTCATCTGCTGAACAGCATCAAGTGACCGAAAGCAATCGTAAAGAACTTCTTTTATGTCAAGCTTTACAAGGTCAAGCTTAAAATGTCGTGAATCAATTTTTGAAATTGAAAGAATTTCCTCAACAAGACCTGTCATTCTCTCGGTTTCCTGCATAATTATGCCTGCGGCATTTTGCGGATCTACAACATCCATTTCAATGCCCTCGGCATAGCCTTGAATTGCCATAAGAGGGGTTTTGAGTTCGTGAGAAGAATTCTGAAAGAATCTGCGCTGAGTTTTCTGTGACTCCTCAATTTTAACACCGAGTCTGTAACCGATTATGCTCATCACAACAATTGCGCAAAGAAAAATTGCTGAAATAAGCCAGTTAAGCGAACGGGTATATTTTACGATATGGTCGATATTTATGTACATTAAATACACAGGCGAATCGTTTGCATCGGATTCTGCATCGTCCCAATAATCATAATTCTGCGGTTCTTCATAAATGGTAAATACATAATAGCCGTTATCTGTTTGAAGTGTATATATTTGTTCTTCGGATATATTGTGATTCTTAACCCATTCGGTGAGTTCGTATGTACTTTTTAATGAAGTTGAATTTGAGCCGACAAGGCTGTTGCCCTCGGAGGTATTTTTATCATTAAGAGCGTCTGTTACATCAATATAGTAAATATCCGAGGTGAAATACGAATCCTGATAACCGCTTTCAAACTTTTTTTGAAGAGTTGATTCTTCATTGGAATCTTCTTCATAATAAGCCGAAGAATCATCTTTACTCTCGTCGTTGCTGTTAGAAATATAATGCTGATAATCAATTTCGTATTCAAGAGCATCTTCTGCCTCACTTACGAAGTGGGACGGCAAAACTATATTTAAAATTCCTGCAAATGCGAAAAAAAGTAAAATCATTGACGACCATACAATAATCAAAATACGGAATTTTATGTGTTTCACTTTTTGTCCTCCGCAATGCTTATTCTGTAGCCAAAGCCCCATATCGTGCCTATGCTGACATTACTGCCTGCAAGGCTTAACTTTCTGCGTATTCTTCGCAAGGTTTCATCTGTTACACGGGTTTCAACTTCGGTATCGAATCCCCACACACCTTCAAGAATTTCTTCTCTTGAAAATGCCTTTTTCGGTTCTTTTAACATATATGTAAGCATTTTAAGTTCTGTTTTGCTCAAAGAAACAGGCTTGCCTTTGCAATAAAGGCAGTTTTCCTGCGCTGAAAATATAAGATTGCCGATTTTAATATCCGAAAGCTCCTGACCTGTCACCTTTTTGGTGTTCATATCCATTCTTCTTAAAAGGGATTTTACTCTCATTAAAAGGGTTGTAAGTCTGAACGGCTTTGTCAGGTAATCATCGCCCCCGAGGGTTATTCCCCTTACATAGTCATATTCGGAATCTTTTGCGGTCAGCATAATTATAGGAACATCAGTTATCGTTCTGAGCCGACGGCATATTGTCAAGCCGTCTGTTCCGGGCATCATTATATCAAGAATTACAAGTTCACACGGCTTTTTAAGGAATTCCTCCATAAGCTCGTCACCGGTTTCAAATGCGGTAACGCTGTAACCGTCACACTCAAGAAACTTTGTAATAAGGTCACGAATGTTCTTTTCATCATCCGCAATATAAATTGATGCACCCATAGTAAAAATGCCCTTTCTGAACAGAACCGCAAGTTTTAAGTATAATTTTCATCACAATCATATGTATTATACCAAATTTCAAAGCAAAAATCCACCGAGAAATGAATTTGAATTGTAATAAAAGTGTCACAAAATGTATTAAACAGAGTAATTGCAATGAAAATTTTTTTGAAGTTGACAAAATAAAAAAATTATAGTATAATTCCTGAAATATATAATGGTTTAATTGGAAACGCACATTTCTCCTTAAGGAAATGATAACGAACAACACTTATATGTTTACTAAGTTATCATTTTTATAAAGGAGATTTTTTATGCCAAAAACTAAATTTCAGGAAGTTATTTTTACGATTATCATGGTGTTCTTTATGGTTTATGCCATGATTTGCTACAACACAGCTCTTAATATCGGCGAAATGAAAAACGAAATTTTTCTTTCCGCCTTCAAAGAACTTTCTTTTATGGGGCCGATTGCATTTATTCTTGACTTTTTCATTATCGGTCACATTGCCAAAAAGCTTGCTTTTAAGATTGTAAACCCTGCAAAGGATAATCCTTTCTTCCTTGTACTCGCAATTTCTGCAATTTCGGTTATCTTTATGTGTCCTCTTATGAGCCTTGCTGCCACTCTTATTTTCAAAAATGCGGGTGTTGAGATTATTTCGGTATGGCTTGAAACTACCGCACTCAACTTTCCTATGGCACTTTGCTGGCAGTTGTTTTTTGCAGGCCCGATTGTCAGATTCATTTTCAGACATATTTTCAGAAGGTCACTTACAGCAGACAACACACATTGATTACACAATTACAAATAAAAATGCTCTGTACCGTTTGATTTGGTACAGAGCATTTTTGTTTTTGCATGATTTTTAATCTTCAAAAAGCGAATTCATCAAATTTTTAATTTTTTCTTTTCTGGCTTTTGTTTCATCGCTGTTCAGAAAATAGCTGTTTTCCTGAAAGTTGATTACATCGCCTTCTTTGATATTTTTCGGCAGGGCTTTAAGTTCAAGATTCACCATATCGCCGTTTTCACACTCAAGAACAGCCTTGTCGCCTTCTATTCTGTCAACAATAAATTTTTTCAAGCTTATTCATCCCTTTTCATTGAAGTTTGTCCCGTTTTGATTGTCACACCTGAACCCTCGGTTGAAATGACAACTGTTCCGTTTTCATCGGTTCTGTATGTTTCAACTCCGAATTCATCAAGCAACTTTAATGTGCTTTTGTGCGGATGTCCGTAGCTGTTATCCTTGCCGAGTGAAATAACCGCATATTTAGGATTTACCTTTTCAAGCAACGCTTTTGTTGTTGAAGTTCTGCTTCCGTGATGACCTACTTTAAGAACTTCTGCACTCATATCTGCCGTAACAGTTTCAAGCTCTTTCTTTTCGGCATCTCCGAGGAACAGAAAGCTATCGTTTTTATAAGTTATTTTTAGAATTACAGAGCAATTGTTCAGATTATCCTCGTCAATTGTTACGGGAGCAAGAATATTTATGCTGAAATCGTTGTCATCAATAATATTCATACCTGCTTTGGCTGACTTGACTTTAAGTCCCTTGTCTGCAATTGCCGTGAGCAGATTCTCATAGGTCTTGGTTGTGGTTGTAACCTTAGGCATATAGATTTCGCCGATATTATTATGCTTTACAACATAAGCCATTGAACCGATATGGTCGGCATGAGGGTGAGTTGCAACGAGATAATCAATATTTGTGTATCCGAGATTATTGATATATTCGGTAATACTTTTGCCGTACATATTTTCGCCTGCATCAATCAGCATACACTTTTGATTCGGCAGTTCAATAAATATGCTGTCACCCTGTCCGACATCAAGGTAATGAACCGATAATGTTCCGATTTCTGAAACAGTTGTTTTGCTTTCCGAATCGGAACCGTTCACATTGATATTGATTGAACACGAACAAAGTGCAAGACAGATTACCGCAAACAATGCAGTAAGCTTTAATATTAATTTTGAATTAATTTTAATTTTTAACACCTCACAATTCTGAGTCTTATTGTACAATAAACAAGTCAATATTTCAAGAACAGAAAAAGGAGAGTCTTTGCGACTCTCCCCTTTCGATTATCATTATGCGGTTTTGCCTGTATAAAGCTGATAGTATCTGCCCTTTTGTTCAAGAAGCCGTTCGTGTGAACCACGCTCGATAATTCTGCCCTTTTCAAGAACCATAATACAGTCTGAATTCTTGATTGTTGAAAGTCTGTGGGCAATAACAAAGGTTGTTCTGCCGTGCATAAGCTTATCCATGCTGTCCTGAACCATCTTTTCGGTACGGGTATCAATTGAACTTGTAGCCTCGTCAAGGATAAGTGCGGGCGGATCTGCAACAGCGGCTCTTGCAATCGCAAGCATCTGGCGCTGTCCCTGACTGAGATTGCCGCCGTCACCTTTGAGCAGGGTATTGTAGCCGTCAGGAAGTTTTCTGATAAAGCTGTCTGCGTTGGCAAGCTTTGCCGCCGCGATAACCTCTTCGTCTGTTGCGTCAAGTCTGCCGTAACGGATATTTTCCATTACGGTATCCGTGAACAGGTGTGTATCCTGTAAAACTATACCGAGTGAACGGCGAAGGTCGCCTTTTTTGATTTTGTTGATATTGATTCCGTCATAACGGATTTTACCGTCCTGAATATCATAGAATCGGTTAATAAGGTTTGTGATTGTTGTTTTGCCTGCACCTGTTGAACCGACAAACGCAATCTTCTGACCGGGTTCTGCGTACAAATCAATATTGTGAAGAACGATTTTATCATCTGTATAACCGAAGTCAACATCGTCCATAACAAGCGCACCCTTGAGTTCACGATACTCTGTTTCGCCTGTTATGCTGTGAGTATGCTTCCAAGCCCACATACCTGTTTTTTTCTCAGTTTCAACAAGCCTGTCGCCCTCTTTGCGTACATTAACAAGTGTTACATATCCATCATCAACCTCAGGCTCTTCGTCAAGAAGTTTAAAGATACGGTCTGCACCTGCAAGCGCCATAACAATTGAGTTAAACTGCTGGCTGACCTGATTGATAGGCTGGGTAAAGCTCTTGTTGAATGTGAGGAAGCTTACGAGTTTACCGATTGTAAATCCGAGGAAGTTGTTGAGAGCAAAGATACAACCTACGATTGCACAAAGTACATAGCTGATGTTACCGATTTGTGCGTTAATCGGCATAAGGATATTTGCAAACTTGTTTGCATTGTATGAACTGTTGAAAAGCCTGTCATTAAGCTCATTGAATTCTTCAATGCTCTTTTTCTCATGGTTAAATACTTTTACAACCTTCTGACCGTTCATCATTTCCTCAATGTAACCGTTAGTCGCACCGAGGTCTGCCTGCTGTTTTGCAAAAAACCTTCCGCTTCGTGACGCAAGCTGTTTTGTTACAAAAAGCATTACACCAACCATTATAAGTGTAAGAATTGTAAGAGGAATACTGAGTGTAAACATACTGACAAGAACGGCTATGATTGTAATTCCACTGTTGAAAAGCTGAGGAATACTCTGGCTGATCATCTGACGGAGGGTGTCAATATCGTTTGTGTAAACACTCATGATATCGCCGTGAGGGTGTGTGTCAAAGTATTTTATCGGAAGGCTTTCCATATGTTCAAATATCTGACAACGCAAATCACGCATTGTACCCTGTGTTACATAAACCATAATTTTGGCGTAGATAAACGCCGACGCCGCACCGATTGCATAGAAAATTGCAACCCTTAAAATTGCTCCGAGCATCGGTCCGAAGTCACGGCTGCCGCTCTGAATCATCGGAGTGATGTAATCGTCAATAAGATTCTGAATAAACAATGAACCCTGAACATTTGCAAGTACGCTGATGAGGATGCAGACGAAAACAATAATCATCTGAAATTTATATTTTTTGAAGATAATACCGAATAGTCTTTTAAGAACCTGACCTGAATTTTCAACCTTTTGTGCAGGTCCTCGGTTTCTTCTTCCCATTGGTCCCGGCATAATTACAGCTCTCCTTTCGCATCAAAATCACCGTTGCCGCTTGTCTGGGCAACATAAATTTCATTGTAAATCGGACTGTTTTTGATAAGTTCTTCGTGAGTACCCACTGCGCTTATCTCACCGTCATCCATTACAATAATCTTGTCTGCGTGTGAAACGCTTGATACACGCTGTGAAATAATCAGCTTTGTAGTATCGGGGATATTCTCGCTGAATGCCTTGCGGATACTTGCGTCTGTTGCGGTATCAACTGCACTTGTCGAATCATCAAGAATAAGAATTTTCGGATTTTTCAGCAAAGCTCTTGCAATGCAAAGACGCTGTTTCTGACCGCCCGAAACATTAGTACCGCCCTGTTCGATTTTTGTGTTGTACTTATCGGGGAAGCTTTCGATAAACGCATCTGCACACGCCAGCTTGCAGGCATTGACGCATTCTTCCTCTGTAGCATTTTCGTTGCCCCATCTGAGGTTGTCAAGGATTGTACCGCTGAAAAGAACATTCGACTGGAGCACAACCGAAACCTTGTCACGCAGAGTTTCGATATCATAGTCACGAACATCTTTTCCACCGACCTTAACAGAACCTTCGGTTACATCATAAAGTCTTGCAATAAGGTTTACAAGGCTTGTTTTTGAAGAACCCGTACCGCCGATAATACCGATTGTTTCGCCTGATTTGATTTTTAGGTTGATATCGTTGAGAATCGGTTTTTCGGCTTTTGTGTTGTATGAGAATGAAACATTGTCAAACTCAATGCTTCCGTCCTTAACCTCGTAAACAGGGTTTTCGGGATTTGCAAGCGTTGATTTTTCATTAAGCACACCTGCAACACGCTTGCCGCTTGCAAGGCTCATTGTGAGCATTACAAACACCATTGCCACCATAAGAAGATTCATAAGAATGTTCATACAATATGTGAGCATACTTGTAAGTTCACCTGTTGTAAGCTCACTGCTTACGATCATATTTGCGCCAAACCAGCTTACAAGGATGATTGATGCGTATGAAGTAACCATCATAATCGGTGATACTGTTACCATGGCATTTTCAGCCTTAACAAAGAGTCTGTAAACATTGTCGGCTGCCTTGCGGAACTTGCCAACTTCGTGTTTTTCACGAACGAAAGCCTTTACAACTCTGATTGAAGTTACATTTTCCTGAACGCTTGCGTTGAGTTCATCGTACTTTTCAAAAACCTGACTGAAATACTTGTATGTTGCCTTCATAATAAAGGCAAGAACAACAGAAAGTAAAATTGTTGCAATGAGATAAATACAGGCAAGCCTTGCATTGATGATGAATGTCATTGCCATTGCACAGATGAGCGATACAGGCGCTCTGAAACACATTCTTAAAAGCATCTGATATGCATTTTGAAGATTTGTTACATCCGTTGTCATACGGGTAACAAGTCCTGCGGTTGAGTAACGGTCAATGTTGGCAAACGAGAATGACTGGATATTTGCAAACATTGAGCGTCTGAGGTTTCTTGCAAAGCCTGCCGAAGCTTTTGCACCGTAGATACCGCCCATCATACCTGCAAACAAGCCCGTGAGTGCAAGTGCACCCATATAACCGCCCGTTATGAATATGTGCTGCATATCGCCCTTGTTGATACCGTCGTCAATCATTGATGACATAAGAAACGGAATAATTGTTTCAACAATTACTTCGAGTATCATAAAGAACGGAGTCAGAACGGATTCTTTGACGAAACCTTTGATATTTTTTGCCAAAGTTTTTATCATACTTATCTCCTTCCGTTTTAATTTGCATTTTCAAGTCCGCTGAGAATTTTATTTATAAGAAAAAGAAATTGTTTCTTTTCTTCTTTTGTCAGCAGACTGTCAAGCAAAGTTTCGTTTTTGGTTATCATATTTTCGATTTTGTAATGAAGTTCAATACCTGTTTCGGTCAAGACAAGTTTTTTGAGCCTTGCATCACTTTCAACGCTCTCCCTCGTTATGTAATTTTTCTTTTCCATAAGTTTAAGAATACTTGTAACGGTTGAACGGGCAATTGAAAATGCGTTTTCAATATCTTTTTGATAAACATCTTCATCACGATGATCATAGAGATATGCAATAATCCAGCCGTGCATAAGAGTCAGCTTATCCACACCCTTATCCTTGGCGGAATAGATTAACTTTCTCTGCAAAACCTGATTAAGCACCTTGATTTCGTGACCGATTGAATCATTAAAGCGTTTGTTGCACTTACAGCTTTTTACGCTTTTGTCATCACACATTATTTCACCTCCGAAATCACACTTATGAGATATTGTTCTATATAGAATAGTTCGATACAAAACAATTTGTATCAGTAATTATAGCACCTTCATTTTGAATGTCAAGAGAAATTACAAATAATTATTCAAAGTTTCACATTGCTGTCACAAATCAAAAGCGACAGCTAAAATTGCAGCTGTCGCAGTTAAAATCATATTCACTTTGCACAAATTATGACAATTGTCACTTTTTTAGGATTTCTGTCGCATCACGGATATCGGGGGTTTTATCACCGTTGATATCGCAAACAAAAAGAGCATACTGATTTTCGTCATAATCGTCAAAGGTGAGGTCTTTGATAAGATACTTCTGAATAAGCTCAGCATCCTTTTCATCTGTTTTTCCGTCAATGTTGAGGTCTTTCATATTTTTGGGAACGCAACCGCCGTCAAGCACAAAATCAATACCGCTGTCGTTCATGAGTTCATCGGCTCTGTTTTTATCAACATCAACAATGTAAAGTCCCAATGTGTCAAAGCATTGATAAACATACTTTGCATTCTTTAAAATCTCGGCTTTCTTTTCTTTTGCCCTGTCATTTGTTATGCCTGCACCTTGAAGGTGTGAGTCAAGCTTTGCAATCATCTCCATTGCGTAATCGTTATCCGTCATTGCACGGTCGAGATCAACACCGTTTGTCATATAGAACCAACCGAGCGAACCCATAACATATAGATTATTCACATCAAGTCCACAGTAAACGGCAATTTTCCCGTCCTTGTACTGACCTTTTTTCATCGACATTTTGGAATAGCCCTTGATTATACTGTAACCGAGCTTCATTCCGTCCTCGCTGATATAGTCAAGGTCAAACGCTGCTGCACTTGTGCATGAAAGACACGCTCCGCCAATGAGCATTGCAAATACGAGCAATATTGAAATCACCTTTTTAGAAAATTTTCTTTTCACAAAAAACACCTCCATTGGTAGTATCACCGAACGGAAGTGTTTTATTTTGATTTATTTACTTTTATTTGACTTATTATTTTTTCTATCTTTTCTTATTTGATTAAGCTCTGAACCTTTGGTTTTTACTTTTCTTTTAAATTTTGCAACGGTAAACGCTTTTATCCTGTCATGATAGACATAATTAATTTCCGCACAAACCATAAGACAAACCATAAGAAAATAAAACCAGATCATAATAACGGCAATTCTTGTAAGACCTCCGTACACGGAGAATCCGTTGAAATCCGACACATAAACCGAAATACCGAACGAAAGCACATACCACGAAACCGTGCAGAGAAACGCACCGGGCAACTGTGACTTAAAGCCGTATTCCTTATGCTCGCTGCGTGAGATGTTCGGAAAGTTCCTGTAAATCAGCGCAAACAATACCGTCAGAAACAAAAAGATAAGTATATATCTGAGATGATAGATTATTCCGATTATGTCCGGCAACGATTTTAAATGCGGTGAAAGGAAATCGTTAATTGTTGAACCGAGGACAATAAGTACAAGTGACGCAAGCACAATTACAAACAATGCAATTGTGTAGAACATCGCCCTTATTCTTAAAAAGAACCAGTTTCTGTTTTCGTAAGCGTCATAAATTCTGTTAAGACCGTTTGTGATTGCGTGGATTCCCTGTGCCGCCGACCACAGAGTGACTACAAGCGTTACAAGGGAAATTCCCACAGCACTTTCATAGGCAGAGGTCAGAAAGTATGTTAAATCATCGGCAATTTTTGACGAAAACACACTGCTGAGTCCGTGATAAACAAAATCAATCGGAATGTGCAGGTTCTGCAAAAGTGACACAAAGAACATTGAGAGCGGCACAGCCGATAATATAATAAAGAATGCCGACTGTCCGGCAATTGCAAAAATATTATCGTGAACGCATTTGCTTGTTATCGGTTCAAATCTGCCTGTTATTCTTTTGTAAAGTTTTATCGCCTTGTCAACGAATTTTATCCTCAATGTGTCACCTCCCCTATTTCTATATGATAATTATTTTATACCGTTTTTCTTCATCTGCACATTATAAGAAATTCTTGTGAGAAGTTTTTCGGGTGCAAAATGTCTGAAAAACGACACCGCTTTCATTTCAAAGCCGGGTGTGATAATCATTTTGCCCTTCATGGTCATGTCAACGGCATACCTTGCGACAAACTTCGGGTCAAGTCCTCTTATGCAGAATTTTACATCCGCAACATTATTGAAGTTGGTTTTTACGGGACCCGGGCAAAGTACGGAAACCTTGACATTTTTATTATCCCTACGCATTTCCTCATGAATCGCCTGAGTAAGACGGACAACATAATTCTTTGATGCATAGTAGCTTGCAAATGTCGGTCCTGCAAGAAATCCTGCGGCAGAACCTACATTGAGAATATATCCGCTGTTTCTCTCCGCCATATCTTTAAGAAAAAGCTTTGTGAGAATGTGAACCGTTGAAACATTTGTGTGAATGAGTTCAAGCTCTCTTTCAAGCGGAACATCCAAAAATTTTCCGTATGCACCGAATCCTGCGTTGTTGACAAGAAAATCAATCTGTTCATTTTCATTCTTAATATGCTCATACAAATCCATGCTGTCACTTTCTCGTGAAAAATCAAGCGTAATTACCCTGACATTCACATTTGAAAGTTCCTCTTTCAGCTTGTTAAGCTTATCTGTTGAGCGTGATACAAGAATAAGGTCATAACCGAGTTCTGCAAGATATCGGGCAATTTCTTTTCCTATGCCCGAACTTGCGCCTGTAATCAAAGCCTTCATTAGTTTTCATCATCCTTCGGTTTTTGTGCTATGGCACAAAGCCATGTTGTACCTTCCTTAGTGTATGTGTTTATGTTTTCAAAGCCTGCCGATTCAAGTACGGCTCTGATTTCCTGCGGAGTTACCGACTTGATATTCAGCATATTTTCAACCTTTTCCCACTTGAACGGATCATCGTCTGTTCTGAGCATTTCAAAAAGCAGCATAACCGTTCCGCCCTGTTTGAGAACACGAAAAACTTCTTTTACATCATTTTCCTTATCAGGCCAGAAGTAGTAGGTTTCAACTGCCGTGATATTATCGAATGTATTGTCATCAAAAGGCATATCGGATACTGATGCCTGAAGAATTTTCGCTTTGTTGCAGAGTATATTTTTTGAATTGAGTTTTTCGGAGGATTTTACCGAGAGTTCGGAATAGTCGATTCCGTAAACCTTGCCGTTGGCAACAATTGAGCAAAGTCGGTCAACGGTTTTTCCGCCGCCGCAACCTATGTCAAGTACAGTTGCGGTGCGTTCGATATTCATATGTTCAAGTCCCCATGAGGTGAGGCTTGAATGACCTTTATTCATAGCCTTAATCATCATTTTGCCCCAAAAGCCGTTTGGCTTTTTAGCATTCTCCACCAACTTGTGGTATTTCATAAAAATCACTCCAATCTGAAATTTTCATCTGTTTACTGTCTTATTATCTATTATTTTCTTTTTCTTCCTGTTGAATTAAGTTTTTGAAGCAGAAGTGCAAGGAAAAATGCACCGCCTACTATAACGATGAACCAAACAAATGACATATACAACGGTTGATTCATCACACGCAAAAACGGGTATGGACCGTCAACTGCACCGACTATATTAAGTATAATAAGCAGAATCGCATATATTAATGTAGGGATTGTAGCCGTGAAAGCTGATTTTGTGTTAAGGTGAGGTTCTTTTTCAAAAAGCACAAACGATAAAATTGTAAGAATCGGACACAAAGTATGTAAAAAGGTGAAGTCTTTGTTAAAAAGCATATAGAGCCAACCGTTTATGCCCTCTCCACGCATCGGAGAAAGTACAGCAAGAACTACGACAAATGTTACCGAAAGCAGAGCCGCCGCCATATATTTGAACATTTGAACCGAGTGCGGAATTTCTTTTCCGCTTTTGAGATATCGCACCTGAAAGCCTGCCATAACCGCACAGGCAACAAGTGCAAACAGGTTGCTGTCCTCAGTGTAATATACAAGCGGATAGCAGCCTAATTTGAAAAACACGATAATTATTGCGGCAATCTCACAAGCGATAATCGCAAGATTAAATACCAAAGCCGTCTTTGTTCGTTTAATTTTAAGAATATTTTGCATTTTAATTCCTTTTCTATTGTTAGTTTCTTTCAATCAATGCCACGCTCTCTACATGGTAGGTTCCGGAGAACATATCGCAGGGGGTGATTTCTTTGGGGGTGTAGCCGTTTTCTGTGAAGAATTTTAAATCTCTTGCGAGGGTTGCGGGGTCACAGGATACATAGACTACACGGCTCGGCGACATTCTTGAAATTGTCTTTACAAGCTCTTCACCGCAGCCTTTTCTCGGTGGGTCAAGAATTACGCAGTCGGGTTTTAAGCCCTCTTTTTCAAGCTGAAATGCGGCATCTGAGGCATCTCCGCAGATGAATCGTGCATTTTCAATGCCGTTTGCTTTTGCATTTTCATTTGCATCCTTCACGGCATCTTCAACAATCTCCGCACCGATAAGCTGTTTACAGGAATCAGCCATTGTAAGACCTATTGTACCCGTTCCGCAGTATAAATCAAGCAGAATTTCGTCAGATTTAAGATTTGCATATTCTTTTGCTTTGCCGTACAGCTTTTCAGCCTGTTTTCTGTTGATCTGCCAGAACGAAAACGGTGAAATCTTAAACTGCAATCCGCAAAGTGTGTCGGTAATATGGTCACTTCCATAGATTGTTCTGTTTTTTCTGCCAAGAACAACATTGGTTTTTTCTCTGTTAGAATTAATAATCACACTTTTTAACTGCGGAAGTTCGGATTTGAGCATTTTCACGAGTAAATCTTCCTGTTTAAGACCGTTTGCGTTGACAACATAGCACACCATAAGCTCGCCCGAAACCTCGCCAATTCTGATATAAATGTGGCGAAGTCTGCCCTTGCCTGTTGTTTCATCATAAATTTCCGTGTTAGTTTTTGCGATAAAATCTTTTGTGATTTCAATTACCCTTGCAAAAATTTCGGGCTGTAAAATACAGTCGGTGCAATTGATTATGCGGTGGCTGTGGAATGAATAAAAGCCCGTCACAACATTTCCGTCACGGTCAAGACCGACAGGATACTGTGCCTTGTTGCGGTATCTTGTGATATTATCCGACGAAATAATCGGCTTGAAAACAACATTATCAAGACCGCCGATGCGTGTTACCGCATCCTCAACTCTTTGCTGTTTTATTTTGCATTCTTCTTCATAAGAAATATGTCGCCATGTGCAACCGCCGCACTTCATAAAGTTTTCGCAGTCGGGAGTAATTCTCGCCTTGGACGGAACAAGAATTTCTTCGATTTTGCCGAAAGCGTAGGTTTTCTTAACCTTTAATATACGCACATTGAGTTCGTCACCGATTGCAGAACCCTGTACAAAAACGGCAATGCCGTCATCTGTTCTTCCGACTCCGCTGCCCTCGGCAGTTGCCGAAGTTATTGTAAGGTTTACAATATCGTTCTTTTTTAAAGTCATTTTATCACTCTGCCATTTTATGTGTATTTTTAGTTATAATCCTATTCCCCTTTATTTTAGCATTTACTCTACAATTTGGCAACAATTAAAACACAGTATCCGTACAATACACAAAAATTGCACAAATATCAAATTAGGTATTTATTTTTTTGTCCATTCGTCTTATAATATGAGTATTGCAGTTCTGTCACGGCATTGCTCTTTGAATGCAAATCAACCTGTGTTCCGACTTAAATACAGGCAAAGCGGAATGATTTTTCTGACAGACAAATATACTTATCAGGAATGGAGTGGACTATTGTGAATTACGACAGTCTTATGGATAACATAAAAAGAATACATTTTATCGGTATAGGTGGTAGCGGAATGTGTCCGCTGGCTGAGATTCTTCACCACGAGGGTTACGAACTTTCGGGTTCGGATATGAACGAGGGTGAAACTCTTGACAGAATTAAGGGTTACGGCATTCCCGTATTTATGGGACACGCCGCAGAAAATATCAAGGGTGCAGAGCTTGTTGTTTACTCAGCGGCTGTTAAGGAAACTAACCCCGAAAGACAGGCGGCAAAGGAACTCGGTATTCCGTGCATTGAAAGAAGCGTAATGCTCGGTATTGTTACAAGAAGATACAGAAGAAGTATTGCGGTTTCGGGTACACACGGCAAAACAACTACAACAGCTATGCTTTCACAGGTGCTTATCGGCAGCGGTTTTGATCCGTCAGCTATTATCGGAGGAAAACTTCCGTTCATCGGCGGTAACAGCTATGTCGGTCACAGCGATGTAATCGTTTGTGAGGCTTGTGAGTATGTTGACACATTCTTACAACTCAATCCGTTTATTTCGATTATTCTTAATATTGACGCAGATCATCTTGACTACTTCAAGAATCTTGACAACATTAAGAAGTCATTCAACAAATTTGCTCATCAGACAACAGGCTTGCTTGTTATCAACGGTGACGACGAAAACACTCTTGATGCCGTAAAGGATGTTGAGATTGAGAAAATCACTTACGGTTTTGGCGAAAACTGCGATTACAGAGCTGAAAACATCAGCGCAGACAAGGGTGTTCACGAGCAGTTTGACCTCTACTATAAGGGTGAGAAGCTCACACAGATTAAGCTTATCGTTCCCGGAAAGCACAACATTTATAATGCACTTGCCGCTGCGGCTACTGCACATTATCTTGGCGCTACTCCGAAGGAAATTTCCGAGAATCTTCACAAGTTCGGCGGTGTTCACAGAAGATTTGAAATTCTCGGCACACCTGACGGAATTACTGTTGCCGATGACTTTGCTCATCATCCCACAGAACTTACCGCAACACTCAATGCCGCAATGAAAATGGGCTTTAACAAGGTTTGGGCAATATTCCAGCCGCATACATTTTCAAGAACAGCCATGCTCCTTGATGATTTTGCGGAGGCTCTTAAAATTCCGGATCAGGCAATTATTTCGGCTATTCTCCCTGTTCGTGAAACAAACACATATAACATCTATTCTACTGACCTCGGTGCAAAGGTTCCGAACTCTGTTTGTCTTGACACCTTTGAAGAAATTACCGACTATGTTTGCAAGAATGCCAAAGAGGGCGACCTCATTCTCACAATGGGCGGCGGTAATGTGTATATGTGTGCCAATATGATTTACAAACAGCTTAAATATATGGAAGAAAATAAATAAGATTTTTAAACAAACAGAAGAACCGTGCTTTTACGACACGGTTCTTTTTCTTTTATTATATTATTTTAAAAAAGGAGTCAAGGAATATCTTGGCTGCTTAATTGATATTAATAATTTTAATTAGAAGTCAAACCTTCTCTTTGCAAAGAACATTCCTGCAGCTGCAAGTGTAAGAGCTGAAAGAAGAACAATTGAAACTACAGGCGAGTCACCTGTTTTAACAACTCCGTTATCGTTGTTACTGTTTGTGCTGTCCTTTAACACAACATCAGATGTTGAAGATGATACATCAGTTGAAGCTGTCGGATTTGTGTTATCTTTACTTTCCGGTGTAATTGTGCCAAGTTCGACAAATGTAAATTCATCACTGTCCTGAACATAAGTTAAAAGGACATCACTTTTAATTGTTGTAGTGAAATTTTTTTCAATTACAGTACCTTTACCTGTTGAAATAACGGCAGTATAAGTACCGACAGAGAGATTTTCGGAAGTATGCGTATATACACCGCCGTGAGTTGCAGGCCGGAAATAGAACATATCTACAATGGTATCATCTTTCATAAGATAACCCGAGGGTACTTCATAAGGAGCTTTTTCGGACTCATACACAATAACATCCACTTCATTTGTTACAGTATAGTAGTTGATTCTGACTGAACCGTCTTTAGAAAGGGTGAAATCTTTATCAACTAAAAAATCATTGCCGTTACGAACATTAACATTATAAGTACCTGCTTTAAGGTTATCAGCAACACCTGTTATGCAATCATAACGTTCTGATGATGTTGAAAGAAGAATACCTTGAACAAAATCTCCGTCATCGGTTGTGATTAAAGCCTCATATTTTTCATCGGGGGCAAGCGGTTCATCATAAACTACTGCTTCAATATCATTCGTCACGTAATAGTAGTAAATTCTAACAGAGCCGTCCTTTGTAAGTTTAACTTCCGTTGTTGCAGGCTCGTTAAAATAGGGACTACCTGTTGCTCCGAATTCATAAGTTCCTGCAGTAAGGTTGTTATAAACTGCGGTTACAGTATCATAATGCTCATTTGAATATACCATTTCGGTATTTTTCAAGTCACCTGTTGTTTTGTTAATGCAATAGCTTTTGAAAGGGTATTCTTGACCGTCAACAACAGTATCAGGAGTTGAAACTGCACCTACGACTGTTACTGTTGCCACCAAAAGCATAGTTGCCACAGTAAGCAGACAAACGATTTTCTTTGTAATTCTTTTCATAATTATTCCTCCGTTATTTTTATTATTGCACATTTTGCAATTTAATGTGATTATAATAGCAAAATTTCACAATTACAAGCTGTTTTCACGAACGGGAACTATTGCGACACGAACAGAAATAAAATTACACAATACGGCTTGCATTTTGCTGTTAAAACACTTAATATATGTATATACAGCAATAAAATTATGATTTACGGAGAAAAGAATATGAAAACAAAAAAATTAAAGTATCTTCCTGCCATTGCGGCATTAGCAATCACTCTGGCAATAATCGGATTTGTTGTCACGGCACTCCTTTTTTCACCCAACAAGCCGGACACTCTTGCCGACACACCAACAGAAAACATATGGAGTTACGAAATTCTAAAGGACGGAAAAGTAAGCTCCGTTTATCCTGTATTCGAAGATAATTTAACTGCAACCGTAAACGATACTGATTTTTCGGCTTTGTGTATGAAAATAACCCTCCCCGAAATAACCGATGACAAATTTTTGAATTTTTCTCCATCCGGAGTAGCAACCGAGGTGTTCATAGAAAACTATCTTGCCTATTCAAATATTGATTTGACCGGTGATGACATAAAAAGAAATAAAGACGGATTTCTTGAAATTCCCGATAATTATCTGTTCACGGGACCGTCATATTATACCACCGCAAGTATTCCGATATCGCCTGATTTTTCTGGGAATGAAATGAGAATATACACATATTACACGGACGAAAATCCTTATTATTTTACTACATATCCGTCGCTTGCAGATATGTTTCAAAAATCCACAGATGCTGTTGTGGGATCTGTCGGTGCCGTTATTTTATCAACTCTAAGTTTTATTGTGGCAATTGCATTGTGTCTAATCTTCTTTGTAAGAACAAAAAACGGACATAAAAATTACAAAATCCTACTCATGATATTGTTTTTAATTCTGTTTGCTTTAAGATGTGTGTGTTACTCATCTTCACAGTTGCAAATGAGTTCAAAGGTTCTTTCATCATTTGACTTTTCGATACTATCACGAATATATGTTATACCGATTGTATTCTTCGTAGCGTTTATGTTCACTAACTGGAGAAAATACATTCTTCTTGTATCATCTTTTATACTGCTCGGGACATACTGCATCTGCTACGGATTTTTCAGTGAATGCATTGAGTTTATCAATTTTACTGAAGTTTCACTCTCGCTGTACTTTTTGATAACCGCTATTATGCTTGTTTTAGATTATATTTTTGATGGGCAGAAGTATAAAAAATACAAAAGCTCAAAATATATTCTGCTGTTTATAATCTGCATTTTTTGCAGTTACACTTTGGCGGCATGTACAAGCGACTCTGCCTTTCTAAGTTACGGAAATAATATTTTGGGCAGCATTTTTGAATTTGGCGAATTCGCACCCCTCAATACTATGCTCTGCACAGTTACGGCAATTATTTCTGTATTGATAATTATCAAAGAATTTATTGACGATTATACGGAGTATAAGAAAAGAATTTATATAGTAAATGAGCGTGCAAGATATGCTTTGCAGAGCTATCAGATGTTAAAAAACGGCGAAAAAGAAACCAAAGCCGCTCGCCACGAAATGAATCATCATATGGTTGCAATTTCGGCTATGCTTGATAATAATGACACTCAGAGAGCCAAAGAGTACATAGAAAAAGTCACTGACAAGCTTAGCAAACTTCCGAAAATTAAATACTGCGACAATATTCTGATAAACTCAATTACAGGTATATATGCAGAAATGGCTAACGATAACTGCATTAAATTTGAATGTAGTGCAAATGTTCCGGAACAAATCAGCATTGCCGATGAAGATTTGTGTGTGTTTCTTGAAAACATGTTTGACAATGCAATTGAGGCTTGTTTAAAAACCGATACAGAACACAGATTTATAAAAACAGATATTAAAGCAAATAAAAATTTTCTGTTTATCTCCTGTTCAAACTGCTGTTTTGAAAATCTTGTATTTGACAAAAACCATTTTCCCATTTCAGACAAAAGCGACAAAAACAATCACGGGTACGGAATTATTGCGATGAATTCAATTTCAGAAAAATATAACAGCATTTTGATAATTGATTGTACTGATAATGTCTTTACGGTAAAAACAAATATGAGTATAATAAGCTCGGAGGGTGAGTAAATGTACAGAATTGCAATTTGCGATGATGAAAAAATTTTTAACGAATCAGCTCAAGTCTTGCTCGAAAACATTGCACTGAAAAACGGAATTGATATTTCAGTTGAATCGTATTTGAATGCCGACATATTATTAAACGACCTTGAAAACGGAAATAAATATTTTGACCTTGTTTTGTTTGATATAATCATCGGAAACAAAAACGGAATTAACATTGCATGCAAAATCAAGCAGAATTTCACGGACATTAAATTTATATTTATGACCTCATATTCCGAATATGCAATTGACGGTTATGAAGCGGAACCCTCGGGATTCCTTATTAAGCCTCTGAATGAAGCCAAGTTGAAAAGAGCTTTTTTGAGGGCATTTCAAAATTACAAATCACAAAGCCTTATAATTAAGGAAAACGGTAAAAGCCATTCTATCAATTTAAAAAGTATTTTGTATGTTGAAATTTACGGTAAAACTCTCACCTTCCATTTGAAAGATAACAAAATTTTAGAGTTTACAAAAACGCTTTCAGAGATTATAAAGCTCCTGCCAAAGGATGATTTTATTCAATGTCACAGAAGCTTTTTGGTTGCACTTAATGAAATTGAATCAATCACAAGATATCAAATTCTTTTAAGCGGAGGAATGAAAATTCCTGTAAGCAAATTAAGATATACTGATGTGCAAAAAGCTTTAATTGAAAGCGCTGCGGAAAAAAATATATAAAAATGAACAAAGCTCCGTGCGGTTACGGAGCTTTGTTCGTTAAGAGAGAGTTTTTGTCTACAGCTTTGGCTGTATGAATATTTATATAAAAAGCTAAAAAGCTTGTTGGCTGTTATTGACCGAACATATAGTTCCAGATTGAGTCGCTGTCACTTTTATCTGAACTTTTACCCTGTGATTGTGACGACTTATTCTGTGTTTTTGAATTGCCTGTTGAAGAACTGCCGCTCGGTGAATATTCTGCAAGAGTGAGCTTGAGATTTGCGGTCTTACCGCTTCTTGTAACGGTAAAAGTCACTGTGTCTCCCACCTTTGAATTCTTGAGGGCTGTTTCAATGTCTGATTTTGAAGAAACACTTGTACCGTTTACTGCGGTAATCATATCGCCTCTCATAAATCCTGCTTTTTCTGCATTAGAACCGCTTGTTACCGAAAGAACATAACAGCCTTTGTTGCTGAGTCCGTAGTAGAATGCGGAATCGTCGGATGTGATATCTGTAAGCTCCATACCGAGGTCAACCTTGCCCTTTACATAACCGTATGTTTTGAGATCGTCAATTATATCAAGAACATTGTTAATCGGAATAGCAAATGCAATACCTTCAACCTCTGTTGCACTGTCCTTTGCGTTTACAATACCGATAAGCTCACCGTTTGAGTTAAAGAGTCCGCCGCCTGAGTTACCGGGGCTGATCTGAGCGTTGTGCTGGAGAAGCGTCATACTCTTACCCTCAACCGTTACCTGACGGGCAAGTGCGCTGATAATACCGTCTGTTACTGTACCGCCGAGCTGTCCGAGCGGATTACCGATTGCAACAACATAGTCGCCTACTGCAAGATCTGAGCTGTTGCCCATTGTTGCGGCTGATAGACCTGTTGCATCTACTTTAAGAAGTGCGATATCGTTGTCCTCATCACTGCCGATTATCTTAGCCTTGTATGAAGTTGCACCGTCACGGAGTGTTACCGTGATATTCTCCGCACCCTCGATTACATGGTAGTTTGTGATGATGTAACCGTCCTCGGAAATGATAACACCTGAACCTGCACCCTGCTGAACATACTGCTGAGCAAATCCGCCTGTTACAACGCTTTCGGTAGCAATTTCAACTACGCTGTCGGCTGTTTTCTTAACAATTTCGGAAGTTGTTCCGCTGAGAGCGGCATTGCTTGTGGTTGATGTGCTGTTTGCGGATGCCTGTTTGATGTTTACACTTGAAGATGAGTTGTTGTTAAGTGATGATGCAAGCATACTGCCACCGAATCCTGCACCGCCGCCGAGAATGATTGCAGCTACAAGCATTGCGGCTACAAAACCCTTTGATGCGGGTTTCTTCGGCTTTTTAGGCTTTTTAACTTTTACTTTCTTAGCCTTTGGTGCGGAATACTGTTGATTTGCATACGGTGAACCCGACTGTGAGCCGTATGGATTCTGTGACGGATTACCGTATGAATAGTTGTTAGTCTGCTGTGAAGAATATGGGTTTGAAGAATACTGTGAACCGTATGAATCCGATGAGTAGTTCTGTGAAGATGTACCCGATGCTGTGTTTGAAGAATAAGCACTTTCATAACGGTTAGGGTTGTGTGACGCATTCTCGTTGTTACCGTTTATATACGAATGGCGGTACTCACCCGAATTTACACTTGATGTTGAATTTGTGTTCCATTCATAAGAGCTTTCTGTGTTTTCTGCAGTTGATGCAGACTGTGAATCTGATGATGAATGAATATCCTGATAGTTGTTGTCAGCAGTATTATTATCTGACGAATAACCGTCATAACCGTTTTTATTGTTTTCAAAGTTATCGTTCATAACTGTACCTCCGATTAAAAGTTATATTTTCAAAAGACTTCATCGAATGTCGGTGTTGTTTTTTGATGTTGTAGATATAATAAAGCCCCAAAGTGAAAAGTATATGAAATACGGCTGAATTAATGTTGAAAGCAAGAAAATAGTATGTGAAAATTCGGTGTGCGTTGTGAGGAGTACGACACAATCATCTGTATTCACGAAAAAAGGGCAGAACAAAACGCTCTGCCCTATATAATGTTTAAGATAATAACGATTTTAAATATCAGTTATCCTTAATCTGATATTTACTAAATAATCCGTCAACAATACTTTTCATATTATTGAAGAACCTATTAGTAAGTTGTATGAACACACAAAAGAATATAATTACAAAGCCTACACCTTTAAAACGAGGATTAAGCGTTCCTGTCAAAATAAGATTACAACCGATAAAGAAGAGAAACGAAAAGATTATGAAAGCAACAACCATCATCGGACTTGGAAACATTCTGATTGTTAAATCAGAATATCCACAATCTTCCTCTATCTTACCTGAAAAAATCGGACTCAGGCTATAAATTCCACCGTAATTTTTAGCCGGTACAAACTCCATTTTAAAGCCCTTATCCGTAAATTTTACATCATAGGAGTAATCCTCTCTCTTAATGTCAGCACCATACTTAGAATTACTTTTGATTATATCATTTATCTGTGATTCTGATAAAGAAAGTTTATAATGAAGTTTATCAAAGAATTTTATAATCATAGAAATAACTCCATATACAAAAGGCACTCAGTTTGCCGAAACGGTGTTCACCTGTTCTTTTGTCTCGGGCTTCTTTTCAACCTTTTCGTTAAGCTTTTTCTTTACCGAAACTTCGTCAAACTTCTTTTTGAAGGATACTCTGCCATTGAACTTCTTTCTGCAATATTTGCATGAAAATTCGGCGGTAAAGCTTTTGTTGTGAAGTCGCCACTTTGAAAGCTGAACAAGCGGTTTTCCGCAATCTTCACAATCGAAAAACATAACGCTTTTGTCAACATCGGGACTGTTGATATCTGTAACAAAATGATTTTTGAACAGCAGTCTGTCATAGAATTCGTCACAAACAGCATCCTTAATGTACGGCTTTAACGGATACTTACCGTAAAAAGCCTTCATACATTCCAATGTCAGGTACACATCGGCAAGCGCCCTGTGCTGATCATCTTCCGAAAAATCAACACCTGCCATTTCGGCACAGGCACCGAGTCCCAGCTGACAGGATGAATCGTGCAAATCAAGACAATCTTCACAATAACTTTGCAGATTGCAATAGCGTGAGAGAAACGGAAGTCTGGTTCTGCCCGTGTAGTAGCTGTAGTTTTCGATAAGAGCATGAAGGTCGGAGTCGCTCCATGTCATAAGCACACCGTCACCCAGAAAATCCGAGAACAGGCTGATTGCTCTGATAAAGCTGACGCCCTCGTCCTTCAACTCTTCATTTGTTATTTTAGTAAGCTGTTTTACCTTACTGCATAGCTTTTTGCCAATTTTCGGAGCAACAAGCATTGTAAAGGTATCGCATACATTCAGTTCATCATCAAGCTTAACCGCACCGATTTCAATTATTTCATTGACAAATTTGTGCAGAACCTTGCTGTATGAACCGTTCCATTCAAGGTCAAGAATTACATAACTCATTATTTTAATTATTTCTTACGGAATGCCTGTTTCATACGCTGTTCTTTTGAAAGAATACGCTTACGCATACGGATATTTTCGGGAGTAACCTCAACAAGCTCATCATCAGCAATGAATTCAAGGCACTGTTCAAGCGACATAATTGTCGGAGGTGTAAGCTTGAGGGCATCATCAGAACCCGATGCACGGGTGTTTGTGATGTGCTTTTTCTTGCAAACATTAACTGTGATATCCTCAGACTTAGGACTTGCGCCTACAATCATACCCTCGTAAACAGGAACACCGGGGCCGATAAAGAGTCTGCCTCTTTCCTGAGCGGCATAAAGACCGTAGGTTACAGTTTCGCCTGTTTCAAAAGCGATGAGTGAACCCTGATGGCGGGTTACGATTTCGCCCTTGTATGGCTCATAACCGTCAAATACATGGTTCATAATACCGTTACCGTTTGTATCTGTAAGAAATTCGGGGCGATAACCCATAAGACCTCTTGACGGGATTCTGAATTCAATGTGAGTAACACCGCCTTCACGAGTACCCATATTGATAAGCTCACCTTTTCTTGAACCGAGCTTTTCCATTACAGGACCGACATATGTGTCGGGAACTTCGATGATAAGAAACTCCATAGGCTCATGAAGCTTGCCGTCAATCATCTTTGTAATAACCTGCGGACGGGAAACCTGAAATTCATAATTCTGACGGCGCATTGTTTCGATAAGGATTGAAAGGTGGAGTTCACCTCTGCCCGATACCTTGAATGTATCGGCGCTGTCTGTTTCTTCAACACGAAGTGCAACATTTGTTTCAATTTCCTTGAAAAGTCTGTCACGAAGGTTACGGGAGGTTACATACTTACCCTCTCTGCCTGCAAACGGTGAGTTGTTTACGATAAAGTTCATTGAAACCGTAGGCTCGTCAATCTTTACAAACGGAAGCGGCTCAACGCAATCGTTTGAACAGATTGTTTCACCGATGTTGATATCCTGAACACCGCTTACGCAAACGATGTCACCAACTGTTGCAGTGTCACATTCAACTCTTTTAAGTCCTTCAAACTGATAGAGCTTTGCAATTCTTACATTCTGAGTTGTACCGTCTGTGTGACAGAGAACGGCAGCCTCTCCGTTCTTTGCAGTACCTCTTTCAACACGGCCTACACCGATTCTGCCGACAAACTTATCGGAGTCAATGTTTGAAATAAGGAGCTGGAGTCCTCCGTTCATATCACCCTGAGGAGCAGGGATTTCTTTTACAATTGCGTCAAAGAGAGGTTTCATATCCGTACCGGGTTCATGATAATCCTCTGATGCATAGCCGTCACGGGCAGACGCATAAATTACAGGGAATTCAAGCTGATCTTCGTCGGCACCGAGTTCGATAAAGAGGTCGAGAACCTCGTCAACAACTTCCTCGGGTCTTGCACCGGGACGGTCGATTTTGTTAAGAACAACAAGCGGCTTTTTGCCGAGGCCGAGTGCCTTTTTAAGAACAAATCTTGTCTGCGGCATACAACCCTCAAATGCGTCAACAAGCAATACAACACCGTCAACCATCTGGAGAATACGCTCAACCTCACCGCCGAAATCGGCATGACCGGGGGTGTCAACAATGTTAATTTTGATGCCGTTGTACATTACGGCTGTCGGCTTTGAAAGGATTGTGATACCTCTTTCACGCTCAAGGTCATTAGAGTCCATTACTCTTTCTTCTACATTTTCATTTGCTCTGAAAACACCGCTCTGCTTCAAAAGCTGGTCAACCAGAGTAGTTTTGCCGTGGTCAACATGGGCGATAATTGCAATATTTCTTAAATTCTCTCTAACATCCATAAAAATACCTCGTTTTGCTAAAATCACTTAAATCTTATTGCATACATCAAGCATTATAACACTATGAAAGCTAAAATTCAATTTATATTTTTCATCACCTTTTATGCTAATATCCGACACTTTTTGAACATTTTTCCGATAGAAAACCGCAAAAAATATTTTTTAGTGAAAAAATAACGATTTTTGCTCATTTCGTGTGATTTTTTCTTTACAATATCTCAAGATTGTTATATAATTAACATAGTGTTTTGCATTTTTTTCGCAGGACCTGAATTATGATAGGCATTAATTTTTAGGAGGTAATATTATGGGCTACACGATTGCGCAGAAAATCATCAAGAATCATCTTGTCTGCGGAGAAATGACCGTTGGCAGTGATATCGGTCTTAAAATCGACCAGACTCTTACTCAGGATGCAACAGGCACTATGGCTTATATCGAATATGAGGCTATGGGCATTCCGAGAGTAAAAACAGAAAAAAGCGTTGCTTACATTGACCACAACACACTTCAGACAGGTTTTGAGAACGCCGATGACCACAGATTTATTCAGTCTGTTTGTAAAAAACACGGTATCTATTTTTCAAGACCCGGCAACGGCATTTGTCACCAGGTTCACCTTGAAAGATTCGGTAAACCGGGAAAGACTTTAATCGGTTCTGACAGCCACACTCCAACGGGTGGCGGTATCGGTATGCTTGCAATCGGTGCAGGCGGTCTTGATGTTGCTGTTGCAATGGGCGGCGGCGCATACTATATTACTATGCCGAAAATGGTAAGAGTTAATCTTACAGGCAAACTCAGTCCTTGGGTTTCTGCAAAAGATATTATCCTCGCAGTTCTTCGTGTTATGAGCGTTAAGGGCGGCGTTGGCAAGATTGTTGAGTACGGCGGAGAAGGTGTTGCCACACTTACGGTTCCCGAAAGAGCAACAATCACAAATATGGGTGCAGAGCTTGGTGCTACAACCTCTGTATTCCCGTCTGATGAAACAACAAGAAAGTTCCTCAAGGCTCAGGGCCGTGAGGAAGACTACACAGAGCTTAAAGCTGATGACGATGCAGTTTATGACGAAGTTATCGAAATCAACCTTTCAGAGCTTGAACCGCTTGCAGCCTGTCCGCATTCACCTGACAATGTTAAGCCAATCAAAGAGCTTGAGGGCAAGAAGATTGATCAGGTTTGTATCGGTTCATGTACAAACTCAAGCTACCTTGACCTTATGAGAGTTGCTCACATTCTCAAGGGCAAAAAGGTTGCAGACAATGTATCGCTTGCAATTGCTCCGGGTTCAAAGCAGGTATTTAATATGCTCGCTCTCAACGGCGCACTCGGCGACATGATTGCGGCAGGTGCAAGAATCCTTGAAAGTGCCTGCGGTCCGTGTATCGGTATGGGTCAGTCACCTAACAGCGGCGGTATCTCACTCAGAACATTCAACCGTAACTTTGAAGGCAGAAGCGGAACGGCAGACGGTCAGATTTATCTTGTATCTCCGGAAACTGCGGCTGTTTCTGCAATCAACGGCGTATTTACAGACCCGAGATGTCTTGGTGCGGCTGCTGAGATTGAAATGCCCGAAAAATTCCTCATCAATGACAATATGGTTATTGATCCCGCTCCTGTTGAAGAAATGGACAGCGTAGAAATTCTCCGTGGTCCTAACATCAAGAGCTATCCCGAAACTCATCCGCTCACAGATTCTATCGAAGCATCGTGTTCACTCAAGGTCGGTGACAACATTACAACCGACCATATTATGCCTGCAGGCGCAAAGATTCTTCCGCTCCGTTCAAATATTCCGAAAATTTCAGAGCATTGCTTTACAGTATGCGACAAGGAATTCCCAACCCGTGCAAAGACACTTGGCAAGAGCATTATTGTCGGCGGTGAAAACTACGGTCAGGGTTCATCCCGTGAGCATGCGGCTCTCGCTCCCCTTTTCCTCGGTGTTAAGGCTGTACTCGTAAAGAGCTTTGCAAGAATTCACAAGAGTAACCTTATCAATGCAGGTATTCTTCCGCTTACATTTGTAAACGCAGAAGATTATGATAAAATCAAGCTTGGCGATATGCTTGAACTCCCGAATGTTAAGGACGAAATTGCAAACGGCAAGCAGGTTACTGTTGTAAACAAGACAACAGGCGACACAATTGTTGCTGACTGTGAGCTTTCAGACAGAACAAGAAACATTATCATTGCAGGCGGTCTGCTTGACTACACAAAGGAGAACAGCTGATATGGAAAAAATTAAAATGGTCACTCCTCTCGTAGAGATGGACGGCGACGAGATGACAAGAGTCATCTGGAAACAGATTAAAGATATTCTCATCACACCTTATGTTGACCTCAAAACAGAATATTATGACCTCGGTCTTGAGCACAGAAACGAAACAGACGATCAGGTTACAGTTGACAGCGCCAACGCAACAAAGAAATACGGTGTTGCCGTTAAGTGTGCCACAATCACACCTAATGCCGCAAGAATGACAGAGTACAACCTCAAGAGTATGTGGAAATCACCTAACGGTACGATTCGTGCTATCCTTGACGGTACGGTATTCAGAAGCCCGATTCTTGTTAAGGGCATTGTCCCCTACATTCCTACATGGAAAAAGCCAATCTGCATTGCCCGTCACGCATACGGTGATGTTTATAAGAACACAGAGATGAAGGTTGAGGCAGGAAGCAAGGCAGAGCTTTGCGTTACAAAGCCTGACGGTACCGAGGAAAGAAGCACAATCTTTGACTTCAAGACTGACGGTATTATTCAGGGTATGCACAACATTGACAAGAGTATCTCATCATTTGCCCGTTCATGCTTTAACTATGCACTTGATCAGAAGCTTGATGTTTGGTTTGCTACAAAGGATACAATCAGCAAGATTTATGATCACAGATTCAAGGACATCTTCAACGAAATCTTTGAGAATGAGTACAAAGAGAAGTTTGAGAACGCAGGTATTACATATTTCTACACACTTATTGATGACGCTGTTGCAAGAGTTATCAGAAGTGAAGGCGGTTATATGTGGGCTTGTAAGAACTATGACGGTGATGTTATGAGTGATATGATTGCAACTGCATTCGGTTCGCTCGCAATGATGACAAGCGTGCTTGTTTCTCCCGACGGCATCTATGAATACGAGGCTGCTCACGGCACAGTTCAGCGCCACTACTACAAGTATCTCAAGGGCGAAGAAACTTCCACAAACTCTGTTGCAACATTGTTTGCATGGACAGGTGCTCTCCGCAAAAGAGGCGAGCTTGACGGTCTTGACGATCTTATGAAGTTTGCAGACAAGCTTGAGGCAGCAACAATCAAGACAATTGAGGACGGCGTTATGACAGGCGATCTCTACGCTATCTCGACACTTGAGAACAAAAAGAAAGTAAACACAGAAGAATTTCTCAAGGCTATTGACGAGCGCCTTGCAGCATCTCTCTGATTTTAAAGTTAAAGGAGCATAGTGAGTAATGTCTAAGAATGACAGTATTTCAATGTCGGTTATCAGGCGTTTGCCAAGATATTACCGCTTTTTATCAGAACTGAATGACCAGAACATTGACAAAATTTCTTCAACTAAGCTTGCACAAATTATGAATGTGACCGCCTCACAGGTAAGACAGGATCTTAACTGCTTCGGCGGATTCGGTCAGCAGGGTTACGGTTACAGCGTAAGTCAGCTGAAAGAGGAAATCAAAAACATTCTGGGACTTAACAACGATTACAAGGCAATTCTTATCGGTGCGGGTAATCTTGGTAAGGCCGTTGCAATGCATATGAATTTTGAAAAGCTCGGCTTTGAGCTTATCGCTTGTTTTGACAGCAACGAACAAAAAGTCGGTTCAAAGCTCAACGGAATTACAGTTAAAAACGAAAGTGAACTTGACGATTTTTGTAATAAAAATCATATTGACACAGCGTTTTTGTGCATTCCCCGTGTTTGTGTTGAAAATGTTCTCGATAAGCTATATTCACACGGAATCAAGAATTACTGGAATTTCAGCCACTATGATATAAATGCTCGTTATAATGATACTATGGTAGAGAATGTTCATCTCAGCGACAGCCTTATGACTCTCTGCTACAGAATGAACAACAACTGATAAACCAATGACTCCCCGACAGTTTTATAAACTGTCGGGGAGTTTTCCGTTACAGAGCAATAATAACCTTTTTTAGCGATTAAAAGGGCTGACCGTTTAAGGTCAGCCCTCTTTTGCAATTTGTGTTTGTGATTTAAGATTAACCGAGTGTAACCTGCTCAGCGATTGGAGCGTTGGGGTTAGTATCAGGGTTATCTGTGTAGAATGTAAGGTATGTACTGCCCATAACAGCAGAGTCATCAATTACAATCCACATTTCGTTATCTACAAAGCCCTTGTAGTCAATTGTTTGGTTAGTAGCGTTATCGGATACAATTACATTGTATGTACCTGCTCCCTTATATGTGAAGCTGTAATCAAACCAACCGTTTTCACCTTTAGTCATAGGATCACCCGGCCACTCTGACATAAAGTTGCCTGAGTCTTTGCCCTTGAGGTCTGAACCCCATATCCAGAGATATGGCGTCCATGTAAGTGAACCGTTGTGCTTTACGTGAAGTGTGATGTCAAGGCTTGAAGCGATGTAGTAGTAGTTTACCTCAGCATCACCGTAAGGAATTAAGCCAGACTGATTTTCCGGCATTCTGTCAGGATCAACAGCGTAGCCAACAACCTTGAATGCAGTTGACTTATATGTGCTGCCTGCTCTGCCTGCGAATACGATTGAATCAGTAAGCTTCTGCTGTTTTCCGTCAGCGTCTGTGTAGTAGTAGTTTACTGTTACTTTACCGGAAGATACAGGAATTCCAACAACATACTTCATTATCATTGTTGAATCTTCAACGTTGAAAGTACCATCATAGTTTAGGTCAAGAACTGATTCATCAACTGTAGGAGTTTCAAGCTTTACAATATACTTCTGAAGAAGTGTAGCGTCAATTACATTAACTTCACCGTCACCGTTGAAGTCAGCGTTCTTGAGTGATTCAGGAATGTAGTCTGTGTAGTAGTATGTAACCTCCTGCATATCGGAAGTATATTTGCCTTCTGCATTTCCGCCAATACGACTTACGATATATGTATCGGGAACAACTGCACTTGGAACTGTTACATAACCTGAGCCTACAGGACCCTGAAGGATTACAGAATCTTCAAGCTTTTCGCCTGTTGCTTCGTAAACATAGTTAACCTTAACCTTACCGTTTGAATATTTGATGCCTGCTGACTCATAGCCTGCCTTGTCAACAGCTACGATAGCCGAACGAGCAGGAACTGTGAATGTTGAGCCTGTCACCTCGCCGAGTGAGTCAAGACCTGCTGTTTCACCGTTAGCGATAACAACCCAATCTGTTACGGATGTATCCGAAAGGGTTACATCTGCAGCTGTGGTTGCATTGTTATAAATAACAGCCATCTTGTTCCATTCACCCTCAACATCGTTCTGAATTGTGAATGAAATCTGATTTGTTGAAGCAGAAACCTTTTTTGTGAATGTATATTTGTCAGCATATGAATTATCCATAGCTGTGAGAGGCGAGAATGCTGACTTAATCTGCATCATACCCTTGTAGTAAGAAACTACATCGGCATAGTCAACAACATTCTGCCATTTAATCATATTAAGGTCGGCTGCCGACTTGTAGCTGTTTGTGTCACCGTCTTTTGAACGAGCCATTTCTTCACCGGCAAGTGTGAATGAAATACCCTGTGATGTGTAGATAATTGCACTTGCAAGCCTGTTCATCTTAACAGCCTCGGAATTTCTCTCTCCGTAGTCTGCCAGACCTGTTGACGCAATAATCTGATCGTAAAGTGTTGCGTTATCGTGACACGCATCATAGGTTACGCACTGTGAAGGAGCCTGAGCCTTCCACTTGTATGTACCTGAGCTGTTGGCACGAACACCGTAGCTTACACCCTTTGCGGATGACTTTGAGCCCTGTATAAAACCAACATCGCTGATGTCCATTGCACTTCCCTTTATACCGTCACGGATGCCGTCATTGAAGATAGCGATTCTGTCGCTGAGTCTTGACGCATTAGCCTGTGTTGCAGGATAGAATTTTGTGCCTGAGCAAGTGTTAGTCGGGTGGTAGGAGTCACCGCCTGCCCAGCCTTCACCCCACATTGTGATTCGTGGGTCAATTTGGTCAAGCGCTTCTCTTGCCATATTCATTGTTTCAACATCCATAAGACCCATAAGGTCAAAACGGAAGCCGTCAACATGGTATTCGTTTACCCAATACTTGAGTGAATCAATAACATACTGTCTGTACATTGCACGCTCTGTTGCACCTTCGTTGCCGCAACCCGAACCGTTTGAGAATGTACCTGTTGTTTTCATTCTGTAGTAGTAGTTAGGAACTGTGTACTGGAAGCATGAATCAGTTGAATAAGTATGGTTGTAAACAACATCCATTACAACAGAAATGCCGGCGTCATGGAGAGCCTTGATCATTTCCTTGCACTCTTTGATTCTTACTTTACCGTCATACGGATTTGAAGAATACGAGCCCTCCGGAACATTGTAGTTTACCGGATCATAACCCCAGTTAAACTGAGAATCATCGCCTGCCTCATTTACTGACTGGAAGTCATAGAACGGGTTAAGCTGTACTGTTGTTACACCAAGTTCCTTGAGGTAATCAATACAGGTTGAAACCTTGCCCTCGCCGTTAAGAGTTGTACCTGATTCTGTGAAAGCAAGGTACTTACCTCTGTTAGCGTCGCTTACGCCCGAAGCCTTGTCATAAGAAAAGTCCTTGATATGGAGTTCCCATACTGATGACTTTGTTGATTTGTCAAGAAGAACATGGTTATCGTTTGACCAGCCTTCAGGATCTGTCTCGTCAAGGTCAACAATCATTGAGCGCTTGCCGTTTACGCCTGTTGCCGTTGAGTATACATCCTGTGTTTCATAAGTCTTTGTTGCATCTGAACCAATGTGTGTTGTGTCTGTTGTTGTGACTGAGTATGTGTAATAATAATCCTTCCATTCGCCGACGAGTGTAATCGTCCAAACACCGTTCCACTCACCGTCAACGAGCATTTTTTCAAGTGTGTAGCTGGCAACTTTAGATGCACCCTGCTCGTCATCCGAACCTTTTGTAAAGATATTGAGCTTAACACCGGTTGCTGTCGGTGACCAAACCTTGAATGTTGTAGCATCTTTTGTGTAAGTAACACCAAGATCATTGCCGGAGTAAGCATACTGAGCGTCAATATCTTCAGCAGCCTTTGTGTAAGAATTGTCTCTTGCGTAGTCGCTTGAAACTGCCGAACTGTCATCGGCTGTTGCGGCAAAGCTTGACACAACTGCTGTTGAGGCAAGCATGCACGCTGCAAGAACTGCAGAAACAATTTTCTTCGTAGTTCTCATAGATAATATTCCTCCTTATTAATTTTTATAATCTATTCCGTCAGCATACGGAAATAACTACCTTTAATTAATCTTCTTCAATGTCAAGCTCTGCCATAATGCGTTTTTTACGCTTGTTTGAAGAATAAATAACCGATGCCGCACACAGAGCAATTATAAGACCGGTGCCGACATACACAAACGGAAGCATCTGCTTGAGCGGATCGGGGTTTGACGAGTAGCTGAACACTACATTGATTTCGCCCGATTTAAATGTTCCGTTTGCCTTTTCGGGAACGCTTACAAGATCTTTTTCCTCATATGTATTTTGAGAAAGTGAATAAGCCTGTCCTTCAACACCTGTGATTGTCTTTGTATCAAGAATTTTTCCCGAATCGTCCATATAAATGGCATTGACTCTGCAAACAGTCTTATCCTCATCATCAGTTACACGGGTATATTTGTATGTAACGGTCTTGCTTGCGGAATCAAGCTTGCCTGCACCGTTTGTCGGGAGGTCGTCAAGAACAAGCTTGTAATTTTTAATTGACGGAAGGTCGGGAGTATAATACTGCTCGCCCTTTCTGTTTTTTACAAGAAAAGAATCTTCAATTTCCGTATTATTTGTTTCGTCAACAAACTTTACGGTAACCGTTGACATCTCGCCGTCATATTCTTCAACATAAACCTTTGCATGACCTACCTGATCCGTGAACACACCTTTGATTTCACCGTCGGTTTTCTTAACATCATAATTAAGAGTTGACGCAAGATTTGTCACATCATAGCTTGTGCCGAGTTCACCTGTGAGCGTCTGTGACTTGATGAGTTTTTCGGTTTTGTTGTCATAATAATCAATGACAACAGCGCCCTCATCATCCATAATTCCCGCAGAATCATAGCTCTTTGTGTCAACCATAATAACGGCTGAATGAGCCTCAACCTTTACGCTGTTTGTAACATTCTTTATGTTGCGAAGTCCTGCTGTCTTGTTATCTGCAAGAACAACCCAGTCGCCTTTTGCGGTAACATTCTGTGCAGAATCGGAGCCGTTGAAGATTACGCACATCTGACTCCATTTTCCACTCTCGGTGTTATTTATTGTGTAGCCCATAACACCCTTTGGAACATCGGAAAGATATGTAAGGCTGTTGGCTGTTGCAGCAGTAGAATCCGAGAATGCCGCAAAAGCGTCACGGATTTTATAAAGACCTCTGTAATATTCAATTACATCTGAATAGAGATCAACATTTTCCCAGTCAAGCATATTTTCTTTTCTGCTTGACGCATAGCTGTTTTCATCACCGTCTTTACTGCGACAAAACTCCTCACCGCCGAGTGAGAACGGAATACCCTGTGAAGTAATAACAATTGCCGCAGAAAGCTTGTTCATTGCAACAAGATCTTCATATCTTTTGCGATATTTACCGTCGGCACCGTAAACAGAGCCGACCAGCTTATCGTAAAGACAAAGGTTATCGTGACATGATGCATATGTTACGCATTGTGACGGAACATTTGCCCAGCCTGTTGTTGTGTCACTCTGACCTGCTATGCCTGTTTTCAGGTTGGCTCTGCGTGAACCTTCCTGAACAAAAGCACCGTCCGTACCGCCTGTACTGCCCTTGATTGCATCACGGATTGTATCATCAAACGCACCGATGCGGTCGCTCAACTGCTTGAGATTTTTCTGACTTGCCAATACTGTGCCTTCGTCACAATTGGTTGCCATATCCCACGCCTCACCGTACATAAGAATCTGACTGCCGCTGCCGTCTTCATAAAGATGGTCAAGTGCGGTACGAATTGAATTCATAGTTGTTACATCATGAAGTCCCATAAGGTCAAATCGGAAACCGTCAATGTGATATTCGCTTGCCCAATATGTAACGGAATCAATCATATACTTTCTGAACATAAGATGTTCACTTGCTGTATCGTTTGAACAGCCCGAACCGTTTGAGAAAGTTCCGTCATTGTTCATTCTGTAGTAATAATTCGGAACTGTTCTCTGAAGCCAAGAATCAGAGGTGTAGGTGTGGTTATAGACAACATCCATAATTACACCGATTCCGGCATTATGAAGTGCCTGAATCATCTGCTTACATTCCTTGATTCTCACTTCACCCTTTTTAGGATTTGTTGAATAAGAACCCTCGGGGCAGTTGTAGTTGACGGGATCGTAGCCCCAGTTGTACTGGTCCATAATGTTCTTGCTCTCGTCAACAGAACCGAAATCATAGAACGGCATAATCTGAACATACTTAACGCCGAGCTTTTTCAGATAGTCAACGCAGGTTGATGACGCACCCTGAACACCGTTGACTGTTGTACCTTCTTCGGTAAAAGCAAGGTACTTACCACGGTTAGCCTCACTCACGCCGCTTGATTCGGATGATGAAAAGTCTGCTACAGAGATTTCCCAGACCGAAGCATCAGTCTGATTCTTTACAAGCACATGCTTATCATTTTCCCAACCATCGGGATTGGTTGTGCTTAAATCGACAACCATTGAGCGTTGACCGTTCACACCGCACGCCTTTGCATAGACATCGGCCGTTTCCTTGGTAGTTTTTCCGTGTGTTACCGAGTAGGTATAATATTTGTTAAGCAGGTCACCATTAATTGTAACGGACCACACGCCCGTTGTTTTGTCAAGCGACATGGCTCTTGACATTATAGAACCTGCATCTCCCTCATTATCACTGCCGTGTTCAAAAATATTCACACGAACAGACGCCGCATTAGGCGACCATACCTTGAAGGTAGTTGCCTTTTTTGAGTAAGAAGCTCCCAAATCATTACCTGAATATGCCGACTTATCCAGATTTGCAGCATATGCCTGATAATCTGTTACAGTTTTCTTTTCCGCTGCCGAAACATCAGCCGCACACATTCCTGTAATCATCATAGCTGTCATTACTCCTGCCAATAATCTTTTTAGAAACAATCAAAAATGCCTCCTGACTTATTCGGATATGAGCAAAACAAAGGTTACAATCAGCACTGTTTTACAATAGTCCATACGAATTCCAATGTTAGCATTTCATTAACTCATTTTATCATATAAGGCAATATATTTTAATTCCGATTAAGAATATAGCAATTGATAAAGGCTTTATTGTTGTAGAATTTTCTTTGACAAATATGTGCAGTATGCTGAATTTCTAAAAGTTTATTTTTAAATTTATATTAAGCAAAGAAAAATCCGTCAAATAAATACAATTCGACAGTTAAATTTACTAAATTTATGAATTTTGTTATCAATAGAAAAAAATTCCCCGACCGCAGTCGGGGATGACAGAATCACAATCCGTAGGTTGAAGTGTTGACAATTGCACTCTCAATCCGAAGAAGTCTGTTATATTTTGCAACTCTGTCGGTTCTGCACGGAGCACCTGTTTTTATCTGTCCCGAATTAACCGCAACGGCAATATCCGCAATGGTTGTGTCCTCCGTTTCACCGCTTCTGTGTGAAATAATCGTGCGATAACCTGCCTTGTGAGCCGTGTCAATTGCATCAAGCGTTTCCGTCAGCGTTCCTATCTGATTAATTTTAATCAAAATTGCGTTGCCTGCTCCGAGTGCTATGCCTTTTTTAAGTCTTTTTGTGTTTGTAACAAACAAATCATCGCCGACAAGCTGAACTTTGTTGCCGATTTTTGAAGTAATATTCTGCCAACCGTCCCAATCGTGTTCGGAAAGCGGATCTTCAAGCGAGATAATCGGATAATCAGAACAGAGCTTGTCAAAATAATTAATAAGTTCATCGCTTGAAAGCGAATCGCCTCTCTTTGGAAGAATATATTTCCCGTCGGAATACCATTCGGAAGATGCGGCATCAAGCGCAATTTTAATTTCATCGGTAGTATAACCTGTTTTTTCAATCGCTTTAATTATATACTCAATTGCATCCTCATCACTTTTCAGGCTCGGTGCATAACCGCCCTCATCACCTACACCTGTTGACATATTATTCTCTTTTAGAATTTTGCCGAGTGTATGGTAGATTTCACAGCACTGCATCATTCCCTCGGAAAAACACCTTGCGCCGACAGGCATAATCATAAATTCCTGAATGTCGATATTGTTTGACGCATGAGCGCCGCCGTTGAGAATATTCATCATTGGAACAGGCATTCTGACCGCATATGTTCCGCCGATATAACGGAATAACGGCAGTCTGAGATTCTTTGCCGCCGCCTTTGCACAGGCAAGCGATACGGCAAGAATAGCATTTGCACCGAGCAAATCCTTATTTTCCGTGCCGTCAAGTTCAATCATTTTGCTGTCGATTGCACACTGGTCAAAAGGTGAGTCGCAACAAAGATTAGGCGAAATTATGCTGTTGATATTTTCAACGGCTCTCTGCACACCTTTACCGAGATAGCGTTTTTCACCGTCACGAAGTTCAACCGCCTCAAACTCTCCCGTTGACGCACCCGAAGGGACAGACGCTTTTGCAAAGGTTCCGTCGGAAAGTCCGACCTCCGCCTCAACCGTAGGATTTCCTCTTGAATCAATTATTTCTCTGCCGATTATCGTATCTATTTTTATTTCCATTTATATGCCCTCTCGTATTGAAATTTTATAACATAAACCGTTTTCAGATATTTTTAATCTGAGCAACGCTGTGTTTTGTCTGCATTGTTATTTTTCCGTACACGGTTTATTTTATGCAGGAGTAACGCATTTTTGTCACAGGCATATATTGTTACTATGAAAAGCAAGGAGGACAGATATGGAAATGGTTCAGTACACCGTTCGTCCGGGTAATACGCTTTTTGGCATTGCGCAGTTCTTTCAGACAACGGTTAATGACATATTAAAATACAACAACATTCAAACTCCTGACGCTATTTTTGTAGGTCAGGTTCTTACGGTTCCCGCCGGTAGTGCGGAAACGCAGTATCATGTTGCCCGTCCGGGCGATTCGCTGTGGATAATTGCACAAATGCACGGAACAACCGTTGAAAATCTCTCACGGCTTAACGGACTTTCAAATCCGAATGTAATTTATCCGGGGCAGATTATAAAGGTAAGATAACAAAGGAGGACAGCTTTCTGTTTGGGAAAGCTGTCCTCTTAAAATTTCATTTGATTATTTTCTGTGTTTTCTAAGATAATCGTCAATCTGATTTCTGTCAAAAATTCCGAGGTCATCGCAACCTGCAAGATATTCGTTATGATGGCGAACCTCGTGATGAAGTATTTCAACGAGCTTTTTTCGGTATTCCTCATTATCAAGTGAGCCGTAAACCCTGTTGATTGAACCGTAGTAAAACACAATTGCATTGCCGAGAGAATTGCGTATGTACTCACCCAAAATGAACAAATCATTGTTAAGTGCTTTTGGATGAACCTTTAACTGCGGAAGAAGTGAAATCCCACCGTTTAAATCTCTGTATAATTCATAGGGCATGGAATCTGCAATTTCGTCAAGCATTGCACCGCATTCATCAAAAGTAATCATAAAGTCTGATTAATAGTCAAGATAGTCCTTGAGCTTTCTGCTTCTTGAGGGATGACGGAGCTTGCGGAGAGCCTTCGCCTCAATCTGACGGATACGCTCACGGGTTACATTAAACTCCTTGCCGACTTCTTCAAGAGTTCTGCTTCTGCCGTCCTCAAGACCGAAACGGAGTTTGAGAACCTTGGCTTCACGGGGAGTGAGGGTTGAAAGAACATCCGAAAGCTGTTCACGGAGCATTGTGTGTGAAGCGGCATCGGCAGGTGCGGGAGCATCGTTATCGGGGATAAAGTCACCGAGATGGCTGTCTTCCTCCTCGCCTATAGGGGTTTCAAGTGAAACAGGCTCCTGAGCAACACGCATAATTTCACGAACCTTATCAACAGGCATATCAATTTCTGCGGCAATTTCATCGGCAGACGGCTCATGACCGTTCTGGTGAAGGAGCTGGCTCTGAACCTTTTTTACCTTGTTGATAGTTTCAACCATATGAACAGGAATACGGATTGTACGAGCCTGATCGGCAATTGCACGGGTAATAGCCTGTCTGATCCACCATGTTGCATATGTTGAAAATTTAAAGCCCTTTGTATAGTCAAACTTTTCTACAGCCTTGATAAGACCGAGATTGCCTTCCTGAATAAGGTCAAGAAACTGCATACCTCTGCCGAGATAACGCTTTGCAATTGAAACAACAAGACGAAGGTTTGCCTCGGAAAGACGCTGTTTTGCGGCAACATCACCGTCAGCGATTCTGATTGCGAGGTTGATTTCTTCATCGGAAGAAAGTAGCGGAACCCGTCCGATTTCTTTAAGATATACCTTTACGGGATCGTCAACCGAAACGCTGCCTGTTTCTGCAATCTGAGCGTGTGAGTCGCCGTCTTTGCCTTCATCAAAGCCAAGGTCGATATCGTCAATTTTAATATCTCCCGAATCCTCTACGATTTCAATGCCAAGCTGTGCAAGTGAATCATAAAGCTTTTCAAGCTGTTCGGGATCAAAGTCAATTTCACCGATTGCATCAAGAATGTCCTGGTTTGTAAGCTGACCTTTCTGCTTACCGAGTTCCATAAGTTCTCTTACGACTGTTTTCTTATCGGGTGTAGCTGCCATACTCATTTTCCTTTCCTGCGTTTACTGTTTCTTTTTCCTTATTTTATCAAGATATGCCATAAGCTCCTCATTTGAAACATCGGCTAAATCGCCGGAATTGAGCTTTGAGCTTTCCTCGTTGATAACATTTATGTATTCATTCATTGCCTCAGCGGTTGACGCCCCCGGGATTGCCTGTGACATCAGCTGATAAAGCTTTGAATTTTCATCCTGTGTAAAATCTGCCGCCGTATTCGTAAGAGGATCTTCTCCCCTCTCAATGCGAGCGCTGAAATATTCAAAAAACCTCCGCATCAGAGTATTCTGAAATTGTTCGGGCTTTACCCTTGCAGAAATCTCCTCATATGCATCGGGATTGTTTAAAAGATAAACCAAAAGAGCTTCTTCGGCACTTGAACTGCGTGGCTTTTGGAAATGCTCGGGATTGATTTTATCATTTCTTCGGCTGAGTTCAAGCTGAATTTGACGAGCCTGTTTCTTTTCTTCTGCCCTTTCACCTCTGCGTGACACCCTTGACACCTGCTGTTTGAATGCATTTTTGTCAACTCCGAGTTCGGATGCAACCTTTGAAGAATAGACATCCCGTTCAATCGGACTGCTGATTGTTGCAATCAGCTTTGCCGCCTCCTCAAGAAAAGCAACCTTGCCCTCCGTCAGCTGAATATTGTGTGCATTTTTTAGCTTTTGCAGTCGGTATTCAACATCGTTACCGCATTTGTCAAGCAACGCTTTGAATGCGGCAGGACCGTCATTACCCTTTGATTTGATAAATTCATCGGGATCCTTACCGCTTGGAATTGTAAGAACCTTAACATTAAGTCCCGAATTTCTGAGTATAGGAATTGCCCTTGCGGTAGCCTTTTGACCTGCCTCATCGGCATCGTAACAGATAATCACCTCATCGGCATACCGTTTCATCAAAACAGCCTGTTCACCTGTAAGAGCCGTTCCCAGGGTTGCGACGGCATTTGTAAAACCTGCCTGATTCACAGCGATGACATCCATATAGCCCTCGCAAAGAATCAGAGTCCTCTTGCCCGAATTTTTTGCGTTGTTTAGCGAAAACAGGTTTGCACTCTTTTTAAATACGGGGGTATCGGAGGTGTTGAGATATTTAGGCTTTGCATCGGACATAATTCTTCCGCCGAATGCAATAACATTTCCTCTCAGATCAATAATCGGAAACATAACACGATCTGTGAATCTGTCATAGATTCCGTTGCCGTTTCTGTGCCGAACCGCAAGATTTGCGGCAACAAGTTCGCTGTCATTAAAGCCTTTTGATTTGAGATGATTGCATAGTGACGACCAGTTATCATCGGCATAACCGAGTCCGAAATGACGGATTGTTCTGTCGGATAAGGCTCTTGAATGAAAATAATCAAGACCTTTTCTGCCTTGCGGAGAACACAAAGCGGCATAATAAAACCTTGCCGCCTCACGGTTAGCTTCAAACACTCTGTTTCTAAGACGGCTCATGCTGTCATCATAGCTGTTTTCGGGCATTTCAAGTCCTGCCCGCTGTGCAAGATACTTCACGGCATCGACATAGTCAAGATTTTCAATTTTCATAATAAAAGAGATGACATCTCCGCCTACTCCGCAGCCAAAACAATAGAACGAACCGTTTTCGGTATATACATTAAAAGAGGGAGTTTTTTCGCCGTGGAACGGACAAAGACCGACCATATTTCTTCCCCGTCTTTTGAGATTGACATAACCCGAAACAACATCCGTGATATCGTTTCGCATTTTTAAATCCTGCAAGAAACTTTCAGGGAAAGCCATAAAACTCCTCCTCTCGCTTACCTATTAGCTTTTTACGAAATTTTTTTGAATATTCCTTTAAATATTTGAAATTATTTTGAAAAGTATTTCATTTTTTAGCTTTTGAGGTCGAAAGCATAAAAAGTTTTGTCATAACGAAAATTTTTATAACTCAACGGCATAATATTTTTCCTCATCAAAAACCGCCTGAACCTCACCCGCAGTTGCATCTGCAAGCTTTTTGTTAAGCTGTGGCAGTAAATCGGGTTTAATATGAAATTTAATCAGCACATCGCCTTCATAGACAGTATCGTCAACAGCACCGCCGTTATCAGTTACAAGTGCCGAAACCTTGCCATACCGGTTGTATGTACAACGAGCAGAACAGACAAGACAGTTCTGCATCATAACGATTTTTGCGGCATCAAGAGCAATTTTTGCACCGTGAGAATATGCTCTCACAAGTCCGCCGGTGCCAAGCAAAACACCGCCGAAGTAACGGGTAACGACAACACATACATCATAAATTTCATTTTTTACAATTACATCCAGGCAAGGCATACCGGCTGTACCCGAGGGTTCACCGTCATCGCTGTAACGCTTTATGTTGCCCTCACGCAGAGAATAGGCATAGACATTGTGAGTTGCGTTCCAATGTTCACTGCGTTTTTCGTTGATAAAATCAACAGCCTCCTGCTCACAGGTTACAGGCTTGCAATAGCCGATAAAGCGTGAACGCTTTTCAACAAATTCGTCTTTTGCGTTACTTAAAACGGTTTTGTAATCCTTTGCCATAATAATACCTCAATTATACAGACACTCTGCACACGGTTATGCAAAGTTTCCGTAAAGTAAACAAGGCGGCACAATGTGCCGCCTAAACAATTACATAATAAATTATTTATCCATACCGAAACGCTTCTTGAATCTGTCAACGCGTCCGCCGGTATCAACTAATTTCTGCTTTCCTGTAAAGAATGGGTGGCATTTTGAACAAATTTCAACACGGATGTCCTTCTTTGTTGAACCTGTTTCAATAACATTACCGCAAGCACAAGTAATTGTTGTTTTCTCATACTTAGGATGGATATTCTCTTTCATTGTTTTCACCTACCTGACATTACACAATTAACGGATTAATTATACAACATAATATTGCAAAATGCAAGCGTTTTTAAAAAATATTTATTTTATTTTGGGATTGCCTGTTTTTGGAGGTAGCTTTTGTACTCTTCAAGGCACATTCCGTAGGAACGCATACGCTTTGCGTTTTCAACCCCCACATATCTGTACAGCGAGTCTGACGGATTCATTCGTGTTACTGAGGTTTTGCTTTCGGTATATCTCTGAACAAATCCGTATTCAACGCAGTTTCGCTCAAGAAATGCCTTTGAACCCGAATTTGAAAAATCAAATTCAACAAGCAATCCCGTCTGTGACTCCGACTGTCCGCCGTGAGGCGTGGTTTTTAAGACCTCCGCCTCTGCTCTGACAGTTGTATATTTTGATGATTGCAACATCTTTTGAAGTTCGGACTGAAACCTTTCTTCCTGTTCATCATAACTCACATATGCAGTCTTGATTTTAAGCTTGGTGCCGTTTTCTTTTGACGCTTTCAAAAGATTCTCAAGCGGTTTCAGTGCGTCCCTGTTCACTTTGAATCCGTTCACGGTTTCAAGATCGGGCACATAATCCTTATCAAGCTGATTTGCGCTGTCCACAACCGTCAGCAGCATTTCGCTTTCTGCCTGAATCTGTTCGGGAGTTTCGGGATTACTTTTCTGATTACTTTTAAGTATTGAAAAAATTCCGAACGCAATAGCTGCGACAAGAATCACACCGATACAAGCTAACGCAATGTACCTTCGGCGCGGATTTGATACGGGAAGAATTCTTCCCGTTCTCTCCTCAATAAGCGCCTGTTTTCGTCTGCGTTTTGATTCTCTGTAGCTGTTTTTATCAAACGGAGTGAATCCTCCGGACATCAGCATCCCTCCGAAAAAATTTCAGAATTATTTTTCTTTTGTATCTACTTCGTTCTTAACAAGAGCAACAAATTCGTCAACAGACATATTCGGGATTTCTCCTCTTTTTCTTGAACGAACCGTAACTGTTGATGAATTCATCTCGTTGTCGCCGATTACAAGAATATACGGAATTCTTTCAAGTCTTGCAGCCTTAATCTTTGGACCGATATTTTCATCTCTGCTGTCAACAGTAACTCTCATACCGAGTGAAGTAAGTCTGTCTGCAATACCCTGTGCATACTCAACATTACCCTCTTTTATCGGAAGAAGTCTGATCTGCTCGGGAGCAAGCCAAAGCGGCATTACACCGGCAAATCTCTCAATCATATATGCAAGAGTTCTTTCAAAGCAACCGAGTGAAGTTCTGTGAATAATATACGGAAGCTTCTTCTGACCGTCCTTGTCGATGTAGTACATACCGAATCTTTCGGCAAGGAGCATATCAATCTGGATTGTAACAATTGTGTCTTCCTTACCGAATACATTCTTGTACTGAATATCAAGCTTCGGACCGTAGAATGCGGCCTCGTCAATACCGACCTCATAGTCAACATCAAGGTCATCAAGAATAGTTTTCATAACAGCCTGTGACTCTTCCCACTGTTCCTTTGTACCCTCATACTTATTATTCTTGTTTTCGGGATCCCACTGTGAGAATCTGAAAGTACAGTTTTCAAGAAGTCCTACTGTGTCAAGGAAATATTTAGCAAGCTCAAGACAACCCTTGAATTCCTGTTCAAGCTGATCGGGACGGAGAATGTAGTGTCCTTCTGAAATTGTGAACTGACGAACACGGATAAGACCGTGCATCTCACCGCTTGCCTCGTTACGGAAAAGTGTTGATGTTTCCGTAAGACGCATCGGAAGGTCACGATATGAACGCTGTTTGTTAAGATAAACCTGATACTGGAACGGGCAAGTCATAGGACGAAGTGCGAAGCATTCCTTTTCTTCATCATGCGGATCGCCGAGTACAAACATACCGTCAAGATAATGATCCCAGTGACCTGAAATCTTATAAAGATCTCTCTTTGCAAGAAGAGGAGTTTTTGTAAGAAGACAGCCCTTTGACTGCTCAACATCTTCAACCCATCTCTGTAAAAGCTGAACAACTCTTGCACCCTTTGGAAGAAGAATAGGAAGTCCCTGACCGACATAGTCAACAGTTGTAAAGTATTCAAGTTCACGACCGAGCTTGTTGTGGTCACGAAGCTTTGCTTCTTCAAGCTTTTTGAGGTGTTCTTCAAGCATTGACGCCTTGGGGAAAGCTACACCGTAAACACGGCAAAGCTGTGCGTTGTTTGCGTCGCCTCTCCAGTAAGCGCCTGTGCAGGCAGTGAGTTCAATAGCCTTGATCGGTGCAACACTCATGAGGTGAGGACCTGCGCAGAGGTCGATAAACTCACCCTGTTTGTAGAATGTGATATGCTCGCCCTTGTCGGAATGTTCCTTAACAAGTTCAACCTTGTAAGGCTCGTTCATCTCTTCAAGTTTCTTTTCAGCCTCCTCGGGAGAAAGCTCAACTCTTTCAAGCTCAAGACCTGATTTTACGATTTTCTTCATCTCAGCCTTGATTTTTTCAAGGTCTTCGGGTGAGAAAGGCTTTTCAACATCAAAATCATAGTAAAAACCGTTGTCAACGGCAGGACCGATTGCACACTTTGCATTCGGATAAAGTCTTTTTACTGCCTGAGCAAGAACATGAGAGGCTGTGTGCCAGAAAGTTTTCTGACCATCAACATTATCGAATGTGAGAAGTTCAACCTTACAATCTTTTTCAAGCGGTGTTCTGAGGTCACAAAGGTCGCCGTCAACCTTTGCACAACAAACAGACTTGTACAAGCCTGCACCGATTGATTTTGCAATTTCGGCAGGAGTTGTACCGTTTTCAAATTCCTTGACTGCTCCGCCTTTTAATTCTACATTAATCATAACCATTCTCCTTTTTAATATGTGATGAAAACAAAAAATCCCAATATTCCAAAACGGAATATTGGGACGAATAAATCGTGGTTCCACCCAAGTTCGGCTTAAAGCCCTCTTGACGGTTTTAACGCAACCAAACGCCGTGCCATTTCCTGCACAGTCTTAAAGGTGGTAACTTGCAATGCTTTTTGCGAAATATCACAGCAAATAATTTCGCTCTCTGGAAAAAGCAGGACTACAAATCATGTCCTCATCAAAAATCAATTTTCTTTTCATTTGTATAGTACCACTCTAAAACCTGAATGTCAACACCTAATTCGATGTTCTTAATTATTTTTTATCTTCAAGTTCCTTGAGAAGTCTGTCGATTTCGCTCATTCTGTCGTCTGAAACCTCTGTGTCTTCAACAGGGGCTTTAACAGGAGCTTCTGCCTTTACAGGCTCGGTTTTTTCCTCTGAAACATCAAGACGCTTTGCGTACACGGGTTCTTCAGGAATTTCAGGCTCTGCAGGAGCTTCTGCAACAGGCTTTGCAGTTTCCTCTTTTAAAGGCTCTGTGGCAATTTTTTCTGCAAGCTGAGTCTGATTTTCATCGCCGTAGCCGAGAACAAGACCGTCATTTATATTTTCGTTTTTGATTGTTGCATCGTCATATTTTTCCTCATCGTAGCCCATCACAAAATCGGAAAGTCCCTGTGCAACTGCCTCGTAGCTGTCATCGCTTGCAGGAACATCATCTTCCTTTTTATCGGAAACAACAAGCTCATCGTAACCGCCTGAGCTGATATAGCTGTTTTCGTATGTATCATCATCTTCGGGAAGGCTTTCGATAATCTCAACCTCCGCCTTTGTAAGGCAGCCTGCGAACATTTCAACAGAAAACGAAACAATATAAATGCCGAGAACAATAAACATAACTCCGTTCACAAGAGCACTGATGCCTGTGTTTTCAACGGATGATGTCAAAACAGCACCGACACCGTATGAAAGTGAAACAGCGGCAGCGGGCATACCGTAAATAAAGCAGGCTTTAACAGGGTTTCTGCCCTTTACCCTTGAAACAACCATTGAACTTGAGAAAAGGTAAAGTGTGATGAAAATGTAACAGAAGAGCGGTGTCATATCGCTTGCTGAGATTGAAACCTTTGTTGCGGCGAGAAATTCCGAAACGAGTTCACTGCATCCCCAGAGTGCAGGGAAAACAAAGAACATCGACACATTTGATACGATTGATTTGCCTGAAAAATGCACCTTGCCGATCATAATCATAGCAATAGCCGCAGGAATCGAGAACAGAGCCGCAATGATGCTCAAAAGATAATTATCCGTGTTGCCCGGAGTTGCGTTAATCAAAGCCAAAAATGACGAACCGACAATCGCAATACCCGAAATTACTGCAAACGCACCCGAAACAAAATTCTTTTTAACGGGATATACGGGAGCCGTCTTTCTGTCAAAAAGGTTAATTAAAACACAAACCGCAAAAAGCCCGAGTATGATTTCAATTATGAAATAGTTAATGCCCGACTTGTTCATGCCGAACAACAATCCGTTGCCGTCAACTGCGAACATACTCATAATTTTAAGACCTATAGCAGCTGTTACAGCCGGAATAAATGGTATAACTGAATATTTGGTTTTCATAAAAATCTCCGTTTCTGTACCGTAACAAGACAATTTTAAAAAACGACTTTGTTACACGATTATTGATATGCCGCCGAAAAATCAAACAGCAAAAGCAAATACAAAATGAATTGTAAGTAATTATTATTTCGAATCAATCATATATTATTTTAAGCCAACATAACCGTTATGTCAAGAAAAAATAAGTCACAAAATACAATAGTATTATTTATTTTTTTGTGCGAAATAAAGGAGCATGGTAATGAAGGAAAAATTAATTGCAGTTGTCCTTCTGCTGATTCTTACGGCAATCCTCCCCATTGCAGTTTCAAAATGTTCTGAACGGTCTTTTGCAAAACCGACAGTTTCAACATCCGACACCCCCGAAAAGCCAAAAGATTCGGGTGAAATTCTCTGTGCATTGACGGCAGGATTGTATAAAGACAGCTACTCTGCCGAAACACTAAAGGCAATTGCAATTCTTATGAACACAAATTACAAAGCTAATCCCGATTCTTTCAAGGCAAACGATTTTCTGTATGAAGAAAACGCATCGGGAAGTATAAAGGATGTTTACGGTGAAATAAAAAAATCCGCTGAGAGTGCAAAAAACAAAACGCTCCGCAAAAACAGCGAAGCGTTGTTTGTTCCCTATTCCGAAACTTCAAACGGTACTACATACAAAAACGAAAATTACAGGTATATTCACAGTGTTGCATCTCCGTGGGATTGTTACCAAACCGATTTTGACGCAAATGCCGAATGTGTCGGAGTGAGTCTTTCGGGAATTGATTACCTTTGCAAAAACGGCTACAGTGCCGAAGAAGCATTGCTGTGGTATCTTCCCGATTTTGAAATTGCTGACGATTAATTTACATAATAAGACGCAATATGTCTGAGTTTATCCCTTGCCTTCATAATGTGACGGGAAACCGTTGACGAGTTGACTCCCAGCTCTTTTGCAATCTCCTTTTCCTTTTTGCCGTTGAGATAGTAATCTACAATACAGATTCTCTGTCTTTCGGTAAGCTCGTTCAGAACAGCCATTGAAAGAATTTTCTTCATCTTATCACGGGAATTTTCATTTGTACTGCCGTGCCAAAATCCCGAATCCGACATTAATCTGTGTTTGTTGTTATCTGTAATATGTATAAATTCTCTTTTCATTTTATCATGCTCCGTAATATCTATCCATAAGATGATTTGAAATGTGAATGCATTCATTATAATAAATCTTGTATTTTGCAATTTTCAAATCAAGTTCTTTTTTGTTGATTTCCGATTTGCCTCTTTTTTCTGCTTTGAGTCTGTCGATAACATCCTGAATGCTGTCGGCAGTATTTTTATATTCCATTGACCATTCAAAATAATTAACCATACCGATATCCTTTCCTTGATTTTATTCATTTAGAAGGTCGGCGGGGCTTTCAACCTTCTAATTCCATTATACAGAACATATCGAACAAATTCAAGAACATTTGTTCGATATTATAAGTGACATACATTCACTGTCCCTTTGTACGGACTATGCTCTGTTTTTTCAAAATTTCTTTGTTTATGACATATAATTCGGATAATCAACAAAAAGATTTTGCGTTTTTACCAAAATTTTGGTGTGTAAATCAATTACAAAAGCATAATAAAAAGTGTATAATAAAAGTAATCGTGCAGCATTGAATGGCATAAGTCCGGATTTTCAATACTGCACATTTTTTGTGTCAAAAACATCGGAGGTTATATAATGGAAAAAACGCAAAAAATGAATAAAATGGGAACTGAAAAAATAAGCAGGCTTTTGCTTACTATGGGTGTTCCGATGATAATTTCAATGGTTGTACAGGCTGTGTACAATATCGTTGACAGCTACTTTGTAAGCTGTATGAAAGATCCGAATATACCCGCACTCGGTGATTATGCGGTAAATGCACTCACGCTGGCATTTCCTGTTCAGATGCTTATGGTTGCGGTCGGAGTCGGTACGGGAGTCGGCATCAACTCGATTTTGTCAAGAAGTCTTGGTGAGGGCAATAAAGAAAAGTGCAGTAAAATTTCGGGCAACTCAATTTTTCTTGCACTTTGCACCTGTGTTGTATTTGTGCTTTTCGGAATATTCGGAGTTGACGCATACATAGCCTCACAAACAAGCGATCCGATTATCACATCAATGGCTGTTTCGTATCTTAAAATCTGCACCTACAGTTCACTGGGCGTTAGTATGTACATGATTTTTGAAAAGCTGTTACAGGCAACGGGATATACAATGCAGACAACAGTTGCACAGATTGTCGGTGCGGTTGTGAACATGATACTTGATCCGATTATGATTTTCGGTTGGTGCGGTTGCCCGAAGCTCGGTATTGACGGTGCGGCTATCGCAACAGTTATAGGTCAGTTCATTTCATTCTTTATTGACGCATATTTCTATTTCAGATGCAATTCAAAGCATTTCAACACATCATTAAAGTATATGAAACCCGAAGGCAGGATTATCAGGCAAATTTATCAGGTTGGTATCCCCGCTATTATTATGCAGGCGCTTATGTCGATTTTGACATACAGCATAAATGTTATTTTTGTAAGAGTTTCAACGGATGCGGTTACGGCTTACGGTATCTATTACAAAATTCAGCAGTTTGTATTTTTTGCCGCATTCGGCATGAACAATGCGATGATTCCGATTATAGCGTTCAACTACGGCAAACAGGATAAAAAGCGAGTAAACGACAGCATTAAATACGGACTTATTTACACGGTATCAATTCTTTGTGCAGGAATTATAATTCTTCAAATTTTTGCAAAACAGATACTCGGAATATTCTCGCTTACAGAATCGACAACCGAACTTGCAATGCTTGCAATTAGAATTATCACACCCGGATTTATATTTGTCGGTGCTAACATTGCGTATCAGGGAATTTTTCAGGCACTCGGCAACGGTGTGCATTCGCTGATACTTTCGCTTGTACGACTTATTGTTGTTCCTCTGCCCCTTGCATACATCTTTTCATGCTTTGATTTTGCATCTTCAATAATCTGGATTGCATTCCCGATCGGAGAAGCCGTAGCCTTTATCGTTGCACTTATTTTTATGGCAAATATCCGCAGAAAAAAGATTAATCCAATTAAAAATGGTGTTTAACAGTAAAAACAATATTTCTTATTGATTTACTTTTTGTTTATTTTGTATAGAGTCAATTATTAAAATCATCGTTTTTGTCGGGTAATTTAAGATTCTAAAAAAATACTGCACAAACATCTTCTTGATTTTTTGTACAGTTTGTCTTTTCGACTGTATGAATATTAGAATTGCACCCTCTCACCTTGAATTTACCCCTAAAAATCGGTATAATATAAGGCGATGAACAAAGATAAAGTCCAAAACTTTAATCTTACCTGTTCATTAAATATTCGGCAAAAATGTTTGCTTCTTTATTGAAACATTCATTTTCATAAAACACACAATCGCGAAAAGGATCGTCATTTGACGGTCTTTTTTGCGTTTGGAAAAAATTCATAATTACATAATTTCTGCATAAAAATCGGAGCCGTGAAAAATCACGACTCCTTTTTTTGCTTTATCTTATTTTTTCAGTATAATCAAGTGCTATCCAGCCGGCACCGCTTTTGAGTTTGCCCCACTTGGCTGCGCCTGCACCCGACTTTTCATCGACTATCGTGTACGCTCCGCCCTTTGGAACAGCACCGTTCACATCGTAATTTGTACCCGGACCTTTACGGATATTCACGCCGTTTGACGAGGTTATTCTCACGATATAACGCCTGAAAGTTTTATCCGAACCCGCTTTTGAACTGTCTGAGCCTGCAGAGTAAGTTTTGTATTTCACATCAAAATAATTGCACATACCCTTGCAGATTGCCTCTCCGATTGCAACTGTATTCTTGCGTATCCAATCCGAGCCTGTCACGGTGTCGTGAAACTCACACTCAACATACACGGTTAATGCCTTCGGCACATTGATTTCGTAGAGATCGGTTTTGTAGCTGACTGAATCGTCCTTGCCGGGCGAGATTGCTCCGAGGGCAGACTTTACCGCCTCAGCGGCCTTTCTGCCGTTTGAGTTCAGGCAAAACACTCTTGTACCGCCCGTATATTTGCCGTTAAACGCATTAGTGTGGATCGGCATATGAATGTCTGCTACAAACTTATCCGATTCGGGACAGCGTGTCTGCATAAGCGTTCCTGACTTTGCAACCATAACATCGAATCCGCAACGCCTGAGTGCTTTGGCTGCTGCAGCGGCAATTTTATCGCACTGAGCCATTTCATTCGTACCGCCCGTTGCATAGGTGTTGCCGTTTTGGTTTGACGGACTGAGATATATTTTTTTACTCATTGTCTTTATCTTCTCCCTCTTTTAAATTCATTACTGCCGATGCACCTGCCGCAACAGCCGCAACAGCAAGACCGATGAGAGCGTTCTTTACAACATCACCGTCGTTAAAATCAAGACCGCCCAAAGCGAGCGTTACATTGGTGATAACATAACCGAGAGCAGTCTGAATAAATGTTCTGAACGCTCTTTTTAAACACGGCTTTTTTAAGCATATTTTTATTTTACTCATTATATTATATTTTCCTTTCCTTGTTTTGTTCGTTTTCCAAATCCGCTATTCTGTGTTCCGCTGTTTTGATTTTGTTGTCATTAACTGCCTCGTGCTGCTCAATAAGATATACACGCTCAACAAGATTATTATGCTTGTCAACCTTTTTTTCGAGCTGTTCAATGCGATAATTTGATAATCTTGACGCTGTAAAAATGCCTGCAAGTGAGCCGGCAAGAGTTCCTGCAAATGAAATCAACGCTATAAGAATTTGGTCTGTCAAAAAAATCACCTCCCACTTACAGGCTCAAAAAAAGGAGAAATTGCACTAAACAATGCAATTTCTCCGAAATTTCTTTATATTTATTTTTTAAAACGATTATTTTTTCTCTATAAGAATTATAACAACGGTTTAAGATACTGTCCCGTAAATGATTTTTCAACCTTTGCAACCTGTTCGGGAGTGCCTTTGGCAACAATTGTACCGCCGCCGTCACCGCCCTCCGGACCGAGGTCGATAAGATAATCGGCTGTCTTGATAAGGTCAAGGTTGTGTTCAATTACAACAACCGTGTTTCCGCCGTCAACAAGAAGCTGAAGAACATCAACAAGTCTGTGTACATCGGCAATGTGCAAGCCCGTTGTCGGCTCGTCAAGAATATAAATTGTCTTGCCAGTACTGCGTTTTGAAAGCTCTGTTGCAAGCTTTACACGCTGAGCCTCACCGCCCGAAAGCGTTGTTGCAGGCTGACCGAGCTTTATATAACCAAGACCCACTTCATACAGGGTTTTCAGCTTTCTGTAAATCTTCGGGATATTTGAGAAGAACTCCATTCCCTCCTCAACGGACATTTCAAGAACATCATTGATTGACTTACCCTTGTACTTTACTTCGAGGGTTTCACGGTTATATCTCTTGCCCTTGCAGACCTCACACGGAACATAAACATCTGACAAAAAGTGCATTTCAATTTTGATAATACCGTCACCCTGACAAGCCTCACATCTACCGCCCTTTACATTGAATGAAAATCTGCTTGGTGTAAAACCACGCATTTTCGCATCTGTTGTAGCGGCATAAAGCATTCTGATATCCGTAAACACACCTGTGTATGTTGCAGGATTTGAACGGGGAGTTCTGCCGATAGGACTTTGGTCAATGGCAATTACCTTATCAAGATTTTCCATACCCTTGATTTCCTTGTGCTTGCCGGGAATTGTCTTTGCTCGATTAAGGTCACGGGCAAGGGCTTTGTAGAGAATTTCGTTTACAAGTGAGCTTTTGCCCGAACCCGAAACACCTGTTACGCAGACAAATTCACCGAGCGGAATTTTAACATTGATATTTTTAAGGTTATTTTCAGCCGCTCCTCTGACTTCAAGGAAAAGTCCGTTGCCTTTTCTGCGCTTTTCGGGAACGGGAACTTTGCGTTCGCCCGAAAGATACTTGCCTGTGATTGAATTCGGACATTGCTTAATCTTTTCAACATCACCGACACAGACAATTTCACCGCCGTGAATACCTGCCCCGGGGCCTACATCCACAATGCAATCTGCGGCATACATAGTGTCTTCATCGTGTTCAACAACGATAACAGTATTTCCGAGGTCACGAAGTCGCTTTAAGGTTGCAAGAAGTTTTTCATTGTCACGCTGATGAAGTCCGATGCTCGGCTCGTCAAGAATATACAGCACACCCATAAGCGAACTGCCGATTTGCGTTGCAAGGCGGATTCGCTGACTTTCACCGCCGCTGAGTGTTCCCGAGCTTCTTGAAAGAGTAAGGTAGCCGAGTCCTACGCTCTTGAGGAAGTTAAGTCTTTCGTTAATTTCTTTTATAATTTCAGCACCGATAATCTGCTCTTTTTCTGTAAGCTTGAGCTGACCTACAAAGTCGAGTGCATCAATAACCGACATTTTGCAGAAATCGGCAATGTTAAGTCCGCCGACTGTTACTGCAAGGCTTTCGGCTGAAAGTCTGTCACCGTGACAAAGGTCGCACGGAATTTCTGCCATATACGAACGGATTTCATCCTTAATCCAGTTACTGCTTGTGTCACGATAACGGCGTTCAAGGTTGTTGATTATACCCTCAAATTTATGCTGATAAGTACCTCCGCCGTAAACAGATTTTTTATTGATTGTCAGCTCATCATCACCTGTGCCGTAGAGGATTTTGTCGATAGTTTCCTTCGGGAGATTTTCAAGCGGTTCATCAAGCGAAAAATTGTACTTTTTCGCTAAAGCCTCCATATACATTGCGGCAATTGTACTGCCTTCCATTGCCCAACCGCTGCCCTTGATACCGCCGTCACGGATACTCTTTGACATATCGGGAATAATTTTGTTCTCATCAATTTTGAGGAACACGCCGAGTCCCGTACACTTTGGGCACGCACCGAACGGATTGTTGAATGAAAACATTCTCGGTGAAAGCTCGTCAATGCTCACACCGTGTTCGGGGCAGGCATATTTTTGTGAAAAAGTCACATCCTCATCGCCGTTGAAGTTCACCGTAACAAGACCGCCGCCAAGCTTTGACGCTGTTTCGATGCTGTCTGAAAGTCTTGATGCTATTTCAGGCTTGATTACAAGACGGTCAACAATGATTTCTATATTATGCTTTTTATTTTTCTCAATCGGAATATTTTCCGACAAATCATAGATGATCCCGTCAACTCTTGCACGGACATAGCCCGATTTTCCGGCACTGTCAAGAACCTTTGCGTGTTCGCCCTTTCTACCCCTTACAACGGGAGCCATAACCTGAATTTTCGTACCCGTTTCATAGGTCATAATCTTATCGACAATCTGGTCAACTGTCTGCTGACGGATTTCCCTTCCGCAAACCGTACAATGCGGAACACCTATTCTTGCGTACAAAAGGCGGAGATAATCGTAAATTTCCGTAACCGTACCGACCGTTGAACGGGGATTCTTTGAAGTAGTTTTCTGATCGATTGATATTGCAGGCGAAAGTCCCTCTATGCTTTCAACATTAGGCTTATCCATCTGACCGAGAAACATTCTTGCATAGGAAGAAAGGCTTTCAACATATCTTCTCTGTCCCTCGGCATAGATGGTGTCAAACGCAAGCGAGCTTTTGCCCGAACCCGAAAGTCCTGTAATTACGACAAGCTTGTTACGGGGAATTTCAACATTTACATTTTTGAGGTTATGCTCTTTTGCACCTCTCACAATAATTTTATCCTGTGCCATTTCATCTACCCTTTACTGTGTCAAACACCTGACACAACTTCATACATTCGTTTAAATATTGATTCATATACACGCATAGCCTCTCATTGCGAGAGGCTATGTTTATTTGATATTAACCTTCTGTGGACTCGTCAACCTTTGTTTCGGCTGAGGGTTCTTTGTCGGCAGTTTCCTGCTCAACTTCTTCGGGTTCTTTATATGTGCCGTTCATTACGGCAGTAAAGTCCTCGCTGCCCATCTTCTCATGCTTGATAAGATATTTTGCAATATCGTGGAGCTTATCCATATTATCGCTGAGAATCTTAGTAGCGTCGCCATATGCCTTGTTGACCATATCAAGAACAAGCTGATCGATTTTAGCTGCGGTAGCCTCGGAATAATCCTGAGTTCTGCTGCCCATATCTCTGCCGAGGAATACGGAATTGTTGTCTGTGCCGTAGCATACACAACCGAGTTCCTTAGTCATACCGTACTTTGTAACCATTGCACGGGCTGTTTTTGTAGCCTTTTCAATATCGTTTGACGCACCTGTTGAGATGTCATCCATAATAAGTTCTTCGGCAACTCGACCGCCAAGACTTACAACGATATCCTCATACATACCTCTGCGTGAGTTGTATGACTTGTCCTCACTCGGGAGCGGCATTGTGTAACCGCCTGCCATACCTGTCGGAATAATTGAAATCTCGTGAACAGGATCCTGAGTTTCGAGCTTATCAAAGAGAATTGCGTGACCTGCCTCATGATAGGCTGTGAGCTTTTTCTCTTTCTCACTCATTACTTTGCTCTTTTTCTCTGCACCGACAACAACCTTGACTGTTGCCTCCTTGATTTCGTCCATGGTAATGGCTTTTTTATCTTTTCTTGCGGCAAGAAGTGCGGCCTCATTAAGAAGATTTTCAAGGTCCGCACCTGTAAATCCGGCTGTTGTTTTAGCAATAGTCTTGAGATTTACATCGGGTGCAAGAGGTTTCTTTCTTGCATGAACCTTGAGGATAGCCTCACGGCCGTTTACATCGGGATAGCTTACAACAACCTGACGGTCAAATCTGCCCGGACGCATAAGAGCCGGATCGAGAACATCGGGTCTGTTAGTTGCGGCAATAAGGATTACACCCTCGTTAGCACCGAAACCGTCCATTTCAACAAGCAACTGGTTAAGAGTCTGCTCACGCTCATCGTTGCCGCCGCCAAGACCTGCGCCTCTCTGGCGACCTACGGCGTCAATCTCATCAATAAAGATGATACAAGGCGAGTTTTTCTTTGCCTGATCAAAGAGGTCACGAACACGGGACGCACCGACACCGACAAACATCTCAACAAAGTCTGAACCTGAAATTGAGAAGAACGGCACACCTGCCTCACCTGCAACAGCTCTTGCAAGCAATGTTTTACCTGTACCGGGAGGGCCTACAAGAAGAACGCCCTTTGGTATTCTTGCGCCGAGTTTGTTATACTTTTCAGGAGCCTTGAGGAACTCAACAACCTCTGCAAGCTCTTCCTTTTCTTCATCGGCACCTGCAACATCATCAAATGTTGTCTTGCGCTTTTCATCGTTTGTATTCTTAATCTTGGCTTTGCCAAAGCTCATTTCCTTGCCGCCAAGACCTCCGCCGCCCATTTTCTTCATAATGAGCACCCAGGCAACGATGAGAATAATCATAATGATTAGTGTCGGAATCATTTCCATAAGTATGGAATTATCCGTTGCACGGGTAAGGTTATGCGGAATTTCATCAGTTGACGCCGGATTGTAGTACGGCTTGATGTCATCAAGGAAACGCTGAATGTCGGCAAGCTGTCCTTTTACAACAATCTTTGATTTTTTGCTGTTCGAACGGGTTTCCTGCTGTTCAGTTGCGGGCTGAGTAGCAGTTGTTGCAGATTGAGAGTCGGAATCGGTTGATTTGATAGGACTCATACCCTCTTTAAGGGTAATTTCAATCTGACCTGAACCGTAGTCAATGTTAAAGCTGTCAACCATATCCTGAACAAAATACTGCTCAAGCTCCGAGGTTTTCGGTGAAGTTGACTTATTTGTGCTCAGCACAGCCGCTGTTATAATGATTATCAGAATGGGAATTCCGAGATAAAGCAGCAGATTGCGCACTTTCTTTTTATTGTCCAATGCTGTCACTCCTCTGTATAGTATTATTTTTCCGAGGTGGAAATATGTAATGCCACGAAAATTTGCGGCTTATTTTCGCATTAAAATCACGAATAAACTGACGGCTTTAATACGCCTACATAAGGAAGATTTCTGTACTTTTCGTCATAGTCAAGACCGTAGCCGACGATAAATTCATCCGGAATTACCGCACCTGCGTAGTCAATATGGATATCGGCAACCCGTCTGTCCGGCTTGTTAAAAAGTGTACAGAGCTTTACTGATTTTGCCTTCTTGGCTTTGAGATATTTTGTGATAAAGTCAAGAGTATTGCCTGAGTCGATAATATCCTCAACAATGAGAATATCCTTGCCCTCAACAGACTGGGAAATATCCTTCTGAATATTAACTCTGCCTGAGCTTACAGTACCGCTGCCGTAGCTTGAAGCAACGATAAAGTCGATTGAAAAATCAAGATTAACCTTTCTCATAAGGTCAACCATAAAGGCAACGCTGCCCTTGAGCAGACCGACCATTATAAAATCTTTGTCATTATAATCTTTTTCAATCTGTTTTGCAATAGTGTTCACAATATTTTCAATATCTTTTTCTGAATACAGAATTTTTTCAATATCCTTATGCATAATTAACCCTCTTTGTCTATATTTATGAGTAATTTTTCGGTTTTTTCGGTGTCATCCGCCTTTCCCTGCAATGAAACACCAAGCTTTTCACACCACAAAACGGTGTTGGATACCGCAAGCAGTAACAGCCTGTCCCTCATTTCGGACGGGATTTTCTGTTCGTTAAAAACCTTGCGGAGCGGTTTTGTGACCATGCGGTCCGGATATGTAAACCTGTCGCCTGCTCTGCGTGTGCGAAAAACAGGATTTTCGCCAAGCCGCTTTTTGGAAACGAGGTTATTTTGATTTGTTACTTTTTCGGTAATTTCATTTACCGTGTATATTTTTCCGTCATAAGAAAAGGTCATATTATTCTTTAACGGAATTTCATTAAAATCAGGGGAGTTTTTAGGACATACAAAGCGGAATATTCCCTGTTTTGAAACGGCTGTGCATTGTTTTGACAGTTCAACGCTTCCTCCGTTTCTGATTATTTCACACAATAGTAGAATTGTTTTTCTTTCGGGAGAAATGTTGCAATTATTCTTTAACAGAATAAACAACATTTCCTTCAGAACGGCAGAATCAAGGCTCAACAGCTTTTTGCAGTCGTAGCCAAAATCACCTTTGCAGTCATGCACGGCTTTTTCGCCACATTTCTTGATGAAAGCAGCCGACTCTCCGGCATTTTCACTCAAGCCTAAAGCCGTCCGTTCAAAAGAAGGATTCAGCTTTTTAAGACACGGAATAATGTTATGCCTAATGTAATTTCGTGTGTAATCATCGGCAAGATTCGTACTGTCGGTAACATATTCAAGGTTGTTTTCCTCGCAATAGCTTTCAATGTCACCTCTCGAAAGTTCAATCAGCGGTCTGATTATGTTCCCCCGTTTTGGAGGAATTGCCGACAAGCCTGTCAAAGACGCACCCCTTGCAATATTGAATATCAGCGTTTCGGCATTGTCGGATGCCGTGTGAGCGGTTGCAATCTTTGCACAAAGTTTTTGCGAAAGCTCTTCAAAGAAAGCGTAGCGGACATTTCTTCCGCAAAGCTCTTCGCTGATTTTCTGCTGTTTGGCAAGTGTGGGAACATCAATGCTTTTTATGAAAAGTTCCGTGTTAAATTTCTTACAAAGAATTTTGCAGAAATTTTCATCACGCTTTGCCTCATCACCACGGATATTGTGGTTGATATGAGCGGCATAAATCGAAAGATTGTATTTTTCTTTCAGAGAAACAAAAACGCTTAACAAAGCCGTGGAATCAGCTCCGCCCGAAAGTGCAACGATTACGCTGTCACCTTTTTCAAGCAAGCCGTATTTTTCAACGGTTGCTGTAACACGGTTAAGCATCTCGGTTGTCCGTTCCCGTAAAGCGCATGAACTCGCCCTGCCAATGCAGTTTTACAATATTAGTTTCACCGTGACGGTTCTTTGCTACGATACACTCACCCGAATTCATATCGGCTGTCGGTGCGGCAGAATCCTCTCCGCCCTCTTTGTCATAGTAGCCCTCACGATAAAGGAACAGTACGATATCGGCATCCTGCTCGATAGAACCCGAATCTCTCAGGTCGGCAATCTGCGGTCTGTGGTCATCACGCTTTTCTGCAGCACGGGAAAGCTGTGACAGAGTGATTACGGGAACATTCATTTCCTTTGCAAGAATTTTCAGATTTCGTGTAATTTCCGAAATTTCATTTACACGGCTGTCAATCTTTCTGCTGCTCGACATAAGCTGAAGATAGTCGATTACAACGAGGTCAAGGTTGTGAAGTCGGCGAAGTCTTGACTTCATCTCAGGAATTGTAATACCCGGAGTATCGTCAAGATAGAGGTCGGTTTTGCTGAGAATATCGCTTGCGGGGATAAGTCTTGACCACTCCTCCTCGGTAAGCTGACCTGTTCTCAGTTTTGTACCGCCTATAAGCGCCTCACTTGAAAGCAGACGGCTTGCAAGCTGTTCCTTTGACATTTCAAGCGAGAAAAACGCAACAGTCTTTTTAGACTTACACGCAACATTTCGTGCAATATTGAGTGCGAAACTCGTTTTACCCATACCCGGTCGGGCGGCAAGAATGATAAGGTCGGAACGGTTAAGTCCCGTAATCATTCGGTCAAGGTCGCCTATGCCCGTTGGGATAGGTTTCATACTGTTGTCGGTTTCGCTGTTGAGTGCGTCAAGTCGGTCAAAAGTCTGTAAAATTACCGAGTTGATACGCTCAAGACCGTGCTTTTCATTGCCCTGTCTGATGTCAAAAATCTTCTGTTCTGCCGAATCAATCAGAACCGAAGGATCATCGTTGCCTGCAGTTGCGTCATCAATAATTTCTCGGGACGCCGTAATAAGTCTGCGAACATTGTACTTTTCCGCAATAATCTTCGCATACTCCTCAGCATTGGAAATTGACGGACAATTGTTGACAAGATCCATAAGATAGGTTTTTCCCGTTGTCTCGTCAAAAGCTTTATTCTGTTTTAACCTTTCAAGCAGTGTAACAAAGTCGATGTTCAGACCGAGTCCAATCATTTCCTGCATCTGTGCAAAAATCAGCTTGTGCAAAGAAACATAGAAATAATCGGGGCTTTTCAGAGTATCAACAACCTTGTCAAAGGTGTCGCTTTCAAGAATGATTGCACCTAAAACCGCTTGTTCCGCTTCGGGGCTGTACGGCAGATGAAGTCCGTCATAACTGCCCGCAAAATTTAAATCAGCCATTTTTACTCCTGTTTATTATGCCTCGGATACCTGAACATCAATCTTTGCAGAAACGCCTGTAAAGAGCTTTACCTCTGCGTGATATGTACCAAATTCCTTAATGTCGCAGTCAAGAACAACCTTGCGCTTGTCAACATCAATGTTGTACTGCTTTTTGATTTCCTCGGCAACCTGCTTTGAAGTTACGCTGCCGAAAAGTCTGCCGCCCTGTCCTGCTTTTGCAGTCATCTTGAAGGTTTTGCCCTCAAGAGTCTTTTTGTCATGTTCTGCCTGAGCCTTTTGGGTTGCAATTTTGTAATTTTTGGAATTCTCGGCATTCTTATATTCATTCATAGCCTGAGCATTTGCCTCTTTTGCAAGTTTTCTCGGAAGGAGAAAGTTTCTTGCATAGCCGTCAGATGCTTCAACAAGCTCGCCTTTTTTGCCGAGTGATTTTACATCCTGCATTAAAATTACTTTCATAACCAATCAACCTTTCTTACGAGTTTTCCTCATCATCAAGTGTGTTATCAATTTCAGACAGCAACTGTTGATAAGCAAGCTCTTTTGTAGTGTTTTTAAGCTGTGTCGCCGCCATGGTCTGATGACCTCCGCCGCCAAGCTTTTCCATTATAATCTGAACATTAACATTACCGTAGCTTCTTGCTGAAATGTTAATTTGACTGTTGTCTTCAAAAAGAACGAAGGATGCGTCAACACCTTTGAGGTTGAGCATTTCATCAGCCGCCTGAGCCGACGCAAGCCTTATATCGCCGTCACCGCTCGGTGCAATCGAAATTGCACAGCCACGGTAAACATGAGCCTTGCACACAATGTCAACCTTTTCACGGTAGGTTTCGATGTTATCGGAGAACATACCCTTTACGGTAAGCGTGTTTGCGCCCCTTTTTCTCAGATAAGCCGCCGCCTCAAATGTGCGCACGCCTGTTTTAACGGCAAAATTCTTTGTGTCAAGTGTAATGCCTGCAAGCATTGCGTCTGCCTGAACATATGTAAGCGGAGAATCATCAAGACAACTGATTATTTCACTGCACATTTCACAGGTTGAAGACGCCGAGGGTTCGTGACAGAACACAAGAGCGTTGTTTATGTAATCAACCGCCTTTCTGTGGTGGTCGATAATGATAACCTTTTTACATTTTTCGTAGAGCTCCGTACTTTCAAGAGAACGCTTCAGGTGCGTGTCAACTATGATAAGAAGCGACTTCTGGGTAAGTCCCGAAAGAGCGGCTTCCGGAGAAATGAATATATCGGTGTCGAGCTTTTCATCAGTATATTCAATGAGCTGTTTTGCCATTGAGGTTTCTCGGTTAATGACAACCTTTGAATAACGCTTGAAAGTTTTCTCCATTATGCATTGAAGTCCGATTGCCGCACCTACGCAGTCAAGGTCGGAAAACTTGTGTCCCATAATAAAGATCTTGTCGCAGTCGGCAACAACACGGCTGATTGCGTTTGCAATAACTCTCATACGCACCTTGCTTGCCTTTTCCGCTGCGGCAACCTTTCCGCCGAAGAACTCGTATGTATTGTCTTTTTTAATGACAGCAACCTGATCGCCGCCTCTGCCCAGTGCCATTTCAAGGGCTTTCCTTGCGTTGAGCTCGCTCTCTTTGATGTTATTATAACCTCGGCAAAGACCTACCGAGATTGACGCACTGTGGTTGTTTATCGTGATTCCTCGGATAGTTTTAAGAATCGGAAACTTATCGGCTGCCATTTTTTCAACATCGGCATCTCTGAAAATTATCATATAACGGTTGTTGCCGATTTTTTTGTAAAGAGCCGAATACTGCTCCGCCCACTTTTGCAGGCAAACTTCAATATCGAGCATTGCCTCGGAAAACGACTCGTCCGAGTTATCGGAAAAGTCCTCTGCATTATCAAAAACGGCAATCGCAACGCACGGCTTGGAAGCAAGATATTCCCTTGTAATCTGCTTGTAATAGGTGTTTTCGATAAATTCACAGACAGCGCCCTCGCCTGTAGAACGGCAATAAACCGTGTATTCTCTGCCGTCAATGGCAACATCACAGCCCTCACCCTTTTTCAGACAGTCAATTTCTTTTCCCGAAAGGTAGGCTTTGATATTATCGCCCTCTGCACCCTTTCCGCCGCACATAGCCTTGCGGAATCGTGAATTGCACCATACAATGTCACCCTGTCTTCCTACAACGGCAACAGGGCAACTGAATTTTTCAAGGTAATCTTCGTTAATACCCTTTATACTTCCGACTATATTTTTTACCGTACTTTTTACATAGCTTGTAAATCGCAATGAAGTTATAAGCACAACGGCTAAGGAAAGAACAGACACACCGAGTTCGATATAGAACACAACAGGCGAATAGTCATAGCTTACAACAGCCATGGCAAACATTATCACCGAAAAAATTATGAACCACGGTGTAAGCGTCCAATTTCTTTTTCTCATGTCAAACCTCTGTTAATAACAAAATAGCAAAAAATAAATCAGCGAATAAAACTTAAACCTCCTGAAGAATAGGAAGAATCATCGGAGCTCTCCTTGTACGCTGACCGATAAGTTTTGAAACATCATCCTTGATTCTGTTCTTAATAATGCCCCATTCGTGAACATTATTTTCTGCGCAATCCTCAAGAATTGCAAGAGCGGTCTGCTTGACCTCTTCAAGAAGTCTTTCGCTCTCACGAACATATACAAATCCTCTTGAAACAATATCGGGGCCGCTGATAACATGACCGTCATAAACATCAAGAGAAGCAACAATAATGATAAGTCCGTCCTGTCCGAGGTGCTTTCTGTCACGAAGAACGATACTTCCGACATCACCAACGCCAAGACCGTCAACGAACACCTTGCCTGCCTGAACAGGCGGAAGCTCTTTCATATAATCCTCGTTGATTTCAAGAACACTTCCGACATCACCGATATAAATGTTCTTGCGTTCCATACCGAGAAACATTGCAAGGTCGGCATGTTTTCTGAGGTGTTTCTGTTCGCCGTGAACAGGGATAAAATACTTTGGCTTTACAAGCTTCTGCATGATTTTGAGTTCCTCCTGACAGGCATGACCTGAAACATGAACTTCATACATTGACTCATAAATTACCTTACAACCCTTTTTAAGAAGTTCGTCAACAACATTGCCGACTGTTTTCTCATTACCGGGAATCGGATTGGCTGAAATTATGATGAAATCACCCTCACCGACCATTACCTTGCGGTGGTCTGAATATGCCATTCTTGAAAGTGCGCTCATCGGCTCGCCCTGACTGCCTGTTGTAACAAGAACAACCTGCTGCGGCATATACTTGTCGAGCATATCAATATCGATAAGAATATTTTCGGGAAGATGAAGATATCCGAGCTTTTGTGCAACATCCATATAGTTGACCATACTTCTGCCCGAAAAAGCAACCTTTCTTCCGTACTTTTCTGCACAGTCAATAATCTGCTGAACACGGTTTACATTTGATGCAAAAGTTGCAATTATAATTCTGTAATTTTCCGCACTCTTGAAAAGATTGTCAAGGCTGTCGGATACAGTTCTTTCCGTAGGGGTGTATCCGGGTCTTTCGGCATTTGTACTCTCAGAAAGAAGTGCAAGAACACCTTCGTCGCCCACTCTTGCAAAGCTTGAAAGGTCAATCATATCACCCGTGATAGGTGTGCAGTCAATCTTGAAGTCGCCCGTGTGAACAATAGTACCGCCCGGAGTGTGAATTGCAAAAGCAACAGCATCGGGAATCGAATGGTTTACATGAATGAAGTCAATCTTCATACAACCGAGCTTTATTGACTGACCTGCATTTATTACATTAAGCTGAGATTGATTGTAAAGACTATGCTCCTTGAGCTTGTTGCCTACAAGACCGAGCGTAAGCGGTGTACCGTAAATCGGAACATTCACCTTTGAAAGAAGAAAAGGCAAACCGCCGATGTGATCCTCATGTCCGTGTGTAAGGATAATACCCTTAACTCTGTCGGCATTCTGTTCAATATATGTGAAATCCGGAATTACAAGGTCAACGCCGAGCATATCCCCGTCAGGAAATGCCATACCGCAGTCGATGATGATTATATCGTTTTCACATTCAACAAGGGTAATGTTCTTGCCTATTTCGTTAAGACCGCCGAGAAATGCAATCTTAATTGACGGCTTCTGAGCATTCTTTTTTGGATAACCCTTTGACTTTGACGGATATTTCTTTTTGCCGTAATTTGACTTTCCGTTCGATTTCGGCTGAAATCCGTCATCATTTTTCTTATAGTAAGCGTTGTAGGAATTTTTACCCGAACCGCTCTTTTTTGAAGCATTATTTTTAGAGTATTGCTTCACATTCTTTTTGCCTTTTGAGTACCTTGACTGTTTAAGCATAAAGTTTTCGTTCCTCTTTTCTGTACTCACAAATCTACCTCCGTTTTCTGAAATATGTACTGAATAAAAGAAAAATAAATATATCAAAGACCTCTGAGCGCCCGTGAGGTCTTAATTTATTTATAAAATAAATTCTCCGTTCTGATAACGGTGAACATCTGATTTATAATAATATCCGCAAAATATACGAATTTTATTCCCGTAATTATGGCAACACATAGCTACCCTATCATAGTTTTTCATTTTATTTTACCGCATATCCTACTGCAATGTCAAGAAATTTTCATAACAAACACAAAATCCAAGGCTTGCAATCCGCATAACAAAGGCAATTTTATGCATAAAAATTTGAAATTTCCGTAAAATAAAACCCGTAAGCGATTTTTTAATTGCAATATTATGTATAAATTTCAAAATTTGTTCAAACACCTACCAAAGTTATCAGAATTATATCAAATAATGGGTTGCAATTGTCGTTTCAGCGTATTATAATCTATAGTGCGGATTTTAATATTTTGAATAATTAGTACACTCTGAATTAAAGGAGAATTATTTTTGAAACAAGTTGAAATTTTTACAGACGGTGCTTGCAGCGGAAATCCCGGTCCCGGCGGTTGGGGTGCTGTTTTAAGATATAACGGTCACGAAAAGGAAATTTCAGGCGGTGAGGCAAACACAACCAACAACCGTATGGAGCTTTCGGCTGTTATCAATGCACTTGCTCTGCTCAAAGAACCGTGCAAGGTAACGCTTTACAGCGACTCGCAGTATGTCTGCAACGCACTAAAACTCGGTTGGGCTAAAAAGTGGAAAGCAAACAACTGGATGCGTAATAAAAAAGAAAAGGCTTTGAACCCCGAACTTTGGGACAGGCTTCTTACCCTGTATGATACTCACGAGGTTGAAATTGTGTGGGTAAAAGGACACGCAGGTCATCCCGAAAACGAGCGTTGCGACCGACTTGCCGTTGCAGCCGCAAAACAATTTGCATAACAATAAACTTATATAAAGGTGGATATAAAATGAGATATGTTTATGCCGACAACTCGGCTACTACAGCACTTTCACCGAAGGTGCTTGAAAAAATGATGCCATACCTCACCGAGGTTTACGGAAACCCGTCAAGCCTTTACACAATCGGTGCAAAGGCAAAGGCTGCCGTAGAAACTGCAAGAGAAAACATTGCAAAGAATCTCGGTGCGGCTAACCCGAATGAAATTTACTTTACCTCAGGCGGAAGTGAATCCGACAACTGGGCACTCAAGGGTGTTTGTCACGCTCTCAAGGCAAAGGGCAAAAAGCACATCATTACTTCAAAGTTTGAGCATCACGCTATTCTTCACACATGTGAGGCTCTTGAAAAGGAAGGCTTTGAGGTTACTTATCTTGATGTTTATGAAAACGGTATTGTTCATCCCGAGGATGTTGAAAATGCAATTCGTGAGGATACGGCTATAGTTTCGATTATGTATGCAAACAACGAAATCGGTACAATTCAGCCGATTTCAGAAATCGGTGCAATTTGCAGAAAGCACGGTGTTCTTTTCCATACAGACGCAGTTCAGGCGGCAGGTTATGTGAAGATTGATGTTCAGAAAGAAAACATTGACCTTCTTTCAATGACAGCACACAAGCTCCACGGACCAAAGGGCTGCGGTCTTCTCTACATCAGAAAAGGCGTAAGAATTGAAAACCTCATCTGCGGCGGTGCTCAGGAGAGGAACAAGCGTGCCGGTACCGAAAATGTTGCAGGTATTGTCGGTCTTGATGCCGCACTTCAGCTTGCAGTTGACGGTATGGACGAAAGAAACGCAAAGCTTGAAAAGATGCGTGACAGACTTATCGACGGTCTTTTAAAGATTGAGCGTTCAAGAATCAACGGTGACAGAGTTCACAGACTCCCCGGCAATGTCAATATGTGCTTTGAGGGCATTGAGGGTGAAAGCCTTCTTTTAAGACTTGACCTCAAGGGTGTTTCGGCATCATCGGGTTCTGCTTGTACATCGGGCAGTCTCGATCCGAGTCATGTACTTCTTGCAATCGGTCTTCCCCACGAAATTGCTCACGGCAGTATGCGTCTTTCATTCTCTGACGACAATACAGAGGAAGATATTGATTATATTCTTGAAATCGTTCCCGAAATTGTTTCGTACCTCAGAAGTATGTCACCTCTTTGGGAAAAGATTAAAAAGCAGGAAGCTCGGGGTTGATTGACAACCCGTTAAAATTCGTATAGAATTGAATAGATATTCGGCAACAATATATTCAGGAGGATTAAAATGGCTTATTCGGAAAAAGTAATGGATCATTTCGCTAATCCGAGAAATGTAGGCGAAATTGAAAACGCAGACGGCATCGGCGAGGTCGGTAACTCAAAATGCGGTGATATTATGAAAATGTACATTAAGGTTGATAACGATATCATCACAGATGTAAAATTTAAAACATTCGGTTGCGGTGCGGCTATTGCAACAAGCAGTATGGCAACAGAGCTTATCAAGGGCAAGTCAATCAATGACGCTCTCAAGCTCACAAACAAGGCGGTTATGGAGGCTCTTGACGGACTTCCGCCTGTTAAGGTTCACTGCTCTGTTCTTGCAGAACAGGCAATCAAGGCAGCCGTTTCGGACTACTACAAAAGAAGAGGCGTTGATCCCGAGCCAATCGTGGGCAATGTTCCCGAATGTGACAGCTGTGGCTGTGAAGGCTGATTAACTTAAAATCATACATCTGCCCGACTCCGTAAAAGTCGGGCATTTTTTTGCTCCCGATTATACCGTAGAATCAGTTGCACAAAAAAACGATTGAAATCCGAAAGGAAATCAATCGTTTTTTATTTGTGTGATTATTATTTTGCAATATATCAGCCGATTGCGGCATTGAAGATTTTTTCGCTGTTTTTCATCAATCTGTCAACCGCCTGCCGACCGCATTTTTTGGCAATACATTCGATTGCATCGGAATAAAGCTCAGGTGTATTATGATTGAGTGAATGTGCGTCCGTACCGATAATGTCGATAAGTCCCGCACTTACAAGCTTTAACATTCTGCGGCGTTTCATCATCGGAGCTTTCTTTGTGTAATTTGAAATATTTGTCTGAATAACAACACCGAGCCGTTTTAAATCTTCAATCACATCAGGATTGTCAACAAGAAAGCTGTAACGCTCAACATGAGGAATTACGGGAATAAGTCCCTGTTCGCTCATAAGCCTGTCGAGCATTTCATACGAATTGTCCGAAAATGTTGCATTATACGGAAACTCAGTGAGAATATAGTTTGAATTTCCGTAGTTTATACCTTTGATATTTTCATTGTTGAAAAGATACTTTGTGACATAAACCTCTGTTCCGAGAACGATATTCATACCGTTCGGAATGTGCGGCTTGAATTTTTCAAACTTTTCCGCCCTCTCGGCAATAAAATCTTCAAGGCTGATTTCATTTGTATAAAAATGAGGTGTAAGACAAACATTCGTTACTCCCTGATTTTTAAGACAGGAGAGCAACTCCAGACTGTCCTCAACCGTTTTTGCACCGTCATCTATACCCGGAAGAATATGAGAGTGCATATCGAAAAGCTGCATACCGTTCACCAATTAAAGTGCCTCACAAACACGGTCGCCCATTTCATCACAGCCAACCTTTGTGAAACCCTCTTCATAGATATCGGGCGTACGGTAGGTTTCAAGAACCTTTGCAACAGCTGCCTCAATTGCGTCTGCCGCCTCGCTCTGATCAAGTGAATAACGGAGCATCATTGCAACAGAAAGGATTGTAGCAAGCGGATTTGCGATATTCTGACCCGCAATGTCAGGAGCAGAACCGTGGATAGGCTCATAAAGACCGAGCTTGCTGCCCGAAAGGCTTGCAGATGCGAGCATACCGATTGAGCCGGCAATCATTGATGCCTCGTCAGAAAGAATATCACCGAAGATATTTGATGTGAGAATAACATCAAACTGACGTGGATTTCTTACAAGCTGCATAGCGCAGTTGTCAACATACATATGGTTAAGCTCAACCTCGGGATAATCCTCGGCAACTCTCTTAACTGTTTCTCTCCAAAGTCTTGAAGACTCAAGAACATTTGCCTTATCAACGCTTGTGAGCTTTTTATTTCTCTTCATGGCAAGGTCAAAAGCAACTCTTGCAATTCTCTCAACCTCACCGATTGTGTACATTTCCGTATCCCAAGCCGCAGGCTGACCGTTAACTTCTTTTCTGCCTCTTTCGCCAAAGTAGATACCGCCTGTAAGCTCACGAACAATCATAACATCGAGGTTGCCGCCGATAATTTCATCCTTGATAGGTGATGCACTCTTGAGCGGTCCGAAAATAACCGACGGACGAAGATTTGCGAAAAGTCCGAGTGCGCCTCTGATACCGAGAAGTCCTGCCTCGGGACGGTTGTTACCCGGCTGTGAATCCCACTTAGGACCGCCTACCGCACCGAGAAGCACGCTGTCCGATGCCTTACACTTTGCAACTGTTTCATCGGGGAGCGGAACGCCTGTTGCGTCAATAGCACAACCGCCGAGAAGTGCCTCGTCATATGTAACGCCAAAACCGAATTTTTCAGCGGCACAATCAAGAACCTTTACAGCCTGATTTACGATTTCAGGACCGATACCGTCGCCCTTTAAAAGAGTAATTTTATAATCTGCCATTTTTATATCTCCTTAATCAATTGTTTATCAATGGATATTATCCCACAATATACGGCAAAAGATTGTAAACTGTGCTACAATTCTGCCAAAGTTTCAAAAAATCAGTCATTCTCCGACGGAAGCGGAATCGTCTGAAAAACTTCGCAGACTTTATCCCTCTGCCAAAGTACGGGAGTAACTCTGAGTGAATAGCCGAAACCGTTGTCCATTGTCCATTCAAACGGTTTTGCCTGCGGAAGTCCGTAGACTGCAAGCAAGGTCATAATAACACCGCCGTGAGTGACAATTACACTTTCGGTTGTGCCTGTTTTCATAAGTCCCTCAACAATGCTTTCAAACATTTTGCATACTCTGCGTGTAAAATCGGCATTGCTCTCCCCCCTCGGAGGTTTTACGGAAGAATCGCCTGCGAGCCACTTTTCAAAATCGGGATCGTTTTTCAGCTCATCGGCAGTTTTGCCCTCCCATTCACCGAAATTACATTCGGAAAGGTTGTCGATAACAAGCGGATTTTGTTCGGGATAAAGAATTTTTGCGGTTTCGGTACAACGCTTTAACGGACTTGTGAACACAACCTGCGTACCCGGATATTTGTACTCATAATCGAGTTTTCTCAAATCCATTCTGCCCCTTTCGGAAAGCGGAGCGTCTGTTGTTCCGATATATTTCCCCGCAAGTGTATCATCAATCGAACCGTGTCTTATAAAATGAATTATGTATGATTTCATAACTTCTCCCATAAACCGACTTTCAGCAAATCGGCACTTAATTATTTACAAAAAGTAAATTTTGTATTATACTGTCTGTATAGAAAGTATATTGCTGTAAATGCTTTCAATGTACTGACTATGCACTAATTATTAGAGCAAATTCTGCTTTGCTTTTTCTGACAATCAAGTTAATTATACTATCTTTAAAAATGAGGTGTCAAGTCTTGAACAAAGATTTTCCGAGAATTATAACATTTCTTCGTAAAGAAAGAGGTTTGAGTCAAAAACAGGTTGCAGGCGACATGGGAATTTCGCAGGCACTTTTGTCACATTATGAAAAGGGAATCCGTGAATGCGGTCTTGATTTTCTCGTAAAAACAGCCGAATACTACGGTGTTTCAACCGATTATCTTCTCGGCAGAACCGTACAGAGAAATTTCACAGCCGATCCTTTTGAGGCTGCCGAAAAAGAGGTTGTCATCAATACCGAAAAAGGCAGTATGATCAACAAAATAAACCGCAGTCTTTTGATGAACACCACCTCGGTAATCTACGATTTGCTTGCAAAAATCGGCAACAAGCACCTTACAAACGCAGTCAGCAACTACCTTATGAGTGCCGAATATGTAATTTTTCGCACAATTTATAATTCCGAAAAAAATAACTCGCAAACTATGTTTTCGCTTGATAAGAACCGATACAGAAATCTCACGGACGCATCAATGATTCTTGACCTTGAAATCATCAACGAACTTATTGAAAACGATAAGCTTACCCTCACCCTCTCTCCCGATGTTATTTCGGTATGTTTTGAAAAAGACGCCCCGTCACTATTCAACCTAATTCAATATTCTGAAAGAAACATAAAAAATGTCTATGCAGGAAAAAGATAACTTTACTTACAACAAACAACGGTCGGTTGGCTTGGAGTTTTTCTCAAGCTGAACCGACCGTTTTGTTGTCTGTTTATTTTCTTTTACAGCATTATCCGTATGTAATGCGGAATTATGCGTTAAGACCGAACGAGATTGATATTGCGTTATTTATTTCGTTCATAGAATTTTCATCAACAGTACCCATTTTTTCTTTGAGCCGTTTTTTGTCGATTGTTCGTACCTGTTCAAGCAGAACAACGCTGTCTTTGGCAAGTCCCGAGCTGTCAGCGTGCAACGGAATGTGGGTAGGCAAATTCGCCTTTGACTGCTGACTTGTAATTGCGGCGGCGATTACAGTCGGACTGAATCGGTTTCCGACATTATTCTGAACAATAAGCACAGGTCTGATTCCGCCCTGCTCAGAGCCTACAACGGGACTCAGGTCGGCATAATAGATATCTCCTCTTCGTATATTCAAGGCTTTCACGCTCCAAATAATTGTTTACTTGTATTTTTGCCTTTCCAAAAGCTTTTATACAGCTATTACATAATATTTTTGAGCGTAAAATTTGTGAATCGGTTCAGCCGTTTGCATCTTTCACATCGGAAAGCACCATTTCGTAATCTTCGCCGTCAACGCTGATTTTGCTTATACAACCCTTTGAATTTGTGCTGACAACGGCTTTGCCGAACGCTGAATCAAGTCTGTATGTACACACATCTTCGCACTTTCCCTCAAAAACCGCCCTTCCGTCTGCAATTCCGTATAAAATTTCTTTTGTAATATTCGGGAAACTGCTTTCGGGAATGTACGCTTCATCGGCGGAGCAAATCATATTCTCCCTTGAAATTTCAAGATCAGAACCCTTATATGTAACCGACAAACCGCTGACCGTGTTCGGAGAATCAAGCGAAATGTTGATGAGCTTTTTGCCGCTTACCGACAGCTTTCCCGTGATGTTCATTTTTCTGTATTCACAGCTGAAATCGGCAATAAACGAGGATTTCGGAGAAAGATTTTCCTGCACTTCATCACACCCCGAAATAACAAAAACAGGCATAACAAAAAGGACACATAATGCAATCAAGATTTTCCGTGCCATAAGACACCTCCCGATACATTATATGTCCTGTGAATTTTTTAATACATTGTACAAATAAGTGTGTGGTTTGAAATTGATAATTGAAATACTTACTGTTCTTTAATTAAATTGCAGAAGTCTTTTATTTCTTCCAATCTGTTTTCTAAATCTTCTTTATATTCAACTCCGCACAATCCTAATTTCCCGCAAGGCTCAATTTCCAAATGTCCGTAAAAATGTTCTATATTGCTGATAATTCTTTCGCACTCAGGCATACTCGGACCGGTTCTTAACGCAATTGTGTACCCCTTTTTACCACTTGATAATTTTGCGTGTGGCTCATGCGTATTGCACCAAGGAGTACACCTATCTATAAACACCTTGAACTGACCCGGAATATCAGCCCAATAAGACGGTGAAACCGAAACAATTTTGTCTGCCCAATCATATGTTTCCATCAATTTTGTAACATCATCTTTTTGAAAACATTCAGCAGTTTTGTGGCATTTACGGCAACCTCTGCACATCTTTATTTCAAAATCATCTATACATACGGTCTTTACTGTATTCCCATTTTCAACATACTGTTTAACTGTATTTACAATTTCTGCTGTAGCTCCATTTCTCACAGGGCTGCAATTAATCACTAATATTTTCATATTTCACCTTTTATTTATCACAAGATAAAAGTTTCTTCTTAATACAAAGCCGTAGGGGCGGATATTATCCGCCCGTCATGATAAATTTATATATTTGATAGAAATGTTTATATATAACGAATGTCATTTATAAACTGTAGTGGCGAACCTCGTCCGTCAATTGATTTAGTTGCAAAACCAAATCAAAATGAGTAACGCTTTTTATTCTTATAAAGAACAATTCAACTTACGATTGATTAACTATTTTGTATATATTATTTCCTGTTTTTCTCTCAAAATAATTTTTTAATCTTATGTTTGAATTCCATTTTTCTTGCGGGTAATAACCATATCTTTGTTTTACATCTCTCATACGATCTTCAATATTCAACACACCGTCACTGCCTGCCAACGCATCGCATAACTGAATTAATTTGTCATAATCATCCATATTTACTTTAGCAAGAGCAGTTTCTATCAATTCAAGTTCTTCATCAGAAACATCGAATTTACCAATGTATTCCTTTACGGTTGAATTATTAAATGAATGTGTCAGGCAAATTTTTGCGACCTCATCATATCCCAATGACATCATATATGTATATCCGTCATAAACATGACCTAAATGCCTAACACCAAACTTTCTGCCAATATCATGGAGTAACCCTAATATGTATGCCTTTTCCGAATCCAAATCTTCACATAATTCCGCAATCTTTTCAGCGCATTTTGCTGTAATGCGACTGTGATTTACCCAAGGACCCGAATTACATTGTTCAGCTTCTTCTAATATTTTTTCAGCTTCCGCTCTTGTCGGCATCATTTTTATTCGCCTCCATAAACAGAGTTATATGCAAAACATTACCTGACACTACTGCATAAAAGTAATTTTGTGACATTTATATTTATAATCTGACTTAATATAAATTTTGTGCTGTTACTTGCGGACGGATAATATCCGCCTCTACAAAATCGTCATCATTTTCAAAACTTTTATCGCAACAAAATTCCTGTTTCTTACTTGTATTTTAAATCAAAAACCGCAACGCTTGTACGCAAGTGGGATGCAATTTATCAGGTCTGTGGGGAGCATTGAGATTTTGCCGTATTTTTCGGCGGCAATGTCGCCTGCAAGACCGTGGAGATATACTGCCGCTGCGGCTGATGAAAACGCACTTGCGCCCTGAGCAAGAATTGATGCGGTCATTCCTGCAAGCACATCACCGCTGCCGCCTGTTGCCATTCCCGAATTGCCTGTCGGGTTCACAAGCACCTTGCCGTTTGGCGAGGCAATTACCGTTCCTGCTCCTTTGAGAACCGTTACAACACCGTACTTTTGTGCAAAATCGAGGGCAACTCTCTCCCTTTCCGCATTTACAAGCGGAGTTGCAAGACCTGTAAGTCTTGACATTTCGCCCGGGTGAGGAGTAATTATAATCGGTGCTTTTTTCCTTAAAAGAATTTCAGGCTGTTTTGCAACACAATTGAGTGCATCTGCGTCAAGCACAAGCGGTGTTGTGGAATTTTCTATAAAAGAAAATACAATTTTTAATGTATCGTCGCACACACCGAGTCCGCAACCGACAAGAGTTGCAGATGATTTGCACGATTCGCTGACTAAAAACGGAACATTTACCTTTGAGATTCTGCCGTCTGCATTTTCGCTGAGAGGATAGTAAACGCTCTCAAGAATCGTTTGAGCAACAATCGGGTAAATACTTCTCGGCAAGGCACATTTTGCAAGACCTATGCCCGTTCTTAACGCACCCTTTGCCGACATAACCGCCGCCCCTGCCATTCCGTAGCTGCCGCAAACGCAGAGCAATGAACCCAGAGTTCCTTTGTTTGCATCATCGGGGCGTTCAAAAATTGCACTTTTTACAACATTTACATCTGTTACTGTCATACAATCAACTCATTTTTCTTTTATAGAATAACTGAACCACAATATTCTTGTTGAGGTGCGGTTTCATACCATTGAGAATATCCTCGTTCGGAGTAAAAACAAGAAGACATCTGCCGTATGCGGGACTGTTGAAAACGGCAAAATAGTTTTCGTCCTTGGAGTCAATGTCTCTTGCGGCGATAAAAGTTTTGAGAAATCTCATCTTCTTGATTTCGGTATCGTCTTTTTCAAGTCTTTCAATCTCGTTAATCTGAACCTTGCACATGGTTTTTCTTTTGCGCAATGCAACAACCTTTGCAATTTCAAGCTCATTGCCCGAAACCGAATATTCAAAATCGACCTTCTGAATACTGAACACATACCAAACAGCATAAATTCCGCCTACAAACACGAAAAAAGCCACATAGATAAGATATGCAATTGTTGCAAAAGCAAGTAAAAACAATGTTGTCGGCACTAAAATAAGCAAAAGCACCGAAACAATTTTTATAATCAGATTTTTAGGTTTGTTAACCCGTCTTACAACCTGTTCGTTAAAATTATTCAATGTATTTTCTCCTTTATGATTGATATTTCATATGATATCACAGGCTGTTGTTTTTTTCAACAAAAGATACAAAAACTCTTGCAAAAAAAATGTTTTGGTGTTATCATAGAAAAAGATAACATGATGACGAAGAAAGTAGCGTTTGCGTGATACCGTCAAAGAGAATGTGTGCCGAGGCTGAAAGCATACAACGGTGTTGCAGGTGTGAAGTTCCCTTCCGAGTGGTGAGGTTGAAATTTTCAGTAGATCTCAACGGCTGACTCCGTTACAGGTTGTGAAAGTGTCTGCTTTCGGGAGTGTTTGCTTTGATGCAAAAATCAGGGTGGTACCACGGATTATTTCGTCCCTGCGTAATTGATTTTACGCAGGGCTTTATTATTTTTACGGAGGTAATTTATGAACGAGAAATTATTAAGTTTAAAAGACGAAATCAAGTCAAGACTCGGCGAAACACAAGATTTGACCGACCTTGATAAAATCAGAGTTGCTTACCTTGGCAAAAAGGGCAGCATCACGGCTCTTTTAAAGGGTATGAAAGACCTTCCCAACGAGGAAAGAAAAACTTTCGGTGCTGAGGTAAACAAGCTCAAGGCACAGGCCGCACAGCTTATTGAAGAAAGACTTGCGGAACTTAAAGAAAAGGAAATTCAGCGTGAAATCGCCTTGATGCCGCAGTTTGACATTACATCGCCTGTTGCGCTTGCAAGGGGTTCTTATCACCCAATCACCCTTGTTCAGAGAGAATGCGAAAAGATTTTCTCATCAATGGGATTTAACATTGAGGACTACTCCGAAATCGTAACCGACTACGAATGCTTTGAAGCTCTTAACATTCCGAAGCACCACCCCGCAAGAGATATGCAGGACACTTACTACCTTGACAACGGTCAGCTTTTAAAATCACACACATCAGCCGCACAGAACGCAATTCTTAAAAAGTACGGCAAGGGACTTATTGAAAACGGCACCCCTATAAAAGCCATCTTCCCCGGCAGATGCTTCAGAAACGAGGCTACGGACGCTTGTCACGAAAACACATTTTTCCAGATGGAAGGCGTTATGGTTGACAAGGACATTTCAATTTCAAACCTTATCTACTTTATGAAAACAATGCTTTCCGAGGTATTCAAAAAGGATATCAAGGTAAGACTTCGCCCCGGCTTTTTCCCATTCGTTGAACCGGGTTTTGAACTCGACATCAGCTGTCTTATCTGCGGCGGCGAGGGTTGTCCGTCATGTAAGCACAGCGGTTGGCTTGAGCTATGCCCCTGCGGTATGATTCATCCCAATGTTCTGCGTGAGGGCGGAATTGATCCCGAAAAATATACAGGCTTTGCGTTTGGTCTCGGTCTTACAAGACTTGCAATGATGAAGTACGGAATCAAGGATATCCGTGACCTTAACAGCGGCAGTCTTAAAGCACTTTCACAGTTTACTGATGACGAATAAGAGAGGAGATACAAAATGTTTTTATCTATGAACTGGATTCAGGACTTTGTTGATTTGAGCGGTCTTGATAAAATTGAACTTATCCGCAAATTTTCTCTTTCCACAGCCGAGGTTGAAAACGATATTCTCCGCAAGGGCAGTGAAATCAGCGGTATTGTTGTAGGTGAAATTAAGTCGGTTGAAAATCATCCCGATTCAAAGAAACTTCATCTCCTCAAAATTGATGCAGGCGAAGATGAACTTATTGATGTTGTCTGCGGTGCTCCGAATGTAAGAGTCGGTCTTAAAACCGCTTTTGCAAAGGTTGGCGCTAAAATCGGCGAAATCACAATTACACCAAGACCTCTTGCAGGCTTTACATCAAACGGTATGTGCTGCAGTGAGGCTGAAATCGGTATCAGCGATGACAACTCCGGCATCATGGAAATTACAGATGATGTAAAGAACGGCACAGACCTTAAGGATATTTACGAAATTGACGATATCGTTTTTGAGGTTGATAACAAGTCGCTTACAAACCGTCCCGACCTTTGGGGACACTATGGAATTGCAAGAGAATTTGCCGCACTTGCAGGCAGAGAGCTTAAACCTTTTGACCTTGACGATTTAAAGGCGTATGACGGTCTTAAAAAGATTGATATGAAGATTGAGGACACTCTCTGTCAGAGATACAGCTGCTTACAGATTGAGAATATCAACCGCAATGTAAGCCCCGTAAATATGAGAATCCGTCTTTTCTACTGCGGTATGAGAGCAATAAACTATCTTGCCGACCTTACAAACTATCTTATGCTTGAAATGGGACAGCCGATGCACGCTTTCGATTCAAGAAAGGTTGAAAAAATCAGAATCAAGCGTTTTGACAAGCCTTTCACTTTCAAAACACTTGACGGTGTTGAAAGAAACATTGACGAAAACACACTTATGATTTGCAACGGCAACACTCCTGTAGCAATTGCAGGCATCATGGGCGGTCTTGATTCGGAAATTGTTGACGATACAACTACTCTCACACTTGAATCTGCAACATTCAACGCAGTTTCCGTAAGAAAGTCAACAGTAAGACTTGCTCACAGAACAGATGCATCAATGAGATATGAAAAATGTCTTGATCCTGAAATGACGGTTACTGCAATTGCAAGATTTGTATATCTTCTCAAAAAGTATGACAGCGACATCAAGGTTGTTTCTTCGCTCACAGACGAGTACGCATTCAGGTATGACACAGTTGTTCTTGACTTTGACAAAAACTTTGTTGACCGCTACACAGGCATCGAAATCAGCAACGACAGAATTGTTGCAACACTCGAAAGCCTCGGCTTTAAGGTTGAGCTCAACAACGATAACTTCAGCGTAACGGTTCCAAGCTGGAGAGCAACAAAGGATGTTACAATCAAGGCTGACATCATTGAAGAAATCACCCGTATTTACGGCTATGACAACTTTGAAATTCACACAACACGCTCTCCCCTCTACCCCGTAAGAGCAAGCGTTGTTAAAACTACGGAAAACAAGATCAAGGATATGCTCGTTAAGAGATACAATCTCCACGAGCTTCACTCATATGTATGGGCATACAACGATGAACTCAAGGCAATTGACATTCCTGTTGAGGATAATGTTAAGCTTGCAAACGCAACTAACCCGAATATTGAAACATTAAGAAATTCAATTGTTCCCACACAGCTTTGTCAGATTAAATCAAACCTTTCATTCTCAAACGATTTCGGTATTTTTGAAATCGGCAGAGTTGTAAACGGCCTTGATGAAAACGGTCTTTGCATTGAGAACAAAAAGCTTGCAATCACACTTTACAGCAAGACAAGAAATGTTAAGGACATCTATTTTGAACTCCGTGACATTCTCGCAGTTGTAACAGATGAAATCAAGCACAAGGCTCTCACATTTGAAAAGGCTGAACCGACTCACAGCTACGAACACCCCGTAAACCTCTATTCGGTATGCCTTGACGGCAGAAATATCGGTACAATCGGCATTGTTCATCCGACAGTAAACAAGAAGATTGACAAAAAAGCCGCAATTGTATTTGCAGAAATTGATGTGAACGCTTATGCAAACACAGAGGCCGCTCCGATTGTTTATGACGAACCGTCAAAGTTCCCGCCGATGGACTACGACATCAGCGTTGAAGTGCCTCAGGGAATGTTCTTCTCACACCTTGCAGAGTGTTGGAAAAACGAAGGCGGAGAGATTCTCAAAAGCACAAAGATTGTTGACACATATGACACAGATACAGTTCACAGCGTAACAATCCGCTTTGAGTTCTCATCAAATGAAAGAACACTTTCATCAGCCGAGGTTCAGAAGATTATGGACAAGATAATTTCAAATCTTTCTGAAAACGGAGTAAAGCTCAGAGGCTAAAAATTATGGGGGCGGTTTTTCCGTCCCCTTTTTGTGACATAATCTGACAAGCATAAGATAAAATTAAAAAATATTACTGCTGTTTTATCACACAAAGCAATGTTTTTGACATTGAAATAACATAAATTAGGCATATTTATTAAAAAGTGCTTGAAATTTACTTTGAAATATGGTATAGTAGCAGAATAGGAGGTGTTTCAGTATGTTGGATAAAACAATGATTTTTTCTCTTGGTGAGGAAAAAGATGACCAGATAAAAGCAGGGCTTACAATCGTTTATGATGCCCTCCGCCAAAAAGGATATAACCCTATTAATCAGATTGTGGGATATATTTTAAGCGAGGATCCGACCTATATTACAACATATAATAACGCTCGCAACATCATCAGCAAGATCGACCGTGACGACCTACTTGAAGCACTGGTAAAATCGTATCTTAATGTTTAAGAAAGGATGATGCCTTGTGGCAGATACCAAAAAGACCGAAAAGAAATTTTCGACTTACAAGGGCAGACCGCTCGTTCGTTGCAATGACGAGATTTACTACGGCAGTATGGAAGAACCGTATGTTATAAGAATGCAAATCAAAAGCAAAAAGGATGTCAACGGAACTGAGATTGCCGATAAGGTAACAGTTCAGCTAATGGCTACAGACCCCTATCTTTCACCGAGAAAACAGCTTGTTAAGTCAAGTGAGAAAAAGGGATTGTTCCTTGCGATGGATATTGCAGACATTTGGCTTGAAAGAGCCCTTGCAAACAAAATGTAATTTAACATTGAATTTACGGTGCAGTCAATTTGATTGCACCGTTTTTTCGTACAACAAACACCCATTCCCACAATCTCAACCGTAGCGGCGGTCAGTGACCGCCAATTGATTTGGTTGTAAAACCAAATCAACCCGTAGGAGCGACCTAAGCAAATAACTTCACCATAACGGGAGAACGAGGTTCTCCCCTACAAACGATACACGGCTTTCATATCATCAAATAATATTTGCAAAAAACAAAATGTATCTTAAAAGCGGCGTCCAATGAACAGCAATCGAAACGATTGTAAAATCACTTTGAGCTTATGAATTACTTGATTTGTGTGTAAACACAAATCAAATGGCGATCACTGATCGCCGCTACAAACAGCAAAACAAAGGTCGGGAAACAGAGCATTTCATTTTACACACTCTCTTCCCGACCTTAATTTTCAATTTTACATTTTAAATTTTCAATTTACTTTGTATCCTGCGTCCTCTACTGCTTTTTTTAGAACGGAATCTTCAACATTTTTTGACATTGTAAGAACGGCTGAGCCTTTCTCGTGGCTTACTTCTGCCGATTCAACACCGTCAATTGCCTCAAGAGTTTTCTTTACTGTTGCCTCGCAATGCGGACACATCATACCTTCGATTTTCATTGTTTTTTCCATGGTTTTATTCTCCTTTTTATTTTTATGTTTTATTTTTCTGTCATGCTTTGAGCTGTGAACCTTAACAAAATTAAGTCTTAATGCATTTGTTACAACACAAAAGCTTGAAAGGCTCATTGCCGCCGCACCAAACATCGGATTTAACTGCCAGCCGAAAAGATTGATAAATGCACCCATGGCAAGCGGAATACCGATTACATTGTAAATAAATGCCCAGAAAAGATTTTCGTGAATGTTACGGAGTGTTGCTCTGCCGAGTCTGATTGTTGCAGGAACATCTGCAAGGCGGCTCTTTACGAGTACAACATCTGCCGCATCAATTGCAACATCCGTTCCCGCTCCGATTGCAATACCCAAGTCTGCGCTTGTGAGGGCAGGCGCATCGTTAATGCCGTCACCGACCATTGCAACCTTGCCGTATTTTTTCAGCTCTTTTACATTCTTTTCCTTACCGTCAGGAAGAACTCCTGCAACAACTTCATCAATGTCTGCGTTTTTCGCAACGGCTTTTGCGGTTTTTTCGTTATCGCCCGTAAGCATTACAACACGCACACCCATATTTTTGAGTTCATTAACAGCTTGTTTGCCGTCCTCTTTTATTATGTCTGCAACAGCAATAATACCGAGAAATTTATTTCCTTTACAGAAATACAGCGGAGTTTTGCCCTCTTCCGCAAGCTGTTCAGCCTTTGCTTTTTCGTCTGATGAAATTTCAGCAAACTGTGAAATATATCTGTAATTGCCGCCGTAAACGCTTTCAGAGCCGATTTTTGCGGTAAGTCCGTTACCCGTTACGGCATTGAACTCAGTCACGGTATCGCCGATAATATGTCTGTCATTTGCATAAACTACAATTGCCTTTGCAAGCGGATGTTCGCTTGATTTTTCAAGAGCAACGGCTGTTTTCAAAAGCTCGGTTTCCGAAATATTTTCGACTGTAACAATATCGGTAACGGCGGGTTCACCCTTAGTAACCGTGCCTGTTTTGTCAAGAACAACCGTGTCAATTCTGCCGGCTGTTTCAAGTGAAACTGCGGTTTTAAAGAGGATTCCGTTCTTTGCACCGACACCGTTGCCGACCATAATCGCAACAGGAGTTGCAAGTCCCAATGCACACGGACAACTGATTACAAGAACGGAAATGGCTCTTGCAAGCGAAAATCCTACACTTTGACCGAGCAACAGCCACACGATTGCAGTAATCACGGCAATTGTGATTACCGCAGGAACAAACACACCCGATACCTTGTCGGCAATTTTTGCGATAGGTGCTTTGGTGGCTGACGCATCGCTGACCATTTTAATAATCTGCGACAGCGTTGTGTCCTCACCGACTCTCGTAGCCTCACAGCGGATATATCCCGACTGATTGATTGTTGCGGCTGAAACCGTATTGCCGACAAGCTTGTCAACAGGAACGCTTTCACCCGTCAGAGCGGATTCATTGACGGCACTTTCTCCGTCAATAACAACTCCGTCAACAGGAATACTCTCACCCGGACGAACTGCGAATATATCGCCTTTTTTCACCTGCTCTATCGGAACAGTCTTTTCAACACCGTCAACTACAATCGTAGCAGTCTTTGGTGCAAGTTTCATCAAACCTTTGAGAGCATCGGTAGTTTTGCCCTTTGAGTGAGCCTCAAGCATTTTACCGACTGTGATGAGTGCCAAAATCATTGCGGCTGATTCAAAATAGAACTCGTGCATATACGACATAACCGCCGCCGAGTCACCTCTCACCTGTGCATCGGTCATCATAAACAACGCAATTGTGCTGTAAACAAAGGCTGTGCCCGAACCAAGTGCAACAAGCGTGTCCATATTGGGAGCAAAGCGGATAATCCCCTTGAATCCGCTGACAAAAAATTTCTGATTAATCACCATCACTATGCCTGACAAAATCAGCTGAACAAGTCCCATTGCAATATGGTTGTTGTCAAAAAATGACGGCAACGGCCATCCCCACATCATATGTCCCATTGAAAAATACATCAACACCGCAAGGACAATGAGCGATGCGATAAGTCTTTTTCTGATTTTGGGTGTTTCGGTATCTTTGAGAGAATCCTCTGCATCGGGCGATTTTTTCTCTTTGCCTTTCAAAGACGCACCATAGCCGGCATTCTGCACGGTTTTTATAATTGCAGACGAATCAGCTGAACCGTCAACATTCATTGAATTTGTGAGCAGACTGACGGAACAGGAATTTACTCCGTCAATCTTTGATACCGCCTTTTCAACACGGGCAACACAGGCGGCACAGCTCATACCCGTTACATTGTATTGAGTCATAGTTTCTCCTACTTCATAAGCTTTTGCAAAACACCGACAAGCTCGTCAATTGTTTCATCGTTACCTGCCCTTATGTCATCTGCAACACAGGTGCGGATATGATTAGCAAGCAACTCCTTGTTAAAAGCGTTGAGTGCCGCATTGGCGGCGGCAACCTGTACCAGAATATCGGGACAGTAGGCATCTTTTTCAAGCATACCCTTTATCCCCCGTATCTGACCTTCAATACGATTAAGTCGGTTTACAAGCGACTTGTATTCTTTTTCGGTACGGTGCTTGTGTTTTGCACAATGTTCACACTTATTATTATCCATAATATCAACCTCATAATTTCAAAATGGGATATATTATTCAAAACCCTTTTAAGATACCCCCTGTAGGTATCTTACAGTTATGATTGTATACCCCATTGGGGTATTTGTCAATAGGTTAATTACAGAAAAAAGCAGAATGCATTACGCACCCTGCTTTTATAGGATAATATTAAAATAATTCCGAATGAGTTCCGAGTCTGTAGAGCATTAAAACAAGCACATCATCTTTAATCTCATAAACAAGCAACCAATCAGGCTCAATATGACACTCACGAGTCCCTTTATAATTTCCCATAAGGTCATGGTCTTTATATTTGGCATTTAGAGTTTCACCGTTTGCCAATGTATTGATTACGCTAAAAAGTTTATCGAGATTTTTATGTTGTTTTTTCGCAAGTTTTAAATCTTTCTTGAATTGAGAGGTAAACTGAACATCGTATTTCATACTTCCAAAGCCTCTCTAAGTGCATCCATGCTTGAATATCTCGGAGTGTTTGGGTCAGACATAATTTTTCTGCCTTCTTCTATAGCGGCAGCTGTGATATCATTTGGTATATCAAGTTTCAACTCAAAAGGAATGCCGTGTTCGCGAATGGCAGTTCTTAAAAAAATGTTTACTGCAGTTGTCATGTTAAGACCGAGTTCGCTGAAAATTTCTTCTGCCTTATCTTTTACTTCTTTATCTGTTCTGATATTAAGATTGGTTGTTGCCATAAAAACATCTCCTTTCAAGCATAGTATATGCTTATTTTCGGTTATTGTCAACATGCTGTCATTAGAAAATGTGCTTCTATAACATAAAAAACACCGTACAAAAAGTACGGTGTTAAAAGCTGTTATTAAATTAGTCAGCTGTGTAAGGAAGCAAAGCAAGGTGACGAGCACGCTTGATAGCAACTGTAAGCTCACGCTGATGTCTTGCGCAAGTACCTGTTACACGGCGAGGAAGAATCTTTCCTCTTTCTGACATATAACGACGAAGACGAGCAATATCCTTGTAATCGATATTCTCAACCTTGTCAACACAGAAGCCGCAAACCTTCTTGCGAGCTTTTCTGCCACGGTTCATTGGTCTGTCTGCCATGATGAAGTTCTCCTTTCAATGAGAATTATTTAAATTAAGTTGAAGTTAAAATGGTAAATCATCGTCCAACGGCATATCCTGAAAATCAGAGTTTGAACCGCTCTGATAAGACGCAGGTGCCTGCTGAGCAGGTTCCTGATGATAAGCCTGGTTTCCGCCGTAAGACGGAACACCGTATGACTGATTGCCGCCATAGGACTGATTGTAGCCGCCTGCATTGTTGTCACGGCGTTCGCCTGTGAACGAAACATTGTCTGCTACAACCTCAACAACGTAACGGTTTGAACCGTCCTTAGCCTGGAACTGACGGCTCTGGAGCTGTCCTTCAACAGCAATGAGAGAACCCTTTCCAAAGTAACGGCATACAAATTCCGCTGTACTTCTCCAACATACAATATTAAAGAAGTCGGCTTTACGCTCCTCGCCCTGCTTTACATAGTTGCGATCAACTGCAATGCTGAAGCTTGTAACGCTTACGCCTGTGTTTGTTGTTTTTAATTCAGGGTCAGCTGTAATTCTGCCCATTAAGATTACTCTGTTTAACATACTTTTCCTTTCGTGTTCGGGTTAACCCCTACAAATTGATTATTCGACTTCCTTCTTGATTATCATTGAACGCATTACGCCTTCTGTGATCTTGTAGATACGGTCGAGCTCTGCAGGGAACTCAGCTTCACTTTCAAAATCGAAAAGAACATAATAGCCTTCGCTCTCTTTGTTGATAAGGTAAGCAAGCTTTCTCTTGCCCCATTCGTCAACATTCTTCAAAGTGGCATGCTTCTCAATGAGAGCCTTGAACTTTTCAACGATGGCCTGGATACCTTCTTCGCCCTTCTTCATTGAAATGATCATTACTGTTTCGTAATTAGCTGTTACTGCCATTAATATTGCACCTCCTTCTGGACATTATGGCGGTTTTCACCGCAAGGATTGTTATGTACACAACATAACAGATTTATTATAACATAAAATCACGGTTTGTCAACATTTTTTTACTGTTTTATTAATTTTCACTTCGAGCCGATATAATAAATTTCTTCACTTTTTCAAAATCTTTACCGTTGCCGTTTGAATTTTCAACACCCGAACTTACATCAACTCCGTCAGGCTTAACGGCTTTTACGGCTTTTGCCACGGTTTCGGGATTCAGACCTCCTGCAAGCATAAACAATTTATCATCACGAGGCAGATTTTCAAGCATTGTCCAGTCAAAGGTTTTTCCGCTGCCGGGTTCGTGTGCGTCAAAAACATAGCCTACAATGTTCTGATTCATTCTGTATTCGTCAAACTTTTCAAGGTCGCTCACATTAAACGCACGAATTACCTTTAGATATGGATTTGAAAGCACATCTTCTCCAACCTCACCGTGAATCTGAATGTAATCAAAACCGCAGTCGTATGCAGTTTTCACCTGTTCAAGAGTCGGAGAAACAGTTACCGCAACCGACAAAACATTTTTATCAAGCGTTTCAATCAGGCTCTTGGCGGTTTCGGGAGAAATATTCCGTTTACTCTTTGGAAAGAACATTACAAAGCCCGCAAAATCGGGTTTGCAGGCATTTACTATCTTAATGTCTTCGGCGGATGTAATTCCGCAAATTTTAACTTTCATAAACTCACCTACAAAGCAATTGTACCATATCGAATTAACGGTTGCAATAAAAAAAGACAAAGGACAGTCTGCGTGGCTGTCCTTTGTCAATATCGGGAAGTAATCCAATTACTTATTAGCTGTTAAATACGCCTGTTGAAAGGTAACGCTCACCTGTGTCGGGGAACAATGCAACGATTGTCTTACCTGCATTTTCTTCACGCTTGGCAAGCTCAATTGCGGCTGCAAGAGCGGCGCCTGATGAGATACCTACGAGGATACCTTCTGTCTTTGCAATATCATTTGCATTTGAGAAAGCGGCTTCGTTAGCAATCGGAAGAATTTCGTCATATACCTTTGTATCGAGAGTATCGGGAACAAAGCCTGCGCCGATACCCTGAATCTTATGAGGACCGCCGTGACCCTCCGAAAGTACGGGAGAAGTCTGCGGCTCAACTGCAACAACCTTTACATCAGCCTTCTTTGACTTGAGGAAGTTACCCACGCCGCTGAGTGTACCGCCTGTGCCGACACCTGCAACGAAGAAATCAACATTGCCGTCCGTATCCTCCCAGATTTCCGGACCCGTTGTATCAAAATGAGTCTTAGGGTTAGCAGGATTCTCAAACTGACCGAGGATAATGCCGCCGTCAATTTCCTTTTCAAGCTCTTTAGCCTTTGCAATTGCACCGCTCATACCCTTTGTACCGTCAGTAAGAACGATTTCAGCACCATATGCCTTGAGGAGGTTTCTTCTCTCAACGCTCATTGTTTCGGGCATTGTGAGGATTGTCTTGTAGCCCTTTGCAGTAGCTACAGATGCAAGACCGATGCCTGTGTTACCTGATGTCGGTTCAATGATTGTTGAACCCTTTTTGAGTTTACCACTCTTTTCAGCGTCCTCAACCATAGCTCTTGCCACTCTGTCCTTAACACTGCCGGCAGGGTTAAAGAGTTCAAGCTTTGCAACAACCTTTGCCTTGAGGTCATATTTCTTTTCTATATTAACGAGTTCGATAAGCGGTGTTCTGCCGATAAGTTCTGTTACACTTGTATATACTTTGCTCACAAAAATCAAGTCCTTTCAAAATTCAACAAATTAAAATCAGTCATCAAGTGAATCAAATGCTTCCTGAAGGTCATAGATAATATCGTCAATATTTTCCGTGCCGATTGAAAGTCTGATAGTGTTTGGCTTAATGCCCTGTTCTGCAAGCTCTGCCTCGCTGAGCTGTGAATGAGTTGTTGATGCAGGGTGAATTGCAAGAGATTTAACATCTGCAACATTTGCAAGAAGTGAGAATACTTCGAGGTGGTCGATGAATTTCTTTGCAGTTTCAGCGTCACCCTTGATTTCAAATGTGAAGATTGAGCCTGCACCCTTCGGGAAGTATTTCTTGTAAAGTGCGTTGTACTTGCTGTCAGGAAGTGAAGGATGATTAACATTTTCTACCTTCGGGTTCTTAGAGAGGAAGTCAACAACCTTGAGTGCATTTTCAACATGGCGTTCAACACGAAGTGAAAGTGTTTCAAGGCCTTGGAGGAACATAAATGCGTGGAACGGTGAAAGTGTAGCGCCTGTATCTCTGAGGAGAATGGCACGAACATAAGTTACAAGAGCAGCGCCCGGAGCAGCCTCTGTAAATACTGCACCGTGATATGATGCGTTAGGCTCTGAGAACTGTGGGAACTTGCCTGATGCAGCCCAGTCAAACTTACCGCTTTCAACGATTACACCGCCGAGAGCCGTACCGTGACCGCCGATAAACTTTGTTGCCGAATGAACAACGATATCTGCGCCGTACTCAAACGGTCTGAGAAGATAAGGTGTAGCGAATGTGCTGTCGATTACAAGCGGAATCTTGTGTGAATGAGCAATGTTTGCCACTTCTTCAATATCAATAATATTTGAATTGGGGTTACCGAGTGATTCAATGAAAACAGCCTTTGTGTTTTCGTCAATTGCATTTTCAAATGCGTTTTCTTCGTCAGGATCAACGAACTTTGTTGTTACACCGTACTCTGAGAATGTATGCTCAAGCCAGTTGTATGTGCCGCCGTAGATTGTCTTTGCGGCTACGATGTTGTCGCCTGCTTTTGCAAGAGCCTGAAGTGCATATGAAACTGCCGCTGCACCTGATGCAACTGCAAGAGCTGCTGTGCCGCCCTCAAGAGCTGCGATTCTCTTTTCAAAAACATCCTCTGTCGGGTTTGTAAGTCTGCCGTAGATGTTACCTGCATCTTTGAGTGCAAAGCGGTCTGCAGCGTGCTGACTGTTGTGGAATACATAAGAAGTAGTTGCGTAAATCGGAACTGCTCTTGCGTCTGTTACAGGGTCTGCTGTTTCCTGACCGATGTGAAGCTGTTTTGTTTCAAATTTAAGATTTCTTTCGCTTAATTTACTCATTTTAATGTCCTCATTTCATTTTAATTTTAATTTCAGAAGTTATGTTGCGGATTTGATGTGTCCCGTATCACATTCGTGCATTACTGCAACATCGTTTGAATCTGAGATTTTTCATTTGGATCACCTTTCCCATATTTCCTATTTGATTGGTGGGTTTTAATTGGATTGTCTATATCATACCACAGATTTTTTATTTGTCAATAGGTTTTTTGAAATTTTTTCTTATCTTTCCTATTGGTTTAGTAGGTTTACTGGGTTTTGATTATTGAAAAGGTCGAAAAAGCCGATATTCAAGCCGTTTTTCAAATCCCGACCGTTAAGCAGTCAATTTGAAATTTTTTCTGAATTTTTAAAACTAACATTCAAAAGCATCATTTGCAAACGGCAAAACACCGCATTACCTACTAAATTGCTGTGTAAACAACAAAAGCACCCGTAAAGGATGCTTTCGGATTATATTAAATTACATAGTTATCTGCCGAATTTGCAATAATGTCGGCAAGAGTAATGTTGTCAACAACATCGTCAATAGCCTTCTGGAGTTTCTCCCACACAAAAAGCGTTGAACATTGTTCACGACGATCACAGGTATTTTCATTACCCTCAAGGCAAGCCACGGGTGCAAGACTGCCCTCGGTAAGTCTTAAAATCATACCGACAGTATAATATTCGGGTTCATGAGCAAGACGATATCCTCCGTTTGAACCTCTTGCGCTGAGCACATAACCTGCCTTTGTAAGTACGGTAATAATCTGTTCAAGGTATTTAAGCGATATTCCCTGACGGGCGGCAACCTCCTTTAGGGCTACATTTTCCCCTTGTTTACACTGAGCAAGGTCAACCATAAGTCGGAGCGCATACCTGCCCTTTGTTGAAATTTTCAAATTAACCACCCTATTCATATATTAATAATATGATTAAAGCATATCATAAACGGCTGTATATGTCAATGAGCCTGTTGCACAACAATAACCTATTTAACTTGTAAGAAAACACAAAAAGCGGGAGCGAAAAACGCCCCCGCAGAGTTTATATATGAAGTTACGACGATACACCGCAAATCATTGTTACAATTCTTACTGCAAACAAAGCAAACGCAACCCACATAATCGGATGAATTTCTTTGATTTTGCCTGTAACAATCTTGAGAATAACCCAAGTAAGGATACCGAACATGATACCTGTTGCTATTGAATATGCAAACGGCATAAAGATGATTGCTACGAAACCGCCGACTGTATCGGCAATGTCTGAGTCAAAATCCATCTTTGTAACATTCTTAATCATAAGAAGACCTACAAATACGAGTGCAGGAGCTGTTGCAAATGAAGGAATAGCAAGGAAAATCGGATAAAGCGGAATAGCAAGGATAAAGAGAATTGCAGAAGTAAGAGCTGTAAGACCTGTTCTGCCGCCCTCTGCAACACCTGTTGTTGACTCAACATAAGATGTTACTGTTGATGTACCGAGGCAAGCACCAAGGCATGTACCAAGTGCATCAGACATAAGAGCACGACCTACACGGGGAAGTTCGCCCTTTTCATTGAGGAGATTACCCTCCTGAGCAACACCGATAAGTGTACCTACTGTATCGAAGAGGTCAACAAAGAGGAATGCAAATACGATAACGGCAAAGTTAAGCGCATGCTGTGCCACATAACCGAAATCAAACTTGAAGAAAGTTTCTGTTGCCATGTTCTGGACAGGTCCGAATACAGAGTAGTTTGCAAAATCAGGAATGAGTGATGCACCCTGATACCAACCGCAAAGCTGAGCAATGATGCCGAGAACCCATGTTGCAAGGATACCGATAAGGATTGAGCCTTTAACTCTGTAGTGCCAGAGTGTAGCAACAATGAGGATACCGACAAGTGCAAGAACCACCGGAGCAGAACCAACATCACCGAGCTTAACGAGAGTTGATGACTGAACAGCCTTGCCGTCATAGTAAGCGTCTGTTGTGATAACGCCTGCGCCCTTAAGACCTACAATTGTGATAAAAAGACCGATACCTGCCGAAATACCGTACTTGAGGTTCTGAGGAACCTTGTTTACAAGTGTTTCACGGAATTTGAAGATTGAGAGGATAATGAAAATAATACCCTCAACAAGGATAGCTGTCAAAGCTACCTGCCATGGATTTGTGATACCCTGCTCTGCAAGCTGCGGAACAACTGTGTATGCAAAATATGCATTAAGTCCCATACCGGAAGCAAGAACTACAGGATAGTTGGCATAAAATGCCATGATAAGTGTTGCGAAAGCAGCCGATACAGCTGTTGCTGCAAAGATTGCATTCGGATCCATTCCTGCGGCAGAAAGAATACTCGGGTTTACAGCGAGTATGTAAGCCATTGCAAGGAATGTTGTAATGCCGGCAATAATCTCGGTTTTGACATTAGTGCCGTTTTCTTTCAGTTTGAAAATCTTTTCCAAAAGAAAGCCCCCCTAAAATATTTTGTCGAAACACGACATAGTTAAATTGTAGTTTATTCTTGCCAAAATTTCAAGTGGTATATTATACAAATTCATTGCAAAAATCAAGTTTTTGATTGTTTTGTGAAGTTTTTTGAGGAAAATCAGGTACAGGCAATTATTGAACATTTCACGAATAAAATTATATAACGATAAATTTTAGTTTAAGGGGTGCTGTTATGATTGAGTTACTCGGATTTTTAGGACAATATATATGTTTTTTCATTCTTCATGTTTGCGGAGGCGGTTCGTTTCCGAAACCTTTAACAGAAAAGCAAGAGCGTGAATGTCTTGAAAAAAGTGCAAACGGCGATATTGCGGCAAGAAATATGCTTGTTGAACACAATCTGAGGCTTGTTGCACACATAATAAAGAAATATTACGGAACACAAAGCGAACAGGATGACCTTGTATCAATCGGCACAATCGGTCTGATAAAGGCAATCAACACATTTGACATGAACAAAAACATAAAATTAAGTTCTTATGCGAGCAGATGCATTGAAAACGAAATTCTTATGCATTTCAGAAATGCAAAGAAAAGTGCACAGGATATTTCTTTAAACGAAACAATTGATACCGACAAGGACGGCAATCCTCTCACCCTTCTTGATATTATGTCGGTTGACGATAATATAATCGACAATCTTGATTTGAAGCTTAATTCAAAAAAGCTCGGTCAGTTCATAAAAGAGGAACTTAACGAGCGTGAGCAAAAGATTATTGTACTGAGGTACGGTCTTGACGGCAAGGAAGCCATGACTCAAAAAAGTGTTGCCAAAATGTTAGGCATATCCCGTTCCTATGTCAGCCGCATCGAAACCAAAGCGTTAAAACAATTGCGAAAACGATTTGAAACAAGTTCGAATTTGTGAGATAATATGTTATTTAAATTCATCAGGGGTGTTCATCGAATGCCCCTGTATATTTCACAACAAAAAAAATTCTTGACATATACCAAACTGCGTGATATAATAACAATGTTACAGATAAGCGGATGTAGTTTAGTGGTAGAACTTCAGCCTTCCAAGCTGATCGTGTGGGTTCGATTCCCATCATCCGCTCCATACTAAAAGGTACTCAATACTGAGTACCTTTTCTTTTTGCATATTGAAGAAATAAATCAATCAGATGGGAATCGAAAGCCCGTTTAGAAAACAGTTCAGCGAACTGTTTTTAGGGCGTAGCGTTGATCCAAGTTAAGCCTAAACGCTTTAGACAAAGACGAGATTTGCAACTTCTGTACCACAAAGTAATCATCCGCTCCATTAAAAGGTACTCGAAACTGAGTACCTTTTTCTTTTTGCCAAAATTAAAAAATAAAACAATCAGATGGGAATCGAAAGCCCGTTTAGAAAACAGTTCAGCGAACTGTTTTTAGGGCGTAGCGTTGATCCAAGTTAAGCCTAAACGCTTTAGACAAAGACGAGATTTGCAACTTCTGTACCACAAAGTAATCATCCGCTCCATTAAAAGGTACTCGAAACTGAGTACCTTTTTCTTTTTGCCAAAATTAAAAAATAAAACAATCAGATGGGAATCGAAAGCCCGTTTAGAAAACAGTTCAGCGAACTGTTTTTAGGGCGTAGCGTTGATCCAAGTTAAGCCTAAACGCTTTAGACAAAGACGAGATTGGCAACTTCTGTACCACAAAGTAATCATCCGCTCCATACTAAAAGGTACTCGAAAATGAGTACCTTTTCTTTTTGCACATATTACTGCGTTCATGCGTTCAAATTTAAACACAACATCAATCAAATCAGAACATTTTTATAAAGCTTACAATTTAATTGCAATGGGAGAACACGGTTCTTCCCTACAAAATGACAACTACTTTGCTTCATTTATATATTATTTGACTAAATTAAAATCTTACCAATCAAAACTTTTTCTTCAATTTGGCAAGCTTTTTTTCGGCATCTTTATATCCGCCTTTGACGGCTTTTTCATAGGCTTTTACGGCTTCTTCCCTATTGCCTGTTTTTGCATAATATTCACCCAATGCGAATGATGCTGACGCTATGCCATTATCGGCGGCAATTTTATAGTACTCCATTGCAAGTTTCGGATTGCGGGTAACACCTCTGCCGTCCATAAGAATATCTGCAATTTTGGACGCTCCATTCGCACTGCCAAGGTCTGCGGCTTTTTTGTACCACATAGCCGCCTGTTCGGGATTTTTGACACCGTTTACAGAAAATTCAGCCATCCACAATACGGCAGGAAGATAATCGAAATCGGTTGCAAGGGTATTCATTATATTTTTAGCACGGGCAACGGTTTCAACGGTCGGATTTTTCAAAAGCCGTCTTGCCTTCATATATTCAAGCTCGCACATTTCTTTTCTGTTCTGAACGCTTGTACCGTGCAGAATCGTGTTTACATCGCTTTTAAATTCGCCGTCATTCGGTTTTTCAGGGGACTGATGTTTTTTCATTTTATCAAACAAGCTCATAACTCTCCTCCTTACCGTTTTCTGCTTATCATATATTTTACTTCAATATTACGAATACACAATTTTTATCATATCAAAACATTCAGAAAAACATATGATAGCATCAAGGCTGGCGGATGATATCCGCCCCTACAAGTTTGTCATTCTACATTAAGATTATAAATGAAAACTGCGAATTTATAAATCTGTTTGGGCATTATATTCAAAAAGCATATTGATTTTATCCTTAAATTCGATTATAATTTACTTGTAAACATAAAAACCACTTGTTTTTAAGGAGATAACGATGAATATATTTGACAACATTGCCGCTAATCTTTCATTAAAGTATGAAAATTCGGAATTTTATAAAAACAAACTCATCAAACGATACAAGCCACTCATCACACCGGGTATAAAGTCACAGGAGGAGCTTATCATTTCTCTTGAAAAGCACTTTGACCTTGAACTAACCGACAAGGCTGTTATGAGCAAGACTTTTCTTGAACTCTGCGTTATGGGCAATATTGATTGCGATGAGCCTGATATGATTGATTTTGAGATTTACAGGGTTGTGAGAAATTCAAAGAGCGAGGCGCTTTATGCCTGCGAAAAATATGACCTCGATGATGACGACATTTTTATAATTTTTGAAGAGCATAACAACTTCTTTATCAGTAACTCGCAGATTGTCGAGATGCTGCTTATCATCAAAGAGGGTGTTTCTGCCGAGGACTATGAGAATGAAACTCCCGAATTTCTCAACTACATCCGTGTCTGCCGCTACTTCTGCCAGACAAACTTTTTCAAGCTCAACAAGGCTGTTACATATGACGAGTTCGATATGATTGACATTCCCGAAGACGAAAGCGATTCTGACGATGCCGAATATTTTGACGAATCTGAAGATGATACAGATGACGATTTCACAGACGCAATTGAGTTTTAATTTTTGAATTTTCACTTTTCGACTTAACAAAATAGCAAAAAAATTACGAGGAAGGTTTTATGCCTTCCTCGTTTTTGTTTACTGCAAATCACTTTCTGAAAGATGAATTCTATCAAAAGTAGCGTCTTTAAAATCGTCTGAAAATGCATTTATTACCAAGGTATGTAAGTTGTAGTAGTACTGAATACCATTTTCATTAAATACATATGTTGTTTCGTTGCTGTTCTTACATTTTCCAACCAACCTGTTAGAAACAACAGGATTTGCGTCAATCAATGGTGCAATCAAAACAGCCGCCAAAACACATAATATCACTACAGGTATCACTATTTTTATTGGAGCAGGTTTCTTTTTCGGATTAACCTGAACAAAATTCTGAGAATATTCAACATTTGTACTACTATCTGAATTAGCAGAATTATTTACAGTCACATTTTGAACATTACTGTCTGTTGTGTTTGTCACAGGTTCAGTTGAACTATTAACACTGTCACTTGGCTCTGCCGCAGAAACAAATTATTCAAGAAACGAGCTTATCAATGTAATCCTCAGTCACGGCGTTGAAAACATCATAATAGAATAATCAAACTTTTTATCGGGAAGGAGAAATCCCTCCCTTTTTTCATACTACGGACTGAACCGCAACAACTTTAAAGCAATGTTCCTCATTGTCTGCATAAATCTGCGCCGAGAAGAACTCGTCCATATTGCAGAAAAGTCCATACGATTCAATTTCTACATCTTCATCCCTGTCAAGGCGAGCAAGCACTTCGTTGATTTCATCGGTAAATGCAACGATTTCTCCCACATTTTCGGGAATCCACTGCACACCGTCAATTCCGATTATCATTTCCTCATCCCACTTTTTGCGGCACTTTTTAAATGCTTTTTCATCATCAACATAAATATATCTTTCGATTATATTCTTGATTTCCTCAGCTTCATCGTGATACTTTTCAAAATCAAATGCGATAACAAGAAACATTTCACTATTCCACAAATTTGAAATTGCGAAGTCCTTTTTCTCAACAATGTCGCCAAAATCAAAAACATTGTCCATACAGGTTTTATCGTCAATGTACTGGGATAACCACAAATCAATGCCGTCAAAATAAGCTATTTTTCCGTACTTGAAGTCCTTTTCGCCAGAATTTTCAAGGCAATCAAAAATGCTTGGAACTCTATCAGGAAAACACGCCACCGTGATAAATTCCTCATCGGAACAGTTGCCGATATTCACAAATTTTCCGCTGCAGGTGATGTCAATTGTGAATCCGCCGTGATTACCGAGCTTCTGGATTATCTCGCCCGCACTTTCGTCTTCGGTTTCAAAAAGCGTTTCATCGCACTCAATATCAATATGCAAATCAAAGTCAGCATTTTCACATCTCTTCGACATCGTTGCATAGAAAAGCAGCGCCAAAAGGTATGCACGGATACCCTTGATTGCTTCGGGATTTTGCGGTGCGTTTTCAAACACAAGCTTTTCGTGGATCTTTCTTTTACAATTCATTAACATAATAATTTCCAGCTTTCATTAACTTAGTAACAATTATTGTTATTCCCTTTTAATTAGGTTTTTCCTTTCCTTTTCTTTAATAATATTATACCATAAACCACTGTCCCATTATCTACCCTCTGCTCTAAAAAACGGCTTATTTATGCGGTTTTTTTGCGAAAATTCTTCATTTATTAAAAACAGAGCATCTTGACAAATGTGTGAATTTTTTGTATAATTAAAAAGTCTGTTTTTATAGGAGAGAATTCGTTTATGGAAAGAGAAAATTTTAAATCCCGACTTGGGTTTATCCTTGTAAGTGCGGGTTGCGCTATCGGAATCGGCAATGTGTGGCGATTTCCGTATGTTGCAGGACAGAACGGCGGCGGACTATTTGTACTTTTGTACCTAATCTTCCTCGTTCTTATGGGAGTTCCTGTTTTGACAATGGAACTTGCAGTCGGAAGAGCGAGCAGAAAAAGTGCTGTTCTCGGCTACAAAAAACTTGAAAAGCCAAAGAGCAAGTGGCACATTCACGGCTGGTTCTGTATGCTCGGATGCTACCTTTTGATGATGTACTACACCACGGTTTCGGGTTGGATGACGAGCTACTTCTACAAATTTGCGACGGGTTCATTTGAAAGCGGAATGACCTCGGAGCAAGTTGGCGGAGTATTCAACGAATTGCAGTCAAATCCGCTTGAAATGGTAATTTGGATGGCGATTATCACCATCCTCGGATTCCTTGTTTGCAGCAGAGGTATTCAAAAGGGCATTGAAAAAGTCAGCAAAGTTATGATGATTGCGTTGCTCATACTCATTCTTGTACTCGCAGGCAACAGCTTATTCCTTTCGGGTGTAGGCGAGGGACTCAGCTTCTACCTTATTCCCGATTTGGACAAGGTGAATGAAATCGGACTTGGCAATGTTATTTCATCCGCTATGAATCAGGCATTCTTCACACTCAGCCTTGGCATTGCGGCAATGGAAATTTTCGGCAGTTATATGTCAAAAGACCACACTCTGCCGAGTGAGTCAATCAAAATTTGCGCACTTGACACATTTGTTGCGATTATGGCAGGTCTTATCATCTTCCCCGCTTGTTTTTCATACGGTGTTCAGCCCGACCAAGGCCCTGCTCTGATTTTCGTAACACTTCCGAATGTGTTCGTAAATATGGCCGGCGGAAGAATTTGGGGTACTCTGTTCTTCCTGTTTATGACTTTTGCGTGCTTCTCAACAATCATTGCCGTGTTTGAAAACATCATTTCGTTCTGGATTGATATGTTCGGCATCAGCAGAAAGAAGTCTGTTCTTATCAACACAATCATCATTCTTATCGCAAGTTTGCCGTGTGTGTTCGGTTTCAACATTTGGAGCGGTTTCCAAATTTTCGGTCAGAATGTTCTCGGTATGGAAGATTTTCTCGTAAGCAATGTTCTTCTTCCTGTAGGTTCGCTTGTGTATCTCCTCTTCTGCGTTACAAAATTCGGTTGGGGGTTTGACAACTACCTTGATGAGTGTAACACCGGTAAAGGCATTAAATTTTCAAAGGCTTTAAAGCCGTATTTCAAGTATGTACTCCCTGTTCTTGTACTGATTTTGATTGTTCAGGGATTCATAAAATAAGTTAATATATTTCTTTAAAAGCAAAATCCCGACAGTATGTTTTTGATACTGTCGGGATTTTTTATGTCTGTATTTATCAAATTTACTTTTTACGATTAAACTTTTTCACCTTTTCGGAAAGCTCGACAAGCTCTTCTTTTGAAAGTTCGGGAAGGCGCTCAAGATCATCAAGAAACTTTGCACTGCTTTCATCAGCACGAAGTTTTGTGCTTTCGACATAGTAGCTTGTGATTACGCCCGGAACTACTGCAATGATAAGAATTGAACATATCGAAAGAAAGATTGAAAGCACTCTGCCGACAAGCGTTGTTGCAAGCACATCTCCGAGTCCTATTGTTGTGGCAACGCTGAAACAGTACCATATACTGTCAAAAAGCCGAGTTATGTTCGGCTCGAAAATCCATATTGCAACACTCACCGCAAAAAACACGATAACATAACTGCACAAAAGCTTAATTGCACCCGTCCGTTTGAGGACAATTTTCAACAGTCTTGTCTTTTTCAAAGCACCACCCCATTTGTATAAATTATAGCAATTAAAATTACCTCCGTCAAGGCGGTGGATATACAGCTTTAAGAATAGAATCAATTGAAAGTGAAATTGTCCTATCGGACAGTTGCCAATGACATACCGAATAAAAATAAAACCGACCTGTCATAACAACAAGTCGGCTTTACTTCTGAAATATAAAATGAAATGAAAAATTAAAATTAACGATTAATCGGAATATTTTCTGATTTTGAGATAAATTCCCCTGTCATCGGCAATTTTCTGACAAGCCTTGATGTCCTCCTCGGGGATTGTATCTACGATTGAAAACTGCGTATGTTCAAAATATTTCTTTGCATCCTCGGCAAATTTGAGCATTGACTCATACGCATGGTCAAAAACAGGACGGCAAACTTCGTCATACTTTTCCGATGAACAGGTATTGAGGCTGATTGAAACAGAATCAATATACTTTGAAATCAACTCAGCTGTGGGCTTGTTGTTGATTCTGTCAGAAAGACCGTTTGTGTTGAGTCTGAGTTTGATGTTGGGGTGCTTTTCCCTTACATATTTTGCGGTTTCAAGCATATTGTCAAGAGCTGAAGTCGGTTCGCCGTAGCCACAGAATACAAGCTCCTTGTAGCCTGTGAAATCAAAATCATCAACAGCCTTTTTAATATCCTCCATACTCGGATCATGCTTGTGCCAGAGTGTATCTGCACTGCCGACCGAATCGGTATTGTTGCGGATACAAAATGTGCATCTGCAAGGGCATTTGTTCGTCAGATTAGCATAGATAGATGTTTTGTACACATAAAGAATATCTGCCATTATGTTTTCTTCTCCTTATTGAAACTCACATTAAAGCGAGAGTTTTTTCTTGAAATTGATTTTATCAAGACCGATGCCTACAACAATGTAGATTAATGCTCCTACACCGGGCTGCAACCAGCAAGTGGGAAGTTCCGCAATTGCGGCACCAAAGTCATACATAAGACCGTTTGCAATAAAGTAACCGCCGATTGTAACGATTGTTGTTGGAATGAGCATAAGAAGTGATGACGGACTGATGATTTTTTCATCTTTGCCACGCTTCTTCATCGCCATTCTGCAAAGCACAAACGGAACTGCATTGACAGCCTTGATAATAGCTGTTGGGATTGCCCAATGCGGATAACCCGAAATAAGGTCGGCAAGAGCGCCGCCGATTGATGATGCAATAATTCCGAAAGGTCCGGGAAGGATACTTGCGGCGAGATAAATCATAGAGTCGCCTGCATGAGAGTATCCAAGCGGTGACGGAATCTTGATAAAAGCAGTTGTTACGGTAACAAGAGCCGCACACATTGCCGTAATTGCAATCAGCTTTACATTAAATTTTGAATCGGTTTTTGAAACAGTTTTAGCAGTCATAGTAATTTCCTCACAAAAGCATTTTTAAATGTTTTTCAAATTCAATACCCTCGTTGCGGTGAATACCGAGTTTAACGGTTTCACAAAGAGAGGTCTGTATGAATTTTACCGCCAGATTTACGGTATCTTTCAGGCTGTCACCACGGAGCAGTCCCGAAAAGACAACCGAGGCAAACAAGTCGCCTGTACCCGAATAACTTCCGCCCGTCTTTTCACAGCTGACACAAAACACCTCATCATCGGCTGCAATAAGATTGTTAATCTTTGTAACCTCATCGGAAATTTTATGCTCAATGCCTGTAACAATCACGGTTTTCACCTTGTAGAGTTTCAAAAGCTTTTTGGCAAGCTCTGCAACCGTATCGAGAAAATCTGGAGAATCGGCATTTTCAATCAGTTCTGAATAGTCGGTATCGCACAGAATACAACATTCGGTAAGGTTCGGGGTGATTACATCGGCAACAGAAACGAGTTTTTTCATCTTTTTGCCGAGAGTTTCGGTATAAAGACTGTAAGTTCTTCCGCCGTCACCGAGAACCGGATCCACAAGTACAAGCGTGTCGTCGGTTTCAAAGCTGTCTATAAATGAAAGAATTTTGTCCACCTGCTTTTCGCTTGAGAGGAAACCCGTATAGATTCCGTCAGGCTGAAAGCCGAGTTTTTTCCATTCACTTGTGTAATAATCAAGCTTATCCGTGCAATCGTTGCAGTAAAAGCTTTCAAATCCCGTCTGACTTGTCAAAACGGCTGTCGGCATAGGACACGCTTGAATGCCCATTACGGACAAAACAGAGATTGCCGCCGTCAGCGAACACTTGCCAAGCCCTGAGAGATCATTGATTAATACAGCTTTTTTTGTCATCATACCACGCCTTAAAATTTCTGAACAGTTCAACATTTATCTTGTGATGTTGTCATTATACAACACCACTGTCATTATTTGTATGTACAATTTTCAGAATTTTTATAGGTACAGTTTGCAAGATGCAAAAAAAGACGCCTCACATTGAAGGTGCCTTTTCATATTTATAAACTGATTTTCTGTTAAAACTCATAATGTGACCACATAGAGATTATTTTAACGATTTTTTCTTCCTCATAAACCTTATAGACAAGTCTGTGCTGAGAATTTATTCTGCGTAAATAGCATTGTTTCAAATTTCCGATAAGCCGTTCATAAGGCGGTGGATTTTGAAAAGGATTTTCGCTGATAAGTTCAAACAAATTCTGCACATTACGCTTTAATGCAGGATACTGCTTGATTTTCTCCTTATCCTTTTGGGCTGATTTTGTAATCATCAGCTTATAATTACCACTCAAATTCTTCACACTCCTCAAGCGGAGTTTCAATTCCGTCCTTTAATTTTTCACTCATACCGGGAATTGAATTAAGATACATTGTTTCAACAAGATTATTATAATCTTCTTCACTTATAAGAACAGCATTTCCGCTTTTGGTGCTGATGTTTATAGGTTCATTATACTTTACAGTCTGATCAATCAATTCAAAAATTTGTTTTCTGAAATTAGTTACATTAGTATTAATCATAAACGCACCTCCTATATTACTATATGTACATTATAGCGTACATATAGTAGAAAGTCAATATTTTTACAACAAAATTCCGCAGGTTTTCTTAATCATATGCCCCGCCTCGTGCATTGTCGTGGCAGTTTTGGTTTGTCGGTGTGCATTTTTGGCTTTATCAACAAAGCAGACATAAAATGATTGTACAGTTTACCGATATAATTAAAGGTCGGAATATTGTATAATTATTTACATATTCTATTTATCGTGGGTTGATATGTATGTGGAAAGAACTTCGTACACAGCATGAAATTGACAATTTCATGAAAGAAATTATCGGATTTCACGACAGTTGCATAAAAGAAATAAAATATTCAAGCGGTGCTTATGTCGAAACGAATCTGTCAATGTCGCCGGTAAACACAAAGCGTACATTAACAGTTCTTATTCAGCGACAATTTGAGGATATTTCCGCACTTGAACTTGAATTTTCCGAACTTGAATATATAAGCATGTATCCCGTGAAGCAAGATTATACCTGTGAAATATTGAATGCATCATTTTTCGTAAAAGACGGTCTTATTTATTGGTGCGATAATGGTGATGTAAAGGAAGATGACATACACAATTATAAAGGCACGGTCATCTGCTCAAAGAAAGTTCGTTGGAGAAATGCAAGCGAGCTTATCGGTAAAAGAGATTTTTATAAAAGTACAAACGAATAACAGACAGCAATTTAAAAGCAACGAAGTTTTTTCTCCGTTGCTTTTTTGTTAGCCTATAAAATCATTAAAAGATTTTTGTGCTATATCCGATACTATTCTCTGCATTTCAGAACGGGAATTTGCGTTTCTCGCCCTGTCAATGCAGCTTTCACGGTACTTTTTCGGCATACTTGAAAAGACAAACATTGCGTCGGGATTTTCACCGAGTGCCATTGTAAAACCAAGCGGCAAATCCCATTTTTCTCCGAGTATTTCTGCAGTTCTGTTCACCGTAATCACCCCTGTTTTAGTTTTTGCATAGGGATTTAAGATACAACAGAGAATAATCGGAAATCATAAACCGAAAATAAAATTACTTCTGCTCTGCAACAACAGCAAAGAATACAAGGTCGGAGTCGCTGTCATTAATAAGGCTGTGTGTATGACCTTTCGGGCAATAGTGGCACACGCCTGCCTCAACTCTTTCATACTCGCCGTCCATAAGCACCTTGCCTGTTCCCTCAATGATGTAGAACATTTCGCAGTTGCCCTCGTGAGTGTGAAGTCCGATTGACGCACCGCTTTCAAGGCGACCGTGCATAATCATATTTCTGTCATCCGTGAATTTCTTTACGGCATACGCCTTTTCTCCGCCTTTAAAATTCGGCAAAATCTGTTCTTCCATATGTTTAAAATCAATAATCATATCTCTTGTCCTCCTGATTAAATTGAAATTTTAAAGTTCTTTATAATAAGGACAGATGTCCTCATAGTGACCGTCTTTCATCAAAAAACCTTTCGGAATAACTCCGAGTTTTACAAAGCCAAGGCTTTCATAAAGTTTTCTTGCAGGTTTGTTGGTTCTCACAACAGCATTGAACTGCAAAATTTTGAAGCCGTATTTTTTAGCACGCTCAAGGCAATCCGACACAAGCTTTCTGCCGACACCTTTTCCCCTTGCAGAAGAAGCAACTGCATAGCTTGCGTTACAAATATGACCGCATCTGCCGACATTATTCGGATGAAGAATATACATTCCGAGAATCTCGCCGTTTTCATCGGTTGCAACGGGACAACAAGTTTGCTCTGCAAAAAACTTTTTTCCGCTTTCAAAATCAAGTTCTTCAGTCTGCGGAAAGGCAACTCCGTCCCTTACAACTTCATTCCATACGGAAATCATACCATTAATATCATTTTCCCCGTATTCTCTCACGGTAATACTCATTTTCAGTCACCTCGGGTTAATTTTAGCACTATAAGTTAAAATTTTCAATCCAAACGGCTGAAATATTTACTATTTTTACCTTTTTAAAATTGCAAATTAATCTTGAAATTTGTCGAAAGATACTGTATAATCTATTTATAGAATTGAATAAGAATGATCTTATCAAGAGTGACTGAGGGGACAGGCCCTGTGAAGTCCGGCAACCTGCGTATGCAAGGTGCCAAATCCTGCGGTATTTACCGAAAGATGAGTAAACACGGCACCTTTCGGAAGAACGGTGCTTATTTTTTTGGAAGGAGTTTTCTAAATGGCTAAACATTTATTTACATCCGAGTCTGTAACGGAAGGTCATCCCGACAAAGTGTGTGACCAGATTTCCGACGCAGTTCTTGACGAAATCCTCTCTCAGGATAAAAACGCCCATGTTGCCTGTGAGGTTACGGCTACAACAGGCATGATTCATGTTATGGGTGAAATTTCAACCGATTGCTATGTTGACATCGCAGATGTTGCAAGAAAGGTTGTAAACAACATTGGCTACAACGATCCGAAGTGCGGTTTTGACGGCAACACCTGTGCGGTTCTCACATCAATTGACGCACAGTCACCCGACATTGCAATGGGCGTAAACGAAAGCCTTGAGCTTAAAGACGGCGAAAGCGATACCGACAATCAGATCGGTGCAGGTGATCAGGGCATGATGTTCGGGTATGCGTGTGATGAAACACCCGAACTTATGCCGATGCCAATTTCTCTTGCCCACAAGCTTGCAAAACAGCTTACAAAGGTAAGAAAAGACGGCACTCTTTCATATCTCCGTCCCGACGGCAAGACTCAGGTTACTGTTGAATATGACGATGACAAGATTGTCGGCATTGACACGGTTGTAATTTCAACACAGCATGATGAAGATGTTACACTTGAGCAGATTAGAAAAGACCTTATCGAGTATGTTATCAAACCGATTATCCCTGCTGAGCTTATGAACGAAAACACAAAGATTTTCGTAAACCCGACAGGCAGATTTGTAATCGGCGGCCCGGTCGGCGACTCAGGTCTTACAGGCAGAAAGATTATTGTTGACACCTACGGCGGATTTTCTCGTCACGGCGGCGGTGCATTCAGCGGTAAAGATCCGACAAAGGTTGACCGCAGTGCCGCTTACTACTCAAGATATATTGCGAAGAACATTGTTGCCGCTAAGCTTGCCAAGAAGTGCGAAATTCAGCTTGCATATGCAATCGGTGTTGCAAAGCCTGTTTCAATAATGGTTGACACATTCGGCACATCAAAATATTCAAACGAAGAACTGGCAAACGCTGTTGAAAAGGTATTTGACTGCCGTCCGCAGTCTATCATCAGACAGCTCAAGCTCACGGAAACAAAGTATCTCCCACTTGCCGCTTACGGTCATATGGGCAGAGAAGAACTCGGTGTTGAATGGGAAAAGACAAATAAGGTTGACGAGCTTTTAAAGGCTGTCGGCTAATAGAATTAAATTGTTCGATAATTTCGGGAGTAAGGTTTGTGTACAAACGCAAATTCTTGTTCCCGATTTTTTTATTTTAAAAAATATTGTTGATAAATTGTACAAACAATTACAATGCTACGCTCGGGCGTGATATGTTTTGTGGGCATTACAAACTATCTGCCCCTACATTCTCATAACAACATATATTTCAAATATAAACGCAAAAATCCCGATTAACTTTTTACGGTTAATCGGGATTGTAATTTTTATACGGATATTATTTTAATTCTTAACCAGAATTAAACTTCTGCAATAACCTCAACTTCAACAAGGACATCCTTTGGAAGCTGTTTTACTGCAACACAGCTTCTTGCGGGCTTTGATGTGAAATACTTGCCGTAAACCTCATTGAAAGCACCGAAATCTTCCATATTTTTTAAGAAACAAACTGTCTTAACAGCTTTTTCAAGTGAACTGCCTGATGCCTCAAGAACATTTTTAAGGTTTGTGCAAACCTGTTCTGTCTGAGCCTCAATTGTTGCAGCCTCAACATTGCCTGTTGCAGGGTTAATTGCAATCTGACCGGATGTAAAAACAAGACCGTTTACCTTTACAGCCTGTGAATACGGACCGATAGCGTCGGGAGCATTTTTAGTATAAACCTTTTCCATTATAATGACCTCCTGTCAATATATTAAAAATTACTGATTAAACAAGCTTAAAGCCTGCGTCAACAAGTGCATCACGAATTTCTTTAATCTGAGCAAAATCTCTTGTTTCAAGAACAACACGGAGATAACAACCGTTTACATCTGTACCCTCTCCGCCTCTTTCGTGGTGGATAGAAATTACATTTGCGCCCTTTTCGGCAATGATATTTGAAACAGCAACGAGCTGACCCGGCTTATCCTGAAGTTCAACACAGAAAGTCTGCTGTCTGCCTGTCATGAGAAGTCCACGCTTGATAACTCTTGAAAGGATTGTAACATCAATGTTACCGCCTGATACAACGCAAACAACCTTCTTGCCCTTAACAGGGAGCTTGTTGAACATTACAGCAGCCAAAGGAGCTGCGCCTGCACCCTCGGCAATCATCTTCTGCGACTCAATAAGCTTGAGAATTGCAGATGAAATTTCGTCATCACTTACCGTTACGATATCGTCAACATACTTCTTAACATATTCAAATGTATGCTCACCCGGTTCTTTAACCTGAATACCGTCGGCAATTGTAGAAACGCTGTCAAGATGAACAGGCTCGCCGTTCTTGATTGATTCAACCATTGAAGGAGCGCCCTCTGCCTGAACACCGTAAACCTTAATGTTAGGATTAAGGCTCTTGATTGCACAGGCAACACCCGAAATAAGTCCGCCGCCGCCGATTGCACATACAACAGCGTCAACATCGGGCATTTCATTCATAATTTCGATACCGATTGTACCTTGACCTGCAATTACATTTTCATCGTCAAACGGGTGGATAAATGTATAGTTCTTTTCATCACGAAGTCTTAAAGCCTCGTTATAAGCGTCATCATAAACACCCGGAACCATACAAACCTCGGCTCCGTAGTTCTTAGTAGCCTCAACCTTTGAAATAGGTGCACCGTCAGGCAGACAGATAAGCGACTTGATACCGTACTTTGTAGCAGCAAGTGCAACGCCCTGAGCGTGGTTGCCTGCAGAACAGGCAATAACACCTCTTGCCTTTTCTTCTTCGGTAAGCTGAGAAATCTTGTAACCTGAACCTCTTACCTTAAATGAACCTGTAATCTGAAGATTTTCGGGTTTGAGATAAACATCACAATCATCACAAATACCCCTTGCCTGAACGATATTAGTCTGTCTGATAACATCCTTCAAAACATATGATGCGTGATAGATTTTGTCTAATGTAAGCATACCAATTACTTCCTTTTCTATATGTATCCACTGCTTATTTTAATACAACAAAGCTTTAAAATCAAGTTTTTTTGGAATAAACAAAGGGAATTTTTGCAGGATTTTTTAAAGTCTTATTCATAATTCGCAAACAGAATATAAAATATTAATGATGAACAAATAAAAACACCTGCTTACAAGCGTAAACAGGCGTTTCTATGAAATTATGAAATTGGTATTAACTAATTGAATACTTACAGCCTAAGTTAAGCAAGTGATGCGCCAAGCTTTTTGCAAGCCTCAAGGGCGTCGTCATCGGGAGCATCGTTACAGATAACGCTTTCGCAAACAAGGTTTGCACCGTCACCCTTACAGGTGTCCTCCCAGTTTCTCATCCATTCGCCGTCACCCCAGCCGTATGAACCGAAGAGGGCAATGCTTTTGCCGTTTAATGCACTTTCACATTCATTGAAAACAGGCTCAAACTCGCTGTCCTCAAGAACCTCCGCCCCCATTGCAGGACAACCGAATGCAATGCCGTCAAAATCGGCAACCGATGAAGAATCAAAATCGTTTACATTTGCAAGAGTAACTTCTGCGCCTGCGGACTTTGCACCCTCGGCAACGGCTTCCGCCATCTGCTCTGTGTTACCTGTACCGCTCCAGAATACTACTGCTACTTTATTCATATTATATACTCACCTTTCAGTTTTTGTACTTGATTACACTTTAAGTCAGTTACACGCAACCGTCAGTTTCTGAATAGGTGTGCCCTGTAACCACTTAGAGTAATAGATGTCAGAACATTTTTTGAATTTGGCGAACTCTTTGGCTGCTTTTTCTTCATTACCGTAAACCTTCCAGCAACCTGAATATTTACAGCAATTTCCTTTATGAAGAATAAAGCCACGGACATCTTCGGGAGGATAACCGAGGAACAGTCCGATTTCGTGCGGGAACTCGGTTGAGTCTTTAAGTCGGTGGCGAAGCTCCCTTATACAGCGTGCGGCATCGTGTGAATGATACCCCTGCGACTCAAGCAGCTTGCACGCATATTCATCGGACAAATCAACAGCAAGCTTGGACGGGCGAAAAATATAGATTAAAGCCTTTCCGTTGCTGAACTTTAGTGGCAGAACTTTTATTCCCTTTTTGCAGAACATTTTATTCAGCTTTCTCACATCACATTCGCACTCAAGCCGTGATGAGTACGGACAGTTAAAAAGGTTAGCCGTTTTTATTCCTGCAAGCGTTGGGGAACAATGCTTGATAATTAAATCTTCTGACATCTTTTCCTCTAAATAATTGAATGAATGATTTGAATAGAATTGAATAAATACACCACAGTGATTATCCGATAATTGTTTTGCAGTTAGCTTTTGCTAACTTAATTCCATAAGCAAGACTTGTTTGTTGTCTTTATCTTACAGTTAAAATATACCATCAATCAATGTTGTTATCGGCTCTCAAAGGGTTTTCTATGCTCCAAACGGACAGGTAATTTTTGCAAAATTTTAGGGACAGCAAACGCTGTCCCTGAAAGGAGAAGAGATATTATGAATAATTACCCGGCAAAGTAATCATCAAATACTCTGCGGATATTTCCGCAGTCTGTCAGAAAAGAATATAGGCGTATCTTTTCGACAATGTTATTATAGCACCTTACAAAGTCTTTTTACTGCTCTTTACGGACATATAAGGCTCTGTTCAGACGAGCGATTTTCTGTACTCATTCGGCGACTTGTTCATCACCCTTCTGAAAGCACCCGCAAACTTACTGCCGTTGTTGTAGCCGACAATTCCTGCAATTTCAAGCACACTTTTGTCGGTGTTTTTCAAAAGCGAAGCGGCCTTTTGCATTTTACAGTTCGTTATGTAGCCGTTAATCGTGTCGCCGTAGACACCCTTAAAGCAAATTTTAAGAGAAGTTGAAGAGATGCCGAGCATATCGGCAAGCTCCGTAATTGTTATATGCTCGTCAAGGTGAGCAAGCAGATATTTTTTTGCCTCTTTTGCGGCGGTAACCTGTGAGCGTGAAAAATATCGTCTTTCCTCACTCTCACCCTTGTATTCAAGGCCGCTCAAAAACAAAAGAAGTTCAAGCACCTTAACCTTGTGATAACCCTTTCGGATATTTTCGGGAACGGAATAGAGTTCCGAAAAAATATGCTCAATGCTGATATTTTCACGCATAATTGAGTACGGCTTTTCGGAACAGAATTTCATTTCAAGCTCTTCGGGGCTGACAAAAACATCGTCAAGAATACACGAAAAACACCTTGGCACACGGTTCATATCAATTGCAACCGACACACCGTGGTAGTGGCTCAGCGGACAATATCTGTGTCGGATGTTCTCCGTATTCTTCTGTATCGACAAATCACCCGACGCAAGGTAAAGATATTCGCCGTTTTTGTATTCAAACTCAATTCTGCCCTCCTGACAATGCGTGATGATGAGCATTTCTCTTCCCTTTGCAAGATTAATGTCACAACTTTGCATATGAACATCGTAATACACAAGCTCAATGCCTGAAAACACAGGATACACGGTGACCTCGCAATCGCCCGTGCTGTCCTGTGAACGGTATATGCTGAACGATTCGCAGTGTTCAACAGTCTGTATCATACCGTATGGATTGTCAATTTTCTGCAATACTGCCATAAGGTTGCCTCTCTTCTCCTAAAAGGCCTTATTCCGCCTTCATAACGGTGTATGCGCCTATATCGTTAACTGTCTTTTTGAGGACTTTATCCTCAATTTCTCTTTTCATTCTGACCGTAACCCTGCCGGAAGAAACATCGGCTTCCGCCCACACACCGTCAATTGAATTGAGTGCATTTTCTACTCTTGCGGAACAGTTTTTACAGACCATTCCGTCAACAACAAGAGTTTTTTCGTAGGGATAATGTGACTTATCTTTATCGGCAACCTTGTTTTTCTTAACACTTTCGTCACCTGCACCGCAACATCCGCTTGCAAGCTTTTTCCTGTAACTTCTGATTACGAGAACCACAAACGCAATGAATGCCACGGCAAGCAACCCGTAAAAAACATACTCCATCTTTATCTCTCCTTTTATTTTTTACGATTCAGAACAGTTCTGAATACACTTTGCACCGTAAAATTTCTTCAACACCGAATTCATAATTTCAATAACAAACAAGAAGGGGTACAGCTTTTTAGCTGTACCCCCTACAAAACATTTACTTATGATTATGGCAGTCACCGTGACACGCACAGTGCGCACAGTTTGCACCGCAGGAGGATTTGCCCTCTTTTTTGTCTTTTACCATACGGGCAACCACAAAAGCAATCACGGCAATAACAATTAATGCAACAATGATTGTGCCGATATTAGCCGCTAACCATTCCAACATATTTATTCCTCCCATTGTTAATCAATAAATTTATTACTTCTTAGCCGACTTAACCTTAAGAGTTGTAGCCTCTTTGTAAGGTCTTACGAGCATATAAATCATAAATGCAAATACTGCAACGGCAAAGATAAGACCGATTACATTAAGACCGCCTGCAAAGATTGAACCGAACTGGAATACCATAAATGCAATTGCATAAGCAAATACGCACTGATAACCGACTGCGAACCAGAACCACTTGATATTGTTCATCTCTCTCTTGATAGCACCCATAGCGGCAAAGCAGGGAGCACAGAGAAGGTTGAAGAGAAGGAACGAGAAACCGCTGAGTCCTGTGAATGCGGTGCCGATTTCCGTCCATCCGCCCGGATAAAGGATACCCATTGTACCAACGATGTTTTCCTTAGCAACAAGACCTGTGATAGATGCAACGGTTGCCTGCCAGTTGCCCCAGCCGAGCGGTGCAAAAATCCATGCAAGACCGTTACCGATTGCGGCAAGAATTGAGTTTCCGATTTCGTCCTCACCGAGCATACGGAATGTACCGTCAACAAATCCGAAGTATGTTGTGAACCAAACAAGGATTGTAGAAAGGAGAATGATTGTGCCGGCTTTCTTGATGAATGACCAGCCACGCTCCCACATTGAACGGAGAAGGTTGCCTACTGTCGGAAGATGATAAGCCGGAAGCTCCATTACAAACGGAGCGGGGTCGCCTGAGAACATCTTTGTCTTTTTAAGCATAATGCCTGAAACTACGATTGCAGCCATACCGATGAAGTAAGCCGATGTTGCAATCCACGGTGAACCACCGAAGATAGCGCCTGCGATCATAGCGATGAACGGCTGTTTAGCACCGCAGGGAATGAATGTTGTTGTCATAATGGTCATACGGCGGTCACGCTCATTCTCGATTGTACGGGATGCCATGATACCCGGAACACCGCAGCCTGTGCCTACAAGCATTGGGATAAACGACTTACCCGAAAGACCGAACTTACGGAAGATACGGTCAAGTACGAATGCGATACGAGCCATATAACCGCAGCTTTCGAGGAAAGCAAGGAGAATGAAGAGTACAAGCATCTGCGGAACAAAGCCGAGAACCGCACCTACGCCGGCTACGATACCGTCAAGGATAAGACCGTTGAGCCAGTCTGCACAGTTGATTGCATCAAGACCGTTGCCGATAAGAACAGGAATACCGGGAACCCAGATTCCGTATGTTGAGGCATCGGGAGCACCGTAACCCTCTTTATAATCTGTGTTGAGGTAGTTTGAAACAGCCTTTTCAAGATCAGATTTCTTAGTATCGGGAGTTTCTGTAATTTCAAGAGTTTCTTCATCCTGAACAGAATATGTAACGCTTGCGTCTGAAGGTGTGAGATTTACGAGTTCTGCAAGAGCAGCCTTAGCAGCATCTTCGGAATAATTTTCAGATTCAAGGTCAACAGCTTCGGCAATGTCATCATTTCCGTACTGAGCATTGAATGCCTCGATAATTGCATCTGAATCGCCGTAGGTTTCTTCAGCCTCGGCAGCCTGTGATGAGCCGATACCGAAAAGGTGCCAGCCGTCACCGAAAAGACCGTCATTTGCCCAGTCAGTTGCGGCAGTACCTACTGTCTGCATTGAGATGTAGTAAACAAGGAACATAATAACCGCAAAAATCGGAAGACCGAGCCAACGGTTGGTTACAACCTTATCAATCTTGTCCGATGTTGTAAGCTTACCCTTGTTTTTCTTCTTATAACAGCTCTTGATGATTGAGGCAATGTAGATGTATCTCTCATTAGTGATGATACTTTCTGCGTCATCATCAAGCTCTTTTTCAGCCGCCTGAATATCTTTTTCAATGTGGTCAATAACATTCTGCGGAATGTCAAGCTTTGCAAGAACCTTGTCGTCACGCTCAAAAATCTTGATAGCGTACCAACGCTGCTGTTCCTCTGGCATATTGTGAACAGCCGCCTCTTCAATATGAGCGATTGCGTGTTCAACAACACCGTTAAAGCTGTGCATGGGGATTGTCTTTGTTGAGCCTGCAGCTTTGATTGCGGCCTCGGCAGCTTCCATAATGCCTGTGCCTTTAAGAGCCGAAATTTCCATAACCTTACAACCAAGCTGTCTTGAAAGCTCATCAATGTTGATTGAATCGCCGTTCTTCTTAACGAGGTCAATCATATTGATTGCCACAACAACAGGTATACCGAGTTCTGTAAGCTGTGTTGTGAGGTAAAGGTTTCTTTCAAGGTTAGTACCGTCAATAAGGTTGAGAATCGCATCGGGGCGTTCACCTACAAGATAGTTACGGGCAACAACCTCTTCAAGAGTATAAGGTGAAAGTGAATAGATACCGGGCAAGTCCATGATTGTAACATCCTTGTGCTTTTTGAGCTTACCCTCTTTTTTCTCGACAGTTACGCCGGGCCAGTTACCGACAAACTGATTGGAACCCGTGAGTGCGTTAAACAAAGTTGTCTTACCGCAGTTAGGGTTACCTGCAAGAGCAATTTTAATTTCCATATATCAGTTATCCTCTCTTAGATTAGCAAAAGCTAACCGTAATTTATAAAAATACGGGATTTCTCCCGTAGGATTTATAAGTATAAATTACTCAACTTCAATCATTTCAGCATCGGCTTTTCTGAGCGAAAGTTCATAATTCCTTACAGTAATTTCAATCGGATCTCCGAGCGGAGCAACTTTTCTGATGTAAATTTCAACACCCTTTGTGATGCCCATATCCATAATTCTGCGTTTGACAGCGCCCTCACCGTGAAGCTTAACAACCTTTACGGTTTCACCTACTTTTGCCTGTTTTAAAGTTTTCATAACAGTTTCCTCCATCTAAAATTGAGCATAAAGCCGTATAAAAACACCTCTCGGAACAACTCCGCCGTGTGTTTGTTACATAGAATCAAATCATAATTTTACGAGCCATTTCTTCGCTGATTGCAACTCGTGTTTCCTTTACGTTAACAATAACATTTCCGCCGAGTGACGAAATAATGGTAACCTCTCCGCCGGCAACAAAACCGAGATTTTCAAGGTGCTTTTTAACCTCGGGAGAACCTCCGACCTTCTTTATAATATTGGTTTCACCTGTGTTAGCAAACATCAAAGGCATCATAAAATCAATCTCCTTTAAGTTAGCAGATACTAACAATATTCGTTAATCAAAGGTTAGCTCTCGCTAACCGATTATATGGTACTATAAAACTCGAAATATGTCAATAGGCTTGCGAAAAAAATTTATTTTATTTTGAATTTTGGCAAATTGAATATTTCACGCCTGTAATTCGGATATTATTTTTGTTGATTTCGGTAAATCGTTTTTTCATAATTATTGAAAGCACAATTAATTTTATTGATTTTTTGTTCATATCATGATATGATTAGACAATGTAAAGGAGTGCAGACTATGCAATTAAAAGAATCAGGTGAAATGTACCTTGAAACAATATATGTTCTTTCAAAAAAGAGCAATTATATAAGATCAATTGATGTATGTGAAGAAATGGGATATTCAAAGCCGAGCGTCAGCCGTGCCGTTGGTCTTCTCAAAGAGGGCGGTTATCTTAAAGTCGGCGATGACGGCTCGCTTATTCTCACCGACCTCGGCAGGGAAATTGCAGAAAAAACATATGAAAGACACACCGTTCTTTCAAAGCTCTTTGTTATGCTCGGAGTTAATCCCGAAACTGCCGCCGCAGATGCCTGCAAAATGGAACACATTATCAGCGACGAAACCTTTGCCGCATTGAAAAATCACCTTGAAAATCATATGCAGTAAAAGGCTGAATAATTACCGAATATTACACACAAAAGGCTGACGAGAAATCGTCAGCCTTTGTTTTTACTCAACTGCTTTCAATAAGGCGATACACTTTTTCCGACCAATCCCATACCTCGGTAAATTCAAAATCACCGATTTTTATAAGCATATTTTCCCCACCTTTTTGAACGCTGAAATTATGTGTCTAACTCATAGTAATAAAGCGTGTTTGTGTCGGTGTCATAAACTCCCAATACAAAATTAAGCGACGCTCTTTCAAGCATATTCGTAAGGCTTTTATCTTGTTTGTCAATCAACATTGAATAGCCGTTCTTTATTTCGGGTATGAGCGAATTGCCGTTTTCATCACACACAAAACCACTGTAATCGCCATATAACAAAGCCTGAACCGTTTCATCGGACGGCAACGGCGCCCATACATTATTATTTTCAATTTGCGTTAAAGCGCTGTCATCTGAAAATTTAATTTTGGCAAAGGTTGCTCCGTCACCGTTAAATCCACCGTGCGTTTCAAACGATTCCGCAACTTCACCGCTTGAAACATTAAGTTTCAGATTATAGGCGACCGTATCTTTATCACCACACCCAATCAACAAAAATGCAAAAATAATAATAGCACAAATTATTGCAACCGCCTTTTTCATAAGCACACCTCGTCATTGTAAATAACATCAAATGAACTTTGTTAGCCAATTATCCAAGAATTTCACCTGTTCAGCTGTATGAAACCAATGTTCACCGCCATTCATAACAGTAAGGTCAGCGTTTATCTTCTCTGCAAATTTATTGATTATCTCAAATGATGTAAGGTTATCATTTTCACCGTATAAAATTGAGGTGGGTACATTCCAAGAAATTTGGTTTTCACGAACATAGCAAAGATATTCCCAAGATAAAGTTTCACCAAATTCAGTAGAGATTGTTTTCTTATCACGAAGTTCATTCTCTGTTACATTCGCCCATTTCATCATATTGGTAATGAGGTTTTCCATATCTACAACAGGCGAAATAAACATAGCTTTGTCAATCTGTTTATCTGAAAAGGCATTCATAGAATAAAATGCACCTATGCTATTCGCAATCAGAACTATATAATCATAATTTTTGCAATAATTATCGAACAGATTTGTAAATTCCTGTTTTGCATCCCACGGTGTTTCTGATTTATAGTCAAAGCCTATAACATCATATTCAGGTAGCAAAGGTTTGTAATGCTCCGATTCTGTAGCATTACCACCCTTTCCGTGTACATATACAGCCAGTCTACGCATTTAAAATTCTCCTTTTGCGGAACAATATCAACGCTTGCGGAATAATGCAAAGGCGATTTGCGGAACAATAGAAGTGTCTTTTTGCTTTATTCGCATTAAAATTTCATTGTGAGAGAAATTCTGTTCTTTTCGGGATCAACCGAAAGAACCTTTACATTTACAACATCACCGACTTTGAGAACTTCGCTCGGGTGCTTGATGTACTTATCGCAAATCTGCGAAATATGAACAAGTCCGTCCTGATGAACACCGATATCGACAAATGCGCCGAAGTCAATTACATTTCTGACCGTGCCTTTAAGCTCCATTCCCTCTTTCAAATCCTTGATGTCGAGAATATCACTTCTGAGCATTGGTGCTGGCAGTTCATCACGGGGATCTCTGCCCGGTTTGGAAAGTTCCTTTACAATATCGTCAAGGGTTGGAAGTCCGATTCTGAGAACATCGGCAAGTGACTTTGTTCCCTTTGCCTTTACTCTCTGCTGAATATCGGAGAAGTTGCCTGATTTTATTTCTTTGTCGGAATATTCAAGAAGTCCTAAAAGTTCTTTTGCGCTCTTGTAGCTTTCGGGGTGAACGCCTGTGTTATCAAGCGGATTTCTGCTTTCGGGAACACGCAAAAATCCTGCACACTGCTCAAACGCTTTAGGTCCGAGTTTCGGAACTTTCTTGAGTTCTGCTCTTGATGAGAAAGCACCGTTTTCTTCACGGTAAGCAACAATATTCTTGCACACGGTTGCGTTAAGTCCCGACACTCTCGACAAAAGTGCAGGCGATGCCGTATTAAGGTCTGCACCAACCGAGTTTACGCAGTCCTCTACAACACCGTCAAGTGTTTCACCGAGTTTTTTCTGCGGCATATCGTGCTGATACTGACCGACACCGATAGCCTTAGGCTCAATCTTAACAAGCTCTGCAAGAGGATCCTGAAGTCGTCTTGCAATTGACACGGCACTTCTGAGTGTGAGGTCAAGGTCGGGAAGTTCTGTTGCGGCAAGCTTTGATGCCGAATAAACCGACGCACCTGCCTCGCTGACTACCATATAATAAACGGGGTGGTCAGCCTCTTTGATTGTTTCGGCTGTGAACATCTCGGTTTCTTTGCTTGCAGTACCGTTGCCGATTGAAATAATATCAACATGATGCTTTTTGATGAGGCGGAGCAAGGTCTGCTTTGATTCCTGAATTTTTTTGTCTGAATGTGTAGGATAAATTACGGTTGTATCAAGCACCTTGCCTGTGCTGTCAACAACGGCAGTCTTACAGCCTGTGCGATATCCCGGATCAAGTGCAAGCACGGTTTTGCCCTTTACAGGCGGCTGCATAAGCAACTGCTTGAGGTTTACGGCAAAAACCTTCATAGCATTTTCGGAGGCGGTATCTGTAAGGTCGTTTCTGACCTCACGCTCAATTGAGGGATAAATAAGTCGCTGATAAGCGTCTGTGCAAGCCTCACGGATAATGTCTGAACAAAGCTGATTTTTGTCTGTAATCATTGCTCTGAAAATTGAATTAAGCGGTTTTTCGCTGTCGGTTTCAACGCTGACTTTGAGAAATCCCTCTTTTTCGCCACGATTCACGGCAAGCACTCTGTGACCTGCAATCTTTTTAACAGGCTCTTTGTAGTCATAATAATTTTTGTAAACGCTGTCCTTTTCTTCATCTGTTGCAACAGACACAAGCACACCGTTTGCGTTTGTAAGATTTCTTATTCTCTTACGGATTTCCGCATTATCCGACACAAGTTCTGCAATGATATCCATTGCACCCTGAATTGCATCTTCAACGGAGGTAACTCCCTTTTCTTCATCAATATAATCAACTGCCGACTTTGACGGATCAAAACCTTTTTCCTGCTTTAAAATATCGTTAGCAAGCGGTTCAAGTCCCTTTTCCTTTGCAATTGACGCCCTTGTCTTTCTCTTTGGACGGTACGGACGGTAAATATCCTCAAGTTCGCTTAGTGTGGCAGCCTTGTCAAGTGCAAGGTTGATTTCATCCGTGAGCTTTTCCTGTGCGTCAATGAGTGAACGAATTTCATCTCTGCGCTTGTCAAGTCCTCTTAAATATTCAAGCTTTTCGGCAAATTCACGAATCAACTGGTCATCCATTGAACCGTGCATTTCCTTTCTGTATCGTGCAATAAAAGGAATAGTGTTGCCGTCATCAAGCAATGTGATGATGTTTTTGGCATACTCCTCTTTAATATTAAACTGCTGTGAAAGAATCTGTGAATAATCCATTATATCCTCCGTTTTTGTTTTGTATGGCTTATTATAACATACTTTTAAATAATTTGCACTAAAAAGAAAACGAGCAGTCAAAATGGCAACACCATATAAGGAAGTAATTTGAAAGAATGGTGTAGTATGAGTATCTTTTGAAAAAGAGTATATCTCAACAGCCCTGTATTTGATTTTGATACCAAATACAGGGCTGTTTTTTTGATTTTATACTATATATTGTTTTTCTTCACATATCTTGACACTGTACCTTGTGGCTTGTCACTTATTTATCGCTTAAATCTGCAATAAGACACTGAAAGATAGTAAACGATAAGCGACAAAAGTCCTAATATCTGCGTATGTACTATTTTGCTGTTAGTTGCTTAAAAAGGTCAGAACCCAACATTTGTAAGGATGTGCGCGCAATATCAAGCATAACCATTATCATATCTTCATCGTTCCAATGTCCACCCTCGCCTTTTGTGTAAATTGAAGCAGCTTGCAACATAATTGTTGCGCTATTACATTTGACAAACCTATTTTCGCAAAGATTGGTATTGATTGGCATACCATAATTTGCGGCGGTTAGCCGATCAAGCCTGTTTAATGTACCATCATTATATACTAATGTTACTGTTCTACCATCCGGTCTTGTAACAATAACATTCTGTGTCAAAAAATTGGAACCCTCTAAAAAGAGAATGTAAGGAAAATAGCGTTCACCTAACATGAAATTGGCAATCTCATTTACATTTTTATATGCTCTTTCGATTGCGTTTCCTGCCGCCATAAGGTCTTGATTGTTGTTTTTCCCAACAAGTTTTCCTGCTTTGATATTTTCAATATCTTTCCCTTGGTGCTTTGCTTCTGATACTAACACAACACGCCAATTCCCGTTATCGTCTTGCACTTCTATGAGCCCGCCATCAGGTCTAATACTTGCGCTTTCTACAAAAAGCGTTTGCCCGAGATATTCATCGATTTTTTGCAATGCCTCATTGATTTCTTTCTTCGACAAGTCTTTCCTGTACCTAAATGTCAGCATTGGAAATTCATATTCAAGCTGCTTGATTACAAAAAGGGAAGTATTTCCGACTTCTTTGTCATGGATTTGTGCGTCCTTATGAAAAATAGTTATAGGACCTTGTCCCTCTTTTTGCTGTGCTGTAAGCCTATTTGACTGCCCTTTTTTCATTGTTCGTTTTCTCCTTGTTCAACATCAAAAAAATCAGCTATGCTTTCAATTTTTTTGTATTCTGTGTTTTGCCCTAATTTCTTCATTAGTTCGAGATGTTTATTGAAGTAGTCTATTGAAGCCGGGTCACTATCGCACATAAGGCAATGCCGACCCTCTGTAATACAAACCCTGCCAACAGTTCCGCTTCCTGCAAAAAAATCCAACACCACCGAACCGGGATAAGACAATGATTTAATGAAACGGTCGATAATTTCAACAGGTTTCTGTGTTGGATGTCCAACGCGTTCTTTGCTGTTTCCATTCAGTCTGCCAATTTGCCAAACATTAGTAGGATTTTTGCCTTTCATTGTGTTTTCTGGGTTCAGGCGTTTATCTTTCAAGGCAAGTTTCAAATCCTCTTCTGAATAAGGCACTCTAACAGAATCTAAATCGAAATAATAGTCATTTGTTTTTGCCAACCATATGACCTCTTCATGCCTGTTGGCAAAATATCGATGCGCCGACATACCGTTTTTGTAATGCCATATAATGGTATTTATTAGCTTGAATTTCGTACTATGTCTAACATACTGAATAATGTCTATCAAATCGCCAGATTTTACATCACGAAACTGAATACCACCAAATATAACCATACTACCGTTTTTTGATAACACACGATAAGCTTCAGTTATCCATTGTGACGCCCATTCAATATAGTTGTCATAAATGTCCCATCCCGCAAGTTCCAAATTATAAGGTGGGTCAATGCAAATTAGTTGTACTGATTCATCAGGAAGTTGTTTCAAAAAGTCACAACAATCCATTATGCTGTGAAGAACCTTTATTTCTTCTGGTTGTTCAAAATCGCTTGCGGATTTTTGCTTCATGGTTCTATCTTTACGCATTTTGTTCAGCGACATTAGCGCATGATTGCTGTGTGATTTATTGTGAATTGCCATCTAATTTATCTCTCCATGTCACTATTGTTGAAAATCTCTACAATATCGTCAAGCCCGCAATTTAAGGCGGTTGCACTCTTTGCAAGGCTTTCCATTGCGACAGGTTCGCTCTTTCCTATTTTAGCAAGTAGTTTGTGCTAATACCTGCCTACAAGCGCATTTGCGTCTTTGTCATGCCTTTATCTATCAACAGTTTCTATAACCTGTTATAGCTATAAGTCATAAAAATAGCTCTCCTGTGCGTGGCTACAATAAGCCAGTAAAAGTATAACATAGAAGGGCAGATTTTTCAATATTCAATACAGTATAGATTCCTATTTTCCTCAAATATGTCCCATACCGTAACAAGCAGGTAAACTGTATTGACAATTTCCGAAAGTAAGGATACAGTGTAACCCATTTTGCTGAGTTACATAGACCCAAAAAGATAACATATAGTAATAATGTGTTATCGTTTGGTTGACTGCCGAAAAATATTACTTACCCTACATAAATACTTCCTTATCTGGCACTACCAAACGACTGCTCTCATGAATTATTTATGTTTATGTATTTTAAGCACTTTTCTTTTTGCGAATATAGGCAAAATAGAGCGGAAGTCCCACAAAGACCATACCGCCGATTATGTTGCCGATTGTAACAAACAGCAGAGATTCACAGCCCGAAAGATTTGCAAGATTCTGACATTGTTGTGCCGTAATACCGTAAAGCTCCTGAGCTTTTGCAACATATTCGGGATTCATTGCCGCCATAACACCTGTCGGAATATAGAACATATTTGCAACGCAGTGTTCAAATCCGCAGACTACAAATGCACAAATCGGGAAAAATACACCGAAAATCTTACCTATTGCATCTGTTGCGCCTGTTGCCATAACGATTGCAAGGCACACGAGAATGTTACAAAGTATGCCGCTGATAATTGCTGTTGCAGGATTGATTGTTGTTTTGGCAAGTGCAACCTTGATTGTAAATGCACCGAGTCCGCCGTTTGAATAATTGAGCTGTCCCGAAAAAAATATCAGCAAATCAATAATCATTGCACCGACAAAATTTGAAATATAAACCGTAACAAGATTCTTTATCATTGAAACAGGCTTGATTTTCTTTTCAAGTGTCGGAATAATCATAAGGCAGTTGCCTGTAAAGAGTTCACTTCCCGTAAACACAACAAGCATAAGTCCCACAGGGAAGATTACGCCTGCAACCACTCTTGCAAGTCCCACATCGGCAACTCCGTGCATTGCAACATCACTTGCCGCACCGCCGAATGCGATAAATGCGCCTGCCATAAGTCCGAGCAAAATCATTTTCGGCAGAGAAAGCATTGATTTTGTTACACCTGATTTTGACACCAGCGACGCAATTTCAGCCGGTGAATTAAATCTGCTGTCCATTAAAAAACCTTCTTCAATTAGTTTATCAATTGTTGCAAAATTTACTGCCATTCGGCAATAAACCGCAAAATCACAGGATACATATTATCACAAAAGCAAAGTGTTTGTCAATTAATATGCGATTATCTGTAACATTGCACACAAAAGACTTTACAAATTGTCAAATACAGTTTATAATCATAGTGTAGATATTACACAACCTAAAGATGTGTAAGATTTGTGATCAGAGTGAGAATAATCACATACAAAACGGGAGCTGTTACCGGCTGAGAGGAAATTCGATTTCGACCGTAAACCTGATTTGGATAATGCCAACGAAGGGACATATTAAGCTTGAAGTGTACGCACTTGGAGTATGTCTTTTTGGCATACTCCTTTTTTGTTGTGTTTTTTCTCTGAAAGAATTTTATTTAAGGAGTAGTTTTAATGAAAACGAACGGTAAGAAAAATGCACTTGTTATGTGCGAATGTGCAATTATGATTGCACTTGCGGCAGTTTTAAGCTTTGTAAAAATCCTTGAACTTCCCTACGGCGGCAGTGTTACCGCATTCAGCATTGTTCCGATTGTAATTATCTCATATCGCCACGGTGTAAAATGGGGATTGCTTTCGGGATTTGTATTCAGCATTATTCAGCTTATTCAAACTGCGTCAACCCTCTCATACGCAACATCATTTTTAGCAGCTGTAACAATCATTTTCTTGGACTATATATTCGCATTCACGGTTATCGGCCTTGCAGGCTTTCTCAGAAACAAGGTCAGCAATCCGTCTGCCGCTGCCGTAACAGGCACGGTAGGAGTTTGTGCTTTGAGATATATCTGTCATGTAATTTCAGGCTGTACCGTATGGGCAGGTGTTTCAATCCCGTCAACTGACGGACTTCTCTATTCACTCAGCTACAACGCTACATATATGATTCCCGAAACAATAATCAATGCGGCGGCTGTATTCTGGCTTTTCGGCTGTCTTAACTTCAGAAGTGAAAAAATCAGCGTTGCAAAGAAAATTGAAAAGAACCTTACAGAAACTGTTACGGCATCAATTTCAATTCTTTCACTTATGGTTGCCGTAATTATTGACGCTGTTGCAGTTTTTGCGTCACTTCAGAATCCCGACAGCGGTGTACTTGATTTTTCACTCATTTCAAACACAAACTTCACTCTTGTAGGCATCGTTTCGGCAATCGGAATTGTGCTTTGCGTAGTTTTTGCAATCATTGCAAAGGTTACTTCAAATTCTGCCAAAAAGGTTAATTAACATTTAATCGGATATTCACGGTAAAACCTCTGTATCAGGGCTGACGGCATTGCTGTCGGCTCTGTTTTTTATTATGTAAACACAAGTATGAAACGGGCATATTATGAGAATGAACAGCAATGTTCATAAGTTTGAACAAAAAGGAGAATTAAATTGGATATTAAAGAAATTATTTCTCAGCAGTACGGAATACCGTGTCTGCCAAAGAGAACGAGCGAGGCTATGGCATATGTTCCCTTTCAGCAGTTCGACTCCCCAACCTACAGCCCGTTGCAGGGACTTGAGTCGGGTACAATGTTCCCCGTTCTCAACAAACCATTCTACGGAAAGAAATGCGGTGAGGGACTTGACTGAAAGAGAAATTCTTTTAAAGAAAATTTCAACCTACGAATTTGCCGCACTTGACCTTCAGATTTATCTTGACACTCATCCGCACGATACGGCAATGATACAAAAAATGAACGGTTTCAAAGAAAAATTGAAACCGCTTGTTGAAGAATATGAAGAAAAATTCGGTCCTTTGAAAAAGAGTATGACAAGCACCAATATGTGGAGCTGGATAAAGGGACCGTGGCCGTGGGAAAACGAGGAGGATTGCTGATGTTTGTCTATGAAAAAAAGTTACAGTACCCCGTCAATATCAAAAAGCCGAACGCAAAGCTTGCCAAGATTATCATAACGCAATACGGCGGTGCGTAGGGCAAAATGTGATACTTTTTATTTTCGTATAACATCCCGATAAAAATCAATAAACGCATTAAGCGCAGGAGATTTCCACTTGTTTTTGTGGACAAGCAACTGCGTCCACACCGAAACATCACAATCGTTGACGGGAATATGTTTTATCTCTCCCGAATTGTAGTAATCCTCCGTGATGAAATCAGGCAAGAACGAGATCATTTTGCTGTTTTTGATTAGAGAACAAATTTGTAGAGGGTTTCCTATTTCCAAAACAGGGTGAATTTCAAGCGATTGTGCGGCAAGTTCATTGTTGAGCAATTTTCTGTAGCTCATATTACTTTCGGTCAGTACAAAATCCTCGGTGCATAATTCTTTTAGCGAAATATTTTCTTTATTCAAAAGTGGATTGTCAACTGATGCAAAGAAGTGAACCTTTTCCTCATGCTCTGCACAAATTATAAATTCCGAATCATAAATGTGGCTGTCAAGCGTAAAAATCAAATCAACCTCATTTTTGCGTAACATATCAAACATCTGCTCTGTACCGCTTTCGACAACGACAAGGTGAATATTAGGAAAATGTTTTCTGAACTCAAGAAAATCATCTTTAAAAAATCGGTTGCAGACAGAACTTGACATTGCAAGGCGAATGTTGCCCTCAATTGTTTCGGGGGTACGCAAATCTTCAAGCATCTTTTCGTGAGATTCAAGAATTTCTCTTGCGTGTTGCAGAACCGTTATGCCGTCGGAAGTCAGGCTGATTCTGTGGTAAAAGCGGTCAAAAAGCACCGTGTTAAGCTCGCTTTCCAACTGTTTTATCTGTGATGAAACGGTTGACTGGGTATAGCCGAGCTTTTCCGCTGCAGCAGAAAATCCCGAATATTCGCACACAGCTACAAAGGTTTTAAGCACATTGGTATCCATAACTAAATCCTCTTTTATACGAACGATATCTTCACTATTATAGCACAGTTTTATCAATTTTACAAATGGTATTTTATTTGCTATACTACTCTTTGTATTGCAAAATAAACAAGGGAGCAGTATTTATGACGAAAAAATATTGTGTAGATAAAATAAATTCGGCAGGAGGACTTGTGTTGTGAATCGTGAAAAATTAGGAAGCCGACTCGGCTTTATAATGCTTTCGGCAGGCTGTGCAATCGGTTGCGGAAATGTGTGGAAGTTTCCGTGGATGTGCGGACAATACGGTGGCGGAAGTTTTATGCTTGTGTACATCATCTGTCTTATTGTTTTGGGAATTCCGTGTTTGATAATGGAATTTTCGGTGGGCAGAGCGGCACAGACAAGTCCGATTAAAATGTACCGCAAACTTGAAAAGCCAAAGCAAAAATGGGGCGGTTTCGGTTGGGCATGCCTTGTGGGCAACCTTGCAATTATGGCTTTTTACACAGTTGTTTGCGGTTGGATAATTTACTACTTCATAAATTTTCTGACGGGTAACAACCGTGACCTCGGATTTACCACAATGATTGCAAATCCGTCAGTCAATGTTATTTTTATGATGATAACGGTTGTTATCGCCTTTGTTATACTCTCGTTCAACATTCAGGGCGGACTTGAGAGGATAACAAAATATATGATGATTGCTTTGCTTGCACTTATGATTGTGCTTGCAATCCACAGTCTGTTTTTGAGCGGTTCGGGTGAGGGTATGACATTTTACCTCAAACCCGACTTTTCAAAAATCAACGGTGATGTTGTTGTGGGTGCGATGAATCAGGCATTTTTCTCGCTGTCAACAGGTATGGGCGGTATGGCTATTTTCGGAAGTTATATCGGCAAAGACCGTTCACTTATGGGCGAGGCAATCAATGTTATCTCTCTTGACACACTCGTAGCTCTGCTTGCAGGCATAATCATCTTTCCTGCCTGCTTTACTTACAACCTTGAAGTTAATTCAGGTCCGAACCTTTTGTTTGACACAATGGCAACCGTGTTCAACAATATGCCCGGCGGAAGAATATGGGGTTCGCTCTTCTTCCTGTTTATGGTGTTTGCGGCAATGTCAACCGTTTTGGGTGTTTGCGAAAATATTCTTGCAATGATTCGTGATTTGACAGGCTGGTCAAGAAGAAAAGGCAGTCTTATTTGCGGAATTGTAGTGTTTGTGCTTGCACTCACAACGGCTCTCGGATTCAGCGTTCTTCATTTTCAGCCGTTTGCAGAGGGTACAACATGGCTTGATTTTTGGGACTTCATTGTTTCCACAAATGTTCTTCCTCTCGGTTCTCTTGTGCTTGCTCTGTTCTGTTGCAACAAGTTCGGCTGGGGTTGGGATAACTTCATTAAAGAAGCCAACATAGGCATCGGTATGAAAGTGCGTTCGTGGATGAAACCGATTTTCAAATATGTAGTTCCTACAGCTATCGCATTTATCTATGTTTACGGACTCGTCACCTTTAAATGGCAATAAATAAAATTTGATACACAAAATAAAATCCGTATGGAGCAATCTTCATACGGATTTTTTCGGTTTAAATATTCATTTCCTTGTATTCTCTGTAGGTTTTGAATCCTACGGAATCGTAAAACTTCATTGCACCCTCGTTGAATTCCCACACATCAAGTTCCAGCCTGTCAAAGCCTCTGTTCTTAGCCTCTTGTTTGCAGAAGCTTATCAGCTTGGTTGCAACACCCATTCTGCGGAAGTTTTCATCAACTCCGAATTCGCAAATTTGATAGAATTTCCTTTGCAAACCGTACGGAGATTTTTCCTTGAATATGTATTCAACAGTTGCAAATCCGCAGATTGTATCACCGTTCACGGCAACGATAACATCGGAATTTTCGCCGTCAAAAACTTTGTATACTATGTTTTTCATCTCATCGCAGAAATCATCTCGGAATATATCAGGTCTGCCGTTTGAATGAACCCTGTTGACCTGATAACGAATTTCATTCACACGCTCAAGTTCTGATTTCTGAGCGTACCGTACTGTGAAGTCGGGCATATTGTCACTTCCTTTTGTTGTGGTTTATATAATCGGTTTTTGTGATTTCGAGCTCGATTATTAAAAAAATCATACGGTAATTTCAATTAAGTTTCCTTCAATACCGACAATACAGCTTTCATAATAGCCGTCACCCGTAACTCTCGGTCCGCTCAACACTTCATAACCGTCAGACTTCATTTTTTCAGTGAGTTCATCAACAGCAGTTCTGCTTCCTACGCTAAAAGCAATATGTACATATCCTGTACCTGACAATTTGTCTGTGGTATCATTTAGGCTTGGTTTGTTCATAATTTCAAGCCTTGTATCATCTTCAAAACTTAAAAAATACGAACGGAAATCTGTTTTTTTATTATGATATTTTTCGCTTGGTACTGCATTAAAATATTTAATAAAAAAGTTTTTTGCATTTTCAAGATTTTCCACATACATTGCAATATGTTCAATACGCATTTACTTATTTCTCCTGTTCGTATAATCTGTTTGCTGTTACAAAGTTATTGCGATACACAATTTTAATCAAATCAAAAAATATGTGATTGAACAAAAACATTCATCAAGGCGGGCGTCCAATGAACGCTCCTACTGAATTGTGAAAACAATTACAATGTTACGCTCGGGTATAATATGTTTTTTGACATTACAAACTATCTACACGAGTTGGGTACGGCGGCTCGCCGTGCGGGCGGATGATATCTGCCCCTACGAAATTGTTCTTTTATAGAATTTTGTTTATATCAATTGATTTGCAAGGTAAATCAATATGAATACGGTCGGGAATGTGGAGTTTGTTCTACACAAAACTTTCTTCCCGACCAAAATTTTCAATTTTCCATTTTCAATTTTCAATTAAAACATAAGCTTAAATCATCCAATACCAATACTTGTCCTGATTGTTTTCCGAAAGGTCGGGACTGAACTGGAGTTCGGGGTTTTTAATGCTTACTTTCATACCCTCAGTAATTGAGTTCACGATAAAGGCGTTACCGCCGATTGTTGCACCCTTGCCGATTACGGTTTCACCGCCGAGGATAGTTGTACCCGAATAGATTGTAACATTATCACGGATAGTAGGATGTCTTTTAACTCCTTTAAGCTGCTGACCTTTTCTTGTTGACAACGCACCGAGGGTTACACCTTGATAGATTTTCACATTCTCGCCTATCTCGGTAGTTTCACCGATTACAATACCTGTGCCGTGGTCGATGAAGAAATATTTGCCGATTGTCGCACCGGGGTGAATGTCAATTCCCGTAAGTCCGTGTGCGTACTCCGAAAGCACTCTCGGAATCATCGGGATTTTAAGCTTCCACAATTCATGTGCCACTCTGTAAACCGTGATTGCAAAAAATCCGGGGTAGCAGAGAATGATTTCATCCGTACTGTATGCGGCAGGATCGCCGTTAAAGGCCGCAACAACATCTGTTGCAAGGTAATCACGGATTGACGGAATCTTTGAAAGGAACTCATAAACCAGCTTTTCTGACTTTTCCATAACCTCGTCATATGAAAGGTCGTTGCACTTTTCGCAACCCTTTAAAGCCTTTGCAATCTGCTTTTTAAGGTTATACTGAATAAATTCTATTCTGTCGCCTACAATATAGCCGATGTATTCTTCTCTTACTCTGTTCTTGTCAAAGTAGCCCGGAAACAACAGCTTGCGGATTTCTTCAAGCACCTGAATAAGCACAGATTTGTTGATAATGTTATCCTCCGAAAGTCTGCAAGTTTGTTCATGCTTTGAATAGCTTTCGAGAATTTCATTGACTGTTTTATTTATATTATCATTCATATGAATACTCCTTTTTCAAAATCCTGTTTAATTCACTTACGGGAAGTCCGACAACATTAAAATAGTCGCCGTCAATCTTCTTTACAAGCAGAGAACCTTTGCCCTGTATTCCGTATGCACCTGCCTTGTCAAAAGGCTCGCCCGTTGCAATGTACTCCTCTATTTCCGAATCGGAAAGTTCAAAAAATTCAACAAGCGTTACATTGGAAAATGATTTTGCAACACCGTTTTTGACGGTACAACAACCCGTGATAACCTTGTGCTGTCTGCCCGAAAGCAGTTTTAACATATTCTCGGCATCTTCCCTGTTCTTAGGTTTGCCGAGCATTTTGCCGTCAACAAAAACTCCCGTGTCACAACCGATTACAATATCTTTTTCATAACCGTTTTTTGAAATATGCAATGCCTTTTTGACGGCAAGATATTCGGGACGCTTTTCAAGCGGAACATTGTTCTCAACCGTTTCGTCAATGTCTGCGGGAACAATTTTAAAATCGGTTGTTATAAAACTTAAAAGCTCTTTTCTTCGTGGTGAAGCAGATGCAAGTACAATCATAATCTATCTCCGTAAAATTACTTTTGACTATTGTAACATAAAACCGAAATAAATAAAAGGTGATTATACAAAAAACACAAAATGTACAGCAATAATCAGCTATTCGGATTGACCGCACTCCGTACTTTGTATTGACAATAATTTTGCAAAGTGTTATATTTAAGGACAGCGGTAATCCGCATTAATAAGCACAATTCAACGAAAGGAAATGAAATATATGGCTAACATTAAGCTCCCTGTTCCCGTAACGCTTCTTACAGGTTATCTCGGTGCAGGCAAAACTACTCTTATCAACCATGTCCTCGGCAATCAGGAGGGCTACAAGTGTGCCGTTATCGTAAACGATATCGGTGAAGTAAACATTGACGCAGAGCTTATTCAAAAGGCAGGCGTTGTTACTCAGAAAGATACAAACCTTGTTCCGCTTACAAACGGCTGTATCTGCTGTACTTTGAGCGTTGACCTTATCAACCAGATTACAGACCTTGTAAAGTCAGGCAAGTTTGACTACATTCTCATTGAGGCGAGCGGTATTTGCGAACCACTTCCGATTGCACAGTCAATCTCAGTTCTTGAGGGCGATAAGGAAAACAATATACCAGAGCTTGTCCGTCTTGACAACATTGTTACAGTTGTTGACGCACTCCGTATGGCAACGGAATTCGGCTGCGGTGACGATCTCCTCAAGGAAGATGTTGACGAAGAGGATGTTGAAAGCCTTCTTATCCAGCAGATTGAGTTCTGTTCAACAATCATCCTCAACAAGGTTGACAAGGTAACAGAGGAACAGCTCAAGAGAGTTAAGGCTATGATTAAGACACTTCAGCCAAAGGCACGAATTATTGAATCACAGTTCGGCAAGGTTGAAGTTAAGGATATTCTCGATACAAAGTGCTTTAATTTTGAAGAAACAGCCGCATCCGCAGGTTGGGCTCAGATTTATGATAAGGATGAAGATGACGAGGATACAGACCGTCACGGTCATCATCACCACCATCACCACCATGATGAAGACCATGACGAACACGAGCATCACGACCATGACCATGATGAGGACGGTCTTGACCACTCTCATTGCGACCACGAACACGGCCATTGCTGTCACCACGACCACGATCATGAGGACGGCGAAGAAGAGTACGGCATCGGTTCATTTGTTTACCACCGCATTCGTCCTTTCAATCAGGACAAGCTCCAGCAGTTTGTTGAGAACTGGCCAAAGAGCGTAGTCCGTGCAAAGGGTGTTCTCTGGTTTGATGACAAGAGAGAAGATGTTTATGTATTCGAGCAGGCAGGCGTTCAGATTACTGCTACGGAACAGGGCAAGTGGCTTGCCGCATTCCCAAAGAAACAGCAGAAGCTCTATCTTGCAGAGTATCCCGATATGGCTGAAAAGTGGGACGAAAAATATGGCGACAGAGAAATCAAGCTTGTATTCATCGGTCAGCATATGGACAGGCACGCAATTGTTGACGCGCTTGACGAGTGTCTTTCAGACTGATAAAATCTTATAAAATTAAGGGCAGCGAAATTCCGCTGCCCTTGTTTTTTGGTTGGATATACAAAAACGGCAGTCCGATTTGGACTGCCGAAATTTTTGCACCGTTAAGTTTTATTACTTTGATGATTCTGAAGCAGAAGATTCGGGCTTGAAGTTAGCGTCAAATGTGAAAACGAGCTTTGTACCGTCTTTTTCCATTGTAATAACACCGTCTTTGAGTGTGTATGGAATGCTCTCGCTTCCTGCTGTAAAGTTCTTGTCATCGTATGTGAGCTCCTGCTCCTGACCGGCTGCAGAAAGCTTAGCCTTGCCGTCTTCTTTAAGAAGAATGTAGCCTTTGTCCATACCGACAGCGGCAAGAGTACTGCTGTCAAAGCTCATACCGCTTGCTTCTGCACTTGTAAGCTTGTAATAGCCGAGTGTTGAATTACCGCAAGCTGTAAGTGAAAGCACCATAAGAAGTGCCATAACAGCCGCAACGCTGATTGTGAAAATTCTTTTCATTTGTTTTTCCTCCGTTTTCCCTATCGGGATTTCTCATTTTTTCAGGCTTTGTGCCTTTGTCAGTGAATGACACGATTATTATAGCACAATGGCATAAACTTTTCAAGGTTATTTGTAAAAATATGTAAAAAAGCACCCTTTCGAGTGCTTTCCTCACCTAATATTCAGTTATCAGTTGAACCTTGACAAAAACGCCTGGGTTCTTGGATTTTGCGGATTGTTGATTACCTGTTCGGGAGTGCCTTCTTCGGCAATTACACCGTCAGCCATAAAAATGATCTTGTCGGCAACATCTCTTGCAAACTCAATTTCGTGAGTTACAACAATCATTGTGCTGTCAGAGGTTTTAAGACTGCGGATAACATTAAGCACCTCACCCGTGAGTTCGGGATCAAGTGCGGAGGTAGGCTCGTCAAAGCAGAGAACATCGGGATTGAGTGCAAGCGCTCTTGCAATTGCAACACGCTGTTGCTGACCGCCGCTGAGATTACAAGGATATGACTCGCTCTTTTCGGAAAGTCCTACCCTTTCAAGCAAAGACTTTGCATTGCTCTTGATAATTTCATGAGCCTCTTTATAGCTTTTTGCGCCCATATATTCGCCTGTCTGCTTTATCTGCTCTTTTGCGGCAAGCTTTGGAGCAAGCATAATATTCTCGATAACCGTATATTGCGGAAACAGGTTAAATGACTGGAACACAAGTCCAAAGTGAAGTCGTCTTTTTCTGATTTCGCTGTCGCTCTTTGCAGAGCTGTCATTGCTGTCAAAAAGCACCTTGTCATTGACGGAAATCTTGCCGTTGCCCGGAGTTTCAAGAAAATTAAGACACCTTAACAGCGTAGTCTTGCCCGAACCCGATGAGCCGATAATCGCAAGCACCTCGCCCTTTTTAAGAGAAAAGCTGATATCTTTCAAAACCTCTGTTTTGCCGTAGCTTTTACGGATGTTTTCAACATTTAACAAAGACATAACCTTTCCCCCTTAACCCTTGTAGTAATCGAGCTTTTTCTCGATGAATGAGAAAAGCAATGTGAGAATTCCGCAGAATGCGAGGAAGAATACTGCCGAATAGAAAAGCGGCCAGATGAGTCCCTGCATTGAGAAGTCCTTTGCTCTCATAAGAATTTCCGGAATTGCGATAACGCTTGAAAGCGAAGTATCCTTTACAAGAGTAATAATTTCGTTGCCCATGGGTGCAGTAATTTTCTTTACAACCTGCAAAAGCACAACCTTAAAGAAAATCTGACCCTTTGTCATGCCGAGCACCTGACCTGCCTCGTACTGTCCCTTTGGAACAGACTCGATACCGCCACGGAAGATTTCAGAAAAATATGCGGCATAATTGATTATAAATGCAATAAGTGCGGCGTTCATTCGTGCAAATGTCACACTGCCGTTTGACACAAGCGGCGGAACATAGAACACTACGAAAAGCTGGAGCATCAGCGGAGTACCTCTGATTATCCACACAAATGTTTTTGTCAGCCATTTTAACGGCTTGAATTTTGACATTGAACCCATTGAGATAATAAGTCCGAGCGGAATTGCCGCAAGCAGGGTTACAATGAAAATTATACAGTTTTCGCCGAATCCCTCAAGCAACTGACCGCTTACATTAAAAAATTGATCCATTTTATATACCACTCTATCCAAGTATTTTCAGTTTTGAATATATCAAAAGGCTTACAAATTTGAACCTGTAAATTTATAATCAATAAAAAGCACAACGGGCGAACATAGTCCGCCCTGTATGTACAAACTTATTTTAATTAAATTATTTCTTTTTTACAAGAAGAAGATCCTGAAGGCTGTACTTCTCTGCAATCTTATCAAGTGTGCCGTCATCGGCAACTGCCTGAATAGCATCGTTAAGCTTTTTGAGTGTTTCGGGACTGTCCTTACGAAGTGCAATACCGTACTGCTCAGGTGAAAAGTCCTTGCCGTCAACAACCTTGAGGTCAGCGTAGTCAGAACCGCTCTTGAGTGTACCGATTGACATTACATAGTCGATAACCGCAACATCTGCTGTGCCTGACTTAACCTCGAGAAGAGCCTTAGCCTGTGCGTCAACTGAAACATACTTTGCACTTGAGAAGAACTCGTCTGTCTGAGCAACAGTTTCACCTGCTGACTTCTTCTCTGCAACTACTGTCTTATCCTTGAGGTCATCTGCTGACTTGATTTTGTCTGCAACATCAGATTTTGCAACCATAACCTGCTTGTTTTCCATATAAGGAGTTGAAATATCCATTGTTGTCTTTCTGTCGTCATCAATTGTAAGGCCGTTCCAGATGCAGTCGATTGTCTTTGAGTTAAGCTCAACCTCTTTTGAATCCCAGTCAATTTTCTGGAACTTTGGAGTAACGCCCATTTTCTCGCAAACTGCCTCTGCAAACTCAGTTTCAAAACCTGTAAGCTTGCCGTCTGCATCAAGGTAGTTCATCGGCTCAAAATATGTAACACCGATAACAAACTCTCCCTTATTTGAGATATAATCCCAGTCCGTTGCAGAAGAACCGCAACCTACAAAAATTGACGCTGACATTGCACCTGCAAGAAGTAATGAAAGTAACTTTTTCTTTTTCATAATTATTCCTCCGTAATCTGATATACTCTCTACCTATGTTCCGCAAATCACCTTGCAAAACAATCTCTGTATATTATACATTAGTGCGTTAGCAAAGTAAAGTGTTTTCGAGAAATTTGCCGAAGAATTTTATTCCAATCGCAGACATATTATTGCATAAAAGAATTATTATTTAAAGAGGTGATTAATTTGTCGGGAAATCACAATAAAAATCACTTTGCGGCGGCATACATAAGGGTGTCAACCGAAAATCAAACTGAGCTTTCACCGTCAAGTCAGCTGAAAATCATCAGAAAATTTGCAGATGAAAAAGGCTATCTGATTGATGAGGATTTCATTTTCCGTGACAACGGAATTTCGGGAAGATATGCCGACAAGCGACCTGAATTTAACCGAATGATAAGCCTTGCAAAGCAAAAGCCTCCACTGTTTTCAGCCGTACTTGTCTGGAAATTTTCACGATTCGCCCGCAATCAGGAGGAAAGCATTTTCTATAAATCGCTGTTGAGAAAAAACGGAATTGAAGTCATCAGCGTGTCCGAACCCGTTGATGACGGTCCTTTCGGCAAGCTGATTGAACGAATTATCGAATGGTCGGACGAATACTATTCGATTCGGCTTTCGGGTGAGGTAAGGCGAGGGATGACCGAAAAAGCCGAGCGTGGCGGCATCGTCAGCATTGCGCCCTTTGGCTATAAAGTGACAGACGGAAGGCTTGTGGTTGACGCTAAAAAAGCCCGAATTGTCAGTAAAATTTTTGCCGATTTTTTGAATAATAAAGATATAAATATGATTTGTGATAACTTAAATTCGTCAGAAATCAAAACCGCCAAGGGCAACCGCTGGGATTGCCGTGCCGTTGAATATATTCTGCAAAATCCCGTTTATATCGGCAAAATCAGGTGGAATCCAATCTGCAAAACAGGCAGAGATTTCTATAACGATAACCTGATAATTTCAGACGGCATTCACGAACCTATTATTGATGAGAATACTTTTGAGCAGGCAAAGCAAATATTATTCTTGCAAGGAATAATAAATAGAGAACATTCCCATAAACAAACCGAAATTAGACACCTCATTCAAAATCTTGTCAAGTGTTCAAACTGCAATTCAACCCTCGTTCCGATTAAAAATAATTTTCTCCAATGCTCCGCCTACATTCACGGCAACTGCCATTCATCGCACAGCGTAAGAATTAAAAAGATTGAAAAAGTTGTAATTAAAGCAATCAATATTCTTGTAAAGAATAATTTAATCAATGATGCTTTCTCGATTAAAGAAAATTATCCCTTAAAAGCGCAAAACGACTTACTATCCATAATTACAAAAAGAATAATATTTGACCGCAAAGCCTCCCACCTCAACATATTTCTCGGTCAAAGTAAGTAACATTCTGCCATACGGCGGTCCGGATGGTGACGGTTATTATTAGTTTGTACAATTATGGTTGATTTTACAAACCCTCTGTGTCAATCCAGTTAGTCTGTATTGTCAATCTGAGGGTTTGTAAACATATAATATACCGTAATTTTTCTGTTACTATCAACCTCTATCCTGTCAATTAATTGTAATAATATTACTTTATTTACAATATTAAACCCAGCTATATCTTTTAATAGCTTTATATAACTGAATTCTCTTGTTTTTTCATTAAGCCTATCATTAATTGTTTCCATTTTATTTTGCAACCGACTTTTTTCTTCGCTGTATTCTTTTGTCATACACAAAAAATCTTCTTCTGATATAGTACCTTTAATTTTATCTTCATACAAACTTTTGACTATATTTTTTATTTCTTCAAAACGTTTTTCTATTGTCCGCAATTCAGATTTTAAACTTTTATCTTCACAAGTTTCTAATTCAGAAATTGACTGAAAAAAGCCATTATCTAAATATTGTTTTGAAATACGCTTTAAATCATTTATTACATAGTCGGTTAAGAGTTCTTCCCTTATTCGATGACTGGTACATTCACTTTTACCAAATTTTGTATATGTAATACAATTCATAATCATTTTTCCAGAAGAATCACGACGATAGGTCATTTTCCTACCGCATTCCTTACAAAAAACAAGTCCGTTTAAAAGGTGAAAACTCTCTTTACCTCTTGAATATTTTACGGTTTGACGTTTTATAAGATTTTGAACCGTTTCAAAAATTTCAGGCGATATTATCGGTTCATGAGTACCTTCAACCGTAATCCAATTGCTACAGGGAATTTTTCTGAACTTATCAATTTTATAACTTATTTTTTCTTGTCTATGCTGTGTCATATTTCCAATATATGTTGGATTTGAAAGAATACGTTTTACAGTTTCCTGACACCATTTATACCTTTTTACCATTGCATTTTTATAAGAACAATGAGTACTTTTATATTTTGAAGGACATGGGATATTTTCATCATTTAAAATTTTTACAATTCTTCCCATACTATTTCCCTCAATATACATATCAAATATACGTTTAACAACTTTTGAAGCCTTGTCATCAATAATAAATGTATTCCTATTATTGGGATCTTTCAAATAGCCATAGGGTGCAAAAGCTCCGATAAACTCTCCATTTAATCTTTTTGTATCCATAACAGCTCTTATTTTTTTTGAAATATCCTTTGCATACATATCATTTATAACTGATTTAAAAGGTGAAATATCGTTGTTACCGTTATCTCCATATGTGTCTATTCCGTCACTTATTGCAATGTATCTGATGTTCTTGGTTGGAAAATATCTTTCAAGATAATATCCTGTGTATATATAATCACGTCCAAGCCTCGAAAGGTCTTTTGTAATCACAAGATTTATTTTTTTATTCTCAATATCTTCAAGCATTCTTTTAAATGCAGGTCGGTTAAAATTAAGTCCTGAAAAGCCGTCATCAATATAAATTTCAACAATGTTCCAATTATAATTTGAAATAAAATTTTCTACTATTTTTCTCTGATTTTCTATACTTTCAGACTGTCCCGTATTTTCATCCTCCTTTGATAATCTCAAATAAATTCCTACATTGTAAACAATATAATTGTTATTGCTGTCAAAAACAGACATATCAAGCACTTCCTTTTCTTTTTTGACAGCTACTTACTACTTTCATTTTTAAATTTTTTTGCTTTAACGCTCCATTTAGTATAACTTCGCTTTGCAAAATTTTGCCCATTAACTCTTTATAAGAAACTCCGTTATTTTTATATACATATTCAATTTCATATTTATCAGATTTCATAAAACCACCCAATAGCAGTTTATGAACAACTTATTTTTTGATAACTCCAACTTGCTAAATTTAGCTTGTTTAAAAACAAACACCTGATATTATATGAATTCAATTTTATTTATGTGACAAAAAAACTGACAGAACATTCATTCTGTCAGCTTTAAAAAAAATATTATAGATTGTTTATCATTTCATTTTTCTCTTGTAAACAGCTGTACCACCTATCGCAAGTGCAGACAATGCTATCATCAAAATAATTATTATTGAAACAACACCGGTCTGTATTGTTCCGTTATCATTACTGGTACTGTCTTTTGAAGCAGTATCTTTTGTTGAAATACTTGATGTAACATCATTTGAAGCAGTCGGAGTTATTGTAGTTTCCAAATCAACTTTTGAAAAATTTGTAAAAGGTTGTGTAGTAGGAACAGTTGCTTCTGAATCAGATTTCATAATTAAAACTCGATTTGCACTCTCTGTGTTAAAATCATTAGAAGTCCACTCAAATTTAACAACAAAGCCGCTATCAAGTTTAAATGTAATATGTTGCTCTGTATTGTTATCATCAGACGGATTTTTACCAATCCATTTCTCGTATGTTTGTGAAGTTGAAGATTTTTCAATATCAACAAGTGTTGACTTATCAGTAATATCATCAAATAGTTTTACCGACTTATCAGATGTATTGTAAATCCAAATAATCTTTACACGGTCTGTATTATTATCAAAGCCAAATTCGTATGGATTGCCTGTGTTAGGGTAACATATAATTTTATGAAGTCCTGATTCTCTTTCGTAAACATTTGTGTAATCCATACCGAAAATATATGTTATTTCATCAAATGACTTATCAAAGAATTCAAAAGGGTTGTATGAAAAATAATCTACTTCATCATCCAGTGCTACAAATCTAAATCCGTTTTCATTAGCATATTTTTCTGCTTCAGTGTTTTTATATCCTCTTATAGTAAAATCAGATATTTTACTATCTCCGTAAAATCCCAAATAAGTAAAAGCAGTATTTTCATTATTATAGAAACCTTTTACAGTTTTAGGAATAGTGATGTCTTTTAAAGATGTTAAACCGAAAAATGAGCCGTAACCCATAAAGTTAATATTTTCTGATAAAACAATCTCGTTAAGATTAGAGCAATTAGAAAAACTACTGTCACCAATTGTTTGTACAGAATTTGGCATTATAATTTTATTCAATGAAGTACAATTGCTAAATGCCCAACTTCTTATATCAGTTGTTCCATCAAGAATTTCATATTCATTATTTTCAAACTGATTTTTAGCAGGACACAGCATTAACTGATTATTTTTAGAATCATACAACACGCCTTTATCTAAATAATACCTTGGATTATCCTTGCTAAACTTAATTTCTTTCAGACTGTTACTGCCGATAAAAAACCAATCCGTAGCCAAAACTTTTAATGTACTTGGCAAAGTAATGCTTTCCATATTAGTGCAACCTGTAAATAACCAGTTTGGAGCTTCTTCAACACCTTCGGGAACAACCACACTTTTAATCGCTTTGCAATTATCCTGTCTAAATGCTTCAAATGAAATAGACTTGACTTTATATCCGTCAATTTCAGCAGGAATTATAACATTTTCACTGTTGCCGTTATATTTAGTAATTGTTGCAACTCCGTCTTCAACTGTATATTCGTATTCGTTTGTTGTTTCTGCATTTACACCTACTATTGCCGTTCCTACAAGCAAAATTGCAACCAGAATAAATGCACATATATTTTTTGTAATGCCTTTAAATTTCATTATCAACACCTCTTTTACATATGTCTAATTTTGGTTTTCACCATTTTAATTTCGTTTTTTATATCTGACTTTTGTTGAGCTGTAAGTTGATTTTTAGCTCTTCCAAAGCCACTAACAGTAAATCAATGTCAAAATAGATTTTGATAACCTTTATTTAAAAATCAGCTTAATCCTTTGTAAATTCTTTTGGCAAATATGTTTCATAATTTCCACCGTCAGTAGTAATCTGAATAATTTCAGTTCCAGAATTTGAACTTTCTTTGAAATATCCTCCGCCAAGAGCTTCAATGCTGTTAGATGTTTCATAGGCTATATTTCCTGCAAGATCAATAACAAGTTGATTGTTACTATCTTCCCTATTAGCAACAGCCAATCCATTTTGGTCAAATGGATCTATACTCGAATATTCGAAAGGTAAAATTTCCTCACCTTTCGCATTAATTATTCCATAGTTACCACCAATGGAAACACAGGCATATCCATTTACAAAATCCCATTTTATATTGTTATATTTTAACGGAATTACTTCATTACCCTGCATATCAATAAAACCGTACAAGCTGTTCTTTTCAACAGGTAATAAATTTTGAGTTAATGTCGTAGTACCTGACGAGGATTTATAATCTGAATTTTCAACATCAAAAATCTTGTTTCCCTGTCTATCAATTGTATAAACTTCATCACCTGATGTCTGCACCAAGGTATAATCATATGTAACATCATTTGGCAAATATAAATGACTGTAATATCCGTTTACATTCGCATTAAACGGTACTAAATATGTATAATTTATAGGAATAACCACATTGTTTTCCTTATCAATCATTCCATATTTTTCTTCTTTAGAATCATAAATTATAGCATAACCTTTTTTGTCAAAAAGAGACATTGAATCATATTTGCAAGGAATAACCTCTTCCCCATTCTCATTAATAATGCCACACTTTTGATTATTGTTTGAAACCAGCCAAAAGCCATCCCTATAATCTAAAGGATTATAACCGCTGAAAAACTCTTTTTTATTACTTCCGTTAATATCCATAATGTAGTACTTAACTGTGTCATTATCACTGTCATCATCAGAAGTAATTATTTTATCGTTATTCACATAAAAATTAGTCAATTTATCATCAGCGCCATCAAAGCATATCTTGGCTTTATTATCAAACAAAACAGATTTATTTTTACTTTGTGAAGAACTTTGATCATAAATATAATCAAATACTGTAAGATAATTATTTTGGTACTTAGCTGTAATAGAACTATTTTCGTCACCTTTATATACAACTCTTTTATAATACTTCTGTCCTTTGCCTGGAATGTTCAACACACCATTATTTGAATCACTTCCAAATAATGAACAGCCGCAGCAAATTGAAATAACTATTAAAACTGCAAATATTATTGATATATACTTTTTCATATTTCTTCCTCCAAAATCATTTAACTATATTTCGTCATTACCCGTATAAATATTACTTTTTAGATTCCTTATTGGTTTGCTAATATAATTCAGCTTGGTATTCTCATCATATTGATTCAAATATACATTCCATAAATCTGCATAACTTACATACCCATCAATTTCGTATAATTCGTTATCATCAAAAAAGTATATTAAATCTTTGCCTTCTTCATTGAATAAAAACCAGTCCTCACTAAGCTTTGAAGAATTAAGCTGCGATATTTTATCCACCGTATAACTAATCTTTAATGTAAAACATCCTACATTACCATTTAGTAAATCTTTGTTTCCGTTTGAATTAGATTTCAAAATAGCACAGCTTCTTTCAGTCCTTCCGCTTATATCATTAGTGTCTGATTTTAAAATATATGAGAATAATATATCCTTATTATCTCTATAAAAGTAGCCTAGAGACTCTTCATCCACATAATCCTGCCAATTTTTTTCATCATACTCAATGTTTGGGAATTTAACTACATCAGTAATTTTATAATCATTTAAAGAAAAATTATAGCTGCAGTATGCAGTCAGGTCACTTACAATACCGTCTTTGTATTCTGTAATTCTATAGTTATCTTCATCAATGGGAATAAAGTTAAATTGATTCCATTCATCACCTGGAATAGTAACAGTATCACACTTACCTTTATATTCTAATTTTGGCGTTGATTTTGTAGTATCAACTTCTACAATATTGTTCCATTCCTCACAAGTACAAATAAATACTAATTTCTTTTTATGTTTTAACATTATAGAATTATCATAAACTGCATAATCTTCAAATTCAGATCCATCAATATATGTTTGAATAGTGCAATCATCTAAGTTTATCCTGCAAACATCTTTAGTTTTACTTATAAAGAAATATAGAAAGTTGTCCATTACAATATAATTACCAATTGTTTCACCATCAGCATATGCGTCCTTAAATTTATCTTTTTTCTCCAAATAGAAATCTGAAGCGTCAATCACCTTATATAACTCGCCGTATTTATATAACAACCATTTTTGATCATAACTTAACTGTGCGATAAAAGTGTAACCATCATTATAATACTTAAGTTGTTTCTTTTCGCTGTCACTCAAATCATCTCTACTCTTATCAATTAAATTGTACGATGTTTTTGTTTCTTCAACAGTTGTTTCAACGTTACTACTTTCCGTATTACTTGTATTCTTAGTATTAGTTATGGAAGATGTTTCCTGTACTGTACCTTTATTTTCGCAAGCTGTCATACAACAAATTAAAAAAATCATAACAAAAATTAATGCAATTTTTCTCATTCTATCCTCCTGATATTTGTACTAATAATTACTATATTACTTTCTTACCAAAACTACCGTTCCGCTTCTGCCGTAGAAATATCCCTCAAAAGCAGAACCAAGAGTAATCGTAAGTTCATCACCATCTAATTCATACGGCATACTTCCTTCAATACCACCTTGATAGGGATAAGTCTGGTATAACTCTAATTCATTACCATTCACCGTATAAGAAAACGTTCTGTAATTAAATGTCACCTCACTGCTGTCTATTTTCAAAGTTTGATTGTCCGCGTCTGGAGACACCCAAGTACCTAACAGATTATCCGCATTAACTGCACTGTCTGACGATTGAGATAATGCAGTATTTCGATATAAAACATTACCCAAACTGTTTTTACATGCAGAAAATAGAACCGCCATACCTACAATCAAAACTGCTAAGCATAAATTTTTAAACTTATGTCTGCTTAGCTTTTTTAATTTAGTGTGATTTTTAATCAACTTCATTTTTTCTTCCTCCTCAAATTGTTTAAAAAATATATTTTATTACAGATATTTGAATATAGACTCAACCTATCTATAATGTAATCCCTGTGTATGCTTAAGAATTAATTTCATAAAACTGCATTTTATACTGGTTAGCAAAAAACACATTATCAATTATCCAAACTTTTATGAATAAACAATTTAATAATTGCCTAAAATATTAAACATGGGCATAACAAAATTTCTAAGAGCTTTTTTCGTGAAATATGCTATTACAAGAAAAACAGCTATAAAGTGGCTTTAAATTCGCACTTTATAGCTGTTTGACCATTTATTTGACTACTTCTATTATACAAATGAATTTAATTTATTTATATCTTTCAGTTTTTGCTCCATTGTTATATGCACATACTTTTCAAGTGTCATTTTCACTGTGGAATGTCCAAGAATTTCACTCACGCTTTTAACATTTATTCCTTTTTCAATTGCTCTTGTTGCAAAGGTATGTCTTAATGTATGAAAATTCACATAATCAACGCCTGCTTCTTCTAAATAATTTTTAAATCTATATTGTAAGGTTCTTGGTTCCATATATTTTTCATTACCAGTTAAAAAATATAAGTTTTCAGAATATTTTGTCTGATCATCACTTACTTTTTTTATACACTCAACTACATAATCTGTTAAAGGAATTTCTCTGATAGAATTTTTCGATTTAGGTGCTTCTATTACGATTTTAGTTTTCAAAGGATAATTTTTATCTATGTTTTGTATTCTCTGCATTGACTTATTAATAGATAATACATTACTATCTAAATCAATATCAGACCATTTTAATGCACATAGTTCACCAATACGAAGTCCAGTATATAGACAAAGATATACGCCAAGCTTAGTTAAATCTAAATTTGAGAGTAAAAATCTTTCCAATCTCAATTGTTCAGAAACAGAAAGAACATTTATTTTTTTATCAACAGAGTTATGAAACTTAAAGTCCTTAAAACTAATTTGATAACCATATTTATCATTAATATATGAAATAATAGATTTCAATACAGTTTCAAGCTGTCTTATTGTAGCTAAAGATAGCTGATTATTAAGCAAATACAATTGTTCAGTTGACACCCTATCAATTTCCAAAATCTTTAATTTTCCAAAACAAGGTATAACATACTTATCTAATTGAAAATAATACTTCGAATATGACGACTGCTTAATGTAATGTTTTTTTATACTAAGCCATTCAAGGCTAAGATCTTTAAAATATCTATTTTGCACATTTTCAATTTTGCATTTTTTCTGATTTAAAAGAATAATATCAAGTTTGTTCTTTACATCGTTGTATGTTTTGGCATAGACTGACGCATATTTAATTTTTCCGTTTTTATCATATTCTTTAAAATATCGACCTTCCCATCTGCCATCTTTTCTTTTGTAAATATTTCTTTGTGTTCTCAAAAATATCACTGCCTTTCTAAAACAACATACCAGAATTTTGACCACAAAAAATTCAATTAAGGCAATTACAAAAAATATTAACCAAAAGTTTTTCATGATAGCACTAATAATTTAAAATTTAGTTGACATATAAATTCATTTTTGTTATTATATATACAAGATTTGACAATGTTTTTATTTCGCAGATTAGCATATTCCACGAAATTTCAGGTAATAATTTTACTTTATGTAAGATTGTTACCTTTTTTATTATATTCATTTTTCAACTTTTTTGATAGAAATAGTTGTATTTTTTGAAAAACATGATATACTATTAATAGTTGGATATATTTTATTTGTGTGATAATTTATGCTATGTTTTGTTAGTGAAATTATTTTTCGCTTTTTATTAATGTTCGTTGCATTAACGTCATAAGTTATCATTTATCTACAAAGGACTAATTACATTACAATAGATACAGTAATATTTATAGCAATAAAAAACTGAGATATGTAATGGGCATTACATACCTCAGTATGATTCTTGGTAATATAATCATTTATTCTAAAATTTTGTGTATCGAATTGCTGATTATATACCATTTAATTTGCTCAAGGGGCAGGACAAAACTTATGTATATAAGTACTCCTGCCCTTTGAGTTTTGATTTGAAGAAAAGTTATTATCAAATATATTAATATGCTTAGAGCAATCAACAATATTTTATAACTTCTTTCTTTCATAACACATCACTACCTTTCGAATCAGGCGGTTTATGACTTATGACGAAAAGGCAAACGTATGTGCCACGACAATCACCCTCTATCTTTTGATATTTTTTAAGTAAAAAGCACAGTTAACTTCTCGCAATAAGAGTAGTCAACTGTGCCCTTTTTCTATAATTATAATAAACTACCCCTGTATTGTTACACAAATCAAAAATTTTCTTTCAATCTGGCAACATTCAGGATATGTTCCAGATTTCTACGATAATATGTTATTTAAATTCATCATTTTTTCACCTTTCAACTCAATCTACTGTTGTTGTAGCTCATCATGAAAGAAAAATCAACCCTCTTTTTGTACCCGTAATCATTTTCTATGTTTTCCACTTAAATGTTAGCAATTTTTTAGCTATTTTCACAACATAATGTGAGATTTGGTCTCACATTATGTTTGATTCAAACATTTCTAATGTACCTATCCTATAAGCAGTAATTGGGTGCGTACATTTTAAATTTTCAATTAATCCGCTTTTACAATTCGATATTTCTAGATTATATATCACATATAGGGCTTCCTTTAATTGCGTGCCATAGCCAATTTGGTACGCATATTTATCTGCATTATATTCTTTTCTTCTACTACCTCCTGATATTATCAGAGTCCATATAAACAACACAAATTTTACAACTCCTTCGAGTAACTGTCGTACCATTCCAAACAGGTCACCTATAAAACTATTTTCAAATGACTTTTCTAACAATTTGAAAATAAAACTTACAGCAATGAAAATCCATAAAAATATTGTAGTGCAAAATTTTATTAATAATGCTATTTGCCCATCAAAATTATTTAGATGTCCAAATTCATGTGCTATTATTCCCTTAAGTTCTTCATCGTTAAAAGTCTCTATCGCACCCCTTGTTATTACAAGCGTATTTCTACCAATTATAAAAGCATTAATTTCGACACTATCCACTATGTAAGGTTTTATTTTTCTTCCAATTATTCTATTATTTCTAAATGCCCTAGAATATACTTCCTTAAAAATTGGAATAAGTCGCTCTTTTTCAGTTCTGGTAGAAATACGCCTTACACTATTTGCATACCTTAGAATCTTTTCAGCAATATTTGATGACACAAAGTATATAAAAATAATGTATGAGAATAGTACAATACTCATCATCATAAAACTAAATAAAGGATATACCGTATATGAACGTACATATCTTGAAACCATTACAAAATAACTAACCAAAAACCATATAAGAATTCTTGGTTTATCAAAAAATACTGCCGATATACTAGATTTATCAGTTTTAAAAAAGTCACGCACTCTTTTTAAAACTTCTTTCAATGCAGTAATATTCATATACTTACTTCTCCCTTAAAATGGTTTAAATACTTTTATTCTGTCACATTGTTTCCTATCTCTGGAAATATATATCGCCTCTCCTACTCCCTGAGATTTTATTTCATCAGGATGAACTATAAATTCTCTTACTCTTCTTGAACTGCCCTTCTTTGTGCTTCCCTCTTCATTCATTTGATACGTCATTAACATAGTTTGTTTTGTGCCAATTGTTTTCGCCCATTCTTCTGCTGATTTAAAACTATTTTGGCGAAGTACAATGTAGTTATTGCAATTTTCAATTATTTGATTTTTAAATTTATCACCAGTTTCATTTTCTAGATCTGATAAACTCTGTGTAGCAGGAATACAAGTAATATTTGCACTACGGCTTTTATTTATTAAATCCACAAGCACAGACGAAGCATATACGTTTATTTCATCAAAAATAAAGAATTTACGATTTTCACTATTAAATAACTTACTAACAGCTTTCTTAGTATCAATCAATATTAATCTTCCCATAGCTTGTGCCGTTTCTGGATAAAGCAGAGGATTCAATACAAAAATAATAATAGCCTTTTCCTTTAAAGCCTTGTATATATCAACTCCACGTTCATTAAAAAGCTCTCCAACTTTACTTTCTGAAATAGTTAAAAATCTTGCACTTGCATTATCAGCTATTTTAGAACTTGCCTTAGCTATGTCAAGATTACTTAAATGCTCATCTTTAGAAATTATTTTATTGTCTGCAAGATTTTTGGATAAAGCAATAAATTTATCAGATTTTATATTTTCCACTATAGAATTAAAAGAAAGATTTATATTTGCCAATTTTAAAAGTTTAATTAAGCGTTGTAAGTATCTTTCAGTATTAGTCTTATAATGTTCCTCACTCCAAGTTGTCATATTGATTAACATATCTTTTGCTACTGTTTCATTTGCTCTAATAAATGGATTATACTTGTTGCTTATTTCAGGATCATTCATACTAACAATATATAGCTTACGATTATATGTTTTGCAAAACAACTTGGTGATTTCAAGCAATGATCCCTGCCCTTCATCACCTTTACCGTCAATAATCAATGCACCGTAATTTTTTATACAAGCAGATCTTATAAAATTTGACAATGCCACAGTTTTTCCACTACCTGTTGTACCTGATATAAAGATGTGCTTTGAGTTGTCAGGAACACATATTTTTTTGCCTGATTTATTGTAACCAATAAAAGTGTCAGTATAAGAATTACACTTACATGGATTTTCTCTGAACAAATTATATGCATTAGAATTATTAATATTTTTTACTTCATCATTAAGTGGTTTTATTCCGGCTCTTTCATTCTCTTTGTTTTTATCTATACATATCTTAAAATAACTTGCAAGGAATATAGACACAAAGAATATGATAATCCAACTTGTATTTTTATATGTAAGAAAACCGAAATCATAATTAAAGTTTCCATGTAATATACAGTTCAAGAAGTTTGATAATGATATTTGAAACTCTCTTAAAAAATCATTTAATATTTCATTGAAAAATGCACCTATAATCAGTAATCCTATTCCACTTACTATAACTCCATACTTTCCTTTTAAATTTACAAAACGCATTAACAATAATAAGCCAAACAAAAATGGAATTATAGGAGTTAAAATAAATAGGATTACTATAACCAAAATAATATTAAAAGGTTGATAGTCCCTTTTCTTAGAGCGTTTTGACATAGCTAATCACCTCTTCTAAGGAAATTAAAAAAATATTTGAATATGTACTTTTACTCTTTTCTAACACAGTCCATATTTTTGTTTTATCTTTCGGAACAACCCATACTTGGTTGTCATAACTAAGATAATTTTTCTTAATATTGTTTTCCAGTACATTTTTATTCTTAACAGTCATTTCAATTTCAACAGCATAAGTTGCACTTCCGATATTACATATAAAATCAGGATAATGTCCATCACGTTTAAACCCACTATCATGTCTAAATTCTCGTTCAGACTTAATATTTACTACTTTTAACTTTTTCATAAAATAAATTGCAGTATCAACAACAGCTATATCATGAACTATCCTTGCAATCTTAACATCAGTAGTCACAAAATCAAGGTTAAAAACATTTTTTGCCTTGTTTGTTGCAAAATACAAAGCAGGTACACCATAGAGCTTGTATGCTCCTTTGATGTATCCTGCTTCTTTTAATATCTTTATTCTTCTGTCAACTGTCCTTTGGCTTGGAAATTCTGCAAGTATTTTAATTTGTCTGCCTAACAAAAATCGCCATTTACTTATTTGTTGCATTAGTATATAGTCTCGTGAAACTAGCTTCAATAACACCACCTCATTATATTTTATTCTGTTATTTTAGCTTTATGAATTAAGAAAAAGTTCAATTTCTCTATCATTATTAATTAATAATGATAAATATTATTCCCTGAATTCCTATTTTATCTCTCCCCATTCCACTCACATAGAAACTCTGCCACATAATTTCTTGCGTAATCTAATCGACCTTTAGCAATACGCTTAGCTGATTGTGTATAAAAAAATTCAGGAGTAAGTTTTAAAATTTTTTCAACTATATGATTAAAACTTGAATTTGAAACACCATCATATTTCTTTTTAGGAACATCCTCTGGTAAATAAATTGGTCTTGCAGAATCATATGAAAAAGTCCTCGCTATAGCAATAGCTCCAAGTGCATCTAATTTATCGGCATCTCGTAAAATATGCACTAAAATATTATCAGTTTTTGTTTTTTTGCTTGCTCTATGATTCATAATACAGTTCTCTATCATTGTAATAATTTTTTCAGAAATATGATATTCTGACAATATTCTTTTTGCTAACAAAGAACTCTTTTTTTCATGTTCATCTATCTTTGTTGAATCATTTACAGAATTTTTTCCAATATCATGAAGTAATGCACTTGCCAAAACAATAAATTCTTCGTCTTCAGTCAGTTCTATTTCCTTACATATATTAACAGCATTATTAAATACTCTTATTAAATGGTAATAATCATGGCTAGAACCGCTGTTATAAATTCTTATATCTTTTTTCAAATCAAAAATAATTGCTTTATAATTCATTTTTCTTCCTTTCACTTCACATTATCTTTAATCCAATCTCTTAATTGATTATTAATTTCATCAGTATTTTCGTATTGTATGTATTCGATTCCCTGAACATCACTTGGTTGTTTAGAATTTTTTCTCTTTAAGATAGCACACGGTTTACCTAAACCATACATTAACCCTAACTCAAATGGGATATTCAATGACTCTTCAGATATATCCGCTATACCATATTTGCATGTTTGTATTAATTGGCAAACTTTACAAAGAAGTACATCTGACTTTTGTCTATTTTTAGCAATCACTACATTTAATCCACTTTTTCTAACTGTTGCACGAATTTGTTTTTCATATGTTAAATAAGAATTTTGATACGGAATATCTAGAAAAATGTTTATATCATTATACTCTAATTCTATTTTTTTCCTTAAATTACATTTGCCGCCATTTAGTGGACAAATACTCATATAAATTGGCATACTATTATCCTCCATAATCTTTAACATTTGTTCTTTTATAACTTCTATATCATTAAGTTTCTTTATTTTAATTGATTTTCTTTGACAATCCATATTCCAAAAATTTATACATAAAACTGATAACGCAGTTGCCCACGAATATATTTTTTTATTATGTATATCCGAAGACCATCCTTTTCTATCAATAATATTATTTGAAAACCACTTCATCAAGAATAATACTATAGGATGATCAGGCTCTAAAAATTTTCTAAAAAACATATAAAATCCAGGAACATACCATGGAACATAAAAATGATGTATACCTGAACCTGGTTCAACTATCGTATAATTAGCTAATTCATCAACATTTTCATTTATAAAATCAACAACTATCTCTCTTTCCTGTATTTTATTTCTATCCTCTATTTTAAATAAAGTCAACAAATAATATTTGATAATTTTCTCACAAGTATCTTTTGGATTATAATTTTTAATAAAATGTATTGCCTTATTTATTGCGTTATCTACTTTTGAATTTTTATTAGTCGTTTTGTATAAAACTATAATAGTATATAAACAATATCCTATTCTACTTATTTCATCCTCTTTACCATTATAAGACCACCCCCCATCTTTTGATTGGACATCACATAACCACTCTATTGAATCAAAAAATAAATCTTCGTTTGTCCCTATTTCAAATAAAGCTAAACATGATTGAGCCGTTGACCATACAGTAACACTATCCTCATTACCTATTGAGTTGTAGTAAAATCCCTTTTTATTTATTTTAAATGATAGAATATCTTGTTTAAGACATTCCTTTTCCTCAACAGATAAACTTCCTAATTTACTTAATACATATGTAATAATAGATGTGGTTGTTGCTGAAAATGAATTAGTACCGACAATTTGAGATGTAAAACCTCTCGAAATCTTACAATCTTCTTTTAATACCTTTATCGCATTTTCAAATATTTCTTTGTTAAAAACACTACTATAGATCATGTCCTATCATTCCCAATGCTAGATTAAATGTAAAGTTATATTTAAAATTTGCCAATTTAAGTTATATTATATCACAAAAACAAAAGTTTACAATAACTTAAAATAATAAAAAAGAAATTTGTATACTATAATAAAATTATATCAATTTTATTGTGAACTATTTTCATACTTTTATTAATAAGTAACAGGGGAAAGTTTAAAAGGGGTTGTCCTTTTTGAAAATGAAGAGTTTTAGAGGAGAGAAAAATTATTTGTATTTCCTCTTATTTTTTACCCTATCTCCTACCATCACACACCACTAACACTACACACATCACACTAACACCAACAGCACACCACACTAATGTATTTACTGCAATTATATATAGATAAATATTACATGTAGCCCCAGCAAGGTCTCGGGAGTTATGCCGAGACCTTGCTGGGGCGTAAAACTTAATATAAGTGCAGTAAATTGCGTTCTTTCAACGTAGGCTGTTGTGTGTTTAGGTGTACTAATAATATGTACCTTTCAAATAAGATACGTTTACGTACATGTAATTAGCATAATAAATTTCATAGTAAATATTGACTATTTGCAATTTTAGATGTATAATTTCATCATAATTCTAATAAAGAAATAATATGACAAGATAATGATTTTATTTGTAAAATAATTATATGCTTATTTGGAGAAATGTCGTTGTCCAATTACCAGATTGACTTAGTATTTCTTAGAAGCTCGTGCCGCGAGGCGTGAAGGTTCAAGTCCTTTTACCCGCACCATTTTTATTTTTAAAATGTACAAGCCACTTTTGTTTGTTGGACAAGAGTTTACAATAAAATATTATTATGAGTGCGTCAGTCTTTTTTAGGATTTTTAAAGAGACTGACGCACTATTTTTACATATTATTACATTTATTTTAATAGAATAAATTAAGGAGTGGTTTGTGTGAGTATTATTAAAATGAATGATTTTTTTAAGATTTCTATTGCAGAAGCTTTCGATGAATATGAACTGCATTGTAAAGCTAGAAATTTATCTAAAAACACATTAAAAAGGCATTTGGAAGATTACAAATATTTTGACAAGTATTATGATACCTACAATATGTGTTCAACAATTGGTGAAGATATAATAAATCGGATATAAGATCTATCTTCTAAGTCAAAATATATCAGATAAAACCGTTGAAACAAGAATAAAAGGTATTCGAGCTTTTTTATATTTTTGCATGGATAAGGGGTATATAAAAAAATTTAAAATTGAAAATATAAAAACTGATGAAACCATCAAAGAACCTTACACCGAATATGAAATGAACCTATTATTGAAAAAGCCAGATTTAAAAAAATGTAATTTTTCTGAGTACAGAAACTGGGTTTTAGTAAACTACTTTTATTCTACACGGTAATAGACTAAATACTGTTAGAAACATTAAAATAGAAGATTTAGATTTAAAGGAAAAATGTGTGTTTTTAAGAGTTATTAAAACAAGACGTCAACAAATTATTCCATTAAGTAATACGATGACTGCAATCCTTACTGAATATTTGAGATATAGAAAAGGAAATCCAGAAGATTACTTATTTCCCACTATTCAAAATAAACAATTATCGCCACGTGGACTTGAAACAGCAATCGGAGAATATAATTTAAGACGAGGTGTTACCAAAAAATCTGTACATTTATTTAGACATACATTTGCTAGAGATTGGATTTTAGCAGGTGGTGATGAGTTTACATTACAAAATTTACTTGGACACACAACATCTGATATGACAAAACATTATGTTAATATATATGGTAAAGATTTAAAAAACTCACAATTTTATAATCTTAATCCCCTTGACAGACGTTCTACAATTAATTCAACTATAACTATGAAAAAAGGCAAAAAATGATTTTATTCAAGTAAAAAGCAACAGTTACTTAGTAAACGTAACTGTTGCTTTTCGCTTGAATTTGATGTTATTACACAGACAATGAGAGCTTATGCAATCACTCATTGCCTATCAAATTGAAAGTAGTAAATAGCTGATTTTATATTTGGTTTGTTCACTGTCTCCTTTATAAGGATTTTCCATAAGTTCAACTCACCAGACGGTGAGTTGGGTGCGTCATTGCGATATCTGAGTCAACGATTTGCAATGCCCTTGCCGGAACTCAAAGGCACTCTCACCGACATAGGCACAGAGGAACTTAATCATCTTGAAATGATCGGTGCAATAGTATATCAGCTGACGAAAGACCTCACCGAGGATGAAATCAAGGAACAGGGATTCGGTGACTATTTTGTTGACCACACAACCGGAATTTTCCCACAGGCGGCAGCAGGTTTTCCCTATACAGCTGCATCAATGCAGGTTAAAGGCGATCCGATAACCGACCTGCACGAAAGTATGGCGGCTGAGCAAAAAGCCCGAACAACCTACGATAACATCCTCAGATTCTGCGATGACTACGATGTAAAAGATCCGATTCGCTTTCTGCGTGCCCGTGAGGTTGTCCACTATCAACGCTTCGGCGAAAATCTCCGCCTCTTGACCGATAAACTCAACGAAAAGAACTTCTACGCCTTCAACCCCTCATTCGATAAAAAATGCTTCAAAAATGAATTGAAAAAGAAGAAAAAGTAAAAAATATGCACAAGTCCAAGTATTTATGGGCTTGTGCATTTCAATAAGCTTTAAATATAGTTATAACATTATCTAACTCCGGGTATTTTGGGGTAGTAAAAATAATTTTACCCTTTACACCTTTCTTGTGTATCAGTGTAAAATCAAGAGTATCCATATTGACGATTTCTTCTCGGATTTTTGTGTTGTAACTTAATTCTACTACAAAATCGTTTCTATGGAGATTCTTTTTTTATTGTTTCATCTTCATTTTATAATCTATAATTTTATTATTTATTAGGTACAAGATGGAGGAGCTAATAACGGTAAATAAAATAAACAATACAATTGAAATTAGTGTTGAAAATCCAAAATTGCTCACTGATGTCATGCCGGTCAAAAATGCATAATGAGTTATATAAATTGGATATGACATTACATCAAACAATGACCAAATCTTAGATTTTGCCATACTCTCAAGCATGGCAAAGTTATTGACTAAATATGTACAAATAAAATACGCTGAAACTGCCACAGCAATTTGTGTCAACGATACAAACACAAGATATTCTGACTCATATATACCGTCAATGTACATTTTAGCTGTCAATCTAATAACAATAGCAACAGCAAACATAAACAAACCCAACAGCCAAAAAGTCCATTTATTATTTTTTACATTGAATTTTGAAATATAATATCCAATAAAATAAGCCACAAAATATTGCGTATCAATGTACGGAAGGGAAAAGCACATTAAAATTTTTGGTACTAACCAAATAAATAATAATACAACAGTAGCTCCAACTACACTCACATTATGTTTTTTCTCAAAATTTTTTAAAATTATTGTTAGAAGATAACATAGCAAAATTATAGTAATAAACCAAAGATTTCCGAGGGGCTCTATCTCTGCAAAAGGAATAAAAGAACATATAAAGTAAACTCCTTGCAAACAAAAAAGATATATTATACTTTTTATTAAATCAAAACCTGTCGACAAAAAATACAAAAGTACAATGGGGATTGCAAAAATATAATATGGAACTAATATTTTCTTCAACCGTGTTAAAAACCAGTTTCTCGGTTCTGCTATATTTTTGTTTGCATACAAAAAACCAGAAATAAAAAGAAACAAATATACTCCAAAATTTAAAAATTGTGATAAAAACGAAAAACCAAGCCATGAGAAAAAATGGCAAAAAACTATTGAAAACATACCAACAACTCTAAGAATTGAAATACTGTAGTTTTTAGTTATTGCTGTATTAACTCCATTTTTCATAAAATAAGTTTCGCTCCTATAATCACTTTTTAATTACATTATTAATTTTAGACACAAGTTATATTTTATTAACCTATCAAACTACTTCATATAAACTTACAATATACCACTAATACCTAAAATCATCTTTAAGTTCCAACCACTTTTTATCTTTATCGGAAAGATTAAGCGGTGTGCTGTCAACTGTGTAGCCATCTGAATCGGCATCAGTAAATATTTATAACTCCCGAATAACTGTCGGCAATATCAGTTCCGATTCCGTCGTATCCACGCTTTGCAATGGTTCTCAACATAAAGCCAGTCACGGACATTCAAACCCTCACCATGAGGGGTGTATCCTGCGGAGTCGATATGATAAGAATATCACGGATTCCTGCATTCATAAGCACCGACATGGGATAATAAATCATCGGCTTATCATATATCGGCAACAGTTGTTTAGATGTTACCTTTGTCAGAGGATAAAGTCGAGTCCCCGACCCACCAGCTAAAATTATACCTTTCATAGAATCACCACATACAACCCTAATTATTATTTAAATTATCCTATCAATCAATTCTCTGACTGCACCGTGGCCGCCTATATTTTTACAAACATAATCGACTGTATTTTTTACTTCATCAATTGCGTCAGCAGGGCAGGCAGAGAAACCGCAATACTGCATACATTCAATATCATTCACATCGTCACCGATATAGGCAACCTGTGATTTATCAAGATTATATTTTTCTATCAAGGTTTTGAGAACTTCAATTTTGTTGCTTACACCCTGATGTACTTCCTTTATTTTTAAATCTCTTGCTCTGCCTTCAACAATTTTTGAGGTTTTGCCTGTTATAATTGCTGTAATGATTCCGTATTCTCCGCATTTTACAAGGCGATACCCGTCACGAACATCAAATGCCTTAAACAGTTCACCGTCATTACCGTAATAAATTTTACCGTCGGTAAGCGTTCCGTCAACATCCATAACAAGCATTTTTATATTTTCAATCATAATACAATTCCCATTCCGGTAATATCATTAATTCTTATAGTACCGACAAGCTTACCGTCATCCACAACCGGAAGAGCCGATATATTCCTGTCATTCATAAGTTTTAATGCTTCGACCGCAAGCAAATTTGAAGAAACCGTAATCGGTGTTCTAGTCATAAGTTCGTCAATAACAATATTGTATACATCAATTTCTTTTGAAAGTGCTCTTCTTAAATCGCCGTCTGTAAATACGCCCACAAGCCTATCATTTTCAACAACGCATACAATACCCAACGCTTTTTTACTCATAACGACAATTGCATCTTTAAGCTGAGTATTTATACTTACAACAGAGTTATCTTCCCCTGTTTTCATAAGGTCGGCAACTTTAGTAACAAGCTTTTTGCCGAGTGAACCTGCAGGATGAAATAATGCAAAATTTTGCTCATTAAAGCCGTAAATTTTTGACGCACACACAGCCAATGCATCACCGAATGCAAGTGCGACAGTTGTGCTCGATGTAGGAGCAAGATTTAATGCACAAGCCTCTTTAATAGGTGGGAACACAAACGAATAATCACTATGTGTAATAAGAGTGCTGTCAGGATTTCCGGATATGCCGACAAGTGTTGCTCCGATAAGTTTTAAACTCGGAATAAGTTTTGTAACCTCTTCGCTCTCCCCGGAAAAAGAAATTGCAATTACAACATCGTCCTTATCAAGCATACCCAAGTCGCCATGCTGAGCTTCTGCGGGGTGAAGGAAAAACGACGGTGTACCGAGGCTTGCCATTGTAGCGGCAATTTTTGTACCGATATGTCCGGGCTTACCCATTCCCGTGATTACGACCTTGCCTTTACAATCACAAATCAGCTTTACTATTTTTTCAAATCTCTCATCAAGGACATTTTTAACAGCTTCCATTGCAGCTATTTCGACATCAAAAAGCTTTTTGCCCTCTTCGGTTATATTAATTTCAGGCATTTCAGTGCACCGCCTCATATACTTTTACAAGTTTTGTCAACAATTCTTCCATATCATCAAGTTTTACCATATTAGGACCGTCTGACCAAGCTTCATCAGGATTTTGATGAGTTTCCATAAATAATCCGTCAACACCGACAGCAATCGCTGCCTTGGCAAGGTATTCAACATATTCACGATTGCCGCCTGTTGCATCACCCTTGCCGCCGGGCTTTTGAACAGAATGTGTTGCATCAAAAATAACAGGATATCCAAATTTCTTCATTTCGATAAGACCTGTCATATCAACAACAAGTGTATTATAGCCAAAGCTTGTACCTCTCTCACATAACATAACATTACTGTTACCGCTTTCAACTACCTTCTGCAGACAGTTTTTCATATCCCACGGTGCAAGAAATTGAGCTTTTTTGATATTAATACACTTACCTGTTTTTGCGGCAGCAACCAATAAATCAGTCTGTCTGCAAAGGAATGCAGGAATCTGAACAATATCGACCACCTTGCCAACGGGTTCCGCCTGCCACGATTCGTGGATATCGGTTGCAACAGGGATGTTATATGTATTCCTAACTTTTTGAAGTATTCTCAACCCTTCATCAATTCCAAGTCCTCTTTTGCTGTGAATTGATGTTCTGTTTGCCTTATCAAATGAACCTTTAAAAGTGTAATCTATCCCCAATTTATCAGTTATTGCTTTCATTTTTTCGGCAATATCCATAGCCATTTCTTCAGATTCAATTGCACACGGACCGGCAATTAATTTAAACATATAAGTTCTCCTTTAAGCCATATCATGCTCTTTCATATATCTCTCAACCTGAACTCTGTCCTTTGGTGTATCAACTGAGAGCGTCTTGCAATGAGCATTGATGTAATAACAATCTTTTCTGTTTTCTATAAATCTAAAGGAATCATTTTCTTCAATTTTTTCAATCGGACCTCTTGGAGTGTTGTGATAATACTCCAAAGCGCCGTTAGTAAATGCACCGACGCCTACAAACTTCTGATATGCATAATTCATTTCACCCTTTGGAAATGGAATCGGTGCTCTTGAAATGAACAGACATACTCCGTCTTTGTTGGTAACAATCTTAAGATTTGTCGGATCAACAACTTCAACGGGATTTGAGAAATCCGTCATAAGATTCGAAACATAAAAACCATCTTCAGGAATACATTCGGGAATACACTTAACAATATCGTCGGAAAGAACCAACGGCTCATCACCGTTTACCATTACATACAAATCAGCCTGAATTTTCTTAGAAACTTCGTAAAGTCTTTCTGTTGCGGTTTCGCAATCGCTTGATGTCATAATAACCTTTGCGCCAAAGCCTTCTGCAACATTTTTAATTTCTTTGCTGTCAGTTGCAACATATACTTCATCAAAGCACGATACCTCTTTGCTGTGTTTCCATACCCAGTAAACCATAGGCTTGCCGCAAATATCAGCAAGCGGCTTGTTATTAAATCTTGTCGAACCCCCACGAGCGGGAATCATCCCTATTATTTTCATTTTCATTTACTCCTTTTTGGTTTTGTAAATATTTTTCTCAATGGTTGTATAAAAATATTCTTTTCATAATCATTCATAATAAAAAGCCAATTAAGAACAACATATAAGACAGTATAAATTATTATGCCTACTAATAAAGCAAAAATATTATAGAAATTAATAAAATGAGAGACAACTAAAGTTATGCAACACATTATAGTCGGTAAAACATAAATTTTTCCCACACTTTTCCAAAATCGGATCATGTCTAAACCAGTTTTCTTCCAATAATACCAATTCATAACAAATCCCTGACCGATAATCAAAGCTATACCGGTCATTAAAGCCGCACCTATGATACCCATAATATGCATTAAAAACCAAGTTCCGATTACATTTCCTATAGCTATACCAAGGTACACTATCGATCGAAACCGATGCTTGTTTTGTGCAATAATAATGCTCAAGCATACGCTCTGTACAAGCGGAATCATATTTGGTATCATCATTAACACCGCTACCCAATACGCATCTTCATAGCCTGAGCCAACATAAAAACTAATAAATGGTTGTCCAAAAGAAATAAATCCGGTTACTAAAAGTGTAATTATGTAGCATTGAATTCGACCCATTCTTATTGCCAAATCCGTCAATTCATTGTTTGTAGCACCGGAAAAAACCATTTTTTGAGTTTTAGGCGCCAATAAATTAGAAACTGCTGTGGTCAAACTAAATACTATTCCGTTGAATACACCGCCAACATTATAAACTGCTACCCCCACAGTAGCCAAGGCGGGTATAGCTCCTATCATTACAACATCAGTTGAATTATACAACTGACCGACAACATTCGCAACAAATATCCAAAACGAAAATGATAATATTTCCTTTAAAACACCTGCAGATGGCTTAGAATATATGGCTTTTAGACCTAAGTTTTTGGTCATGTATATGTAGTAAAAAATTCTAATTATTACATTAAGAATTAAGCTTGAAACTGCCATGCCGATTGATGCAAATCCAAAGAAAAGTACAACTAAATTAAGTATCGGCATAATGCATGTTGTACCAATATTCATAAACTGAAGGAAAATAAATTTCTCATGCGCAGTTACAACAGATATCTGCGGTGTCATTAAAAAGTTAAGTGCAGTATTTAAAGATAAAATAAAAACAAGTACTCTCATTGTTATTAATTCTGATGATGTCAATGAAGCACTATACCATAGTCCCAAAATTAAACTGAGAATTACCCCCACCACAAATGTTACAATTGCTATAACCTGAAAGATTCGGGAAAATAAGCCTAACATTTTTTCTTCGGCTTCTTTTCCATCCTCTTCACGAGCCTTAATCAGATAACGTGTAATAGCGGAACCTAAACCAAGAGAAATCAGAGAAAGATAACTTGTTATATTACTTGACAACTTATACAATCCGTATTCACTTTGTCCCAACAATTGCAACATTATAGGTGTATAAAAAACAGGAATCAAGTTTCCTAACAATAAATTTATATAGTTTAATATTACACCTATTTTTAACTGACTTTTATTTTTATCCATTCACAACCTCATTAAGTTTAAAAAATCATATCAAAATCTACTCTCGGAAAGACTTCAAGTTTTCCGCCACGAGTAGCATTATACACTTCTATACCGTGTTCATCACAATATTTTTTCATTGAAATAAAAGCTCTTGTGCTTGCATCTAAATTTGGTATATATAGATTTTCTTTATCTTTGTTATACTCATCAGTAAAATAATCTTTAACACTTTTATCGTTGATAATTTCACCTTTATCGTTTTTATAAACAGCAAAATTATGATCGACACCTAAAAGGTATATTTTTTTAAATCCCATATAGGCGGCAATTTGTGCAGCTGAAAATGCCACTGTATTTGAATTACCTATGTAGGAATCCACACTGTCTGAAAAAACTGGTACTCCCTGTATTGACGAATGCATATTAAAGTATAGAGCATCCTTGATATCAATATTATGAAAGTACTTATTAATAAGAGGTATAAACTTAGCGCTTATCTCTAAATTATTAACATCATCTTGACAATTAAAAAGCATCTTTTCATCCTGTGACACATAAAAATCCGGTTTCCAATTTGTTTTATCAAACATTAAGAATATTCTGTTAAAACCAAAGGACAAAACATTATTCTTATGCAATACTTCAAGATCATCGGCGGATAAGCTTGGACCATTGCCTATTATAAAACACATTTCACCCAAATGAGTATCTTTTAACATTCTTAATCTCTTTGCATATTTACTTTTTTCAAAATGATTAAGAACATACGATTGAGTTCTCGCTTCTATTGATTTTATGGGATGCAATTTATTTGCCACCTTTCATTTTAACCAAATTATCAACTAACATCACCAATCTGTATTTACCGCTTTTATAAGCAAATTTATAAGCCGGATTGATATAGCAATCTGAATTGTTTAAGGACTGCACAAATTCCTTGCTTTTCATAATAGAGTTATTATATCTGATTTTATCTTTTTTAGTAGCCTTATTCTTTTCAGAAAAAGTATTTTTTAAAACATTTTCTATCGAATAAAAATAGGATGCGTACATATGCTGAATATCAGTGTTTGATAAATTAAACTCGTCACAAAATTCAAATATTCGTTCATATATGCTATCATATATGGATTTTAAGTTAGGATAATATTTATTGTCCAATGACTCAATTCCGGTTCTTGTATAATTATAAATAGGTTTGTTAAGTATCGCAATATTACCATTAGAATTAGTCAAATAGTCAATATTAAAAAGTACGTCTTCACCAAGACTAAAATTCTCATCGAATCGAATTTTACTTGTCTGAATTATCTTTAATTTATAAAGCTTGTTCCATGGCATTTGAATTACCCATTTCTCATACATCCTTACAAAATCCAGCCTTGAAACACAAGAATAGTTATGATCTTCGGTAAATAATACCTTTTTTTCTATGTTTGATTTATAATCGGATACAACATTAAATCCGCCCAGTAGCAAATCACATCCATCAAATTTTGTACACATATTAACCATATCGAGCAAATAATTTATACATGGATAATCATCGCTGTCAACAAAGCATATATATTTACCCTTTGCAGCATCAATACCACAGTTTCTTGCCGAAGACACACCACCGTTTTCTTTATGTATAACTGTTATTCGATTATCTTTTTTGGCATATTCATCACAAATTTTTCCGCTGTTGTCAGGCGAACCGTCATCAACAAGGATAAGCTCAAAATCTTTATATGTTTGATTTAAAATGCTGTCAATACAATAATGCAAAACATTTTCAACTTTGTAGACAGGCACTATGATGCTAACTATCGGCACTTTACCACCTACTATCTTTATTATGTTCTGTTTATAAAATGCCCAAAATAAGTCATATTTCCGTTTTTATCTTCATTATCAAATGGAATACGCCAAGAGAGCTTAAAGAAATTAGTATTCGATTCATTTATCAATTTGTCATATTCCTTTTGATTAAAAGCTAAATTCATACGGGCTTGCAGTTCTTCAATCTTTTCGTTATTGTATGGTAAGTTATCAATCAAAGATCTTGCCTCTGGTAAGTTATTGTAAACCAATCTTATAAAATAATCTACTAATAAATAATCTATTAGATAATCATTTTCTTTCCAGTATTCAAAAAATAAATTTTTTACGACAGATTGCACAATTCCTTTTCTGTGACAGCCATTCAAAAAAGATGTCCACTGATATTTTGAAACATAACCACAGTCACGGGTATTTCTTTTGCAACTATAAAATCCATACTTAAAAATATCTTCCGGTATTTTATTTGGTATAAAAACTGTAGCATCAATCCACAAACCACCACAATCAGATAATAAAGTCATTCTTATTATGTCTGACAACTGAGCATTAGTTATTATTCCGCTTTCATATTTACCAATAATATAATCAGGTAATTTGCAATAATCTAATAGATTTTCATTTGTAAGAACCACTACAGGATGATTTGTAGATTTTTTTATGCTACATATACACTTTTTTACTAATTCCGGGGCTTTTTCTTCTCCTTGCATCCATAAAACCCATATCGGAGCTAATTCATCGTATGTATCTTCAATTTGAGTTTTTTCATACTTCTCCAAAACAAAAAGATACTTCTTTTCTAAATATTTTAGAATGGTTTTATGTTTTAAACTCGTAAAATAATTTCCGATACATGTTTTATTAAACAAAACTGAAAAAAAGCTATACAACGATAATTTTATATAGCCATGAATTATTTGATTGATCATAACTTTAAATGGATTTACTACTCTATTATTTATAACTGATATAATCTTCACAAAATCACCATAAATTTACATTAATCTAAAATATCTTTTTTAACATTCTTTTTAAGAAATACAATGCCCCATTATCTAAAAAATCATAGGCTAAAAAAGTATATATTTTCTCAATTCTTTTTCCTTTATTACGATCCATATAAGATATTAATTTCGGAGCTCTCGCTATACATTTTATCTTCCAAACAACCCTATTTTTAAATTTCAATTTATCTTGATTTGTTATTTCTTCAATTCTCTTTTGATGGGTTTTACTATCAGCCCATGTGTACATATACAAATGCTTCGCCCATTTTCCATAATCCTTTAAACCGATAATCAAAATTCCGTCAAAAATTTGATTAGTATCAGATTTACGCCAATTAGGGAGCAGGTTTTCTAATACTTTTGTATCCCTTGAAACATTTGTACCTGATGGATATTCATAATTTGAATATCCATTCATTAATTTCTCAATTATATAATGATTCTTAACCGCACCAAATCCTAAGCCTGTAGCTATATATCTAACATCATCCGAAGCTAACCAACAATCATAAGACAGTAAATCATCTAAATTATTCTTCAGTAAAACATCCGTGTCTAAATATATACCACCATTGTTATAAATAATCCATAATCTAGCATAATCAGAAACAAAAGCCCACTTTTTATCTTGGTATGCACACTTAACATAATCAATACAATTAACATCAAAATTGCTTTCATTCCATTCAACTATCTTATATTCAGGACAATATTGTTTCCAACTTTCTATACATTTTTGCACAAGTTCAGGTTTTGAATTACCTCCAAACCAACAATAGTGAATAACTTTTGGTATCATATCAAACTCTCCCATTTACTCTCAAAGTCCAAAATTAAATATATTTCTAACTCTGCATATTAATTCAAAGCCGATACTATTGTTTGAAATAACTAACGATAATTTATCAATCAAACGACAATTTTTAATCTCATGGTTACTCAACTTCAATGAAGTTCTATATTTTTTTACCTTCTTTCTACCAATTAATTGTAAATCCACATCTTTATTTCTTAAAAGCATCTGGTATTGATAAATACAACATTGACAAAATGATAATTTCGCTTTGGTATAAATTTCAGGATATTTCTTTTCAACAAACTCCATTCTTTCTTTTACACCATCTAACATATCCAATCTTTTTAATGAGTATGTCCCCATTATGCTATTCGGTCGTTGATAATAAAAGTATAATTGTCTAAAAAGATATACAATATGTTGAGCATTTGACAGAGCATAGAAAGTAAAAAATTCATCCTCGTTGAGTTTTCCTACTCGAAAAGATAAATTCTCAAGAACCGAGCGATGATACAACTTATTCCACACAACTGTTCTGACATTTACATTATCTATTGTATTTTCAATAGCTTTTTGCGAATCAATAACAATGTAATTTTCATTATATTCTGTTTTAAAATTACTATCAGAAACTGATTTTAAATTAAAAGCACCTATTTGAGAATTAGTTGCTAATATTTTTTCTAAAACTAAATCATAAGTTTCTAAGTCTATCCAATCATCGCTGTCAATAAAGCTGATATACTCTCCTGTAGCAACAGCTATTCCTGCATTTCTGGCATCGGAAAGTCCACCGTTTTTTTTATGAACAACCTTGATTCGGCTGTCTTTTTCGGCATAATCATCACACATCTGAGGACAACGGTCAGGTGAACCGTCATCAACAAGGATTATTTCAAGATTTTTATATGTCTGATTTACAATACTATCAACACATCTTGCAAGGTATTTTTCAACATTATAAATCGGAACTATTACACTTATCAGCGGGTTCATTTACTTAACCTCGTATTTATTAGTATTCTTTGATAAAAATTTATCATATATATTGTAAATAAACATTAGTAACCCTGTGCAATGGAAAAATAATAATTTATCTATTAAAACTCGTTTAGATAATACAAATCTACATTTTTCCTTTTTAATCTGCTCTCTATAAAATTTAGCTTCTGTTTTATATTGATTTAGGCTATTATTATGAACAGTTCTGTATAGTCTCATAATTGAATTAAGATAAGAGCAATAAGCAATACTTTTTAATTTGTCATCCAAATTACTCATACAATATTCGTATATCATTTTTCTAACTTTTACCGGATCGAATAACTGATTTTCATTTAATTCAGAATTTGCTGCAGAACCTTTTCTTACCAAATAATAATAATAAGGAATATCCTCATAAACAGATTTTTGGGAATTTACAAATGCATAAAAATTGAAGATTACATCTTCATTTATTTTTATATCGGGCGGCATACGCAATTCTTTTAAAATATCCGCTCTGTATAATTTATTCCAAACACCCGGTTCAACATAATCTCCAACGATAATATCTCTAATCCCTTTCTTATTGTCCTGAATAACCTTTTTTCCGGTATTGTAATAATAATCAACTCTTGACGGAAAAACCATCTGATAACCGCAATGTGATATATCAGCATTGTTTTCAATGGCATTTTTCAAAAGAGTTTCATACATTTCAGGATCAATATAATCATCACCGTCTACAAAACCGATATAATCACCGGTTGCTATGTCTAAGCCTCTGTTTCTTGTATCAGAAACACCGGAATTCTCTTTGAATATGGGAATAATCCTTGAATCTTTTTTTGCATATTCTCTAATTACCTCATCAGTACCGTCTGTAGAGCCGTCACTTATCAAAATAATCTCAAGGTTTTTATATGTCTGTGCCAATATGCTTTCAATACAACGAGGTAAATATTCCCTAATATTGTAACACGGCACTATCACGGATATTTTTTTAAAATCAGAACTCGTAAAATCACCACCTATGTATTAGAAGCATACCCGTACTTTCTATTTTATCAAATAATTTTTTTATAGCAGAATCAATTCTGCAAACTTTAAACAATTGCTTTCTAATACAATCAATTATCACACAAATTGAAAAAATAGCAACAACAACAAACAATTGATACAACACATACCACCAAGCATTAACATTGCTTGTAATGCCGATAAATTGCCACCATTTTGCAATACATACATCTGCGTGTGCGTGTATAAGATACACACCAAAAGTTGAAGCGGACACAGCACTGATGAATTTTGAAAATTTAGTAGTGGAATCAATTTTGTTGATATTTAAAAACATCAACAACAACGATACTGATGCGACATATACAAAAATTGAGTCATATCTCCACCAGTTATCAACAGCAGATTTCAATAAAGCTATGTTAAGCACATTGGATACAAACAGCCCTATTACCATCAAAGCCGGACAAATTAAAAATATTGCAAAATATTTTCCCCACTTTCCGTTCGGTGTGTAATGGCGTCTGAAATAGGAAGCCGTAAAGTACAAAAATGTAAACCATGCTAAACCCCATCCATTACCGGAATTCATACCCTTAAATGCCGGATGTATGGATATCCAAACTGAAAGAAGAAAAAACAAAACCAATAACAAATTTCTATGTTGTTTTTTAGTCATTGCGTTAATTGCAATATTATAAAATGGCGACAATAAGTACATACCAAAATATATTGTTATAAACCAATATCTGCCGGTTATAATAGGTACAAAACAAGAAAGGATAGATGTTATAGAAAAATCAACTTGACCGAGCAATATCATAACCACTCTTATAACCAATGCATAAAAAACTACCTCAACCCATAAAAGCCCTAATTTTTTCAATTTAAAAGAAGAAGTTACAAGAAAATATCCCGAAATAAGTATAAAACAATTGACGCATACTTGAACAAGAGCATATAAAAACTGCTCAACATAATAAATAGATGTTCCGGGCACAAGTGTTTCGTACAAACCACTATGGTCAATAGAATGGAGTAAAATTATCATTAACATAGATACTATCCTTAACCATTCAAGTCCCATATGTCGTGTTTTAGTTTTTACAGTTTTAATCGATTTTTCCATTTCAATCCCATTTTTCTTCTATTTTTTGTCAACAAATTTCCAACAAAATCGTGAAGCTTCATATAAGCTATTTTCCATTTTCCATATTTTTTAACAGAGCCATCTGTATTTTTATTAATTACTTCCACTATATCTTTAGCTAAATTATAATAAACAGGCTTTGTGAAATGGTTTATATGGTCATAAAAGTCCGAACTGCTCTTAACATATTTATTGACATTAATCAATTCAACATTTTTAGTTTCGGCTGCCCAATTTCTTAATAAATCATTAGTTTGCTTATGAATAATATGCCTGTCCTTATAAGCTGCATTATCCCCCATATCATACGGAATTTCCACACCAAGCATTATTGCCATTACGGTGTCTGAATTTAAATGGGAACGAATATATTTATAATTTTCAAGAATTATATCCGGAGTATTTCTTCCTAAAAATTCATATTTTTGCGAAAAAGAATCCAAAAATTCTTTTGTAAAATTAAATCCACCGGTGCTGCAATTTTGATTAATCAGCTTTTCGTAATTATCAGGGTTTGTCATATCACTTGTGTACTCAATAAAAGCAAATTTTTCTCCTGTGCCTTTTCTTTGATACACTCCAAGATTGCAATCCTGAAGATAGCTAAGCACAACAACTTTATATGGCAACTTATATATATTGTTATTATAAGCACCCAAATCCATAAAAGGAAGTTCATTTACTATCAGCTCTTTTTGTTTATCCGATAGAATATTTGCCTCTACAATATGCGTTGTATGTGCTGTACTTTCAACAACTGCTCCACTATCTAACACATATGTAAACTCAGTATCAATACATTCTGACTTTTCAATAAACGGAAAGATTTGGAACAAGTCACAAGGTCCCTTGATAAGTACCTTATGTTCACCTCTGCTCTTTATTTCAGCACCTTTTTTGTTGGCAGATTCCATACTTTTATTTATCCAAAATGGCAATTCTGTTGTTGAAAGGTTACTTACAACATCTCCGACAATCTTCAGTACAGGCCTTTTTAAATAGTTGTATGTGTACTGTTCTATTCCCATGCCAAGTGTACGACATGAAAACAGAAAATGTTCACAAACATTGTCTTTTATTGCAAAAAAGCCAACAATACCGTAATCACCAAAATCATCTTTAACAGAAACATAACCGCAATTATAGGACCGGTTACTAAATAAAACTTTTAATGTTTCGACAGAATCCCTTTTTTTAGTAAAATTCAACTGATTAGAACGCATTACCAAATCATGTATTCTCTCAACATTTTTCAAACAATCATTATGTATCTCTAATTTTATATGACTGCTCGCTAAAAATTCTTCATTAGAATTATAATTAAGTTTATCAACAGCTTTTTCTTCAAGTATTTTATATTGGTTAAGTCTCTTATGAGATAAATCCGAAGGAGTCTTGCTGTCAACCCAAGATATTAACTCCGGAATAATATCCGGCATTGCTGTCAATAATTGCGGAGAAAAATATTTTGCTTCTTCAAGATTTGAGGAATTATCATCTATAAATAATACATTTTGAGCTCTAAGCTGCATATCGGAAATTATTTTAGATATTCTGTTACCTTTTGGTGTCCAGTCAATTGACGGAAAAACAAAATATTCTTTTATTCCATATTTTTCAAGTTCAGTATTAACCTGTGCCTCATCATTTTTGCTGCAAATAGAATTTACAATTCCTATATCCGTCAGTTTAATAATTAGATTTTTATGTTCATCAGGTAAAACAACACTTTCTTCAGATAACGTACCCTTCCAAAGTGTTTCATCTAAATCCCAAATAATCAGTTTAATCTTACTAAAATCCATTACAACCTCTTAATTTAAAGACAATAACATTTCCTCAACAGCTTTTACTGTTTTTTCGGTACTGAAAGCTTTACCACGCTCTTTTGCTTTTGCGGCATAAGCATCAAGCAAATTAGGCTTTGTCAGCATTTTCTTGATGCCCTCATAAAGTGCATCTTCATCATTTTCTGTTACGATACCGTACTCATTGTTTTCGCCTAATAATTCGGTCATACCCGAACAAAGAGTAGTCACAACAGGCGTACCGACTATTAGTGACTCCGTCACAGATGTACTGAATCCTTCGCTGTGGGATGAACATACATACAAATCACAATTTTTTACATACTTGTACGGATTTGTTCTATAACCAACCATTTGGAATGTATTTTCAACGCCAAGGTTTTGTGCAGTTTTTTTTAAGCTACCTTCTTCTTCACCGATGCCGAACAAATAAACTTTATTTTTAACTACGTCATCAAGAAGTTTTTTGTGTATGTTCAGTAGCCTGTCAAAACCCTTTACTGCAGTAAGCTTTCCGACAGAACATATATTTACACAATCATCGTCAAATTTAATATCATCGACAGATTCGACGGACTTTTCAAGTATTTTGTCTGTTTCAATTGTGTTATAAAGTACCTGAATAGGTTTTTGAAATTCAAATGTCTTTGAAAAATAATCCATAACCCATTTTGAAACACAAACAGTATTATCAAATTTGTTATAGCACTTCTTTGCCTCTTCAAAATTTCTAAAACCTACTGCACCGATTGCGGGGTTGTCCATTTTGCAGTGAATCCAGCTGACAAGCTTTGTATTTGGTTTAGTGCAACCGCTTACAATTCGTGCGGTAGGACCTTCAAGGTAAGAAACGATTATGTCATAGTTGTCTCTGATAAAATGTTTATACAGTTTTTCAGGAGAAAAAAGTTTCATCACATATGTATTGCCACGAGGCATTCTCTTGAAACCGCCGATATATTTTACATCAGAGTTAAGGTACTGTCGATTAACGCCTACATCAAATAAAGTTTGAACTGTTACATCAAATTTTGTTTTATCCATATTATTGGCGAGATTAACCAAAACTTTTTCAGCCCCACCGTGTGCAAGATTAGGTATAAGAAATAAAACTTTTGTCATAATAATCTACTTCACTTCCATTAAACTATCCATTTTTATACGAAAAAATAACGACAATAATAATCCCGGTGGTGTAGCCAAAACTGTAAGCATTTTTCTGGGTGACTCTTTGATATAATGTTTATTTTTTGCTATTATACTGTCGGCAACATAATGTACACAATCTACCAATAATCTTTTATTAGAATCAGGATATTGCATACATATCTTTCTCCAGAAGGCAAAGCTCTTTGGGCATTTCATGTACTGCTTATACATAGTGTGCGAATTACCGTCTTCCTGGTATTCTACATCACACACTACTTCATTTAAAACAGCAAGTTTATACTTCTGATCTATCAATTTATATTTATATGCAAGTGCAAGATATTTTTCATTATCAAATACCGGATACTCAGGGACTGAATTAATAATATCAGTACGATAAATAAGCTTCTTATCACCTGAACCACCTGACGCATAATAACCCGACAATGTGGTTTCTGTCATATCTTTCGGAAAGCCTTTTCCTATAACCTTTCCCGTATTCATATTGGCATCGAGTGCAATAATACCTGCATAACCCCTGCTTTTAACCTGATTCCATTTGTTTATAATTTTTTCAACAGCGTTCTCAGATAAAGCATCATCAGAATCTATACAAGTATTGAGTTCGGTATGTATATTTCTATACGCAACATTGTGTGCGGTATGCATACCTCCGTTTTCTTTATATATGTACTGAATTTCGAAGCCGTTATCTTTTGATATCCAGTCTTTTACTAATTCAGCCGTATTATCAGTTGAACCGTCATCAACTATAAGCCACACGAAATCCTTGCATTTTTGGGAACACAAAGATTTATATGTACGACCTATTGTATGTGCCCTATTATAAGCAGGTGTAAATACTGTTAAAGTCTGCATAACTATTATTCCTCAACCGAATTAAAATAAAATTCTTCAAGTTTTACAACATTCTGTTTAACATCAAAACCTGATTTTTTTATATCATCTATCGTGTTTTTTCTAATCGTACCTTGTTTTTCTAAGACAACATCCGCCCACTCATCAATCGGCAAGTTTAAATCTAACGACTCAGCAAGGTCTGTAACTCTGCATTCTGACGGAACACTATCAGAAATGATACACGGCAATCCTGCAGCCTGCGCTTCAAGTGCTGCAATACCTAATCCTTCGTACAAAGACGGAAACAAAAAGACATCCATTGCCTGTAGTATTCTATTCACATCTCCCCTGTTTCCTAAAAAAAACACGGAATCCGATAAACCAAGATTATCAACTTTTTCTCTTATATTACTCTGCCCGTTACCTGTTCCTACAAGAAGCAGTTTGGAATTTCTGTTTTTATCATGTACGCTCTTAAAAACATCAATCAAAAACGGATGATTCTTTTGAGGAGCAAACCTTCCGACATGTCCGATTACAAAATCAGATTTACTGATTTTCAGTTCGTCACGCACTTGATTTCTTATTTGACAGTCATACCGATATTTTTCAGCGTCAATTGCATTATTTAAGACAGTATATGCATTTCCGCCAAACATCCAATCTCCTGCCTCTTTACCGCAAGAAAAAAGATGCGTAGCGTACTTAGGAATTAAATGTTTTGAAAGAAGCTTAATGGGATACTTTAAATTTTTGTCTTGGCTTTTATTATGCGAATGTGCAATCCTCACCTTTACGCCATGTTTTTGTGCAATTTCCAAAGGATATGCACTCATACAATCCAAATGTGAATGTACAATATCGTACTTATGATTATCAAAAAAGTCATCAAGCGCATTAAAATAAGCCTTAGAAAACGGATTCAGCATAGGCATATGATAAATATGTCCGCCTAAAGATAATATCTCATCATCATAATCAGCCTTTTCCTGACGATGCACAAGAAAATCAAATTGAATTTTAGTACGGTCTATGTTTCTGTAATAATTCATAATCATAGTTTCAAGACCGCCACGCCCCATGTATGTTACAATATGTAATATTCTTAAAACATTCAAATTATTAACCCCTAAATCAAATAATTAAAATCCACCAAAGTAATCGCTATGGTAATATGTCGGTCCTGTTAAATAATAATAGAGCAATAATACTGCAACATATCCAAAATAGACATATTTTCTATTATTTTCATTAAAACATATCCTTAACAAAACAGGAATCAAAATTAAATCGTATAATTCACTGTAAATCGGAAGCCTACCAATAAAGATACCGCTGGTAACCATACCTACAAGATAAATTGACGCCGTACATACTGACAAGTTTACGCACAAAGAAAGCACAGGCATTTTTTCGTAATATATGCTTAACTTTTCCCGATAAACAAAAGCTACAATCGGTGGAACAGCATAGAATAAAACTCTCAACGGATTAATGCCGTCGTCTTCTTTAAAATATGTACTTATATCATTTTCATAAGATGTGCCTTGAGCAAATTCATCAACCTTGCCAAAAAACGGCTCGGCAAAAACAGTAATCAATAACATTGCAAAAATAAAAAGCCAAACTGACTTGCTCCAAGGTTTTAACCTGGCAATAATGTAAATCGGTATTAAGAAAATTGCCGTGGAATGGATAAATATCAAAATTGCTACCATAGTCAAGAATTTAAAAAACTTGCCGGTAATAATAAAATCACAGCACAAAAATGACACGGCAACACAAATAAACTGTCTCATTCCGTTGAGCATATAACCCGAATAACACAGAAATGCCAAAAACAAAAACGAAGCCAAAAAGAAATCTGCATTCATGCAATATTTTCTCAATGTTATCATTACACACACACCTGAGAAAATCGCAATTGAACTCAGCCAAAGCGTGTAATTATCTGAGATAAAACACTTAAAGAAAATGCTGTATGCATTAAAGAGAACTCCCTTGCCCTCGGAAGACCATGGATCCCAATTCAATTTTGGAAACTCTTCCGAAAAGTTTGTTGAATAGTTATTAAAAGCTGCAACATATGCGGTTGTATCGGCAACATAGTGCCTCATTGATGCCCAAAATATGAAATAACCGAAAACTAAAAAAGCATACGCCCACGGAACTCTTCTTTGTATTCCCTGTTGTAAATTATAATCGGTAAGCGCTATCTCTTCTTTATGAGTGATATCATACAAAATATATATCAAAAAAGTCCAAAGTATCATGGACCAGTAAATTATCATTAAATCACACCTGAAAAATCTATATTTATTACAAGCCTAAAGCCTTTATTGTATCGTTTACAACGATTTTTTTATCAAATTCGTCCACCATTTTTTGTCGGGCGTATTTACCCATAACTTCTCGTTTTGAAATATCTGTTTCAAGAAAAGCTTTCATTTTTTCATAAAGACTGTTAACGCTTTTAGGTTCACAAAGCCAGCCTGTATATTCATTTTCCACCGACTCTCTGCAGCCTGGAATATCGGTGGTAATGACAGGTCTGCCTGTTGCCGAAGCTTCGAGATTTACATTACTCATACCCTCGTGATAGCTCGGCATTACAACACAATCGGCGGTCGCATAGTAAGGTCTTGGTTCTTCCTGAAATCCATGGAATTTTACAACGCCCTTACTTTCAAGTAACTCAACTCTTTCCTTGTATTCATCTTCAAAAAAGCCTACAAGGTCAAGTACAAATTTATAGCCGTCATCGTGAAGCTTCTCAGCCGCAGAAAACAATTCATCCATGCCCTTTTCCTTCATGATTCTGCCAAGATACAAAAAATGCGGCGGATCACTTTTCGGGTAAGGCTTGTACTCATAAATTTCAAGATTGATTCCTGCGCCGTTCAAAATAGTTTCTTTCTCAACAGAAATAATCTTTCTGTCAACAAATTCATCTGCATTAACCTGATTTTCAAAAAATACCGTTTTTACCTTTTTAAAGGCTGTTTTATAAAGAACTGTCGCAAACTGAGCAAGTCCGGGCTTTTGAAACGCCGTTCCTAATCCCTGAACATTCGCATAAAACGGAATATTTAACTTTTCACACATCAATCCACCGTAAACATTTGGTTTGATAGAGTATGTAATTACCAAATCAGGGTTTTCTTCCTGTAATATTTTTTTATAAAATTTCATAAGTGAAAAATCGTGAATCGGATTAACCCCTCTGCGCTCCATCTTAGTTTCAATACAACGCAATCCCATATTGATGAAATCCTCATGATGTCCTACAAAAGGCATACTAAGAACAACATCATAATTTTTCATAAGTTCTTCAATCAATTCTTTTCTGAAACGATACAGCATATAAGAATGATTAGTAAGAATCATAACTTTTTTACGATTATTCTTCATCTGCAATTGCTCCTGTTCCGCCCTCAACTACACCATCATGCTTAAAAACACTTGCAACTGTCATAAAAAGACATTTTACATCAAAGACAAAACTGACATTATCACGATAAATCTTATCCATCTGAACTTTTTCAGGGATAGGAAGCTCATCTCTGCCGTTAATCTGCGCCCAACCCGTCAAGCCGGGTTTTAAATCATTTATACCGTACTCATCTCTTTCAGAAATCAAATCATCCTGATTCCAAAGTGCAGGTCTTGGACCGATAACCGACATATCGCCCTTAAAAATATTAAAAATCTGAGGCAATTCGTCAAGACTTGTCTTTCTTAAAAACGCACCCACCTTAGTTATATACTGTTCAGGATTTTTAAGAAGATGTGTAGGACAATCCTTGGGAGTATCAATTCTCATTGTGCGGAATTTCAGAATATTGAAATATTTTTTGTTTTTTCCTATTCTTTTCTGCCTAAAAAAAACAGGACCTTCGCTCGTGCATTTTATTATGGCACATATCGGAAGGTAAAGTACTGACAGACACACTATCGCTGCAAGTGAACAGATAATATCAAGCATTCTTTTCACAATTCTGTTATAAAACGACATTTTTCTGTCTTTCATATTTAATACTCCTCAACCCAAAACTAACTTACGCAATACATCTATAGAATTATACCACAGAAAGCATCAATAAGCAATAAAAGAGGAGAATATGGAAAAAACAATTAAAAAAAAGTGTTTTTTAACAAATTATAGGTATAATTACGCAAGATTTTTGCCATAGATATGATTTATTTTCACTAAAGTGATAATCAAATATAGTCTATTTTGGTTATTTTATGCAAAATTTGTCACAAAATATAATAAAACGCCGCAAAGCAGAGCAAGAAATCTATGGCTTATTTTAGGTGAAAAGGCACTATATAATCCGCTATATTTACTGTGCAACAGTCCTCCGCACGGCAACCTGAAAGCTTGCACATACACAGTGCTAAACCACCCAGCAACTGTCTTTTAGAAGTTAATCATCTGGCAAGTATCTGAAATTGTTTACAGACTTGTTGAAATGTGAGATTAATTATGATAAACTGACAATATAAGTCAGAGTACGATATAATTTGAGGTAGACACATGAAAAATTCAGAATGCACACTTTCAAAGGAAACACAAGACCTTTTATACAGATATTTTGCGGCTGCGGCAAATCTTTACGGAGTTATCGAAATCGGCAAACTTCTTAAAATTTACAACAGCCAAAACGAGCCTGTGAGCGAGGAAGATTTTTTGTCATTTGTTGAAAATATGAATTTTAAGGGCAGGTATTTTTGTGTATTTAATCAGGACGATATTTACGATGACGGCTCAGAAACCCCTGCTCTTGAACAGGAAATTCTTGCAGAATATCTTTACTTTTTTGAATTTGATGACGATAGTCTTGATAAATACGAAATGCTGAAATATCGTCAAATCGGAAAGAAATTTTGCGTTCTTGACAAAGAGCAATTTCTCAGATGTGAAGATGACTGCTATTTTAAAAAGACTCCCGATTTTCTTGAAATGCGTTCGTTTTTAAGAAATGAAACAGGACTTTCAAAAGAGGACGCAGACGATTATGCGAACGATATTATGATTTGTTTTGCAACTCAACCCGACAATTCCGAAGAATCTGTATACGAAGTAATCATGGGAAGCGGAATCTACAACCGTGATGATATCGCATTCAACCACCGAAAGCTTGAATATTTGTGTCAAAAAGTCATGTACACAAGTGCCAGACTCCATGTTCTGCTCGGACACACTCCCGAAGAAATTTTCGGTTAACAGGTAAAATTGCATATTATAGCGACAATTCAAAATCATTTTGAGGGGAACATATAGATGAATAGTGAAAATACAGCAACACACAAAATAGCATACTCAAATATAGATATTGCAAAATTTATAGCGGCATATTACGGCAAATCGGGAGGAATTGTACTTTGATTAAAATAATGTTTGTGTGCCATGGGATGACTCACGAACGCTTTTCAAACCGCAATATATCTTTGTAAACCTCGGCAAATCATGGTCAGTTGAAAAGTATAAGACTACCAAAAGACTACTTTTCAACAATTTTAAAATCAGCTTTCACGCCTTATCGTTAATAGAGTTAGAACAGACATTATTGTAGCAGAGTTATCGTTAATATAGTTGTAACTAAAAAAGATTTGCTATACCTATATATTTTGCTTTGGATAATGCTTATCCGAGTAAATACTTATCACTCCTACACCACAGTTTATAAGCTTAAATAATGCAGACTACTAAAAGACTACTTCTCCCCTATTCTAAATTTTAAAAACATAAAACATCACTTATTTGATAGTTAATATATTTATTATCATCCTGTACAATTTACAGGGTGTTTTTTTATACATAAAAAGCAGTAACATTTTTTAATGAGATTGAATTCACCGAACAAATGGTTTATACTTAAATTATGTGATACAGTTTCTATTGAAGAGTTAAAACAGAATTTCCAATGAAGTTTTCATTATTAATCTGCAAAGAGAAGCTGATGAGTAAAATCAAGACGCTAGTATACATGATAAATTTTAAGTGAAAATTACTGCGTTGATAAGGTGTTTTAATGTAACTTGACATCAAGCAAGAGGTTGGATAAATACCACTACTTACGAAACAATGGATAAAGGAAAGGAGTTGTAGTGTATGGAGCGACATATTGGTACATGGCATAGAGAAAACGATTCAAGAAACTCAGAAGTAGGAGAACTTTTGATTGATGGAAATTACTTAGAATTTTATAGCAGATTTCATGGCCTTGTTTTTCCTGAAACTTTTATCGGAGAAGACGGTCAATATAAATATAAAGTATTTGTAAATGGATATGCAAAACCAGGACGAAACAGAGTTCTGGATTATACTTCATGCCATAGGGCGTCTTATGTTCTAATGCAAAATTTTGATTTTTCAAAAGGAACAGATATTTCTGGAATAGAAGAGTTTTCATTTGCTATTCGAGAATTGACCAAATGGCTTGGTATTAAAACTGTCTTTTATACTTGTACAGACCAAGATGAACTGGCTGCTGGTGAGGCTCATTTAGATTCTATTGTTATCCATGAAAAAAATCCACAAATCGAACTGTATTTTGAATCAAAAACGCATGAGAGTATATTATCACTCGAAGATAACATCGCAATTAAAATAAAAAAAGAACCTCGAATTCGCGTAAAATATAATCAGTTAGCAGATATTCAGAAAATACAGAATGATATAGAATGCATTATGCAATTTTTTGGATTGTTGATTGGCAAAGTATCTATAGCAGATAATATCCGGCTGTCGATCGAAGGACAGAAACTTAAGAGCTGGTTATATATTAATCATGATTATTCTTATAACCTAATGAATCAAGATGTTACGGATAGTCCAAGGACATACTATTATGTACTTGAAGATAACTTGACTCTGTATTTTGCTAATTGGCGTAAATTCTGTTTTGATGACCAGTTCACATTGTTAAGGAGAATATATTTTTCCGTGAATGGTAGAAAAGAAATATTTGCAGAGGATATATTCGTTGAGTATATGAGAATATTAGATGGATATCATACAAGAATATCCGGTGATGCAGAAACAGAAGAAAAATTAAAGAAAGCATTAAAGGCAGCAACAAAAGTCATTAAAACTCAAATCTTTAAAGAAGAAAATCGCCCAATTTTTGAAGAAGCATTTCAAAGTGTGTTGCCAGATTGGAAGTACAACTCTTCAAATATAGGTGATATTTCTGGTTGGATAACGGCTGGTTATTTGGGGAAAAAATCTTTATCTCATCGCTTAAAAGAGTTGGATAATCTGTACTTTGGCATTATTAGGAATAATGCAGAAGATATTGAATGTTTGGCGTGTAATAAAGAGAAATGCAAGGATATGACGGATGAACAAATTGCTGAATTGTTCTATAGGGAACTCGGTGATACTAGAAATTATTATTCTCATTATAAGAAGAACAAAACTGGTGTATTAGATTTTTTGCAAATAAATGATTCAATACGAGTCTTGAAAGCAACCATTATTTCTATTTTCCTTTCTCACATGGGAATAGATAAAGATTTAATACGTAGAATTGTCGAGTTTGATAGTGAACTACATTTTCAAACAATGTTTTTGCGTAAACCTGAAGAACACCCATTTCTTCATACACAGGAGTGGCTGAAAACTATCAAAACAAAGTCCGAGAATGAGACAAATTAAATTGGACGAACTAACATGAAAATAACGCTTTCTGTCTCATCATTTCTCTGCTATGCAAGGAAAAAGGAACCTTCCACCATTCCCTTGTACAATAAGCGTTGTGTATGTTTTTCGTTGAATAACCGATTCATGTAGAGAGTGTGGCATTATTAATTAAAACACAGAACGCAAAAAATTCTGCAAGACTTGAACCAGTTAGAGAGAAGATTAAAGTTGCAGGTATGCCATACTCGCAGATGAAGATGATTGATATGGGATTTTGGTAGGTCTAATTTGAGTTGGATAAAGTGTTTTCAATTTGGAAGTCGCAAAATCGGTGAAATCAAAACTTCCGATGCAAAGCTGTTTCTCATTAAATTACAGGAAGACGGAAGGGGCTCGAGTACAATAAAAACAGTGCGAGGTGTTTTAAGACCGGCATTTCAAATGGCAGTTGATGATGACATTCTAATTAAGAACCCTTTCGGTTTCCAATTACTCGGCATTATCATAAACACTGAACACACTCGACAGGCTCTGACAAAAGAGCAAATGAACAAGTTTTTGAAATTTGTTCGTTACGATAATGTTTACTACAAATACTATGATGTCTTCTACATTCTCTTTCACACCGGTTTGAGAATTTCAGAATTTTGTGGGTTGACGATAAATGACCTTGATATGAACAACAGAATCATCAATATTGACCACCAGTTGCAGAGAACCTCAAAAATGGAGTATGTGATTGAATCAACAAAAACAAATGCCGGCACAAGAAAACTACCTATGACGGAAGATGTTTATCAGGCCTTCAAAAGAATACTTGAAAACAGACCCACAAATCTTCCTGAAATTATGGTTGCAGGACATTGCGGTTTTCTGTTCAGAGATTCAAAAGGAATGCCAGAAGTAGCAATGCATTGGGAGCATAGGTTTAATCACTCGATCAAGAGATACAACGATATTTTCAGAGAGCAACTGCCTAATATCACCCCTCACATTTGCAGACATACCTACTGTTCAAATATGGCAAAGGCAAGAATGAATCCGAAAACATTGCAGTACCTTATGGGACATTCCGATATTGGTGTCACGATGAACACCTATACCCATCTTGGTTTGGATGATGCCAAGGATGAAATGATAAGGCTTGAAGAACTGGAACAAGCAAGAAAAGAAGTTGAGAAAACTCTCGGCACACAACCGCTAAAACAGAATATGTTTAAGACGGTGTAAAAGACAAGCAACAGATTGAAAACCTGTTGCTTGTCTTTTCTAATAATTAATTTACAAAAAATTCTTCACACAATGCATAAATAATCATACCAAACCGTTAAGCCATGCTTTATATAATTCTTCTACTTCAGGATTATTTTTAATATCCTCTTGCATCATCTGTTGACTATGAATATTTTCAAATTTATAAACATTTTCTCCACAACTGGGATAAAAAATGTTTTGTTTCTTATTACCGATTGTAACTTCCAAAATTTCGGAATTTGTACAATCAATGCCTACATATGTAATGTTTGAAACAATGCCTTCTTGTCCATCTGAAAAAACAATTTTTTCTCCATAAGGCCAATCAAGATACCAACCTTTATCATACGGAAGTGAGGTAATAACTTTTGGTCCTCCATTAAATGCACCTACCGCAATTCTTTTGACGGTATCAGGAATTTTCAATTCAAAAGAACCACCGCTATAAAAAGCGTGAACATCTATTTCCTCAAGTTCATGTGGCAGAACAACTTCTGCATCACAATTCAAGTGGCAGAAAGCAAACAAACCTGCACTTAAAACTTTCAAATGTTTTGGCATTACAACTCTATTCAAACCGGTGCAATCTCTAAATGCAGATACACCAATTTCTTTAATTGAATCAGGCAAATTCAACTTGCTTATTCCTTTGCAATAGGCAAAAGTAGCGTTACCGATAGATTGAATTGCAGAAGAAAAGTAAACACCTATAATTTCAGGATGGTTAAAAAAACAACAATCTCCAACAATAGTGACATTCTTATTATTGATTTTTGCAGGAATTTCTACCAAATCAATTTCATTTGATAAATATTGTTTCAACACTACATAGTTGTCATATTCCTCTACAATAAATTTTTGAATTTGATTTTTGCTGTTATTTACATTAATTTGATATTCTTTCACACTTGCCTCCTATTCAAATCAGCTAATAAATTGAGCTATATAAAATTATAGCAATGTATCATTTTGGATTGACAATAATCTCTGATAATACTCAAGTGCCTTTTTATGTTCTCCTAATTCGACATATGCACAACCTACATTATTATACGATGTTGCAATATCAGGGCGGTTTTCACGCAACGCTTTTTTAGTTTTTTATATAAAGACATACTATTGATTGTTATATTGCTGATACAGTTTTAAATATTTTTCTGAATTTTTTTCATCTCCTAAATTAGCATAGGCCTTTGAAATACGACTATATATCTTTGCAAGCTGTGCATTATTTTTAGGTACTGTCTGCTCAAAAATTGAAGCTGCCTTAAGCATATAAGGCAATGCCTTGTCATAGTTTCTTAGGCACATATAAGTGGCACTTATATTATTATATAATAACGCGATTTCTGGATGATTTTTTGATAACTTTTTTTCTTGGATTGTCAAAGCTTTATTAAAATATTCCAATTGTTTTCTATAACATTTTAATTCACCATATATAACACCGATATGATGGAATGGTGCTGCACATTCTGTATGATTTTTAAGCAATTCATTATTCCATATCACAAGTGCCCTTTTTTTATATTCAAATACTTTATCATGCTTACCTAATTTACCGTATGCAGAACCTACATTATTTAAGGATTCCGCAATGTCTGGATGGTTTTTAGGCAAAACTTTTTCTCGTATCGTCAAGGCTTTTAAAAGATATTTAAGTGCTTCTTTTGGGTCACCCAATTCACAGTATGCATAGCCTATATTATTTAATGATGTTGCAATATCTGGATGATTTTCTGGCAATACCTTTTCTCGTATTGCTAAAGCTTTCAAACAATATTCACATTCTATTTCATAGCCTTTATCGCCACCTAATTTGCCATATGCACAACCCACATTATTTAGTGATGATGCAATATCCGGATGATTTTCTGGCAATTTCTCTTCACGTATTACCAGAGTCTTTAACATATAAAACAATGCATCTACATAGTATGCTAAGTTAAATAATACATATGATACACTACTAAGATAATTTGCAGTTTTTTCATCTTCACTTTTCATTAATAAATTCGCACTCTTTATGAATAAATCTTTGTACGGCTCTACCGCTTTTAAGTCGTTTTCACAATTATCTGCTAACTCTTGCATTGAATCACAAAAGTTTTTACACTTATCCTCAGTTATCTCCGGCTTAAGTTCATTTACAGTAACTTCCGAAACAATCGGATGAAGAGTTATTTTTGACACTTCACCGTTTATTCTCTTTATCCAACCGCCTTTTATAAGATTAGAAATTGTGCTGTCCTCACCCCATCCGTCATTTGATTCGGAATTTGGATAATTTTCTAAATCTATAAAGCTTTCAAATTCTGCGACCGGCATGCCTGATAATGGCAAAAGGCAAGCATTTACCATTATATACTTTTCTTTTTCAGTTAATGCAGTAAGATTAAACAACGCTCTGATATGCTCAAAAATAATGTCACTCTTTCCATTATCGTCTTTATTGTTATAAACCACAACATTTATTCCGCTGTTTATTCCGCTTTCCTTTAAAACTTTTATGTAATCGGAAAGTGTTTTCTTACCATAATCTTCAATTTTCGCTGTTTGATGTGCGACAAGGTCAACTGTTAAAGTGTGTCTGTACGCTGTTTCTATAAGCTCATCTACCTGTGCAATTCGTTCCTCTTTGTCCTTATCTTTTGGATTTATGGCAAAGAACATATGTCTTAACTCTTCTTTTGAAAATTCTTCTACATCAATTTTAGTTTTATCGTCATTCGGTAATGTTCTCGTCGTGAAAAGAATATGAATATGCAGCTTTTTAAGTTCTTTCATCACTTCTACATTTCTCTTATATTCATCTGAATCAGGTTCAACATTGTAGTTGTCAATAATTAGTAAAGTACTTTCATTATTCATCGTTGTTTGTGACAAAATGGCTAACCTAGTTCCATATCTAATATTTATATCTTTTTCGAAAGAATTGTCAGTTTGATTACAGTCGTCTGAAATTTTTGATCTGGCAATTTTCAATCCGGCAATTAAGGATTTTAAATCACCCGAATATATAGACAGCTGTATTGTTGTATAAGAACTCCTGTATTCTTCTGCATACTCTCTTGCTGTTTCCGACTTACCGATACCGCCGATACCATAAAGATATGCAATATGATAGTTTTCTAAAT